>UMGV01059168.1_pt1 | contig 145930 bp, 140 predicted proteins | sample 1965361 | NCBI WGS metagenome assembly UMGV01 (sample SAMEA4836081, study PRJEB28245) | human gut metagenome | biome: gut microbiome; material: fecal sample | place: Denmark | collected 2008
TTAAATGAAGTAATTAATAATAATAAAGTACTAGTACCTAGATTAGATAGTAGTATAAATACTCTTCTTAATAAAGACTTAATTAAACTAGTTTATGAGGAAGAATATAGATATAAGGTAGAGAGTTTTAATAGTAATAAGAAAATAACTTTATCTTTAGAACAAGAGAAAGTTATTAATACTATTAAGGAGGATATGGATAAGTATAATACATATCTATTATATGGAGTTACAGGAAGTGGAAAGACAGAGGTGTATGTAGAGTTAGTTAAGGAGTGTGTACGACAAGGTAAGCAGGCAATTGTGTTAGTACCAGAAATTGGTCTTACAGAGCAGATTGTTAGTAGGTTTAAGATAGGACTAGAAAGAGTAGAAGTGGGAAGTAATATAGAGGGTGAGAGAAAAGTTAATATAGCTGTTTTACATAGCGGTCTATCAGAGGGAGAAAGATATGATGAATATAGGAGGATAAAGGAAGAGAATGTGGATGTTGTTATTGGTACACGTAGTGCCATATTTGCCCCTTTAAAAAATATAGGAATTATTGTTATTGATGAGGAACAGTCGACTAGTTATAAGCAGGATTGTAACCCTAGGTATCACGCACGGGATGTAGCAATTTGGCGGGGCAAGTGGCACAAGTGTCCCATAGTTTTGGGCAGTGCTACACCTAGTTTAGAGAGTTTTGCAAGGGCTGGTAATGGTGTTTATAGGTTAGTTACAATGTTAGAGAGAGCTGGATCTGCAAAACTCCCAGTTGTTACGGTAGTTGATATGAAGAAAGAAGCTAAGAGGGGTCATTTTATTTTATCAGAGAAGCTTGTCCAAAATATGAAAGATGTTATTGCAAGGGGTAAGCAAGTTATGTTACTTCTTAATAGGAGGGGTTATTCATCGGCTTTTATTTGTAGGGATTGCTCACATACGGAGAAGTGTCCTAACTGTGATATTACACTTACTTATCATAAGAGTAGTAATAGGTTTAGTTGCCATTACTGTGGCTTTTCTAAGGTAAGGGATGGTATATGTAGTAAGTGTGGTAGTGATAATGTTATGGATTATGGTATTGGTACAGAGAGGCTTGTAGAAGAAGTGGAAAGGCTTATTGATGGGGCAAGGGTAGTTAGAATGGATTTGGATACAACGGGGAGGAAGGGAAGTCATCAGAGAATTATTCGCCAGTTTGATAGTGGGGTTTATAATGTGTTAGTGGGGACACAGATGATTGCTAAGGGGCTTGATTTTCCTAATGTTGTTTTGGTTGGAGTGATTAGTGCAGATAGTAGTTTAAATGTACCGGACTTTAGGAGTAGTGAGAGAACGTTTGAACTTCTTACGCAGGTATCGGGAAGAAGTGGTAGAGGGGTTGATGCAGGTGAGGTTATTGTGCAGAGCTTTGATACGGGACATTATAGTTTGGAATATGCTAGGAGGCAGGACTATGTGGGGTTTTATAGGGAAGAGATGAAAATGAGGAAGGTACTTAAATATAGTCCTTATTATTATATAGTGGTTGTTAGTGTTTTGTCTAAGGATTACAAGGAGGGGATGAGGGAAGCAAGGAAGGTTGGGGAGTATCTTCGTAGTAAACTTGATGGGGAGGCAATTGTTCTTGGACCTGCTATGGCGAATGTGTTTAAGATGAATAATGTTTATAGGTATAAGTGTACTGTTAAATATAGAAAAAGTGATAAGCTTGAGGAAGTGCTTACCTTTATTGATGGGATTTATCGGGATAATGTAAGGGTTAGTATAGAGGTTGATGTGGGGCCAAGTAGGATGTAGGGAGGGGTTTATGGATGTGGGAACTTTTTAGAGGAAGAAGTTTGGAGAGTTTGAATAGGTGATGTTTTGTGATGACTCATTAAGGGAACTAGTGTTAGTTTGAGGGCGGTTTGATTGATACTGAGAGGTAGAAGGGGATGAGGTAGTGCTATTGGAAGTGGTCTTGATTTGGCCATCAGTTTCGTCTTTAAACATAGATGCTAGTTTAAGCATTGATTTCATATTATTTACCATAGGACCGGCTTGTTTAACAAGGGGTACGGCTTGATTGACAACACCGAGGGCTTTAGAGGCATTATTTAATAGTCCACCCCAATTGACGGATCGAAAGAGACCTGCTTTTCCTGATAATCCTCCAAGGCCACGGGATAGGCCTAGATTTCTTGCTACGCCAAGGCCTGATGCTAGATTTGGATTTATTCCTGTAAAGGTGGGCATTCCATAACCTATTGGTATATTTGGTATAAACATTCCATTATTCATATATTACGCTTCCTTTCTTTCTATTTTAATATATGCGTAAATGGGGAAAAAGTTTATTGATTTTGGGGGATAAGGGTGGAGTTTTGTATTTTTGGTTGGTTTTTTATGGGGGAGAGACCTTGCTAATAGTGGTTGTGTAGGGCTTATTAATAGTGGTGTGTAAATTAATTTATAGTTTACTCAGACCTTGTCAAGAGTGGTGTGTAAATTTTTTAACTTTTTTGATGGTATTGGTTTTAGAGGGGATGATGGGGATGGCTTAGTTTTAGTTAAGTTTGATAAGGGTAATGGTGTTTTGATTTGAGAGAATGATTAGGATTGAAGATGATGAGGATATTAGCGATTAGATTGAAATTGAAACTGATGAATGAATCTGATAAGGATATTAGTGATTAGACTTATGATGATGAATGAGGATGATGGTGGTATTGATGTAAAAAATGATGTATTATTATAAAGATTATAGACAAGTGTATAAAAATGGAACTTTGTCCTAAATACGAATATACGTTATTTTTTTAGCATTTTTAGGTACATTTAATATATGTTTTGGGTAGAAATTCACCTTCCGAGGGGGGAATTTTTATTTTTTTTGGTAATAATAATAATAGAGGAGGTAATTAAATGAGAAAAATTAATAAACAAGGGTTTCTACTATATGACAATAGTATAAAACATATATTTATGGAGAAACCACAAATTTTAGCCAGAATAGTTTATGGTATTATAGGAGGTGATGAAAATCTATTATCAAAAGTTAAAGTACTAAATACAGAGACCGTGAAGCGTAATTTATCTGAAAAAGGACTCCACAAAGATATTTTACTTGATATGGATGAGAAAATGTTTTTAAATATAGAAGCAAACAAAGATGACTTCGATGAGGACAAGCTATTTAGAAACTTTATTTATTTTCTTCGAATAATAGAAGGATATTATTTTGATATGCATAAAAGGAAGAAAAATGGGGAAGAAATACTGGAAAGGCCACGAATAGTACAGGTTAATCTTAATTCTGGTAGACCTTATGAAAATGTAGATTTTGCTAATTTTCAATTACTTAATAAAGGAATAAATAGGGTTCTTATTGATAATTTAGAAATATGGTTAATAGATGTTGAACTTTGTTATAAAATGGTATATAATGGATGCAAAGTGACAAAAATGCATTATTTAGCTGCTATCTTTTATGCTAAAAATTTAAAGGAAATTAATTTTTTGCTAAAGATGGGAGGTATTGAAGAAACTTATAGAAAGGATTTGATTAATATGATAGAAAAGAAAAGTGAAGATTTGAATTTTATGTCTAATATTGAAATGGAGGAAAATTTTGAAGATAGACTAAAAATTAAGTATGTAACAGGAAAGGCAGAGGGTCGTGCTGAAGGCCGAGAAGAAGGACGAGAAGAAGGTCGCACAGAGGGACATTCGGCAGGAATTATAGAAGCTCGCGAGAATATGGTTAAAGAAATGATGAATGAAGGCCTTAATTATGATTTAATATCAAAGATTAGTGGATTATCTAAAGATCGTCTTATGGAACTAAATGAGTATAATGGAAAGGAAAAAGTGGCAACAGGTAGATAGTGGTTAATAGTCCTGTAGGGTATGGATTATTGAAAGTGAGATAAGTAATATGCAAAAAAAAAATTATAAACTTAATAATAAAAGTTTTTCAGACATAAATTATGTAGTATGGGTGCATTTGGAGCTTGGAATTATATTATGATGAGGCCAGAATTATTTAAAGGTATAGTATCAGTTTCTGGAGGCATTATGTTGCCTATAGAAAATACTTTATCGAAAATAAAAGATAAAGCTATATTAATATATCATGGTGATAAAGATGATGTTATTGATGTTAGTAAGAGCATTGAAGCTTATAATAAGTTTAAAAGTATTGAAGCTAAAAATATAGAACTAAAAATTATAGAAAACGATAATCATTTCTTAACATCACATGCTTTTAAGGATAAATATTTATATGAATGGTTAGAAAGGAATATTTAAATGAGAGTAGTAAGTATAGGAGATTTGGGAACAGATTACTATTATAAAAATAATAAATTAATAGGAATTAATGGCGGTATGACATCTCATAATATAATTGCCAATTTAGCAAAAATGAAAGTAAATACTTCTGTATTTGGATGTTGTGGGGATGATTTACAAGGAGAAATAGCTATTAATTCTTTAAAAAAAGTTAATGTAGATACTAGTAATATTAAAATAATAGAAAATAGTAGGACAAGATGTTTTCATATTTCATACTATGATAATGATGGTAAATTATCTTTTACTTCAAAAAAGAGATGTCCTTTTTGTAATAATAAAAAGTGGTATGAAAAGAGTTTAATAGATACGGATTATGTTTTATCTAATATTTATGAAGATGATATTTTAGTTTTTGATAATTTGAATGATAAAAATCAAATAATTATTGATAATACTAAAAATAAAAAAATAATAGATTTAGGACAATATTTTGAATTTGAAAAAATAACTAATGAAGAAATTATAAAGAAAATAGCCAATAAATTTGAAATAATTAATTTTAACGAAAGAGTTACAAAATATTTATTAAATAGATTTGCTCTAAAAGATGATAAAGATTTATATAATATTATACAACCTAATTTAATGACAATTACAAGAGGTGAAAATGGAGCAACATTTATAACAAGTAATTATATATATAATTTTGAATTATTAACTAAGGGAGAGACTGTCGATGCAACAGGTGCGGGAGATGCTTTTATTTCAAGTATTATAAAGGATTGTTTAAAAAACAACTTTAATTATGATGTTAATAAATTTCCAAAGTGGTATGAAAATTCTAATAAGCTTACTTTTAAAGTAGTTTCTAAAATGGGTGCTAGAGGTCATATTAATTCGCTATTTAAAATAAAAAAGAGTGATGATTCTTGTACTTGTGATAATTTTATATTTACGGAAAGAAAACAAATTAAAAGATGTAATATTAATATCAATAATTTAGAAAAAAGAGTAATTAATGTAATAAATTCATCAGTAATTAAAACATTAAATAATATAAGTTTCACTAGCAAACAAAATATTTTATTCGTTGGTACAGGTGGCTCTTATGCTAGTGCATACTTTTCATCAAGAGTTATAAATTTATTATATGGTTGTAATACTTATGCATTATATCCTAGAGATGTTTTGTATAGAAATAATGTTAATATTGATAAAGTTATTTTGTTTTCGTATTCTGGTTCAACAAGTGATATTGTTAACTGTATTAAAGGGTTTGATATGAAAAAGGTTTATATTATTACTAAGGGAGAGGTAAAGAATGTTTTATCTAAAACTAATATCTTGAAAGAAAATATACTTAGTTATAGAACAACATCAAATAAAGGAAAAGAAAGAGGATTTTTATCTTTTGAAGGTGCTGTAGCTCCTGCGGCTATATTTTTAAAATATTATTTGGAAAAGTCAAATAGTGATATAGATGTTAATGATTTTATAAAGGGTTCTATTTTGTATTGGAGTGATCATATTGAAAAATTGATTAATAATTCTTTAATAGAAAGATTAAAGATAAAGAATATTATAAATATATTTAAAGGTGATTATACAAATACTGCTTGTTTTGACTTAGAAAGTAAAATTATTGAAGCAGGGATATTTAATGCTATTGTTCACGAAAAAAAGAATTTTTCGCACGGAAGATTTGTTAATTATGAAAATTTAGATAATAATATTTCTATATATTTTAAACAAAAATCTACAAGTAAATATGAAAAAGAGTTATTAAACTATTTAGGCAATGATTGTATTTTGATAGAAAGTAAATATGATGGATTACTTGCTGAGTTTGATTTATTTATAGCATCACAGTTTATAATATACTATATTGGTAGATTTTTAGATATAGATGTATCTAAACCAAAATATTCTGATAATGCTATGAGAATTTATTTCTATAAAGGAGAACTATAATAGTATTTGCCCCTGTAGGGTAAACAAAACCATTCTAATATATCGAGTTATGAGTATCTTGACTTTTAACTTTTTCTATGCTATCATACGAACTATATTGTTGTAGTGTTGATATTATTATTAGATATTTAAATCATAAAATTATAAGGAGGTATTATGATAAAACCTAAAAAATTAATAAAAGGAGATACTGTTGCAATTGTTAGTTTGTCTAATGGAATGGGCGGAGATCAACTATTTACACATAGAGTTGAACTTGGGAAAGAAAGATTAGAAGAATTAGGACTTAATGTTATAATAATGCCAAATGCATTAAAAGGAAGTTCCTTTTTATATGAGCATCCAGAGAAAAGAGCAGAAGATCTTATGAATGCTTTTAAAAACCCATTAATTAAAGGTATAATAACAATTATTGGTGGTTCTGATACAATTAGACTTCTTCCATATATTGATTTTGAAATTATTAAGAATAATCCTAAAATGTTTATGGGATATTCAGATACTACAGTAAATCATTTTATGATGTATCATGTAGGATTAATATCTTATTATGGTCCTTGTGTTATGTGTGAATTTGCAGAAAATGGACAAATGCATAATTATACAAAAAAATATATCAATGAAGTATTATTTGAAAACAAGAATAATATTGTAATTAAGTCAAGTCCGTTTTGGACTTCAGAATTTTTAGACTGGACGGTAAAAGAAAATAATAATATACAAAGAAAAATGAATAAAGAAATGCATGGATTTGAAGTATTACAAGGAAGTGGTAAGTTTTCTGGACAATTATTAGGTGGCTGTATAGATGTTTTCCCTATCATTATTGGTACAGAAATTTGGCCTGCTTGCGATGATTTTAAAGGAAAGATATTATTCTTGGAAACAAGTGAAGAGGAATTAGCACCCAATATTCTATGTTATTATTTAAGAAATTTAGTAGCACAAGGTATTGTTTCTAATTTATCTGGCATTATTGTTGGTAAACCTAAAAATGAAACATATTATAATGAATATAAACAAGTATATAAAGATGTAATAGGAAAAGAGGCTCACATGCCCAACTTACCAATTCTATATAATGTAAATTTTGGTCATGCTTCGCCTATTTGTGTACTTCCAATAGGCATTAATGTTGAAGTAAATTTAAATAACAAAATTATAGTTTTTAAAGAAAAAGCAATGGAAGATTAACTATTATACTTTTGGTGATATTATTACAAACTCCTGTAGAGTAAACAAAAAGGCCTAAGCCTAAACTTTAATACCTTTATTTTTGATATTTTCTTTGTCTATAATAACACTTGAATTTTCTAGTAATTTTAGATAGAGGTCTTTTTCGATTAGGTTTACAAGTTCTATATAAAATTTTTGATTATAGTAATAGATTTTGTAACTATTTTTGGGGAGCATTTTGGTTAGAAAATAATCACCTTCATATAATATGGCTCTATCTAAAAAGAAATTGAAGTGTATATTAAGATTATTATTACCCCATACTTTCTTTCTAGTTATTTCCATTATAAGTCCATAATTTCCATCTATATATGTATCAACAAAAATAATTCCATCTCTTATTCCATCCTTAATAATTTTTTCTAATATTTGGTCAATAATTTTCTCACCCTCGAGTTTGCTATTTGTATTAATGTTATTTAATTCTTCTATGAAAATAGTGACTAAGTAATTATCTTTACCTCTTTTCTTTATTAACATTCTTTCACCCAAAGTATTTTATGTTAAACTCTAAAAAATGTCATATATATAGGGGTAACACATAACTTTTATTAGAGAGGATGATATGTGTGAAAAAGATAATACCTTTTAGAAAAGATTTGGAGTTTAATACCCCGCTTTATGAAGTGACCTCTATTTCTTTAGAGCATCATTTAACAAAGAAAACTGATACGCTTATAAGTGGTAACTTTATAATTAGTGGTGATTATAAACAAACAGAAAGTTCAGAAAATAAGGATCCTTTTAATTTCACTTTACCGTTTGATATTGCTCTAGCAACAAAGATTGATTTAGATGATATGCTTCTTGATGTTGATGATTTTTATTATGAAACTGGTAAAAATACTTTAAAGGTTAATATTGATTTATTGCTTGATGCGACTGAAATAGGGGAACCGGAAAAGGAAAAAGAAGATAGGGAAAACATTAATGGGAAAGATGTAGAGAGTATAGATAGTAATATTTATAATGATAATGATGATTCTCGCGTGCCTGATGAATTTAATGATGTTAATTACAAGAAGCCCCAACTGGAAAACTTACCTAATAGCCTAGACAATAGTGGAGTTTCTTTAGATGATATTCAAAATGATAATTTTATGGATTCTATTAATAATGATAATGTAAGTGATAATGGTACTTCTAATATTGTTAATTCTAATATTAATATTAATGAGAATCAAAATATTAATGAGAATAATAATTTGTTTGCTAGTTTTGAAACAGCTGATACTTATACTGCATATAGGGTATATTTGATTAAAGAAGATGATACTATTGATACTATTTTAAAGAAGTATAATGTTACAAAAGATGATTTGAGTGCTTATAATGATTTATCGGATATTAAATATGGTGATAAGATAATAATTCCTTATAAGAGATATGAATAATTTTCGTGATGCTATTAAAAATCTTAATCTTAAAGTAGAGAAGATTACAATTAAAAAGGGTGCAACTATATTAACAACCCCTGAAGGGAAGATTGTTTTAAAAAAGAAAAAAAGGGATGATCTTGACATCATATATAATTATTTGAAGTCGCGCTCTTTTGATTATTTTCCTAATAAATATAGTGATCCTAATTATGATATATTTGATTATATTGAGGATGTTCAGGAGCCAAAGGAACAAAAAATGGAAGGCCTAATATATTTAATAGGTCTTCTTCATAGTAAAACTACTTTCTATAAGGAAGTTGATACTGAGGATTATAAGTATATATATGAGGAGGTTAATAAGGAAATTGATAGTAGTTTTAATTATCTTAATACTCTTATGGAGAATGTGACTAGGGAAACATATATGTCGCCAGCATCTTACCTTTTAGCAAGAAATTTGACTGCTCTTTATAGGTCTCTTGATAAATCAAAGGGGCTTATTGAAAGCTGGCATCTTAAAGTAGATGGTAAAAGAAAAATTAGATACGTTAATATCCACGGTAATTTATCAATGGATCACTATCTTAAAAATGGTAAGCCGTATCTTATTAGTTGGGATAAGAGTAAAATAGACCTTCCTATATATGATATTATTTCTTTATATCAAAATCATTATTTGGATTTTGATTTTGGGGAGATACTTAAAATTTATGAGAGTAAATATCCTCTTTTGGATGAAGAAAAGGATCTTATGTTTGCCCTTCTTCTACTTCCTAGGCCTATTTCTCTTTATAATGATAGTTATACGGAGTGCGTACACGTTCGTAAATATCTTGATTATATAGAGAAAACTTATTATTTAGCATCCGAATATCGTAAAGAAAAGGAGCCATAATAGTACTAGGTATTCGGCAAGTAGTATTAATACATTTATAAAACAAGGTACAAACAGTGTAATTATGAATTGATAGAATGTTATTATGGATAGTATTACTACTCCACACAAACATAGTAGTTTAATTCCAACACATAGACGAAAAAAATTAATGAATCTATTAAACATAATACCCCTCCTACTTTTAGTATATGTGAACTTAGACTAAGATGTCACACTCTTTTTGGGCTTCTTTTCTCTCTCCCTGCCCCCGATAGGGCAAGTGTGTTACAGTTTTGCCTAAAAAATATCTAAAATAAATAATTTTTAGGTAAAACTGTAATAAAAACGTAAAAACTTAGCAAAAAAACTTGACATAATGTCAATAAATATTATATAATATGTATCGAAAAGAAACGGAAAGCAGATAAATATCTCACCTGATTACCCAAGTAATAGGTAAAATGCCAATTATAAATAATGATGAATTTTGATATTTTATAAAGGTATTAGGTGAATATGAGAACTTTCTTGTATTCATTTTTTAACATTGGAGGTGTTATATATCGCAAATATTAGAGAAAACCCTATAAATGAACAAATTAGATGCAAAGAGATGATGGTTATTGGACCAAACGGGGAGCAATTAGGATTAAAAAGTAAGAAGGATGCTCTTACACTTGCTGGTTATGCTGGATTTGACTTAGTACTTATGAATGGAAATGCTAATCCGGCAGTATGTAAAATAATGGATTATAACAAATATCGTTATGAAAAGAAAAAGAAAACTAAAGAGGCTTTGAAGAAGCAAAGAGAGACATCTATAGAAACAAAGGAATTTAGATTATCAGTTACAATTGATACTCACGATTTCGATACAAGGGTAAGAAATGCTCGTAAATACCTTGAAAAAGGTGACAAAGTTAAAGCAAGTATTAGGTTCAAAGGTCGTCAAATTGCCCATCCAGAACTTGCTAAGAATGTTTTATTTAAATTTAGGGATGCTCTATCAGAGGTATCAGATTTGGAATCTGGTCCAAAGATGGAAGGTAAGAATATTTACTTACTTTTAACACCCAAAAAATAATTAGGAGGAATTAATATGGCAAAAGTTAAAGCAAAAAAGAATAAAATGAAGACTCATAAGGGTACTAAAAAAGTTCTTAATATTAGACAAAGTGGTTCAATCACTGTATCTAAACAAGGAGTACTTCATAATACTGGAAAAAGAAGTACTAAAACAAACAGACAAAAGAGAAATGCAAATAGCTTACATAAATCTGATTTAAAGAGAATTAAAGACTTAATATAGAATTTAGAACTATAAGAATTTTATAAAATAGTTTATTATGATTTGTAAAAATTGAAGGAGGAAATATGACAAGAGTTAAAGGTGGTACAGTTGCACGTGCCAGAAGAAAAAAAGTATTAAAAGAAGCTAAGGGATACTTTGGTAGTAAACATAGATTATATAAGACAGCTCACGAACAAGTGATGCATTCAGGAGAATATGCTTATAGAGATAGAAAGCAAAATAAAAGAAATTTCAGAAAATTATGGATAACAAGAATTAATGCTGCTTGTAGAGAAAATGAAATTAGTTATTCTAAATTTATTGATGGATTAAATAAGGCAAGTATTGCTGTTAATAGAAAAATGCTTAGTGAACTTGCTATTGATAATCCACAAGGATTTTCAGAATTAGTTAAAATTGCAAAAGATGCTTTAGATGGTAAGAAATATGAACCTAAAACTGCAAAGGCTGTAAAGACAGAAAAAACTACTAAAGAAGAAAAAACTAGCAAGGAAGAAAAAGTAGTTAAAGAAAAGAAAGAAACTAAGACTACTGCTAAGAAAGCCCCAGCGAAAAAAACTACATCGACTGCAACAAAAGCTAAAACAGAAACTAAAAAGACTGTTAAAGAAGAAAAATAGTCTTTTTTTCTTTTTTTATGAAGGCTTTTGTGTTATAATAGTTGTATAGTAGGAGGAGGACATTTTAATGACAAGGGAAGATGCACTAAATTTGTTTAATTTAAGAGAGGGGTTTACTTCTGAGGAATTAGAATTTGCTTATAATTTACTTTATAATAATCATAAAGACAAACCGGAAAATGTTGAGTTTATAAGGAATGCAAGAAAAATTCTTGAACAGAAAGAACTTAAAGGTGATGTTTATAAGGATTTCTTAATTGAAGAGCTTACTAAGAAAGTTCAGTTAATAATGAGTACTTTAATTAATAAGGAAAAACTTAAAGAAAATAGTCATATTAATATTGATAATCTTGCTTCCGCAGTTAGAGAAAGATGTATAAAGATAATAAATAGGTATGATTATTTCGATAAAAGAAAAGAATATGATAAAGAAATTAATGATATATTAGGACACTTTTCTAAAACTATTAAAGAGGTTAATAGCAAAAATAATATTGATAAATACAAAGAGAAATTAATTAGTAATTTGACTAATTTACAAAGTCAAAATAAAGATAATAGTGATGCAGTGGCCGCTATTGATTATGCTATACAAAAAATACAAATAAGCAATCTTAAAAGTAATATTGATACTATATATAATATGATTGTTAATTATGTTACAATTAGACCTAAGGATACAAAAGAACTTATTGATAGTATAATACTGAAGTATGAAACTTCTAAAAAAGTACAAAGTAGTAATAATTCTAAGGAGTGGACTACGGTATTACTTGATGCTATTAAACTTGCAAATGCTGGTCCTTTTGAAAGCACAGTTGGTCTTACTAATCTTCAATTTCAAGATTTGGAATTTGATAAAAAACTTTTAGATAAGGTTTCATTTACTCAATTATATGGTTTTCTTGGTGTAGAGGATATTTCAAAAATTTTTGAATTAAAAGAGGAAGAACTACCTAAACAGAAGGATAATGTTATTGATATTACAGGCCATATAATGGCAAAAGAAAATAAACATAAAAATGATATGGATTTAATGGTGAATCTTGTACAAAGGCTTTATTTAGAGAGACAAGGATTATTACCGAAAAAGGATAATGTTATTAATATTGATAACTATGCAAAGAGATAATTATAGAGGAGGATAACAAATGGAAGAAAAAATAAAGAATATAATCTCAGAATATGAAAGATGTGAAAAATTAAAAAATACAGAAATACCATTTGATGCTGCATTAAAAATATTTGCTCCGTTTGGACTTACAGAAAATTATACTGAAAGTAGTTTAAAAAAAGTGTATCGTGATGCTTGCAATTTGTATCACCCTGATAAAAATTCTGATCTTCCGGAAGATATTCGTGATACGTGTACATCTTTATTTAAACTTTATAATGAGGCAAATGATAAACTTTTGAAAAAATTAAAGGGTATTGACGATGAAAAAAATCAAACTCAGGAAGTTTATGGTACTGTAACAAGTTTACTTAGTAAGTGTAAACTTGAAAATAATAGTGTTTCAGAAATAAATGGTTTAAATATGAATAATGTTGAACTTTATGATATTACAAATATATCTAAAATAATAGAGACTTATAAAAGACGCGTTAATGATATAATAGATAAATATTTAAATCAGATACAAAATTTAGATGAAAAGACAGCATCTTCTACAACAATTATGGTAACGTTTATGAAAGCCCAAGAAGAAAGTTCTCTTGCAATTAAAGAATATGTTAAGGAAATATATGATAAATATTTAAAGAGTATGTATATGTCAGAACTTAGTTTTATAGAAGATAAAATGGATTATGCTAATCGAAAAGCAAAGCAAATTGTAGATAGAATTACACCTAAAAGTGAATATGCTTTATCTTTAAAAGCTACTAATGAAATGCTTGTGAGTATTAGACAAGAATTTATTTCTGATGATAAAAGTCAAGAGGATGCTTATATAGAAGATATAGAACAAAAATTGAATATGCAACTTGACAGATTTGTAAATGTTCCTAACTTTAAGGAAGCTCTTCCGCAAATAAATGAAGAAAAAAAGAAAATTATAGATAATTGTCTTGTTATAAAAAAGAATACTTCATATAAAAATAATAAGGATATGTATGATAATCAAATGCAAATGATGATATATGGCTTTACTGATAAAATTAATAAGAAAATAGATGAAATTAAGGATTTAAAAGATAAAAAAGTAAAGGCCCATAATTCTATAAATAAACTTAGAGAAGTTAATAAGGGTAATAAAAAAATATTAGAAGTTTTAAATATTACGGAAGAGGCTATTGATAAAATGAGTAGTCTTAGTGAAGTACAACCTGTTATAAATGCTATGTATGATAAAATTTCTACAATAAAAAAGGAAGATGAAAAACAATCTATTGTTAATGAACTTAATCTTAAACTATATAAGGCTAATGAAGGAAAAACTGCTGAAGAAATGATGCAGAATTTAAAAATCTGCACACAAGTTCTTACAATTTTACCAACTTTGCCTGATGATAAGGTGAAGGTATTACTTGGTATTACCTTTGAGGATATAGAAAAGGATAATTTACTATTAGATAGTTTACTTCCTAAAAAGGCCGATTTTCATTATGATGATGGTCCAGAACTGCTTTACTCTGGTTTTGAAGAACAAGAAAGGGTAGAAAAGAAGAAAAAGGATTCTGCATCTTTTACTAATCCTTTTGTAATTCCCCCTAAACAGAAACTTGTGTTAGAAGATGATAACAAAGTTAAAAGTAATTTTGAACGTACGTACCTTGAAATTTTTAATAAAATGGCTGGAACCGAAAGTGATCATCAATCTCCCAATGCTCCCGTAGGGCCAAGAAAATAAAAAAATATGAAAAACCTCTTTACAACTTGGGAATTTGTGATATAATATGAACTAAAGAAGAGGAGTTAATGTTATGTTTAAAGATTTACTTACGGACCCAAGTGTCATTTATGAGGTTATAGGGGACAAGATGTACTTGTATGATGTTATTGTGGATGAGGATAAGCTTAAAAAAGTGGTTGCTAAAATACGAAATCGTTATAGCCAAGTACTTAGTAAAAGTTCAAATATGCGTTTAGTAGCAGATTCACAACTTTATGTGGAACTTTTTACAGATATTAATAAGCTTTTCTTAGGAGAACTTGATTTCTTAAAAAAATATGATTATTATTTAGACTGCCACGATGAAACATATAATAGATTATATATTGATTATGGTGATGAAATATTTGAAGCTTTAACTACTAATTTATTGTACTCTGTAGTTATTAAGGATAAAAAAGAGGCAGAACTATATAAACAGGCATCCCCTATTAAAGTAAGAAAGAAATCTAAGGATATAACAAGTTAGAAAGGATAATATATGGAAAATACAATAAATTTAACAGAAGAAAAAATGCAAAATGCTATTATAACTATGGAGGAAAGGTTTTTAAATGTAAGAGCTGGTCGTGCTAATCCTAGTATGCTTGATAAGGTTATGGTTGATTATTATGGAGTGCCTACTCCAATTAAGTCTCTTGCTAATATCTCTGTACCAGAAGCTAGACAACTTATGATAAAGCCTTTTGATAGGTCTATTTTAGGTCACATTGAAAAGGCTATATTTGAGGCTAATTTGGGGGTTACTCCTAATAATAATGGAGAGTGTGTATTTATAGTTATACCTCCTCTTACTGAGGATAGAAGAAAGGAACTTGTTAAAGAGGTTAAACAATTAGCTGAAGATGCTAAGATACATCTTAGAAATATTAGACAAGATGCAAATAAAATGATTGCTTCTTTAAAACTTCCTGAAGATGAAGAAAAAAGGAGTATTGAAGAAGTTCAAGACCTTATTAATAAGTATAATAAGGAAATTGAAAGTAAACTTAAAGATAAAGAAAAGGATTTAATGACAATATAAAATGATGATAAGGAAGTAGTAGTATGGTAAAAATATCTTTAAAGCGAGCTCTTTATGGTGAAAGTAGAGCAGGATATTGGTATGAATTCACCCTTTGAATTTTATCGCAGGTAAGCGTTAAAGACAAGAGAGTATAACATTAGTTATAAAGAAAGGTGGTACCGCGGCTTTAGTCGTCCTTTATGGACCATCTTTTTTATTTTAAGGAGGTATTTATGAATAGTGAACTTGATTATTTACTTAAATATATTTCTAATGATTGTTTATATGATATATTAAACAATAAGGGAAAGTATGTTATAGAGTTAGTAAGAGATGCACGTGTTAATGTATGTCATAATATTGAATATTTAATTAAATATGGTGTTACTAATATAGATCATGTTGTTTATGAAAGGTTAGAGGAATTAGCTCTTCCTAATAATGATTTTATTAATAATATTAATGATTATGAAAGGATACTTAGTAAGGATAAGATTATTACTATGTTAGAAAATATATAGGAGGTATTTATGAATATTGAAGAGATAAACAAGGAAATATTAAAAATTGATGATATTAATGATATTAGGAATTTAAATGATTTGAAAGTTAGAATGGTTGGTAAAAAGGGGCTTATTACTTCTCTTTATAGTAAGATGAGGGAACTTAGTGATGATGATAAGAAGGCTTTTGGTAAGGAAATTAATGATTTGAAAGTGGTATTTTCTTCTAAGTTTGAAGAGAGAATGAGAGTTTTAGAGGATGAAGAGGTTAAAAAGGGATTAGAGAAGGATAGAATTGATTTGTTTATGCCTTCTACTAATGTTCCTGTGGGATGTCCTAATATTCTTGAAAAACTTATTTTGGAAGTTGAAGAGGTTTGTATGAGTATGGGCTATGATGTTGCGTCTGGTCCCGAAGTTGAAGAGGATAGATTTAATTTTGAACTTCTTAATATTCCTAAGGGTCATCCGGCAAGGGATGCTCAAGATACGTTTTATATTAGGGATAATGAACTTCTTCTTAGAAGTCAAACATCTCCTGTTCAAGCAAGGGTTATGTTAGAGGCTGGTGGTGATAAGCCGGTTAGAATTATTTGTCCTGGTAAGACTTATAGAAGAGATGATGATGATGCTACGCATTCTCATCAGTTTACACAAATTGAGGGTCTTTTAGTTGACAAGGATATTAGTTTAGCTGATTTAAAGGGGACAGTGGAAGTTATTGTTAGAAAGTTATTTACTGATGATGTAACGGTTAGATTTAGGCCTAGTTATTATCAGTTTACGGAACCTTCTGTTGAGGTTGATATTAGTTGTTTTAACTGTGGTGGTAAGGGCTGTAATATTTGTAAGAATAGTGGTTACATTACGGTTGCTGGGGGTGGTATTGTTCACCCTAATGTTCTTAGAAATTGTGGTTATGATCCTAAAAAGTGGAGTGGATTTGCTTTTGGTTTTGGTGCAGAACGTTTAGCAATGCTTAAATATGGTATTAATGATATTAGGGTATTTTATAATAATGACTTGCGTAATGTTGATAATTTTAACAGGATAGAGAGATAAAGGAAAGAAGGTATATTGATGATAAATTTAGAATGGGTTAAGGATTATATTGATATTGGGGATATTAGTCCCGAGGAACTTGCTGAAAGGGTAACTAAGACTGGTATTAATATTGAGAAAATTATTTCTAATCATATTAATAATCTTGTTATTGGTGAAGTTATTTCTTGTAAGGATCATCCTAATAGTGATCATTTAAGGGTTTGTGAAGTGAATACTGGGTCTAAGTGTATACAGGTTGTATGTGGGGCTTCTAATGTAAAGGAAGGGATAAGGGTAATTGTTGCTCTTCCTAATTCGGTACTTCCTGTAGGGCCAATTAAGGAAACGTGTTTAAGGGGGGTTAAATCGGAAGGTATGATTTGTGCTTTGTGTGAACTTGGTTTTGAGGAGAATTCGGAGGTAAATCGTGCTAAGGGGATTATGGTTTTACCAGCTGATGCTCCTTTGGGTGCTGATCCTTTGCAATATTTGGGTCTTGATGATGTGGTATATGAGCTTGATGTTCACAAGCACAGAAACAATGATTGTTACTATCATATTGGTTTTGCTTATATTGTGGGGGCAGTTTTGAACAGAAGGGTTAAGCTTCCTTATGTGAAATTTGATGTTTGCAAGGATAGTGTTAATGATTTTATTAGTCTTAGGGTTGATACTTCAAAGTGTCCTTATTATTTGGGGAGAATGGTTAGGGATGTTAAGATTGGTCCAACACCGGAATTTATAAAGCGTAGGTTAAATAGTGTTGGTATCAGGAGTATTAATAATGTTGTTGATATTTCTAATTATGTTATGCTTGAATTTGGGCAACCGCTTCATTTTTTTGATAGTGATAGTTTGGGAAGTAATGTTTTGGTTAGGGATGCTAGGGATGGCGAAGAGATTATTACTTTGGATGGTCAAAAAAGGGTTCTTAATAATGATGATATTGTTATTACTGATGGTAACAAGCCTGTTTGTATTGCTGGGGTTATGGGTGGTGATAATACAGCGGTTACGGAAAATACGAAATCTTTATTTATTGAGAGTGCTATTTTTGATGCGGTTAGTATTAGGAATACGGCGAGCAAACTTAATTTGAAGAGTGAGGCTTCGATTAGGTATGGTAAGGGTCTTAACTATGAGTATACAGATATGGCTATGGATAGGGCTTGTGAACTTCTTGAAATGTATGCGGGTGCAACGGTTCTTAGTGGTACGGCTTCATTTGATAATATTGTTAAGACTCCTAGGGTTGTATCTTTTAGGGCTGAAGAGATTAATGGTCTTCTTGGTACAACTATTAGTGATAGTGATATTGAACTTGAACTTAACAAGCTTGGGTTTGATTTTCTTAAAAGGGATGGTGTTTATATAGTAACTATTCCTAATAGGAGATTAGATATTGAGGAGAATATTAATGACATTGCCGAGGAGATTGGGAGACTTTATGGGTATCACAACCTGAAGGGAACTCTTCCTAGAGTTGAAACGAAGAGGGGGAGATATTTGGGGGATGTGTGGTATTCGAAGGTGATTGGGCAGAGAATGAGGAGTCTCGGGTTTAATGAGGTGAGGACGTACACGCTTGTTAGCAGGGCGATGGCGGAGTTGTTTAATTACGAGGGGGCTGATTTTATTGCTCTTCCGAATCCGATGAGTAGCGACAAGGAGATTATTAGGACTAGTATTTTGGCGTCTTTGCTTAATGTATATGAGTATAATATGAAGAGAAGGGTTAGTGATATCTTCATTTATGAGATTGGGAAAACTTATGATAGGAATTTTGATGAGGATTTGAAACTGGCGATGCTTATGAGGGGTAATTTTATTAGTAATAATGTAAGTGGTGTTTCTGTGAAGGGGGATTTTTATCTTCTTAAGGGAATGGTAGAGAATGTTCTTAATTATATGGGGATGAGGGGTAGGTATGATTTTGATATTTGTGAAGATGCTAAGGGGATGCATCCTTATGTTACGGCGAAGATTTTGCTTGATGGAAAGGTGATTGGGGTGCTTGGCCGTGTGCATCCGGCGATTGTTAAGGATGAGGTTTTTGTTTGTGAGTTATCTGTGAAGGCTCTTATGGGTAAGGTAGATAGGATTTGTTATGTTAGTCCTTCTAAGTATCCTAGTATTAGTAAGGATTTGGCCTTTATTGTGGACAAGGGAGTTAGCACAAGGGATGTAGAAGGGGTTATTTGGGGAGTTAATGATAGTTTGCTTGCGGATATTAGGCTCTTTGATGTTTATGTGGGAGATAATATTCCGAGTGATAAGAAGTCGCTTGCTTATTCGCTTGTGTTCCAGAGTAGGGAGAGGACACTTACAGAGGAAGAGGTTATGGGTATTATGGAGAGAATCGTTGTGGCTTTGCAAAGGGAGATTGGGGCTGAGCTTAGAAAGTAACTTTATTTGGAATTTGGGAGATGGTGTAGAAAGAGTGTATATGGAATATAGATATGGAATAGGGAGATAGAATGTAGGTAGTTATTATTAGTGCATTTACTGCATTGGTTACTTCATAGTTAATTATGATATATTATAGTATTTTAATGGTATAATGGAATTACTAGGGATGACGATATCTTAGTTTAAAACCGACTAAAGATATATTTTGGGAATCTAATTCATAATATGTGTTGAATACTTATTCAGATGTATAGGCTGTCTTTAGTGATACTATTCATATATGGACTGTTTATATTTAACCGTATCGCCTACGGGGATAGCTTGGTAATGAAGGGTTAAACCTGCTCCCAAGAATCTCATTACAATGGTAATGGGAAGCATATAAGGCTCCTAATTATAATGATGTGATGCCCACCTGTGTAAGTGCGCAGGTTTTATATCAAAGAGTCGCTTCTCTGGTATGTTTTGGAAGAACTGATAGTTTAGGCTATTGGTTTTTCTTTTTTTTAGTTAACTTATGAGTTATATTGATACGAATATGGGGTGGAGTCACTTAACTATGGTGAAAAGTCCTTATTTATAAAAATATGTGGTATAATTTGTTTTTGGGGGTGTTATCGTATTTGTTAATATAAATTAATAGAATAAATGGTTATTTTTGTTGATATATTTAAAAAATATGATATACTTGAATAGAGAGAAAAGAAAAAAACTGCCAAAGCAGTTGTTCTTACAAGAGTAAGTGTTTAGGGCAAAGCCATTTATTTTAACTCTCTATGTCATCTTAAATGGTATTAAGATGATTTAATTGTAGCATAAAAAAGAAAGGAAGTCAAGTAGTAATGAAAAAAAATTATAGTATAGGACTAGATATTGGAACATCATCGGTGGGTTGGGCAGTTATTAATAATGATAATTTTAAGTTAATCAAAAAGGGAAATAAGAGACAGAGTATGTGGGGCGTAAGACTTTTTGAAGAAGCAAATTCTGCTGCTGATAGAAGAGCAAAAAGGAGTACTAGAAGAAGGTATGCTAGGAGAAGGGAAAGAATAAAGTATCTACAAGAAATTTTTGATGAGGAAATAAGAAAAGTAGATAGTAATTTTTATCAAAAACTTAATGATAGTTTTTATAGTCCTAAGGATGAACTTAACAAAAAAGTTGAGTTAACTGAATTTGATAAATTAAATATATTCAATAATTATAATCATAAATTAAAAAAAGAAAAGGAATATCCAACGATATATCATATCAGAAATATGATAATTAATAGTACAGAAAAGGTAGATATAAGACTTATATATCTTGCTATACATCATATTATTAAATATCGTGGAAACTTTCTTTATGATGGTGATAGTTTTAATGTTAATAATTTGAATATTAAAGAAAAAGCAAAAGAATTATTTGTAGAAATAAGTAATGTTTGTGATGAACTTAATTTTGATATTGATAGTTTAGATGATAGTGTATATGAATTATTAGATGATGCCTTACAAAATAAATCAATAAATGACAGAAAAGTAATTATAAAAGAAATATTAAAAAAATATTTTAATAATAAATTTCCTGATGAATTTATAAAGATGATTGTTGGAAATAAATTCGATATAGCAAAGTTTTTTAATATAGAATTGGATGAGAAACTAGAACTTAGTTTTAAAGGAACCGATTTTGATGATAAATATGATAATTATGAAAAGGTCTTAAGAGATAAAATATCTGTTCTTAACATTTGCAAAGAATTGTATGATATGTTGTTTTTAAAGGGGTTATTTGGAAATAGTAAAGAGACTAATATATCTTCACTTATGATAGAGAGGTATAATAAACATAAGTATGATTTAAAATTACTTAAAGATATAATTAGACTTGATAAGGATTCGTATAAAGCTTTCTTTAAAGATGTTAATAAAGGGCAGTCAAAAGAAAAATTATGTATATATACTAAGTACGTAAATAACACAATAACTTTCGAAGAATTAAAAAAAGAAATTGATAAAATAATTATTAAAATAGAAGAAAATGATTATACTGAGGAAATTGAACAAAAAATAATTACTTTAAAAAAAGGACTTGAGGAGAATAAAATTTTACCAAGAATTACAGATACTGATAATGGTAAATATCCATACCAATTAAATAAGGATGAATTAATTAAAATCATAGAATCTCAGGGAAAGTATTATAGTTTTTTGAAAGATGAGGTTAATGTTGGTAGTAAAACAAAATGTAAATTAGTTCAATTGTTAGAATTTAGAATTCCTTATTATGTAGGACCTTTAAATAATTGTACAAAAGAAAAAAATATTGTAAATCCTAATGCGTGGTTACAAAAAAAGGATCTTAAGAAGAAAATAACTCCATTTAATTTTGAAGATGTTATAGATAAAGAAAAAACGGCAGAGCAATTTATTATGAGGATGATATCTAATTGCACATATTTGATTAACGAAAAGGCTATTCCTGCTAATTCAATATTATATTCTAAGTTTAAGGTGTTAAACGAACTTAAACAAATTAAAATTAATGATATACCTTTAACTATTGATTTTCAGCATAAGATTTATAATGAATTATTTTTGAATACTGACAAAACTGTTACAGAAAAAAGGTTTATTGAATATATATGGGGAACTAAGGAATATTCAATGTATCTGGGTGATTTAAAAATAGATGGTTATTCTAATGATAAAAAATTTGCAAATACTATGAAAAGTTATTATGACTTTTTTGGTGAAAATGGTATATTTGAAAATACAAGCTATAATGTTAATGATGCTGAAATGATTATTAAATGGATAACTGTATTTGAAGATAAAAATATTTTATTAGAAAAAGTTAAAAAAGCATACCCTCAAATAAATGTGAATAAAATAATGAACAAAAATTATAAGGGTTGGAGTAATTTATCTGAAAAGTTATTAACTGGAATAGTTTATAATGATAAAGTTGACGGAACTCCTAAAAATATTATGGATTTAATGTGGAAAACAGAGAAGAATTTTATGCAAATTATGTTTGATAAGGACTATAAATTTCAAGAAAAAATAAATGAACTTAATATTGTCAACAATACAGAAAAAATTAATTATTCACTGGTTGAAAATCTTGCTACTTCGCCAGCAACAAAAAGAGGAATATACCAAGCATTAAAAGTAGTAGAAGAACTTGTTAATTATATGGGATATGCTCCTACTAATATAATGATTGAAATGGCAAGAAATGAAGAAGAAAAGCAGAGAAAAGATAATCGTAAAGATTATTTAAAGAAAATTTATCTAGAAAACAAAAAAGATATTGATAATTATAACCAATTATATTCAGAACTTGAAAAAAGGGAAAAAATTGATTCTGAAAAATTGTTTTTATATTTTATTCAATGTGGAAAAAGTATGTATTCTAGGAAACCATTAGATATTAATGAACTAGATTCTTATGAAGTGGATCATATAATTCCTAGGACATTAATTAAAGATGATTCTTTAGATAATAAGGTTTTGGTTATTAGACAAGAAAACCAAGCTAAGGGCGATAGTTTTGTATTACCAAAAAGTTACAGAACAAGGGAAATGATTGCTTGGTGGAGTCACTTAAAAGATTTAAAACTAATTAGTTCAAAAAAATTTAGAAATCTTTGTAGAGAGTATTATTCAGAAAAAGATATTGAAGGATTTATTAATAGGCAGTTGGTGGAAACTAGACAGATAACAAAGCACGTTGCTAATATTTTAAATAATTTTTATAATGATACAAATATAGTTTATTTGCATGCTAATCTTTCTAGTAATTATAGAGATAAATACGAGTTGTTCAAATATCGTGGACTGAATGATTTGCACCATGCTCACGATGCCTATCTTGCCGGTGTATTAGGATTGTATCAAAAAGATTGGTTAAAGAAATCAACAAATTTTGAGAGTTTAAAAGAACTTAATAAAAAATTATATAATGATAAGAGATATAAAGATTTAAAATATGGTTATGTTATTAATAGTATTGATAATGATATATCTACATTTAATAATGAAACTGGGGAATTAATTTTTGATGCAGATTATTTTAATGATACTATAAAAAATACTTTATATCAAAATGATGTACTAATAAGCAAAAAAACTGAAATAAAAACTGGAGAATTTTATAATCAAACAAAGTCTAAAAAAGGCAATGATGGAGTTTCTTTAAAATCTAATCTTGATACAAAATTATATGGTTCATATACAAGACTAAATCCAAGTTATGCAATAGTAGTAGAGTATAATAAAAAAAGTCGAACTGAACAACGTATAATTGGAATTCCAATATATATAGCAGTAAAGAAAAGTGATATGGCATTGAAAGAGTATATATGTAATAAACTTAAAATTAGTGATATTAATTCAATAAAAATAATAAAAGATAAAATACCTTTCTATTCAATATTTGATTGGGAAGGACAAATATGTTCTTTAGTTGGAGCAACAGATAAAGTTGAAGTATGTAATGCAATAGAATTTAAAATAGATAAACAAAAGCAAATAAAATGGAAATATACATTGAATAGATTATTTAACAATAAAACTAAGTGTATTGAAACAACATTATATAATGAGCAATTAAATGAGTTATTTATTTATATAATTAATAAGATAGAAAATGAATATAAACTATACAGTAATTTATTACCTGAATTAAAAAAATATGTTAATGTTGATTCTTTAAATAATATTAGTATTGTAGATAAGGAAAAAGCATTACTTGAATTATTTAAATTACTAAAATTTAATAGTGCTTGTGCAAACTTAAAAATATTAGATAGTCAAGCATCGTCAGCTTTTGGAAAAAAGCACAGTAGAATAATATCAAATGCAATAGTAATTAATACATCAGTTACCGGTTTAAAGGAAAGAAAATATGAGTTTTAGAACCGTTGTTATTTCTAAACAATCTAAACTTAGTTATAAAAATAGGTTTTTAGTTGTTAAACAAGAAAGTGATGAAAAATATATTCATTTATCTGAAATAGATACTATAATTGTTGATTCAATTTCTGTATCTATTTCAACTTATTTGCTTAAAGAACTATCTGATAATAAAATTAATATAATATTTTGTGACGAAAAACATAATCCATTTGGAGAACTTAAATCATATTATCTAAGTCATAATGTAAGTAAAAAAATCCTTCTTCAAACAAAATGGTCACAAAGGAAAAAAAATGATTTATGGCAAGAAATTATTAAAAATAAGATAACGAATCAAGCTTTACAAATCAGAAAAATAAAAAGTCAAAATTATAATCTTCTATTATCATACGTTAGTGAAGTTGTTTCTGGTGATAAAACTAATCGTGAGGGTCATTCTGCGAAAGTTTATTTTAATACATTATTTACGAAAAAATTTGTGAGAAATGAGAACGATAGTATAAACGCTGCACTAAACTATGGATATGCAATATTATTGTCTTCGTTTAATAAGGAAATTGTTTCTAATGGTTATTTAACTGAATTGGGAATACATCATAAAAATGAATTTAATCCATTTAATCTATCTTGCGACTTAATGGAACCATTTAGAATTATTATAGATAATTTCGTTTATCATAATAAGGAAAGAAAACTTAATACAGATTATAAAATGGATATAGTAAACATATTAAATTCTAAATTTAAATACAATGGTAAACAATATACGTTAAAAGATATTATAAAATTATATACTAAAAATGTGTTTTTATTTTTAGAACAAGAAAAGGAATATATAGGATTTTATATAAATGAGGAATAGAATAGTGAGAACAATTGTGTTTTTTGATTTACCTAATGTGTATGCTAAGGATAGAAGAAATTATATGTTATTTAGAAAATTTTTAATAAACGAAGGATTTTTGATGATGCAAGAATCGGTATATTCAAAAATTGTACTTAATTCGATTCAAGCAGAATTATTAAATGAAAAAATTAGAAAAAATGCTCCTAAAAAGGGTATTATACAATTAATGACAATAACTGAAAAACAATATGCTAATATTGAATATATAATAGGAGAACCTAATACAAAAATAATTAATAGTGAGGATAAGTTAGTGATATTATGATAATTAATATAGATTATTTAGAAAATAATATAATGATAAATGATAATAAAATTATTTGTTTGGAAATTGAAAATAAAAATTACTTTTATAGAATTGTTAAAGACTTTTGTGATATTGCTAATGGTGTTATTTCTGATCAAATAAATATTAGTGATTATAATAATAAAGAATTAAATTTAAATGGAAAATTAATGGTTATTATTGATTATTTTAATTTTGATTTTAACTCAAAAAAAATATTAAATAATTTATATAGGACACTTACAGAATGTTTTGATGAGCAAGATAAAATACGAATTAGTAATTATTATAACAAAATAAAAAATATAATTTCTAGTTCTTTATCTGATTATTCCCTTCCTTTAATGATTAATGAAGACTTTGAGATAGAAACTATATATAAACTTTTAAAGATAGAAATTGAAACAAAAGAAAATTTACTTGATAATCTATTGCTAACAATAGATATTGAAAATTCTTTTAAAATTAATAATTTATTGGTATTTATTAATTTAAAACAATATTTAAATAAAAATGAATTAGAAGAACTTTATAAATATTGTATTTATAATAACGTAAAGGTTATTTTAATTGATTCGCAATGTTATGGGGTAGCAAATAAATTTGAAGAAAAATTGATAATTGATGGTAATTTAGAAGAATATATGATATAATCTTATTAAGTGACGTAGAATATTCGCCATTTAAGATAGTTAAAATTTCTATGTGTTTAACTAATAGAAGTAAGACCTTTTGAGGTTTTAGATCTATGTTATCTTAAATGGTATTAAAACAGCCCTGCTTACCACAATAACAGTAAACTCGTTTTAGATCTATGTTATCTTAAATGGTATTAAAACTTATTAGAGCTTATGATAAAAAACCTGAGTGTTTTAGATCTATGTTATCTTAAATGGTATTAAAACATGGACGCTATTGAGGTAAGAGCTACATTAGTTTTAGATCTATGTTATCTTAAATGGTATTAAAACTTATTTATCATTCCTTTCTACGTTTCACGTGTTTTAGATCTATGTTATCTTAAATGGTATTAAAACATGCTCAAGTGGGAACTACTGCGGTCGTTAGTTTTAGATCTATGTTATCTTAAATGGTATTAAAACTGTACTACTCTATCATAGAAACTTATGGAGGTTTTAGATCTATGTTATCTTAAATGGTATTAAAACGAAGAAAATGAGTATGTTGCACCACTTGTAGTTTTAGATCTATGTTATCTTAAATGGTATTAAAACTGCTTTCTTCTATTGTAGTTATAGCTTTATGTTTTAGATCTATGTTATCTTAAATGGTATTAAAACTCTGACGGACCAAACGGTTTCGGCAACAGGGTTTTAGATCTATGTTATCTTAAATGGTATTAAAACTTTGATATTAAGACATATTCGTAGCCGTCAGTTTTAGATCTATGTTATCTTAAATGGTATTAAAACATTAGTTCTTAAACTTTCTGATGATTATGAGTTTTAGATCTATGTTATCTTAAATGGTATTAAAACGAAGATAAACCAATGATGAATGACTTACATGTTTTAGATCTATGTTATCTTAAATGGTATTAAAACTAGTTCTGAGGCGTTCTCCTCCGCTTTATTGTTTTAGATCTATGTTATCTTAAATGGTATTAAAACTAAATATAAATATTTTTTCGGTATCTTGATGTTTTAGATCTATGTTATCTTAAATGGTATTAAAACCTTTAAATTTTAATTTGAATACTCCGGATAGTTTTAGATCTATGTTATCTTAAATGGTATTAAAACCAACCCCCAAAAAATGCCAAAAAATCACAAGTTTTAGATCTATGTTATCTTAAATGGTATTAAAACGTTTTAGTTATTGAATACACCGATAACACGGTTTTAGATCTATGTTATCTTAAATGGTATTAAAACAATGTTTCCAAACTTGTACCGTTTAAACTGGTTTTAGATCTATGTTATCTTAAATGGTATTAAAACTGTTAGAAAAAGATATCGAAATCGAAAAAAGTTTTAGATCTATGTTATCTTAAATGGTATTAAAACTCTGACGGACCAAACGGGTTCGGAAACAGGGTTTAAGATCTATGTTATCTTAAATGGTATTAAAACATAAAAAAAGGAGGAATATTTATGATAACAGTTTTAGATCTATGTTGTCTTAAATGGTATTAAAACTCAATGTAGAAAATATGGTATGACACTATGGTTTTAGATCTATGTTATCTTAAATGGTATTAAAACTATTAGGATATGAAAAAGTTATGGAAATTTGTTTTAGATCTATGTTATCTTAAATGGTATTAAAACGCAATAATGCTATTAAGTATATTCCGCTTGGTTTTAGATCTATGTTATCTTAAATGGTATTAAAACTGTTTTGAAAATAATGGTTCTACAAACATAGTTTTAGATTTATGTTATCTTAAATGGTAAAGTGACTATTTTATATAGGAGGTAGAAAAGTGACTAAGGAGGAAATAGAACAACAATGGCAAAAAAGTTTAAAAGAATTCTTATCCTTTCATAGAAGTAAAGTTACAGATATGACTGAGGAGGAAGAAAAGAAATATGTTGAGAAAAATAAAGTGAATGAAGAATTAGTAAAACTTCAACGTAAATTTCAAGCAATGTATAGAAATACCCAAAGATAATTTTCTTTAAAAGTCCCTGTTTATATATACATAATGTTATAATTTAATTGCTTTTGATTTATTATACAAAAAATATATAGAAATGGAGGACTGAAAATGGAGAAGAAGGAAATTAAAAGAATAGTGCAAAGGAGAAATGGTTATAGGACCCTGCTAATTTTTAGTAATGTATAATCTTTTCACATTTTAAGAAAGTCTTATTTAGTAATTATAATTACTATGTAAGAAAGAAGTATAGTATTATATCAGAAGATGAAGTTGAAACTGAGGATATAGGTCTTAATGAAAGTAATTAACTTTATATAATAAAAAATAGAACCAATATTATTAAATCTATGGTACAATATATTAGGAAATGAGGTAATAACTATGTATGATAGATTAATAAAACTAATTGGAGAGGCTAATTATAATAAGTTAAAGAATAAAACTGTTGCTGTAATTGGTTTAGGGGGAGTAGGGGGAGCAGTATGTGAATGTCTTGCTAGAAGTGGTATTGGTAAATTAATTATAGTTGATTTTGATACTATTGATATATCTAATTTAAATAGACAAATAATAACAAATAAAACTAATATTGGTTGTAAAAAAACTGAAGAGATGAGAAAGAGAATTGAGCTAATTAGTGAAACTAAGATAATTATATTAGATACATTCCTAGGTGAAGATAACTTAAATGATTTATTTAAGTATGATATTGATTATTTAATTGATGCTTGCGATAGCATCAGCACAAAAAAAGCATTAATAAAAAGATGCACAGAGGAAAAAATACCGTTTATTTCGTGTATGGGAACGGGGAATAAACTCGACCCTTTGAAATATGAAATAGTGGATATTCGGAAAACGAGTTATGATCCTATTGCTAAAATTCTTAGAAAATATGTTAAAGATATGCGAATTACGGAAAGGGTAATGGTGTTATATAGTAAGGAGGAGGCAAAAAAGGTTACAGGTTCTATTAGTTCCATTGCTTATATGCCTACTATTGCTGGTAATTTATGTGCGAGCTATGTAATTAGAAAAATACTAGAAAATGACTAGTATTTTTATTTATTTATTTTTTCTAAATTTTCCATAATTATTTTTAGTTTATTTTCAAAGGTGTTTTCTCTTGGTATATAGAACTTACTTCCTTTTAGTTCTTTGGGTAAATATTCTTGTTTTACAATGCTATTTTTATAATTATGAGGGTATTTATAAGCTGGGTTATTTTTCTTTATGTGTGATGGTACAGGATATGAACCGTTATTTTTTACTGTATTAATAGCGTTATATATAGCGGATTCTCCGGAATTGCTTTTTGGTGAGAGAGCCATTTCTATAATAATTGTTCCTAGTATGATAGTGGCTTCTGGCATTCCTACTTCTCTTGCAGCAATACAGGCTGATACTACTTTGGGTCCCATACTGCTATTAGCAAGACCGATATCTTCATATACTATTATTTGCAATCTTCTACATATTGCTTCTAATTCTCCTCCTTCAAGAAGTCTTGCTAAATAATAGAGAGAGGCTTGAACGTCACTTCCTCTAATTGATTTTTGAAAGGCACTGAGGAGGTCATAGTAATTGTCGCCGTCTTTGTCGTGAAATATATTGGGGGTGTTATTTATACTTTTTACTATATCTAGGGTTATTTTTTTATCACTTACTGAGTAGTAGCATACTTCTAAGAGGTTATAGGCAAATCTTAGATCACTAGAACTTAGGGACGCTATATATTTAAGGCTTTCTTCATCTATTTTTATTCCTTCTAATTCTTTGCTTTGCGTAGCATTTTTTAATGCTAAAATTATATCATTTGTAGTTAATTCTTCTAATTTGAATAACTGGCATCTACTTCTAATGGCGGGATTAATAGTGTGGTAGGGATTGGAAGATGTTAGGCCAATTAGAGTGATAAGGCCATTTTCTAAAAGGGGAAGGAGGAGATCTTGTTTGTCTTTATTTAGTCTATGAATTTCGTCCATAATTAGAACTATTCCGTTATATAGTTTGGCTTCTTCGACGACGATATCGAAGTCTTTTTTGTTATTTATAACGGCGTTTAGGCATCGATATTTACAGCCTAGTTCATTTACTAAACAGAGGGCTATGGTTGTTTTTCCTATTCCTGGGTTGCCGTATAAAATCATTGAAAATAGTTTATTGTTTTTTATTAGATTATTTAGTATTTTACCTTCTCCTACTAAGTGCTTTTGACCGACTACGTCTTTTAATTTTTGAGGTCTTAGTTTTACTGCTAATGGTTCATTCATTTTTATCACCTTTTTTATAATAAGATACTTCTTTAAAAATGTCAATATTACTGGTAAAAGTTTATTTTTTTTGTTATAATGTGTTATAGAAAGTAGGGTGATTAATAATGGTTTTGGATAGGGTTAATACTGGTATATATGATGATTTTATGGTGTATTTGCAAACGGAGAGGGGGCTTTCACTTGGGACCGTTAGGTCTTATGGAGATGACGTGAGGAAGTTTCTTAGGTATTTACAAGAAGAGGGGGTTTTGGTAAGGGAAGTTAATGAAGGGGTAATAGAGGAGTATTTTGTGTCTTTGGTTAATCTTAATAGTTATTCTTTTAATAGGAATATTAGTTCGATTAGGGCTTTTTTGGAGTTTTTGGAGAAGGTATATGGGTACTGTTTTTGTATTTCTGATATTCACTCTATTAAGACTTATAGGCATCTTCCTCAGGTTCTTTCGAAGGAGGAAGTGGATAAGATACTTGATATTTCTTTAAAGACACCGTTTGATTATCGCAACAAGGCTATGCTTGAGGTTATGTATGGGTCTGGTCTTAGGGTTAGTGAGGTTACGGCTCTTAAGGAAAAGAATATTGATTTGGATAGTGGGGTAGTGAGGTTTTTTGGTAAGGGGAGTAAGGAGAGAATGGTGCCTTTATCTTGTATGGCTACTCGGTATCTTAGGATTTATTTGGAAGAGTATAGGTGTTTCTTTGTTAAGAAGAGAATAACTGATAATGTTTTTCTTAATAATCATGGTTCGGCTTTGACAAGGCAGGGTTTTTTAATGATTTTAAAGAAGATTTGTGAGCAGAAGGGTATTTCTAAGGATGTTACACCGCACTCATTAAGGCATTCTTTTGCTACGCATTTACTGGAAGGTGGGGCTGATTTGCGAAGTATTCAGGTGATGCTTGGGCACGAAAATTTGTCAACAACACAGATTTATACGAATTTGGGGGTGGATACGGTTAGGGAAAATTATGATATGTATCATCCACGGAGTTAATAATAGTGCCCTACGGGGGTAATTATTTTGAAAGGAGATTTTTATGGTTATTGAAAAATATGGTATATATAGGCATTTTAAGGGGAAATTTTATTTGGTTTTGGATATTGTAAAGCATAGTGAAACTAAGGAGGAGTTAGTTCTTTATAGGGCGTTATATGGTGAAAAGGAACTGTGGGTAAGACCGATCTCAATGTTTACTTCTTTGGTTGATAGGGATAAGTATCCTAATGTGAAACAAAAATATAGATTTGAACGGCAAAATATGGATAATTTTAATAAAAATGATGACTTTTTGGTATAAATTTGGTACAATTATGGTGTATGTTAAAAATAGAAAGAAGGTATATGATGATAAGTAAGACGATATTTAGAGAGTATGATATTAGGGGTATATATGGGACGGATTTGTTTGATGAGGATGCGTATAAGATTGGACTTGCCGTAGGCTACAAGTTAAATAAATATAAAATTAAAGAGATTGTGGTGGGACATGATAATAGGTTGTCTTCGCCAGCACTTACGGAGAATTTGATTAGGGGGCTAGTTCAATTTGGTATTGATGTGGTGAATATTGGGGAAGCGACGACGCCGATGGTGTATTTTGCGAGGATTCATTTGCAAAAAAAGGCGAGTATTGTGGTGACGGCATCGCATAATCCTAAGGAATATAATGGTTTTAAGATTTGTTTTAATGGAACGAATAATGCTTATGGGGACGAGATTAGGGAGTTATATGATATTATTGTAGCGGGTGATTTTATTTTTAGGGGGGATATGGGTACTGTTAATAATGTGGATATTCGAGATGAGTATGTGAAGTATATTTTGAGGGATATTCGTATTGATAATCCTAATTTAAGGGTAATTTATGATTGTGGTAATGGGACGACGAGTATTATTGCACCTAGTATTTTTGAAAGGCTTAATGTGAAAGAGAAGGGGATATTTAATATTTCTGATGCTAATTTTCCTAATCATCATCCGGATCCTAATGTTAAGGCTAATTTGGATAAACTTAGTAAAGTGGTCGTGAAAGAGAAGGCGGATTTGGGTGTTGCTTATGATGGTGATGGGGATAGGGTAGGTTTGATTGATGAAAATGGTAGATTTGTTACTTGTGAAGAAATAATGATTTTGATTTGGAGAGATTTGGTAAATAGAGTGGATAATAAGAAGACTTTGTATGATGTGAAGTGTTCAAAGATTCTAGCTGATGAACTTGATAAACTTGGTGTTGAAAAGGTTCTTAATAAAACTGGTAATTGTTTTTTACAAGCTAAGACTCACGAACTTAATGTGCCATTTGCAGGAGAGGAATCAGGGCATACTATTTTTACTGATAGATTTGATGGTTTTGAAGATGCTATTTATACATCTCTTAGAATTATTGAAATTGTGGCTAATTCTGGTAAGAGTGTTAGTGAACTTTTGAAGGGAATTAAGTATTATCATACTACGCCAATGATGAACTACCCTACTTCGGAAGATAAGAAACAGAGTGTAGTAGAGACTATTAAAAATTATTGTATTAGTAAGGGATATAATATTAATACGATTGATGGGGTTAAGATTATTAATGATGACTCCTCTGCTCTATTTAGGGCTTCTAATACTAGTCCTAATATTACGTATCGTTATGAAGCTACTACTGAGGATGGTTTAAAGAAACTTGAAAAGGAATTTAATGTGTTACTTAGTGAGATTTCTAAGAATGTTTAAATTATATATGATTTTATTGCTTACGTAGAATGCATCGAGATGAATAACTATATTGCTTTTTGATTCTCGATGCAAATGAGAGGCCCTATCGGGGGGTAAATATTTATATGAAATATTGTGGAATAAGAAGATATATTAAATAAAAAGAAAATAATAGGGGAGTTCTCTATTATTTTTCTTTATAACTTTCACAAATTGTTTCTTCTTTGTTAGTGCAATCACATCCATCACAAGAACAAGAAACTTTAATGGAATCTAATTTGCAAACGCATTTATCAGTATCATTGTGTTTGCAGTTAGAAACATTGCATTTTATATTATCCATAAATTTATCCTCCAAGAATAGTATTTACTGATATATGGTAAATATACGGTATTATTTATAATTTTAAAATTCGGAACTAGCGTAGAATGAATTGAAGAAGGGGAATAATTTATAATAGAAAAAGGTCTCTACTTTTTAGGACCTTTTTTTGATAAGTTATCAGTAAATTTATATGTGTCTTCAAAATCTCTTTGGGAAATTCCATACATATCATCAACATTTGTAATATTGATGTAACCTCCAGCTGCAATTTGCATATCAGATCCCCATTGATTTAAAATAATATTGTCTGGAATTTGGACAAATATTTGAGGTCCTCCTTTTGGTCTGCATAGACTGGGATTTTCAGGATCTATTTCATATTTCTTTTTAAATGTTGAATCATCAATAATCCATTGATTAGAATGGCCATTATTATCTATAATAATATTTGAGTAGCAATCCATCCGGGCCTATTCGTTTGTGCATCAGCTTGAACTTGTGCAACTTTTTCTTGAATTTCATTTCCTTGAGAATCAACACTCCAAGAAATAACAGTTTCACCAATAGTTCCTTGTCTAGCAATAATTCTAGCAAATTTTTCAGCTTGTCTAGGTACCATAGTACCATTTTCAATTCCTTGTTTTACATAATTAGTTACTTCAACTTTTTTATAGTTTTCCATATTTATTCTCCTTTAAACATATCTAGATTGTATTTCGGCAATTTTATCAAATACTTCACTTGCATTTTGCTCATTTATTTCTGTATAGCCGAGTTCTTTTAAGGCTATTGCTTTGGCTGTATTTAACTCCTGAGTACGACTCATTTTTTCTTCATTTTTACGGGATAGTTCGGCTTCCCATCTCTTGTGAGATTCTATTAATTTGCTTTTAGAGGCCCCACCGTTATTATATAAAGTGAATGCTGAATATAATATGCTTTCAAAGGTATATTGTCTATCTTCTTCAAATACACAAACTGTAGGATCTGTATATCCGGTTGCTTTAGAAATATATGCTAATATATATTTTATTTCTTTAGTATTGCCAAGTGCCATTAAGAAGTGATACAAATATGTTAAGATATTCATACTATTTTGTGTTTTATCTTCATTAAGCATTTCTTTTAAAAGAAAGATAATATCACTTATTAGTTCTTGTTCTTCTCGTCTTAAACCAGATAGTTCAATAACTTCATTTTTTTTAGGGACATTGTTACTTTTGCGGGAGTTAGTGAATATTTTGCTTCCAACTTCTTGTAAATATATATCGTTTATTTCTACTTCACTTAATTCTTTTTCGTTTTTAACGCCTAATAATTTAAATAAGAGTTGACATTTATCATTAGATAATTTTGAAAGGTCATTACTGTCAAAGTAATTGTAAATCATTTGCCTAGAAACTCCTAGGTATTTTGCTAGATTAACCTTTGATATGCCCGCTTCTTTTAGAATTAAATTAATTTTATCAACTGTATTCATTATCAAATTCCTCCTAAACCACTAATGTGTTAACTTACTTTACATTATAAGTATAACACAACATTAAGTGTAAAGCAAGAAAAAGTATATTAAAAATAAGAGAAATTTCTGTTTTAGAACTTTCTCTATTTAATTACTTCTTTTATTATTCCGCCCCCTAAACACTGGCCATTTTCATTGTAAAGGACGCAAAATTGTCCTGGGGTAACGGCTTTACAGGGATTGTAAACTAATTTTAATGTATTACTGTCAAGTAATTCTGCTTTTGTAAATATGTCTTTTTGACGATATCTGAATTTGGCATAGCACTCCCCTATTTCTTTGTTTTCGGTTAGAAAGTTGAATTCTTCAATAATACAACTTGTTGACTTAAGTTTATCGCTATCCTCACCACTAGATACATATAATATATTTTTATCTAAATCTTTTGAGACCACGTAGTGCTTGTTTAAATTACCACCTAAATTAAGTCCTCTTCTCTGCCCTATTGTGTAATACATAAGGCCAATATGTTTTCCAATTGTTTCACCAGTGTCAGCATCGATGATATCACCAGGGATATTTGGTAAGTAGTTTTTAAGAAAATTTTTGAAGTTTCTTTCTCCGATAAAGCATATACCTGTAGAGTCCTTTTTTTTGGCAGTTATGAGGCCATTTTCTTCCGCTATCTTTCTTACTTCGGGCTTTTCTAAATCAGCGAGGGGAAAGATAACGTTTTTAAACTTGTCCTTTCCAACATAAGCTAGGAAATAACTCTGATCTTTATTTAAATCCTTTGCTTTATATAAATTACCGTCTATTATTTTGGCGTAATGTCCTGTTGCAATATAATCGGCACCGAGTTCAAGGGCTTTATTTATGAATAAATCAAATTTGATATATTTATTACACATTACATCGGGATTGGGAGTTCGACCTTTTTTGAGTTCATCTAAAAAGTAAGTAAAAACGTTATCCCAGTATTCTTTTACATAGTCAACTCTGTGGAGAGGAATATTTAAAGTTTCACATACTTTTTTTGCGTCGTTATAGTCTTCTTCTTGAGGACATATATCATTTGAAAGATTGGGATTACCTAAATAATCGTTGTTAATAGTGCTATCCCAGTTTCTCATAAATAGACCTATGACATTATATCCTTGCTTTTTTAATAGAAGAGCAGCAACTGAGGAATCTACTCCGCCACTCATTCCAATTACTACTGTTTTCATTTATAATCACCACAATAAGTATATCACATTTTTGATGAAAAAAAAATAAAAGTTATTATTTTTATTGCTTTATGAAAAGATATTACTTGAATAATCCGGAAACGGAATTTAATAGAAATGTGGTAAAGTAAACTTCAATAATGCTTGTTAAAATGATTACTCCGAGTGACACTAAGAAAATAAAGGTGTATCTTTTGAGAAGATTTATAGTATTTATTCTTTTGCCTGTAATTTGTTTAATGATTCCTAATGAAAATATAATGCTATAAATGCTTAGGGATAAAATTATTAATATGTTAATTATATTGTGTGGTATTAGGTATATAAGTCCTAAGAGGAGTCCTTTGACTTTATATATATATATCATACTACTTACACAAAAACCGGTAACAAAACCTTTTAAATATACGATAAATCCGTTAAATACAAGACCAATGGTGCTAATACCGAGAATGAAAATGGATATAATATATAATAGGTTTATAGTTAAAGTGTTTTTTATATTTCCTGTTAGATTTCCGGAAATAATACCCCTAAGTTCAGTATTTACGATAGTTTTATCGCCTGTACTTAGACATATTAAAAAAATGGAGCCACTTATTATACCAATAATGAAAAAACTGATAATGAATGTACTAATGCTTTTGCTAGGAAATAGTATACTTGTAATTCTGCCTTTCATATTTCATCACCTAGTAAAATATATGTATAGTGTATTGAAATTATGTGGATTTTTTGATACAATTATTGTGAGGTAGGTGTAAAATGAGCAAAAATAAAAAGAAACAAAGTGGAACGAAGATAATGACCAAAGTGATAGCTATTTTGATGCTGATAATTATGGTTGCATCGGTGTTTGTATCAGTAATTGCATATCTATAGGATATGTTTTTCTTTTGGTCCCCTGCCCTATTGGGGGTAAATATATATAATGTTTATTAAAAAAAGAACTCAAAAGGTATTAATTTATCCTTAGATGATATTTCCTCATAATCTAAATATTCTTGAACAGTTTTTCCATCAATAAATTGTTATAAAATTATGTTACAAAATCTTATTACTTTATTAAATGTTCCCTTTTTCGTTCAAAACTCCTAAATATTTCCTCACTATAGCATAATTTGTCCTGTAAAAATCACTATCAGTTTTATTTTTTGAAGCACTCCACCATAATGAAGTATAAGAATCAAATAAGCTATAAAAATCTAACTTTTCAAAAAAATTATCATCTATTTTCCTAATTTCCTTATAACCTAACAACAATATATTAAATTTATCTTCTGTTAAAACTCTATGCATTTTAACAAAATCAAATACATATTCACCATTTTTCATACTTTCCATATCAATAAGGTCTATTTCCTCTTTTTTAAACATAAGATTCCCAATTCTAAAATCCATATGAAGAATACAATTTTTATAATTATCTTTTAATTTATTATTTATATATTGTTTCAGATATCTATATATTTTTTCATTATCTTTCCCAAACATATCACTTAAAACCTCCTGAGTTTTTTCAAGTCTGTCATTTAAATAATTTATCCAAGAATCATTATTTTTATCAATTAATGGAGTATTATGTAATTTTGCTAATAATAATCCAATATTTCTTAATTGGCTATCTGTCAAAGAACTAGCATCTTCATCAAATTTATTATCTCCTTCAAAGAAAGTCATAATAATATAATTTTTATTATCAACACATCCATTATCTAATATTTTAGCTGTTGGTAGATATTGAGACAAATATTTCATATATCTGCTCTCAATATCTCTTTTCTTTTCACTATTACTTATTTTTAATACATATTTTTTTTCGGCATCTGAATTAACTATATATACATTAGAATTAAATGAATTACTAGCGGAACTAACTTTTTTTACACTTATTCCCAATTTTCCAAAAATATTTTTTATTTCTTTTTCTTTCATTTTTTACCTCTCTGTTTTTCTATACTGAACTTGTCCACCATTTATAATAAAAAGTACCACTTCGGTACTTTTAGATAAGTAAATAAAGGATGAAGACAGCGAATATTACTGCTACAATTGCAAGTAAATAGTAAGCAACATAACCGCCACTACTAGCTGGAACTGGTTTTCTTGATACTGTTTGTGGTTTTTCTAAGGCTTCATCTCTACTTGCTATAGTTACATCATTATTTACACTTATATTGCTAGGGTTATCGTTGCCAATAACGAAGTTCATATCATCAGTTTCTAATTTTTTATAATTAGTATAATTGGCTATATTTTCTTGCAATAATTCAAGAACTGTGGTTGTTCCTATTCTGTTTTGGTATTTATTTTTAAAATAACTGATAAAGGATAAGAAACTGTCATTTTTAACAAGGATTACTTCTCTTAATGGTGTGATGCCACTGCCGACAAGTAAGTTATATACACTATTAATTATATATGTAATTATTCTTTCGGCGTGGATATAGTCGTTGATGTCACTACTTCCCATAATTTGAATTAGGCTATTATTAAACATTGGTATTACGTAACTGCAAGAGGTGTTGTCTATTTCTCTAAAATATGAGAGGACATTTTCTTTTACCCAAAGAGTGTCATTTTTAGTAAAATCGTACTTATCGAGATTGTTTTTTATTTCTATTGTGATATTAACACTATTGTTGTTTTTAGGAACAGATAAATAATAAGATATTGTATTATCCCTAATGAAATATATGTTATGCTTATTTAAAGCTGCTATTAAAGATATATTATTCATATAAATATTAACCACGGAAACCCGCTACTTTTATGTGTTGGGATAAGTGGCCCTCCTTTCGATTAGATATTTTTGATCAACCAAGTAGTAGGCCTAAATATGATTAGTTACTATTACTCTACCCCCTAGTTTAGTATAATTAAATTATACCAAACTTTTTTTTACTTGTCATCCTTTTTTGATAAAAAAATAGAAAAAGGAAGAAAATCTTCCTAGTTTTCCGCTTCTTCTAACATAGTAGTAATAAAAATACCATATCCTTTGGTTGGGTCATCCACGACTACGTGCGTAACGGCACCGACAATATTTCCGTTTTGAATGATAGGTGAGCCACTCATTCCTTGCACTATTCCTCCGGTTTTACTAAGAAGGTTACTATCGTTTATTTCAAATAATATATTTTTTGTTGTATTTTGGGATTTGTTAATTTTAAGTATATTGATGTTAAATTCTTCTACTAGTTTATTGCTTATAACTGTTAGTATTTTTGCATCTCCTAGTTCCACTTCTTCTTCTTTAGCAACTTTATATAGTTTTTTTTCTGGTATATTATTAATGGTGCCAAAAACTCCAGCACTTGTATTTTCACGTACATTACCGTAGACTTTCGTCGTATCGTATCTTGCGTTTTTTTCTCCGGGATGACCATCATCTGATGGTGTAATATTGGTAACGGTGGAGTCGTATATGCAGCCGTCTTTGATTTCTAATTTTTGGCCCGTACTTTTTTCGATTATTTCGTGACCTAAGGCACCGTATAGTTTAGTATTGGGGTCAATAAAAGTTAGGGTACCTATTCCACTAATGCTATCTTTAACATATAGTCCTGTTTTGTAAACACCGTCTACATCTTTAATTAAAGTAAGGGATGTGGAGTATTCTTTGTTATCTCTAAGGTATGTGATATCAATATTATTATTTATGCCGGTATTATTAATAGAGGATATCATTTCTTCTATAGAGCTAACGGGTTTATTTCCTACTTTTATGATTTTATCTCCTATATTGAGTCCTGCTTTTTTAGCAGTATCAATGCCTTCGGTTTCATAAGTACCTACGACCATAATATAATTAGATTTAAGGAGGATACCAATATTTTCACCGCCTGCTAAAATGTAATCAGAATAAGCATTTGCTTTTATTGGAATAAAAACGCTAAGGATTAAAAGAAGCAGAAAGTTAGTCTTAATCTTCTTTAGAAACATTTTTATCTTCTCCTTTACTTATTCATTTGACTACATTATTATTATTAAATGATTAGTTAAAATTATAATAAGTAAATAATACCAACCTATTACTGGTTTTTAAAAACTGTAATATTATTGTAAATAAAAGGCATAAAATTAATGAGAAAAGAGGGATTTATATGAGTAATACGACTTTGGCTTTTATTTTAACAACATTTGCTGGTTTTTCTACTTTGATTGGATCACTAATTATTTTTTTTAAATTTAAAAATGAAGAAAGGTTATTAGCGGGATGTCTTTCGTTTGCAGCAGGAGTTATGATGATGATATCAGTAATTGATTTAATGCCAGAAGGAATTGGGCTTTTAAAAACTAAGTATGGGTTGTTTACAACGACTTTTTTAGGACTTGGGGCAATTATACTTGGTGGTATTACTTCGGGATTACTTGATTATTTTTTTCCTGATAGTGTTAAAAATGATAATAAGTATAATTCTTCTTTATATAAAGTTGGTATTATAGCTTTGATAGCGATTGTTATTCATAATATTCCTGAGGGTATTGCTACGTTTGTGACAACACATCATAATATTTCTTTGGGGTTTTCTTTAGCCTTAGCGATATCTCTTCATAATATTCCTGAGGGGTTATCTATTGCTGTTCCTATTTATTACTCTACGAAAAGCAAAGCTAAGGCTCTTTTATATACTTTGGTTTCGGCGTTGTCGGAGCCGTTTGGAGCAGTTATTACTTACTTGTTCTTAATTAATTATATTAATGAGACAGTGCTTGGTCTTCTTTATTTTTTGATAGCGGGTATTATGCTTTATATTTCTTTGTTTGAACTTTTACCTAAATCAAAATCTTATAATTATAATAAATTAACTTATTTATGTTTTTTTATTGGGATTGTTTTTATTACTTTATTTCATTAACCGCTTACGAGGCTATTTAGAATTTTGAAACCGCCTTCTACTATTTTTTTGAAGTATTTTTTTATTAGATTAGAAGTGCTATTTACTCCTTTAGTAAATTTATTTGTATAATCTATGTATTCGGGAATTGTATAATCGTTTATATCTACATTGATGTTGTTTTTTACGTCTTCTTCAAATTTTTTGATTTGTTCATTAGTTAATATGGTTCGTTCTTGCATTTTATATTCATAGTAACCACTTTCAGAAATGATAAAACATATTATGTAAGTTATAAATAATATGCCTATAATTAATTTAAATATTTTATCTTTTTTCATTATCTTTCCCCTTTTATATATTTTGAAAAGATATCTGTAAGGGCTGAAGTGGTGTTCATTACTTCGTTTATATTGTTATCTTTGCTACCTACTTCGATGAGCATACATCCTGAACTTACATCTTGATTGTAGATACCATCTACTCCTGATCCTTCTTTTTTATAGATACCGCGGGAAAGATTGGGATAGTATTTATTTATAAGATTATTTATGTTAGTTGCAAGAGTTAAATTTTTTTCATAGCCGGAGTGTTCTAGTCCGATAACAAAAAGAATGCGTGCATAATCTTTATCACCTATTTTGGCTGTACTTACTTCTTTACTAACGCTATCTCTATGGATATCTATAAAGTATTTAAGGGAGTTATATTTATTTATTTTTTCTAATAGTAGTAGTCTACTTGCTTTATAGCTATATGAGTGATCCCAACCGTTTATAGAGAGGAGTTCTGTCATATTGGCGGTTTCAGCGATAGTGCTTATACCGTTATTGTTTAATTTTTCTTTAAAGAGATATGTTGTCATAAGGACGTTAGGGGTTATACCGTATATTTCTAAACTATTATTGCTATAATTTTCTAACTGGTGAGAGTTATAGAGATAGATTATGGGATTATTGGAATCACTTGGGTATGGATCTTCGATGTAAGTGCTTATTTCTTTTAGTTTTTCTAGGTCACTATAATCATCATTATATTGTAGTTTTTTATTTTCTGCACCGTCTAGGCCTCCAAATTTTAAAATACTGGTAGGACTAGAGAAATCAATCTTAAAGATATAGTTCATTGTCTTACCCACGATAGTGCTTAACTTCATATCGTTTAAATTGCTAATGTTTCCACCTTTTAAAATGAATTTGACAAAGTTTTCATTGTTTATATTTTGATTGTTTTTGATGGCACTATAATAAGTTAGTGCGAATACTCCATAAATGATTAGGAGATAAAATGCGAGTTTGAGGCTGTATTTTTTGCGATTTTTTAGAATCATTTTCCCTTTTTTGAACATAGTTAATCACCAAAAACATTATATGACTTTAATAGTGCGTTATTTGTCGATGGAGAGCGTTGTTGAGACTACTGGAAATGACATCACTTATTTTATCGATAAGGAAGTCTACTTCTTTGGGACAGACTATTAAATCGTAGTTAACGGCACTCATTACTTCTTTGATGAGGTTTCTTTTTTCTATTTCACCGAGAGTTCCTACTAAGCCCATTAGTTTTTCTTTATCACTTGGGCTTAGTTCGAGATTTCTTATTTTGTCTATATAATTATCAAAATGGAGAGGGCTTAGTTTATTTATTTCGGTATTGTTCTTGATATATGATATGTGTTTTAGTAGATAGTTTATGGATTCGTTTACGATGACGGATGATTCTACGACAGTGGGAACGCCTATTGCTATAACTGGTATTTTTAGGGTATCGGTACTTATTTCTTTTCTATTATTATATACGCCACTTCCGGGTCTAATTCCGGTATCGGTTAGTTGGATAGTGTGATTTACTCTCTCAAGACTACTAGCAGCAAGGGCATCAATTACGATAATGAATTGGGGGTTAATAAGATTGGTTAGGGCTTCGATATAGTCGGCGGTTTCGATTCCAGTTTCTCCCATTACTCCTGGACTTATGGCAGATATACTACGTATTCCTTCTTTGGGGAGGGCATTTAACTTAAAGAGGTGTCTTGTTATTACTAGTCTACTTACTACTTTAGGACCTAAGGCATCAGGAGTTGATTTGCTGTTACCTAATCCTAGTATTAGTCCTTCGTCATCGTCTTTGATATTTTTGTATTTTAGAAGGGATTTTATTTCCTTTTCAAGGGCTTTGCCTATTTCTTCTCTATCTTCATAATTGGTGATATCTTTAAAGGTAATGGTTATGTATCTTCCTTCTTTTTTTTCTATTACTGTTCCCTCTTCTTTGGTTATATCTGTGGTACTTATTTTAATGTTTTTATTGGTTTTTTCTTGGGTTTTTATTGGTTTATGGGATGCGTCTATGCTTTCTACTACTAGGTCTGTTCTTACGTTAAAGGGTTTTAAATTAATGTTATTTTCCATAAATGACCTCCTATAGTAATATTTTTTACAAAAAAGTTAAAAAATATTTGCCTTTTTGCTTTTTTTTTGGTAAAATTATATATAGTTATTGAAAGGAGATATAATATGGCAAACGTTAAAAATGCAAAAAAGAAAATTAAGCAAATAACTAAGACTACTTTAGCACACCAACAGTTAAAATCAACTGTAAAAAATGCTATTAAAAATACTGATAAAGCCATTTCTGAAGGTAACAAAGAAAAAGCTACTAACAGTTTAAGATTAGCTATTAAGAGTCTTGATAATGCTAAAAGTAAAGGTTTAGTTCATAAGAATAAAGTAAATAGAGAAAAATCAAGATTAACTAAAAAAGTAAATGCTATGGAAGTTAAATAAACTTCTTTTCTTTTTTGCAATTTTTTTGACAAAAATATATATTTTTATGATATACTTATATTAGATTAGGAGAGAAAAGGTATATGAAATATGTGACACTAGTTTTAGGAATATTTTTATTGTCAGTAATTACTTACTGCAATTTTACAGATACGAATTTATTTGATAAGAGAGAAGAAATTGTACTTAAGGAAAATGAGTATTATTTGGATAGGGATTTTGAGTTTGTTCAGAATTATGATGATGAGGTTCATAATTATACAGAGCTTCTTAATTATATATATCACGTTGTTAATACGGGGAGTAAAGAGGGAACGGGATATTGTGTTAGGGAGTATAAGAATTGTGCTAAGGATTTAGAAGAGATTGGTAATAATAAGGAGCTTTTATCGACAATTAATAATTTTGTTCATCCTTATAATAGTTTTAGTAGTATTATCTTTACTTATAATACTAAGGGAGAGTTTGATATTAAGGTTAATAAGATTTATTCTGAAGAGAATATTGTTAAGATTAATGAGGTTGTTGAAAAGGTTATTAAAGAGAATATTGTGGATACAATGACAACAACACAGAAGTTAAAGATTATTCACGATTATATTATTGATAATACTAAGTATGATACTTTAAAGAGTAAGAATATTAATGATATGACTTACAAGTCTAATACAGCTATTGGGGTGCTTCTTGAGGGGTATGGGATTTGTTCGGGATATAGTGATGCTATGGGTATTTTTTTGGATAAACTTGGTATTGATAATTATAAGATTAGTAATGATACGCATATATGGAATTTGGTTAAGGTTAATAATAAATGGCTACATATTGATTTGACTTGGGATGATCCAATATATGAGCAGAATTTGAATAGGGATACTTATTTTCTTATTACAACAGCAGAACTTGAAAAACTGAATGATAATACGCACAGTTTTAATAAAACTGTATTTAAAGAAGCGGTATAAAAGAAAAATAACTTGTTAATTTGAGTTATTTTTTTTATTTATATAGGTTATTACTTCCCCTACTGTTTCATTGAAATTTTCAAAGTTTACGTTAAACCATTTGACATCCATTTTATTGTTAAAGAATGTGTATTGTCTTTTGGCGTATCTACGAGAATTTCTTTTTATATTGTTAATTGCTTCTTCTAAACTTATTTTTTTATCGAAGTAATTATATAGTTCTTTATAGCCGATACTTTGAGTGGCTTTGCTATGGATATTTCTTTTATAGAGATTATGGGCTTCATTTATTAAGCCTTGTTCAATCATTTTATCTACTCTATTGTTTATTCTTTGATAGAGGATACTTCTATCGGTTGTGAGGCCGATGGTAATGAAGTTATATATTTTTTTATCACCGTTATTATTTAGTCTCATACTTTCGTTATGGTTATCGTAGTAGTTTAGGAATCTTATTAGTCTGCGTCTATTGTTTTGGGGTATGGTGCATTCTTTGTCAATAGAGAGAGCTTTATTATAGAGGTATTCGGTACTTAGATTTTCGTAATTATTGGTAATGTTTTCGTTAGTGAAGTTGTAATCGTATAGTACACTTTTGGCATATAGTCCTGTGCCTCCGACCATAATTATGGTTTTGCCTTTTTTTTCTAGTTGGGATATTTCCCTACGGGCTTGGGTTTGATAATCGTATACGGTATAGGGTTCGTTTATGTCAACAAAGTCTATTAAATGGTGAGGTATGTTTTCCATTTCTTGGGGGGTTATTTTGGCACTTCCTATATTTAATTCTTTATATATTTGGACGCTATCGAAGTTTATGATTTCTCCATCGTACTTTTTGGCTAATTCTATACTTAGTTTTGTTTTACCTACTCCTGTAGGGCCTACTATTACAATAATCATTATATACTCCTTTTGAACATTTTTTCTAGTTCATACTTAGTGAAATTAATAATTGTTGGGCGACCGTGGGGACAATTGAAGGGGTTGTGGCACTGACGGAGATCGCTTATTAGGCTTTCCATATCAGCAAAGCTGATATCAGTATTGGCTTTGATACTCATTTTGCAACTAACCATTTTAGCGAGATTATCACGAAATTTTCCGAGGTCAAAGTTTTTTTCTTTTTCGAGAATGTTATCGAATATGGCTTTTATGGTTTCGGCTTCATAGCCTTTAGTAAACCAAAGGGGATGTTCTATTACTCTAAAAGAACTGTTACCAAAGCGTTCTACTTTTATGTTAAGGCTTGCTAATATATCCATATTTTCTTCTATTATCATTGCTTCGTTTAGGGGTAGTTCTATATTAATGGGAATTAGGGGGCTAATGGTATTTCCAGTAGGATGTTTCATTAGGAATGATACTTTTTCATAGTTTACTCTTTCTTTGGCAGCGTGCTGATCGATTAGGTATAGTCCTAATTCATTTTGACATATTATATATGTACCAAAGGCAAGACCGACGGGATATAATTCAGGGAGTTTGTTTTCGGTGGTTATATCTGTTGCATATTCTTCTCTAATGGTTTCTAGTTCTTCGTCGGTTATATTTACATCATCGTTTATGTAGCTTTCTAGTCTTTTTTTGTATTCTTCATCGAGGGGTGTTTCGGGTTCTTTAACGATGTTTTTTTCGAGGTTTAAAGTGATATTTTCGTAATTAATTGGTTTCTCTTCTTTGATTTCTATTTTGGGAATTAATAGTTTATTTTTTAGTACTTCTTTAATGGTATCTGTTATTAGATTTTGAAGATCATCGAAATTGCTGAAATTTATATCTAGTTTTGAGGGATGTATATTTACATCTATTAATGTTGGATCGGCGGTAATATTTATGACAGCTATTGGGTATCTAGTGTCTTCTTTAAAAGAGGAATAGGCTTCGTTTATTACACGGTTTAGGATATGGTTTTTTATTACTCTTCCGTTTACTAAGACTGATATGTGATTTTTAGTGGCTCTATTTACTTCTGGTAAGGATATATATCCTTCAATGGTATAGTCTAGGTTATTTCCTTTTATATAGAGCATTTTTTTTGTTATGTTAAGGCCGTATATATCTTTTATTACTTTTAAGAGGTTGCCAGAACCGTCAGTATTTATGATTTCTTTGTCATCATTTATTAGTTTAAATTTTATATTTGGGTATGATAGAGCCATTTTGTGAATATATTCAGTAATATTGGCTAGTTCTGTATAAGGGCTTTTTAGGTATTTAAAACGTGCTGGAGTGTTATAGAAGAGATTATTTACTGTTATGCTTGTTCCTTTACGGGCTTCACACTCCCCTTCTTCTATAAGGGTTCCTCCTTTGATGTGGACCATAAAGCCTATTTCTTCATCAGAACAGGTTTTTAAGATGACATTTGATACAGATGCTATTGATGGCAAGGCTTCACCTCTAAAGCCTAGGGATGATATGTTGAATAAGTCGTCGTCTGTATATAGTTTACTGGTAGCGTGTCTTTCAAAACATAGTTTGGCATCTTCTTTATTCATTCCTGTACCGTTATCTATTACTTTTATTTCTCTAAGACCGGCTTCTTTTAGGTATATATATATTTCTGTGCTTTTAGCGTCAACAGAGTTTTCTACTAGTTCTTTTACGACAGAGAGGCATTTTTCTACTACTTCTCCGGCTGCTATTTTATTTGATAAGTGTTCACTCATTACTTTGATTTTATTCATAAATACTTCCTCATTTCTATTACAATTATATCATTTTTGGGGAATTAAAACAACACATTTGAAGATGTGTTGTTAATTATATTTTTAGTTTTTTATCTTTGTTCTATTTTATAACTTATAATTAGTCCTATTAGACTAATTATAAGTAAGTATATATCAAAGCTGGTTAGAAATATTACGATTAGATTTGCACTTATATGGACAAGCATACTGGCTTTTATGTTTTTGTATTTGAGATATATTTTACTTAGTATTAAGCCTAGAACAAAGGCATATATCATATTATATAGAGTACCGTGGAGAATTGCAAAGACAAATGTACTTATCATTATACTGGTATTTTCGTCATTGAATTTTAGGAGTTTATTTAGATAGATATATCTAAATAGTAGTTCTTCCATAATGGGACCTATAAAGCCTGTAGATAGAACTACTAGCCATAAACTCATATTGGAACTTGTACCGGATCCTCCTACTTTAAATAGTAGCATATTCATAAATGTGGCGGAAAATACGCCAATCATAGCAAGGGGAATAATTTTTTTTGGACTTATATTTTTCTCTTGTTTATAGTATTTTTTATATAGGATAATTATTACTATTATATTAAAGGTTAGTAGTATATAGGGCATATAGTTTATGACAAAGTGTTTGACATTGTTTCCACCACACATAGTGTATATTATACTAATTCCAAAAAGAACGATGTACTCTAATATATAGATTATAAATATTTCTTTTAGGACGTAGATAAATTTTTTAAAGTATTCCATAATTGTCTCCTTTTCTTCTATTTATATTTTATCATATATTTGGGAACTAATCTATAATTTTTTAAATATAGTATGGCGTAAGAAAAGAAAGTCTTATGATGCTAGACTTTCTTTTATTTCTTTTAGATACATACTTACGTTAGTGGTATCACTTCCTCCACCTTGGGCAAAGGTTTTATTGCCACCACCATTTCCACTGCATTTTAGGCTTAGGTGTTTAATGATTTTACCAGCATCAATATTTTCATTAGTTGTTTTATTTTTGCAAACGAAGTTAACGCTATTTTCACCGACATTGGCAAGGAGAATGAAGCTATTTTCTATTCTATTGGATAGACTACTTGCTATTTGTTTTAGGGTATTTACGTCATAGTCTTTTGTTATGGCAATGACAGTATTTATATTATTTATGTTATTTATATTTTCCATAAAGTTACTTAGATCACTTACGGATTTTTGGCTTTTTAATTCCATATATTTTTTTTCGAGGTTTTTTACTTCTTCTTTGAGACCTTTTACTTCGTTTCTATTGAATACTATATCGTTATAACAGGTTGGAGCATCGTTATTTATATCGTAACTCCAGTTTAGTTTAATATCCATTTTATCAGCATCCATTAGTATTTTTTTGACTTTGCCGAGAAGTTTAATCATATCGTCATTATATGGAGCTATTTCTCGTTGCATCATTGGGATTATCCATCTATCGGAAGTTCCTGTAATTCGGTAAATATCGCTACCTTTATTTTCGACATTAATGATACCTACTTTCTTTATGTCACCGGTATTTTTGACGTGGGTTCCTCCGCATAGTTCAATGGAATCTCCTAGTTCCACTACTCTAACGATGTCACCATACTTGTCCTCGAAAAGGGCCATTGCTCCTCTTTTTTTGGCTTCATCTAGTTTCATATAACTGATATGGGTATCGTTATTTTGACTGATTTTTTTGTTTACTTCTTCTTCGACTTTGGTTATTATTTCATCGCTAAGACGACCTCGGTAATTGAAGTCGAAACGGAAACTTTCGTTAGTAACATTGCTTCCGGCTTGATGAAGGGAATCTCCAAAGATGTCTTGAAGGGTTTTTTGAAGTAAGTGGACAGCACTATGGTTTTTGGTTATATCGCTTCGGAAATCTTTATCAACAGTAGCGGTAACGGTGTCGCCAGTAGTTATAAGGCCGTTTTTGACTTCAACGTGAATTAGGTTTTGGCCGTTTGGGCTTTTGATAACGTTAAGGACTTCTAGTTCAGCACTTTCATTTTTTATTGTACCTTGATCGCTAACTTGGCCACCGCTTTCGGCATAGAATGGGCATTTATCTAATATGACTAGGCAATCGGTACTGGAACTGTTTACGAGTTCATCATCTCTTATTATTCCTATTACTTTGCTTTCGGTAGTTAGGGTATCGTAACCTACGAATTCGCTTTCTTCTTTGTAGTTTATAATGGCTTCACTTTGCATATTCATACTTTTATAGTTTTTTCTATTACTACGAGCGGTTTCTTTTTGCATATCCATATATTTTTTGAATTCTTCGGTATCAACAGTAAAGCCTTTTTCCTCGGCTATTTCTGTAGTTAGTTCGACAGGGAAGCCATAAGTATCGTATAGTTTAAAGGCTTCTTTACCGCTTATTTTTTTATTACTACTTGTTGTAAAGAGTTCTTCTAGTCTTTTTTCTCCGGAAAGGAGGGTTTTATGGAATAGTTCTTCTTCCTTAGTTATTAATTCTTTTATATTTTCTTCTTCTTTGACAAGATATGGGTATATTTCTTTATAGTTATCGACAACTACTTTAACTAAATTAGACATAAAGCTATGATTTATATTTAGTTTACGGCTCATTCTTACGGCTCTTCGTAAGAGTCTTCTTAGTACGTAACCACGGCCATAGTTTTCGAAGGTTGCTCCATCACCTAAGGCAAAGACAAGGGTTCTTATGTGATCGGCTATTACTTTGAATTCTATTTGGCCAAAGTATTCTATATGACAGATACTACTTATTTCGTCCATAATGGGCATAAACATATCGGTTTCGTAGTTGGTTTCGGTTTCTTGAAGGATGCAAGCCATTCTTTCAACGCCCATACCGGTATCGATATTTTTGCTGGGAAGTTCTTCGTAGGCCTCTCTTTTTACTCCTTCTTTAGCATTGTACTGACTGAATACGTTGTTCCATATTTCTATATAACGGTCGTTTTCGATATCGTTTTGGAGGAGTTTTATTCCTTGATTTTCTTTATCGTATTTGCTACCACGATCATAAAATATCTCGGAATCGGGGCCACTTGGTCCAGGACCTATTTCCCAGTAGTTGCCTTCTAATTTTATGATATGGTCATCTTTTATACCGAGGCTTTTCCATATTTCTATGGCTTCGGTATCACTGGGATAGACAGTCATATATAGTTTATTTACATCTATATCGAAGTATTTGGGACTAGTTAGTAGTTCAAGAGCCATAGTTAGGGCTTCTTTTTTGAAGTAGTCTCCTATAGAGAAGTTTCCGAGCATTTGAAAGAAGGTATGATGACGAGCGGTTTTACCTACTACTTCTATATCTCCTGTTCTTATGCATTTTTGACAACTTGTTAGTCTTTTACAGGGAGGCATAAGGGTTCCGTCAAAGTATTTTTTGAGGGGGGTTACACCGGCATTTATCCAGAGAACAGAGGGGTCATCGTGAGGAATAAGGCTACCGCTTTCCATTATTTTATGACCGTGTTCTTCAAAATAACCTAAAAATGTTTTTATTACGTCATTACCTTTTAGTTTCTTCATTGTTCATTCTCCTTTCTATGTCTTTTAGTATTGTATTTAGTCTTTCTTCGTATTCTTTGGTTGTCCCATTATTGAATAAGAAGTAATCGGCATAAGCTATTGGGGGAGCTTTGGCGATGTTTTCTATTTCTGTTAAGTCTCTTCTTTGGGCTTCTTCATTATTGAAGGGTCTTTCTACTCTGTTTTCTAGTCTTTCATAACGGATGTTTTTGTCGCATACAACAGCTATGGTATAGAAGTTATCTCCTAGTTCTTCTTTTAGGAATTTGTATTCATCCCAAGAGTATAGGCCGTCAAGAACGGTATCTTTTTCTTCATAGCATTTTTTTATTTTGGGATATAATAGTTTGGCAACGGCAGCCATTCCGTATTCTTTTCTTATTTTTTCTCTATATTCTTTTTGGGTTTCGGGGGTTATGGGTATTCCTTCTTCGTTCATCTTATCGTATACGAGGCCTCCGAAATATACTTTATTCCAACCTTTTTTTTCTAGCAATTGTGTAGCAATGCTTTTGCCACTTCCACACATACCGACTATAGCTATAATTTTATTCATATTATACACTTCCTTTCATATAACTAAAAAGGATTACTCCCTTTTCCTTTTAGGAACGAAAGTAATCCGTGGTACCATCCTAATTTGCTTTTAGCACACTTAATTTGGATAACGGCTGTTAACCGGCAGGTATTAACTGCACTTTGTAAAAGGAGCTTCGATTAATATTTATTATTCGTTTCCACCTAACACGAACTCTCTATGAATATTTATTAATTTACTTATCTTTTACTTCGTTTTTCTGTTATTATTATACACTTTATTATTTGTAATTGTCAAGGGGTTTAGAGATTTTCTTTTATTCTTATTACAAGGCTAGACATATCGAGACCGTAATATTCTTCTACATCCCCGATAGGGCCATTTTTTGAAAAACTATTAAGGCAAATAAAGTCATCAGTAGTATTTAAAATGGTTTGCCACATTGGATCGTTTGATTTTTCGAGAGCGACGCGTTTATATCCTTTGGGGAGAACTTGAGCGAGATATGAGGCGTCACTGTCAATAAACTTTTTTAGATTGGGAACGGTTACGACGCGGGCTTCGATATAGTTTTTTAAGAGTTCTTGTTTTAGTTTCATTGCTAGTTCTACTTCACTACCGCTAGCTAGGAGGATTAGATCGAGGCGGTTTTTTACTTCACTTATTACATAGCCTCCACTTGCTACTTCACTTACGCTAGTGTATTTGAAGCTTTCTAGTTTTTTGTCGGAAAGTATGATTACACAGGGTTTGGTACTTTCTAGGACTTCGTTCCAAGTACCGACTAATTCTTTGTAATCGCAGGGGCGATATACTTCGAGATTGGGAATGTTTCGAAGGGATGCTATTTCTTCTACGGGGCTATCACAAGTGCTATTTCCGTCAAAGGTATCTCCGTCAAATATGTATATTGATGGTATATTCATAAGGGCACTATAGCGTATTGCTTCTTTCATTCTATCTATACAGATTAATTTGCTATATGTATAGGGGCGATAGCCGGTTAGAGTGAAGGCATTCATTATTTCTCCTATTATATAGTCTCTATTATCTAGGATGATATTTTTGCCGAGATAATTGTCGCTGTTATAGATGTTTTTTCCTTTTAATAGATAATGGGCATAAGGATAGTTACTACCCATAAGGAAATTGGGGAGGAAGCTTGATATGATATTTATTATTTGATAATTGATATATGATAGTGGTTTATCGCAATTTAATTTATTCATATCGATTATTTTGTCTAATTTTAGGGGGTCGGTTTCACTATTTAATAAATGGGCTAGTTCGTTTTTATCTTTGTCACTAGCACTACTCATATATAGTCTATAATTGTTATACCAGTCTTTGTATTCTTCTTTGAGACGGGTTATGATATCGGCTTTTAGGAGTTTGGTATTTTCTGTACTGTGTATATAGTTTCCTTGGTAGTCGTTTATGATGTCTTCTTCGATATTTACGATTATCATAACGGGGCGATCGCTTTTAGAGGCTTTATCAAGGGTTTTTTCTATTTCTTTGGTGTTATCGAAGTTTTTTATTTCCATTACATCGTAATCACAAGCCATATAGGTATCGATTATGCGGTCTTTTTCGAGGCCGGCGTCATTATTTAGATAGGCACAGATACAGATGAAGTTATCGAGGCCGTATTCACTAGCTATACTTAGTGCTTCGTAGCTTTTACCGCTTTTGAGGTTTTCTTTAGTACATATTAGATATGTATAGTACTCGAATAGTGTTAATTGATCGGTGTTGTAGCGTTCTTCTAGTTTTTTTTCTGCCATAGCGAGGCCTACGGAAGTGCCGAGAGTATTAGTGAATATTCCTGATGATACTTCTTCTCTATTGCTACGGCCGTAAGATAGGTCTTTAGTGCAAGGGGAATTTCTTTTGCCGTAATTTTTTAGATCTGTTAGGCTATAATCATTACTCATAAAGTATAGGAGGCTATAATATAAACTGGATAGTCTGCTATCACTTATGACTAATCTATCTCTGTTCGCCCAGAAGGGCCTTTCTAAATCGTAAGTTAGATAGTCTCTAAATAGTGTATATAAAACCTCTGCTAGGCCGATAGTTAGTTTATTGTTCTTATCCATACTAAGGGCAACATTGGTTATATCGTCAATTACTGTTTCTTCGTCTAATTCTTGTTTTATGTTTTTACTCATTTTATCCCTACTTTCTACAATAGAATTATATCATAATATGGCTTTTTTGTGAAGTCTTTTTTTGGGAAGGGCCCTATCGGGAGTAAAAAAAGGAACTACCTTAGTTCTCTAATCTTTCCTTTTCTTTTATCTTTTATGATATCTAGTTCTACTAGGGAGTCACATATTTTATAATAGTAGAATTTTTTTATAGATGAATAGTCGGGGTTATAATCTTCATCTCTAATTGCTTTGGCCATTCCATCTAGGTATTCGTCTCTTTCTTTATAGGTAACGTATACGGGAGGGATGCCTGCCATTTTGAAATATATGTTGAGGAGAGCTCTAGTACTACGTCCATTGCCATCATAAAAGGGGTGTATTTTAATTAATTTACAAGATAGTTCTACAGCTTTATCTATATAATCAATGATATCTTCGGCTAGGGCATCATCTCTTAATTTTATTCCTGTTTTTACTAAATTGATGCTTTCTGTATACAGTTTTGCAATTTCTGCGGGGATTTGGTTGTAATCAGAAAGGGTTACGCTATTTCCTAGTAGGTATGAATTTTGTTCTCTGAACTTACCTCCTACACTTGGATTTGGGACAAGGGAAAAGAGTTTTTGATGTATATTTAAAAGGGTATATATATTTACTTTTTCATAGTCTTTATAGTCTGTAATGTAATCGTATACTACACCCATTCCTTTTATTTCGTCCCATTCGTGGACTTGTTCTAATTCGTTTTCGTTATAGATATATTTTGCTTTGAAATAGCTGTATATGTCTTCCATATCGCTTCTATTTATATATGTAAAATATGAGGCTATTATTATCTCGGGCATATAGTCTTCTTTGGAATATAGAATTCCTTTTTCTTTTTTTTCTTTGTAGCAGTTAAATATTGTTTCTATTTTCTTTGATGCTTCTTCGTGATTTAGAGTATCTTTTCTAAGCATCTCGAATATAGGTATTAATTTGTTTCTATCCATAATTTCTCCTCTCTATATTTATGCTATCATAATTGTATGGCAATGTCAAAGTTTTTTGCCCCCGATAGGGTAATTTTAAACTAAAAAGCGAACAACTATTATACTCAAAATGATGACACAGAAGTCCGTGAAGAGGCCAACGAGGAGACTGTGGCGGATTTTTTTGATTTGAACGGCACCGAAATAGAGGCCGAGGATGTAGATTGTGGTGTCAGTGGAGGCTTGCATTATGCTGGCAATTTTTCCTAACTGTGTATCGGGACCTACCTCGCCGAGGAGGCTGGAGAGGTACATTAGGCTGCTACTTCCACTGATTGGTCTAAGGATGGCGAGGGGGAAGAGTTCAGGGGGGAATTTTAGGAAGGTGAAAAGGGATTGGAGATGGATGGTTATGTCACTTAGAATGGTGCTATTTACAAGGATGTTTATGGCTAATATCATTGCTAGGATGGTGGGAAATAGGCCAAGTGTTATTTTGAGGCCTTCTTTTACTCCTTCGGTAAAGGATTCATAGATGTTTATTTTTTTTATAAGGGCGTAAATTATTCCTATTATAAGGATAATGGGAATGATGATACGAGACATAGTTCCTCCTTTATTTTTTGGTTATGGCGAAATGGAGAAGTAGGCCTAGAGCAAGGGATATAGAACATACTATTATACTGGGTATGATTATGGAAGTGGGATTTATAGAGTTATAGCCTTCACGGATAGCGATGACAGTGGTTGGGACGAGGGTGAGGCCGGAAGTTGTTATGATTAGAAAGGTTATCATACTGTTACTAGCAGTGTCTTTGTTTTGATTTTCTTTTTGCATTTCTTTCATTGCTTTTATGCCCATACCGGTGGCTCCGTTTCCGAGGCCGAAAAGGTTCATTACAATACTACTTCCGATTAGATTTAGGCATTTGGTGTTGTTTTTTAGTTCAGGAAAGAGGTGTTTTAGAAGGGGTCTTATGAAACTGGTTATTTTGGTTAAGAGGCCACTATCTTCATATATTTTCATAATACCAAGCCAGAGACAGATTATGGGAAGCATTTTTAGAATGAGGTCTAAACTGTCACTACAGGCTTTCAGAATTACTAAATCTGTACTTATTCCTTTGCTAAATCCGTAAATTATTCCTATTATTATGAAGCTACCCCATAAGTAGTTAATCATTTAATTTACTCCTTATTTTCTGCCAAAAATTGGGTTTTTTGTTCTTTTTAGAACTGGTTTTCTTATAGTAAATAGGTTCTGTATAGATTGTTTTGTTATTTAAAATGATATTTGCAGATCCTATTTGGGATTTGTTCAGGGGTTTTTTTATTTCTTCTAGTTTGATATTTAATTTTATGTTTTGGCTTTCTTCTTTGGTTAGGGGGATGGTGAGGCTTTTTTTGATATAGACTTTATCTTTATAAAAGGTGTTTTCAATGTTGAAGTTGTTTTTATCGAGAAGGGTATATTTTTGGTATTTTCCACGAATGGTATCATACAGGGAAAGGTGGGTATTCCAGTCATCGCTATCTTTTATGGTTACGACTATGAAGATATTATTATCTATATTAGCAGCACTTACGAGAGTGCGACCGGCTTTTTTTGTGTAGCCGGTTTTACCGCCAATGATAAAGTCGTTTGCTAATAGTTTATTTTTGTTATTCCATATATAGGTTTTATAGTTTGTTTTTAGTTTGTATTTCTTTGTGGATGTTATTCTTCTGAATTCTTCATACTTAAGTGCTTCTCGCATAAGTAGGGCCATATCATAAGATGAGGAATAGTTACCGTCTGTTTCATCTAAACCACTGGGGTTATTAAATGTACTGTTTTTCATACCGAGTTTGTGGGCTTTTTCGTTCATTTGTTTGACAAATTCTTCTTCGCTACCGCTTACGAATTTGCTAATCATAAGGGCGGCATCGTTTCCACTTCTTAGTATAAGTCCGTATACGAGATCACGTAAAGTGAGTTTTTCTCCTACTTCTATATAGATACATGAGCCGTAAGCTTTAAGAATTGTATCATCGACAGTTACTTCTTGATCTAGTTTGCCGGATTGGATGGCAATTAGGGCGGTCATTATTTTGCTAATGGAAGCAACGAGGCTTGTTTTGTTTTGGTTTTTTGCGGATATTACTCTGCCTGTTTCGTAGTCTATAAGGGTATAACTTGAGGCGGTGGTGGTACTAGCGTAGATGCTATGGGGAAGGAAGAGAATCATTATAATTGGGATTATTATGTTTTTTTTCATTTATTTCACCTATATCATAGTATGAAAAAAGGGACTTAATTAGTCCTTTTTTATAGGGGAAAGTTTCCTTCGCCATTACTAAATTTTATGATGTTCGTTAATATAGTGTATTTTTCTTCATCAAGAGGGGCGTTTTTGCAAATATTTATAAAGTCTTTCATTACTTTATTAAACTCGTAAGTATTTGGCTTAAGGATGGTTAATATATTATAGTATCTTGTAAAAATGATATGGAAATTTATTTTTTCGGAAATTGCTCCCTCCATTTTGGCTATTTTTTTAGCGGTAGCAAGGTCAATGAAGGGATATTTTTGGTGGATGTCGATTCCTACTTCTTCTACTCTTTCTTCTAAAAGGAGATGGGCGTTATATGTGTAATTCACTATTTGTTCCTGCCTTTATTTTTTTCTAGGTTATAGATTATATCGGTAGTTAGGTATATTTCTTTGTCAATACCGAATATTAGTTCCATCTTTATGGTGTTACGAATGCTATTACATATTGTTTGAAGACTTCGGGCTCCGGTTTTTAATTTGACTCCATAACCAGCAATAGCGTTAATGAATTCTTTGTCGTAAATTAGGGTTTTTCCAAAGTCTTCTTTGCATATTGTTATTAATTCGTTTAATGGACTAATGCTAGAATTTTTTAGTATATTTATGAGATCTTCCTTGGTATAGTCTTTTGTACTTATATATAGTTTTATTCTACCAACTAGTTCTCTTAGAAAACCGTTTTGGGTTAGTACATCGCCATCTATTATGGGGTTATTTGGAGATGGATTGTCTGTATTATTAAAGCCTATTTTTCTTTTGTATTTATCGCTTTCTTTGATATTGTCTTTAACTTCGGCAAAACTTCCCATATATATAATGGTTAATTTAGAGGTATCGAAGGAAATGGTATTGAAACCGTTTTTGATTTCATATACATTTCCAAAGCCAAAACCTAGGAGTTCTTTTTGAACCATTGCTCGGTAAGTAGCAGCATCTTTGTTACCGAAGACGGTTAATTTGTCAAATTCGTCTATATAGACAATACCTCGTTCAGCTTTTTGAATATCTTTATCTGCACTTTCAAAGAGTTTATCTAGGCATTCTGTTAGATCACTTCCTTTATATCCTGTAGGAGTGATGCTAGGAGCATAGATGCATACTGAGGGAATATCGAATTCTTTACTTAGGGCATTTATTATAGCTGTCTTACCTGTTCCTGTAGAACCATCGAGGAGAATAACATCCTTAGTACGGGCTGCTTGTTCTGGACTTTTGGAAGAAAGAATGTTGTTTACATATATACTTGTAGCAAGATCAAAGACCACATCTTCTTGTCCGACAAATTTATTGCTTGTTCTTGTTATTATGTTTTTTAAATTTTCGGGAGTTATATTTGAAGCTTGGTTTTCTTCATTAAGGGTGTAAGTTTGAGGAGGATCTTCTATAATTTCTAATTCAAAATTGTTACGAAAAGGGGAATGTGATTTTTCTTTGATTTTTCTGGTATTATTCTTTTTTGATTGCCAAATAGTTAAATATTTTTCTTCAAAGTAATTTAAAAACCAAATAATATTTTGGGACATTGGTCCGGCATAGTCAGTAAAACCGTTATCATAACAATAGTCAACATCTTCCTTGCTATTATCTATACTTGCATAAATATTTCCTCTTTCTTCTTTGATTTCTATAGAACCGTATACTTTTGATAATGCGTAAAGAATTTTTTCTCTGATTGCTATACGATAGTTTCTTACCTCTTGGGATGCATTTCCTAGGGTTTCTACTTCCTTTATAACTATGTCTATTATGGTTTGCGGGAAAGTGGGAATATCTAATAAGAGATAATTTGGTGAATTTTTTATATAGTCATCAATTTGTTTTACTTCAATATTAAGGGGTTTGTTGTGGTAAATTGGATTTGTGAATATTTCACTATTTACATTATCTATAGATATTTCTATATCGGCAGAGTTGAGGTTATTTATTTGCTCCTCAATGTAGATTTCATTAATTCCTTTCTTAATGCTGTCATCCCACTTGGTGACTAATTCTATGCTTTCGCATATATATTTATATCCTGTATTGTTTAATCTTACCTTTCTATAAATTGCAACAAATTTTTCTGCTGGATATTCATTCATTTTACTTCTTCCTTCCTTTAATCCTTGGTCGCCAACTGTTTTGACGTAAACCTACGGTAGTTTTATTATTTTGTATACTTTCTTTTATTAGTTCCGTTGCTCGAGATATGTATGTTCTAGCTAACTCGTGACTTATACCCATTATTTTTCCTATTTCTTTATTTGTTTTTATTTTATGTAGATATTTTAGGGTAAAGGCTATTTTATAATTATTATATTCTTCGGGAAAATTATCTAATATTTTCATAATGCTTTCTTTGATGCTTTCATCCTCTATTTTTTCAAAATAGTTATGATTACTTGGTGTGTATAGGTGATCTTCTAGGCTATCGGAAAATCTGATTGGTAATACTCTTTTTATACACGCTCTACTGCCTGAAAATGTTCCTTTTGTTTCAAGATAGGTAATGAAATTATAAATCAATTCTTTATCTGTTGTTAGGGTTATTCTTTTTCCGATAACTTCGCTTTGTTCTCTTTCAATTATATATTTGCTATTATTTAGGGCTTCTAAAATAACTAGATTGGTTATTCCAAGGCCGTTACGGGGAAATGAGGCTAAAACATTGTTAATGCTAATGGTAAAAAAGTTTAGAAATCTTGTCGATGTGTCTTTTTTTCGGGGACTTTTTTGGTTATTGTTATAGGATTCTATGATATGTAAACTTTTTTCACATAAATAGCTATATACGTCTTCTTCGGGTAATTTATGAATAGATGCATATTTATAAGAGAAATATTTAATTACTTTTAGGTGAAGAAGAAAAATATCGTTACGATAGTTAATTCTTTTTTGAGGATCTTGTTCTTCAACAAATTTATTAATTACTTCTTCTCTCTTATTTTTGGTGTCGCTTATTAGTTTACCTAGACCCCAATTGTTTATAAAAATGCGATGGTCATATAAATAATTTATTATGTATTTTATTATATCGGGATTTCTACTATAATCTATGATGTTACTAAAATAGACAAAAGAGAATGTTTTATTGTCTTGTTTAGTTGTCTTAATGTATTTGGGTATAAATTCTTTTTCTAAGAATGTATCAAGATAGATATTTTGTTTTTCCATATTAATTCCTTCTTTTTGATTGCTTACTATTATAGCAAATTTTTTATTAATGTCAACATTTGTACTAATATTTGTTAAAATTTTTCCTACTATGGGTAAGGAATTTTATTATTTTCTTAATATTCTTCCTCTTTCAAATATTTTTTGACAGGCTTCATCATAAGAAAATAAGTCGTATAGTTTTAGATATTGCTTTAAGAAATTTATTTTATCTAAATTATTATCGAATACAAGGTCGACTAGTTCAAGGGCTTCGTCTATATATAGTTTATTGTAATCGTGATATGTAAATATTTTGTCTTTATTGATACTATCTCTTCTTAGGACTTTATCTTTATCAAAATGGCCTTTTTTACAGAGTATCATAAATTTTACAAAGAAATTGACGTTGTTTTGCCACGTTATTTCATCGAGAGTACCATTGGGGCATCTGAATTCTACGGTGTTACGGGCTTTACGAGAATTGTAGTAACTCATATTCTTGAGATTAACGGCATTTAATTTTCGTTCTTTGTAGTTTCTAATAACATCTTCGATAGCAAAGTTTTTATCGTAATATTTTAAGTAAGTAGCCATAAATTCGGCATTCATTCTTCTAGCGTATTTCATTATATCGGGACGTGGTCCTTTATCTTTATTATAAGAGAATTTAAATATTATGTTTTCATATACCGACCAAAGTAACATTAGGTTAAGGATACCTTTGGTATCTTTGCCTAAGAGATGAGCTCCAACGTGAACGTGGGCACCGCAGTCTTTGGTACATCTAGTATTTTCTTTTAGGTATTCGCATAGTCTTTTTAATTCTTGCCATATTTCTTTTTTATCAGTACATATACCACTTGTTACTTCATAGCCCTGTGACATTGATATTTCGGTTTTGAAAATCCATTTACTTCCAATTTTAGAATGAATATGGTGTTTTAATTCTTGGGGATTTTCGGTTTCGAATTCTAGTTCCATTCCAAATGTAGCACTTCGAGGAAATTGTAGTGTTTCTCTATATTGGGGCTGATATGTATAAATTTGTTTTAGTAATTCTAATAAATCTGATGTTTTAATATTATATAATGTATCGTTATCATTTGGATATATGTAATTCCATATTTCTTTTGCCATAGTTTTCCTCCATTTTTCTTATATTATAATGTTTTTTTTTGAATTGTCAACTTGTAAAATTTAAAAATAGAGAACTTATATATGTAGTTTTTACATATTTGTTCTCTATTTTTTAATTTTCTTGGTATAGAATTAAAGAAGAAAAGCAATAGATTTGTTCTTCACGGTAGACGCTATTACTTACAGCATATCTGATTTCGATAATTTCTATATCTTTTTCTTTAATGAATTTATTTATTTCTTCTTCTAAGTCTTTTTCGTGAGATTCGTCAAATATTTTTACTTTCATATAATCACCACGTATAGCGTAACACTATCTTTTTATTTTTCTTGTCGTATTTGGTTATTTATATAGCTTAATCTATTGTATTTACAGATTCTTTCACCTCTTGATATACTTCCGGTTTTAATGAAACCTAGATCAAGGCCTACGGCAAGATCGGCAATAGATGTATCGGTTGTTTCGCCGCTTCTATGGGATATTATGGTTTTATATCCGCATTTTTTGGCTCTTTTTATAGTACTAAGGGTTTCTGTTATGGTACCTATTTGATTGGGTTTTATAAGAATGGCATTACACATTCCCATATCTATTCCTTTATTTAATAGATTGATATTGGTTACGAATAAATCATCTCCTACTAACATTACTTTATCGCCAAGGGCTTTGGTTAGTTTAACAAACCCGTTATAGTCGTCTTCACTTAGGGCATCTTCAATACTGATAATGGGGTATTTTGTTATTAGTTCTTGGAAATAATCTATCATTTCATCACTTGTATATTCTTTATTATCAAAGTGGTATTTTCCTTTTTTATAGAACTCACTAGCGGCAACATCAAGGGCTAAATAGACGTCTTTTCCGGCTTTATAGCCGGCTTTGTTAATGCTGTCCATAATTAAATCAAGGGCTTTATGGTTACTTTCGATATCGGGGGCGAATCCTCCTTCATCCCCTACTCCACAAGATAGGCCTTTTTCTTTGAGTGTTTCTTTTAATTTATGAAATATTTCACTAGCCATTTGGATATTGTCTTGATAATTTTCTTTGAATGGGACAATCATAAATTCTTGGAAATCTAATTTGTTATCAGCATGGGCTCCTCCATTTAGAATATTCATCATACATTTGGGAAGGGTTTCTCCTTTGCCAATATATTTGTATAATTCGAGGTTGTTACTTTTACTACTTGCCCGTAGGGTAGCTAAACTAACACCTAAAATGGCATTGGCACCAAGATTACTTTTATCGCTTGTGCCATCTAAATAATTTAGTTTAGCATCGATTAGTTCTTGATTATCGGCATCAATACCGATAATGTTGTCCCTGATAATGGTATTTATGTTGTTTACGGCTTTTAAAACACCTTTACCATTGTATCTTTTTTTATCGCCATCTCTTAATTCGAGGGCTTCTCTTTTTCCGGTTGATGCTCCACTGGGAACACCGGCTCTTTCTTTGGTTCCATCTTCTAATTCTATTTCAACCATAATGGTTGGATTACCTCTAGAATCGAGGATTTCATATCCTTTAATATCTTTTATTTTACTCATTATAATCACCTTTCTTATTCTTTTATTTTTTCAAGGAATTCTTCTTCACTCCATACGGTAATACCTAGTTCAAGGGCTTTGGTGTATTTGCTTCCAGGGTTATCACCTACTATTACAACGTTTGTTTTGGTGCTAACACTTCCTGAAGTGCTTCCTCCGAGATCCTCAATAATTTTACTGGCTTCATCTCTAGTTATTTTATTTAGGCTACCTGTTAGAACAAATTTTTTGTCTAAAAATTCTTCCTTAATAGTTGATGTTTCTTCTAAGTAATTCATATTTAGGCCTAGTTTTTTTAATTTATCTATTAGTTCTTTATTTTCTTTGAAATATGTATAGATGCTTTCAGCAATTATGGGACCTATATCTTTTACTTTGGTTAGTTCTTCAACACTGCTATTTATTATGTTATCTATATTTTTATATTGTTTACTTAGGATTTTGGCTGTTTTGCTTCCAACTTGTCTGATTCCAAGACCGAATAGTAATTTATCTAGGGAGTTTGTCTTACTTATTTCAATGGAAGTTAAGAGATTATTTATCTTTTTATCGCCATAGCCTTCAAGGAGTTTTAGTTCTTCTTCGTGATCTTTGAGGTTATAGATGTCAGGAATATTTTTGACAAAGCCTTCGTTGTAAACTTCTTCAATTATGGCATCTCCTAGTCCGTCGATGTTCATAGCATCGCGCGATGCGAAGTGAATAATGGTCTCTATTTCTTTACGGGGGCATTGTTCATTTACACAGTAGTAGGCAGCGTCTTTTTTTACTAACTTTTCAGAACATATTGGACATTTATCGGTCATTGTGAATTTTTTTTCAGTGCCATTTCTTCTTTCTAAGACTACTCTTTCTACTCTTGGTATGACATCACCGGCTTTAACTATAACAACTGTATCTCCAATTCTTATATCTTTGGCTAATACGTAATCTTCATTATGAAGGGTGGCTCTTGAAACGAGGGATCCCATAACCATAACTGGTTCTAAAACGGCATTGGGAGTTACCATACCGGTTCTGCCGACAGTAAAGATTATGTCTTTTAATTTTGTATATATTTCTTCGGCAGGAAATTTATAGGCTGTTGCCCATTTGGGGTACCTAGCTGTGTAGCCCATTTTTTTTTGGTCTTTTAGATTATTTAGTTTTATTACAACTCCGTCTATGTCGTAGGGTAGTGTTTTTCTTAGTTCACCAGCTTTTTGGGTATAGTTTATAATTCCTGTGGCTCCTTCTACTATTTTATTGTGTTTATAGTTGGTTTTAAAACCTAGGTTCCTCATAAAATTTAGGGCATCACTGTGTTTATTTAATCCGTAGTCCTCGGGGTTTGGTAAGTGATAGATAAGAGCGTCGAGACCACGGGATGCGGCAACGGAGCTATCTAACTGACGAATGGTGCCGGCAGCGAGGTTACGACAGTTTTTGAATGGTTCTAAGCATTGGTTTTGTCTTTCTTTATTTACCTTATTAAAGTTATCTTTACTTATAAAAATTTCTCCTCTTACTTCTATATCTATATTTTTGTTTATTTTAAGGGGAATACTTTTTATGGTCTTTACGTTATGGGTTATGTCTTCGCCGACTGTTCCGTCACCTCGCGTAGCGCCACTTACTAAAACTCCGTTTTTGTAAATTAGACTAACAGAAAGGCCATCTATTTTCAGTTCGCATACATACTCAGGGGTTATGCCTTCGTTTTTTATGCGGTTGTCAAAAGTTTGGATTTCTTCGTTGTTAAAGACGTTGCTAAGGCTAAGCATTGGTTTGTCGTGATAGACTTTTTTGAAGGCATCTATTACTTCCCCGCCTATTTTTTGAGTTGGGGAATCGGTTCGGATATATTCGGGGTGTTTTTCTTCGAGATTATAGAGTTCGCGTAAATAGCTATCGTACTCGTTATCACTTATAGTGGGGTTATCTAATACGTGATAATCGTAATTGGCTTTATTTATTATATCTACTAGGTAGTTTATTCTTTCTTTATCATTCATATCAATCACTCTCTTATTTATTATATCAAAAAAAAGGGAATAAATGTTAAAATTAATTAAAAGTAAACGAAAAAAGTAGAAAATTATTCTACTTTACATATCTTATTTTCTTTTTGGGAGTTAGTTTATCTTTATCACCTGTTACGTCGATGACATCAAAACTGCTTGGATAAGTGAAATTTAGTTTACTTATTAGTCCGTTACAATTTGATAATTTTGTTATTCCTCCACTTATAATGAGTTCAGCGTCATAAAATTGTTTTGTTCCACGAGCTATTTTTGGTAGTGGTCGACCATCGGGGGCAATAAGACCCCAGTTTCCTGGCATTATATCACATAATATACTTGGTAGCATTCCATCGTGAGTATGACCGCTTAGTACTAAATCGTAATTTAGAAATAGGTGTCTTATTTCCTTAGTTGTTACATATATTGGTGAATGTACTAAATTTATATTTAACCTGCTACTATCTACGTTAACAATATCTCTTAATCTTGATAGGTCTTTTTTCATAATATTTTGACTTTCTTCATTTTTACTATAATAGTAATCGAATGGCAGTGTGTAACCGCTAATTAATAGATCGTCATCTTGATATGAGGTATTGTGAAGGACATTTATGTTGTTTATATTATTTAGTTCTCCCCAAAAGTTCTCGTTAAAATAGTATTTGAACTGATTTTTTTTATTATCAAAATGGGTTATATCGTGATTACCAATTCCGATCATAACTGGAGATATGTCTCCTAATATTTCCATAAAGTTTATTAATTTATCGGCTTTTTTGAGGGGACATATTTCATCAACATCGTCTATTAAATCACCACTTATGCATATATAATCTGGTCTTTCTTCAGCTATTTTTTTGGCTAGTTTTAGGAGTTTTTTTTCATCCATATCGCTATAATAGTGTATATCACTTAGTAAAATTATTTTTTTGTCATTTTTCATTTTAGAACTATAAAAACTGTGTTCTACTTTTCTAATTCTTTCCATTTTTATCCTCCGGTAATACAGTATTATACCACTTTTTTTATTTTATGCAAGTAATTTATAATAAAATAAAAAGAAGCTTGCTGGCTTCTTAATTGTATCTTATATTATCTAGGCCTCCTTCATTGCTCTAATTATGTTCCTTAATTCTCTATCTGAGGGAACATTTCCACTAGATACTACGACGTTATCAATAATTAGTGTAGGTATTACTTTAACGTTATATTTTTCTTTATACGTACTATCAATTTTATCTATAAGAAGAGGATATTCTAATTGCTTTTGCAATTTGTTTATATTTTTTATTATTTTAATACCATTACTAGTATCCGCACCAATTAATTTCATTTTTATTTTATCACTTATACTAATCATCTCCTTTCTGTATTAATAATAACATCTTGATATGATAGAAATGTGTAGAAAAATAGAAAAAAGAATGAAAAATTATTTTTCATTCTTAGTGATTGGAACTATTTTGTCTTTTCCTCCCATATATTTTCTTAATACTTCTGGTATAGTGATTGATCCGTCTTTGTTATAGTTGTTTTCAAGAAGTGCTATTAGGGCTCTGGTACTAGCAAGTACGGTATTATTAAGAGTGTGAGGATAATAGTTTCCGTTTTCTCCTTTTATTCTTATTCCTAATCTTCTTGCTTGGGCGTCTCCTAGTGTAGAACAAGATCCTACTTCAAAGTATTTGTTTTGTCTTGGGCTAAATGCTTCAACATCACAAGATTTTACTTTTAAATCGGCTAAGTCGCCACTGCAACATTCGAGGGTTCTAACGGGAATATTCATATTTCTGAATATTTCTACGGTATACTGCCACATTTTGTTATACCATTCCATAGATTGCTCGGGTTTGCATAAAACGATCATTTCTTGTTTTTCAAATTGGTGAACACGATAAATTCCTCTTTCTTCTATGCCGTGTGCTCCTACTTCTTTTCTAAAACAAGGGGAATATGAAGTCATTGTGATTGGCAATTCTTTTTCTTTTATTATTTGGCCTTTGAATTTTCCTATCATTGAGTGTTCACTTGTTCCTATGAGATATAGGTCTTCGCCTTCTATTTTATACATCATTGCATCCATTTCTTCAAAAGACATAACGCCGGTTACAACATCACTTCTAATCATAAATGGGGGTATGCAATAAATGAAGTTTTTATCTATCATATAGTCCCTAGCATAAGATAGCATTGCACTACTTAGTCTAGCTGCGTCACCCATAAGATAGTAGAAACCGTTTCCACTAGTTCGTCCTGAGCTTACTTTATCTAAGCCATTAAAGCTTTCTAAGATATCAGCGTGGTATGGTATTTCGTAATCGGGAATGATGGGGTCGCCAAATTTTTCTAGTTCTACATTGCAACTGTCATCTGGTCCGATAGGAACGCTTTCATCTATGATATTTGGTATTTTCATCATCATTTCTTTAATGCTACTGTTAAGTGTTTCTTCTTCTTTTTCTAAGGTACTTAATTGTTCATTTATGTTTTTGACTTCGTCTTTTTTCTTTTCTGCACTTTTTATATCTTTATTACGCATATCTTGTCCAATGGCATCAGATATTTTGTTTCTGTTCATTCTTAATTCATCGGCTGTTACTTTTATATCTCGTAATTTTTTATCACTTGTTAGTATTTTATCTACAAGGGGTATTTTTTCTTCTTGATATTTCTTTTTTAGGTTAGTTATTACTTTTTCTTTATTATTTCTAATTATATTTATATCTATCATTTTCTGGTTTTCCTTTCTAATTTTTTTACATCATTTATTAATTTATTGTCATATACTTTTATACATTTTATTTGTAGAGTTATCGATATTATGAAGAGAATTATTAAAATGTATTCTAAGTTTTTATATAATGGGGCATAAACCCCAAGAATTAGTGTTGGGAATAATATAATGGTTTTTATTTTTCCTATTTTTTCAGTACAGGGATTTAGTCCTAGTTTATAGCTTATTATATTGGTTGCTACTATTCGTTCCTCTAAGAAAAGGGGGATAATCATAAAGATGTTTCCCATAATAATGGAGGATACTACTAGGGAAAGGGCGAAGAGTTTATCACTAAGTCCATCTAGTTTTTTTCCGAATTCACTATAAGCATTTAGTTTTCTTGCTAAAAAGCCATCTAGAGCATCACTTATTCCACCTACTAGGTAGAATATTAGTGATAATAAATATTCGTTATAAAGGAGGGTTATGGGGGCAAGTACGGCCATAATTAGTCTTATTGATGTTACTATATTAGGAATGTTTTTTATTACTTTTTTCATTTTAAGTACCTCCTTATATGTAATATAAAGTTAGTTCTTACTTTAAATTTTTCGGAAAAAACTTAGTTTCTTTTTTGATTGGAATCGTTTTTGGGATAAGTCTTGTTTGTCAAAGATTTCGTGAATTGTAGACCAGTATTCTTTTTTTAGGTCTTCGTTCATTTCTTCGTAGATGAAACTACGAGCTTTTACATTTAAAAAGCATATATCGGTTCCGTCTAATTTGACAAATCGCATATAATTTATGATGTCATCGTATTTGGGAGCAGTCATAACTTTGGTGCTTATTAAATGGATATCGGCTCGATCTATATCTCTTGCGAACATAAGCATTATTTCATAATCTGCACTATTTATTATATAGTTTTCTAATTTTAGTATATGTTCTTTAGTCAGATTTTTGACATCTCTTGCAAAATAGTATACGTATAGGGGATTATTTGCTTTAATGATGCCATTAGTTAGATTTGTTCTGTCGGTTCCAAGTACATCACAGGCAAATTTGTATATGTACCTAGCATTATGGGTAGCGATTATCTGCTTTTCAAGAACAAGGATTTGCTTATAATTTTTTTCTTCAAGGGCTTTTTTATAAATGGATACTGCTGCGGTTTTGTTAATTTTTACCATACTATCACCAACTTTTATTCTTATAATACCATACTTTGGGAGGGACTTCAAGTGTTTTTTTAATTATTTTCCTTATTTGGGGCAAGAATTTGTTAGAGTTTGTTTACTAAGGCTTTGAATTTATTTCCTCTGTCAGCAAAGTTTTTGAACATATCAAAGCTTGCAGATGCGGGACTAAACAGTACTACATCACCTTGATTTTCTACTTCTTTAGCTTTATTTACGGCTTCTTCTAAGGTATCTACTTCATAGATTGGTATTTGTTTATTCGTTTTCTTAGAAGCTTCCATAGTTGAATTTTTTATTTTTTCTTTGGTATTTCCCATTAATATTAGGCATTTGCATTTTTCAAGAATGGGGAGACCTAAAGGTGCATAACTTATATTTTTGTCGTATCCGCCAGCAATTAGAATAATTGGTTCATCGTAGGAATATAGTCCAGCAATAGTTCTAGTTGGAGAACTGCTAACACTATCGTTATACCAAGAGGCTCCATCAATATTTCTTATAAATTCTAGGCGGTGTTCTACTCCGGCAAAGTTTTTGAGAACTTCGAGAGATTTTTCGAGATCTATCATATCGTTAATGGCAGTTAAAACAGTGGCAATATTTTCGTAGTTATGGTGTCCTCTTAGTTTGATATTTTTTCCATCTAGTATTTCTTTGCCTTCTTTATTATAGATTGTATTTCCTATAACATAGTAACCGTCGTTTATTTTCTCTTTTCCACTAAAATGTCTGGTCTCTCCGATAGTTTTTAAATTTTTGGTAATGGTATTATCATAATTTACTACTAGTATCCCTTTTTTAGTTTGGTGTTTATAGATGTTTTCTTTACTATTTATGTATTCTTCATAGTCTTTGTGGATATCGAGATGATTTTCGCTTATATTGGTTATAATGCTGATATCAGGACTTACATTCATACCCATTAGTTGGAAACTACTTAGTTCAAGAACTATGACGTCTTTTTCATTTACGTTCCTAATATCCGTAAAGATTGGTGTTCCTATATTGCCTCCTAAATGGGTGATATAGCCGTTTGCTTTTAGGACTTCATTTATAAGGGTTGTGGTTGTTGTTTTACCGTCACTTCCTGTTACGCCTATTACGGTACAAGGGGCATTTTTTATTACTTCTTCTATTTCTGAGGTTATAATGGCTCCCTCTTGTCTTGCTTTTTGGATGCTTTCACGTGTTGGTAGAATACTAGGACTTCTAAATATATAATCGTAACCGGATAGATCGTTCATACTGTCTTTTCCGATATAGATGTGGGCATTATAGGGGTTATCGTATTCTAGTTCTTTTTCGTTATATATTGAAACATCACATCCTAAACTTGTAAAGTATTTTACTAGGGGTTTATTGCTAACACCAAGGCCTAGTATGGCTACTTTTTTGCCTTTGATTTGTTCATTGAATTGTTCTATTTTTTTCATTTTAATCTACCTTTCTGAATTTATTACTCATTATTGAATATAAGTATGTATTTACTTTTTTTGCAAATTTACTAGATATGAATTTTTTATAGCCTTGTAATTGTTTATCATATTCTAGGTCGTCTATATTATTTAATTTGTAATCTATTATATCTATGTAGTTATCATATACTATCATTAAATCTATGATTCCGTGGTTTATGGTACTTTCTTCTTCATAAATGAATTCGTATTCTTTATATATGTTTCCTTCTTTTATATTGTTAAAAAGGGGATTAGATAGAAAGTTTTTGATGCTTTGGGGCTGGTTTTCTTTATCGTAGAAATTGCTTGTTTCAAATTGGTAATGGATATCTTTACCGTACTGTATGGCTTTTATTTCTTCGGGGGTGAATATTTCTTCTTTTTCTTTGGAATAGTGTTTTTCTTCGACTATTTCATACTTTGGATTTATTTCATTTACAGAAATGGTATCATCTATTAGTTCGAGTGTATCTTTATAATTTATTTGTTTTAATTTATCATAATCTGATGATATGTTTATGGTATCTAAATTTATATTTGTTTGGTATTCTTGTAAATCATCATTTAGGTAATCTATTATGTTTTTAAAACTACGCCAGTTCTTACGAGATGTTTTGTTTGCTTTTTCTTCGGGATTTAGGATAATCATTTTTTCTTTAGCACGAGTTACAGCAACATAGAATAGTCTTATTTTTTCGGATATTTCTTCAAGAATATAGTCTTTTTTGAGTAGTGTTTTATAAATGGTATCACTAATTCCTTCATTGAAATATGGTGTTACAAATCCGTATTTTCTATCGTAAATGAATCTTTCTTTCATATCACCAATATTGAATTTTTTGTAAAGATTGGCGTAGTAACAGAGGTGGTACTCAAGTCCTTTTGATTTATGGATAGTCATTATTTTTACGGCATCGCCTCCTTCTACTGACCCACCGTAGGTTATGTCATAGCCGTAATTTATTAGGTTATTTAGGTATTCGATAAAGTCTTCTATGTTATAGTTTATACTACTCATACTGGCCACAATGTCAAATAGTTTATCTAGTTTGGCGAGGCGACTTTCGGTATTACCGATAGTTATGATTTTGTTATAGTAATCGAAGTCATTTACTACTTTATTTAGTATGTATGCAAGGCTTTTAGTCTTTATTTCTCGGCTTATGTTTGCACATATTTTATAGAGGGGAGTATTATTGATTTCACGATTTTGAATGGTATTATAGATTACATCATCAGGGGTTTTATATAGGAATGAACGAGAGATGCTGGTATATAGATAAGAGAATTCTTTATCATACTGATGATTATTTATTTTTACTATGAAGGAAAGGGTGTTTTTAAGGACAATTATATCTTCGTCATTGATCATTTTTTCGTCTTTATATACCATTAGGGGAACATTGTTATAAGTAAATATTTTTTTGAATAGGTCAAAGTTACTACTTCTATCAAGAAGAATTACAATATCGCTATATTTTAACTCACGAATTTCTCCTAAATCTTTATCATATATTTTGTATTTGTTATGTACTTTATCCTTAATGTCATTGCATATCATAAAGGCTTCTATTTCATCTTTGGTATATTTTGTTTCCTTGCTATTATAGGGGTAATTGTATATTTCAAAGTTATAGTTTTCACCTGTGGTGCCTTTTTCATTATAAGCGGTATTCCCGAAGATCATTTGGTGGGAAGTTATATAATCGGCTCCTCCTATTTCATCGTCCATTATTTTATTAAAAATGGTATTAATATTATTTATTACTTGTTCCCTAGATCGGAAATTTTTATTTAAGTCTATTTTTATTCCGCCTTTTCCCTTACTATAATTGTCGTATTTATTTTTGAAAATGTAGGGATTGGCATTTCTAAATCGATATATGGACTGTTTTATATCGCCAACCATATAAACATTGTTATTACTTATTAGGGATATGAATTCTTCTTGAAGATCGTTTGTATCTTGGTATTCATCTAATAATATTTCTTTAAAACCATCTCTTACTTCTGTGCGGACTTCCTCATTTTCTTTGAGAAGATTAATGGCCATTAGGGCGATATCGTTAAACTCATAGACATCATACTTTTTTTTATATTCTTCTACTTTTTTATTTAGGCTAAGTAATAGGTCTATAATTATTTTGGAAGTATTGTAGGTACTTTGGATACTTTCTTTTATTTCTGTAATATTTTCATAAGAACATAAGTTTTTTATTTCTTTTATTTTATCACTAATGTTTTCTTTTATTTCCTTGGCAGTTTCATCTAAGCCACGCAATATTGGTAATTTTATATTTATATTGTTTTTTATATCTTCATAATTTTCACTATTTATTAAATTAAGGGTAGCATTATTTAATTTTTCGTACTGTTCGGAAGTTATATAGTTTTGGATATCATCTAATAATTTTTCTATATCTTTAATACTGCTTTTGATTAATTCTACATAATTATTTATGTTTTTATTTATGTATTTTTCATCATAATAAGTGATTAAGTATTGTTCTAAATATTGTTTTTTATCTTTAATCATATCTACTTTATCACTGATTTCTAAAATGGCATTAAATATTTCTTTATCGTCTTTAACACAGAAAGTATCTATAAATTCTAAGAATTCTTTATTTTCATTTTTATACATATTTTCAAAGATATCTTCTAGGAATCTTATTTTTTCCATTTTAATGATTCCTTCATCAATGATACTAATGTTATGACTAATGTTAAGAAGATAGTGATATTTTTTTACAATTGATAAAGCATAGCTATCAAATGTTGTTATGTATGCACTATCGATACGATCTAGTTGTTCTTTGAGATTTTCATTTTTGCTTATTTTTTTTCTTATTCTTTCTTTCATTTCTCCGGCGGCTGCTTTTGTGAATGTTAATATTAGTAGTTCGTTTATGTTGGTACCGTTTTCGATTTTTTTTAATACTCTTTCACTAAGTACAGCTGTTTTTCCACTTCCGGCTCCGGCAGATACTATTATATTAGTGCCACTTTCATAAATTGCTCTTTCTTGATCTTTAGTCCACATTTTTTAGTCCCCTTTCGTAAATGAAAAAAAGTTAAACTTGCGTAGAACTTTTATTTTCCTTTGATTTTCTTCTTGCTTTGTTATGGTTTTTGTTACTGTTATTTTCATAGTGTCTTCTTCCAATTTCTTCATCTAAGGCATCACTTATTTCTACCATTAAAGAATGTAATAATTTACTTCTTCTTTTATCATCACGAGTTGGTTTTTTATCTTCTTCACCATCGTGATGTTCATATTTTCTATGAATTAAATCTATTTCTGCTCTTGAGCAATCTAATATTTCTCTTAACTCCCTTAGTTCTAAACTACGAAGATAGTTGACATGAGCTCCTGTTCCTTTGCTATATTCTCTTTCTAGTCTTGTTAACTTCTTTATAATAGCAGTTGCATCTACTAATTTAGTATGAGCACGCATTGCACTGCATTCCCAAACCCTAGCTTGAAAATATTCTAGTGTTTTTAGTTCAAAAAATAAATTTTCGTTTCCTGATGGGTTTATGCGAGCGGCTAATTTTATAGCATCTTCTTCGGTTGTTATTATGTAATTCACCAATGCATCATATATTTTTATTATTTTATCAGCAATTAACTCTCCTAATTCGTCGCCATAAGATTCTATGCATTCTTCGATTTTTCTCAACTCATAGTCGTGATATCTTCTTTCATTTGTTTTGTTTTCCATAATAAAATTCCCTTCCTAAATTATAAATAAAATAGGTGTATAAATTCTATGCACCTATTTTCTTGAAACGTATTTACCGTCTTTGGTAGATACGATAATTTCTTCACCATTCTCAATGAAAAGAGGTACCTTTACTAGCAGACCAGTTTCAATGATTGCATCTTTTGTTGCTCCGGTAACAGTATTACCTTTAACTGCAGGTTCAGTTTGTGTTATAGTATAGTCTACTTTTTCAGGAAGTTCTATACCTAATAATTCACTTTCATAGAAGAATAGTAAAACTTCTAATCCCTCTTTTAAGAATTTTACTTCATTTTCAATTTGTTTTTTATTTATATCTACTTGCTCGTAAGTAACCATATTCATAAAGCTATAGTTATCTCCGTCAGCATATAAAAATTGCATCTTTGTTTTATCAACGTGTGCAGTTGGTACTTTGCTTCCAGCATTAAATGTTTGCTCAGCAATAGAACCAGTTCTAAGATTTTTTAATTTTGCCTTAACGATAGCGGCACCTTTACCAGGTTTAACGTGCTGAAAATCTAGCACTTGGTATAAGTTTCCTTCGTAGGAAATGGTCATACCGGTTTTAAAATCATTTACGTTTATCATTTCCTAACCTCCCTATTTTTTTTCTTTGTGTTTAGTTGTCTTACGACATTTTGGACAATACTTATTAAGTTCTAAACGTTCAGTAGTGTTTTTTTTATTTTTACTAACTGTATAATTCATATTTTTACATTCTTCACAAACTAAAGTAACAAGTACTCTATTTTCATTTTTTTTAGCCACTTCTAATCCCTCCTTCAATAAAATCTATTACCATTATAACACACTTGTTTTAAATAACGCAAGTACTTTAATGCAATTGTTTGAAAAAAATTCCTTATTTTTTGTAGATAAAACTTATATTTCACTATATTTTATGTTTCTTTTCTTTAAACTAGACGGTTAATATCCTTATTATTTTTTTAAACATAAGTTTTTCGTTCAAACTTCCTTGTTAATTCTTGTTTATATTTTGCGACTTCGATGGGTCTATTTTGTTCAAGGCTTTTTTTTACATCGATAATTCTTTGATTGGTGGAGCCTCTGAATATAACATCATAGCTTTTCTTTTCTATCATAAATTTACCATCCACTAATACGTCAATATTTTTAAGAAGTTCTTTTAAATTCTCTTCTTTTTTACTTCTTTCTAGTAATGTATCAAATGTGAAGCCGGTATAAACCCAAATATTTAATCCTATTTCCTTAGTGGCTTTACAGATTTCTAATATAGCATCTATTTGAAGCATTGGATCACCACCAGATAGGGTAATGCCATCCTGATGTTCTATGGATTTAATGGTTTTGATTACATCGATCGTATCTGTTAAAAATCCTCCATTTAAAGAATGGGTTTCGGGATTATGACAGAAAGGACAATTATGGATACAACCTTGTGTCCAGATAACTGTCCTTATTCCTTCACCATCAACGATACTATCATAATCTAAGCCTTTAGCAAGTCTTATTTTCATTGTTATTTACAGCATCCACAAGGAAGTATTCCGTCTGTTCCGTGTTTAACTCTATCTCTTTCTTCGGCTTTTTTTCCATTATTGAATCTATCTGTTGTTCCTACTAGATATCCTGTAATTCTTCTTATTCTTTCAAAACCTACGCCTTCCCCTACAGTTTTTACTTCTCTTACTTCTTCTTTCATTTTTATTTTCCTCCTAATTCTTTTAGTTTTTCAACGCTTACTCCCTCGCCGGCATGTCTTCCACAACCAGGACAGACATCACCAATGATACCAACATATCCGCATACTGGATCTCTATCGACAGGATGATTTATAGCACCATATCCAAAGTTTGCTTCTTTCATTAATCTTACTATTTTTTCGAAAGCATCAATATTCTTAGTGGTATCTCCATCTAATTCTATATAACTTATATGGCCTGCATTAGTCCATTCGTGATATGGGCCTTCTATTTTTATTTTTTTAGCAATAGATATATTGTAATATACAGGAACGTGGAATGAATTTGTGTAATATTCTCTATCGGTTACACCTTTGATTTTTCCGTATATGGCTTTATCTATATTTACAAATCTACCGCTTAATCCTTCGGCAGGGGTTGCAAGGCAAGTAAAGTTTAGATTGTATTCTTCAGAGTATTTATCGCATTTTTCTCTCATAAATTTGATTATTTTGTGACCTAGTTCATTGGCTTCTTCACTTTCACCGTGGTGCTTACCGGTTAGAGCTTTTAAGCATTCGGCAAGACCGATAAATCCTATTGATAAAGTTCCGTGTTTTAGGACTTTTCTGAGTCTATCAGTTGGTTTTAATTTTTCACTATCTATCCAATTTCCTTGACCGAGTAAGAATGGAAAATTGTATATTCTTTTGTTGCATTGTATTTCAAATCTTTCTAGTAATTGGTCTTTAACCATATCCATAAGACTGCCTAATTCTTCGAAAAATCCGTCTAAATCTGTTGTTTCTCTTTCTTTAAGGCATATTCCGTGTTTTATTCCTAGTCTTGGTAAGTTAATAGATGTGAATGATAGGTTACCTCTTCCAGGAGTGATGGCTTTATTGGGATCTACTACGTTTCCAAGTACTCTTGTTCGGCATCCCATATATCCTACTTCAGTTCTATAGTCTCCTTCTTTATAATACATTTTGTTAAATGGGGAATCTAAGAAGGAAAAGTTAGGGAATAGTCTTTTAGCTGATACTTCACAACTGAGTCTAAATAAATCGTAGTTTGGGTCTTCCTTATTATAATTAACGCCTTCTTTTATTTTAAAAATTGATATTGGGAAGATTGGGGTTTCGTTTTTTCCTAGTCCAGCATTAACAGATAGTAAATAGTTTTTCACAACCATTCTTCCTTCGGGGCTTGTATCTGTACCAAAGTTTACTGATGAAAATGGTACTTGAGCTCCCGCTCTAGAGTGCATTGTATTTAGATTGTGAACAAAGGCTTCCATTGCTTGATATGTGGTTCTATCTGTTTTATTGTATGCTACTTCATAAGCTTTACGGAATACTTTGAGGACAACATCGCTATCTTTGGCGTATCCATCGAGAACGCCTACATCAAATTCGATACTTGTTAGTTTGTCTATCTCTTTGACTATTTTATCCATATTTATGAAATTGTCAAAACCGGCAAAATCTAGTAGCTCGTGGATTGCTTGTTTGTATTGTTTCTTAAATGTTTTTAGTACCCCTGGGGCCATATAGTAATCAAATGCGGGAATGCTTTGTCCCCCGTGTTGGTCATTTTGGTTTGATTGGATCGCTATTGCGGCTAGGGCTGAGTAGCTCATTATGTCTTGGGGTTCTCTTAGGTACCCGTGGCCTGTGCTAAAACCGTTTTTGAATAGTTTTTCTAAATCTATTTGTGTACAGGTTGTTGTTCCCATTGGTAAGAAGTCCATATCGTGAATGTGAATATCACCGTTATCGTGAGCATCAGCGAATTTCTTTTTCATAAAATAGGTTTTGGCTAGTTCTTTTCCTATTGTACTTCCTAATTGAAGCATTGTTCCCATTGAGGAATTTCCGTCAATATTGGCATTTTCTCTTTTGGTATCGTCCTCGGTAGAACTTTTATATACCAGTCCTTCAAATATTTTAGATATTTTATGTAGTCTTTTGTCCTCTAAAAAGGCTTGTCTTGATTGACTTCTTCTATCTCTATATTCTGAGAATGATTTGTATACATCTTCATAATTGTATTTTTGAAGAGCAACCTCGATCATATCTTGAATGCTTTCTATTTTTATTTTATCTTCATTTTTGTATTCTTTTTCAATGTTTTTTACTACGGCTTGATATATTTTTTGTATATCTTTCTCTGTGTACTTGCTTTCTTCGTTTTCATTTACAATGCTATCGAAGCCTTTTTTTATAGCAACGGCTATTTTTGCACCGTCAAAATCTACTTTTTTTCCATTTCTTTTTATTACTTTTAAAGAATGTGTAATTTCTTCCGTATTAACCATTTTTTAATCCTCCTATCGTTTAACACAATCTCATTATACTATGTGTTTATATGTCTGTCAATACTTTTTTGTTCGTTTTTTTATTTTTTGTTTTTTGTTACTTTTTGAGTAACTTATTTTCTTCTTAAATTCTAATTTTTGTACGTAGTAATGAGCAAAAAAGCCCATTTTATGGGGTTTTATCTTTTTGTAGTACTTATGTTTTTGTTATTTTTTTAAAAATTGTATTTTGACGTTTTTTTATTTTTTTATATTTTAGGCAAACATTTTTTCGTTAGTGTTCGTGTTTATAATCGTTACTTTTTAGTTAATATTTATATATAAATGCCCGTAATGAAATAGAAAAAGAGACTTAACTAGTGGTTAAGTTAAGTGGTATTAGTTTGTGTTTTTGGGGGAGATATTTTAGTTATTTTTATATTTTATGAATTTTATTTTGAATTTTAAATGTATAAAAAAAATACTTTTATGATTGTGATTTTACATTTGATACAATTTATGATATACTTGATTTGTAAATATAAATATAGGAGAAGAAGTTATTATAAAGATAATTAATACTCATAAATTTTTGAAAATTTTGGGGTTAATTGGAATAATACTAATAGTTATATTTATTGGTATATTCTTATATTGTAAATTTAATTTTAAAATTATAACAAATGAAAAGATAAAAAATACTACGGCGGAAATATATTATAGTGAATTTTTGGGATATGATGCAATCACCAATATACATTATTATTTTTATAGACTTAAAAATGATAACTATCTTTACTTAAAAACGAAAGAGGAGATTACAATAAAAGGAGCCAGTGATGAATATATAATTAAAAAGGGATACATAAAAAATCAGAAACAATTAATTAACATTATAAATAATTTAGAAAATGAGCAAGAAAAGCAAAAAGGTATAGCAACAGTTACATTATCCTTTTATTATAATAATAACAAAATTGGCAAAGATGATTTTATTAATTCATTTTCTTTCAATTAAAAAAGAAGTTCTAAAACTTAACCTTAGGACTTTCTTTTTCTTTTTCATCAATTTTAAAGAATTCATACTTAGTAAATTTAAACATATTTGCAACGATATTGCTCGGGAACATTTCTACTAAGTTGTTGTAACTAAGTACAGTATCATTATAGAATTGTCTAGCATAACTAATTTTATCTTCGGTATCTTTTAAATCGTTTTGTAAGTTTATAAAGTTTTCATTAGCTTTTAAATCGGGATATGCTTCTGATAAGGCAAATAATCTATTTAATGCTCCTGTTAATTGATTGTTGGCATCGATTTCTTCGTTAATTCCTGTAGCACTATTTAATTTGTTTCGAGCTTCAATGACTTCTTTTAGGGTATTGTTTTCGTGTTTTGCATATCCTTTAACGGTTTCAACTAGGTTTGGTATTAAGTCTACTCTTCTTTTTAATTGGACATCAATTTGAGAAAATTGGTCTTTTACTTTGTTTCTTCCGTTAACTAGTTTATTATAGACGCCGATAAAATAAAATATAATTAGTAAAAGCACGGCAATTATTATAATTGCTATTGTCATATATATTCCTCCTTAATATAATTTTACTAAATATTAGAAAAAAAGTCTACTATTTTTGATATATTCACAAATATTTTATTAAATATGTATATTTGCCCCCAATAGGGAAATGCTAAAAGGGGTGATAAATGATGAATGTTGATATTAGGAGTTTCATTGTGAATAATTTTAAGGACGATAGTTCAGATAGTATTAGGGATAGTATTGACAAGGTGGTGAGTAGCAGGGATGAAGAACCGCTTATTGGGCTGGGGGTGCTGTTGGAGATGCTATGGAATCAGAGTTCAATAGAAGAAAAAATGGATATAGCAAAAAGAATAAGACAAGGAATTAGTTCTTATTCTTAGGCTATATCTTTATTTATTAGGAATAGTTCAAAGGCTTGTTTTTTATTTACACGGCCACTTTTTATTTTGATATCTATTTCACTTAGTTTACGGATATAATTTAAGAGGTTTTTTTCGCTATAAGGAGCAGCGTTTTTAAGACACATTCTGACTCTATATGGGTTACTGAATTTTAAAATCTGTGCTATTTCTTCTTCTGTTTTGCCAATACTGCGTAATTTCTTTACCTGAAAGAGAGTACGGAACTGGCTTCCTAGAAGGGGGATAAGCATTATTTCATCGTAGCCGTGACTTATGAATTCTTGATAGAGTTTAAGGCTTTTTTCGACTTCTTTATTTAGAACAGCTCCAGTAAAGGCAAAGATGTTATCGTTAAAGTTTTCGACAGTTAGATCTTCCATATCTTCTCTGGTTATAGTGCCTTCTTTTTTATAAAGGATTAGTTTATCTAGTTCGTTATCGATATCGTTTAGATTGGTTCCTACTAGGTCAAGAAAATATTTTATATCAGAAATGGTCATTTTGCAATGGGAATTTTGTAGTTTTTCGGAAACGTATTTGTTTAAATCAAAATCTTCACCATCCATTAGGGTTTTGTTTTCTACAAAGTATTTATAGATTTTTTTTCTTTTATCGAGGGTTTTACTACTGGTAAAGATAAGGTAGTTTTGATTATTGCTTTTTTCTAAATAGTTATTTAGTGTTGTTATTTCTTTTTCTTTGAAGTCTTTATTGAGTTCAAAGTTATTTACAATGATTATTTTTAGGGGGCTGAACATACTGTTCATACTTGCTTCTTCAATGATATCATAGATGTTTGTTTCTTCGAGGTTATATTTTATTATATCACCCTTCCCTATTTTATTTATTAGATTGGTTGTTAGTTTTTCGACTAGTTCGGGAGAGGGGGCGGTGATTAGATAGTTATTTTTCACTATTTTTTCTCTTTTCGCATTTGTATCCTGAAGAAGTGTATAGTTCTTTGATTTCTTTATAACTGTTATTGACGTTATTGTCTCTATTTATAACTATAACGGTATTATCGCTATCTTGGTATTTTATTTCATCGTTTTTCTTTAAATACTTACTTTGAAGAGTGGTATCGGTTTTGAATGTTTGGTATTCTATTTTGGTATCGAATATGTATTTGGTAGTGCTATCGATATAGATTATTTTGTTTTTACCACTGAAATAGACTGTTACTTCGTTTTTGACTTTGGATAGTTCTTTGATTTCGGAACTTCTAGTACAATTTAATTCGTAGTTGTCTTTATTATCTATATATAAATAGGTATAAAGGGCTAGTATTATAAATAATAGAATTAGTATTATTTTGAGGGTTCTGGTTCCGTCTTCGTTTCTTTTTTTCTTTTTTTGAGACTCTTCTTGTTTAACACAATTGGTTTCTAGTTTTTTTAGTTTATCGTTAGTTAGTTCCATAGTGTTATTGGATATTAAATCGATTTTATGGAATTTTGTTATATCGAGGATTTGGTAGTCGTATATTTTTTTGTTATTGGATAGGATATCTATTAGGTCTAAGATGATGTTTTTGATGTCTTTTTTGGTATCTATGATAACGATACTGTCTTCTTTAAAGTGAATGGTTCCGTATAATAGAGTGTTATTTGGGTTCTCTTTATCACAGAAAATGGCATAGCTGTTGCCGTATTTTAGGTCTTTGAAACAGCAGAATAGGATTACTTCTTTGTTCTCTATTTTTATATCTGTTCCGCGATTATTTACTTTCAATATTTTACCGTACATTGTTTGGCTCCCTTCTCTCATATTTAAATTATAAATCATTATTGGTCTTATTGCAAGGGAAATGGGGAGAAAAAAGAAAAGAAGTATCAAAAGATATGGTTATTGTTCTAATTTTGGCCCTATGGGAGTAAATAGTTAGAATGTTAGTTTTTCTAGTTCTTCAGCAAATATATGGAGAAAGTCTTGGATTTCTTCGGGAGTAGTTAGTTTGGAAAGGCTAATACGGAGACTAGTAGTGGCTCTTTCACGATCTTTAGTGAGAGAGTAGATACTACTACTCATTGTATTTTGGCTAGAACAAGCACTCTTAGTGGATATGTATATTTCTTTTTGATCGAGAGCGTGGAGAAGGGTTTCGGGTTTAATTCCTTTAACACTGAAATTTATGGTATAGGGTATGCTTTGGGGGGTGCTATTTATAGTGATATTATTATATTTATTTAATGTTGTTGTTATTTCTTTATTTAGGGCTAATACGTGGTTATAGTTTTCTTGGATGTTGCCCAGTATTAGTTCTAGGGCTTTCATTAGAGATACTATTAGAGGAAGGGCTGGAGTGCCGCTTCTATATATAGTAGTGCTTTTTCCTCCGTGGATAAGGGGTTCTATTTGGATATTTTCTTTCTTTATTAAGAGTCCTATTCCTTTTAGCCCGAATATTTTATGGGCGGAGGCACTGGCTAAATCGATGTTGGTAAAGTCTATGGGGATTTTTCCTAGGGCCTGAGTGCAATCGACGTGAAAATAGCATTTGGGATATTCTTTTAGGAGTTTTCCTATTTCTTCTATGGGTTGTTTTAGGCCTATTTCACTATCTACATAGCTTATGCTTACGAGGATTGTATCATCTCTTAGAAGAGTTTTTAAGTGGTCTATATCGACAAGACCGTTATCTTTTATTTTTATATAATCTACTTCAAAACCATTATTGGTTAGATATTTAATAGTACTTGATACACTTGAGTGTTCTAGCATAGTTGTTATTATGTGTTTACCTCTATTTTTGTATTTACTACATATTCCTTTAATAGCTGTATTATTGCTTTCACTTGCTCCACTTGTATATATTATATCTTGGGGCTTTATGTTTAGCATTTGGGCTATTTTTTCTGTAGCATAGTCTTCTAGTTCCTTGCTTTTTATTCCTAATTTATGTAGCGAGTTGCTATTTCCTGGATAGTTAATACATACTTTATTAAATGTTTCTAATACTTTTTTATCTACGGGAGTAGTTGCATTATAATCTAAATATATCATTATATCCCTCTTTTCTTAGATTAATATACCATAAATTATAAAGAGTTGCAAGGGTTTTAAGGGAATTACCCTATCGGGGGTATATATTATTAATGGAGTTTTTTTACATATAAAGAAAATAGGGAGTCTTCTCTGCTCCCTATTCTTATTTTCTTACTAATTTTTTAGTATCTTGTTTAATAAAGACTTTGGTTCCAACGTTATCGTCCATACAAGCAAGAAGTAGTTTAAAGTTCATATCTTTTCTAAAACTTAGTAAATCACATACAGTTGCATCTTGTTTTAATGAGTAACCGTTTTCGTTTTTGATTAGTATTTTAGAGATGTCTTTGTTTTCGTTATCAGTAGATATTTTGATTTTATCTCTTGATATTCCTCCGTATACTAAATTTTTGATTACTTCTTCTTTGTACGCATTGATTTCTTCGTTAGTGATACTTCTTTCATTTTTTAATCCCATTTTAACAATAACACCGTTAGCAATGAGATCTTCTAATAAAATGTTCATATCTTTATTCCTTTCTTTTAATTATATGTATTAACAATTAATACCTTTAACTTGTAATTCTTCTGGTCCGTCGTCTTCGTCATTGTTTGTTTTATCGGGTTTATTTATTTTTCTTTTTTCTAATATTAACCATAGTGGGTTAGATATAAAGATTGAAGAGTATACTCCAGAAATGAATCCTACTAGTAGAGCTATATTGAAGTTTATTATTTCGCTAGCACCGAATATTATTAAACATATTACAGGCATTATAGTCGTTAGTGTTGTCATTAAACTTCTGAATAGTGTAAGTCTAACACTATCGTTAACTAGATCATTTAATTCTTCATCTTTCTTTACGTTATTTTTGTATTTACTGCTATATCTTTCTCTTATCATATCGAATGTTACGATTGTATCGTTGATTGAGTAACCTATAATGGTTAGAATAGCAGCAATAAAGATTGTGTCTATTTCTAGTCTAAATATACTGAAGAAACATATTGTAATTACTACGTCGTGAAGTAAGGCTATAATACCGCTAATAGCGTAGTCGAATTTAAATCTCAGACTTACGTATATACATATTCCGATACTAGCGAGTACTAGACTTATAATGGCATTTTTGAGTAGTTCTTTCTTTACAACGTTACTTACTACATAGATATCACTATTTAGTTTATATTTATCGTTTATATTGGTTGTTAGTTTATTTATACTATCTTTATCAAGGGTGTTATCGATTACTATGTTATATCCGTCTTTTTCTGATGATGTTTTTATTATGTTATATTTGCTTTCTTTTAAGTCAGACTTGATACTGTTTACTACTTTCTTATCAGTAGTGTTTACGGTAATACTAGTTCCACCTGAGAAGTCCACGGCTAAGTTTAATTTCTTTATACCGGTAAATATTGCTCCTACCATTATTATTAGGATTGTTAAAGTAAACATTTTGTTTTTTACTTTGACAAAGTCTAGTTTTTTGAATGGTATTAGTACTTCTTTACTTTTTATGATTTTTTTCTTGTTTACGTTTATAAATAGTCTTGGTTTATTGTCAAAGTAGCCTGTATTTACGAAGTATTTTAGTATCCATCTTACTACTACTAGCATTATAAATAGGGTTACTAGGATACTTATTATGAGTAGAGTTGCATATCCTTTGACAGAGCTTTCTCCAAATATGAATAGTATTATGGCAACTATTATGGTTGTGATGTTGGCATCAAGAATACTTTTCATACTGGTTTTATTTCCTTCTTTGAAGGCTTTTTTTAGGGGAACTCCTATTTTTAATTTATCTTTTATTCTTTCAAAACTTATTACACTAGCATCAACGGCCATTCCTATACCGAGAAGCATTGCAGCAATACCGGGCAGAGTTAAGACGCCGTTAATTAAATAGAATACTAGGAATGTTAGTAATCCGTAAAGGAGAACACCAACACCGGCGATTATTCCTGCAAAGTGGTATACTAGAGTCATTAATATAATTACAAGGGTTATTCCGATAATACCGGCAACTAGGGTTTTATTTAAAGAGTTTGTACCGAAACTTGCTTCAACGGTTCTACTTGATAGTTCCGTTAACTTGGTTGGTAATGAACCTAGGTTGATGTTTTCAGCTAGAGTTTCGGCTTCTTCTTTGGTGAAGTTTCCTTGTATTATTACATCAGATGAGAAGGCTTGTTCTACCCTAGCAGCACTTTTACATCTTGATTCAGCGGTTCCACATTTGTTTTTTTCCTTGGAATAACTGTCTTTATTTTCGTCATAATCGAGCCAAATAACAATTAGGTTATTCATTTTCTTTGATATTTCTCCTGTTACTTTGGAGAATGTATCTGTATCTTTAATACTTAGACTTACAGCGGGTTTTCCGTAACTGTCTTGAGTTACTTTGGCATTTCCTTTTAATACGTTACTTGTCATAAGGAGATTATCTCCGGCATCTCTAAATGATAATACGTACATAGAGGAAATTTTTTCACGGGCTTCTTTTTGAGAAGTTACACCGGCAAGTCTTATTCTTATTCTATTTTCTCCTTCTATTGATATTTCTGGTTCACTAACACCTAAGCTATCTACTCTTTTTAGAATTGATTTGTAGGTGTTATAGACCATATCGCTATTTAGGGTTTCACCCTCAAAGGGTTCAACCTCATATAATACTTCAAAACCTCCTTGTAAATCTAATCCGTAATTGATATGATTTAGAACGGGTTTATAGAGAAATGCACACCCTATGGCAACCATAATACATAGTATAAATCCTACAATTGTTTTTTTCATTTTCTTTGTCCTTCCTATACAATAATCCTATCTTCGTTTTTTATTTTGTTTTTTAAGTAATCGTTAACTTTTTCGATGTCAACGTTTATTATATCACTTGTCATATCATAGAGGGTTAGACCGACCTTTTTTCTCCAAACCATACTTGATAAGTAATCCCATATATCTTCGTGTCTTATATATATATAGTTTTCGTGTTGGATTAGTCTTTTTTTGACTTTTAAGGCGGGAAGTAGTCTATGATATAGTTCTTTTTGGCTTTTGTATTCTTCCATAATTCACCTTAAAACTGGATTTTATTATCTATATAGTTTTTAAGGTCCTCTATTTTTAGGGTTTCTTGTTTCATTGTATCTCTATCTCTTATGGTTACGGTTCCTTCGTTTAGGGTATTTTCATCTATGGTTATAGCAAGGGGGGTTCCTAGGGCATCGCTACGGCGATATCTTTTTCCGATACTTCCAGCTTCATCGTAGTATACCATATAGTTCTTGGATAGTTCTTTATAGATTTCCATTGCTTTTTCACTATGATATTTTTTTACAAGTGGTAATATGGTTACTTTATATGGAGCAAGGAAGGGATGGAATTTCATTACTTCTCTTGCGGTTCCGTCTTCGAGAGTTTCTTCTTTATAACTATCACATAGTACAGTTAATATGCATCTTTCTACACCTACAGATGGTTCTATTACGTAAGGTATATATTTTTCGTTTGTTTCGGGATCTAGGTATTCCATACTTTTTCCGGATACTCTTTGGTGACTTGATAAATCGTAATTGGTACGTGATGCTACACCCCATAGTTCACCCCAACCGAATGGGAAGTGGTATTCTATGTCGGTTGTTGCATTGCTGTAGAAACTTAATTCTTCCTTTGAATGATCTCTTAATCTTAATTTATCTTTATTTATTCCTAAATTTAATAGATAGTTATAGCAATAGTCTTTATAGTATTTATGCCATTCTAGCTCTGTTCCGGGCTTACAGAAGAATTCTAGTTCCATTTGTTCAAATTCTCTTACTCTAAATATGAAGTTACCAGGGGTTATTTCGTTTCGGAAACTTTTTCCGATTTGTCCTATTCCAAATGGTACTTTTAGACGCATACTTCTTTGGACGTTAAGGAAATCAGCGAATATTCCTTGAGCTGTTTCGGGTCTTAAATAGACGGTATTTTTGGCATCTTCGGTTACTCCTTGGAAGGTTTTGAACATTAGATTGAACTGTCTTATATCAGTGAAGTTGCTTTTGCCGCATTTTGGACATGGTATTTTATTATCTCTTATATAGTTTATCATTTCTTCTTCGGTCATTGCGTCGCCCATTTCAGAGTTAGTGAACTCATCAATTAGTTTATCGGCTCTGTGTCTTGTTTTGCATTCTTTGCAATCGATAAGGGGGTCGGTAAAGGTTTTTAGGTGTCCTGATGCTTCCCAAGTTTTGGGGTTCATAAGGATAGCACTGTCTAAACCAACATTATAAGGATTTTCTTGAATGAATTTTTTTAACCACGCTTTTTTGACGTTTTCTTTCAAGAGGGCTCCTACGGGACCGTAATCCCAAGTGTTGGCTAATCCGCCGTATATTTCACTACCTTGGAATATAAAACCATATTGTTTACAGTAGTTTACTAATTTTTCCATACTTATATTATCTTTCATTGTCTATTCCTTCTTTCACATTCTTTATTATATCACGAGTATTGGTTAAAACACAAATGTTTTTCATAATATCTTCACTAAATTTTTCTTTTTCTATCATTTTTATGGTATTTATAACATTATCATAGAATCCATTATCATTATATATAATGAGTTTATTTGTTAAGTTATAGGTTCTTTTTAAGTCGATAGCACAAAAAAGTTCCTGATGTGTTCCTATTCCACCAGGTAGGAAGAGCCATATATCGGCACTTTGTAGTAACGCTTTTGTTCTATCTATAATGGTATCACATATTATGGTGTTATGACATTTTAGATTAGTGTTATAGATGGGTGTGTTATAGCCTGATACTTTTTTTTCATTATTTATAAAGGCTTTATAGAGCCTACCCATACTGCCTTCATCGCTATAACCGAAAAGGAGTTCCATACCAGCTATGTTTGCTAGTTCTTGGCCTAAGTTACTTGCTTCTTCGAGGTATTTTTTATTTATTTTTTCACTTGAAGAGCATCCTATGAATATTTTCATTATCTTCCCTTCCCTCTTTTTTCTTCATTATAGTTTAGATATATTTCTTCTTCTTTTTTCTTATCTATTTCCATTAATCTGTACTTTAGATTATCGATAATGATTTGAATTTTTTTTAGGGTTAGTTTTTCATAGGTATGACCGAGATATTTTACATACATATTTATTATTTTTATTCTTAGTTTTTCGGCTTCGATTAGGCTTTTTTCGATAGCTCCTTCGTCATCACCGTTTTCATCCATATATTCTAGTTTTTTGAGAAGAAGATTTATTTTGTATTCTATTTTTCTTCTGATTACTTTTTCACTGAAATCGGGTGAGATGAAAATGATTTTATCGACATCGATAGCTCCTTTTCCTCTTACTTTGGGGCTGACGTTATAGCCTTCTTCATCTTTATATGTTAGTTTTATAGTACCGTTATAGTTTTGTTCTTTGCATAAATAGTATTTATTCTTTTTCATTATTTTCCCCCTTTAATAAATCTGGTCGCATCTCTTTGGTTCTTTTTATTTGCATTTCTTTGCGATATTCTTCAATTAGTTTATGGTTACCGTTAGTTAGGACTTCGGGAACGATATAGCCACGGAAATTTCTTGGTTTGGTATAGACGGGATAGTCTAAGAGATTGTTTGTAAAGGAGTCGTTAGTGAAACTGTCTTCTTTTATTACTCCTGGTAGTAGTCTAACTATGCTATCTATTATGGCCATTGCTGGTACTTCACCACCGGTTAGGACGAAGTCTCCTATACTTATGACTTCATCTACGTAGTTTCGTATTCTATCATCGAAGCCTTCATAATGACCGCAAATTATAATCAGATGTTTTTTATTCTTTAGTTCAAAGGCTTTTTTTTCATTGTACACAGACCCTGTAGGGCATAATAATATAACGTGGGTATCACCTTTTTTTAAGTCTTGAATGGCATCGACAATGGGTTGGCACATCAGCACCATTCCGGCTCCTCCGCCATAGGGAGTGTCGTCGACACGGTTGTTTTTGTCCTTAGTATAATCGCGGAAATTTATGATATTTATATTTGCTTTCCCCATATCACGGGCTCTTTTTATTATGGATTCGTTTATAAAGCCTTCGAACATTGTTGGGAAAAGGGTTAGTACATCTATTCTCACTACAATAGTCCCTCCAATTCTTTTATGGTTATTTGGTTATTTTCTAGGTCGATGTTTTTTATTATATCAAAATTATATGGAATGTAAAAGTCTTTTTGGGTATTATTTACGAGAAAGAGGTTATTTTTGTTATATCGGAGGATTTTTTTTACTTTGCCGATATTTTTTTCGTTCATAATTATATCTTTGCCTATTAGATCTTCGTCGAGGTATTCGCTATTTCCAAGAACAAGGTCGGATTTATTTATGAATACGTACTGTCCTTTGTATTTGAGGACATCATTTATGTTATCTAGGTCGTTCATTTTTATCATATCAAACTTTTTATGAGGGCGATAAGTGGTTATTTCTTTTTCTTCTTTGGATTTGCCAATATATATTTTCATTCCGGTTTTGAATACTTTTGATTTATAGGGGAAATCGGAGAGTATTCTTACTTCGCCTTTGATTCCGTGGGTATTTACTATTTTTCCTATTATTACATATTTCATTTGTTAGACACCTCGTACATTATTATACTAGCGGCAACGGATGCGTTTAGGCTTTCGCAATCTTTATTCATATTTATATAGATGTTTTTATCACATAGTTGTTCAAGGTTTGGACTCATTCCTTGGCCTTCGTTACCGATAATGATAGCATACTCTTTATTGGTATTTATATTTTTGATATTTTCACCGTTTCTGACACTGGTTCCGAGTACTTCATAGCCAATATTTTTTAGGTCTTTTATAGTTTGTTCTAAGTCTTCTTTAATGATAATATTGGTATGGAATATCATTCCTTGGGTTGCTCTTAGGACTTTATCGTTATAGACATCGACACAGCCTTTATTTATTATTATGGTTTCGAAGTTAAAGGCTTTGGCACTTCTTATTATGGTACCGAGGTTACCGGGGTCTTGGAGGTTTTCAAGGATTATGGTGTTACCGGTTATGGGTTCGGTGGTTCTTTTTTTTACTACCGCTATTATTGGGGGGATGCTATCTAATTGGGATAGTTTTTTCATTACGGGGGGCGTTACTGATATGGTTTTTTTAGTGGTTTCGTAAGTTTCTCCTTCTAAGAGAATTATTTCTTCGATGAGGTCTTGTTTTTGGGCTTCTTCGATGAGGTGATATCCGCATACTAGGTAGGTGCTAGTTTCATCTCGGTATTTTTTGTGATGGAGACGGCAGATTTTTTTGACATAATTGTTATTGGTTGAACTTATTAGCATAATACTTCTCTCTCTTTCTTACTCATAATTATAACAAAATTATGGTTATTAGTAAAGGTTTTTCAGGAGGGTTTTTTGATTTTTTTAGGGGCCCTACAGGAGCAGGGATATATAAAAACTAATATATTTCTATACTAGTTTGTTATAAGGTTTTCACCTGTCATTTCTTTGGGGATTTCGAGATTTAATAGTTTTAACATAGTTGGGGCGACATCGGCGAGTTTTCCTTCTTTTAGGGTTAAGCCTTGTTTAGTTATGATGCAGGGAACGGGATTGGTGGTATGAGTGGTTACGGGGTTATGGTTTTTATCCCACATTACATCGCAGTTACCGTGGTCAGCTATTATAATAAGGATGCCTCCTAACTCTTTGACTACTTTTTTATATATTTTACTAAGGCATTCATCCATACATTCAACGGCTTTAACAGCGGCGTCGTATACTCCGGTATGGCCGACCATATCGCCGTTAGCTAAATTCATTATGGTTACGTCATAATTTTCTACTTCTTTCAGGAAGGCATCTGTTACTTCGTAGACACTCATTTCGGGTTTTAGATCGTAGGTTGCTACTTTGGGAGATGGGATGAGGACTTTCTTCATATCGTTATAGTCTACTTCTTTTCCACCGTCAAAAAAGAAGGTTACGTGGGGGTATTTTTCGGTTTCTGCAATGCGTAGTTGGCTAAGGCCTTGTTTATGGAGATATTCTCCTAATATGTTTTTTAGATTTTGGTCATTAAATATATGGGGTGAGGTTACGGTGCTGGTTACGGGAAACATTGTTAATGTATAGAGGTCTTCATAATGAATGGTATTTAAATTCTTTGTTTTAGCTTCTTTTTCATAAGCACTTGGATTTGATAAGAGGGTAAATAGTTCTCTTAGGCGATCTTTACGGAAGTTAAATGTTAGTACTCCGTCTCCATTTTTTAATGGGCATTTATGGATAAGGGCTGGTTCAATGAATTCATCAGTTTTTCCATTTCTGTAGGATGTTTCTAACAGTTTTTGAAAATCTGCATATTCTTTACCGACACCTCTACATATTGCATCATAAGCTAATTTTAATCTATCATAGTTGTTATCTCTATCCATTGCATAATATCTACCGCTTATAGTTGCGATTTGGCCCCCTACTTCGTTTAGTTTCTTTTCTAATATGGATAGGTAGGTATGGGCACTTTTTTCGTAAGTATCTCTGCCGTCAGTAAAAACATCGATATAGATATTTTGAACTTTATTTTCTTTGCATATATCTAATATGGCTAATAAGTGATTTATGTGGGAATGGATACCTCCATCACTTAGAAGGCCCATTATATGTAAATTTGAATTGTTTTTCTTAACGTGGTTTATTAGTTTTAGTAATTCTTTGTTTTGGCCTAATTCTTTATTTTTAACTGATTTATTTATGGCCTCTAAGGGTTGGAGGGCTATTCTTCCGGCTCCGATATTCATATGTCCTACTTCGCTTGTTCCCATTTGCCCATTTGGCAAACCTACAAAGGGTCCGCTGGCATTTAGTTTTGTGTGGGGATAGGTGTTTGTTAAGTAATCGAGGGTTGGTGTGGAGGCGTTTTTAAAGGCGTTACCGTCTGTTTCTTTTCTTAGACCACAGCCATCTAGTATACATAGTACCATTTTTTGTTTCATATTTTTTCTCCTTTTCTATTTGTATAAGTTTAATATATCATATTTTTTTTATTTAGTAAATATCACTTGGTAGTAATTCTTCTAAATATTTTAGGACTTCTTTTTTGGAGTGTTTTTTAGGATTTCTTAAATAGTCGAGACCGACACTGATTAGGGCACCTATATAGAATTTGGAAATGAAGTCAGAGGGTATGGATGTATTTTTTATTTCTGTTAAGTTGCTGGTAATATCGTTTTCTATGGTATCGGTAATCATATCCATTACGATGCTATTTTTGTTGTTTTTTATTATGGCGGAATAGACTTTTATATTTTCATCAATATGGGTTAGTAATAGTTCGATTAGTTTTAGATAGTATTCTTTGGTATTGGCTTTGTGCTCGTTTTTATCGAGGGTTTCGATTAGGGATGTTTTTAAATCTTGTATTAGGGAATATAGAAGATCGTACTTGTCTTCAAAATGGGTATAGAATGTTGATCGGTTGACAAGGGCTTTTTCGCAGATATCTCTTACTTTTATTTCTTCAAAGGGTTTATCTTTCATATTTAGAAGAAGGCTTCCGTAGAGGTTTCTTTTTGTTTTTATTACTCTTAAATCTTGTTTATTATTCATATTTATCACCAAGGTCATTGTATTATAAATTGGTTTGTTTGTCAACATTTTGTTTTTAAACAACAAGTATATGGATAATTAACAATACATATATTGGATAAGTGTCTATTATCCGACATATTTTTGGAGTTGGTCTTCTACTTTGGTTGGTTTTGGAATAGAATATTTAAGCAAGGAGGGAAAATATGAAGAAGATAAGGGAATTTATTGTTAATCATAGTTTACTTATTGTTATTGTTACTTTGATTGGTATGGTGCCGATGTTAATTGGTTATATGAATACAAGGATTAACTATGACATTCTTGTGTATCTACCTAAGGATATTGATACGATGAAGGGGCAGGATATTCTTAGTGAAGATTTTGGTTTGGGTGGATATGCTTTTGTTATGGTAGATAATATGAGTAATTATGATACATTAGAGCTTGAAAAAAAATATAGGAATATAGATGGTGTTAACAAAGTTTTTAGTATGAGTGATGTTTTGGATACTACTATTAGTTATGATGTTCTTCCGGATGAGGTTAAGGATAAGCTTTATAGGGATGGGACTAGTGTGATTTTGGTTACGTTTGAAAATGGTAGTAGTGATGAGGTTACTCTTAATGCTCTTAGTGATATGCGAGAGATTACGGATGGTAATATTAGTAGTATGAGTGCAATGGTACTTGATACGATGAATTTATCTAATAGGGAAATTGTTGTTTATATTGCTTTGGCTGTTGTCTTTTGTTTGATTATTCTTACTATTTGTACGGATTCTTATTTTATACCGATACTTCTTTTGTCTAATATTGGGGTTGCTATTTTGTACAATATGGGTAGTAATATTATTTTTGGGAATATTTCTTATATTACAAAGGCAATAGCGGCAGTTCTTCAGCTTGGAGTTACGACTGATTTTTCTATTTTCTTGTATCATAAGTATGAGTTTTACAAAAAGAAGACTCGGGATAAGAAAGTGGCTATGAGTAATGCTATTAAAGAGACTTTTGTTAGTGTTATTGGATCTTCACTTACAACTGTGATTGGTTTTCTTAGTTTATGTGCGATGGATTTGACTTTGGGAACGGATATTGGTCTTGTTATGGCTAAGGGTGTTATTTGGGGGGTTATTAGTACGCTTACTTTATTTCCTAGTTTGCTTCTTGTTTTTGATGGGGTTATTGATAAGACTGCCCATAGGGTACTTTTGCCTAAATTTGAAAGGGTGCAAGACTTTGTGGTGAAGAGGTACAAACTTATTTTGGTTATCTTCGTGGTGCTAATGGTGCCTGCTCTTATTGGAAATAGTAATTATGAGGTTTATTACAAGCTTGATAAGTCGCTTCCGGAGACGCTCGATTTTAATGTTGCGAATAAGGAGCTTGCGGATAAGTTTGGGATTGTTTCGCCAGAGATTATTATTTTGGATAAGGGCGTTAAGAGTAGTGATATAGAGGAACTTAGTACTAAACTTAAGAGTGTTGATGGTATTGATATGGTAGCTAGTGGGGACGAGGTTATGGAGAGTGGTTTATATAGTGCTATTTTGCCTAGTGATGTTAGGAGAATTTTGGATAATGATAAGTATCAGCTTATGATTATTAATTCTACTTATGAGATTGCGAGTGACGAGCTTAATAATCAAGTGGAGGAAGTTAATAATATTGTTCACAAATATGATAGGGATGCGATTGTTGCTGGTGAGGGGGCTTTGATGAGAGATTTGGTTACAATTGCTGATCATGATTTTAATATGGTTAATTATACTTCTATTTTATTTATTTTCGTGGTAATGGTATTTGTTCTTAAATCTATTGGGCTACCGATTATTCTTATTTGTGCTATTGAATTTGCAATATTTACTAATATGGCTATTTCGTATTATACGGGGACGGCTCTTCCGTTTATTGCATCGATTGTGGTTGGTACGATACAGCTTGGTGCAACGATTGATTATGCTATTTTGATGTCTACTAAGTATTTAGAGGAACGTGATAAGAATGATAAGATGGTTAGTATTAGGAATACTTTGAGGAGTTCTGTTCCGTCTATTGTTACTAGTGCTTTATGTTTCTTTGGTGCTACTATTAGTGTTTACTTATATACAAAGATTGATATGATTGGTTCGATTTGTAACCTACTTAGTAGGGGGGCTATTATTAGTATGCTTGTTGTTACGCTTATACTTCCTGCCCTACTGATTGTGTTTGATAAATTTATTATGAAAACGACGAGGAGGAGATAAAATGAAAAAGGGTTTTTTAATTGGTTTATTGGCTTTGATTCCGCTTAATGTGAGTGCGAATTCTAAGGAAGAGATTGTGTATTCTAATATGGATTATTATGGTAATGTTAAGAGTGTTAGTACTACTAGTCACATTGTTAATGGTAGTAAAGATGAGATTGTTGATTATTCTTATCTTAGGGATATTGTTAATCTTAATGGTAAAGAGAAGTTTAGTATTACTAATGGTGAGAATGGTCTATCGAAAGTTGCTATAAGTGGTAATGGTAGGGATATTTTTTACAGAGGTAGTTCTGATAGGGTTACACCGATTACAAGCGAGATTGAGTACTTTCTTGATGGAGAGAAAATGGACGTTAAGGATATGACTGGTAAAAGTGGGCACGTAGTGATAACTGTCAAACTTAATAATAATGAGAAAACAACGATTAATGTTGGGGGGCAAAATTTGAATGCTTATGTGCCTTTTGTTAGTAGTGTGATGATGATTTTAGACAGTGATAATTCGAACGTTAGTGTTAGTAATGGTAAGTGTATTAATACTGGTAATAGGACGATTGCGATGGGGCTTGGTAGTGCCGGGCTTTACGATAGCAGTGGTATTGAGGAGTTTAAGGATTTGGATGTGGTGAAGTTTGAGTTTGATACGGAGGGGTTTGAATTTAGTGATATTTATATTGTTTCCAAGGCTAAACTTTTAGAGGATGATGATTTGAGGGTATTTGATAAGTTGGATACTTTGGTTAGTAGTAGTAATAGTTTGAAGAGTAATATGGATTTGATTGTTAAGAGTACTGAGGATCTTTATGCGGGAGCGAAGAGTTTGAAGAGTGCTAGTGGTACGATTAATGAGAAGGTTGGGGTTGTTCTTAATTATATGAATGAGATTTTGGAGGGTACGATTAGTCTTGATGATGGGGTTAAGGGTAGTTTACAGGAACTTGATGGGATTAAGGAAATGCTTAATAGTAGTAGTGATAGTGAGAGTATTCAGAGTATGATTAGTCTTATTGGGTTAGATGAGGATGCTATTAGGGCTTTGGAGAGTACTAATAGTGAGCTTGCTCCTATTTATGAGGGACGTGGTCTTGCTAATTTGGACTATAGTGAAATTACGGATAGTAGTCTTGTGACTGTTAAGAAGACTTATGAGGGGAATGTTAATATGATTAATCTTCTTAATGGGAATATTGGGGCTTTGAATGGTAGTCTTGCTAAATTTAATGAGATTAATGAGAAGGTTAATGGTATTATGGAGATGCTTAATTCTAAACTTAGTTATATGAGTGATGGTACAGGTAAGCTTAGAGAGGGGGTTAGTAGGCTTAGAGATGGTATTAGTGAGCTTTATAGTGGTACTAGTTTATTTGATAGCAAGATGAGTGAACTTACTAGTGGTACGGATAGGCTTAATGTAGGTACTCATCAATATAGTGAAAGTGGTATTGATACTTTATATAATTATTCTATGACTGTTAAGGAATATGGGGAGAAGTTAGAGGCATTGGTGGAACTTAGTAATGGTTATAAGGGATATAGTGCTGATAACTGTGATAGTAGTTTATTTATTGGTCTTGTTAAGGCTAGTAATAGTAAGTAGTTTAGAGTTTGAGCTAAAATATTGATATAATAAAACTAGAACTTGTATGAATAACTGGTTCTAGTTTTTGCATTTTAGTTAGTTTTATGTTATAATATAGATAAATTTATGAGGAGGTGATTGATAATGATTATGCTTATTTTATCGATAGTTGCATTAGTTATTTCTAGTTTTACTCCTGTATTGGGACTTATTCTTGGAATTGTTATGCTTATTTTGGGAATTAGGGGTAAAAAGAATGGAGATAAGTATGCTACTGCTGTTATTGCTATTTCTTCTATTGCTATTTTGTATTCTGTGATTTTACTTATTATTGGGATTATAATGATTATTGGTTGGAATGGTATTAGTAATTCTATTAATAATACTTGGAGTAACAATTAATTAAGTGTATTTAAAAACTAGAACACTGGGTGTTCTAGTTTTATTTTGGATTGTGTTATCCCCTACTCTAATAATATTTGCTTCCGTAGGGCTAAAATTTATTTTGCTTAGAATCTGTAAAGATAGGGATAAAACTTTCTTTGCTGGTTTCTCCATCTTGAACAAAAGCATTTCTTATTCCTAAATTGTAGGCGTAATCAATTACTTCGTTGTATTCTTTTTTGGTGAGAGGGCGGCATAGATTTGGATAAAGCGTGGTTCGGACGGGCGTATATTGGTTCATTATACTAATGTATATGTTATTTTTGTAAGTGTCATATAGGTATTTTAGGATTTTTTTGCTATCTTCAATGTGACCTGGTAAAACGAGATGTCTAACTATGAGGCCTTTGGTGATTATTCCTTCGGTATTAAATTGGGGACTGCCTACTTGGTTATACATTTCTTCTATGGCTTTGGTGGCAATTTTAAAATAATTAGGTGCATTTGAGTATTTTTGGGATATATTAGAAGAGTAGTATTTTAGATCTGGTAAATATATATCAACCTTATTATTTAGGAGTTTTAATGTACCAATGGTTTCATAAGCTGATGTATTATATATAATGGGAATGGTAAGGCCTTTGTTCTTAGCGATGGTAAGGGCATCAATTATATTTGGAACATAATGAGTTGGAGTTACTAGATTTATATTATGGGCTCCTTTTTTTTGGAGTGTCAGCATTATTTGGGCTAGTTCTGTAATACTTACAATATAACCTTTATGGTTTTTGGTTAATTCGTAGTTTTGACAATATATACAATTTAGAGAACAATGGGAAAAAAATATTGTTCCTGATCCGTTGTTGCCAGAAATTGGAGGTTCTTCCCATTTATGAAGAGAATAATTTCCTATTTGGATGGTTGTAGTACTTTTGCAATATCCTAAGATAGCAGTTCTATTTGCTTGACAATTTCGAGGACATAGTGTGCATTTTAAATTTTCTTGCATTTCTCTATAATAAAAGGTCAGACATTCTGACCTAATTTATTTTAGAAACTTTTTGAATTTGGATAGAAGAGAATTGTCTTTTAACTCTTCATCTAATTCCTCGAATAATTGTTTTTGCTTTCTTGTTAATTTTTCTGGAATTTTGACGTTAACTACTACAAACATATCACCTTTTCTTTTGCTAGATACGTTTTCTACCCCTTTTCCTCTTAGTCTTAATTTATGACCATTTTGGGTGCCAGCAGGAATTGATAAATCGACCTTACCATATATGGTTGGTATTTCTTTTTTACAACCTAATGTTGCTTCTGTTATGGTAAGTGGTAATTCTAGGTATATATCATCTTCAACTCTTTGGAATAGTTCGTGATCTTTTACAGTAAATTCTATATATAGATCACCAGCTGGGCCACCATTCATTCCAGCTTCTCCTTTGCCGGCTAATCTAAGTCTGTTTCCGGTATCAATGCCACTAGGAACGGTTATGGTTATTTCTTTATCTACGGTTTTTCTTCCTGTTCCTTTACAACTACTACATTTTCTTTCATAAGTTTTTCCTGTTCCTTTACAGTGCGGACAGGTTGTTTTACTTAGAAAACTTCCGAATATTGTTCTTTGCTCGCTAGTTATAGTACCGCTTCCTCGACATTCAGAACAGGTTTTGGAATTGAAGCCTCCTTTTCCGTCACAATCAGGACAAGCTTCCTCTGTTTCTAATTCTATACTTTTTTTACAACCGTGAACTGCCTCATCGAATGTTATTGTCATACTGTGGAGTAAATCTCTTCCTTTAGTAGCACTGGTTCTACTTCCACCTCTAGTTCGTGCTCCTCCGAAGCCTCCAAAAGAACCGCCACCAAAGCCACCAAGAATATCTTCGAAAATATCTGACATATTTCCAAAATCAAACCCTTCAAATCCAGAAAATCCTCCATTTTGATTGTTAAAAGCATTGTGTCCAAATTGGTCATATTTGGCTCTTTTATCTTTATCGGATAAAACGGCATAAGCTTCTTGGGCTTCTTTAAATTTTTCGGCAGCGTTTTCTTCTGTTGATATATCGGGATGATATTTCTTGGCTAATTTTCGGAAGGCTGATTTTATTTCAGCTTCAGTTGCTGTTTTAGGGACACCAAGTACTTCATAGTAATCTCTTTTATTCATTTTGCTTCCTCTTTTCTACTAATTAACTGAATAAGTTCTAGCGAACTAGAACTTAATCTTTTTATTTTTCTTCAAATTCTGCATCTACGACATCATCGCCGTTTTTGCTTGAACTGTTGGTATTTTCTTCAGAACTATTATCTGATTCATTAGAACTTTCATTTTTCTTGGATGCTTCTTCATATACTTTGGCTGCTAATTCATTTGCTTTAGCTAAGAGTTTATCTTTGGCTTCTTTGATTTTATCGATATCAGATGTTTCTAAAGCTTTTTTGGTTTCTTCAACTAATTTTTCGGTTTCTTCTTTTTCGCTATCTGATATTTTTCCATCTAAATCTTTTAGGGCTTTTTCTGTCATAAATATTGCTTGTTCAGCATCATTTTTAACATCAGCCTCTTCTTTCTTCTTAGCATCTTTTTCTTTATTTGCTTCTGCTTCTTTTACCATTTTATCGATTTCTGCATCTGATAAAGTGTTTCCACCTGTGATTGTTATTGATTGTTCTTTTCCGGTTCCTAAATCTTTGGCTTTAACGTTTACGATACCGTTAGCATCTATATCAAATGTTACTTCTATTTGTGGTACTCCTCTTGGTGCTGGTGGAATGTTATTTAATTGGAAGTTTCCAAGTGTTTTATTGTCAGCAGCCATTGGTCTTTCACCTTGTAATACGTGAATGTCTACAGCTGGTTGATTATCAGCAGCAGTTGAGAATACTTGTGATTTTGAAGTTGGGATAGTTGTATTTCTTTCAATAAGTGGTGTCATAACTCCTCCTAGTGTTTCGATTCCTAATGATAATGGAGTTACGTCTAATAGTACTATGTCATTTACTTCACCAGTTAATACTCCACCTTGAATTGCTGCACCCATTGCTACTACTTCATCTGGATTTACACCTTTTGATGGCTCTTTTCCTAATTCTTTTTTGATTAATTCTGTAACACAAGGTATTCTTGTTGAACCTCCAACAAAAATTACTTTATCTAAATCACTTGATTTTAATTTAGCATCTTTCATTGCTTTTCTTACTGGTTCTAATGTTGAGTCTATTAAGTCTCTAATTAAATCTTCGAATTTTGCTCTTGTTAGAGTTGTTTCTAAGTGTAGTGGTCCTTCTTCTCCTTGAGAGATGAATGGTAATGATATTTGTGTTGTAGTTACTCCTGATAAATCCTTCTTGGCTTTTTCAGCAGCATCTTTTAGTCTTTGCATTGCCATTTTATCTTTACTTAAATCAATACCGTTTTCTTTTTTGAAGTTTTCTACTAAGTATTCTATTATTCTTTGGTCGAAGTCATCTCCACCTAGACGGTTATTACCAGCAGTAGCTTTTACTTCGAAAACTCCATCTCCTAATTCAAGAATAGATACATCAAATGTTCCTCCACCTAAGTCATATACTAATATTGTTTGTGTTTTATCTTGTTTGTCTAGTCCGTAAGCAAGAGCTGCAGCAGTTGGTTCGTTTATGATTCTTTCTACTTCTAATCCTGCTATTTTACCAGCATTTTTTGTTGCTTGTCTTTCAGCATCATTAAAGTATGCTGGAACGGTGATAACGGCTTTTGATACTTTTTCTCCTAAATAGCTTTCTGCATAATCTTTTAAGTAAGATAGTATCATTGCACTTATCTCTTCGGGAGAGTATTCTTTTCCTTCTGCTTCTACTTTTTTGTTGGTTCCCATAAGTCTCTTAATTGAACTTATTGTATTTTTGTTGGTTACCATTTGTCTTTTTGCGGCATCTCCGACTATTCTTTCACCATTTTTGAAGGCTACTACTGATGGAGTTGTTCTTCCTCCTTCGGGATTAGGGATTACTTTTGCTTCCCCTGCCTCTAATACTGATACACAACTATTTGTTGTACCTAAGTCAATACCTATTATTTTACTCATATATATTCCTTCTTTCTCTTATTTTTACTTTGTTTTGTTTTTTATTATTAAAGAAATTTTGTCTTTCTTTATAAATTGCTTGAGTTTCACTTTTTATATATTCGGCTTCTTCATTACTAAAACCGTAAGTTTTTAAATCTAAATTATTAATCATTTCAAGGATTTGTTTTTCAGTATAACCGCTAGATACCAAACTAATCAATCTATTTAATAGATTAGTTAAGCAATCTAAGACAGCTGACTTTTTTAGTAATGAAAAATTTTCATCATAACTAATCATATCTTTATTTCCATACATAAATAAGTATTTTTTGTTTATGTACTCTGTCAGTTTACCGGGCTTTGGTAAATCATTTTCCATTTAAACACTTCCTATTCGTTTACCTTAACCATTGCTGGTCTTAGGACTTTGTCTTTATACATATATCCTTTTTGAAGGACTTCTAAAATTATTCCTTGTTCTTTATCTTCGACATTTCCAACTAGTACAGCTTGATGATATGTTGGATCAAATTTTTCACCTAAGCAATTCATTTCTACTATTTCGTGCTTTGCTAGAAGATTTTTTGTGTGTCCATAAATCATTTTGATACCTTCTAGGAACTTGCTTACTTCATCATCCAAGTTATCATCATCCATATTTATGGCTCTTTCAAAATTGTCTAGTATATCTAAAAACTCACTAGCTATTGGTTCTTCTGCATATTTAATTAAACGAGCTGTTTCTTCATCTTTTCTTCGTTTATAGTTTATAACTTCTGCTTTGGCTTTTAATACTTCTTCTTCTAAGGCTTTGATTTTTTCATCCTTGCTGTTGTCACTTTGACAACAACCGCATTCATTAAGGCATTCTTCGTTATTACAGTTTTCATCACAATTGCAGTTTTCATCACAGTTGCAGTTTTCATCACAGTTGCAGTTACAGTTGCAATTGCATTCTTCTTCATTATGATTTTTTTTATTTTTTTCTTTAGTTTTCTTATTCATTATTATTACCACCTTTATCTGTTATATTGTCCCTCATATAATTTAATATGCTTACGACTCTATCATATTCCATTCTTTTGGGTCCAACTATTGCAATAGTTACCAGTTCTCCGTCAATATTATAATTTGTTTTTACTACGGATACGTCATCCGTTATTTCACTTTCTTTACCAATATAAATATTTATACCGTTTTCTTCATTGGTTATTTTGGTAATATCATTTATATCTTCAAATTTTTCTAATATTTTCCTTACTTTGTCGATGTTTGTAAATTCGGGTTGTTTTAAAAAGTTATTTCTTCCTTCGAAGTATACATCGGGTTTGGTATTGGTTGTAAATTCATTAAAGGCATTGTAAAAAGTGTTATATAGTATTTCGTGTTGTTTTACATATCTTCCTATAACTGGTTTTACATCATATTCAAGTTTTTCACTTATTTCATTTATGGGTGTTCCAATAAGGAGTTTGTTTATTAAATTTACTGTCTTTACTATATCATCTGGTTCTATATCGAGTGGTAAAGTTATGTTTTTGTGTTCGATGTGGCCTTTATCTGTTATTACCAAGGTTAATATTTTACCAGCCTCAATTGGGACTACTTCTATTTGTTTCAATTTATTTATTTCCGATGCTTTACCTAATACTATTGTCGTATAATTTGTTATTTCTGATATGATTTCAATACTTTTTTTTATTGTATTACTTAAATCTAAGGTTTGGTTGTGAAAAATTGTTTGTAATTTATACATATCTTTACTTGACATATCTTTTGGTTTCATAAGGTGAGATACGTAGTATCTATATCCTTCTTCACTTGGTATACGTCCTGATGCGTAATGGGCTTTTTCTAGTAAGCCTTGTTCTTCGAGGTGAACCATATCATTTCTTACTGTGGCACTAGAGCATTTTAAGGCATCACAGATATTGTTTGAACTTACTGGTTTTGCATAAGAAATATAGCTCTCGACTACCCATTTTAGGATGTCTCGCTGTCTCCTGGTTAACAATCTATCACTCCTTTGGCAATCTTTTTTTTCAATTGCTAAAAACATTTTAGCACTTTAATTTAGCAATGTCAATAGATAATTGCTATTTTTTCTTAAAATGCGTAATTTTTTTAGTTGAAAATGCTTCCCCTCACGAGGTTGCTGTTTCTGCTTCTTAGAAATTGTTTATTTCATCCACAGACTTGAATTCCGATAGGTGCTACCGTACTTTATATATTTTTTATTTTGAAATGGACTATTATAACTGTGTTTTGCTCTTTTAATTATTTTCTGTAAAAAAAGAAATGAAAAGTTTTTTCTCATTATTTTGTTCATTCATTCTTTTCTTACACTTCGTCTTCCTCTATCTTATCAAAGAGTTGCACGACTTCTATATTTAAGGCATCAGCAATAATACTGACAGTTTCTAAGGAAAAATGATGTTTTTTTATATTAGGTGCTTCTATTCTTCTAATATATTCGTGTGAAAGCTGGCAGCGTTCTGCTAATTGGGCTTGTGTTATACCTATTGATTTTCGATATTTCTTAATATTGTACGAAACTATATCGTAAACATCTCCTCTTCTTTTCTTTGCACTCATTTTCATCACCTTAACTTTATTCTCTCACAAATTTTTCATTTTTTATGTAACCCATTTGGTTACACTTTTAAAAAGTCCTTTATTTTATGGGGTTTCTTGAAGAATTTTTTTTAATTTTTTTAGACCTTTTGTACTACTTCTTGACACTTGAACTTGGTACATACCCATTTTTTTGGCAATTTCTTCCTGAGTTTTGTCGTTGTAATATCTTTCAATTATAATACTTCGTTCTGGCTCCGGCAGGCTTTCAACTGCTTCTTTTAGATATAATAGTTCGGCTTTTTCCTCTGCTTGGATATCTTTCACTGTATCTAATAGGGTTAGGGTTTTGCCATCATCACTTATGACCTTGTCAAGGCTTTCACTTTCTTTTACGGCTTCTATCGTTCTTATGATTATGTTCTCATCTATTTCTAGAAAGAGAGACAATTCATAGGTTGTTGGTTCTTTCATTAATTTTTGCGTAAGAATTGTTTTGGCTTCTTCGAGTTTAGGATATAGGCTAAGAATGTCTTTACTTATTTTTAATGATCTATTTCTATTTACGTAACTTATTACTTCTCCGAGCATATATTTATAGGCATAAGTTAGGAATTTGGCTTTACGAGAGGCATCATAATTTTCCCAGGCTTTGATTATTCCGATTACAGCTGTTTGATATAGGTCCTCTATTTCATAGTATCTTCTATATCGATTTATTACTGAATATATTGCTTTTTCGTTTTCAATGATAAATTCTTTGAGTTCTTCGTTCATATTTTCCCCCTTTTTTATTTTTTATATGAGTGCAAAGGCTTTTAGTTCATTATCTATCCATGGTATTTTTTCTTTGAATATTTTCTTTGTTATGGTATTGTCTTTTTCACAGAGTATGAAACTTCCGCTTTTGCTTACGATGTATTTGTAGTAATTTAGAATGTAGTTAATTCCACTTATATCTATGGATTTTATTTCATCAATATTAAGAACAATGTTGGTAATTCCTATTTCCTTGATTAGTTCGTTTAGTTTTTTGATATTTCTTTGATAGTGATCTTTATCGAAATTTCCTAGTAGTCTAACAAATAGTATTCCTTTACGAAATTCGTAATTCATTTTTAACATATTTATCACCTTTCGTTATTAATTTAGCATATTTTTTTTGTTTTGGATACAGGTTCGACAAAAGGTGCTAATTAATTCGTTCGACATTTTTTTGTGTTTTAGAGAGAATAATATTTAAGAATATTAGTGTGACTAGAAATAATGGGAAAAGGATAGTTGGTTTATTATTGGAACTTGTGTTTTTGGTGTTTATTTGTTCAGTTAGAATTGGGGATGATGGGACATTATTTATGGGGATAAGGGAGCTAGTTATTTCTGTTGAAGGTGCTATCGTGGGTGGGTTGCTTTGATAGTGGTCATTATCTTTATTAGGGGTTGGAGGAATATTATTATTGTTATTATTTTCTTGGGGGGTATCTTCTTTATCCTCTTTTTTATCATTATTTTTTTCGCCGGTCTTATTGTCATCTTTTTTGTTTTCTTGATCTAGTTCTTCGGGAGTTTTTTTACTGTATAATTTGTATCTATAATATGTTTTTATATCTGATACGTCTGGTGAGTAACCTTCTTTGGGAGAGGATGCGTAGTAATTATCGTCATAGAATATGTGCTTAATATAATAGTAGTATTTGTAATATTCTCTATACCGGCAAAAGTTATGTAGACCGTAGTTGTCGACAAAAATGGTTTGGGTTATGGGAGTTTCAGATGGTAATATGTCTGTAGTTCTTCTTCGAGCGAGCCATTTTTCATCTATTTTATAGTTTTTGATGTGAGTTTCGCCGGTGTAATTGGCACATTGTTTTTCTCTGTTACTGTCCATTGATATTGAGATACCGTAAGTAAGTGGTTCATTTGGTCTATTTGTTTCTAATAGAAGTGTTATGTCTTCTAATTCGTAGAAAGCGAGCATATCTATAACAATGCTATCGTTTGTATTTAGGTTGTACTTTCCTTCACTACAGCTTGGACATTTTATTATGTTGTAGTTTATTTCTTGGCCTTTGATATATACTTTGATGTTTGTGAATGTGAAGTTTTCTTTTTGGTGATAGAGTATTATATATCTAGCTGGTTCGATTTTTTTGTAGCCATAAAATTCTTTATATTCTATGTCGTAAGTGTTTTTACTTAGCATTCGGCAATTGTATTGCCAAGAACTATAAGGGCCTTGTCCTACTTTATCTCCCTCGGTTAAATAGTATTGGGCAGGGGCCTTGTTTAGGGGATAGTATCCGCCTTCTTTTTGGACAAGAAACCATTTATAGCGTATTTGTGTTTCTGATTCTTTATAGGTATTGTCATATTGGTCTGTCCAATCGGTATACTCTTCAGCATAAATTTTTAGTGGCATCATTAGTAATAATAGGGGTATTATTTTTAGTAATTTTTCTTTCATTTTTTTCTTCCTTTCTTTGGCCCTTTTTTTCTTTTTGTCAAAATCACCTCCTCTATTATTATTATTCCCAAAAAAAAGAAAAATTCCCCCCTCGGAGAATAAAAAAACTAAAAAATTTGATTTTTTTTAATTTAAAAATTTACAATTGTTCGTTTTTTTCACTGTTTTTGATTATTACTATATTTTTGTTAGTTAGGTCCATTTTTGTTATTATTTTATTTAATTCCTGAATAGTTAATGATTTTATTATATCTAAAATATTGGCTTCGATTTTTCCATCAAAAATTATGTTATCGACAATCATTTCGTTTACAAGAGTTATATTTTCGTAACTGAATATTTCGTTACTTATGAGTACTTTCTTCTTGCGTTCAAAATCTTTTTCATTTATATTTATATTTTTTAGGTTTTTATCTATTTCTTTGATTAATTCTTCGTATTTATCGGTTTCGTTAATGAGAGAAATTAGTAAATGGGTATCGGTATCGAGGAGATTGTAACTTAGTGTAGAGGTTATTATTTTGGCTTTTTTCATATCATAGTCGAACTTGGATACATCTGAAAAAAGGAGATTGAAGAGGATATAGAGATAGATATTTAGTTTTCTTTTGTCGATATTGAGAGATTGGGGATTTATTTTGATAGTGTATGCTATTTTGGCGACATCCGTTGGAATTTTGATTATTTCTTGTGGTTTCACTATTGTGTCTGGTTCTTTGATTTGTTCTTCAGGATATTTTTTTATGTCAGGAAATGTTTTGTTTTTTTGATTTTGGGCAAGAGCTTCGAGGATTTCTTTTTCATCAAAAGAACCGGAAATTACGACAAACATATTAGAGGGATGATAGAATGTGGTATAGCATTTGGTTAATAATTCGGGGGTTATTTTATTTATGTCTTCTATTGTACCTATAATGCTATTTTTGAAATTATTTTTATGGAGGGTATTTCTTCTTATTGCTTCAAAGAGGACATTTACGGGTCTATCATCACACATATGTATTTCTTGGGTTATTATGCCTTTTTCTTTTTCTACATTTTCCTTAGTGAAATATGGTGATTGAACAAAATCTAAGAGAAATAATAGGTTTTCTTTTAGTTTTTCTGTGCCTTGAAATAGATATGTGGTATTTTTAAAAGTTGTATAGGCGTTGCTGATGGCTCCGTTGGAAGAGAAGTAGTCGCTTGGTTCGGGACCGGTTTCTTGAGCAAAAACTTTGTGTTCTAAGAAATGAGCTATTCCGCTTGGTACTTTTATTTTTTTATTGGTTGTTTTATCAAAGAATTCGGTGTTTATAGATCCGAATTTAGTTGTAAATGTTACGTAGTTGTTATGAAATGTTTTTTTGTTGTATAGGTATACTTCGAGACCGTTATCTAGTTTTTCGTAAGTAATGGTTTCATCTAATCCTTTAATCTTTATCTCCATTTGGGCCTCCTTTTAGAGCATAGCTTGAATGCACTTTGATTTTCTTTGATAGGGTTATTATATCGTTTATGGATACTTTCTTTATGTTTTCGATTCTTTCCTCAGCACTTGCACTTCCGACAAGGGATTTGGCAAAGTAGGTATTTATTATTCCATAAGGGTTATCGGTACTGGCAATTATTCCTGATATGATTGTTTCTTTGGCGTTTTCGAAATAGTTTTCAGCGAATTTTCCTTTGCTAATGGCATCAACGTTTTTACGAATTTGTTTTATGACTGTTTCTTCGTTACTTGGTTCTACTCCAGAATATATTATTAATAAATTGTCATAGGCCTTTGCGAGGGAACTTACATAATATGCATAGGAATTTTTCTCGCGAATGTTATCAAAGAGGACAGAACTCGAAGAGCCTCCCAACAACTCATTATAAACGAGTAGCACGTATTTTCTTTCGTACTCACTTAAATTTTTGATGCTATATAAGAGCACGATTTGGGACTGATTGGCTTTTGTTAATTCTTCGTAGTTTTTTATTCGGCTTCGCTCGCTGAGGGGCGGGGTTATAATATCGTCTTTCTTTTTGTGATAAGACCATACTTTGAAGTATTCTTTAAATAGTTCTTTGGTGTTTTTGACGTCAACATCCCCTACTATGAATACATCAACGATATCATCATTTATGACACTTTTGTAGTATTCGTAAAGTGAAGCTGGGGTTATGTTTTGAATGATGTCTTTATCTCCATAAGGATTGTATGAGTATGGTTTATCGGAAAATTTTTCTAAGAGGCTAAATATTGCGTATCTTATTTTATCGTCTTTAAGGGTTTTGATATTTTTTTGGTTTCTTTCTTTGACTTGTGATAACACTTCTTCGCTGAATTTTTTATCGGTAATATTTGGTTTAAATATTATGTCTAATAAGAATTTTATTGATTCCTCATTCATTCCTTCTTCGGTGTATTTTTCATTTAGAAATCTTGTTTTGAATGATAGATTTGTGTATGTGCCTATTCTACTTGATGAAGACATTAGTTTTAGGTCATAAAGGTTCTCGCTTTCTTTAATTAGTTCGGTTTCGGTTTTATAGTTTTGGTTTGAATTTAGTAGTACATCTTTAAGAATTATTCTATTACTGATGTCTTCTTTTTTTATGGGTCTACGGAAACATATATCGACCGTTATGGTTTTGAATTTGGTTGTATTTATGATATGTAAATTGTACGCTCCCATATCTATTTTTTGATAATCCATTTTACTTCCTCCTTATGAATAGTATATATTATTTTGTTTTTTTTAAACTTATTTTTTGAAAATTTGCATAGTTTTTATTGCAGTTTTTTTTAAATTGCAACGTGCTATTAACAGTTTATTATGGTATTTAGGGCTAATTTTATCATTTGGTCAAGGGCTTCAGTTCTCTCCTTGCTAGTTAATTCTTTTTTTGTTATAAAGCTATCGGATATGGTTAGAATACAACTGGCTTTTTTGCCAAAGTGTTCAGCATTTTTGAAAAGGGCATAGCTTTCCATTTCCACGGCTAATAGGTGTTTTTCTTCGTTCATTTTTGTGTATATTTCGCTCGTGGTATAGAAGGCATCACTACTATGTACTTTTCCTTCGACTAGAGTTAGTCCTTCGGCTAGGGCTTCATTTTTTATATGATTATTTAGTTCTTTGTTTGCGTTTATTTCGTGAGTGGTACTTCCGTCAAAGACTTCGGCATAAGTTGACTCTGAATAGGATGATGTTACTAATAGTAAATCTAGTACATTTAGGTCTTTGGTGTAAGATCCGGCTGTTCCTATTCTTATTATATTTTCTACGTTATAGAATTTATATAGTTCATAGCTGTATATAGCCATACTTGGTATTCCCATTCCGTGGGCCATTATGGTTACTTTGGTTCCTTTATAATATCCTGTATAGGCGTATATCCCTCTTACTTTATTTACGCATTTATAGTTTTCTAAATAGTTTTGGGCTATAAATGTGGCTCTATTTGGGTCTCCGGTTAGGATTACGTTTTTGGATATTTCTTCTTTTTGGGCTTCATTATGTGGTGTTGCCATTTTATCACTACCTTTCTTATCCTCATAATTATATCATAAGTACTTGGTTTTGGATAGGTATTTTGAGAAAAATGGTAAAAAAATAAAGTTTTCGGTCTGAAAACTTTATTTTTATTATTATGAAAGGGCAATCATAGATACTGTTAGTATTATCATAGCGGCTATTGCTAAGACTGCTACTACTTTGATAGCCCATTTAAACCAGGTTGAGTATTCTACTTTGGCAAGGGCAAGTCCTCCCATTATAGCACCACAAGTTGGTGTAATTAGGTTTACTAGTCCGTTGGCTGCAACGAATATCATTATTGTTGTTTCGACACTGAAACCTAGTTCGTGAGCAAGTGGACCCATAATTGGGGTTGAGAGGGTTGCTAATCCTGATGATGATGGTACCAGTATTGATAGTACTATGTGTAGTAAGTAATCTAATGGAGCAAATAGTACTGGTGGTAAATGTCTTAGTGCTTCGGCAGCATTATATATTATATAGTTATCTAAGTAAGTAGTTGTCATTAATACTGATGCACCACGAGCAACGGCTACTATTAGGATTACTCCCATCATATCGGCTGCTCCATTTACAAAGGTACTTACGAATTTTGGTTCACTATCTCTATTTACAATACCTATTATTATTGCCATTATGAAGAACCAAAGTGATGCTTCTTGGAAATACCACCATCCGAGTGGGTTACCTGTTAATTTTCCGGTTGTTTCTAGGAATGTATTTATTCCAAAGCTATCCCAAGGGATAAAGCCTATTATCATTATTAGGAATGTTATTCCAAATAAGACAAGTGTGAATTTTTGTTTACCGGTTAATTTGGTTTCTTTCTCTTTCTCAGCTGGTTTTAGGTATGTTTTTTCCATATCTTTTTGTTCACGTAATGATAGGAAAGTTGATCCTTTATCGGCTTTTACTTTCTTTGCATAAGCCATAACGAAAGCAGTCGCGATAGCGTAAGACACTAACCAAAGTGCTACTCCGAGGCCTATTATTATTCCTTGATTTACTTCTATGCCTTTGGGTAGGGCGTCAATTGCAACACCAACGGCAAAGGGATTTATGGTGGACCCGAGTACACCGACGCCGGCACCGAATAATACGATGGCGGATGCGATTATGGTATCCATTCCTGCTACTACCATTGTTGCTGATAGTAATGCATAAAATCCAACTGTTTCTTCGAGCATTCCATAAGTTGTACCACCTACTGAAAAGATAAACATTAGAATTGGGATTAGCCAAATTTCTTTTCCTTTCATCTTTTTAATAAGTACTTTTATTCCTGTTTCAAGAGCTCCTGTTCCGTTTACTATGGCAAGGAAACCTCCTAAAATGAATATGAATATGCAGACATCTATGGCATCTTTGAATCCTAGTATTGGTGCAAGTAAGATATCAGATAGGGATGCTGCAACTACTCCACTACCGTTAACTATTTCCTCACCTACGAAGGAAGCTGTTGGTAGGAAGTGGGTTATCAATCCCAAGAATATTATTATTAGTAATATTATTGAGAATGATGATAAGACAAATTTCTTATTTTTTGCCTTAGCCATTTCAATCCTCCTTTTCTTTCCATCCCCCTTTTGTGTTATGATTGTACCTGTTTTGCCACTTAGGGCATTTAATCCATTGTTTAGTGATGTAATAATGGCTTTTTTCTTAGGGCTTTCTTGAACGAACTCACAGCTGGCTTCTACTTTGGGAAGCATACTTCCTTTAGCAAAATAGCCTTGGTTTATATATTCTGTGGCTTTTGCTAAACTCATTGATTTAACTCCTTTAGCGTTTTCTTTGCCATAATTTATATAAACTTTATCTATGGATGTTAGGATGAGAAGGATATCAGCTTTGATTTGACGGGCTAGCAAGCTAGCAGCGAAGTCTTTATCGATAACAGCGTCTACTCCTTTATAACTTCCGTTTTCTTTTATGACGGGGATTCCGCCTCCGCCAGCGGTTATGACTACGTTGTTTTCATCGATGAGGTCATTTATTACATCTTCTTCAATGATGCGGACGGGTTTTGGAGATGGTACAACTCTCCTGTATCCTCGTCCAGCGTCTTCGACAAACTTATATCCCTTTTCATCTGCTATTTTTTGTGCTTCTTTTTGGGTATAAAACATTCCTACAGGTTTGGTTGGATTGTGAAATGCATCGTCGTATTTGCTTACTTCTACCTGAGTAATGATTGTCACACAATTTTTCTTTATTCCACTTCGTTCTAATTCACGAGATATGGATTGTTGCAAGTGGTAACCGATATATCCTTGGCTCATTGCCCCGCATTCAGCAAAGGGCATAGATGGTGTTCCTATTCCCTCACTATTTGCATAGTCGGTTGCTAGTTTTATGGCTCCGACTTGAGGACCGTTACCGTGAACGACAACTACTTCGTGGCCGTTTGCAACGATTTTTACGATTTGTTTGGCAGTTTTTTTTACTAATTTTAGTTGCTCTTCAGGTGTTGTCCCGAGGGCGTTTCCGCCGAGAGCTACTACTACTCTACTCATTTTCACTCATCATTGTTGCATACATAACTGCCTTTATGGTATGCATTCTATTTTCAGCTTCTTCGAATACTTTGGATGCTGAACTTTCAAATACTTCGTCGGTTACTTCCATTTCTTTAATACCGTAAGTATCGTATATTTGCTTACCGATAATTGTATCGGTATTGTGGAAAGATGGTAAACAGTGTAAGAATATAGCGTTACTATTACAAGAGTTCATTACTTTTTTGTTTACTTGATATGGTAATAGTAAATCTATTCTTTCTTTCCATTTGGATGCGTCTTCACCCATACTGAGCCATACATCGGTATATATGACATCCATATTTTTTATTTCTTCGGGATTGTCAGTAAAGTTTATGGTACAATTGTTTTCACGAGCTATTTTTTTACAGGTTTCGGTTAATTTTTCCTCTGGCCACAAGTGTTTTGGAGCACAACAGTTGAAATTTATGCCTAATTTACTGCATATTACCATAAGGGAATTGCCTACATTGTTTCTTCCGTCTCCGAAAAAGCAAAAGTTTATGCCTTTGAGGTAGCCGAAATGTTCTTCGATGGTCATTACATCAGCGAGCATTTGGGTTGGGTGAAACATATCGGTTAGTCCGTTCCAAATTGGTACTGTTGCGTATTTGCATAGTTCTTCAACGGTTTTTTGTGAAAATCCTCGGTACTCTATTCCGTCATATATTCTAGTTAGTACACGGGCGGTATCTTTGATTGTTTCTTTTTTTCCCATTTGGGATCCTGTAGGGCCTAAATATGTTACATGCATTCCTAAGTCATAAGCTGCTACTTCAAATGAGCACCTTGTACGAGTGGAATCTTTTTCGAATAGGATAACTATATTTTTGCCTTTGAGATACTCGTGGTTTTGGCCTTCTTGTTTCATTTTTTTTAGTTTTTTTGATAAGTCTAATAGGTATCTTATTTCATCGCTTGAATAGTCTAATAGTTTTGAAAAATCTCTTCCTTTTAAGTTCATAATTTTTAATCCTCTCTAATTAGTGGCATACTCATACATCTTGGACCTCCACGTCCACGTGATAGTTCGGCACTGTGCATTTCGAATACTTTTATTCCGTGTTCTCTTAGAACGGCATTGGTTACGTTGTTTCTATTATAGACTACGACTACACCTGGAGCTATACAAAGGGTGTTTGTTCCGTCATTCCACTGTTCTCTTTCTGATGGTATTTTATCACCACCGGCACATGGTATTAGGGTTATATCTATGTTTAGGTATTCTTCTAGTATTTTTTCAAGCGAACCTTTTTTTTGTTTTACCTTGACTTCGTCTTCGTTATCGCCTTTTGTTATTTCAAAGACCCTTAGGGTATCCATTATGCCTGGGTGATAAGTGAATTTATCGTAGTCTATTTGGGTGAATACGGTATCGAGGTGCATAAAGGCACGGCATTCGGGTATTAGAAAGGCAAGAACGGTATCGACTTTGCAATCGGGATCTTTAAAGAGATTTTTGGCAAGTAAATCGATAGCATCGGCACTTGTTCTTTGAGAAATTCCGACTGCTAAGACGTGTTCGTTTAGGTTGAGTACGTCTCCTCCTTCTATATGGAAGGGGTTTTCTCTGTCGTAATATCTTGTTACTTTATCTTGATAATCTGGGTGATAGTTAAAGATGTAACTTGCGTAGATTGTTTCTCTACTTCTTGTTTCGGAATACATCTTATTTAGGACAACGCCATTTCCAACTGATGCGAAGGGATCACGGGTAAAGTATAGGTTTGGCATTGGTTCAGCAAGGAATTTTCCTTCTTCACTAACTAGGTCAACAAGGGAATTTTCAATGTCTTTTTTCTTTCTATTTAGTTCACTTACTTTGATTCCTTCCATTGTCTTTAGAACTAGTTCTTTATTGTTTTCGATACTCATTAGGAAATCGAAGAGCATATCTTTATACATTGGCGTTCTTATTCCAGCTTCATATATGAATTGTCTTATGAAGGCTGGTTTTACATTTGGATTGTAACTTAGGGTTTCAGCCATTAGGTCTTCTAAATATACGACTTCAATGTTGTTATCTCTTAGTATTTGAGCGAATTCGTCGTGTTCTAGTTGTGCATCTTTTAGATATGGTATATCGTCAAATAGTAATTCTTGTAGTGTATCTGGTGTTAGATTTAATAGTTCCTTTCCTGGTCTGTGTAATAGGACCTTTTTTAGTGGTTTGATTTCACTGGTTACGTGTATCATTTTTTTATCATCCTCCTATTTTAATTATATCATATTTTTTTTATTTTTCAATATCTTGAATAAAGTTTTTTACTCTATCGTTTTCTCCGTTTATGATTTTGTTATAACTGCTATCGAGTATTAGTTTTCCATTTTCTATAAATATTATTCTATTTGAGAATTCTTTTACGAATTCCATTTCGTGACTTACGATAATTAGGGTTATGCCTTTATCTTTTAAGTGTTTGATTAGTTCAATTACTTCTTTGGTCATTTCGGGGTCGAGGGCACTTGTTGGCTCATCTAAGAGTATTAGTCTTGGTTCTAATATGAGAGTTCTTATTATGGCTACTCTTTGTTTTTCTCCACCGCTTAGGCTTATGGGATATGAGTCTTTTTTATCATAGAGATTTATTTCTTTTAACATTGCAAGGGCTCTTTTTTTTGCTTCAGCTTGAGATAGTAGTTTTAGTTTTACGGGAGCTAGGGTTATGTTTTCAAGGACGGTAAGGTTTTCAAAGAGGTTAAAGTGTTGAAAGACCATTCCTATTTCTTTGCGTATTTCTCCGATATTGGCGGAGGTTATTAGTTTTCGGTCAAAAAGGATTTCACCGCTAGTTGGGGTTACCATTCTGTTTATGCATCTTAGGAGAGTTGACTTACCACTGCCAGAAGGGCCAATGATAGACACTATTTCTTTTTCCTCGACACTGAAGTTTATGTTTTTTAATACGTTTTTTTTGTTATAGGTTTTGGTTAAATTTTTAACTGTTAAGAGCATTTTCGTCATCTCCTCTATTTATTAGTTTTGATAGACACACGGTTAGGGTTAGGTATATTAGGGATGTTATGATGAGGGGGAAGAAGTAGTCGTAGGTGCGAGAGGCGATTATGTCGCTGGCTTTGGTGAGTTCGACTATTCCGATGTAACCGGCTACCGATGTTTCTTTTAGAAGGGTTATGAATTCGTTTCCGAGAGCGGGTTTAATGTTGTGGATGGCTTGGGGCATTATTATATATCTGGTTATTTGGCCGTAGCTAAGGCCGAGACTTTTACCGGCCTCTCTTTGACCGGCATTGATTGATATTAGGCCGGATTTGATTATTTGTGATACATAGGCACCACTGTTTAGGCCAAAGGCTAATATTCCGATAAGAATTATGTTAGTGTCAACGGATTTGAATATTACGTAGTATATTATCATTAATTGTAAGAGTACGGGGGTTCCTCTTATGACCGTTATGTAGAGATTTCCAATTTTATTGGCTATTTTTAATTTGCCGGTTTCTTTGTTATAGTCGTTGATGATGGCAAGGATGAGACCGATTACTACTCCGATTATACAGGCAAATATGGCCATTGTTATGGTATTGAATAGGCCTTCGAAGATGTATTTGTAACGGTCCTCGAAGATTACTGAATTGTAAAAGTTATTCCATATTTTTTCTATCATTGTTTCACTTCCTAGTTTGAATGGTTGATGACGTACTGGTCAATTTTCCCATCTTTTTCTAAATTGGCTAATACTTTGTTTATTTCTTCTACTAGCTTGGTATTGCCTTTTTTGACAGCAATTCCGTAGGTATCGCTAAATAGGTAGCCGTCTAATATTTTTAACTGGTTATTTTTATTTACGATTTCTTTGGCTGGTAAGTAGTCCATAACGATACAATCTACTTTATCTCTTTTTAGGTCTTCAGCCATTGAAAGGTATTTTTTTTGTCTACTGATATTGGCATTGGGATATTTTTCGGTTAAGTCTAAGTCGGCAATGCTTCCTAGTTGAACGGCTATTTTTTTATTGCTTATTTGATTTAGGTCTGTTATATTGCTTCCTTCTTTTACTATTACTACTTGGCGAGATTCGACATAAGGATTACTGAAATCTACTTCTTTTAGTCTTTCTTCAGTAATACTCATACCGGCTAAGGCTATGTCGGCTTTTCCACTTTTTAATTCGTTTATTATGGAATCGAAAGCGACGTCTTTTACTTCTAGTTTTTTGCCAAGGCTTTTGGCTATTTCGTTTGCTATATCTATGTCTACTCCTACTATTTCACCGTTTTCGTAATATTCGTAAGGGGCAAAACCGGCCTCAGTTACCATAACGAGGGTATCTTCTTTGGTTTTGCATCCGGTTAATAGTAATATTATTAGTATTATGCTTAGTATTTTTTTCATTTTTCTAACTCCTTTATTATTCTTAGTACTTGATTAAAGTTTTCTTCTTCTATTGTGTAGTCAAAATTATTTTTGTAGTCTTCATAATCTAAACGGGGAAAGGCGATTTTGACTACTTTATGGGGATAATTTGGTGGTATGAGGGTTAAGTCACTCAGTGTATCTCCTATTATGACAAGTATATCGGCGTTATTTACTTGTCTTTGGTATTCTTTGTTGGTGCTTTTGTTATATCTTGTCACATATTCGCCCGTATCGTTTAGAAAATTTGATATTATTTTGATGTTTGGTAGCATTAGATTTTCAGTTTCTAATTTTATTTTGATAAAGTCACCGAGACCAGCAGAGTTTATGATAAAAGGGATGTTTTTTTGATTTAAGTATTTTACGAGTTCTGAAAAGCCTTTTTTTATGGTTACTTCTTTGGTTAGACTTGTTATTAGTTCTTTGGTTATGTTATATTTTTTGAATGTTTGAAATTTTTCATCCCATATTTTATCGTAATAATCTAGTATTTCTGTGGGGTCTAGTTGTTTTAGTTTTTCTTCTTTGTATATTCTTTCTCTCATTTCTTTGTATTCTTTTGGTAATACTTCTTCAAAGGTTGTCATTGCTGTTTTATCGTTTGTTAGGGTTATGGTGTTATCAAAATCACTTGCTATTACTATGTTCATTTTATCCTCCTTCCATTATATTTTAATTATAAATCATATTGATTATTTTGACAATACTTTTTGTGTATTTTATTTTAATTAGACAGTTTGGTAATGTATTTATTGTTAAATTGAAAAAAACTGATGCTTTTTTTGCAACAGTTAGTATTTAGTAATCTTGTATTTGTTTTAATGTATATCCAGACTGGGTTTGATATGTTCGAGGTTTTTTTGTTCGTAAATATAGTTTGGTATGGTATAGTCCACTACCCTGCACCATACTATTGATATTTTTTTGTAATTTTAGAGATACGGCCTCATCGTATAAATAGTGGAGAATGATATTTCTGTGGAGAGAGAATTTGTTTAAATCGTTTATATTTAAATATCGTTTTACACTGTTCATTTTCTGTTGAAGTTCTTCTTCTTTGGTATAAGATAATATTTCTTTTAATTCTTGTAATTCTTCTTTGGTATATGGTAATTTTATTTCTCCTGAACTTGCATCTATTTTTTCAAATATGTCTATTAACAGCATATTTTCGTAAAGGATATGTGTTAAATGGGGATTTGTTAAATTGCTTATTTTTTCATCAAAGGAACTATATGTGCTGGTTGGTAAAAGGAGTTGAAAGCCTTGTTTTCTTGGATTAGATATTAAGTACTTTCTGATATTTAATAATTCTTCAGGAGATAATTCGGTAAAGATTTTGGTTTCAGGGGCAATTATTGTTTTTTCTGCGTTTACTTCTTTCATTTTTCATCACCTTTTGCATTATATCATATTTTCTTTGATTTTGTTAGTGTTTTTTTACTTTTAGAGGTGACTTTTTAACCAGTTCTTGATATTTTGAACTTTTTTATCTACATATTCTTCGGTTTTATCATAGGCTTGATACAGTATTTTAATGTATTTGTTATTTATATATATTAGCACGAGAGATAGTATTATGTTAAAGATATTGACGTTTTTTATAAGAAGGGAGTTAGGAGCGAAAAATAGTGTTGCAAAGAAAGCTGTAAAGCAACCGACTACTAGTACTTTTCTTATAAATGTTAATGGTTTACTTATTCTATATAGTAAATTTAGAGTTACGAACCCTGTTAGGGCAACAGCAACAATCCTAAAAAATTCGTAATCGAAGTGAAATGTTATACATAATAGTTCAATTATTAGGATGTTGGTAAAGACACATATTCCGTTGGGGATGACGTTTTTGAACACTTTGCGTAGGAAGCCTTTGGTTACTTTATTATAATTTGGTTCGAGGGCGAGGAAGAGGGATGGGATGCCGACACAGACGGTGCTTATGAGAGTTAATTGGATTGGGTAGAAGGGGTATGTTACGGTAAATATTATAGATAGAAGGGATAGTAGTACCGAGTACATTGTTTTTAGTAAGTACATACAGGATACTCTTTCGATGTTATTTACTACTTTACGGCCTTCTTTTATTACTTTTGGGAGAACGGAAAAGTCGGATGTGGTTAGAACTATTTGTGAGACATTTTTAGTAGCGGGACTTCCTCCTTCGAGGGCTATTCCGCAATTTGATTCTTTTAGGGCTAATATGTCATTTACTCCATCACCTATATAGGCTACGGTTTTCTTTTTTTTAAGAGCTTTGATTATTTCTCTTTTTTGATTGGGAGTTACCCGTGCAAAAATGTTAAAATTGTTTACTATGTTGTCCAGATTTTGAAAATCTGCATCTATTTCGGGGCCGGTTATGCATTTTGTTTCTTTGAGGAGGCCCTTAGTTATATTTACTATTGTATCAGGATGATCACCTGATATTATTTTGATATCGACGTTTTGTTCATAGAAATAGTTTAATATTTCTTGGGCATTGTCTCTTAAACGGTCTTTTAAAATTATAAAACCTAATATTTTGGCATCTTTTATTTTATTATTTTTTTCAATATCTATTCCTTCTACTAGTGTTAAAACACGGCATCCTTCTTTGATATATTTTCCTACTTCTTTATCATATTGTTTTATGTCTTGGGTAGTCATATATTCAAGGGCTCCGAGAGCGTAGACTTTATCTTCGGTAAATATGGCTTTGTATTTTCTAGTAGAAGTAAAAGGAATGTGTTTTTTTACGTGATAATTTGCTTCTTTCTGATAGTATGTTGTTAAGGCTTTATCTGTACTATTGTATACTTCGGGAGTTAGGGATGTTATTATATTGGAAAAATTATGTTTACTTAAATTTATTTCTTTTATGACTTCTAATTCTCCGGTTGTTATAGTTCCTGTCTTATCTAGACATAGAACATCTGTGCAGGCTAGTTCTTCTATTCCGTTTAGTTTTTGGACAATGACATTTTTCTTTCCTAAGGTTATTACCCCTACAAAAAGAGCGGTAGTTGTTAGGAGTATCAATCCTTCGGGTATCATACCTACTACACCGGCAACTACGGAAAGGATGGCTTCATTATAGGTCAGGTTGCTTCTCCAGTATTGGGATATAAAGAGAAGTACTCCAATAGGTATAATTATTATTGTTATTATTTTGATGATGGTATTGATATTCTTTTTTAGATACGAATCTTCGGTTTTTATGGTGCTAGCATCTTTTACTAGTTTACTGGCATAGTTATCGTTATTTATGGCAATTACTTTGGCATAGCAGTTACCACTTACGATAACACTACCGCTTATTAGTTTGTCTTCTTTCTTTTTCTTTATGGCGTCACTTTCTCCTGTTATTACGGATTCATCAGTATTTACTTCGCCTTTTTCGATTATGGTATCTAAAAGAACGGTATCGCCGGCAGAGAAATAGATGATATCATCGAGTAGTACTTCGTCTTCGTTTATTTCTTGTTTTTTTCCTTCTCTAACTACGGTTAGAGTATTTTTAGTGGCTAATTTTAATTTATCGATTATTCTTTTGGCTTTCAATTCACTTCCGATTGCTATTATGGTATTGACAACGATTATGATAGCGAATAATCCGTTCCTAAAAGACCTAGTAGTTAATACTAGGACTAATAGGACTATATTTAGAATGTTAAAAAGAGTTATGGTGTTATCAAGTATTATTTCTTTTATGGTTTTGGAATTTTTGTCTTTTTGGTTGTTTACTAAACCGTTATTTTTTCTATAATCGATTTCTTGTTTATTTAATCCGTCCATTTGTTCACCTTCTTTTATTTTCTATAGAAGTAGCCTCCGCCACTTGCTGGGAAAGAGAATAGTCTTCTTGGATTGAATGAATGTGCTACCCAAAGGGAATAGTTTGATCCGTAATGTCCGTTTGACATACCAAAGTGTAGGTGAGCTCCGGTGGTACAGTTATCATAACCTCCGTGAGCGGATGATGTACTTCCACCACCCATATGGCCGATTATGGTATTATCGGTTACCGCTTGCCCGTAACTTACGGTTACATCTAATAGGTGCATATATTGGGTTGTATATGGGGTTCCGTTTACAATGTGTTGTATGTATACCTGATTTCCACCACATCTTGATTTATATACTATTCTGGCAACTGTACCAGCCGCGGCAGCATAAACTGGTGAACCTTCTCCTGTACAAGATAGGTCAATTGCATAATGGCTACCTCCGAAGGCATCTCCTCTTTCGGCACTACCTGAGTATTCGCTTGTTACGCACCCGTAGCTTAGTGGGTATCGCCAGCCACTGGCACTAGGGGTTCCAACACACGATGTTAGGTTAGAACTTTTTTTACAACCAAGGCTTTCATAGTAAGATATTTCTTTTTTGAGGTCTCTTATATCTTCGGCTATTGTTGTTCCCTCTACTTTGGTATTGTTTAAATTTAAGCGTAGTGTATCTAACTTAGAAGCAAGAGAAGCTTTTTGAACTTCTAATTGTTTTTGCTTTTCGGAAAGGGTTACTTTGTTTGCTTCGAGGTTTTTTATAAGGTTTTCAAGTTCGCCCATAAGGGATGTGTTATATTCGGAAAGCTGGCTTACTATATTAAATCTATATATGAAGTCTGTTATATCCTCGGCATCGAAAAGGTATTCTAAATAGATATTTTCACCGGAAGATTTTTGAAGAAACTTGAGTAGTTCGGCGGTTTCTTCTTTTTTTTCTTCTATTTGTTTTTCAGAGTCTTTTATTTTGGCTGTTGCTGCTGTTATTTCGCTTTCTGTTGTTTTGATAGTGTTATTTATGGTGATTACTTCGGCGTTTATATTGTTTATTTCACTTTGAGTTAGATTTTCTTGACTTTTGGAATTGTTATATTTAGTTTGAAGGCTATTTAGTTCATTATATAAGTCTTGGAGGGTTTTGGCAGAGGTGTTATTTGGAAATATAATAAGTAAACCAATAAGATATACGATAGTTATTATGGATTTTTTTTTCATTACTTTATCACCTAGGTTAATTATACTTGTTTTATTTTGTAAAGTCAACATTATAGAAAGGGAAATTTGTTTTTTTCTTAATTATCAGTGTAATGGAAACTTTTTAAAATTATTTTTATTGTTTTTTTGGGAAAGTTAGAAATTTTACTTTTTGTTCGATAAAATAAATTACATTACATATTGTTAAAAAAAATTTATTTTTCTCATTTTTGCTTTTTTTGATAATATACAGATTTTAAAAAAATGATTCTTTTAGTACATTATTTATGCTTTATTACGATAATTAATAAACATCAAAAATATATACATATACTAAATGCAGAACATTTAGGCACTTTTTATAGGATAATGTATTTGGGTGATGTTTAATGGATGTCAAAAACGAAGACAATAAGTATATCTATACTTTAGTTGGTAAAAACATCAGGAGACTTAGAAAAAAACACGGTCTTACACAAGTAAAATTAGCAGAAGCTATTGGATACAATGATGGAACAGTTTCTAACGTAGAAAACAGCAGTTTTCAGACATTTAGCTTAGAATTTGTTTACATTATATCTAAATTACTTAATGAACCTATGTGTGAATTTTTTAAGAGTCTTGATGAGGATACTACAAAGTCTAAAAATGACAAAAAAGATAAGAAAAAAAAGAAAGAGAAAAAATAAAATTTTCTTTCTTTTTTTACATATTTTGGTTAATAATATTTTTGGTTTTGTTTAGTAAATTTTGTGCATTTATGTTATGTTTATATTCCTTATTAAATTTTATAGAACCGTTAGTGCAGAGTGTCTGCCCTATTAACATAAACCAGTTACCTAAGGCATTTTGTTCACTTGCTGATAATTCGTCTATTAGAGCTGTGGCTAAGAGAAAAGCTGTCAACGTAAACATATAATGTTCGCTGTTATCATTTCTCATATTTAATTATATGAGAAAAGACCACTGTTATGCAGTAGTCTAGAAGAATATATTATATTCTATTTATTTATTTGAACCGCTTATTTGGTTTTGACCTAATCTTACTAATCTTTTAGTGATTTCTCCACCAACTGAACCATTGGCTCTGCTAGTAGCATCTGGACCAAGGTTTACACCAAATTCGTTAGCTATTTCGTATTTCATTCTTTCGATAGCTTGCTTTGCTCCAGGTACTGTTAATTTATTGTTATTAGTGCTGTTGTTCATTTAACTCACCTCCTACACTCTTAGTATGGTGAGCGGTATTTTTTTCATACATTTTTTTTAGTGGTAATTTTTTCTAATATTTTTTTATTTTAATATTAAAATAATATCTTATGAGTTCTCTTCACAAGATATTATTTACTGAATTTATTAGAATTAAACATTTTAAAAGTCATATTTTTTATTTTCACTAGCAGTAATTACTATGGTGTTTGCATTGTTCACAGTTTCTTCTATTAGTTTTTCGTAATTTATTTTTTGTTCTTCTTCTATGGCCTTGGTTAATTTGGGATTAATTACGGGATGACGTGGTAAAAAGATAGTACAACAGTCTTCATAGGGTAAGGTGCTTATATCATAGGTGTCGATATCTTTGGCAATTTTGATTATTTCTAATTTATCAAAGCAGGCTAGTGGTCTTATAACGGGAACGTTTGTAACATTGTTAATGGTACTCATACTGGTTAATGTTTGACTTGCTACTTGTCCAATGGATTCTCCGTTTATTAATATTAAACACTTTCTTCTCTTCATCATTTCTTCACTTATTCTATACATCATACGACGCATTATTGTTATCATATAATTTGAATCACAGTTTTTGTATATTTCTTCTTGGATAGTGGTAAAGTTTATGATGTGTAATGTTATTTCTGGTTCAAATTTAGTTAGTTTTTTTACTAGTTTTTTTACTTTATTTAAGGCCATTTCACTTGTATGGGGAGGTGATTCGAAATAGATGCATTCTATTTTTACGCCTCGTTTCATTGCCATATATCCTGCTACGGGAGAATCTATTCCTCCTGATAGCATTAATAGTCCTTTGCCCGCAACGCGCACTGGATATCCTCCCCTAGCGTTTATTTCCACGGCATAAATATAGGTGTAGTCCTCCCTTATTTCCACTTTAAGAGTATACTCTGGATTGTGGACATCGACAGTGACATTTTCTTTGTTTTTTAGAATTAACCCGCCTAGTATGTTGTTCATTTCCATAGAAGGGATTGAGAAGTTTTTATCAGCTCTTTTAGTCTCAACTTTAAAGGTTTTGAAGTTTAATTTTTGAACAATATTTAATACTTCTGTTTGGATTTTATTTATATTGGTATCTACTTTGTAGGCTACTACAATGCTATGAATACCGAAAATATTCTTTAAAATTTCAATAATTTCTTCGATATTTTCGTCTGTTTCAATAAACATTCTTACTCTATTTTTGGTTATTTTTACGTTGTAATTTTGGAGAGCTTTCGTTATATTCTCATATAATATATTGATAAATAAACTACGATTATCTTTCTTAGTAGTTAGTTCTCCATACTTAATTAATATTATTTTTTGCATTTTTTACTCCTTATATTTTTTTAAGACTTTCAATAAAATTATCAACAATATCACTTGGTAATATTTCTTTTAATTCTTCTTTACTTGCCTCTTTCATTTTTGTTATTGTTTTATATTTTTTTAATAATTTGTTTTTTCTGACTTCCCCTACTCCATCTATATTATCTAATATACTAGCAAGAGATGATGTACTACGAATACTTCGATGATAGGAAATGGTATAGTTATGTACTTCATCCTGCATTCTTGTTAATAAAAGGAATAACTCACTAGTTTTATTTATGGGTATTTCTTCAAGGGGATAGTTCCCTAATAAGGAAGATGTGGAGTGTTTATCGTCTTTTTTTAATCCTGCTACGGGAATTGATAAGCCTAGACTTGTTATTACTTCTCTAGCAACATTTATCTGCCCTACTCCACCGTCTACTATTATAAGATCAGGAAATGGTTCATTATCTTTTAAAAGACGAAAATATCTTCTATATATTACTTCTTTCATTGTATTATAGTCATCTGTCATATCACTTGTTATTTTGTATTTTCGATAATCGTTTTTACTTGGTTTACCATCAATAAAGACGACCATACCGGAAACGTTGAAGGTTCCAAATAGATTAGAGTTATCAAATAGTTCTATTTTACTTAGTTTTGGTAAATGTAATAGTTGGCTTAATTCTTCCATTCCAGCTAGAGCTTTATCGTCATCTTTTTTTATTATTGTTATTTGCTCATCAAAATAGTTTTTGGCATTTTCGTAAGCAAGTTCTAAGATATTTTTTTTACGGCCTTTTTGGGGTATTATGAACTTTACATCAAGGGCTTGTTCTAATAGGTTAGTATCTTGATTAGAGGGAACAAGGACTTCTTTGGGATATATGGTATGTTTTTGATAAAATGTTGTTATATATGATGATAGGGATTCTTCGGGGCTGTCTATAAGGGGAAAAATTATATTTTTTCTGTCTAAAAGTTTACCTCCACGAATAAAGAGATGACTTATGCTCATATAGTTGTTATCGGTATAGTAATTGATTATATCGCGGTTGTAGTTATCATCAAGTTCTACTTTTTGTTTTTCTAGGGTAATACTTATATAGTCTAATAGTTCCTTGTATTCTTGGGCTTTTTCATAATTCATATTTTCAGAACATAAATACATTTTTTCTTTTAATTTGTTTGTTATAATGGAATGGTTACCGTTTAAAAAAGATATTATTTCATTTTTCATTGTAATTATTTCTTTTTCGTCGACACTATGTGTGCAATAACCTAGACATTCGTTTAGATGATAATAGAGGCATTCTTTTTTGGAATATGTTTTGCATTTTCGTAAGGGATATAGTCTATTTATGATTTCAACGGTTTTTCGTGCTGCAGTTACATTGGGATAGGGGCCAAATAATTTACGATTTTTATTTTTTTTGATATGGGGATTTCTTACTATTAATAGTCTTGGAACTTTTTCGTTAGTTAATTCTATATATGGATATGTTTTATCATCTCTTAAAAGGATATTATACTTTGGGTTGTATTTTTTTATTAGATTTATTTCTAAAAGTAGTGCTTCTAACTCTGATGATGTTAAAATGTATTCAAAATCATATATATTTTCTACTAATACTTTTGTTTTACCACTATGGGTCTGATGGAAATAGGATGTTAAGCGGTTTTTTAGATTTTTGCTTTTTCCTACATATATTATATATCCGTTTTTATCCTTCATTAAATAGCACCCCGGTGTGTGAGGTACTAGGGATAATTTTTCTTTTATCATTGTTCTTCCTCTCTAATTTTTGTTTAATTTTAATACAGGGGTATTGGCTAGTAATAAAATGTTTTTATATTTTTCTAATACAGCTGATGTTATTTTATCATAGTCTATTATATAGGTTCCAGTTGGTTTTTCAATTACTATTTTGCTTATGGTATCTTTTTGAGCTAAAAATTCTTGCATATATTCTTCATTATTATGAAGAGTTTGATTTGTTATGTATATTTTATTTAGTTTAGTTTCGTATAGGAATGTTTCTATTTCTTCGATTATGTTATGAATATTTTTACGAATGCTATGATGTAGCTCACTTTTGTTATAATTACTATATACGTATTGTAAATTATCTAAAAATATTTTTATATTATCTGATGATGTGTATTTTTCAAGTTCTTTTAATAGTCCATATAAGTTGGCATTTAAATATAGTTTTTCCATTTTTTCTTGGCCGACTATTTCTTCGATTTGACGAGCTACTCTTACTTCGTATTTGTAGTATTTGCTTTCGGTACTTGGAAAGAAATATCTATTGGTCATAAGTTCTGTGTATCCTTCGTTTAATGGTTCACCAACATTAACTCCTCCTTCTAAACGGGATTGTGAAAAGCCTAAAAAACTTACTCTGTTTTCCATATCGAAATTTGAACTTGCTACGTGAAATAATTTATGATAAATAACTTTATTGTAATCTTCTTCTACTAATAGCATTGAATTACAAGTTGGATAATATTCTCCTAAATTTTTTTTGGTGTTATTTTGAGAGACTTGTTGAAACTTTTTCTTGGATATTACCTTTATGTCTATACTATCCATATTGTTATAAAATCTTGTTAAATCTTCGGAGCTAAAATGAGTTGTTAAAACTTCAATAAATTTTTCAATGTTATTACTGTAATCTTCTTCTAGTAATGAATCTATATTCATTTCTTCTTCAGTAATATTTTCTTCTGGTTTTGTAGTTGTTAAAATTGGTGGTATTTCTTCTAAAACATAGTTTTGGGGAAACTTGTTTTTATTTATAAATTTTATTTTTATTTTTTCTATTATTTTTGTTATTATGTTTTCCATATTATCACTTTTTCCTTTCTGTTTTTATTTTGCTAAGAGTGATATATGGAGGAATATCCGCTTGATGGAAACATTTTTGTTTCATACACTGCTTTTTTCATATATAAAACCCTCCTTTATATATAATATATTTGTTATTTGTGAAAGTAGTGTGTGAAATGTACGTTTTATTGGTTTTTTTCTTTTAAAATATCTCTTATTTCTTTTAATATTTTTGTTTCTTCACTCACAACTTTCTCTTTTTTTTCTTCTTCTTTTTTACTTACTTTATTTATTAATTTTATGAATATAAATATACAGAATGCTACTATTAAAAAGTCTATTATATTTTGGATAAATATACCATACTTAATGGTTGCATCTTTTATTTGGATAGTCAGGTTTGAAAAATCTATTCCTCCTATTATTATTCCGATAATGGGCATTAAAATATCATTTACAAGGGATGATACTATTTTTCCAAAGGCACTTCCTATTATTACACCAACAGCTAAATCTACGACATTCCCCTTTGATATAAAGGTTTTGAATTCTTTTAGAGTTTTTGTTCCTTTGGTTATTATTTCTTTTTTATCTACTTTTTTGTTCATTTTGGATTTCCCTTCTAAGTTAATGTTTTTTTCTTTACATTTTGATTATATTATATATATTTTAATTTTTCAAGATTAATTCGAACATTTTTTGATGTTTTTTACAGAAAACCTTGAAAAAAGAAGCATTTGGGGGTGCTTCGTTATTCGTTTGATTTCAGACTTGATACCATATCTATTGTTTTTACTTTTTTTGATAGGAACAAGGATACTAGATAAGCAACAAGAAATGTGCCAATAGTTCCTAATAAGTAAGTAGTCCAGTTTACATATACGGAAAAGTCATAGCTTTCATCAAGGCATTTTTTGAATAACCAGAATATTAAATAGTATCCGGTAGGAAGTCCTAGTATAATGGATATGGTTGTTATCCATATATTTTGATTTATATATATTTTTTGGATTTTCTTATCATCAAAGCCTAATACTTTGAGGGTTGCGAATTGGTATTTTTTCTCACTGTATGATAGTATGCCCATATTGTATATTATAACTGCTCCAAGAAGACAAGCAAACACTATTATAAGAATTATCATTTTTCGCATCATTTCTAATAGACTTTGCATATTTTCTTTTAATTCTTTTTTGTCTTGAATTATATCAACTCCACCTAAGTCTTTGGATAATTCTTTATTTGTATATAGGGAATCTGGTTTGTATGATAATCCAAGGGCTTCAAAACTAGCTCTAGTTATGGTTAGATTTTGATTTTGGGGATCTTTATTTAGGCCTATTATTTTAGCGGTTAAATCTTTATTGCTACCATAAATACGGAAAATTATTTCATCCCCTACTTTATAGTTCATTGTTTCGGCTAGTTTTCTTGTTATGTATACTCCGCCTTCTTCTAATTTGTCTATATATTTATCTTTTTTGTCTTTAAATCTTATTTTATCACCGGCATCAGTTACAAATATATTACTAGTCGTTCTACTGTTATCTTTACTGGTTATTTCTATATTTATGGTTTCACTAGTACTATCTCCATAAGTTGTTTGAAGATTTTGATAGTCCTCTTCGGAAATGTTTTCTTTTAGGGTTAACTTGTATTTAAAGTTGTATAAGTCATCAAATTGTAACTTGACAAGATGTGTCATACTATTTAGCATTCCAAAAGCACAGACGATAAGGCTACAACAACCGAGAACGCCTAAAATGGAAGTAATAGTACGAACTTTATTTTGAAGCATATCCCTTATATTCCAAAGATTTCCGAAAGATAGTTTTGTAAATGGTTTCTTGGTAGTAATCTTTATTATTTTTTTATTTACCTTCGGTAGGCTTGATCTTAGTGCTTCGGATGGTTTCTTGTTTAATTCTTTGAGACAAGTTAAATATGTTATAAATGTTATGATAAGAATTATTATTGCTACCATTATAAAACATTTTTCGTTAATTATGGCGGTACAATTTGGCATTTCAAAGAAACTCATTTCAAGATTTATAAATATATTTCCTATTATTAATTTACCAAAAATGATACCGAATATAGTCCCTGATAGGGCAACATAAAAGCCATAGCTTACATAATGTAAAATTATTTGGGACTTGGGAAATCCGAGAGCACCAAGCGTTCCAATTTGCACTTGTTCGGCAGAGACTAGTCGAATCATTGTTGTTATCATTGTGAGCATTGCAATGAAGAGGAAGATGCCGGAAAATACACCGACGTAAGCTTTTCCTTCGTCAATTTCACCCTGATACATTGCGTAGGATGGAGTGTCTTCTATTTTTACTACGGCAAGTGCATTATCAACATCGTCTTCAATGGTATTTTTGACGTATTCTACATTTTTTTTATCAATGACATCGACCATTACATAGTTGTAAGGGATGTATTCTTTGTAGTTATAGTTGGGAATGCTAGCCACAGTCGATATACCGAGTGTTTTTACAACAAGGTCATTTATATAATCTTCGGGAATTTCATTTACCGACATATAGATATATCCGTAGTTTTGACGATCGGGGACTAATTGAGATTTATCTTTGGTATCGTAAACGTGATCGGGAGTATTTATAAAACCTAATATTGGTTCTTCTAGAACTATGGTATCGTATTTTATTTTGATTGTTTCACCGAGAACGAGATTGTTTTTTTCCGCATAAGTGTTGTCAACCCATACTCCTTTTTTTGATGATATAAAGGGAATTCCTTTTATAACGTGAAATCTTGATATGTTATTGGATTCTATAAATGTTACTAGATAGTTTTTGTCCTTATTATCGGCATCGGTAGCATTTATTTCCATTTTTCGTTCGGCATTTTTGACGTTATCGAGGTGCTTTATTTTGTCTAAATCGGATTTTTTGAATGATGTACCTAATACGTTTAGGTCTTGAAGATTGTTTTTGGTATAGAATTTTTCAGAAGCGGTAGACATTCCTGTCATATAGGATTCTATTCCTATGTATACCATTACTCCTATTAAAATCATAAGGAAGATGGTTATAAACTGTGATTTGTTTTTTATTATATCCCTTATCATTTTTCTTCTTAACATCATTACCACACAACCTCATCTATCTTTTTTGGTTTTTTTCTAACAATATCTTCAACGACTTTACCGTTTTTTAATTTTATGGTATGATTGGCTATTTCTGAAATTAAGGCATTATGGGTTACTATTATGACGGTTGTTCCTTTTTTAGTGCAATCTTTTAGTATTCTTAGTACTTCTGCTCCGGTTTTGGAGTCTAGTGCTCCAGTTGGTTCATCACATAATAGTATTTGTGGATTTTTGGCAATAGAACGAGCTATTGATACTCTTTGTTGTTCTCCTCCTGATAACTCACTTGGGAATTTGTTTAGTTGTTTTTCGAGCCCTACTTCTTTTAATATTGTTTTGGCATCTTTGGGGTTATCGACGAGGTCGTTTATTAACTCAACGTTTTCTAAAACGGTTAGAGTTGGTAATATATTATAAAACTGAAAAATAAAACCTACTTGTTTGGCTCTATATGTTGTTAGGGCTTTATCTTTTAGTTTAGAAATTATTTCATTTCCTACTTTGATAGTTCCACTTGTTACGGTGTCCATACCACCAAGGAGGTTTAAAAGGGTTGTTTTTCCTGCACCTGAAGGTCCTAAAATGCATACTAATTCTCCTTTATTTATCGAGAGATTTACGCCTCCTAGTGCACAGTATTTTTTCTCCCCTGTTGTATATATTTTCTTGACATTTTTTAGTGTTATTAATTCTTTCATGTTCCTTTTTCCTCTTTTCTATAATGCACTAACTTGTACATCTCTTTTCTAATTTATTATACTTATAATTGGTATGATTGTCAATAATTTTTTGTTGTTTTTTATATATATTTTTTGCTAGACAGATGTATTATTATCATACTTTTTTGGGTTTATGTATAGTTTAGAATAATTATTAATGTTATAATTGATATATTAGTTAGAGGAGGTATTTATGTTTATTGGTATTTATGGAGTTAGTGTGCTTTTTTCGTACTTGGGAATGGTTTTGAATTTTGTTTCTATTTATTTAATGCTTACTGGTAACATTAAACTTAGTATACTTTGTTTTATGGGGTCGGCTTTTATTGATATGATAGATGGAAGAATTGCTAGAAAGTGTAAAAGAAATGATTTTGAGAAGAGTTTTGGGGAACAGATTGATACGGTTTTGGATGTGTTTAATTTTGGGGCAGTCCCTATTATTCTTCTTTATTTGGTTGGTTTTAATGATCTAATTAGTGTATTATTTCTTGGTATTTATTTGTTTTGTGCAACAATGAGGCTAGCATACTTTAATACAAGACTTAGTAATGGGGATGGTAGTAACGTGTATTTGGGATTTCCTGTTACTTCTAGTGGAATTTTTATTCCTATTGTTATTTTGGCTTATTTGCTTACTAATAGTATTTTTGTAGGTAGAGGCTTTCTTCTTATTATGAGTTTACTTTTTATACTTAATATTAGGATTGTTAAACCTAAGGGAAAATGGTTCTTGATTCTTATGACAGGAATGGGACTAGGAATTTTTATTCTTTGTTTTATACTAATTTAGAGAAATTGATAATAGTTAGTTACAGATTTTTAAAAACTGCACCGAATATGATGCAGTTTTTAAGTTTTCGTATACTTCTTGGCAAGAGTTAGTGGTTCACTTGCTACTTCGTAGTTTTTGAGGTAGGCTCGTAAAAAGTATAATTTATCAAGATTATTGTTGAATATTTCATCAGCTAGTTCAAGGGCTTGCTCTAAGTATATTTGATTATATAAGGATATATTGGTATTCTTTGAATTGTTTTTAGTTCTTCTTGCCGTAACAATATCGGAATTGTAATTGTTACTACTTGCATATAATAGTAATTTAGTTAAAAAGTTAATGTTGTTTTGCCATATTGTGACATCTAGAGTAGCATTGGGAGATCTAAATTCGATAGTATTGTTTTCTTCGTACCCGTAAGATGTTACTCTTTTGAAGTTTACGCCTTGATATCTTTCGTGGGATATGGTATTTATTAATTCTTTTAAACTGTTATTATTGGGTGGCAGTTTTTGTAAATCTGCACTTAATAATTGTCTAATAGGAAAGGCATATTTTAATATTCTTTCACGGGGTGTTAAATACTCTCCATATAAAAAGCGATATATTATATTTTCATAAGTTATCCAGCTTTTTAGAAAGTTATCCCAAGATTTATAGTCTTTTAATATATGGCTACCGATATGAATGTGACCGGCTGAGGCTGGACCCGCTATAGCGCACTCTTTTATGGTATTACATACTTTGTTTATTTGTTTATAACTGCTTTCTTTATCAGTTAAAACGGGGGAATCTAGTTCAGCTCCATCATTTAGGGAATAGTCGTAAGCAAGAGTCCAAGTTATATCTCGTACTTCCAGTAGATTTCTTAATTTATTCATATTGGCGTGTTCGAACTCTATTTCTACTCCAAAAGTTATATCTTGGGGAAGATTTAGAGTAGGTCTTGGTTCGAGGTAGAGTTTTTCCAACAGTATTATCATATCTAATAGGTCGCTGGGGGAAAGATTCGACAGAATTTCATTTTCTGTGGGTGGTAAGTATTTTAAAATTTTATTCATTTTTACTCCTTGTTAATCGTTTATAGTTTTCTTCTAATAGTTCGAGTTTAATTCGAGCGGATATGGTGGATGTTGATAAATAGTTATCGTTTATTATATCTATTTTTTCTTTTAGAGTGGGATAATCGTTTAGTTCTCTTATTTTGGCTGGGACTATGGATAGTACTATTGTTAGTATGAGATATAGAATGGTTGTCATATTGTTTACTAAGATGGGTTCTTTTACTATTACATAGTTGTTTTCGTTTTTGGAGTATATAAGGGCACGAATTGTTGGTGGAGATGAGAGTTCTTCTTCGGATACATTATTTTTTTCTTCGATGATAGTTTCCGTAGGATCACCTAACAATTCATAAAGAGTGGTAGTTATTTGACCTGATATTACCTTTTCAATTGTGCTAGTGGGAATGTTTTTGACGTTGTATATGTTTATGGTTCGTTTATGAGTGATTGCACATTTTTGCCAAGATGAGTAATAGTAGATTTTATTTGTACTATGGTGTTTGGTATGGCTTCGTTCATATCTTATGATGCCGGTATTATCGATATCTTTGGTTATGTATTCAGGAGTTTTGATGTTATCTCTCATAAAGGGGGTTATATTTAAAAGACTGAAAAGAACTAGGGTACCTGTACTTATAATGGTATATGGGGCTATAGTTTCTAGGCTAGCTACAAGGATTTTGAGCCGGCGTAATAGTTTTTGTTTTATCTCTATATATTTGGCGTTCTCGATTTGATACAACAGAGTTCTTATTTCTTCTTCCAAGTTTTTTATTAGGGCTTGCTTTCTTTGCTCCTCTTCCGCATTTAGAGGGAATTTTGGGTTTGTATTCATTATAGCACCTTCTTTGTCAAATTATGTTATCATAAGTTTTTGGGTTTGTCAAACCCTACTGTAAGGAAGATAGGAATTTTTGATTAAAGGGGCTTATTTTTATTTATTACACTGAATTGTAGATAGAAAAAAAGTCCATAATGGACTTATTAATCATAATTGGTACAAGGAAGGAGACTTGAACTCCCACGACCTAATGGTCACTACCCCCTCAAAGTAGTGCGTCTACCTATTCCGCCATCCCTGCATAAAGTGGTGCCGACTACAGGAATTGAACCCGTAACCTACTGATTACGATTCAGTTGCTCTACCTATTGAGCTAAGTCGGCATTTTATTAAAACCCTACTTGGTAGGGCTTAAAAATCATAATGGTGACTCGTATGGGACTTGAACCCATGGAATATTGCCTTGAGAGGGCAACGTGTTAACCACTTCACCAACGAGCCACTGACATTATTAATTTTAACATATTTATTGTGGTTTGTCTAGGGGTATTTTTGATTTTTTTTATAATTTTTCGTCTAGATATGTAATAAATTTATTCATTCTTTCTTTTACTCTTGTTTCGCCAAGAACATTCATTATTTGATATAGGTCGGGTGTTTTAGTGGAAGATGTTAAACTTACTCTAATTAACTCGCATACATCACCTACGTGACCTTTATAATTTTCGGGATTTTGTTTATATTCTTTTACTTCTTTGGCATAACCGTATTTTAGAGATAATTTTTTTATTTTTTCATACCATATTTCTTCATTATCTTTATTATTATAGTAATTTTCTATATAGTCTTTTAGTATTTCTTTTTTATAACTTGTTTTTAACTCTAAATTGTCGTAGTTAAATAGTTCATCATACATATAGTTTATTTTGCCTTTTATTTCACTATACATTGCATAGTCTTTGCGTGGTTTCTTGCCTTCTCTTTCTATATTTAAGATATTTATTGTATAGTCTTTTTTTTCTTTTATAAGGGACCCAAAGGGTACATCAAATACTTCTTCATATTTTACTAAATTATCATATAGTTTGGTAGCGGGAAGATGAGCTAAGTAATTTTTGGAAATATTTAATAATTTATCCATATCGAAAATGGCACCACTAGAACTCATTTTATTTAAACTGAATTTGAAATTGTCTATTGTTTGAGTGGGATTGGCACTCTTCCAGCCTTCATAATTGGTATTGGCAACAGTCATTAGATATTCTTTAACTGCTTCGTAAGGTATTCCTTTTTCATAATAGTAGCTTACTTTGGCTTCGGGATCTTTTCTTTTGGATATTTTTCTTACTCTATCTTCTTCTTTTTTTAGAAGGGGGGAGATATGGCCGAAGGCTGGTAAGAAGAAATGGAAATAGTTAAATAGTTGGTAATGGATTGGGAAAGATGAAAGCCATTCATCTCCTCTTATTATATGGGTTACTCTCATTAGATGGTCGTCTATTACGTGAGCAAAGTGGTAAGTTGGATATTTATCGCTTTTTAGAAGAATGGTATCGATATCGTTTTCAGGGAATTCTACCTCCCCTTTTACTAAATCTTTATATTTTATTTTATTGTTAAAATTTCCTGATGATTTTAGTCTTATAACGTATTTTTCGCCATTATTTATTTTTTCTTCTATTTCAGTAAGAGAAAGATTACGACATTTTGCATACTTACCATAGTACCCTATCCTTTCTTTATTTTGGGACTGGTTTTCTCTTAGATTTTCTAATTCTTTTTCACTGCAAAAACAGGGATATGCTAGACCGTTTTTTACGAGGTGGTAAGCAAAGGATTTGTATATATTTAATCTTTCTGATTGTTTATAGGGACCGTATATTCCTGTTTCCTCCATTTCGTTTAGGGCTCCTTCATTTATGGTTATATTAAAATTTTTTAAATCTTTGATTATTCCTTCGATAGATCCTTTTATTAATCTATTTTGATCAGTATCTTCTATTCTTAAAAAGAATATTCCTTTGGCATCACTTGAATACTTTTGATTTATAAAGGCTGTATATAGTGATCCTATGTGGACAAAGCCGGTTGGTGAGGGAGCAAAACGGGTTACTACTTTTTCTTTGCGATAGGGATATTTTTCCTCATAGTATTCTACGCTCTTTATTTCTTCTTTATTAAAGAGGAGATTTGCTAAGTTTATATTTGTTTCTTCGTTCATATTTATCACCTTAATTTAAAAAAAATATGGTTGCCATAGCTAGATTCGAACTAGCGATCGTGGAGTCAGAGTCCACTGCCTTACCGCTTGGCTATATGGCAATCACATCTATAATTATAGCACTTTTTTTGATTATTGCAATGGGTTTAGGGCAATTTTTGTTTTATACTTGAAAAAACTGACAATGGATATTTGATGGTAATATTTTTTTCTATATATAATATACTTTAATAGAAAAGAGGGAATATATGATTAATAAGAACAATTTGTGGTTTCTGACATTATTTAGTTTAGTGTTAATTCTTAGTATTTATTACATTACTATGCCTAGTGAACTTCTTAGTACGGGAAATGATAAGAGTACAGAAAAAACAGCCAAAGTAGAAACTAGTGAAGTGGATTTGATATCAGCCCTTAGACTTGAAGACGAGAGTTCGGGAGAGGAAGAGGTTAATAAACTTAAAGAGACATTATCGAATGCTAAGGCAACGGTAGAGGAAAAGAATACGGCCTTTGAAGAACTTAAAAGGGTTAATGGTAAACAGGCTAAGGAAGAGATGATTGAAGAAAAGTTAAAGACAGAGCTTAAACTTGATACTTTTGTTAAGGTTGATGGGGATCAGATTAGGGTTGTAGTTGGTTCTAAGGAGCATTCGGCCTCACTTGCTAATGAGGTTATGAGATTAATTCAGGAGTTGTTTGATTCTAAGATGTATATTTCAGTGCAATTTCAGAATTAATGGGTAAATGTCCTCACTTATATGGGAATAATGCATAGTATATTATGAAACATAGACCACCCTATAGGGAAGTGAGGTATTTATGAATAAGAGTATATTAACGAAAAGAGAAAAAGAAGTTTTTAACTTGCTAATTATGAATAAATCGACTAGGGATATTGCTGATATTCTTGATATTAGTGAGAAGACGGTTAGAAATCATATATCTAATGCGATGCAGAAGTTAGCTGTTAAGGGAAGAGCACAAGCTGTTGTAGAACTGATTAGATTAAAGGAAATTGCTTTATAGCTTTTTCTTTTTGCATTTTTGGGCTATGTGGGCATATAATCTAATGGGTGATTATAGTGCTATTGAGAATGTCATTGAAAAAGATTATGGTTGCGTCAACGGCTTTGTGTATACTTCTTCTTATTTATTTGATTCCGTCTAATGGGGAGGAGTTTAAGTTTAAGGAAAAGAATGTTACTTATGTACAAAATAATACTAAAGAGACTATTTATCTTCTTGATAAAAATGATTATGTAGCACGAACTAGTATTGCTACTTGTAACTGTGATGTTAGGGATAAGGCAAGGGAACTTACAGAGGGTCTTATTATTGGTGGGAAGAAAAGTGATATTATTCCTAGTGGTTTTAGGAGTATTATTCCTCCAGCAGTTAGTATTTTAGCAGTGGAACTTGTAGAGGGAACGCTTACGATTGATTTTTCGAGGGATTTATTGGATGTTAATCCGAAATATGAGGAGAAGATGATTGAGGCAATTGTTTACACGCTTACTTCTTTGGATGGTATTGATAATGTTAGGATTCTTGTTGAGGGAGAGGCTTTGAATAAACTTCCAAAAATGGATAAGGCTTTGGATGTTGTTTTGGATAAATCGATTGGTATTAATAAGGTATATGCTTTGACTAGTCCTAAGGATGTTATTTCTTATACGGTGTATTATGTTAGTAAGAATAGTGATTATTATTATGTGCCGGTTACGAAGTATGTTAATAATGTGGGGTCAGATAAGATTAAACTTATTATTAATTCTTTGGCTACTTCTTTTACTTATGAGAGTAATTTGATGAGTTTTTTGAATTCTGATGTAGAACTTTTGGATTATAAACTGGATAATGATAGTATTTCTCTTAATTTTAATGATATGATTTTGGATGATATTGGAAAAAATAATATTTTAGAAGAGGTTATTTATACTATTTGCTTGTCCTTAGAGGATAATTTTGATGTAAAAGAGGTTACTTTTACGGCAAATAATGAAAAAATTTCAACAATTTCGTTAAAAATGCTTGATTAATTGGTAAAAAAGGTGTATAATTTACAATGTAATTGATTGTTACACCTGTCCTCGTAGCTCAGCTGGATAGAGCACACGCCTTCTAAGCGTGCGGTCATAGGTTCGAATCCTATCGGGGACGCCATTATTGATTATTAAAGTACGTAAGTTTGTTCTTACGTACTTTTTTAATACATTCCTTGAATTTTTTTGATGTCACTACTAGATGGGGGATTTAGAATCCAGTTACCGCTATCATCTTTGGATAATTCAAAGTTTATGGTATAGTTTATGGTTTCACTTGCTTTTTCGAGGTCGTCTATTCTAGTGGTTATGTCTGAGTTATTTACTATTTTTTTATAGTCTAATACTTCGATTTGTACTTCGACGGTAGCAAGATTGCCATCGATTTTTTCGTCTTTGATTTTATATGTGAGATTTTGATAACCTTTTTTTATTATTTTTTTATAGCGTTCTTTTTCGCTATCATCTACAGTAGAGTTTTCTACTACGTCGTTTATTTCTTTTTCAACGTCTTTGTCTAGTTTTTGATACTTTGTTAAATAGTCTTCAACAATACTGGTAGGTGTATTGGCTAAATGACAGGCTGTTAGGGATATTATGGGTATAATTATTAATGTGTATTTTAGGTATTTCATTTTTATCACCATTTTTATTATGGTTTGTTTTTTGATTTTTTATACTAATGAAAAAACAGATAGTTTTCTCTATCTATTTTTTGTTTCTTTTTAGAAGGGATAGTATTAATCCAAAGGCTATGGATATGGTTATGAATGTTACTACTCCGCCTAATATTGGTATTTGCTTTAATATATATAATATAATTATTCCAAGCAATCCTACTAAGTATTTATTTTGGTTATTTTTTTGTATTTTGTTATATATCATTTCACCGAGAAGCGGACCTACCAAAATGGTTGAAGTGCATATTATTAATATATATAGGGCCAGTAATAATAGTCCTAGGGATAAGCCAAATATACTTATTAAGAGTAGTAATATGGCAATTGGTACGAGAAGAAGGGTTATTACTCCGTAGCCAAAGCTTTTGAGGAGATCTATATTTTGTTTATATAGGTTTGGTACTAATAAATATAGGGCAGAAAATACGATTAGTAGGCCTATTAAGTTAGTTAATTTTTCCCATATTATAGTCGATGTTGATTCTTCCTTCTCTTCTACTTCGTAGGTTTTGGTATTTGATATTTGGCTGTCTTTTTCTATAGTAAGGTTGTTTTCGGCTATGTTGCTTGGATATTTAAGGGTTCCTTTTATGGTTGTTTTGTCATCTATGGTTATTGTATCAGAATGAATAGTTATATTTCCGGAAATAGTGGCTCCTTTGATATTTACATTTGATGCGTATACTTCTATGTTTCTTCCGAAATGACCAGATATTGTTAAGGTATTAGCGAAAATGGCCACGTCTCTTCCGATAGTAGTAGTATCATCTATGGTAACATTGTTTCCGAAAATGGCTCCATCATTATTGGTATTTCCACTTATGGTTACGTTGTTACCAAAGACAAAACCGTAGTCATTGTTGTTTTTGGATATGACATTATTTCCGAAGATAAGATTTATGCCTTTTACTTCTCCTGATGCTTCAACTTTATCACCAAAGATAATGTTTGAACCTAAGATTTTTTTGTCAAAAGTGACATTGTCATCACTTTCAGAGTTAAATTTTTCTTCATAGTTTGTATTGGGGGTAGCAGTTGTTAAATTGTTTTTTTCATTCTCATCAGCGTATATGATGTTTAGGGCTGATAAGGCAAGTAAGATACTAAATAGTATTTTCTTTTTCATTTACTTTATCCTTTCCTTTGATTTTGGTTATTTTGCCATTTATATCATCTTCAAAGAACTTTAGGGTTGTTATTAGGATAATGGCAACTGGGATTGACACAACTATACCCCAGAATCCTCCTATTATTCCTCCGGCAAAGACAGCGAATATTATTATTAATGGATGTAATTGGTTGGATTTTCCATATATTTTTGGTCCTATTACATAGCTATCTATTTGTGGACATACTACTAGTATTACGGCTGTTAGTATAAATAGTTTAGTGCTTATAACGGATGATATTAGAAGGGCTAGTATGCTTACGATTAGTCCTCCAAAGATTGGTATTATTGTAAATACTCCGGATAATAGGCCTAGTACTAGGAAGTTGGGGTGGCCGATTATAAAGAAGGCAAAGGTGTATTCGAGGCCTTGAACGATAATGTTCATTCCCATTCCTCTTATGTAATTTGAGATTTCTACATCTAGTCTTTTTAGATAGTTATAGGCTTTCTTTCTTTTTCCCGTTAGGTTTTCTTTGAGGAATTTTCTTATTTTCTCCATATCTACTACTATGTATAGGCTGGCAGCTATAACTACAATGGCGTTAGCTACAACGCTTACACCGGTATTTACTAGGTTTATGGCTCCACTTGATAAGTACTTTCCTACGCTTTCCATCATATCACTTGATATTTGAGAAAGGGAGGTTTGTAATACTTTTAGGTTTAATTCGTATTTGCTTGATATATCGGATACGAATACGGATATATTGCTTATAAATAGTAGGGTTTGTTCATATAGCATTGGTACAGCTAATATGAGTACTATTAGTATTATTCCAAAGGTTATTAGGGATACGGTTAGAATGGCAAGCCACTTAGGACTTCCGGCCTCTTGTAGTTTTTTTACCATTGGGTATAATACATAAGCTAGGGCAAAGGCTAGTAAGAAAGGAAATATTATGCTTCCTACTGTTTTTAGAGCTCCAAGCCAAACACCTCTTATTAGGTATATTAGTAATACTATTAAGAGGATTAGGGTTATGTTTACTAATTTGTAATCTATTTTGTCTTTTTTCATTTTCTCCTCCTTATTTTTCTATTATTATGGTTACGGGGCCGTCGTTTATGAGGGATACTTCCATATCTGCTCCAAAGATACCGGTTTGAGGCTCTATGTTGTACTTGGTAAATTCTTTATTGAACTTTTCATAGAGTTTAATGGCTTTATCTCCGGCAAGGGCATCTATATAACTGGGACGACGGCCTTTTTTTGTATCTGCGTATAGTGTAAACTGACTTACGGATAGTATTTCACCTTTGATATCTAATAGGCTCTTATTCATAACACCGTTTTCATCATCGAATATTCTTAGATTTACTATTTTGTCTACCATATAGGGTATATTGGTAATATCTTCTTCACTTGTAAAGGCGACAAGGATAAGTAGGCCCCCGTTTATTTTTCCGACAATTTTTTTGTCCACTTTAACTGATGCTGTTTTGCATCTTTGTAATACTACTTTCATTAGTTTACCTTTCTTTCGACTTTTTTTATGTTTTTCATATTATTTAGGGCGGTTATGAATTTATCTAGGGTTTCGGTATTGGGGGTTATTACCGTCATTTGATATATTTTATTTTCGCCTTTATTTATGGTTTCTATTCTATCTATGGTGATATTATTACTGCTTGCTTTGGTAATGATGTCAACTAATTTATCTCTGGTTTCAGTATAAATGAGGATGTCCGTAGGATAACTTTTATGGCATTCGGGATTCCAGTGGACGTTTATTAGTCTTTCATCGAGGTTTACGACGTTATAGCAACTACTTCTATGGATAGTTATTCCACTTCCTTTGGTGATGTAGCCTATGATGCTGTCGCCTGGTATGGGTTTGCAACAACCGGATATAGTGGTTTTTATGTCATCAAGGCCTTCGACCAAAATGGCATCTTTGGTGTTTTCATCCTTGCTTTTGGGTTGCTTTTTGGGACTTGGTGATTGGAGTTTGAATATTTTGGGAATGTTCCATTTTGGTTCTTTATTTTTGATTATTTTGATAACGGCGATGATGGTTACTTTACCACTTCCAAGGGCTATATATAGTTCATCGAGGTCTTTTAGTTTTAGTTCTTCTAGTATTTCGGGAAGATTTTTATTTAGGGTTTCATTAATTGGCATATTTTTCTTCCGGAACTCTTTTTCGAGAATTTCGAGTCCTTTAGCAAGATTTTCGTCTTTTTCTAATTTGCTATAATATGATTTTATTTTGTTTTTGGCCTGAGAGGTTATTACAAAGTTTAACCAGTCTTTGCTTGGTTTGGAATTTTTATTGGTATTTATTTTGATTATATCACCGGTTTTGAGAACGTAGTTTAGGGGAACTATTTTATCATTAACAACAGCTCCTGTCATTGTGTCCCCTACTTCACTGTGAACTTTATAGGCAAAATCGACGGGTGTTGCTCCTTCGGGCATTTCTATGACATCTCCCTTTGGGGTGTATACGTATATAGAACTTGTGGTTAGGATATCTTTTTTAATGCTTGTTATGAATTCTTCAGGAGTTTTGGTATCTTCATTTAGTTCTATTATACTACGAAAGATTTGGAGTTTTTGTTCCATTGCATCTTTGGTGTTTACGGCTTTATTTTCTTTGTAAGCAAAATGGGATGCTATTCCGTATTCGGCAATTTGATCCATTTCGTAAGTTCTTATTTGGATTTCGAATAGTTGGCCATACACGCCAAAGACTGTTGTATGGAGACTTTGATAAAGGTTTGTTTTTGGCATAGCGATATAGTCTTTAAATCTTTTGGGAACAGGTTTATACTTGGAATGGATGAGACCTAATGCTAGATAACATTCTTGTTTGGTATCTACTAGTATACGAAGGGCAAGGATATCATAGATATCATCAAATCTTTTGCCTTTATTCATTTTGGTATATATGCTATAAATGCTTTTACTTCTTCCTTTTATTTCGTGCTTAATATTGTGTTCATCTAGTAATTTTGATACTTCGCTAAGCATTTCTCCTACGGCTTTATCGCGTTCGGTTTTCTTTAGGTTTAGTTTTTCAACGATATCATAATATGCTTCGGGTTTAGAGTATCTTAGAGATAGGTCTTCTAGTTCACTTTTTATTTTATATATTCCTAGACGATGAGCAACAGGGGTTAGTATTTCAAGGGTTTCCTTGGCTTTTTTCTTTTGTTTTTCTAGGGGCATTACATAAAGGGTACGCATATTATGAAGGCGATCTGCTAACTTTATGATAATTACTCTTACGTCTTCAGCAAGGCCGACAAGTATTTTTCGTTGATTAGCAGCCATTTGTTCTGACTCAGAGGTGAAACTTATTCTATTTATTTTTGTTACGCATTCAACAAGATTGGCCACTTCTTTATCAAATAGTTTGCTTATTTCTTCATAAGTTCCATCGGAGTCTTCGATAGTGTCGTGAAGAAGTGCTGCACATATTGCTTTATAATCGGAATTTATATTTGTTAAAATAAGGGCAACATTTAGGGGATGTTGTATATAGTCATCTCCGGTTATTCTTTTTTGATTGAAGTGTTTACTGTTTGCATACTCGTAAGCTTTTCTTATCATATCTAGGTGTTTTTTATTATCATCATACTCTTTTACTTTGTCTAAAAGGTTATCTATTGTTAAGTTATAGTTTTTCTTTGCCATTTTACATCACCTACTCAATATAATTATATACCAATTTATGGTTTTTTTAAAGTTTTTTTGATGTTTTTTTTATGAAACTAGGGTTTTATTATTCTTGAAGCCAGTTTATATAGTTATCTATGTATTTTTGGGTTTCGAAGCCGTGGCCTTCTTTTTCTAAATAATTTTTGGTTATACTGGTATTTGTTTCTTCACATTTTTTTATGTATTTATTTATTTCTTCTGTTCCTACCATTTGGTCGTTACCGCCATAACTTATATATTGTTTAATATTACTAGAGGAGAAGTGTTTGACGTTGTCGGTTTTATCTAATAGACTAGCTCGAGTTTGGGCATTTTTTACGTCTTTACTTGGAAACATTGTAAAAAGCATTGTTGGATTGTTGTTAAAGTTAATGGCTGGATATATCATTGCTGCTTTTGTTATGGTGTCGTCTTCTAAATCGATATTGTCTTGGGAATAGCCTTCATCAAATAGATTTTTCCCCATTATTTGATTTATATAAGTACTTACAACGTTACCGCCAGCAGAAAAACCTATAATACTGATGTTGTTTTTATCTATTTGATATTTATCACTATTATATCTTATATATCTTATGGCTCTTTGTAAATCTAAGTAACTTATTGGCCACTCGTAAGGGTTAGAGCGGTAATGAAGAAGAAAGGCGTTTATTCCTTGTTTATTTAATTCTATAGCGACGTCTTTACTTTCTTTTGTTTCTCCATCCATTGATTTATAGATAAAGCCTCCTCCACTTAGGATAATTACGGATTTAGTACTTTTGTTTGTTAGATATGGTATTATATATGGTTCATCTTCATAAGTTGTTTTTTCGTATCCTCCTTTTATTTCGTAGTAGTATGTTAGGGTATCTATTTCTTTTTCGACATCTTTATAGTTTCCGGTTAGGATATCCCAGAATTTCATTGCACTTTTTATTAAGTCACTATTATAATCTATATTCATATTGTCTAGTTTGCTTGTTTTACTGTTTCCATATATGGTGGTCCAAATATTTTCTTTTTGGGAGTAGTCTTCGACTGGCCCGAGAATGTAGCCGGTTTTATCTGCTCTTTTATAGAAGGCTATGATAAGGATTGTTATTATTAGGGCAAGGATAAGGATAGTAATTAGGATATGTTTTATTATTTTTTTCATATTGGCTCCTAAATGTAATTATCTATTGTTTTGTAAATTTTTTCTTGTTTATTTATGTTTTTGGTTAAATCTTTAAAATAATAATTTGGCATACCGTTTTCAGCGGGATTTATTTTCATTAAAATATTTGGTGTTATATTGAAATATGATATGGGGGTTATACATTCGTTATAATTATTTTTTACATTCATAATTCCTCCTTATGTATTTTTATTTTACCAAATTTATTATTAATTGTCACTAATTTTATAAAAAAAGAAAGTTATTTTTTTATAGACTTTCTTTTATTTTGGTTATTATTTTTTAATTTTTCTATATCTTGGGTGGTTATTTCACCAGAAATATACATTTTCTTAACTATACTATATATTTTATAGACTAGTGGTAAGTTTGATAATTCTATATAGTTTATGATATTTGTTTTATCTTCAGAAGTTAAATATTTATCTTGTAGTTTTATTTTTGATGTATATATTGTTTCTTTACTTATGGGTCTAAAAGCACTTTTATCATCTAATCTTTGGGTTCTTATATAGATAATTATAGTTTCATAATCTAGTTCAGGTTTTTTTCTTAAATATTGAATGGTTTTGGAATAAAATTCTCCTGTTGTTCTAAGGGCTACTTCTTCCCTATTTATGAATGGGGCTCTTTTTAAGAATTCTAGGGTGTTAAATGGGGTTCCGTCAGGAAGTTTGCCGGTTTTGATGCCAATGGTTAATTCGTTATATGTTCTTATTAATTTTTCATTATGTATTTGTAATAGGGTTTGTGATTTTGCTTGATATTTTTTTGATAATTCGACATCTAATTCATCGATTACTTCAGCATAGTATGATAATTCTTGTTCGGTAATTTTTTGTTCTTTTAGAAATTCTTCCTTACTTGATGCGTTTAAAAAGGTCTTGATTATATAACGGGCGGTATAATAGTGTTTGTTATATTCTTCTACCTCTGTTAGATATACTACTTCGGCAAATAGTCCTTTTTCTTCATACTCTTTAAGAGTACTATACATTTTATCAAAATTTGTAAGGGCTATATGTGCTTTTTTTATTAAATTATCTTTAAAGGTATAGTTTACAAATTGGGTATATGATTTTCTAAATTTTTCAATATTATCATATAATTGTAAAAATTCTTTGATTCGGAAATATGGGTTATTGGTTTTAGTAAATACACTCCATAGTTCATTTATTTTTGATAGTCTTAGTTCTATTTCTTCGGTACTGCATCTATAAATGTTATTGTTAAATGGGAAGTAGCCTTTTTTATCGAAGTTGTCATACATTGTTTTTAATTTTTGTAAATATTCTAATTCTTTCATTCCTAATTTTTTGTAGTATTTTATATTTTTATTTAATTTGGTGTAATTACATAGACGGTATAGTTTTTGGGCTAAATATTCTTCATTATCTTGGTACATAGTTGTTGCTATTTCCATTAATAAGTAGACATCATCTACTAATAGGATATCTTGATTATTCATAGTCTCCCCCCTTTGTGACTGGGAATTATTATAGCATAAAAGCAAACATTTGTCAATTTTATTTTTAATAAATATAAAAAGATGATTACATTGTAAAGATTAATCATCTTTTTACCTTGTAAGGAGGTATATTTTATTATGCTTGTGGGCCAGTTGGTCCTTGCGGAATAGTTAAGTTTAATGTGTAATTAGGGGCTGCACCAGTAATAGTAGCTGAGGCTTGAGTTCCTGGAGCTCCTGTTGTTACTGTTCCTATTGCTAAAGTAGGAGTTTCACCATTAGTTCCGGCTATTCCTTGAGGACCTGTTGGACCAGTGGGGCCTATTTCACCAGTGGCTCCTGCAGCTCCAGCTACACCTTGTAATCCTTGAGGGCCTTGGGGACCAGTTGGTCCTGTTGGACCTATTTCTCCTTGGACTCCTGCAACTCCAGCTACACCTTGTAATCCTTGGGGGCCTGTGGGACCAGTTCCTCGATAAAATAAATCATCTAATAGAATTAA
>UMGV01058016.1_pt1 | contig 142180 bp, 116 predicted proteins | sample 1965361 | NCBI WGS metagenome assembly UMGV01 (sample SAMEA4836081, study PRJEB28245) | human gut metagenome | biome: gut microbiome; material: fecal sample | place: Denmark | collected 2008
AAATGGTCGTGCGGGTTCGAGTCCCGCTCGCGGCACGTTTAATCATTATATATTGTATTATGCGCAACCATTTCGTTCTAACCTTATCAGTTTGTTCTATAGTGGCTCTGTCGTCATGCTCTTCCAAATTGGGAAAGCTCTCTGCCGATAACTTTACGGTAGACCCCAATCCTTTGGAGACATTAGGCGGTCAGGTTCCAGCTACCATCAATGGCAACTTCCCCGTGAAATATATGAAGCCAAAAGCAGTGGTGACGGTCATCCCGGAGCTACGCTACGGCAATGGGCAGGTCGCACAAGGCAAGGGCGCTACCTTCCAGGGCGAGAAAGTCATGGGCAATGACCAGACCATCTCCTACAAGATGGGCGGCCGCTATACGATGAAGACCGCGTTTGACTATGTCCCAGATATGCAGAAGAGTGAGATGTATCTCACGTTTGATGCGCGCGTAGGAAAAAAGAAAGTAGAGGTGCCGGCCGTGAAAGTCGCCAATGGCGTGCTGGCAACGGCAGAACTCTATAAGCAGACGCTGATGAACGCCGGCGGATGTATTGCTCCCGATTCCTTCGAGCGCGTGAAGGCTCAGAAATATGAAGCAAACATCAAATTCCTCATCAATCAGGCCAATCTCCGTAAGAGTGAGTTGAAAAACAACTCGGTCAAGGAGTTCCTTGCCATGCTGAAGAAAATCAATGCCGATCGTGAAGGACTGAACCTGAAAAACGTTGAGGTGCAGGCCTATGCCTCTCCTGACGGTGGTTACTCCTTCAACGACAAGCTGGCCAGCAAGCGTCAAAATACCACTGAAGGCTATGTCAAAAAACAGGTCAAGGCTGCCAAACTCAATACCAAGGATATCGATGCCCACTATACGGCTCAGGACTGGGACGGCTTCAAGCGTCTCGTCCAAGCCAGCAACATCCAGGACAAGGACGTAATTCTGCGTGTCTTGGAGATGTATAAGGATCCGGAGGAGCGTGAGCGCCAGATCCGCAACATGAGCGAAGGCTTCCGTGAGCTCGCCGACGGCATCCTGCCTGAGTTGCGCCGTAGTCGCATGATCATCAACTACGAGACTATCGGAAGAAGCGACGAACAAATCAAGCAGCAGTACGCTGCCGACCCTGCACGCCTGTCTGCTGACGAGCTGCTCTATGCCGCTACATTGGAGAGTGATCCTGCAAAGAAGGAAGCCATCTATAAGAAGACAGCCGAACTGTATGACAAGGACTACCGGGCCTACAACAATTTGGCTGCCTTGGCTTTCAACAAGGGCGACGAGTCCACAGCAAAGCAGTATATCGAGCAGGCAAAGGCTAAGCGTGCTGATGCCCCAGAGGCTAATGCCAACCTGGCTCTCATCGATATGAAGCATGGCAATCTCAATGATGCTACCAATCATTTGGCCGACGCCATCGACGCCAACGGCTTCTATGAGGTGCTGGGCAATCTGAACATTGCAAAAGGCAACTATGCTACCGCCGTTCAGAACTTCGGAAACAGCTACTCCAACAGTGCTGCCCTGGCTCAGCTGCTCAACAAAGACTATGCTGCCGCTGTCGCTACACTGAAGAACGTGAAGAACGCTGATGCCATGACGGACTATCTCATGGCTCTCGTGCTCAACCGTCAGGGCAACACGGCCTCTGCCAAGGACTATCTGCAGCGTGCTTGCAAGAAAGACGCTAAGTTGGCAGCCTATGCCGCCAACGACTTGGAGTTGGCCAACCTGAAGTAATCTTTAGATTTTATTCACTATCATGATAAGCCTTCGACCTCAAGTATGGGGGCGGAGGCTTTCTCTTTTCTTGTCTATGCAGTTTCTTATACGATATAGCCATTATGTGGCCGGAGGCTTCTCGGGGCTTTTGCTCTTGCTGACCCTGATGTTGTCGTCCTGTGGTGTCGACGGCAACCACTTCGAAATACAGGGTCATCTGTTGAATATCAACCAGAGCGACTTCTATGTCTACGCTGAGAACGGATCTGTCGACGGTCTCGACACCATACATGTCGAGGGCGGGCGCTTCGCCTACGAAGTCCCCTGCAAGCATCCAACCATTCTCTATCTGGTGTTTCCCAACTATTCTGTCGTGCCGATCTTTGCCCAGCCCGGAAAAAGCGTCAGCATCAAGGGCGACGCCTCGCACTTGAAAGAAATAGAGATCAAAGGCACCGACGACAATGAACTTTATACCAAGTTCAGGGAAAGGGTGGCCAAGGCTTCACCCCCCGAGGCCAAGCATGCAGCAGAAGACTTCATCGGCGACCATCCAGAGTCTGTTGTCGGACTGTGGCTCATCAGGAAGTATTTTATCTCTGACGCACTTCCCGACTATCAAACAGCCTTGCGGTTGGCACAAAAAATGCAGTCCAAGCAGACCGACCAAGCTGATCTGTCACGTATGATCCGGCTGTTGGATTCTATGGCGCACGTAGGTATAGGCTCTACCCTGCCAGATTTTTCAGCTTACGATACCAAAGGACGCCTTGTCTCTTCGTCAAATCTCTCTTCCGGCCTTGCCGTCATCTGCACGTGGGCATCATGGAGTTATGACAGCATGGACATGCTGCGCACATTGAAACAGTTGCAGCGTCAGTCGCAAGGACGGCTCAAGGTCGTGTCGCTCTCTGTCGACGCAAGCCGCAGCGACTGCGACGGTGCTTTGAAGGTGGACAGTATCTCATGGCCCAATGTCTGCGACGGACAGATGTTTGACAGCCGCCCCTTGAAGCAATTAGGCTTGATGGGAGTCCCTGACAACATTATCGTGAAAGACAATCGTATCGTGGCTCGCAACCTGATGGGATCGCAGCTCCACGACAAAATCATGGATTTGCTGAAATAGTTACTGTGTTAGAATATTATAGGGGGATGAGCATGACTGATTTACGGAACCGAGGAATCAAAGAGGAGGCAGAACGATGCTGGTAAAAACCTACAGTGCTGCTGTCAACGGTTTGGAAGTGACGACCGTGACCATCGAGGTGAGCTTGACACGGGGCGTGATGTATCATCTCACAGGACTTGGCGACGAGGCTGTGCGCGAGGGGCGTGACCGCATTGCGGCCGCCATGCAGAACAATGGCTACAAGTTTCCGCGCGCTGACCTGACCGTGAACCTTGCCCCTGCCGACTTGCGTAAGGAAGGAAGCAGCTTCGACCTGCCGTTGGCAATCGCCATCCTCACGGCGTCGGGACAGATGGACGCGCCAGAGCTCGACAGGTACATGATGGTCGGAGAGCTCAGTCTTGATGGGAAACTGCAACCGGTGAAAGGCGTTCTGCCTATCGCCATCAAAGCCAGGGCAGAACATTTCAAAGGACTGATCGTCCCAAAGCAAAACGTTCATGAAGCAGCAATCGTCAACAAACTCGAGGTCTATGGGCTGGAGACCATGACCGATGTCGTGGCATTCCTGACAGGCGTCAAGCAGTTCGAACCTACGGTGGTCGATACCCGAAAGATCTTCTATGAGCAGCAATACAATTTCGACCTCGATTATGCCGACGTACGCGGGCAGGAAAGCGTGAAGCGTGCCTTGGAAGTGGCCGCCGCCGGTGGGCACAACCTCATCATGATCGGGCCGCCGGGATCGGGCAAAAGCATGATGGCAAAGCGTCTGCCGTCTATCTTGCCACCGCTGACGCTCTCGGAAAGCCTGGAGACTACACAGATCCATTCCGTCGCCGGAACGCTGGGAAAAAGCTCCTCGCTTATCTCGCAAAGGCCGTTCCGATCCCCCCACCACACCATCTCTGAAGTGGCTTTAGTTGGTGGCGGCATGAATCCGATGCCGGGCGAGATCAGCCTGGCGCACAACGGCGTGCTCTTCTGCGACGAGTTGCCGGAGTTTAACAAGCATACGCTGGAGGTGTTGCGCCAACCGCTCGAAGATCGCGTCATCACCATCTCACGGGCCAAGTACACGGTCACCTATCCGTGTAGCTTCATGTTTGTGGCGTCAATGAATCCTTGCCCGTGTGGCTACTACGGCGATCCGACGCATCACTGTGTGTGTTCGCCCGGACAGATACAGAAATACCTCAACAAGATCAGCGGCCCATTGATGGACCGTATCGACATTCAGTGCGAGATCACGCCGGTACCTTTCAAGGACATCTCCAAGGGTGAGCCCGGTGAGCCTTCGGCTAAGATTCGTGAACGCGTGATCAAAGCACGCGCCATACAAACCGAGCGCTTCCGCGACTGTCCGGCTATCCACTGCAATGCTCAGATGACCGAGCGGCTCATCCATCGCTTTGCAGAGCCCGACACCGCCGGCATAGAGCTGTTGCGCACGGCCATGGAACGTTTATCGCTCTCGGCCCGTGCCTACTCCCGTATTCTGAAGGTAGCACGCACCATCGCCGACCTCGCAGGCAGCGACAGCGTTCTGCCCGACCACATCGCTGAAGCCATCGGCTACCGGCAACTCGACCGTGGCGACTGGGCGGAAAGAGGCATGTAAAGTGGAGACCTTATGCCGCTGTTACCGCCTTCCTCAGATGATGATAGAGCCACAGAAAGGCAGGGATGAGGAAGAGATCGGCAAAGACCCAGGCCACCGGGTCGCCAAAGCATACGCCCTTGAAGGCTAAAGCCGGCACGAGCCACAGGCTCACTCCGCTACGCGCGATCATCTCCATCACGCCCGACATCATCGAGAGATTGGAATAGCCCAAGCCTTGGATGCTGTAGCGGAAGATGGTCAGCAGACCAAGAGCCGGATAAAAATAGTTGGCGATGCGCATGAGCATCGCTGCGTTGTAGATTACTTCTTGTTCACCGCTCTTGACAAAGAGCATCATCATATCGTCGGCAAAAGGATAGATAATGAGCACGGTGAGCACGAAATAGACAAGCATGATGCTGATAGCGTCCTTCACGCCACGGCGCACGCGATCGAGCTTTCGCGCTCCGATGTTTTGTCCGCAGTAGGTGGCCATGGCTACGCCAATATTCTCGAAAACACAGGTGAAGAGATATTTGATACGCATGGCAGCCGTAAACGAAGCCACGCAAACCGTTCCCAATGCATTGTTGGCACTTTGCAGCATGATAATGCCGATGCCCGTGATGCTGAACTGAAGTCCCATGGGCACGCCGTTGTTGAGAAGTATCGACACGCGCTTGTTGTCGTAGCTACGTTCCTCGCCCGTGGGGATGAGCAGTCTCATCTTGCCGCGGATGTAGAGCCAGCAGAGCACCGTGGCAAAGGCCTGCGACAAAAGTGTCGCTACACCGGCGCCAGCTACGCCCATGCCCAAGATGAGAATGAGCAAAACGTCGAGGGCAATGTTGACCAGCGAGGCCAGAATCAGGAAATAGAAAGGCTGCTTGGAGTTGCCCAAGGCACGAATGAACCCCGAGAGCAGGTTGTATCCCATGGTAAAGGGAATGGCGAGAAACTGCAGAAAAAGAAATGTCCAAGCATCGCGGAAAATGTCTGCCGGCGTGTTGACCAGTCCGAGGATCTTCGTGCAGAACATGCAAGTGAGCAGAGTGATGACAGCTGCGAAAACCACGGCAATGCGCACGGCATTGGCAACATAGCTTCGCATCTTATGATAGTCCTTGCCGCCGAAAGCTTGAGCCACGGGTATGGCAAATCCGGCGCACGATCCGTTGCAAAATCCCATCACCAGAAAGTTGATCGACGACGACGCTCCCACGGCAGCCAAAGCGTTCACGCCGATCCACCGCCCTACGATGGCGGCGTCGATAATCTGATACATCTGCTGGAGTATATAGCCCAGTACCAGTGGCAAGGCAAAATGTAGAATGCCACGGGCTGGTGAGCCTGTGGTCATGTCATTGACATTTGTGTTCATGTGTTATCCTATATATATATAATAAGGAGTACAGAGGATGATCCATCCCCGGTATCCTTTTTTATCAAATGGCTACAAACACTAATGCGCTTGTGTCTGCTCTTTGATTTGACGCATCCGCTCCTTGCGTGTCAGAGAGTACTCTCCACTGTGCGTGTCGACATAGTCATAGAGTTGGAAGGCTTTTTCCAAAAGCATCGTGCGCAAGGGATCCGCCTTGTACATGCCCTCGGCATGCCACAGACCAGCCAGCATTTCCAACTTGCCCATCCTGCGGTCTGTCTCCCATACATCGTGGGCGTAGGCGATAGCCTCTTCCACGGTGAGGTTGCGCAGATCGTCGTAGTTGCCGATATACTGTCGGTAGAGGTCGCGCAACGCTTCGTCGCGCTTTCCCTCTTCCTCTTTCTTTTCAAGAAAACGCTGCACAGCAGCCATAAACTCTTGAAGAATACGGATGAAATAGTCTCGTTGTAACATGGTGCAAAGGTAGTGCAAACGAGTGGAATACCAAAGAAAATCGTGATTTTCTTTGTATTCCCGAGTGCAGCCTAACTTATTTAAAGGTAGTGCAAACGAGTGGAATACCAAAGAAAATCGTGATTTTTCCTCTTTACAGTCTTATGATTCATGGCTGTAACTGCCGATTTCTCAAAACCTTTTTGTAATTTTGCACCTATATATAAATAAGTATAAGCAATCAAGATGGAAGAAAAGAAATTCAAACGCACCACTGTCACCGCCGCACTGCCCTATGCCAACGGCGGTGTGCACATCGGACACCTCGCCGGGGTATATGTTCCGGCCGACATCTATGTGCGCTATCTTCGCCTAAAGAAGCAAGACGTGGTCTTCATCGGCGGTAGCGACGAGCACGGAGTGCCCATCACCATTCGTGCCAAAAAAGAAGGGATTACACCGCAAGATGTCTGCGACCGCTATCATAAGATCATCAAGGACTCGTTCCAGGAGTTCGGCATCTCATTCGATATCTACAGCCGTACCACATCCAAGGTGCATAGTAAACTCGCTTCTGACTTCTTCCGCAAACTCTACGACGACGGAAAGCTCATCGAGAAAGAAAGCGAACAGCTCTACGACCCCGAGGCCAAGCAGTTCCTCGCCGACCGCTACGTCATGGGCACCTGCCCTCACTGTGGCAACCCTAACGCCTACGGCGACCAATGCGAGAAATGCGGCAGTGACCTCAGCCCTATGGAACTCATCAATCCACACTCTACCATCAGCGGCGCAAAGCCGGAACTGCGTAAGACTAAAAACTGGTACTTGCCACTGAACAACTATCAGGACTGGCTGAAGCAATGGATTCTTGAGGGCCACAAAGAGTGGCGCCCGAATGTCTACGGACAGTGCAAGTCATGGCTCGACATGGATTTGCAGCCGCGCGCCATGACCCGCGACCTCGACTGGGGTATTCCCGTGCCCGTAGAGGGAGCCGAGGGGAAGGTGCTCTATGTCTGGTTTGACGCACCTATCGGATATATCTCCAACACCAAGGAACTCTGCGACGCTGAACCTGAGCGCTGGGGCTCATGGGAGAAGTGGTGGAAAGATCCTGAGACACGCCTTATCCACTTTATCGGCAAGGACAACATCGTATTCCACTGCCTCATCTTCCCCGTCATGCTCAAGGCCCATGGCGGCTATATCCTCCCCGACAACGTGCCAGCCAACGAGTTCCTCAACCTTGAGAACGACAAGATCAGTACCTCACGCAACTGGGCTGTGTGGCTCGACGAATACTTGAAGGACTTCCCCGGCAAACAGGACGTGCTGCGCTATGTGCTCACCGCCAACGCACCAGAGACAAAGGACAACAACTTCACGTGGAAAGACTTCCAGGAGCGAAATAACTCGGAGCTCGTCGCTATCTACGGCAACTTCGTCAATCGCGCCCTGCAGCTTACCAAGAAATACTGGAACGGCGTGGTGCCGGCATGCGGCGAACTGCTCGACGTAGACAAGCAGGCGATCCAGGAATTCAAGGACGTAAAAGAGAAGGTGGAGCAGTATCTCGACAACTTCAAGTTCCGCGAAGCGCAGAAGGAAGCCATGAACCTGGCACGTATCGGCAACAAATACATCACCGAGTGCGAGCCGTGGAAGGTGTGGAAGACTGACCCGAAACGAGTGGAGACCATTCTCTACATCTCACTCCAGTTGGTTGCCAACCTCGCCATTGCCTTTGAGCCGTTCCTGCCGTTCAGTTCTAAGAAGCTGCGCGAGATGATTAACCTCAAAAACTTCGACTGGGCTGAGCTGGGCAGCACGACATTGCTCGAGGCTGGTCATCAGCTTGCTGAGCCACAGTTGCTCTTCGAAAAGATTGAGGACGAGGCTATCCAGTATCAGCTCGACAAGCTCGCCGCCACAAAAAAAGCCAATGAGGCTGCCGAGGCCGCCAAAGACTACAAGGCAGAGCCTATCAAGGCCAACATCCCCTTTGACGAGTGGGAGAAACTTGACATTCGTGTGGGACACATCAAAGACTGCCAAAAGGTGAAGAAGTCCAACAAACTTCTGCAATTCACACTCGATGATGGCAGCGGCACAGACCGTACCATCCTCTCCGGCATTGCCAAGTTCTACAAGCCCGAGGATCTTATCGGCAAGGATGTGCTTTTCATCGCCAACCTTGCTCCGCGCAAGATGATGGGCATCGAGAGCCAGGGTATGATCCTATCTGCCCTCAACTTCGATGGATCGCTTAGCGTCACAACCACCCTCGGCGAAGTTAAGCCGGGCTCACAAGTAGGATAAGCGACAAACAAACAACTTTTATAACAAACATCCATGCTCCGTAACTGCCAGAGCATGGATGTTTTGTTTATTCCATAATAGTCGTTTTGTATATCCTGTAAAATACAAGCTATTTATTTTCTTTCCTTTCATTATCAAGATTCTACACTTAAAAGATTATCATAAACATTGCAAAAGAGATTCATAACTACACCATTTCGAACTGATTTTGGAAAAAAAACGGTATAAACATTTGGTTATGTCAACCACAAATCATAACTTTGCCATCGGAAAACACAAACCTTAAATTTAAATTCATTCTATGGCAGAAAAAGTAGAAGTAAAAGAGTTGGAAGACGTAGTGGTCCGCTTCTCGGGCGACTCCGGCGACGGTATGCAGCTCGCCGGCAACATCTTCTCCACCGTGTCCGCCACTGTAGGCAACGGCATCTCCACATTTCCGGACTATCCCGCTGACATCCGCGCCCCGCAAGGCTCTCTCACCGGCGTGTCGGGCTATCAGGTACACATCGGCGAGGGTAAAGTTTATACACCTGGCGACAAATGCGACGTGCTCGTAGCCATGAACGCCGCTGCTCTCAAGACGCAATATCAGTATGCCAAGCCACAGGCTTGTATCATCATCGACACCGACTCCTTCGGCCCCGTCGACTTGAAGAAAGCCGACTTCCACAGCGATGACTATCTCGGCGAGATGGGCATCGACCCCGACCGCGTCGTGGCATGCCCCATCACACGCATGGTCAAGGAATGCCTGGCCGACGAAGGTATGCCGCCCAAGGCCGTGCTGAAATGCCGCAACATGTTTGCTCTCGGCCTCGTCTGCTGGCTCTTCAACCGCGACCTCACCCTCGTGGCCAACTTCCTCAAGGAGAAATTCGCCAAGAAACCCGGAGTGGCAGAGGCCAACATCAAGGTTGTCAACGCCGGATACCACTACGGTGCCAACACCCACGCTTCCGTGCCTTCTACCTATCGCATCGAGACCAAGCACAAACAGCCCGGACGCTATATGGACATCACGGGCAACAAAGCCACTGCCTATGGTCTCATCGCCGCCGCCGAGCGGGCCGGACTGAAACTCTATCTTGGTTCCTACCCCATCACTCCCGCCACCGACATTCTCCATGAGCTGGCCAAGCACAAGAGTCTCGGCGTCATCACCGTGCAGAGCGAGGATGAGATCAGTGCTTGCTCAAGTGCCGTCGGTGCATCATTCGCCGGCGCGCTGGCTGTGACCTCCACCTCCGGACCAGGCATCTGCCTGAAGAGCGAGGCTATCAACTTGGCTGTCATTGATGAGTTGCCGCTCGTCGTCATCGACGTGCAGCGTGGCGGACCCTCAACGGGCTTACCGACGAAGAGCGAGCAGACCGACCTGCTGCAAGTACTCTACGGCCGCAATGGTGAAAGCCCAATGCCCGTCATCGCCGCCACCAGTCCCACCGACTGCTTCGACGCTGCCTATATGGCCGCCAAAATAGCACTGGAACATCTCACGCCAGTGGTGCTCCTCACCGATGCCTTCATCGCCAACGGCTCGTCGGCATGGCGCCTGCCCGACATCAAAAAGATGCCGCCGATCCATCCCCACTACGTCACACCGGAACAGAAATACAAGTATACGCCCTACCAACGCGACCCGAAAAATCAAGTGCGCTACTGGGCCATCCCCGGACAAGAAGGCTACACTCATATCCTTGGCGGACTGGAGAAGGACGGCGAGACCGGTGCCATCTCTACAGAACCTGAGAACCACAACAAGATGGATCACCTGCGCTTCCAAAAAGTCGCCGACATCGAGGTGCCAGACTTGGAAGTTGAGGGCGACAAGGACGACGCCGACCTGCTCATCGTGGGCTTCGGCTCTACCTATGGCCATCTCTATTCTGCCATGACCGAACTGCGCAAGAAAGGCTACAAGGTAGCCTTGGCTCAGTTTAAATATGTCAATCCGCTTCCGAAGAACACTGCCGAAGTGCTGCTCAAATACCGCAAGGTCGTCGTCGCCGAGCAAAACCTTGGTCAGTTGGCAGCCCTACTTCGCATCCGCATCAACGACTTCGTTCCCTTCCAATACAATCAGGTCAAAGGCCAGCCCTTTGTGGTCAGCGAGCTCGTCAAGGGTTTTGAGAAGATCATCGTCACACCGGAAGAACAGATGACCGGTCCAACCTTTGAGACCCGCGTACTGCAATAACAGCCTCAGCAAGGTTTTATCGGCATCATAGGCTCATTGCCTAAACAAAAATCAAATATTATGGAAGCAAAACAAAGCACATCACCCTATACCGCCGCCGACTATAAGAAGGGCCAGCCACGCTGGTGCCCGGGTTGCGGCGACCATTCATTCTTGGCCAGCCTACAGAAAGCAATGGCCGAAATCGGCGTTCCACCCTACGAGACCGCCGTCATCTCTGGCATCGGCTGCTCAAGCCGTCTGCCTTACTACGTCAACACCTACGCCATGCAGACCATCCACGGACGTGCTGCCGCCGTGGCTACGGGTGCCAAAATTGTCAACCCAAAGCTCACCATCTGGCAGATCAGTGGCGACGGTGACGGGCTGGCCATCGGTGGCAACCACTTCATCCATGCCATGCGACGCAATATCGACCTGAACATGATCCTGCTCAACAACCGCATCTACGGTTTGACCAAGGGCCAATACTCGCCAACGTCGCCACGTGGCTTCGTCTCGAAGTCAAGTCCCTACGGCACAGTAGAGGATCCTTTCCGTCCCGCAGAACTTTGCTTCGGTGCCCGCGGCCGCTTCTTTGCCCGTGCCGTGGCATCCGACTCAGCCCACACCGTGGAGATTCTCAAGGCTGCCTACCATCACAAAGGTGCCGCCGTCTGTGAGATTCTGCAAAACTGTATGATATTCAACAACGGTGCCTACGACCCTATCTACACACGTGAGGGACGCTCCAAAAACGCTATCTATGTCGAGGACGGCAAACCGCTCGTCTTCGGACCTAACAATGAATACGGCCTCGTGCAGGAGGGCTTCGGACTGAAAGTCGTGGAACTCGGCAAAGACGGCTACACCATCGACGACGTACTCGTCCACGACAGCCACAATCCCGACAACACTCTGCAGCTCAAACTCGCCATGATGGACAACGAGCACGGCTTCCCCGTGGCACTCGGCGTCATCCGTGACGTGGAGGCACCTACCTACGACGATGCCGTCAACCAGCAGATCGAGGACGTGAAGAAGCAAAAGCCTTATCACAACTTCACCGAACTGCTCGAGACCAACGACATTTGGGAGGTGAAGTAACTGTCTCAACCTTCGTTTAGGATTCAACTCAAATCGACATAAAAAGCCTTCTGCAATGGCGCAGAAGGCTTTTTTTTATTATTAGAACGAAAATATAGTCAGTATCTGACGATGATATAGTATGCTTACCCCAGATATAGTATACTTACCCCACAACGCTTCTACCACGCACTGAGTTCATCGGCAATCTCGGGCATTTGGCTTTTATGAAACACGGGGCTTTTGATTCCTGCCCGCTTCTGCCGGATATAATCCTTCAGCAGGAAGACGGCATGGGGATGCAGCTTGACGATGGCAAAGAGGTTGCACAGCGTGATGCAACCCATAAAGAAGTCGCCAAGGTTCCATACCAAATCGAGACTGGCCAGAGCGCCGAAGATCACCATGACAATACCGTTCATCACACGCACGAAAATCAGCCAACGCCTATCGTGAGTGAGAAATTTTACATTCATCTCGCCATAGGTATAGTTGCCGATGATCGACGAAAAGGCAAACATGAAGATGGCTGCGGCGACAAACGTGGGGCCAGCCGTGCCGATCTCATACCGCAGAGCTGTCTGTGTGAGTTGAATGCCATTGAGACTATTGTCGGTATACACGCCACTGAGCAGGATGATAAAGGCGGTGCAACTGCAAATGAGCAGCGTGTCGGTAAAGACGCTGAGTGCCTGCACCAACCCTTGTTTGACAGGATGGCTGACATCGGCGATGCTGGCCGCGCAGGCTGCCGATCCTTCACCGGCCTCGTTGGAGAACAGTCCACGCTTGATACCCGTCATCATCATAGCGCCGAAGGTACCACCGGTAAACTGCCGAAAGCCAAAAGCATTCTCTATGATGAGCACAAACATGCGAGGCACAAGCTGAATGTTGACGGCAAGGATGACCAAAGCCAAAAGAATATAGAGCACGGCCATCACAGGCACGAAGATGCTGCTGACCTTGGCGATGCGGTTGATGCCACCAAAGACGCAGGCCGTAGCAAGCACCACCAGGATGAGTCCCATCAGCCACGGTTGCACACCGAAGGCTCCCTGCATGGCTCCGCAGATGGTGTTGCTCTGTATAGAGATATAGGCCATGCAAAAGGTGATAGTGATCAGCACAGCATAGAGACGCGCCATCCAGCGTTTGTGCAACCCAAACATCATGTAATAGGCGGGACCGCCGATATAGCTCCCCTCTGTCTTGCGCTTATAGAGTTGGGCCAACGTAGACTCCACAAAAGCGGTAGCCGAACCGAGCAGGGCAATGACCCACATCCAAAAGATGGCGCCCGGACCGCCTACAGCAATGGCTGTGGCCACACCGGCGAGGTTGCCGGTACCCACACGTGAGGCAATGGACACGGCGAAGGCTTCGAACGACGAGACGTGTTTCTCATGGGTTTTCTTCGTCGAGTCGCCCAACAGGCGTATCATCTCGCCAATCATACGAAACTGCACGCCATGCGTCTTGATGGTGAACAGCACAGCACAGACGATAAGGGCAGCTACAAGGATGTAGGTCCACAACACATTATTTATATAAGTGATCGCGGTGTTGAGCCAACCGTCGGCTGAAAATATCTCTGTCATCTCTCTTTTGTTAGTTACGAATTATTATCTTGCATCATATATCATTGTAGCCCATTCCGGCATATCATCAACGTACGTTTTATAGATTTGCCCGTCAACCATTCGAAATAGCAATCGCGCTTCGTGATTATCAATGGAATTATCATATATGTAAGTACGATCCACAAACGCAGAGGCCATATGACAATTTACTATTGAACGATGATAACGAGATATAATTTTGGGAATGGGGACATCATGTCCTCCTTCCATTACACGCTTTGCAATTCTTGCAGCGTTGATGGCCGGACTATTTGTAGAAACAAAAAATAAACGAACAAAAAAGCCAGCTTCCTTTGCTCTTCGAATATAATCTAATTTTTGCGGAACAGATAAAACCGTTTCAAAGATAAGACTTCGTTTACTCAACAAACAATTCTCACGCAATTCTTCGCAATAAAGCACAGACTTCATGATCGCGTCTTTATCATTCCAATCACCAAATCTTTCTTGAGCTATGATGTCCGGATTGATATAGACCGCATCTTCCAACCATTCATGATGCAATATTTTAGAAGTGATGGTTGTTTTTCCAGAGCCATTAGGGCCGGCTATAACTATAAGAACCGGCTTGTGTTCCCTCATTATCATCTTGGAAGTAAAGACTATAGGTTATTCTTCTGACCAAATTGACTTTGAGCAATAATGTCTTTACGTATGAGATCGAAATAGCGTTTATGCGCTGCATCTCCTTTACGTCTGGCGTCTTCTGCTGCCTCACTCATTATTTGGTGCAGCATGTCATCTGTTGGCTCCTCCAAACTGGTAAGTCTATAACTATTAATTGTCTCCATAAGCAACCTTGTTATAATTATATTATGTGACAAAGATACGAAATAATTTTGTTGATTGACTCAAAATGAAAAGAAAATAACGGCAATAGCCGAAATCTATCTTTTGAGGAAGCTCTTGAGTCTTTCCGACCGTGGATGGCAGAAGATGTCCTCGGGCTTCCCCTCTTCCTCGATGACACCACCATTGAAGAAGAGCACGCGCGAAGCCACATCGCGGGCAAAACTCATCTCGTGGGTGACCACCACCATGGTCATGCCACTATGAGCCAAGTCGCGCATGATCTGGAGCACCTCGCCCACCATCTCGGGGTCAAGGGCGGACGTGGGCTCATCAAACAGCATCACGTCGGGGTTCATCGCCAATGCACGCGCGATAGCCACACGCTGCCGCTGACCGCCCGACAGGCTGTCGGGCCATGCATCGGCCTTGTCGGCAAGCCCCACACGCTGGAGCAGGTGGTCGGCGGTGGCAGCGGCTTCCTGTCGAGACAGCTTTCCCAACGTCACGGGAGCCAGTATGATGTTGCGACGAATGGTCATATTGGGAAATAGGTTGAACTGCTGAAACACCATGCCAATGCGTTCCCGCATCTTGTTGATGTTGATTTCGGGCGACGTGATGTCGGTGCCTTCAAAGAGAATATGTCCTGAGGTTGGTCGCTCCAGCAAGTTGAGACTGCGGAGAAAGGTAGACTTGCCACAGCCCGAAGGCCCGATGATGGCGACGACCTCGCCTTCGCGTATGGTGGTGCTGATGTCGCGCAGCACTACATGGTCGCCGAAGGCCTTGCAGAGATGGTCGATGGTGATGAGCGTTTTATCTTTCATTTTTGCGTAGTTTCTTTTCCAGTGCCCCCACAGCAGAGGACAGGCTGAGCACGATGGCAAGGTAGATGACAGCTACTACACCCAAGGGCAGGATGGCGTCGTAGGTGATGCTGCGGATGATATCGCTGCCCTTGGTGAGGTCTACCAGTCCGATATAGCCGCTGATGGAGGTTTCCTTGAGCAGGGTGATGAGCTCGTTGCCGATAGCGGGCAGCACGTTTTTGAAAGCCTGCGGCAGGATGATCAGCCGCAAGGTCTGTCCATAGCTCAGTCCCAGCGAGCGCCCGGCCTCGCTCTGTCCTCGGTCGATGGACATGATGCCACTGCGCACGACCTCAGCCAGATATGCCGAGGAGTTGATACCAAAGGCAACGATGGCCACGAGCACCTTGCTCACGTCGGCAGCGGCAAAGATGACATAATATATAATAAGGAGTTGCACCATCGTCGGCGTGCCGCGGATGACGACGAGATAGAGCTTGCAAAGGGCGTTGAGCACGGTGTAGCGGCCGGTACGGTCGTGGGTGGTGCGCACGATGGCAATCAGCGAGCCGAGGCAGAGCGAGATGAGTATGGCGAAGAGCGTGATGACGAGTGTGTTGCCAAGACCTTGCAGCAGATAGAGATAGCGGCCCTCTACGAGGAAGTCCTGTCGGAATTTTTGCGCAAGGCTCTGCGAGCGCGCCTCGTGATGTGACGCTTTCACGATGATGACCTGGCGGCTACGGGCGTAAGAATCGGTGAAGCTGACATTGCGCAGGCGGTCGGGTGTGACGGTAAGCGCGGCGGCTCCCACATCGGCTTTCCCGGTCTGCACCGAGGTGACCACCGCGTCGAAGTTCATATCCTCCACTTGCAGCGTCATGCCGAGCACGTCGGCCACAGCCTGCATGATGTCGATGTCGATACCCACGACACGCCCGTTGTCGTAATACTCATAGGGTTGGAACGTAGCGTTGGTGGCCACGACGAGCCGTCCATTGGGTCGTCCGATAGCCCTGGGCTGGTAGGCGATGCTCATCTTCTGACGGAGATGGCGGCTGACGATGGTGTCGAGCGTACCATCGTTGCGCAACAAGCGCAGGGCATGGTTGATGTTTCGCACAAGGTCACGCCGTCCATGCGCCACACAGAAAGCATAAGGCTCCGTGCTATAGGCGTGGGGCAGGATAGCCAGTCCGTCGTTTTGCGCCACGAAAGCCTTGGCAGGCTGTTCGTCCTCCACCACACAGTTGACCTTGCCCTGCAAGAGTGCCTGAATGGCATCGGCGGTCTTGGTGAACCGCTCCACCTGTGTACCTGCCTTGTCGTGTTCCATCTTCGACACCTTCGTGTCGGAGGTGGTACCTAACTGTACGCCGATTCTGCTGCCCGGCAAGTCCCGTGCAGAACGAATCGACTTGGGCTTGCCTGCGCAACCCACAAGTGTCATCAGCACCAACAGCACGACACCTATGTTTATTCTCTTCTTCACTGCTTCTCTTTATGATTACTCTTAGTCCCTATCTCTTTTCGCTTTTACCTCTTTACTTTTTTACCCTTATCTTATTTCCTCCATTTTCACCACATCGTAGCCCTTGATCTGTACGACAATAAGGTGGAGCTGGGTGCCGTGGAGCATTGTTTGCAGTTTGCGGTCGGCGGCATAGGTCTTGATCTGCGCGACGGCATCGGCCCATTGCTGGGTGGCCTCAGCGTCAGTGGCGTCGGTCTTGAGATACTTCAGCTCCAGGATATAGCCATGCGCCACCATCGGGTAGACCGTGTAGTTAGGCAGCAGGAAGAAGTCGCAATAGCCGTGAGAGAATTCCATCTCGGGGGCGACAAGGTAATAGTTGGTCAGTGTGAGATAGGCATTCATGAAGCCTTGCAAGTTGCGCTCGCCCTCGATGAGCTGGCGCACGGCCGTAGTGTCGTGATAAGCCTTGCTGATGAACGAGAGCAGCGGTCGCCAGTTGCCATCGAGAGCTGCCTGATCAAAGTAATCATCCAATCCAGAAATATCAATGGAATGGATGGCACTGTATTCATCCAAGAGATACTGATAGTATTGCAGACGTACATTGTTGTTGGGGATGATCAGCTTGAGCCGCTCGCCAACGACTCCACCAATAGTAAGCATACCATAATAATAGAGCAAACTAATGAAATTGCCAAACTCCATCATCCGCTCGGCTGGGAAATGCGAGACCAGACGGGCTTTGATAAAACCTTTCTCCGCTATGTCATGAATGATTTCTACACGCTTACCTTCTGTCTTGTCTATTCTGATGAGACGCTTCAGCTTGCCGTAGTCTGTCATCGTGTTCGGGTCGATAAGCTCTTCCGGTTTACGTCCCGTGTCCACGAGTGTGGACATATAATAGCAGACCATGTCACTGTTGAACATGCTGGGCTCGGTACCGAAACTGTCCTTAGCAAAGCAATAGTTATCGTACCACGGTTTGATATCTGCGATGATGCTGTCCTCTGTGACTTCCGGCTTGATAGCTCCTACTTCTTTGTAATAGCGGATCATCTGTCGCACGTCTTCCTCTGAGAAGCCGAGCATCTGGTTGAAGCGCGAGTCGATGGTCATGTTCAGCGCGATGTTGTAGCCGCTCGTCAAGTCGTCGAGGGTAATCGGTGAAACACCGAGCATGATGATGCGGTCAAACATCGGCTTGAACTTTTTGAAGAGTTCACGATAGACACCTGTGCCATGTGTCAGCTCGTGATAAGCCTGCTGTCCTTTGATATTGAGAACATCATTGGTGAAATTGTCATACTCGTCAACGATCAAATAGAGTCTCAATCCCACCATTCTACCCATGTCGCCAAGAAGATTGAGTTTGTTACCTCCCGTTTTGCATTCTTGCATCAATTGCATGAGTTCTTCGGGATAAAGCCTTTTGTATTTAATGGCAAAGAGTTTGCACTGTATAGCTATATAGTCGTCCAGACAGTCGCCTATGTGTTCAAGGTCACCTCGCACTTTCGAGAAGTCAAGGTGCATCACAAGGTATTTATTGTGGTTTTCTGTCGGATGCTCAGCGGCATACATTCCCTTGAACAACTCTTGGAAGTTGTCCCTCTCATTGATATCGTAGTAGGCTTCGAGCATGTTCAGGAACAGACTCTTGCCAAAGCGGCGCGGGCGGACGAGGAAGAGAAAATTGCCTGCCCGTTCCATCCGCTCGAAGTACATGGTCTTATCTACCAGGTATTTGTTTTCCTGCCGCACCTGCTTGAAGTCGGAGATGCCGTAGGGTATGCGCTTGAAATCGTTGCTCATTGTCTTGCTGCTTATCGTTGATGCAAATATAACCTTTTCCTTTCAGATAAGCAAGACTTAGGAAAAAAAATCAAAACAAGTCCCGACGACTTTCTCACAATAACATTGTCAGCCTGACAGCATTACAGCCCGCCACACTTTAATTTGTCTTGTTTTCTGACAATTTTCCGCCTCTGAGAATGCGATTTTTTCGAGCAGACACTACTCTGATTGGAAAATCGCGATTCTGGAGATTTTTTATAAAACACTAAAAGACAAGCACTTGTAATTTATTGACATTTGATTTCATCACCAAATGTCTTTTTTTACGCTGTCAAAACACTGAGATGACCTTGTCATCTCAGTGTTTTGACCTCATCATCTCAGTGTTTTGACAAGGTCATCTCAGTGTTTTGACAAGGTCATTCCACTGTTTTGTCGAAATTTCCATGTTTTTGTGGGGATTACACAAGCCTTTTCCGATTAAAAGCCTTCATTGTTCTCTCTAGAATGAAAGCGAAACATGACAGACTTTTGTAAAGCCAATTCTACAACTGTCCAGCCTCCACGAGGAGCACGACGCGCTCTGTGAGGCGGTCCACGCCCTTGGGCTCATAGTCTTTTTTCAGGCTGGCACCAAACACCCATGCGAAAGCTTGCCAGAAGCCGGCACGCACAGGACCGAGAAAGGCCTTGATGAGGTCATAGCTGGAACTGTTGCATTCACGGTAGACAAGCTTGATGAGCAACTTGCCCTGACTATAGGTGAGCTTCTTCATGCGTGGCGTGTATTCCTTCCTGATGGCCGCCTCTACGCGTTTCATGTGCTCGTCCTTGGCCTTCTTGTTGGGCAGTGTCTCGAGGTAATCGCCGGTCTCGATGATGATGCGATTGACTTCCTTGGCAATGGGCAACACTTTCTTCACATTGTAGACCAGGCGGTTGAAGGCAGCACGCTCCTGGGCGTTCTTGAAAACGGGCTGAGTGAACACCCACACATTGTTGAGTTCCACATACTGGATGGAGTCGCGCCCCATGAGCACCTTGCCCACCTTCACCATCGGCACGAAGGTGGGGTTGTCCATATCCACCTGCATGTCCTCGGGATTGACATGGCCCGGATGGTCGATGTCACCCTGTGCATGGGCGGCAACCACCATGCAGAGACACACGGCAACCAGCGCGACATGCTTCCACATTCTGATGATGTAATTTGCAACCTTCATAACAGCCGCAAAATTACACAGTTTTGGGCTGATACGGAAATAAATTAAGTTATATTTTGATGACTTCCCCGCTGTCAGCACAAAATCGTCTGACACAGCTAAGTTTTTTTCTGCACCTACGCCAATAAGAAAGAGATCGAAAACAAACTCAAAGAAGAGAGAATGACAGAATTGAGAGTTTTAAGAGAGAATGAATTGAAAACTTTCAAGAAACCTTAATTCCAACAACCAAGCGCGTAACTTATTATTAAGTCAAGCACACAGCACGACAGGCCGTCGCGGCATGGAAAAGAAATCACATAACGCACCGCCCTCACTCTCAGCGCTCCATCACCCGCCTGTATTCTTCCAACATCTGTTCTGCCACTCGGTTGCCCTCGAAGCGACGCACATATTCGCTGCCAAGCTGCGCCACGCGCCGGCGCTCGTCGTCATCGGCGAGCAGACGGTTAAGAGCGTCCGCCATGGCATCGCTGTCGTCGGGATCTACATAGCTGTTGTCAGGTCCGCCGGCCTCTTCCAGGCACGATCCCGTGGCAGCCACCACAGGCAGTCCACTCTGAGCAGCCTCGATGACGGGCACGCCAAAACCCTCGTAGCGCGAAGGATACACAAACACGTCGGCCATCTGATAGAGAGCCGGCAGATCAGCGTTGGGCACACCGTGGAGCCAAACGATGCGGTCGTCGACACCATGGTGGGCAGCATACTCCATCACCTCGTTGGTGTAGGCGGTCTTGCGCCCGACGATGACCAGATGTTCCCAGCGGGGCAGCTGGGGCAGGGCTTTCACGGCGAGCATCACATTCTTGCGCTCTTCGATGGTGCCGACATTGAGGATATAGTGGTCGGGAAGCGCATAGCGGCGACGCACGGCCGCCCGTTCACCGTCGCCGGCGGTACGCCGGAAGTCACTGCTGCAATTCTGATAGATGACATCAATGCGGTCGGCGGGATAATCGGAGTAGTAGAGAATGTCGCGCTTGGTGCATTCGCTGATGGCAATAATGCGGTCAGCCTCGCGCAGCGTGCGGTAGAACTTGCGGCGATAGAGCATCACGTCGAGCCGATGATAGTATTCGGGATGGCGCAGAAAGATGAGATCGTGGATGGTCACCACGGTCTTGATGCCCGAGCGACGTATGCCCAGAGGCAGTTCGCCGGTGAGTCCGTGATACAGGTCGATGCCGTCGCGCTGCAGATCCGCCACGATACCCTTGCCACGCCACAGGTCTTGAGCCAGTCGCCAGCGCTTGCCCGAATAGGCAAACCGCAACCGCCCTGAGGCGTGAACCTGACTGCGCAGGTCGGCCCGCCCTTCGTCGGGAGCATAGAGCACGATTTCAGGACAGTCACTGCTGCCGGTCAGCGCATTGACCAGATTGCGACCATAGCTTCCTAAGCCCGACGCATTGCGCACGATGCGCTTCGCGTCCATTCCTATTTTGATGTTCATGCTACAAAGGTAATGATTCTTTCCCAATAATATAGGTGGAAGAAAGGAAAAAATAGGGAAGTGCTTTGCTGTTACAAGATAATTGCTTATTTTTGCAAGTAACCAAAGAAAACACATGGAAGAAAGATAAACAACCAAATGCACGCGATGAACAACAAGATATCAGTGGTGATCAACACCTACAACGCCGAGCGACATTTAGCGGAAGTACTGGACAGCGTGAAAGACTTCGACGAGATCGTGGTGTGCGACATGGAGAGCACTGACCACACCCGTGACATCGCGCTCACCCGGGGATGCCGCGTGGTGACGTTTCCCAAACGTGACTATGTTTCAGCAGAGCCTGCCCGCACCTATGCTATCCAGCAAGCTTCCTACCACTGGGTGCTGGTGGTGGATGCTGACGAAGTGGTGCCTTCAGAACTACACGACTATCTCTATCAGCGCATCGCCACTGACGATTGCCCACAAGGACTGTATATCCCACGCCGCAACCGCTTCATGAACAAGTTGAAGAAAGGCACGCCAGGCGATGAGCAGTTGCGCTTCTTCGTCAAAGAAGGGACGGTGTGGCCGCCCTATGTCCATACCTTTCCGCAAGTCAAAGGCCGCGTGGAGCATATCCGTTGGCAACCGGGGCTGAATCTCGTGCACCTGGCGGAGAATTATGTCAGAGACGTGGCTGAAAAAAACAACCGCTATTCCGACAACGAAGTGGAGAAGCGTGCCAACAAGCACTACGGGGTGGCTGCACTGTTGTTGCGCCCATTGTGGCATTCCTTCCGCGACTATGTTCTCTCCGGCGGATTCCGCAATGGCGTAGCCGGACTGATCCACAGCACACTGATAGGCGAATACCAATTCCTGTTAGTTGCCAAGATCATAGAACGTGACCTGCTCAACAAAAAGAAACAGTAGAAAGGACTGCCTGCCGGCAGCCCTTTCTACTGTTTATATCTATTTGCCGCATCTCTTCCCGTTGTACACAACCGTGCCTAAACAAGGTTTCAAACCGGAACCGTGGCCCATCTGTCAGCGTTGTCCCCTCAGTTTCCTTTTCAATCGGGGAATAGGATGAGAGAATAGCGAGGTCGCACCGGTCACACGAATAAACGCTTTAGGACTCACGCGCATGATGCATTGACGAAAATAGTATTTGGTGCCAAGACTGACTGGAGAGTACCAGGGAAAAGCCTTGATGGCTCTACGGATGTCGTGCACGACTTTCATCTTCTCATGAAAGCTGACATTGCTGCGCGAGATGTCCTTGCACAACTTCAGAAAGACATGAATGGTATAGGCGTCTACTTTTTTCTGATGCTCTTCCAACAAGTGATTACGACGTAGAAAATCATAGCGGTCCAAAACCACCCGGAACAGTGTCTCATTGATCTTCAGACTTCCTGTGCTATGGAGAATACTGCCGGGACGCTGCCGGTAATGATAGAGTGGCTCATGCAGCAAAGTGATCCTCTTGGCGTGCGACATCCATTTCAGAATGGTGGAGTGATCCTCAAAAATGTCGCAATAGATGCGCTCCTGAGGTATATTGCGTTTCATCATATAAGTCCACATGTAGCACGGAATGCGATCACAATAGATGCGAAGCAATGCCTCGGCAGTGCTGAGGTTTTCTATATGCTTTCCATGCGTATGACAACAGGTCTGCTTGTCTCCGGTATTGCAATAGTAATCGATGATGACCACGTCGCTTTGCTGCTGTTCCATGGTCTCTATCATGCGTTGCAGCAGATTGGGCTCGAGCCAATCATCGCTGTCGGCAAAATAGATATATTCTCCCGTGCAGACATCCAAAGCATGCTGCCGGGCCAAAGCAAGGCCCTGGTTCTTTTGATGAATGACCATTATACGCCGGTCACGCTGTGCATAGTCATCACAGACAGCAGAGCCACCGTCGGTGCTGCCGTCATCGACCAAATAGAGTTTCCAGTCCTGAAAAGACTGGGCAAGAATAGAATCAAGAAACTCAGGCAAATAAGGCTTTACCTGATACACGGCGGAAATAATACTCACCTTTTCTTTCATGTATATATTTAAAAGTTTTGAATGATGAACTGATTAATTTTGAATGACGAAAACAGATGATCTTTGAGTTATAAACCGGTGTCACATAAGTTATGAGCCGGTGTTATATATGAATTGCAAGTCGTATCTGATGAGTCATTACTTTATGCAATGCAAGTTGCAAGTCTGTTTTTGATTATTTTCTACCGTCTTCCACGAGCAGCCGTCTGACGATATGTGGACGATGAAGCACCGTCTCGCTCAATGTATCTTTCTGAAGAGCTCGTCGAAATGCCGGAAACATTGTGGGGTGAGAGGCTGTTCCGGATTCTCTATCCAATAGAGTGGCACATCATGATACATCGAGGCGACAAGGGTAAACGTGCTGGGAGCACCGATGAGGGCATCGCAGTGCGAGAGCAGACAGAGGTCCTCACCGGGATTACCGTCGGGGAAGCAAACGTGTTCCGCTCCTAATGTGTCGATATACAGCTGTCTGTTGAGCTGAGGATCATTGCCGCAGATGTAGGCCATCACCCGTCGGTCGGCATTCAAGGCCATCGCCTGCCGGATGATGGCAAGATATTGCTCATCGGTGTAGAGGTAGCGTCCGCCTTGCCACGTGGCATAATCTCCACGACGGATATGCACGCCTAAACGCATCACGCTACCCGTGCCAGGCTTTGCAGTGCCCTCTGCCTCACGCATACGCCGGGCCGCCACGGCCTCGACATCATCGTGGAAAGCAAAGAGGCGGATGATCTCCTGCTTGTATTTCAGAAAGAGATCGTAGAAGCGCACGCCCCAGCCCTCTGCCACACAATGGCGATGGCGGAGCAACGCTTGTTCCTGCTGTGTCGTGTCGCCTTCGTGAAAGGGAAAGGTGACGACGGGCAACAGATGGAGCTTCGCACCGTATTTGCCCATCAGATACCAGACCATACTGTGATGGGGCGTGTCGCAGATATGGAAATAGCGGTATTTATAGGCGAAGCGCATGGACAACGTGGCACGGTGGTGCTCGCGTCCCCATGCATAGAGATGAGCATATTGCAGGATGTTGTTACACATCCGTCCTTTATCCCTGACAAATATCATAGGCTGTTGATGACTGTCTTATTGTTTGAAAGCGGCGATGTATCAGTTGATTCCTTTCTCGCGCTTGATGACATCAAGGTCGCGCAGATCCACCTTGCCCGTGGCGGCATTGTATCGGATGTTGAACTCGGCGCGGGTGCGTTTCCATCGGTTGTGGCTCCAAAGATACAGGCTGGGCTGCTCACGAATGTTTTCCTCCAAAAGCCGGAAGTAAGCGTCAGTGATCTCAAAGTCCTTACTCTTCTTGGGCTCCAGCGTGATGAGCTTCATCTCGCAGGTGTAATAGCCGCGCCGCGTCCGCCGCATGTAAGCGTAGAAGCAGGCTTCGTTGGTATGCTTGGCGATACGCTCAGCTCCTGTGAGCACCGGCGTGTCGTGATGGAGAAAGTCTACCCAGTGATGGATATTGTTCCAGAAAGGCACTTGGTCAGCAATATAGCCCACGACAATGGCGCGGTGGGTTTTGCCGAAGCCGATGATGCGACGCAAGGACTCCATCATCGGGATGCACAGCGCATGGTGGCGCTCACGGGCACGAAGGAAAAGACTGTCGAAATAAGCGTTCTCCAAGGGATGGTAGATCTCGCAGCACTGCACGTCATCAGCCACCCATAAGGGCAAGGAGGTCATGTATTCCCAGTTGAAGAGATGGCCGAGATAGACGGCAATGCTCTGATTGTTGTTCAGGCACTGCCAAAAACTTTCCGGCGCAGAAATATGCATGCGCTGCTTGAGTTCTTTCTTGCTGATGGTCATCATCTTAATGGTTTCCATCAGATAGTCGCAGAACTGACGGTAGAAGGCATGCTCCATCTGCCGCAACTCCCGCTCGCTTTTCTCGGGAAAACTTTCGCGGAGATTCTTCCAAATCACTCGGTGACGGTAATGCACCAACCGCCCCGCAAGGAGATAGAGCAGGTCGGAGAACACATACAGCACGCAGAAAGGCAGCAGCGACAGCAGATACCACAGTCCCGCCACGATGAGGTAAGCAATATAGCTAAAGAACTTTTTCATGGGTGCAGTCTGTCATGAACCATACGATACATATACTGATAGATGATCGCCTTGAGCTCGCGCTCCATCTGTGCCTGTTGGGGCACGCGACCGACAAGGTTGTGCTGCATCAGCAGGTCGGTGAGCTTATACATGCCCACGACTTTGTTGCCGTCGAACTGCATGGTATAGCCGTGCTTGACATACTGATAGATGCCGTTGAGATAGTTGACGGCATAGGTGTCATCGTCGGGCGTGGTGAGCAGGTTGCAGCCAAAGCTGAGGAAGGGCTTGTCATAGCCCAAGGCACCGAGCACCGTCGGCAGGATGTCGATCTGCTGGGCTATGGCATTGCGCATACCGGGCTTGACGAGCTTGGCCGTTGGATCATAGACAATGATCGGTGAGCAGAAACCGCCAATGTCGGTCTGGTATTGCGCGTGGTCGCTGAGATTGGTATGATCACTGGTCAGCACAAAGATGGTATTCTTGAACCATGGCTGCTTCTCGGCCTCACGGAAGAACTTGCCGATAGCCATGTCGGTATAGCGGATACACTTGTGGATGACAATGCCCTCCTCAGGATACACCTTTTTATATTTGTCGGGAATGACATAAGGCGTATGCGAGCTCACCGTGAAGCAAGCCGACATAAAGGGCTGCTTCATCGTGCCGAGTTTGGCACACCAGTATTGCAGGAAGGGCTCGTCCCAAATGCCCCAGTGACCGTCGTACTGCTTGTCACCGCCAAAACGGCTGTCCTGGTCGAAGTCCTGACGGCCATAGTATTGCTGGAAACCCACTTTTTTGGAGAATGCAAGGAAGCCCATCGATCCACGGTTGGCACCATGGAAGAAAGAAGTGGTGTAGCCCTCCTTGTCGAGCAGACCGGCCATGCTCGTATAGCTGTTCATTGATGACGGCGTGAGCACAAAGGGCTCCTTGAACATTGGTATGCCGCAGAGCACGGAAGGCATGCCGTCGATGCTCTTGCGACCGTTGCAGAAAGAGTAATACCACACGGCACTCTTCTCGATGAGCTTGTCGACATTGGGCGTGTAGCCCTTGTACTTACCGCCAAAATACATCTTGTTGAGTCCGCCGATATACTCCCGGCCAAAGCTCTCAACAATAAGCACCACCACATTCTTGCGCTTCATCGTGTCCGGTGCATTAACGGTTTGCTGATTGTGAATCGGCGTGAAGACCTTGCCGGCCTCATCGAGACTGGTATAGTAATTGGGCACCTCAAACACGTCTTTGTTGACCGTACGAATCAGTGAGAAGGGTGTGTTGAGTACCAAAGCACACTCGGTGGGGCGATCTACATACTCGTTGGCATTGTTGATGGTGATCGGACGGATACCCGAAGCCCAGCCCCCACGGCAGGCTCCCACGGTCATATAGCCCGTGAAGACCAGCAACACGGTGTAGACACCCGTATAGGTCAACCGCTGCTTCACGGTGAGCAACTGCCTGGCATCAGTTCGCGGCATGACATAGAGCTTCCAGGCAAGCCATACCACCACGACAGCCAACAAAAGCAGATACCAGTGGCCCAACAGCTCTCCCCAAAAGACATCTCCCAAATTGGTTTCGTTGCGGAACTCATGGAAGACACTCGTCGTGGTGCGGCGCAGGGTATAGGGAAAATAAACCGAGTCGCACAGATTGATAACCAGTGCTATCGTGTTCACCACGATGAACAGCCACTTGCACACGCGGTGATAGACAGGTGTCTCTTTCAACCATAAAGGGAAGAGCATCATCAGAATATAGAGCGAATTGGTGTAGGCTATGGCAGACTTGTCAAAAGGCAGGGAACCTGCAAACAGGCTACACAAATGGCTGAACGTCAGATTTTCTGAAAAATAGCTGTAGTTTTCCAACAGAAACTCCACACGGGCGATGAAGTACATGCCCAAGGCAATGAACAGATTGAGCAGTAAGGCTACAAACGGACCTATCCATCTGCATGATCTTGTCTTTGAATTGTAAACTCTTACCATTTGACTTATATCTTATACTTTAATCTTTTGTCTGCAACTTAAAACTTATTCCCATTTCTTATCGGTCTCATGCAGAGACGCACTGTCGTGCTGTCTTCTCCCTGGGAAATCGTGTGATCAGCTCTGCATGTCGTGGAGTTTATGATAATAGCCATCCTTTTCCATGAGTTCGTCATGGGTACCGCTTTCTACGATCTGCCCCTCATGGATGACATAGATCATGTCGGCGTTCTTGATGGTGGACAGGCGGTGGGCAATGGCAACTGTGGTCCGGGTCTTCATCAGTTTGAAAAGCGCATCCTGCACAAGACGCTCGCTCTCGGTGTCGAGAGCGGAAGTGGCCTCATCAAGAATGAGGATGGGAGGATTTTTCAATATGGCACGTGCTATGCTGATACGCTGCCGCTGACCACCGGACAGACGTCCGCCACGGTCACCGATGTTGGTATCAAAGCCATGCTCCGACTCCATGATGAAGTCATAGGCGTTGGCGATCTTCGCCGCACGGATGACATCTTCCTTACTGGCGTTGTCTACACCGAAGGTGATGTTATTATAGAAGGTGTCATTAAACAGAATGGCTTCCTGGTTGACATTGCCGATGAGCTCACGAAGATCGTGGATGCCGAGATCCTTGACATTGATGCCGTCGATAAGTACTTCGCCTTCCTGCACGTCGTAATAGCGCGGAATGAGGTCGACCAGCGTTGACTTGCCGCCACCGCTCTGCCCCACGAGGGCAATGGTCTTGCCTTTTGGAATGGTCAGGTTGATGTGGCGGAGCACCCAGTGTGGGGCACCGCTCTCGTCGTGGTTGTAGGCAAAGCCTACGTTTCGGAACTCAATATCATGCTCAAAGCTATAAATGTGTACCGGATGCTTGCTTTCCTTGATCTCTACCTCTGCCTTCAGAATCTTGTCGACCCGCTCCATGGAAGCCAGACCTTTGGGAATGTTATATCCGGCCTTGGAAAACTCTTTCAGCGGATTGATAATGGAGTAGAGCATCACCAGGTAATAGATGAACTTGGGGCCGCTGAGCGTATGGTTGTTGAGAACAAGGATGCCGCCGACCCAAAGCACGATGATGATCATCACCGTGCCGAGAAACTCGCTCATCGGGTGGGCAAGCTGCTGTCGGATGTTCACGCGCATGATGTCGTCGCGGTAGCTGCTGTTGATGCGGTCAAAGCGTTGGTTCATCTTTTCTTCCGCACAGAAGGCTTTAATAATGCGCAATCCGCCCAGTGTCTCCTCGACCTGGCTCATGGTGTCGCTCCACAGTCCCTGTGCCGTCATGCTGCGCGCCTTGAGCTTACGGCCGACAAAGCCCATGAACCAGCCAAAGATCGGAACAAAGACAATGGTGAACAACGTGAGCTGCCACGATACGACAAGCAGTGCCGTGAAATAGGCAATGATCAAGATAGGATTTTTGAACAGCATATCCAGACTGGCCATGATGCTGTTCTCGATCTCCTGCACGTCACCACTCATGCGGGCGATGATGTCACCCTTACGCTCCTCTGAGAAGAAACCAAGGTGGAGGGAAGTGATCTTACGGTAAAGCTGGTTGCGGATATCCCGCACCACACCCGTACGGATGGGAATGACGGTGGCTGAGGAAAGGAAATAGGCCCCTGTCTTCAAAGCCGTCATGAACGCAAGCAGCAAGCCGATGGCCAGCAACGTATTGGCAGAACCATACTCAGCAATGAAGCGCTCTATATAATAATAGGCGTTGTTGGTGAGCATGTTGGTGAGCTCACCAACCGAGTGCACACTGTCCCAGCCGATAAGGCTCGTGACCTGCTTGACATCAGAAGTCTTGAACAGGATTTGCAAGATGGGGATGAGCGTCATAAACGAGAAGATGTTCAATATCGCGGAAAGGATATTGAACACAACGCTCAGCACCAGATACTTCTTATAGGGCGGAACGAAGCGCCGCAATACTTGCAGGAATTCTTTCATAAACAATATTTTGCTTCTTGGTCCTTACCATGTTTACGCTACTAAAACTATGGACAGACAACCCTACAACTGTTATTCGTTGACGACTTCTCCCATGAGTGTGGCTGATGATGAGCCTGTGATGCGCACCATGACGCGCTCGCCGGGATGATGAGTGCCGCGTGCGATGACGACAGCCTTGTTTTGCGGTGTGCGGCCCATGAGCTGATCGTGGGAACGCTTGGCATAGCGCTCGAGGAGCACCTCGAAGGTCTTACCCTCGTCGAGCTTGTTGCGCTCGGCCGAAATCTCGGTCTGTAGGCGGATGAGCTCATTGAGCCGGCGAATCTTCTCTTCCTCAGGCACGTTGTCAGGCAGGTGCTTGGCAGCATAGGTGCCGGGACGCTCGCTGTACTTGAACATGAAGGCGGCATCAAAGCCCACTTCACGCACAAGACTCATTGTCTGCTGGAAGTCTTCCTCACTCTCGTCGTGATAGCCAACAAAGATGTCTGTCGTCAGACCACAGTCAGGAATGATACGGCGAATGGCAGCCACCTTGTCGAGATACTGCTGCCGTGTGTACTTGCGGTTCATCAAGCGCAGCACCTTGTCGCTGCCGCTCTGTGCCGGAAAATGGATATGGTTACAGAGGTTGGGCTCGTCGGCGATGGCATGCAGAATATCCTCGGTCATGTCCTCAGGATTGGGCGTGGTGAAGCGCACACGCATGTCGGGTACACTCTCGGCGACGCGCCGCAGAAGCTCGGCAAAGGAGCAAACGTGGAGCTCGGTGCCGTCGGCCTCGTTGATAATGATGCCGTTGTCGGGTCGCTGCCCGTTGGGCAGCAGCCCATAGCTGTTGACGTTTTGTCCCAAAAGGGTGACTTCCTTGAATCCTTTGTCGTGGAGGTCACGCACTTCGCGCAAGATACTCTCCACGTCGCGCGAACGCTCACGGCCACGGGTATAGGGCACGATGCAATAGTGGCAGAAGTTGTTGCAACCGCGCATGATGCTGACAAAACCACTCACATGGGCCGGCCCCACACGCAGAGGCATGACGTCGCGATAGGTCTCAGTGGTGGACAACTGTACATCCACGGCTGGCTGACCAACCTCTACGGCTGCCACCATCTCGGGCAAATGGAGATAGCTGTCTGGACCACACACAAGATTGGCGTGATGATTCTCGATCAAGTCGTTCTTCACGCGCTCGGCCATACAGCCCAGCACGCCGAGGATCGGCTTGGGATACCGGGCTTCGGGATTGTCGTGGGCGTGGCGACGCTGCTGGGCGAAAAGAGTGTCGAGACGATGATAGATCTTGTTCTCGGCGTTCTCACGCACTGAGCAGGTATTGAGAAACACCGCGTCGGCATCTTCTTCATTGTCAGTAGGTTCGTAACCGGCCATCTGCATGACGGAGGCAACGACTTCGGAGTCGGCTACATTCATCTGGCAGCCATAGGTCTCGATATAGAGTTTCTTGCTCATTCTGTATATGCGTATGTTATAAGACTGCAAAGTTACGAATAATTCCGCTGATATACAAAACTTTAGTTGTTCTTAAGCGAGCTTTATCAAGAAATGTCAGCGAAAAGATGTACCTTTATGTAAAGACATTGCTTTCGTTGAAAAGCAGAAATAATCTCAAAAGGATAACATTCCCTACACCAAATGGTCTTGATAACAATTGACGCGCCATACATAATAATAAGGAGTTCCTGACGTTTTAATAAGGCTATGTCAAAGAAAGAACGTTTCGACAGTTATTCCCATATCCTTAAGTACATCGGCCTCTTTGGTGGTGTGCAGGCATTAAGTATTGGCGTAGCATTGGTACGCAACAAGTTGGTGGCCCTTCTTCTCGGCCCTGGCGGTATGGGACTTGTCTCGCTGTTCAATTCTACCGTGAGCTTGGTTGCCGACCTCTCCAGCTTTGGTATCGGGCTCAGTGCCGTACAGAGCATTTCCAGGGCTTACGATCAGGGTGACACAGAACGCATATCGCGGGCGGTCAACGTTGTGCGCTATTGGAGCGCCGTACTGGCATTGTTGGGCACCGCTCTCTGTATTGTGCTCAGTCCGTTTCTCAGTTGGTTCACCTTCTCATGGAATGGTCACACCCTCCACTTCATCTGTCTCTCTCCCATCGTAGGACTCACCATCATCACCGCTTGCGAGACGGCCATCATCAAAGCCGTCCGCGAATTGCGTCACTTGGCTTGGGTGACCTTCTACAACATTGTGGGCGCGCTCGTCGTCTCCGTGCCCATCTATTATTTCTGGGGAATGAAAGGCATCGTGCCCTCGTTAGTGCTCATGGCCTTTATACAGTTTCTGCTTACCATCCGTGTGTCTTACCATCTCTATCCCCTTCACCTGCATTTCTCCAAAGCTCTCTTCCACGACGGACTGGGGATGATCCGGCTCGGAACAGCTTTTGTCGTCGCCGGACTGTTCACGTCCGGTACCGATTTTTTTATCCGTAGTTACCTCAACAACGTCGCCGGACTGGATATCGTAGGCCTCTACAATGCCGGCATCATGATGACGCTGACCTATGTGGGCATGGTTTTCTCTGCCATGGATACCGACTATTTCCCCCGGCTGTCGGGCATCAAAGACTTAGGAGTGACCTTCAACACCACCGTCAACCGCCAGATTGAGATGATCTTCCTGATGGTCTCCCCCCTTCTCGTTGCCTTTATCATCTTTCTGCCCATCATTCTGCCACTCCTCTATAGTGGGAAGTTTATGCCAGTACTCGGCATGGCGCAGGTCGTGGTCCTGGCGATGTATTTCCGCGCCGTGGAAGTCCCGATAGAATATATCACCCTTGCTCGTGGTGACTCGCTGTCCTATCTGCTCACCCAAGCTGTTTATGCTGTTCTCTTTGTCGGTCTCGTCATCGTGGGCTATAGCTATTTCGGACTTGTCGGCGCCGGTGTTGGCGTCACGCTGACGACTTTTGTCTATCTCGCCTTCATCCTCCCCTTCTCCAAGTCAAGGTATGGCTTCCATCTCTCTCCCAGCGTCATCGGGTATGTCGCGGCCCAGTTGCCAATCGGTCTTCTGGCTTACACCGTTACATTTGTCGACCGTCCGATTGTCTACTGGCCGTCGGGCATTGCTCTCTGCGCGGTCAGCACACTCATCAGCCTGCATTTCGTCCGCAAGAAAACCCACCTATGGGAGAAGGTGACTGGAAAATTTAAAGTGATGATCAAGCTTTGGTAATCATCAGAAAACAGCAACGGCCCATCCTCAGGAAGGATAGGCCGTTGTTTAGTTACTGTTGTTTGCTTACTATCACGTCAGAACGTCACGCCGACGTTGAGGTTGAAGCAACCCGTGCGGGTGTCCTCGAAATCGTAGTGGCCAATGTTTGCCAAACCGATATCATAGCTCACGCCGAGGTAGAGCATTTGGAAACTCACGCCACACCCCAGGCGCAGTCCACCATCGAAACGCTTGAAACTCGCCTGGTCGTCACTGAAACTGGAGTAAGCCTCGCGGTGGCCATAGTCCTTGATCTTGCCGCCTACGCCTACCGCCAGATAACCGCCGGCAAACGGCTCCACCGAGATGTCGGGCGTAGCCTGGTATTTATATTTCAGCAACAGCGGCAGTTCGAGGTATTCCAGCCGGTAGGTGAACTTATTGCCGTCGTAGTTGCCTTTACCGCCTTTTTCCACATAGGAGAGTCCGGTTTCAAAGAACAGTGGGGCAGCACTGGTGAGCTGTGTACCGACCACAGCCCCCACGTCCAGTCCTGTGCGCGCGTCGCTACCGTCAAGCACGGCGGCGTCAGAGTTGACCGTGGCTACCGCCATGCCCAAGCGAAAGCCGAAGTAGACATTGTTACCATAGCCGTAGACTGTGCGGCCATTGTTGTAACGTCCCTGCTGGCGGTAGTACTCAGCACGCTTACTGGGCGGTATAGGACGCCCGTCGGGATAATATTGTGCTGCGGCAGGCAGCGTCAGCAACACGGCAAAAGCCAGAAACAGAATCTTTTTCATCTTTTCCATATTACAATACGATTGATACAGACCACCCCGTAAGAGGTCTATGTAATAAACATCACAAAGTTAGTCTGTTTCTGATAATGCCCCTACGGGGAAAAACCTATTTGTCGATAGGCTTTTCCCTCTTTTTTCTCTCTTTGACAACCTTATTTCTTGAAGCCCAGCTTCTCGCAGAGCTCCTTCATTCCCTCTGACGCACCTTTCTGAATGTGCGTGAACTTACCATTAGGCGCGTTGAAGACCGGATCAGGATCGATCAGATAGACCGGACATCCCTGTGGCGCGTACTGCACGAGTCCGGCAGCGGGATATACATTGAGCGACGTGCCGATGATGACAAAGATGTCGGCTTTCATCGCCTCTTGCGCCGCCGGCTCGAGCATGGGCACGCTTTCGCCAAAGAAAACGATGAACGGACGGAGCAGCGAACCGTCACCGGCTTTGGTACCGGGCTCCACGTCGCTGTGCTCCGGCGTGAGCTGCTGGATATAGCGCTCATCGTAGGGATCAATACTCGAGCACACTTTGGTCAGTTCGCCGTGCAGATGGATGACATGGGTGGAGCCAGCCTTCTCATGCAAGTTGTCCACGTTTTGCGTCAAGACACAGACATCGTAGTCCCTCTCCAAGGCAGCGACAAGCCGGTGCCCCTCGTTGGGCTCAGCCTGCCAAAGCTTGCGCCGCAACATGTTATAGAAGTTTGTCACCAACGTGGGATCGGCCTCCCACCCCTCGTGCGAGGCTACCTGCTCCACCGGATAGTTCTCCCACAGTCCGTCATTACCACGGAACGTCTTGAAACCACTCTCTACCGACATACCGGCACCGGTAAGGAAAACAATTTTCTTCTTCATCTTCATATTGCCTTTAGAACTGTTATTATACCACAAAAATAATATTTTTTTCGCAATATGCCGCTTGTTCACAATTAAAAATAGTATCTTTGCACAATATTTAATTAGATCAAACAACAGAAATGGACAAAACAAGTTACGCGCTGGGTATGAGCATTGGTCATCAGCTCCAGCAGATGAACGCAACCGAACTGAATATCGACGATTTTTCAAAGGCTATCCGTGACATCTTTGCGGGCAAGGCTGCCATGAGCGACATGGACGCTCAGGCTGCCGTTCAGGCTTTCTTCCAGCAGAAAGAGGAAGAGCAGGCCAAGGCCGCACAGGCCGAGGGACAGAAGTTCCTTGAGGAGAACGCTAAAAAGCCGGGCGTGGTCACCCTGCCCAGCGGACTGCAATATGAAGTGCTGCGCGAGGGCGACGGCAAAAAGCCTAAAGCTACCGACCAGGTGGAGTGCCACTACGAGGGTACGCTCATCAACGGTCAGGTCTTCGACAGCAGCTATCGTCGTGGCGAGACAGCTACTTTCCCCCTCAACCAGGTCATCAAGGGCTGGACAGAAGGCTTGCAGCTCATGCAGGAGGGTGCCAAGTACCGCTTCTATATCCCTTACACACTCGGCTACGGAGCCAACGGTGCCGGTCAGGCCATCCCGCCCTACGCTACACTGATCTTCGACGTGGAACTCATCAAAGTGAAATAACAAAAGATACAGAATAAATCATTAACCAATGAAAAGTTTGAAAGTATTGGCTGCTTTAGCCATCGCCGCTGCCACATTCTCAGCCTGCGGCAATTCCACTCCCAAAGCCAACCTCAAGACTGATGTCGACTCGCTGAGCTACGCCATCGGTCTCGCACAGTCGCAGTACGTGCGCCAAGCCATCCAGCAGGGCCAGGTCATCGACACAACCTACATGGACGAGTTTGTAAAAGGTATCAACGAAGGTGCCAACGCCGGCGACGACAAGAAGCGCGCCGCATATATCATGGGTCTGCAGATCGGCCAGCAGATCGCCACACAGCTGGTCAAGGGTGTCAACCACGAAGTCTATGGCAACGACACCACCAAGACCATCTCTCTTAAAAACCTCCTTGCCGGCTTCGTCACAGGCGCCACTGGCAAGAAAGGCCTCATGACTCCGGAGATGGCCAACCAGGTTGCTCAGACCAAAATGGAGATCATCAAGAGCAAGACCATGATGAAGGAATACGGTGCCAACAAGGTTGCCGGTGAGAAATTCCTCGCTGCCAACAAGAAAAAACCGGGAGTCGTCACTTTGCCCTCCGGCCTGCAGTACAAGGTCATCAAGGAAGGACACGGCGCTATCCCGACAGACACTACTACCGTAACGGTCAACTACGAGGGCCGCACCATCGACGGTAAGGTCTTCGAAAGCTCCTACACCAACGGCCAAGGCCCTGTCACCATCCAGCCCAAGCAGTTCATCCCCGGCTGGACACAGGCTCTGACACGTATGCCCGCAGGTTCTGTCTGGGAGGTCTACATTCCGCAGAGCTTAGCCTACGGTGCACGCGAGGCCGGGCAGATCAAGCCTTTCTCTACCCTTATCTTCAAGATTGAGCTGATCAAGGTAGGCGGCAAGTAATCAGCCTGCCGTTCCAGTCACGACAAAAATATCACCCCCTCCAGGCTGCGCTCCCCAAGGAGACAGTCAGAAGGGGGATTTTTAAACCATAACTCAACAATGAAAAAGATTCTAACCATAGCCACGCTGATCGTCTCAGCACTTGCCATCCTCCCCGCTCAGGCCGGCAACAACAAGAAAAACAAAAACAAGGACAAGAAGGCAGCCGCCTGCACAGAAGCCTGCTGCGCTCCCGTGAAGCTCACTTCCACCTCCGACTCCGTCAGCTACGCCGCTGGATATGCGGCCACACGCGGTCTGATGCCCTATCTGCAGCAGCGCATGCATGTCGACACAGCCTATATCAACGAGTTTGTACGCGGTTTCCGTGAGGCTGTCTCCAAAGCCAAAGATCCAGCCTACGTCGCTTACCAGGCAGGAACAACCATCGCACAGCAAGCCACAGAAAGCATTCTCCCAGGCATGGGACGCGAGTTCAAGGATACCAAAGACTCTCTGCAAAGCAAACTCTTCTACGATGGCTTCCTCGCTGCCGTCAAGGGCGACACCACTATATATAAGGAGGCATCTGCCTCCAAATATTTCGAGCAGAAAGCCGAAGCTGTCCGCAACGCCAAAAACGCTGCATGGAAAGCCGATAACGAGAAATGGCTCACCGACAACGCTGCCAAGCCGGGTGTAGTAACTTTGCCCGACGGACTGCAGTATAAAGTGCTCAAGGCCGGCAACGGTCCCAAACCGACAGCAGACCAGACCGTAGAAGTGAAATACGAGGGCAAAACCATCGACGGCAATGTCTTCGACGCTACCGAGAAGCACGGCGGAAAAGGCACCGACAGCTTCCGTTGCGACCAGGTCATCAAAGGCTGGACAGAGGCACTGACCCAAATGCCCGTGGGTAGCAAATGGGAAGTGTATATCCCGCAGAACCTCGCCTATGGCGAAAGAGAAGCCGGACAGATCAAACCCTACTCCACGCTGATCTTCACCATCGAACTGGTAGGTATCGAGCAGCCCAAGGCCAATGACACGAAAGCCAACAGCACGAAGAAAAACACTACAGCCAAGAGCGCACCTGCTAAAAAGACCGGCAAGAAAGGACGGAAATAATATGCTGTTTTTATCCAAACGGCTATAACAGAGAGGATAACGAACAGCTAAAAAGATTAATATCCTTTACTAAATGCACGAATATCGCAAAATATTCGTGCATTTTGTTGTCTATCTCGTTTTATTTACCTACTTTTGCTTATTGGAAACAAGTTAGACAAATACAATTACCTATGCAGATGGACAAAATCGACAACTTGGATAAGAAAATCCTTTCTATCCTCTCAAAGAATGCACGTATTCCTTTCAAGGACGTTGCAGCCGAATGCGGTGTCTCGCGTGCCGCCATTCACCAGCGTGTACAGCGCCTTATCGACAACGGTGTGATCCTCGGAAGTGGATTCGACATCAATCCCAAAAGCCTGGGATACAGCACCTGCACCTACGTGGGACTGAATCTGGAGCGCGGATCGATGTACAAAGACGTTGTCAAGCGGCTCGTCAACATCCCCGAAATCGTGGAGTGCCACTTCACCACAGGCCCCTATACCATGCTCATCAAAGCCTATGCGCGCGACAATGAGGAGCTCATGGATCTGCTCAACAACAAGTTGCAGACCATCCCCGGCGTTGTCTCCACCGAGACGCTCATCTCTCTCGAGCAGAGCATCAAGCGGGAAATGCCGGTCAACCATGACTAATTAGCAACAAACGTTTCTGATTTGCCAATGAGCATAGCCTACGCAGAAGAGACTATGCCGTGGCGAGATTAGGTCGAATGAAATTCAAAAGCTTTTCTCTGGCGCAAAACCTCAACGAGGTCTACGCCTCCTTCCCCGAAGCGCAACAGAAGCCGCTCATCGGTCTGACGACCAATTTCAATGACGGCGACGCTACGATTCGGGACAAATATTATATGCAGGTGGTCAAAGCCGGCGGCACGCCGGTACTCATTCCACCCGTCGACGACAACGACACACTCGTCAACACACTCGAGCATCTCGACGGACTGCTGCTCACCGGCGGCGCGGACTTCAACCCGCTGTGGTGCGGTGAGGAACCGGCACCACAACTCCACCATATCAACGCACAGCGCGACCGCGCCGAACTCATGCTCACCCGCCTGGCCTACAACCGTCAGATACCTATGCTCGGCATTTGCCGCGGCATACAGACGCTGGCGATGGCACTCGGGGGAAAGGTACGTCAGGACATCGCCCTGACCAATACCGACCGCATGAACAGTCCCGTGAAGCACTCACAGGACGCTGACCGCCAGGAGCCGACACACTCGGTAGACCTCGTCGAGGGTTCTGTCCTCGCCAGTCTCTACGGTTGCCGGCACATCTACGTCAACTCGTTCCACCACCAGGCAGTAGGAGAGCCAGGCGAGAAGTTCCGCGTGACCGCAAAAGCCCCCGATGGTGTCATCGAAGCCATTGAGAGCACTGAGTTCAAAGGCATCATGGGCGTGCAGTGGCATCCCGAATGGCTCGGCGAGGAAGGACTGCCCGTCTTCCAATGGCTCGTCAGAGAGGCTGAGCTGTTCCACAAAGCCAAAGAGCTCCACAATCGCATCCTGACGCTCGACACCCATTGCGACACACCGATGTTCTTCCCTCAGGGCGTACGCTTCGACCAACGCGACCCACGCATTCTCTACGATCTGCACAAAATGACCGACGGACGGCAGGATGCCGTCATCATGGCGGCTTACCTGCCCCAGCCAAAACTCGGACAGCAATTCTCGCAGACTGTCGACATCGCGGGCATTCTCAAACACAACCCCGACCTGCAGGGCATCAGCAGCCAACTCTCGCCGATGGCCTACGCCGACCTGATCTTCGACAAACTCGAGCGCATCGTCGACGAGCAAAGCCAGTATATCAGCGTGGCCCGCACCCCTGCTGACCTCTACGAGGACAAGCGACAAGGACGCAAGAGCATTATGTTTGGCATCGAAAACGGACTGGCTCTCAACCACGATGTCGCCAACGTGCGCCACTTCGCGCAGCGCGGTGTGGTATACATCACGCTCTGCCACAACGGCGACAACGACATCTGTGACTCGGCCCGCGGCTGCAACACCCACAACGGCGTGTCGCAGTTTGGCGAGAAAGTCATTCAGGCTATGAACGACGAAGGCATCATGGTAGACCTCAGCCACGCTGCCGAGAAGTCGTTCTACGACGCCCTTGACATTAGCCGCACGCCGATCGTCTGCTCCCACAGCAATTCGCGCGCACTCTGCGACGTTCCGCGCAACCTCACCGACGACCAGTTGCGCGCCCTCGCCCGCAAAGGCGGCGTAGCCCACATCACGCTCTACCATGGTTTCCTGCGCAAGGACGGCGAGGCCACCGTGCTCGATGCTATCGAGCATCTCGAGCACGCTATCGACATCATGGGCATTGATCACGTGGGCATTGGCACCGATTTCGACGGCGACGGCACCGTACGCGGATGCGCCGACGCATCGGAACTGATCAACTTCACCATGCAGCTGCTCCGCCGCAAATACAGCGAGCGTGATCTCGTGAAGATTTGGGGAGGCAACTGGCTGCGCGTCATGGCGCAGGTGCAGGCCGTCCGCAACCAATAAAACATGTTTGTAGAATCGTAAACAACGATGACCCGAAAAAATAGATCCATCCTTATCGTGACAAGCTGCTTATGTGTGGTCGCTGCCCTGGCAGTGGCCTTTTGGCCGGCAAAGACGGCATCGGTCGACGACACCGAGGATACAGAAGAAACAGAAAAGGTAGCCCCCGTAGGACCCGCCTTCAACGCTGACTCAGCCTACGCCTATACTCAGGCACAATGCAACTTCGGACCCCGCGACATGAACTCCAAGGGCCACGATGCCTGCGGCGAGTGGATCGTAGCACAGTTTGAGCGGCTCGGCTGCAAGGTGACGCGACAGAAAGCCGATCTCAAAGGCTACGACGGCACCATCCTCCACAGCATGAACATCATGGCTAGCTACAATCCAGCAGCAACCACGCGCATCATGCTCTGCGCTCACTGGGATTCGCGTCCCTGGGCCGACAATGATCCCGACTCCGCCAATTGGCACAAACCTATCTTGGCCGCCAACGACGCTGCCAGCGGCGTAGCGGTGATGCTGGAACTGGCAAGACTGCTCGCCCAAAAAGGCGTTGCTGCCCAACTGCCGCAAAACCTTGGCGTAGACTTCGTGTGCTTCGATGCCGAAGACTGGGGCACGCCACAGTGGAGCGACAAACAAGATGACGGTAGCTCTTGGGCACTCGGCGCGCAATATTTCTCCGCCAACCTGCCGCAAGGCTACGCTCCACGATACGCCATCCTGCTGGATATGGTCGGCGGACAGGGCGCGCAGTTCTATCAGGAAGGTATGTCGAAACAGTATGCGCCCGAAATCGTGAAGAAAGTGTGGCGCGCTGCCCGCCAGGCCGGATTTGGCAGTTTCTTCCCGAAAAGCGACGGTGGCATGATCACCGACGACCATATACCCGTCAACCAAACGGCAAAGATTCCGTGTATCGACATCATCCCCTATTACCCCAACTGTCAGCAGAGTTCCTTCGGACCAACGTGGCATACGCTTGCCGACGACATGGAGCATATCGACAAAAACACGCTGAAGGCTGTCGGGCAAACGCTCGTGCAGGTGATCTTCAGCGAGAAATAAAAAAGAATATTGTTGGATAAACTGACAATTTTCCGCCCGCGTGGCTGCGTTTTTTTCGACGAAGCTGTCTCTCGGCCCTAATTTCGCGATTTTCAGGCAGTTTTTCGTAAGTATATCATAATCAGCGAGTTATAATTACTACGACATGATAACTACTTTAAAAAGGTACTTTTGCGGTAGCATTTCTATATGTAATGCCCGTAAAAGTACCTTTTTCTTGTTGTCATCTCAGTTGTTTCACCCGGTCATCTCACTTGTTTCTCATGGTCATCTCAGTTGTTTCTCTTGATAAAACAACTGTTTTCTATCTCACCAATCTCAAATTTGAGCTTCACCCCCTCCTTTTTCCCCTATTTCTCCACAAAAATTTCTCTAGAATGCACGCCTAAACAGCACGTGTTTTGTCAAAAAGTTGGTAAGCAAAGGCAGTCAAAAACACACTCCCTAAAAAACAAGATGAAAGGCAAAAAAAAAGCGCCACCAAAAGGTGCGCTTTTTTTGTATTGCGACGATAATTGTTTACATTATTTGTTCACGGCATTCTCGAATTCAGATCCTGCGTTGAACTTAACGACCTTTTTGGCAGCGATCTGGATCTTCTCACCTGATGCGGGGTTGACACCCTGGCGAGCAGGACGCTCCTTGACGGCGAATGTACCGAAGCCAACCAACTGTACCTTGTCACCAGCGACCAGCGCTTCCTTTACGGCAGCGATTGTAGCATCCAAAGCTTTTTTTGCACTCTCAGCGTTCAGGCCTGCGCCCTCTGCAACCTTTCTTACTAATTCTGACTTGTTCATAATTTTATTCTATTTGGTGATTATTTAGTCTGAGTGAAACAAACACGCTGACAAATATAGGGCATTCCTTTCACAAAACAAACAAAAAAATAAAAAAAATGAGATGGAGGTTGAAAAAAAGCCCTTATTCGCTGTGTTTATGGCTATATCAGAGACTTTTTTCGTAATTTTGCAGCAGTTTTCATGCATTTCCATATAACAACAACGAAATCACCGTATCATGTTCAGAATACCAACAGTTACAAAGAATCTGCTTATCATCAACGTCCTGGCATTCCTTGCCATGAAGCTGCTTCTGCCTGTCACTGGCGTTGACCTCAATGACCTCTTTGGCTTGCACTTCTTCATGGCCTCCAATTTCCAGGTCTACCAGCTCGTCACCTACATGTTCATGCATGGCGGATGGGAGCATATCATCCTCAACATGTTCATGCTATGGATGTTCGGTGCTGTCGTCGAGCAGGTATGGGGTGGAAAGAAGTTTCTTTTTTATTACATTTTCTGTGGCGTCGGTGCCGGTGTGATGCAAGAGATCGCACAGTTTTTCTGGGTCTATTTCATGCTCGACGGACAGCAGGCTCTCAGCCTGGGAGACTCGATAGGGGTCATGCACCAACTGTCCACGCAGCTCAACGGACTGACCACCGTGGGTGCCTCGGGCGGCATCTATGCCCTGCTGCTCGCCTTCGGCATGATGTTTCCCGACGAGAAGATGTTTATCATCCCTATTCCCATTCCCATCAAGGCCAAGTGGATGGTTCTCGGCTCCATTGCCATCGAGTTCTTCTCCGCACTGTCCATGCCCGGCAGCAACGTGGCTCATCTGGCCCATCTCGGCGGCATGATCTTCGGATATTTCCTCATCCGCTATTGGAGAAATCATCCCGGACAGTCTTACCGACCCGGCAACACGCAGTTTTTCTCCAATCTCAAAGCCAAATGGGACGCACGCTCGCAGCAGCACAGCCACAATGAGCACAGCGGAAACCCCGACTGGGACTACAACGCCAACAAGAGAGCCAACCAGGAAGAGGTGGACCGCATCCTCGACAAGATACGCAAGAGCGGGTACGACAGCCTCTCTCACGAAGAAAAGCAAAAGCTCTTCGACCAAAGCAAGAAGTGATGAGGAAGATCAAACAGGTCACGCTTCAGATCATTGCAGGGGGCAACATAGCCACCATCATCATATTGCTGATGACAGGATATTCGGGATGGCTGCGTCCCGAGACCTTCCCCATGCTCAGCAACATAGGCTTGCTGTTGCCTGTGCTCATCGTCATCAACCTTGGTTTTCTAGTCTTTTGGGTGCTCATCAAGTCGCGCGGCATGCTCATCCCCATCGTCGGTTTTCTGATCAGCTATGTTCCCGTCAGACAATACTGCCCGGTCAACATCCCTCAGAGTGCGCCGGCCGGCAGCTTCAAAGTGCTGTCATACAACGTCTGGCAGTTCGGCGATGCCAGTCATCCCAACCCGATTCTGGAGTATATCAAAGCGCAGAAGGCCGACATCGTATGCCTGCAAGAGGCCAACATCAACGCCCTCGGCGGACAATATGTCGACTCTGTGATGCAGAGCGACTATCCCTTTCGCGATACCATCATGCACGGCGGCGATGCCGTGGCAATGTTCAGCAAGTTTCCCATCCATGGCAAGGAGCGCATACAGTTTGAGTCCAAGGGCAACGTGAGCGCGGCTTTTCGCGTGCAGATACAAGGGCGCACCGTCATCGTCATCAACAACCATTTGGAGAGTACCGGCCTCAGTCCCGAAGAGAAAAGTGACTTCAAACTCATGGTCAAGGGCGATCTGTCCTCCGACACGGCACGCCATGTCTCGAAAATGCTCATCAAGCAACTCGGAACAGCCACAAAGAAGCGAGCCCCGCAAGCCGAGGCTGTGGCCCGCTTTATCGCTTATCACCGCGGCACACCGATCATCGTCTGCGGCGACTTCAACGACAGCCCCGTGTCATACGTCCACCGCACCATCGCCAAAGGCCTTACCGACTGCTATGTCGCCACCGGCAACGGACCTGGCATCAGCTATCATGTCAACGGATTTTTCGTGCGCATCGACAACATCCTCTGTTCCGACGACTTCACGCCCTACGATTGCCATATCGACCGCTCCATCAAGGCTTCGGACCATTATCCGATCGCTTGTTGGCTGAAAATGAGCAACAAACACTAAAAACATTCGCTAAAATTTTCTAAAGCGTGAAAAAATAACTATCTTTGCACATCTTATATGCGAAAACAATCGCAGAACACGCTCAACGAAAAAACAAAAAGAGAAAAATAAAATAATAAACTAACAAAATGCAAAACAAAGGAATTGTCATTGCAACCGGCGTCCTCCTGACGCTCGTCTGCATCTTCTACTTGTCATTCCCTATCGCCACGCATTACTACGACGAGCAGGCTGCCAAGTTGAAGGATCCCATCGCCCAGCAGGACTACAAGGATTCTGTGAAGTATTTGGGCGTCTACAGCTACCAAAAATGTCTTGAGACTCAGATCGGTCTCGGTCTGGACTTGAAAGGCGGTATGAACGTTATCCTCGAGGTCAGCGTGCCTGATGTCGTTGAAAACCTTGCCGACCACAAAACCGACATGGCTTTTGTCAAGTCCATGAAAGACGCACGTGCCGAGCAGGAGCGTACGCAGGGCGACTTCGTCAGCCTCTTTATCGACGCTTATCACAAAAACGCTCCAGGACATCACCTCGCTGAGGTCTTCGCTACTCAGGAACTCCAGGGCAAGGTCTCACCGACCAGCTCCGATGCTGACGTGGAGAAGGTCATCCGCGAAGAGGTCAACTCTGCCATCGACAACTCCTTCAATGTAGTCAGAACACGTATCGACCAGTTCGGTGTCGTACAGCCCAACATCCAGAAAGTACAGGGTGCTGAGGGGCGTATCATGGTTGAGATGCCTGGTATCCGCGAGCCCGAGCGTATGCGCAAACTCTTGCAGGGTAGCGCCAACCTGGAGTTCTGGGAGACCTACAACGCTCAGGAGATCGCTCCTTACCTCCAGCAGCTCGACAGCCGCCTGGCCAATGGTGGCAACGAGAGCGACACTGCCAAGGCTGAAAAGAGCGACAACACCAAGAAAGCCGTGGCCAAGAAACCCGCTACCACACAGGCCAAGCCTAAGTTCAAACTCAACAACGCCAAGAAGACCAGCGTGCAGACCACTCCCGACGCTCAGCTCGCCGAGGCTAAGAAGCTCCATCCGCTGCTCGCCATGCTGCAGACTACCAACCAGGGACTGAGCGTTGTCGGCTATGCAAGCGTTCGCGATACCGCTGCCATCAACCGCATCATCTACGGTGCTGTGGCCAAACAGGTACTCCCCACCGACTTGAAACTGCTCTGGAGTGCTAAGCCTGCTGACGTAGGCGCCAAGAATATCTTCGAGCTCCACGCCCTGAAGGTCACAACGACCAATGGACGCGCTCCACTGGAAGGTGATGTCGTGACCGACGCTTCCGATCAGTTCAACAACATCACCGGTCAGCCTGAGGTCAGCATGACCATGAACTCTGACGGTGCACGCCGCTGGGCTGAGCTCACCAAAGCTAATGTGGGCAAGGCTATCGCCATCGTGCTCGATGGCGTCGTCTATTCTGCTCCTCGTGTCAACGGTGAGATCGACGGCGGACAGAGCTCTATCTCCGGTAACTTCACCATTGAGGATACTAAAGACCTGGCCAACACGTTGAAGTCAGGACGTATGCCTGCTCCTGCTCACATCGTGCAGGAAGAGGTCGTCGGTCCTACTTTGGGTGCACAGTCCATCCAGCAGGGTCTCATCTCCTTCGTCATTGCCTTCGTGCTGCTGATTGTCTTCATGCTGGCAATGTATAACATCATCCCCGGAAGCATTGCTGTTGGTGCTCTGCTCATCAATGTGTTCTTCACACTGGGAATCCTTACGTCGTTCCAGGCAGCCTTGACAATGTCCGGTATCGCCGGTATGGTATTGTCACTCGGTACCGCAGTCGACGCCAACGTGCTGATCTATGAGCGTATCAAGGAAGAGCTGCGTGCCGGAAAGGGCATGAAGCAGGCCGTCAACGCCGGATACAGCAACGCCTTCTCCGCTATCTTCGACTCCAACCTTACTTCGTTGATCACCGGTGTGATCCTCCTCCTTGTGGGTACAGGTCCTATCCGCGGCTTCGCAACAACGTGGATCATCGGTATCTGCTGCTCGTTCTTCAGTGCCGTGTACTTGACACGTCTGCTCTATGACTACAAGCTCAACCACGACAAGTGGATGCACTTGAAGTTCGACACCAAAGTGTCCAAGAACCTCATGCAGGGCACGAACTACAAGTTCATGCATATGTTTAAGGCCAGCTTCTCTGTTTACGCTGTGTTCATCATCATCAGCATCATCAGCTTCGCAGTACGCGGACTGAGCTTAGGCATTGACTTCACGGGTGGCCGCAACTATGTCGTCACACTCGACAAGTCTGTTCCTGTAGAGGATGTGCGCAACGTGCTGAGCAACGCCTTCGTCAACACCAGCGGTCCTAACGCCGGCAAGCCTGCAACGACAAACGTCATCGCTATCGGCACCGACGGCAAGACCATCCGTGTATCCACGAACTGGAACATCGACAGCAACAAGCCTACCGAGGACGACAAGGCTGAGACCATCCTCTACAACGCCTTGAAGAAGGGCGGCTTCGTCAGCCAGGCTAACGTCAACGCCTTCAAGAATCCTGATATCCGTCAGGGCGGCTCTATCATCAGTTCTTCTAAGGTCGGTCCGTCCGTCGCTAAGGACATCACGCGCAACGCCTTCATCAGTGTGGGTCTTGCCCTGTTCTTCATCTTCCTTTACATCTTACTGCGCTTCCGCAACCTCGGCTTCTCTGTGGGTTCTATCGCCGCTCTTGCCATCGATACGACAATGGTCATCGGCCTCTACTCACTGTGCTACGGTTGGATTGGCTTCTCACTGGAAATCGACCAGACGTTTATCGGTGCCATCCTGACGGTGATCGGTTATGATATCAACGACTCCGTGGTGGTCTTCGACCGTATCCGTGAGAACCTGCGCAAGCATCCGAAGGGCAACAAGTACGATCTCTTCAACCTGAGTATCAACGAGACCTTGGCCCGTACCATCAACACCTCGGCCAGTACGCTCATCGTGCTGCTCGCCATCTTCATCCTTGGTGGTGAGTCCACACGCAGCTTCTCGTTCGCTATGATCATCGGTGTGTTTGTCGGTACGCTGAGCTCTATCTTCCTCGCATCGCCGATCGCTTACCTCATCCTCGGCAAGAAGGGCGAGAAAGACGAGAAAGAAGCACTGGCCGAAGTACAGGCACAGGCATAACATCACAGGCACATGGCAAAGCCATCATGGCTTTGCCACGTCCTGCCAACCATAAAAAATCCCCGCCAGGCAGTAGCTTGGCGGGGATTTTTTTTATTTTGTCAGTCGTTTATTGCTATTTCGTCAGTCGTTCATTGTTATTTTTCCATTCACTCTTTACAGGTCTTCCTGCATTCGTTGGTAGTATTGTTGTACGATGTCAAGCATGTCGGGCTCCAGATAAGAGCAGGCCTGCTCATAGAGCGTGTCGGGCACTTCATAGAAGGCCTCAGCGATGGATCCGGTAATCGCGGCCTTGGTGTCGGTGTCACCACGCGTCATGACAGCATTGCGGATGGCTCCTTCAAAGCTGTTACTGTCGAGGAAGCAACGGATCGCCCATGGCACGGTTTCTTGACATGAGGAGTCGAAATGTCCCTCGGCACCAATCTTCATGATGTCGCTGAGCGGCGGCAGCACATAACCGAAGTTATGCTTTACGGCACTCTCTATCTCTTCCTTGGTGATACGGCAGGTACGCAGCCAATAGATGAGCGTAGCCACGCACTGAGCGCCCCGTATGGCCTCCTTATGCAAATGGCTGCACTGTGCGCTTTTCTTGGCCTCGTCCATCACCTCGTGGTAATCGTCAAAGAGCCAACCCACGGGACTCACACGCATGGCAGCACCGTTGCCCCATGAGTTATGGGGCTTGGGCTCGTCACTTCTCAGCCATTCGGCAAACATATTGCCGTATCCGCCTTTGGGATTGGGATAGCGGCGCCCCCAGTCGTGCAGGGCTTCGCTGTAGCTGCGATGGTTGAGAATAGCGTCGGCCACGGCAACCGTCATGATCGAGTCGTCGGTATAGTCGCAGCGGGGCTTATCGAGAAACAGTTCAAAATTGTCTGTGGGTATCTCGTCAAATTCAAACCGCGACCCCACAATGTCACCAATGATTGCTCCCAGCATAGTCGTGTGTTTTAGTTATATAGTGGCAAAGATAACATAAAAAGCCAAAACAAGCAAAGAAACCCTTTGAATATTTCGGTTATCTGTTTGGATTCTCACACTTTTTACTTAAATTTGTGACAAAAATGAAATGATGGAATCTGAGCAAGACAAAGAAGCGCGGAAGACTGAGTTTGCTGTATTTGGTATAGAGAACTTGGCGGAGCGATTAAGGATGAGCGGCAGAGACATTGTAGTCGAACTCAACAAGACGGATGGGATAGAGCATTTTCTGTATCCCAGCTACGAGGCTTTGCACACGCAAGGCAAAGAATATATCGTCGACGAATTGCTCACTTATATCCGTCGTCATAACCCCAATTTTGGAAAGGAGGGAGGATTATGATCGTTTATCACGGCTCTACTGATGTCATCTCCAATCCTTTAGCGCATATAGGCCGCAACCATTTAGACTTTGGAAAAGGATTCTATGTCACAAACTTGCAACAGCAAGCGGTCTCCTGGGCAATGCGACCTACCAACGATGGGAAAAAGAAATACCTCAATATTTACGATTTCAATTTAGATCAGGCCTTGCTTAGCGGTAAGTCCATTCTTACTTTCCAACAATACAATCGTGCCTGGCTGGACTTTGTCGTTTCCAATCGCAAAGGAGGAACAGAGTGGCAGAAATACGACATTATACAAGGAGGAATCGCTAATGACAGGGTCTTAAATACCGTAGAGCTCTATGCTGCTGACTTGATAACGGCGGAAGAAGCCTTGAAAAGACTCAGCTATCACCAGCCCGACAATCAGATTTGCATCACCAGCCAATCCGTCATTGACCAGTATCTCACCTATAAAGAATCCACAGAAATCAGTTCATTATGATCAAAGACAATCCCTATATCAACAAAACCATCCTGGAGATGAAGTTCGCACGTATCATCTCTTTACTTGCCCGGCGGCTGAACGTACCGGAAAGCAAGGCCCTGCGCATCTTTTACGAGACGCATGTCTACCAATATATGTGCGATCTGGAATATCATCTCCACAATATGAGCGATGCCTATTGTGTGGATGAGATCATGTTGGAACTTGAAAACGCATAAAACGAAAAAGTACTCTCACTGGGAATCGAACCCAGATCAAAGGTTTAGGAAACCTACGTTCTATCCATTGAACTATGAGAGCGACACTGTCCTATACACCTTATTATATATAGGGCTCTACCTTAACTATATATAGAACCACACCTTATTATATAGAGTGCTCTGTTTCTGCACCGTCATCCGCTCATTTGGTGACTGGTGTATAAGACATTTGCAAAGATACGGGATTTCTTTCAGACCACCAAACGTTTGTGACGTCTTGTCGCTGTTTGGTGGTCTAAAAGCAGTCTCTTATTTTGTGCTGTTGAATTTCTCCTGCTGCTGACGGATCAGCTCAGCGTCCTCGAAATAGTCGATGCGCATGGCGCGGCGTACCTCGTCCATTGTTTTTGCAGCCACCTCACGGGCATCGTCAGAACCCTTCTTCAGGATGTCGAAGATAGCAGGGATGTCTTTCTCCAGCTCCATGCGGCGCTGACGGATCGGGTCGAGAATGCGGTTAAGCACATTGTTGAGCAGTTTCTTGCACTTCATGTCACCGATGCCGCCAGCCGTATAGGCAGCCTTCAGCTCATCAAGGTTCTTGAACTCTGGCCAGAAGTCGGCGAAGTCCTGATCTGTAGAGAAGGCGTCAAGATAAGTGAAGACGGCATTGCCCTCCACATGACCGGGATCAGAGACATTGAGGTGGGTAGGATCGGTGTACATGCCCTTGACTTTCTTCCACACTGTGTCGGCGTCGTCGGAGAGATAGATACAGTTGCCGAGGCTCTTGCTCATCTTTTCCTTACCATCTGTACCGGGTAGACGGCGTGCAGTAGCGTTCTCAGGCAGCATGATCTGCGGCTCCACGAGCACGGGCGCATAAATCTGGTTGAAGCGGTTGACCAGTTCACGGGTGAGCTCCAACATTGGTTCCTGATCTTCGCCGGCCGGTACGGTGGTAGCCTTAAAGGCAGCGATGTCGGCAGCCTGTGAGACAGGATAGCAGAAGAAGCCAAGCGGGATGTTGGTATCGAAGTTGCGCATCTTGATCTCTGTCTTCACCGTTGGGTTGCGCTGCACGCGGCTCACGGTGACAATGTTCATCAGATACGTGGTGAGCTCGGCGAGTTCAGGGATGCGGCTCTGGATATAGAGCGTGCACTTCTTCGGATCGAGTCCCACAGAGAGATAGTCGAGAGCCACCTCTACGATGTTTTGCCGGATCTTCTCCGGGTTGTCGGCATTGTCGGTGAGTGCCTGCACGTCAGCCATAAAGACAAACATGCGGTCGTAGTCGCCTTCGTTTTGCAGCTGCACGCGACGGCGCAGGCTGCCCACATAGTGTCCCAGGTGGAGTTTGCCCGTTGGGCGGTCACCTGTCAGAATAATTTTTCCCATGTATGTAGTATTGTATGCTTACGTTATTGTTGTTGATTGTTGATGCAAAGATAACAAAAAAGCTTCAGAATGGTGCACAGCTTTCACGATTTTACTTTCCCAAGCCCTTGAAAGTAGCATAGGGATGTTCAAAGTCGAGGTAATAGAACAGATGCTGTCTTTGCTGCTCTTTAGGCGGTATGGTCATGTAGTCGCCATATTTGTTGCTCAGATAGTGGTCGTAGTCCTCTACCCCTTTGACAGTAGAATCCTCAAAAGCATAGTCCGTGGGCTTACCGAGGACTTCCTTTCTCATAGTGCCTTTAGAGCCGTCGTCGTAGTCAGCCACGAGGTTGCATGAGGCGAAAGGATATTGCCTCAGCAGCTGTCTTATCTTGGCTTGGACGCCACCGAGCGTATAGAGCTTTCGGCAGAGCAACGGCACCCACGAGTTGGGACCATGTCCATGCTTATAAGGATCGCGGAAGAGAAGATACAGCACCCGCTTGTAGTATTCATAGCGTGCGAAGTGCAGCATGCGCCGGCACCATCCATTGGGCACGCCGTCGATGGGGAACACATCGATATAGATGCCACCCACGTAATCCATGTGCTTACGCTCGATGAGCGTTGTGGAGGCATCCTGAATCTTGGCGAAGGGCAGCGGATAGGAGCTGTCGTCTTCAGCGCAAATCATCTCCAGCGGTTCAGGGAGCCATTCCCGGCAATGTGCAATCAGCCGGTCGTAGTCCTCGCGTGGCATCGCTATGTCGATGTCATCGTCCCAAGGGATGAAGCCGTGGTGTCTCACAGCTCCAATCATCGTTCCCGCCCAAATATAATAGGTCAGTCCATGGGTCTGGCAGGTCTTGTCTACCAGTTCCAGCACCTTCAGGATACGCTTGTGCAATATCTTTATGTCATAGTTTGCCATTGTCTTCCTTAGCCTTGTCAAAGTCTTCTATGGTGTCGAGCTCGGTGGAATAGATGTCTGTGGTGTCGACCATGCGGAAAGCGTGTCCCTGCGGTATGAGCCGTTCAAAGGCCTTTTCATAGAACACATTGCTGAGCCCTTCATCGACAATCATCTTGCGGAGTTCCCGGAACAACGCTGTCGAGTAGTCAGCAGAGAACTTCTCCACACCCACCGACTCACCGTAGGCCTCAGCGGGGTTGCAGGTTTTGTTGATGGCCACGATGGTATGGTCGTTGTCCACAACCACCTTCATCTCCTCCTCGCCCAATGGATGCCGGTTGACGGAGAGCGCGGCGCCAGGCTGCGAGAGCATCACTGTGATGAGCTTGCTGTCGTAGAGCAGGTCGCTGTCGAGAAGCAGAAACTCACGCCCGTCGACCTCCGGCCGTGCGAGCCAAAGCGAATAGATATTGTTCGTGGTGGCGTAATCCTTATTGTCGATGAATCTGAAAGCAGCGCCACCGCGTGCTATCTGTTCCTGATAATGGTCACGGATAAACCCTTCAATCATCTCACCTTTATAGCCCGTAACGACCACAAACATCCTGATGCCGTTTTCCATCAAGGCATCGAGCGACCTTTGTAGCAGGCTTTTCCCGCCCACTTCCAGCAGGCACTTCGGGCATCTGTCGGTGAGCGGTCTGAGGCGTGTGGCCATGCCGGCGGCTAAAATGACGGCAATCATAGCTGTTTGGCGATTTTAAGGATAGTGTCGCATACGGTGCGGTTCTGCTCTTTTCTTCCGAGCGTGATGCGCATGTGCTCGTTGATGTCGGGCTCGTTCATAAACTTCACCTTATAGCTTTCCTGGGCGAAAGCCTCCTGCAGACGTTCCTTGAGCACGATAGGATACTTGATGAGCACAAAGTTGGCCCCACTCTTGTAGACCTTGAAACCAGGCAGCGCGCCGAGCTCGGTCTCGTACATCGTGCGGGCCTCCTGCATCACCTGTGCTATTTGGCGGTAGTGCGCATCGCTCTTCAGTGCGGCAATGGCGAGTTCCTCTGACAGTCGGTCGTATCCCAGATACATATTGGCATATTTGCAGAAGCGCTCCATCTCCTTGCCCTTGCCCACAAAACCGAAGCCCATGCGCAGTCCGGGCAGGCCGTAGAACTTGGAGAGTGTGCGGCAGATGACAATATTATCGTGCTTTTCTGTCAGCGATTTGATATAGGACGAGTCAGTAGAGACAAAGGCTGCGTAAGCCTCATCGACCAGAATGACCGTATCCTCGGGCACCATCTCCACGAGGCGCTCCATCTCTTCGGCGGTCAGCGTGTTGCCCGTAGGATTGTTGGGCGATGCCACCAGGAGGATCTTAGGCTGATAACACTCTACCATTTCCTTGAGTCCGTCGAAGTCATACTTGAAGGTGTTGCCCTCCTCATAGACCGGATACTGGATTGTAGTGCCACAGACCTCAGATGCGATATTCTTGTAGTACCACCATGAGAACTTAGGAATGAGCATCGTCTTTGAGCCTCCTTCAGTAAGGAAAAAGTGCACAGCCTTCTTCAGCAGGTCTTCAGCGCCATATCCCAGTACGATTTGCTTCTCATCTATGTCATAAAGATGAGATAGAAATTCCGAGAAGATACTTTTCTTACCTTCGTCATAGATACGTGTGTAGAAGCAGAACTTCTTCAAATCAAAGTTCTTAAAGGTTTCCTTTACTGCGTCAGAAGGTTCAAAGTTAAACTCGTTTCTATCGAGATAATTCATATTATTGTTCATCTCTGCTTGATTATATGATTTCTACAAATGATAATTATGCAAAATTACAAAATCTTTTTGACTTGCATTGTCGGTTGTATGACTTTCTTTTAAAAAAGGTACGATGCTATGACACAAGCAACAAAGGCGATTCCGCACATTTGTCGGGTAAACTGACAAAAAACGGGCGCTGAGAATCGATCCTTTGCGAACAACATGCCTCTTGCTCCGATTTTCGCGAAAATAGCGCAGTTTTGTAATCATCTGATTAACAAAGACTTCCGAAAAGCGAACATTTTCCGAGATTGTCAGAAAGCCTTTTTGATGAAAAATTCTCTAGAGAATTTTTGCTCAGAGTGCCTTTCTGACCTTGTCAAATCACCGTTTTCATCGCATGAAAGTACCGCTTTCTACCTTACATCTCACTGAAATGACGTTTTCACGACGTTTTTTTATGACTTTGAACGCTGTTTTCAGTGATCATCAGTCTTCTTCGCTCTCTGGAATGCAACAGAAAGTTGAAGGTATTTTGTCACGAAATCTACATCATACGACCATCATCCGACATCGTCGATTGATGTGTTCCGCATCCTGACAGACACACTTGCAGCCAACATAAACAAGAAAGGCATGAAAGGAGCCTTGAAGCGGGTCTCACCATGAGAAACCAGTACCAAGGCTAAAGAACCGGCGACAATGATGAACAAAGGCAGGAAAGTGCTGCGATATTCTCTCTTCAGCAGCAACTGCGCCGTCGCCGTTACAGCCATCAAAACGATGATGAGATAAAAGATTTCATTGACAAGCGCAAAATACTGAATCGACGAGAGACTGTTGATCTGATGTGCTATGGAGGTGACAGGCAGCGTGACATAGTTGTTTTCGGCGCGCTGCTTATCCTTCAAAAACGCCGCTATGTTATCAATATCTTCGTAATACATCCAGAAGAGGCGCCCGGGCACTTTCTTCAGATAAGCAATTTTGTGGTTGCCGAGCCATTGCAGAGAGCGCTGCCTCCAGATGTCGCGACATTTCAGAGCCGTAAGTTTCTCACGGTTAGCGATGTAGCGTGCTGTGCCTTTAGGGTAAGCGAACCGACTGTAGTCCACCTTTGTGCTCTTCTCATAGGTGTTTTCCACAAAGTTAAACCACACTGTGGTGGGCTGCGTAAGGAAATAGCCTGTACGTAGATAACAAGAAGAGCCAAAGGTAAAGAGCAAGGCTGCATAGCCTCCCACGACACAAGCATAGCGTTTAAGAATCTGTTTGCGATAGAAGAAAAGATGATAAAGAAGCGCGGAACCGATGTAAATAGGAGAGATGGGGCGGATCCACGTGGCGATGGCAAACAAGAGACCTGCCGCTATCCACGCCTTTGCGCGGTTGTATTTCAAAGTGAGAAACAAAGCCATAAGGGCAAACGCAACAGAGGAAATCTCGGATAGCAGCATGGTACTCTGCCCCCAGTTGTTGGGATAAACAATATACAGCAGGATGGCAATGAGTCCTGTGCGGTGGTTGAAAAGCAATTCCGCAATCCGCGCAATGACGTAAGCTGTCGCTGCCTTCAGGGCACACATCAGCACCAGCACGGGCACGATGCTACGTGTCAGCCATAGCGAGAGGGCGATCAGATTGATTTGTCCAATGTTCCAAATAAAAGACTGCCCCATAATCGTGGAGTGCGACGGATAAGGCTGCCCGTCTTTTAGAGACATCAGCGCATACTCTATGTATCCGTCACCGTCGTTTGTAGGCGTATAGCCGACAAAGAGCAATATCGCTAAAAGGAAGAAGAAGAATGCAATACTTATCTTACAATAGCTATTTTGCATACCACTCCTTTCTCACCTTCGCTGGTTGCCACTTCCACCATATAGACGCCGCTGGCCACACGCTTGCCGTCTCTGTTGATGCCATACCATTTATATTCACCATTGCTGGCTACGCCTTCGTTGACCAGCACGCCGTTGCTCGTGACAATCTTCACGCTGGCTCCATTCTCCAATCCGGTGATGGTGATGGCACCAGAATAGTCGGGCTTCACAGGATTAGGGTAAGCCCACACGTTGTCCTTAGTCATGCCATTGCTGGAATCACTGATGTTTCCGCTATAAGAGCACAATCCCTGGTCCGTGCCGATGAAGAGTTCTCCCGTAGCGTCGTTAAGCGCTAAAGAAAGAATATTGTCAGACAGCAGCTTGCTGTTGGCTTTGGTGAAGTGAGCCAACGTCGTGATGTTGTCAGCAGCGATGAGGTAGAGACCATTCCCGTTGGTGCCAAACCACTTACGGTTGTCCTTGTCCACGACTATGCTCTTGATGTTTACTCCGGAGAGTAAATAGTCGGCATAGTTAGTTCCATCGTTGCGCGGCACCTTCACCTGAGTGAGAATAGGATTAGCTTCTCCCAATTGATTGCTTTCAATCATAAATGGTCCTGCAGGAGTTCCAATCCACATGTTGTTGTCTTTATCCTCTGTAATACATTGACAAGAGGTGATATTCAGTGAAGTACCATCCTCGTTGACAAAAGGCCCTTGATAGCTGTTGAGCGTATTGGTTCCAGTCTGATAGGCATAGAATGAGGGCACGGTCCAGTGATCATTGACAAACCATACCAGACCGCGACTGTCGGTCATCAGTCCTTTCAGCATGCCGAGACTCTGGGGTTGGGCAAACAGATATTTGAGTTTCATCAGTTCCTCGTGAGGAAAAGACTTCCACTCGCCGTCTTTTGTGTATTCCAGAATCGACTGTGTGGGAGCCTGACTGTTCAGTACCCAAAGATTGCCGTCCTTGTCATACATCACTCCATAAACCAACTCATAGTCCTTGCTTTTCTTATTGAAACTCTCGATGGGAGAATTCTGGTCGTTCCACAGCTTCACAAACTGTCCGTTACGAAACTCATAGAGTCCTTCACGCGATCCGGCCATCACATGACTATTGTCCCGTGGGTCGATATCCAAGCAGTAGACATCTTGATATTTGATCCCAGTCTTCGTCGACATGTCGTCCTGAAAGAAAGACCACTCGTTGTTGCTCAGCACTTGTACGCATCCCGGATTGATTTCCACCGTACCATTGCAGCTGTAGAGTTTTCCATCGTGCATTTTTAGGAATCCAAAGTAATTGTATTTTGGTCCACCGGGTTGCAGTGTCTTGACGAGAGCCTTGAGATCTTCCGATACCGTGCCGGGCTTAGCCGTGTATTCCCCCACGCGCGTCCAGTTAGCTTTGTCGAGGAGATTGTCTGTCAGTCTGCCACGGTAGAGGCCGTTGGAAGCACTGGCAGCATAGAGATACCCGTCCTTGACATAGGCGTAGTTGACCGAGAAGCCCAGTCTGTAGGTGTTGGTGACCTCAGCATCGGCCACGTTGAGCGCCACGATGCCAAAGGCTGTAGAGAGATACGCCATGCTGCCATTGACATCCACACCGTTGACCGTCTTGGTGTCTGTGGTGGAATAGTTCTGATAGTCGGTCAAGTTCACCACCTCACCGTTGGGCGCAAGCAAGTCGATGTTATAGTCGTCGTAGACGATAACCAGCCTTTTAGCCTTCTGTGACCAGCCAATGTGTGTGATACCGCAGTCGCTGAGTCCCAAAGTTTTGTCGTATGTTGTCAGGCTCTGGTCGCTTCGGTCGTAGCGATAAAGGCCGCCAGAGGCCAGCACATAGATGTTTTTTCCCTCGCCCTCCACGATTTCGGTAGGGTCGTAGTAGCTCAGATAGGCTTTCCACTGAGCATGGAGCAGGAGTGGAAAGAACAGGATGAAAAGAAGCAGGCGATACTTGCTCATGGTGGAATCGATTGAAGGGCGTTAAAGACAGACTCTATAGAAGCTATAGAGACTATAGAAGCTATAGAAACTATAGCCTCTATCTCTTCTATAAAAAACTATTATAGCATCTCACTCTTCAGATGCACGGCGAGCTGCTCGACGGCTTTAGCGCGATGCGAGATGGTGTTTTTGATCTCCTCGCCCAGCTCGGCGAAGCTCTTGTCATAGCCGTCGGGGATGAAGAGCGGGTCATAGCCAAAGCCCTCGGTGCCGTGTTTCTCGGTAGCGATGCGTCCGCGCACCTCACCCTCGAACTGATATTCGCGGCTGCACACCGGGTTGTCGCCCTCCATGGTGATCAACGAGATGACCGTGCGGAAGCGCGCTTGGCGGTTGTCCTTACCGTTGAGCTCTCGCAAGAGTTTCGCCATGTTGGCCTCACTGTCGTGGTCTGTGCCTTCGGCATAGCGGGCGGAGTGCACGCCCGGCGCACCGCCGAGAGCCTCCACTTCCAGTCCCGTGTCGTCGGCGAAGCAGTTGAGATGATAGTGGTCAAAGATATACTCAGCCTTCTGATGGGCATTTTCCTCAAGCGTGTTGCCAGTCTCGGGGATGTCCTCATGGCATCCGATGTCACTGAGAGAGACGATCTCAAAGTCAGGACCAAGGATTTCACGTATCTCGCGCAGCTTATGCTGGTTGTTGGTAGCAAAAACGATTTTCATGCTTTATCTGTTTGGTTGTTATCCGTCTGGCCATTTTCGGCAGGCGGAATGTCGAAAAGATTCTGTTTATTCTTGAGTTTCTTAGGCACATTGACCTTAATGCGGTCGAAGCCCTCACCATACACACCGATGACCGAGCTCTGGCTGACGAAAGCCTGCGGGTCAATCATCTTGATGAGTCGGAAGATAGCGACGCTCTCGTTTTTCTTGGCAAGGATACAGAGCACCTTCATGTCCTGTCCCGTGTACCATCCGTGTCCGTCGAGGATCGTCACGCCGTGCTCCATCTGCGTGCCGATGGCGTTGGCGATCTCCTGATATTTCTTTGAGAAGATCATGAACTGTACACTCTGCCGCTGGATGTTCATCACATGATCGAGCATGAAGTTCTCCACCACCATGGTACAGAAACCAAACACCACCTTGTGGGCGCGGTCGAGAAAGTCGCCGAATTGAGGGAAGAAGAAGCAGGAGCCGATGATACAGAAGTCCACTGCCATGAGCACCTGGCCCAGCGACACGTCGCGATATTTATTGACGCAGGCGGCAATGATGTCTGTTCCACCCGTCGACCCGTTGTTGAGGAATACGATTGCCAAGGCCGATCCCGTGAAGCAACAGCCGATGAGCAGCGACATGAAATCCTGTCCCGGTCCGAGAATCTTGACATAGTGCCCCGCAGCATCCATCGGCATGAGCACCTGTGCGAACTTCAAGAGGAAGTACAGCGTGAAGATAGCATAGATCGTCTTCATCAAAAACTTCCATCCAAGAATCTTCAGCGCCACGACAAGCAGGGCGAGGTTGATGATCATGTAGGTGTTCTCAATCTTAAACCCCGTAGCGTAGTAGATGATAGCCGACATACCAGTCACGCCGCCCGTGACGATCTCGTAGGGCAGGAGAAAGATGGTGAAGGCGGCAGCATACAAGACGAGGCCAAGGGTTATGCCTACATAATCCTTAGCCTCGTTGTATATGATACGATGATCAATGGTCATAGACTATTTGATAACGATATTGATAATCTTCTTGGGCACGACGATGACCTTGACGATCTGCTTGCCATCGAGATACTTCTTGCTGCGCTCGTCGTCGAGGGTAGCCTGCTGGATATCGTCTTTAGAGGCATCGGCGGGGAACATCTTCTGATAGCGTGCCTTGCCGTTGAAGCTGACCGTCATCTGCAACTCATTGTCCTGCAGGTAAGCCTCGTTCCATTTGGGCCACTGTGCGTCGCATACCGAACCCTTCTCGCCCAGCTGATGCCACAGTTCCTCAGCGATATGGGGAGCGAAGGGAGCGATGAGGATGACCACGTCGCGAAGCATTTCACGGTTGTGACACTTCTGCTGACCGAGCTCGCTGACACAGATCATGAAGGCAGAGATGCTCGTGTTGTAGGAGAAAGCCTCGATGTCGCCGGTCACCTTCTTGATGAGCTTGTGCACACTCTTCAGGCTGTCCTTCGAAGGCTCGGCGTCGTCGACGAGCCATTTGTCGGTGCGGTTCTCCCAGAACAGGCTCCAGAGCTTCTTCAGGAAACGGAAGCAGCCGTCGATGCCATTGGTGTCCCAAGGCTTGCTGGCCTCAACCGGACCGAGGAACATCTCGTAGAGACGGAGCGTATCGGCACCGTAGTCACGCACAATGTCGTCGGGGTTTACCACATTATACATTGACTTGGACATCTTCTCAATGGCCCAGCCGCAGACATATTTGCCGTCTTCAAGGATGAACTCGGCATTTTTGTACTCAGGGCTCCACTGCTTAAAGGCCTCTATGTCGAGGATATCGTTTTTCACGAGGTTGACCCATACGTGGATCGGGGTGACTTCCTTGTAGTTTTTGCGCAGGTTGTAGCTGACGAACACCGGTTTGTCGGCAGTGCTGAGCTCACCCACACGATAGACAAAGTTGCTTCGTCCCTGGATCATGCCCTGGTTGATAAGCTTCTGGAACGGCTCTTCCTCACAGCTCACGCCGTAGTCATGGAGGAACTTATTCCAGAAACGGCTGTAGATCAGATGGCCGGTGGCGTGCTCCGTGCCGCCCACATAGAGGTCGACATGGCGCCAGTATTCGTCAGCCTTCTTCGAGACGAGCTCCTCATCGTTGTGGGGATCCATGTAGCGGAGGTAGTAAGCGCTGCTGCCCGCAAAGCCCGGCATGGTGTAGAGGTCGAGCGGGAAGACAGTCTTCTGGTCGATTTTGGCGTTCTCCACCACCTGTTTGTTTACGGTATCCCATGCCCATTTCTTAGCACGGCCCAAAGGTGGCTCACCGCTCTCGGTAGGTTTATACTCTGAGATCTCGGGCAACTCGATAGGCAGGCACTCTTCGGGTACCATGCGAGGGATGCCATTGTCGTAATAGACAGGGAAAGGCTCACCCCAATAGCGCTGGCGAGAGAAGATGGCATCGCGCAGACGGTAGTTGACCTTCACGCGTCCGATACCCTTCTCGGTGACGAATTTCTTCGTAGCAGCAATGGCTTCCTTCACGGTCAGACCGTTGAGCGAGAAGCCGTCGAGGCCTTGTTTGCCCTGTTGCGGCGAGTTGGTGACGATGCCCTCCTTGGCGTCGAAGCTCTCCTCCGACACGTCGGCACCCTCGATAAGCGGGATGATGGGCAAATTGAAGTGCTTGGCGAAGGCATAGTCGCGGCTGTCGTGAGCCGGCACGGCCATGATGGCACCCGTACCGTATCCGGCGAGCACATACTCCGAGACCCAGATAGGAATGGCATCGCCCGTAAGCGGGTTGATAGCGTAAGAGCCTGTGAACACACCCGTGACCTTGCGGTCGGACATACGCTCCAGCTCGGTGCGCTTCTTGACATAGTCGATATATTTGTCCACCTCGGCTTTCTGCTCCTCAGTAGTCACCTGGCTGACATAGTCAGACTCTGGGGCGAGTACCATAAACGTCACGCCGAACATGGTGTCGGCACGGGTGGTGAAGATCGTGAACTTCACGTCGGAGTCCTTCACCCGGAACTCTACCTCAGTACCTTCCGAGCGTCCGATCCAGTTTTTCTGCGTTTCCTTGATAGAGTCGCTCCACTGGATGGTGTCAAGACCGTCGAGCAGACGCTGGGCGTAAGCGGAGACACGCAGGCACCACTGGCTCATCTTCTTCTGTACCACGGGGAAGCCACCGCGCACGCTGACGCCCTCTACTACCTCGTCGTTGGCCAGTACGGTGCCCAATCCGGCGCACCAGTTGACCATGGTCTCACCCTTGTAGGCGATGCGGTAGTTCATCAGCGCGTCGCTCTTCTGCTTGTCGTCCATGGCATTCCACTCTTCAGCGGTGAAGCTGACGGTGTCGTCGCCCTGAGCCACGTTGAGTCCTTCCGTACCCTGCTTCTCGAGATGCGCGATAAGCTTGTCGATGGGCTGTGCCTTTTTCAGGTCGTTGTCGTAGTAAGAGTTGAACATCTTCTCGAAAGCCCACTGTGTCCAGTGATAGTAATGCGGATCGCAGGTGCGCACCTCACGGTCCCAGTCAAAGCAGAAGCCGATCTTGTCGAGCTGCTCGCGGTAGCGGTTGATGTTCTGCTCGGTGGTGATGGCTGGGTGCTGACCGGTTTTGATGGCATACTGCTCGGCGGGCAGTCCGTAAGCGTCATATCCCATAGGATTGAGAACATTGAAGCCGTTGAGCCGCTTATAGCGGGCGTAGATGTCGCTGGCAATGTATCCCAACGGATGACCTACATGCAGTCCCGCGCCGGAAGGGTAAGGGAACATGTTGAGCACGTAGTATTTCGGACGGTTAGGGTCCTCTGTGACTTTGTAGGTCTGATGGTCGACCCACTCTTTCTGCCACTTTTTCTCAATCTCTCTGAAATTGTAGTCCATGTGTATATTATATCTTGTTTATTGTTTCTTTGGCTTACACCTTATTATAAATAGGGCATACTACATGCAAAGTTACACAAATCAATCCACAAAACAAAATCAAAGGTGCAAAATGTGAGGCAGGAGCAAGAAATGAGAAAAGCCGCAGGTTGTCTATGACAAAATAGGATACTGATAAACAACCACTTATCCTTTGGTATAGATTTTATCTATGATGCGATAGACGTTGTCTGTTGTCATCATCAAGGAATATCCATAACTTTGCATCAGAAAACAAGAAAACACTTCACAACATCACAAACAAAAGAGTTTTTCCTCACAACAACACAACACAAAATAAATAAAAAACAAGAGATTATGGAAACGATCATCAATCAGCACGCACCCGAGTTCACCGTTCAGGCCTTCCAAAACGGCAGTTTCAAAACCGTCAGCAACAAGGACATCGAAGGCAAGTGGGCTCTGTTCTTCTTCTATCCTGCCGACTTCACCTTTGTATGTCCTACCGAGCTGGAGGACCTTCAGAGCAAATACGATGAGCTCAAGGCCATGGGCGTAGAAGTCTTCTCAGTGAGCACCGACAGCCATTTCGTCCACAAGGCATGGCACGACACCTCTGACCGCATTGCCAAATTGCAGTATGCTATGCTCGCTGACCCACTCGCTGTGCTCTCCCGTGGCTTCGGCGTCTACAAGGAGGATGAGGGCGTGGCTTACCGTGGCACCTTCCTCGTCAACCCAGAAGGACTGATCAAACTGGCTGAGATTCAGGACAACAGCATCGGCCGCAACGCCGACGAACTCGTCCGCAAGGTGAAGGCCGCACAGTATGTAGCTTCGCACAACGGTGAGGTTTGCCCCGCCAAGTGGCACGAGGGTGCAGAGACGCTCAAGCCCAGCATCGACCTCGTAGGCAAGCTCTAAGGAGCACCACTGCTTTTTAGTAAAACATTACGACTGCACGAAGTGCACAACTCTCTAATTTCTACAATTTCAACTTATGCTCGATCTTAATGTTATCACTCAAGTGAAAAGCGTACTGGCCCATCTCAGTGCTCATTTCACATTTGTCGTAGAGCGCGACGACAGCGATGCCGACGCCACTCATTTCAGTCAATTTGTAGAGGATGTGGCTTCGTGCAGTTCACATATCACTGTAGAATACCGCAGCGGCAAGGCGTTTCGCTTCTCCATTCTTCGCGACGGCCAGGAAACGGGCATCGCGTTCCGGGGCATCCCCAACGGACATGAATTCACCTCGCTGTTGCTGGCACTGCTCAACGCTGATGGACAGGGACGCAACCTGCCTGACGACCGTCTGCGCCAACGCATCGCGTCGCTGCAAGGCAACATCAGACTGACAACCTACGTGTCGCTGACGTGTACCAACTGTCCCGACGTGGTGCAAGCTCTCAACGTCATGGCACTGCTCAATCCGAATGTCTCTCACGAGATGGTCGACGGGGCACTTGCGCAGCAGGAAGTCAACGAGCTCAACATCCAGGCGGTGCCCGCAGTGTATGTCAACGGTGAGTTGCTACATGTGGGTCGCGGTGAGCTCGGCACACTGCTCGACGAACTGGAGGACCATCTCGGCACCGACAGCAGCGCAGCACACGAGGCTGTGGAGCGTCGCTACGATATTGTGGTGCTCGGCGGTGGTCCGGCAGGAGCAGCCGCAGCCATCTACGCTGCCCGAAAAGGGCAGAGAGTCGCCGTCGTGGCCCAGCGCATTGGCGGTCAGGTCAACGACACGACGGGCATCGAGAACATCATCTCTGTGCCAAAGACCACCGGCGCGCAGTTGGCCACCGACCTTTCCAAACACTTGGAGGCTTATCCCATAGACACATACACCAACCGCAGGATCACACGTGTGGACTTTTCAGAAAAGGACAAACGGGTAGAGGTGAGAGGAGGAGAATCATTCATCGCCCCGCGTGTGATCATTGCCACGGGTGCCGGATGGCGCCGTTTGGGACTGACAGGTGAGGACAAACTCATTGGTCACGGCATTCATTTCTGCCCTCACTGCGACGGGCCTTTCTACAAAGGCAAGCACGTGGCAGTCATCGGCGGCGGAAACAGTGGCGTGGAAGCGGCCATCGACCTGGCCGGAATCTGCGATCATGTGACTGTGCTGGAGTTTGGCTCTCAGATGCGCGCCGACAAGGTGTTGCAGCAAAAGCTGCGCGCACTGCACAATGTCGACATCCATTTCCGCAGTCAGACCGTCGGTCTCTCGGAGCAGAACGGACGCCTCAACGGCATCGACGTGCGTGATCTCGACAAGGACGAGATGCGGCACATCAGTCTCGACGGCGTGTTTGTGCAGATAGGCCTACAGCCCAACAGCGACATCTTTAAAGGTCATGTCGATCTCACCCCGCGCGGTGAGATCATCATCGACGACCGCAACCGCACGTCGGCGGCAGGCGTATATGCAGCAGGTGACGTGTCGACCGTGCCATTCAAGCAGATCATGATTGCCATGGGCGAAGGAGCCAAGGCGGCCCTCGCCGCCTTTGAGGACAGCCTCTATCAAAATTAAAGGGGACATCCCCCTACAATGAGGACTGCCTCTATCAGAAAGTGTAGTTTTTAGTTCGGTTTTATAGCGTAGAAGGACGGAGCCGCCTGACGGTGATTCCGTCCTTTTTTCCTGCCACATAGACAAAAGGACCATTGCCGTCGTGCATGAGTTTGTCGACAAAGAGCGGCTCGTGGCTCAGAAACAAAGAGCAAAAGAAGGTGTCACCCACGCTGAGCTTGGTGTTCTGAGCCTCCACGACGCGGAAGCGTCCGCCGCCAAGATACTCCACCCGACAAAGGCGGTTGGGCAGCCAGCTGAGCTCCAGCAGGTCGCCGACAGCGAGATCCTCACACGAGACTTTGTCGCAGAGGGTGATGTCGCTCTGCACATCGGCATGCTCATTATCGACTTTGAAGGCCTCGTAGTCGCGGTAGCCCAGAAAGCGGGCAAGTACGTCAAGGGTGTAGGAGCGTGGCGAGGAAGCACTGTCGATATATCCCCACAAGCGCTTCAAGGTAGAAGGGCTGACCATTTCCTCGGTTTTGAAAAAGATCTGCTGGCTGAGCTTGTCGAAATCCTTGGGCGAGTCATAGTGCTGGCCCGTGACTTCTTCGATGCGTTGGATGAGTATTTTTTCTTTCATATTAAGGCTGTGTTGTTGTTTCGTAAGCTTGTTTTCTATCCCGCCCCATGGTCCTTCATGTGCAGACTTGCTATTCCACAGACCGATGGAGCTATACAAAAATACAAATATTGCCCGAAATAAACCCTATATTTCCTATTTTTTTTTATTTCTGATAATGCATTATCAGACAGCCATCGACTTTTATTAACATCAAAGCTTATTACAAAACTTGTTCATCGCGGACTTGCAATCTGGAGAAACCATCAAGAGAGGATGAAGAAAAAAATGGGGAAAAACACTCAGATTTGAAGCCTCTCACTGTCATCTCACTGATTTCACCTTGTCATCTCACTGATTTTACCTTGTCATCTCACTGATTTTACCATGAGAAATCAGTGAGATGACAGCATGAAAAAGGTACTTTGACAGAGATTTCCATCATTTTTTCAATGCCAAAATTGCACTAAGAATTCATCAAAAACAGTTTATGAGCGTAGTTCGTTAATTATCAGACAGTTACAAAACCATTCCGAAATTTGCGTTTTTCAAGGCAAAGTATGGTTCGCTTCAGAAAATCGCCTGTATGAGGGCGGAAAATTATCAGTTTATCCAACAAAAAATTGCTTTCAAACTTCGACGAACTTTCTTGGTCGTGTAGTGTGCAAGGCAACGGACATAGCTGGCTTCAAATCACTCTACCTCTTCGAGAAGTTGGTATCTCTCGTATTTCTTATCGAGTACCACCAGCTTCATGGGCTGCATGGAATAAGCCAGTGAAGTGTCATTAACAGCAATATGCCAAAACAAAGTAAGGTGCTTGTCACCAGTGCGCTCAATACGTTGGAGCGAGATACGGGTAGAATGGTTGGTGACGGGCAGTACTTTCGCTACGACAAAATGCTTGCTGAAGTCTATCTTTGTCGGCTCACCACCCCTCCCCATAAAGGCAGCCTCACCAAAATATTGCTCCAACTCGGCCTGACTGCGGATGATCAGCAGGTCAGCGGGTTGCTTGGCATCGTTGCGAAAGAAATAGTTGCGGGCTTCACTATAGTTGACGGCACGGTTGCCGGTAGCGCAGGACGCCGTGAGCATACCTGCCGCGAGGAGAAACATCAATGGACAGTGTCTCATGTCATTTCTGCTGCAAGAGCAGGTGTTTGGCAAATTCCCACACGACAATGCCCGCCGTGACGCTGACATTCAAACTGTGCTTGGTGCCGAACTGAGGTATTTCCAGGCAGCCGTCGCTCATGTCCACCACACTTTGCAACACGCCTTTGACTTCATTGCCAAAGACGACAGCATAGCGCTGAGCTACGCCTTTCTCACGCTGTGTGGCCAGGGATTCTCTGAGATGCTGTAGCTTGGTACTGCCCTCCACCTGCTCGATGCTATAGACGAAATAGCCCTCACGCTGGAGTTCGGCCACGGCATCCTCAGTGTTTTTGAAGTATTTCCAATCCACACTGTCCTCTCCGCCGAGTGCCGTCTTATGGATTTCAGCATTAGGCGGACAAGCGGTGATGCCGCAAAGACAGATGGCTTCCACACGAAATGCGTCGCACGAGCGAAACACCGAGCCGACGTTGTAGAGCGACCGCACGTTGTCGAGCACAACCACCAGCGGCAGCTTCTTGGCTTCCTTAAACTCTTCCACCGTGAGGCGGTGCATCTCTATGGTTCTGAGCTTATGCATTTTCCTTCATGTTATACGCCAGCGCATACGCCTTGATCTGCTTCACCATAGCCAACAGACCATTGGAGCGGGTGGGAGAAAGATGATCGCGCAGACCTATCTTGTCGATAAAATAAAGGTCGGCATCGAGAATCTCTTTCGGCGTGTGGCCGCTGATCACCTGAATGAGCAGGGCGATGATGCCCTTGACGATGAGCGCATCGCTGTCAGCGGTGAACACGAGCTTACCGTCGACAAAGTCGCATTGCAGCCACACACGGCTCTGGCAACCGTCGATGAGGTTTTGCTCGGTCTTGTATTTCTCATCGAGCGGCTTGAGCTCATTGCCCAGGTCGATGAGCATCTGATATTTATCCATCCAGTCGTCGAAGTCGCTGAACTCCTCCACGACCTCGTCCTGCAGTTCATTAATCGTCTTCATATTCTACTTTCTCCAACTTAAAGAATTTATCGTTTGGTCTGACCTTTCCCTTCACGGGGATGGAGACCAGCCATCCCTGCTCGGCCCGCCTGACAGGCTTGAGGTCATAGCGGATCTCGGTACAGTCGAGATACATCGCGCCGGTGGTGTTGCCGGTGATGAGCAACTTGTCGCCCACTTCAAAGGGAGCAGCCTCAACGGCAATCTCCGCCACGTTGAGTTTCGAGAAATATTTCGTCACCTTGCCCACGAGACGCTTGCGCTCCGTGGCGAGCGAGCCGTAGTGCTTGTTCCACTCGCCCATCGTCTGTCCCTGGTAATAGCCGTCCCAGAATCCGCGGTTAAAGACAGTGGCAAGCCGCTCGTCCCATGCGTCCTTCTTCTCTTCGGTAAACGTGCCGTCGAGCACCGCTTTCAGAGCCTCTTTATAGCAGGTCACCACGGTATAGACATATTCTGGTCCACGCGCACGTCCCTCGATTTTGAAGACGCGCACACCGGCTTTCATCATCTTGTCGAGGAAGCGGATGGTCTTCAGATCCTTGGGACTCATCACGTATTTGTTGTCGATCTCAAGCTGATTGCCCGTCTCGGCATCGGTGACGATATAAGAGCGACGGCAGATCTGTACACACTGGCCACGGTTGGCGGAGCGGTCGGCGGCGGCCAGACTCATGTAGCACTTGCCCGAGACCGCCATGCACAAGGCTCCATGGCAGAACATCTCTATGCGCACCGGCTTGCCGGCAGGGCCGCAGATCTGTTGCCGCTCTATCTCATCGTGGATGTGGCTCACCTGCTTCATGTTCAGTTCACGGGCCAGCACGCTGACGTCGGCAAACTGAGCATAGAACTTCAGTGCCTCCACATTGCTGATGTTGAGCTGAGTGGAGAGGTGCACCTCCATGCCTACTTGGCGGCAATAGACCATCACGGCGACATCGGAGGCGATGACAGCCGAAATGCCGGCCTCACGGGCTGCGTCGATGATGGTGTGCATCGTGGCCATGTCCTCGTCATAGATGATGGTGTTGACGGTGAGATAGGTCTTCACGCCATGCTCGTTGCAGATGCGCGCGATGTCGTGAAGATCGCTGATGTCGAAATGATTGGCACTGTGCGACCGCATGTTCAGCTGTCCGATACCAAAGTATACGGAGTCGGCGCCGGCCTGCAAAGCTGCAGCGAGTGACTCACGTGAGCCCACGGGGGCCATGATCTCAAAATCCTCTATTTTAGCATTCATAGTGCAAAGGTAATCAAATAATTGCTTATCTTTGCACTTGAAATGAAGAAAATAGTCTTTGGCCTGCTTGGCCTCGTGATGATCATCAGCTGCGGACGACCTCTAAAACGACAGCCGGTGAAGAGTGAGTTCAGAAATGATGTGGTCATCAAGACCACACCGGTTCTCGACCAGGGGCGCAGCCCGCTCTGCTGGGCCTATGCCATGCTGGCTACCATCGAGTCGGAGCATCTCATGCAAGGCGACTCGGTGCACCTCTCGGTGGACTATATGGCCAGAATGCTGCTCAAGGACGAGGCCACCAACTACTATTTCAACCGCAACGACGGCAAGGTGACGATGCGAGGCATGGCGTCGATGGTCTTTGATCTCATGGCAATGTATGGTATGTTGCCCTACGACAGCTATTATAATAATGTGTCGGTCGACTATCCCGTCGTTGCCCGCACAGTGCAGCAGATTGCGCGGGCAAGCTCTTCGCTCAGCATGCTCAACGAGCGGATAGACAAAACACTCGATGAGCAGATCGGTTACTTGCCCGGTACCATCATGATGTTGGGTGCCCGGTACACGCCCATGGAGTTTGCCCACAGCGTATGTCGACCCGAGGAATACTTGTCGCTGACGAGTTTCTCCCATCATCCTTTCGGCAAGCCGTTTATCTTGGAGGTGCCCGACAATCAGATGCGCGACTACTTCCTCAACGTTCCTATTGACACGCTCATGCATACCATCGTTCATGCGCTCAAGCACGGCCATCCTGTCTGTTGGGAAGGTGACATCAGCGAGCCGGGCTTTGACTTTGAGCGCGGCATCGCCGTACTGCAAAACGACAAGGCGGACTATGACCAACTCGACCGGCAGCGCGCCTTTGAGACGTTCCGCACCACCGATGACCACTGCATGGAACTATGCGGACTCGCCCACGACCGCCGGGGCCATCGCTTTTTTATTGCAAAGAATTCATGGGGACCGAACAACCGATTCGGCGGATTCATGTATCTGAGCTATCAGTATGTGAAACTTAAAACCATTGCCGTGTATCTCAGTAAAGACACCATGCAATATTGAAGTGCATTAAAATATATTTTTGTCAATAAATTTGGTATACAATCACGACTTAGCACTATATGCCAAATAGTGGTACAGAGGGGAAAACTGCCAACCTGATGTTTACATTTAAAATCATTTGTACTCGACAAGATTACATTTTTTCGTCATTTTACCAAAATAATGATTACATTATTTGCTTTATTCCCAATAATTTACTAACTTTGGGGTCAACGTAGAGCCCACGCACTGCGCCTAACAATAAGAACAATCATCAATAATAATATAATAACCTTAATTGCGAACTATGAGCTATCTAAAATTTGAAAAAGCCCTGATGACCAATTTACAGGAGAGCCTGCCCAAGGAAATCCTGCGAACCAACCGCTCAGGAGCCTACTCATGCTCATCAATAGTAGACTGCAACACGCGCAAATACCATGGTCTGTTTGTGATTCCCGTGCCGGAACTCGACGACGAAAACCATGTGTTGCTCTCTTCGCTCGATTGTAGTGTCATACAGCATGGGGCCGCTTTCAACCTGGGTCTGCACAAATACCAGGGCAACAACTACAGCCCGATGGGTCACAAATATATCCAATCGTTTGATTGCGACAAAGTACCCACCACCACCTACCGCGTCGGGGGCGTGATCCTAAGAAAAGAAGTAGTCTTTCAACATTATGAAAACCGACTCCTCATCCGCTATACCCTCGACGACGCACACTCTGCCACTACCCTGCAATTCCGTCCCTTTCTCGCCTTCCGAAGCGTCAGACAGTTCACACATGAGAACAGTGTGGCCAGCAGAGACTATTCTGAGGTCGAAAACGGCATCAGAACATGCATGTATCCGGGCTACCCCGACCTCTACATGCAGTTCTCCCGCAAGGTGAAGTTTGTCTTCCAACCCGACTGGTATCGTGGCATCGAGTATCCCAAAGAGCAAGAGCGAGGCTACGCCAGCAACGAGGATCTCTATGTGCCCGGCTACTTCGAAGTGCCCATACGCAAGGGCGAGAGCATCGTCTTTGCCGCCTCCACCACGGAAAACAAAGTGCGCACACTGAAACCGCTCTTCCAGCAAGAGCTCGACGAGAGAGCCCCACGCGACAATTTCTTCCACTGCCTGATCAACGCCGCGCACCAGTTCCACGTCGAAGACAAAAACGGCGAGAAATATATCCTGGCCGGATACCCATGGTTCAAAGCACGCGCGCGCGACACGTTCATCGCTTTGCCTGGTCTGACGCTGAGCATCGAAGAGACAGAGTTTTTCGAAGCCGTGATGAAAACAGCTGAGAAAGGTCTCCGCGAATTCATGGAGGAGAAACCACTCACCGTCAAACTCTATGAGCTCAATCAGCCCGACGTGCCCTTGTGGGCCATCTGGTGCATCCAGCAATACGCCAAAGAAGAGGGTGAAGAGCGGTGCGCTAAAAAATACGGACAGCTCGTCTGGGACATTCTCTCATATATCTCTGACGGCAAACATCCCAACCTGCTCGTTGCCGACAACGGCCTCGTGAAGACCGACGGATCGGAGCGCGCTGTCACCTGGATGAACTCTACGGCCAACGGACGCCCTGTGGTGCCGCGCACAGGATTTATAGTGGAGTTCAACGCTCTGTGGTACAACGCACTCTGCTTCGGTGCAAAACTTGCGCAAGAAGCACATCACGACGATATCGCCGCTAGCCTGAGCCTAAAAGCCGGCAAGGCCAAAGACGCTTTCCTCGCTACCTTCGTCAACAAGTTTGGCTATCTCTTCGACTATGTCGACGGTGAGAGCCAGGACTGGAGCGTCAGACCCAACATGATCTTCCCTGCTGCCTTTGACTACTCACCGCTCTCACAGGAACAGAAAAAAAATGTCATCGACATCTGCACCAAAGAACTGCTCACACCGAAAGGACTCCGCTCGCTGTCGCCAAAGAGCAGCGGATACAACCCCATGTATGTAGGACCACAGGCACAGCGCGACTACGCCTATCATCAGGGAACGGCATGGCCGTGGCTCTTCGGATTCTATGTCGAAGCCTGCCTGAAACTCTATAAACGCACTCGTCTGAGCTTCATCGAACGACAGATGGTCGGATACGAAGACGAGATGTTCTATCACTGTATCGGTACGCTTCCCGAGCTCTTCGACGGCAACCCGCCCTTCCACGGAAGAGGTGCCATCTCGTTCGCCGCCAACGTGGCCGAGATACTCAGAGCACTGGAGCAACTCGAAAAATATAAATACTAAATATAGGAGGAACCAATATGAAAGTCTTAATGTTTGGATGGGAGTATCCTCCTCATGTCTACGGCGGTCTGGCAACTGCCAACTTCGGTATCTCGGAAGGACTGCACGCTCAGGGCGATGTAGACATCACGCTCTGCCTGCCTAAACCCTGGGGCGACGAGGATCACACCTTCGCACATATCGTGGCCATGAACTGCGTGCCTATTGCCTGGCGAGATGTCAACTACGACTACGTCAAACAGCGCATCGGCAATCTGATGAGCCCAGAGGAATACTATCACTTCCGTGACCATATCTATGCCGACTTCAATTATATGAACGTCAACGACCTCGGATGCATGGACTTCGCAGGAGGCTATCCCGCCAATCTCCACGACGAGATCAACAACTACTCGATCATCGCCGGCGTGGTGGCACGATCGGAACAGTTCGACATCATCCACGCTCACGACTGGCTCACCTATCCCGCCGGCATCTTTGCCAAGCAGGTCAGTGGCAAGCCCCTGTGCATCCATGTACACGCTACTGACTATGACCGATCGCGCGGACATGTCAACCCCACTGTCTACGGCATAGAAAAAGACGGCATGGATCACGCCGACTGCATCATGTGCGTCAGTGACCTCACACGCAATACCGTCATCAACCAATACCATCAGGATCCACGCAAAGTATTCACCGTGCACAATGCCGTATACCCCCTTTCACCCGAAAACGAGATGATTCCGCGACCTGACCACACCGACCGCGACAAGATCGTCACCTTCCTTGGACGTATCACCATGCAGAAAGGACCAGAGTATTTCGTCGAGGCCGCCAACATGGTACTCCACCGCACACGCCACGTACGCTTCTGTATGGCAGGATCCGGCGACATGATGGACCAGATGATCTACCTGGCCGCTGAGCGAGGCATCGCCGACCGCTTCCACTTCCCCGGATTCATGCGCGGCAAGCAGGTCTATGAATGCCTGAAAGACTCTGATGTCTATGTCATGCCTTCGGTCAGCGAGCCTTTCGGCATCTCACCGCTCGAAGCCATGCAGTGCGGAACGCCGACGATCATCTCCAAACAGAGTGGATGTGCCGAAATCCTGCACAACTGCATCAAAGTCGACTATTGGGACATCCACGCTCTGGCTGACTCTATCTACAGCATCTGCCACAACCCAAGCCTCTTCCACTATCTGCAAGAGGAAGGAAAAAGAGAAGTGGCACAGATCACGTGGGAGAAAGTGGGACGATGGATCAGGGAACTATATATAAGGACGCTGGGCTGGTAACAGAGCATCGACACCCTTACCACTCCCTACCCGCCAGCCTTACCTCTCACAGCCCCAACAACAACTCCTCACAGCCCCAACAACAACCCTCCCAAAAGGCGGAAAGAAGTGAAATGCTGCAAGAGTAAGAACAAGGGATGGCCACAACACTTAAAGGGAAAGACAGCAACACTTAATTAATAGGTGGGCTTGGTTCTGTAAGACGGTGCTCAGCACCGTCCCCCTCCGCAATCCATCATCAACATTGATATCATTCAACACTCAACATCCAACACTGAACATTATGAAAACCATTTGTCTATATTTCGAAATACATCAGATCGTACATCTGAAACGCTACCGCTTCTTCGACATCGGTACCGATCATTACTATTACGACGACTATGAGAACGAGCGCTCCATCAATCACATCGCCGAATGCTCATACATGCCTGCCCTGAACACACTGCAAAAGATGATCCAGGACAGCAACGGATACTTCAAATGCGCGTTCTCCATCTCCGGCGTCGGCATGGAACAGTTGGAAGTGCACGCACCGCAAGTGCTCGACAAACTCCAGGAACTCAATAAAACGGGATGCGTGGAGTTTCTCGCCGAACCGTATTCCCACGGCCTGTCATCACTCAAGGACAGCGAGTGCTTCGCTGCCGACGTGCGCAAGCAATGCAAAAAGATGGTCGACTATTTCGGCCATAAACCTACCGTGCTGCGCAACTCCTCGCTCATCTACAGCGACGACATCGGACTGCAGGCCGCACAGCTCGGGTTCAAAGGGATGCTTACCGAGGGAGCCAAACACGTGCTCGGATGGAAATCACCACACTATGTCTACAACTGCGCCATGGCTCCTGAACTGAAACTCCTGCTCCGGGATGTCACCATGAGCGATGACATCAGTCTCAGATTCAACAACAGCGACTGGGAGGGATACCCACTCTTTGCCGACCAGTATATCGACCGCATCGCAAAAGCTCCACAGGAAGAGCAGGTCTTCAACATCTTCATGGAGCTCTCTGCACTTGGTATCGCACAACCACTGTCGTCAAATATCCTTGACTTCATGGCCGCTCTGCCAAAATTCGCCAAAGGGGCAGGCATCACTTTCTCCACACCCACCGAAATCTGCAACACGCACAACAGTGTAGGAAACCTCGACGTGCCCGACACGCTCTCATGGACCGACGAGGAGCGTGACGTCAGCTCATGGCTCGGAAACCCCATGCAGCGAGAGGCTTTCGACAAACTCTACAGCGTGGCAGAGCGCGTGCGCATCGCCGACGACCCACGTATCAACCAAGACTGGGACTATCTGCAGGCCAGCAACAACTTCCGCTTCATGACCACAAAGCCCAGCAGCGTGGGACTCGACCGAGGCATCTACTCCAGCCCCTTTGACGCCTTCACCAACTACATGAATATCCTCGGTGACTTCATCAACCGAGTCAACAGCCTCTATCCGCCTGAAATCGACAACGATCAGCTCAACTCCCTACTCACGACCATCAAGAACGAGGGAGACGAGATTGCAATGAAAGACAAAGAAATCGCAAGACTCCAGGCTAAACTCGAAAAACTTGAGGCCGCCAACGAGAAACTGCGCGAAAACGAGGAAAAGCCCAAGACAAAACCGGCACACAACACACGCAAGAACGCAAGCAAGAAAGAGACTGCGAAAAAGGAAACGGAAAACGCAGCAAAAACTACAACTCCCGATACAAAAGAGAAAAAATAACAATTACTCCTTCCTTTTACAGCACTTTAGCACAAACGTCCGGAAAACGGCATGATTCCTAAATGGAAAAAATGCTCCGGAAAGATAGTATCAGCACAAAAGAGGCGACGCATCTTCGCAATGCATCGCCTCTTTTATGCTCCTACGTATAATTCTCTTATAATATTTACGTGTGTGCGCACACAAATGTTTGACATAGGTCAAGAAAAGAATACTTTGCCCATAAAATCATCATAAAGTGTTGTTCGTACATAAAAAACTTTCTACCTTTGCAGTGTCAAAAGGAAACAAGTTCGTGAGAACTATAATCCAAGTAGACTGAACATATTTGTTCAATAGGTTTAAGGTTAGTAGATTGTTTCATATAGGTTTTTAGTTTTTAGGTTTAAGATTATTTTTTTTAGGTTTTCATTAGGTTATTAAGTCAGTTAAGGTAAAATTAAGATTGTTATTTAGGTTAGCACAAATCCTCACCTCCCAATGGGAGAGGTGAGGATTTGTTTTTTATTCAGCAAAGTGCTGAGCGGTACGGGCACAACAGCGTTCTCCACTCTGCCACACATAAAAAACTAATATTTTGTTTTCTCGAAATATATTGGTATCTTTGCACTAAAGATAGAATCACGATGATGGATGCACTCACCTACCTTGAAAGCCAATGCCGGCTCAGACGTAATGTGCTGACCGGAGAAACACTCTATGCTCCTACCGACATGGCCGAATACAAGCCGCTGTCAGTGGAAGCACAGAACACGCTGCTGCTGATGGCCAACAGCCAAGGAGTAGATCTCACCGAACAGAAACTGCAACAATACATCCACTCGACCATCATCGAACAATGGAATCCCGCTAAAAGCTGGATGGAAAGCCTCGAACCATGGGACGGAAATGACTATGTGGATGAATTGGCACAGCGCATCATCACCTCAAATCCTGACTGGCCGCATCGCTTCCATAAGTGGATGCTGCAGATGGTCGCACGATGGATGGGACTGACCGTGCCGCAAAACGATGTCATCGTGCCCGTCATCGTCGGACAATTCGGCTATGGCAAGACGACATTCTGCAACCTTATCCTGCCGCCATGCCTCAGACGATACTACACCGATCAAGTGCGTGTGCGCCAAATGGCCGATGTCCACGAGCTCGTCACCACCCATCTGCTCATAGCCCTCGATGAGTTCTACCAGGAAAACACCGACCAGTTGCCTGCCGTACGCTATCTCTTCTCGCGCAGCACGCCCGTGCAGCGATGGCCCTACGGCACAACACGGGAACCACGGAAGAACTACGCTGCCTTCATCGCCACGACAGGCAATCTCCATCCGATGACCGACGCTGCCGGTGCCGCACATCTCTTTTGTGTGGAAATCACCCACGCCATCGACACAAAAACGCCCATCGACTATGACCAACTCTATGCTCAGCTCGCTGAGGAACTGGAAAACGGCGAGAACTATACACTCAACGACGAAGAGCGCGAAGCCATGGCTGTGCAAAACTCTCCCTTCCAGGAAGCCGATAACCTCGTAAAGATGGTCTCAATGCTCTATGCCGCACCACCAAAGGGGAAAAAAGTAAAAGCCACTTATATCGACACTATCATCGACCGGCTGATGAAGGAATATCCCTACTGGACACCGGGAGACCACGTCAATCAGGACGTAGGCTTCGCCTTGCAGGACGCTGGATTCACACGCACACGCATTCACGGACGCTCTGCCTATAAAGTCGTAGAGAAAGATCCAAGAAAGATCGACGAGAATTTCGACAACGAACCACAGAGAAAAGAAGAAGAGAACTTCGACAACAACCCGCTCGCACGAGCACTGCTCGCCGGACTGGGCGGACTGAAAAAGCCATGATGGCGGTGTTCTGCCTGCTTAAGACAGAAATACATCTCTTCGTCATGCCGCACATACCCTATGGCAATGCAATGTCAAGTGCACATTATTATAATAAGGTGTCCACCACCTTAATAAGACACCCACCGTTACATTTGCCCGCACTCCTTATTATATATAGGGACATCAACAAGACATTTCATCGTTAGCAAATCATTCTTATGAAAAAAATATTTCTCTTTCTGCTGTTCTGTCTGCTGACAGTAGCCATACATGCTCAAGGTTATTACACGAAATACTATGCCGACAAAACCTTCGTCAAAGAGGCACAGAACTGGATGAACAGTGGTGCCTGGCGCGAGGGATTCACGGCTGCAAGCCCGCACGCCATAGTAAACGCCGCTGAGTTCTATACGCAATATCAAAAGAATCCAGAACAGTGGAAGGCTCTCTTCAGCTGGTTGGCAAAGACTGACTTGCTCGCCCTACCCAAAGGACGCACGCCAATTCCCGGCTCTACGCTTGTCGCCAGTGTGGAAGACGACGTCAACCGGGAACTCAGTCTCCAACGGTCGGAGAGTCATCACCACCATATCGACTTCCAATATGTCGTGAAAGGCACAGAGCGCTTCGGGCTCATCGACCACTTCACCAGCAAGATCAACGTGCCCTACCGACCCGATGTCGTGCACTACGACTATGATCCACAGCGTGCCCGCTTCTTCGACAGCGATCCACAGCACTTCTTTCTCTTCTTCCCCAGCGACTGGCATATCGCTAAAGTGAAGACTGACAGCGGCGACCAGCACATCCGAGTCGTCGTCGTAAAGGTCGAATATCGTTAAGCCGCCGAAAAGGATAATTAATGATGAGCTTGCACAAATCGTGTAGGCCACGATAAGTCTGAATAAAAAATATATGTCTACAAAAGATACGGCACTCACGCCGATGATGAAGCAATTCTTCTCGCTCAAGGCCAAACATCCCGATGCCTTGTTGCTCTTCCGCTGTGGTGACTTCTACGAGACCTATGGCGACGATGCCATCGTGGCCTCGCAAATTCTCGGCATCACCCTTACCAAACGCAACAATGGAGGCAACACCGGCGACACGCCGATGGCCGGTTTCCCTCACCATGCTCTCGACACCTATCTGCCGAAGCTCATTCGCGCCGGAAAACGCGTGGCGATATGCGATCAACTCGAAGATCCAAAAAAGAAACGTGCCGCCATCAAGGGTAAAAAAGGACTCTCCGAAATGGACAAAATGGTGAAGCGAGGCATCACAGAACTCGTCACGCCAGGCATCGCCATGAGCGATAATGTACTCAACTACAAAGAAAACAACTTCCTCGCTGCCATACACTTCGGTAAAACAGCTTGTGGACTGAGCCTGCTCGACATCTCCACGGGTGAGTTTCTCACTGGTGAAGGCACCTACGACTACGTTGAGAAGCTCCTGGGAAACTTCTCACCAAAGGAAGTACTCTATGACCGAACACGCAAAAAAGACTTTGAGCAGTTCTTCGGTACGAAATATTGTGTTTTCGAAATGGACGACTGGGTGTTTACAGAACAAAACGCCCGCCAGAAACTCTTAAAGCATTTCGGCACCAAATCGCTGAAAGGCTTCGGCGTAGAGCATCTCAAGGCAGGTATCGTAGCCTCCGGTGCGATCATGCAATACCTGGAACTTACCCAGCATACAAGCATCAACCACATCACATCCTTGAAGCGCCTCGAGGAGGAAAAATACGTAAGACTCGATAAGTTCACCATCCGCTCTCTGGAACTCTTACAGCCGATGCAGGAAGACGGACTGTCGCTGCTCGACGTCATCGACCGCACGACCACGCCAATGGGTGGACGTATGCTGCGACGGTGGATGGTTTTCCCGCTGAAAGAGGTTCCGCGTATCAACGAGCGACTCGACATCGTGGAGTATTTCTTCAAGCATCCCGACTTCCGGCAACTCATTGATGAGCAACTCCACCGCGTCGGCGACCTGGAACGTATCATCTCCAAGGTGGCAGTAGGACGTGTATCACCACGGGAAGTCGTACAGCTGAAGAATGCATTAATGGCTGTGCAACCCATCAAAGGGGCTTGCCAGACGGCTGACAACGACTGTCTCAGACGACTCGGTGAGCAACTCAACCTATGCGAAAGTCTGCGCGACCGCATCGAAAAGGAAATAACACTCGATCCGCCACAGCTCGTCAGCAAAGGAGGAGTTATCGCCGACGGCTACAGCCCCGAACTCGATGAACTGAGAAACATCTCACGCGGCGGCAAAGACTACCTGCTGGAGATACAGCAACGCGAGACAGAGAAAACAGGAATATCCTCGCTGAAAGTGGGATTCAACAATGTTTTCGGCTATTATCTTGAAGTACGCAACACCTTTAAAGATAAAGTGCCAGAAGGATGGATACGCAAACAGACACTCGCACAAGCCGAGCGCTACATCACTCCAGAGCTGAAAGAATACGAGGAAAAGATATTGGGTGCCGATGAGAAAATACTGGAATTGGAGGCCCGCCTCTTCTCTGAACTCATCGTAGCCATGCAGGAGTTCATCCCGCAGATACAGATCAACGCCAACATTCTGGCGCACATCGACTGTCTGCTCTCCTTTGCCAAGGTGTCGGAAGACAACTGCTATGTGCGCCCCGTCGTGGACGACACAGATGTGCTCGACATCCACCAGGGCCGCCATCCCGTTATTGAAACACAAATGCCACTCGGCGAGCGCTATGTGCCCAACGATGTCTATCTCGACACAGAGAAACAACAGATCATGATGATTACCGGTCCTAACATGGCCGGTAAGTCTGCTCTGCTGCGCCAAACGGCACTGATTGTGCTCATGGGACAGATAGGATGCTTTGTTCCGGCTGAGAGCGCAAGAATAGGAGTCGTAGACAAGATCTTCACACGTGTGGGAGCCAGCGACAATCTCTCCTTGGGAGAGTCTACATTCATGGTGGAGATGACCGAAGCGGCAGATATTCTGAACAATGTGTCAACCCATTCTCTCGTGCTCTTCGACGAACTCGGACGCGGCACGTCCACCTACGACGGCATCTCCATCGCTTGGGCTATCGTGGAGTATCTTCATGAAAATGAACATGCCCACGCCCGTACGCTCTTCGCCACGCACTACCATGAGCTCAACGAAATGGAGAAGCACTTCCCAAGAATCAAGAACTACAACGTCTCGGTCAAGGAAGTTGACGGTAAGGTGATCTTCCTGCGTAAACTCGTTCCCGGTGGTTCGGAGCACTCCTTCGGTATTCATGTAGCTGAGATCGCCGGTATGCCGCGCTCTATCGTCAAGCGCGCCAACACTGTCTTGAAGCAACTTGAGGCGGAGGGATCGGAAGTGGGAGCAGCAGGAAAACCTAAGATGGAAAACATTGCAGACAAGAAAGACGGTGTGCAACTCAATATCTTCCAACTCGACGACCCTGTTCTCTCTCAAGTGCGTGACGAGATTCTCGGTCTTGACATCAATAACCTCACACCTGTGGAAGCACTCAACAAACTCAATGAAATCAAGAAGATAGTGACAGGGAAAAGCAAGTAAGGGGAAGCCTCACCCCCAAAAATAAGCGGCACATACTACCCCCCAGCCTCACCCCCTTACCCCTCTCCAAGGGGAGAGGGGAGTGAAATGCCAGATAAACAAACGCTCTGACACGATTAGCTTGGGAACGGGCCGCCCTATATCAATCCCCCCTATCACCCGCAGAGCATTTTACTCCCCTCTCTTTTGGAGAGGGGTTGGGGGTGAGGCTGCAAGGGGGCAAGGCCGCCCCTACATTGTTTTATTGTGTACTCACTTGAGTATCTTGTCTACTTTCTCAACGATGTCAAGGGGCTGGATGCCCGTCAGACAAGCATAGTCTCCGCGCCGGCATACCTTATTGCCATAGATGGAGCAAGGGCGGCACGGCAGATCTATCTGCACAGCATTGTCCTCACTTTGTCCCCAACCCATAAATCCGGCATAGGGATGCGTGGCTCCCCACACGCTCACCACAGGCGTAGCGACGAGTGAAGCCAGATGCATGTTGGCACTGTCCATGCTGATCATCACGTCGAGATGACTCATCAACACCAGTTCCTTCATCATGCCACCCAATGCAGCAGAGGCGTTCACACAGTTGGTGTGACGGCTCACAAGGTCGTCAAGCTGCTGTTTCTCAATGGTACCACCGCCAAAAAGAAAGATGCGACAAGAAGGATGGCGGCGCGTCAGTTCCGTCATTACCTTCTCCATCTGCGACAATGAATAGGCTTTTCCACGATGTGCAGCAAAAGGAGCTATGCCGATCCACTGCTGAAACGGCTTTTTGATATTGTAGCCCTCAGGCAATTGTGACAGTCCGGCCTGCTCAGGCGTCAACAGCGAGGTAAACTCCAAATGGACAGGATAGCCCAACTGCTCAAACACCTTGGCGTAATTATCAAAAGCGGAGGGAATGGGCTCAAACACCTTATTATTATAGGATACCAGCTGACGACGTTGCATGCGGTGCTTATCAAGATGCGCAACACGATAACGGTCAAAGTTGAAACGCATCCGCAAGTAATCCGAACGAATGACATTGTGAAGATCTGCTATCGCCGTGAAGTTCTTTGCAGTCAGACGCCGGTAAAGTGCATTAAGCCCCTTCAGCCCATGATACTCATTGGTCAGGTCTGCCTCCATGAATCCCACGTTCGGTGCCATGTTTTCAAACAGCGGACGAGCAAAGGGCTTGGAAAGCATGGTGATGCGCACTTCGGGATACTGCCTTGCCAAAGAATAGACCACAGGCACCGTCATGGCGACATCTCCTAAGGCAGAAAAGCGGATGATCAGTATATGTTCGGTTTTCATATTAATTAGGGCTAAGGTATCCTTACTTTTCTTTTCCGTATATTTTACTTCTTACTGTAAAGAACGGGGTTGGTGCTCGGATCGTTGTACATTTTCATCTGGCGATACACTTTCATGTATTTCCGTCCTTCCTGAATATCCTCCAGCAATTGGTCGATGGCCAGCGAAAGATCCTTCTGCTGCTCCAAAAGCACATTGAGTTTAGCCTGGCAGCGCGCTTTGTGTTCTTCCGTAGCATCGTTGCGCTGTGTCTGCTCCCGCATGTGATAGATCTTCAGTGCGAGGATACTCAAGCGGTCCACAGCCCAGGCCGGGCTCTCTGTGTTGAGCCGCGCATCAGGAAGCGGAGTGACATCGGAATACTTCTGTCGGAAATAGGAGTCGATCTGCTCCACCAAGTCCGTGCGGTCTTGATTGGAGCGATCAATGCGCCGTTTGATGCTCAACGCCTCTATAGGATCGATATGCGGGTCACGGATGATATCTTCCAAATGCCACTGGACAGTATCTATCCAGCACTTCAGATAAAGCCGGTTGTCAATGGATTCGCGCTCATAAGGATTGTTGATCGGCGTATCCACATTGTCCATGACATGATAATCATCAATGGCTTTGTTGAAAATCTCGTTGCACTGTTGAGTAAAAGACATATATTGTTCAGAATTGATTGATGCGTTCATGCAAAGTTACCAACTAATTTTGAGATATACAACGAAAAGGAGGAAAAAGAAGAAAAAAAAAACTATATTTTATGCACAAATAATAGGTTAATGTGCACGAAAATAGCATTTTATCGATAAAATATTTGTGTAATCGGTAAAAAATTTGTTCCTTTGCACCCAGTTTAATAGTGAAAATACAAAATTAATCATTTAAAACGTTACAATTATGTCAGAAATTGAATCAAAGGTTAAGGCTATCATCGTAGACAAACTGGGTGTTGACGAGGCTGAAGTAAAGCCAGAAGCAAGCTTCACCAACGATCTGGGCGCTGATTCTCTCGATACCGTAGAGCTCATCATGGAGTTCGAGAAGGAGTTCGGCATTTCTATTCCCGACGACAAGGCTGAGACCATTCAGACTGTAGGCGACGCCATCAAGTACATTGAGGACAACGCTAAGTAATTACGTCTGAAGCGTTTCTCCGTTTAGCGTTTAATGTAGTTCACCATTTACATTTCTTTCAGACTGCCAGTTGGCAACTGACTCAGACACATTAAACGCTAAACTCTTTTAATCAAAAACATAATCCAATGGAATTGAAAAGAGTAGTTGTAACAGGTTTAGGCGCCGTCACGCCAGTAGGTAACTCCGTCGACGAGATGTGGAGCAACCTGCTTGCCGGCAAGAGCGGTGCAGCACCTATTACATCATTTGACACAACCAATTTCAAGACGAAGTTCGCTTGTGAAGTCAAGGACCTCAATGTCAATGACTACATCGACCGCAAGGAGGCTCGTAAGATGGACCGCTGCACCCAGCTGGCCATGATCAGTGCCATTCAGGCTGTCAAGGACTCGGGCATGGATTTGGAGACTGTCGACAAAAACCGCGTAGGTGTGGTCTACGGTATCGGCATTGGAGGCATCAAGACATTCCAGGACGAGGTAGTGTACTACGGCCAGCACATGGATCGCGGACCGATGTTCAACCCGTTCTTCATCCCCAAGATGATTTCAGATATTGCAGCTGGACAGATCAGCATTCACTTTGGCTTCCATGGTCCCAACTATGTGACCACCAGTGCGTGCGCTTCGTCATGCCATGCTTTGGCTGACGCTTTCAACCTGCTGCGCCTGGGCAAGGCTGATGTCATCCTGGCCGGAGGTGCCGAGGCTGCCATTTGCGACTGCGGTGTCGGTGGTTTCAACGCCATGAAAGCTCTTTCCACACGCAACGACGATCCTCAGGGCGCAAGCCGCCCATTCAGCGCAAGCCGCGACGGATTTGTCATGGGTGAGGGGTCTGGCTGTCTGATTTTGGAGACTCTCGAGCACGCCAAGGCTCGTGGTGCTAAGATCTATGCCGAGATTGCCGGTGAGGGCATGAGTGCAGACGCATATCACATCACTGCCTCTCATCCTGAAGGACTCGGTGCTAAGCTCGTCATGAAGGCAGCTCTCGAGGACGCTGGCATGAGCGTGGAGGATATCGACTACATCAATGTCCACGGTACTTCCACTCACGTAGGCGACATCTCTGAGGCCAAGGCCATCAAGGATCTCTTCGGCGAGCAGGCTTACAAGGTCAACATCAGCTCTACCAAGAGCATGACCGGCCACCTCCTCGGTGCCGCAGGTGCCGTAGAGGGCATGATCTGCGTGCTGAGTGTAAAGAACGACATCGTGCCGCCGACCATCAACCACGCCGAGGGCGATGATGATCCGGAGCTGGACTACAACATGAACTTCACTTTCAACAAAGCTCAGAAACGTACCATACGTGCTGCCTTGTCCAATACCTTCGGCTTTGGCGGACACAACGCTTGCGTCATCGTCAAGAAGTACGCTGAGTAATAGATTGCTGAACAAAGAAAGTATATGTTTAATCATATCTTAGACAGAATAAGGCTCCCCTTCCGAAAGGATAAGGAGCTTTATTCTTCTTTATACCATATCATCGGTGTATATCCCCACAACATCAGCTATTACAAAATGGCGCTGATGCACAAAAGTGTCATGCACCGCAACAAAAAAGGCAAACCCGTCAACAACGAGCGACTCGAATTCCTGGGCGACGCCATCCTCGACGCTGCGGTAGGCGACATCGTCTACCGACACTTCCCCGGCAAGCGGGAAGGCTTCCTCACCAACACGCGATCGAAACTCGTACAGCGCGACACACTCAACAAACTGGCCATGGAGATGGGCATCAACAATCTCATTCTCTCCAGCGGCCGCTCCGCCACCCACAACAGCTATCTCGGTGGCAACGCTTTCGAGGCACTCGTCGGCGCACTCTACCTCGACCGTGGCTACGACGCCTGTATGACCTTCCTTAAGAAACGCATCCTCTCGCAGATGATCAATATCGACAAGGTGGCATACAAGGAGGTGAACTTCAAAAGCAAACTCATCGAGTGGAGTCAGAAAAACAAGGTGAACCTCGACTTCAGCCAGACCACACAGAGCAAGGATGCCAACGGCAGTCCCACATTCTGCTGCGTGATCAAGCTCGAAGGTCTTGACGGATGCATGGGCAAAGGCTTCTCGAAAAAGGAAAGCCAGCAGAAAGCCGCAAAGGACACCCTCGATAAACTCAAGCGCGAACCACAGTTCATCGACAGTGTCTTCGCCGCCAAGGCCAGCCGCACCAAGATGGAAGAGGAACCGGTACAGGATGTACCCAGCACCAGCGAGGCTGAAGCTTTCGTCAAGACGACAGACGCTTCCCGCAACATGGGGCCGAAGCACGAGACATCGTTCCGCGAGCAGGTCTTCTCCGAAGAAGACAGTGCACTCGAGCAACCAGCCAACTCTGTAGAGGCAAAGGAAGAGGAATTCGACCTGAGCGATATCAGTGCCAGGGAGAAAACCCGGGAGGAGATCATCGCTGCCGCTGAAGAGGCTGCCTTCGTTGAAGACGGAGACAATCAGAAATAATAGCTTTTATTCTATCCATACGATGATGATGGGCCCAACCTCGCCGCAGGTTGAGCCCATCATTGTTTTTCTACGCCAACCTCCTTATGCCTCTACAACCTGAAAACAATGGAACAGTCAGACTGACACGCCCTCCTCATAATCTTTCATATACTCTATCCGATCATGTTTACATCGCACCTGATACACGATACACGATCAGTGATCCATAAGATCTTATTCACTATACACAATACATTGTCATTTCTATGTGGATAACCCTGTGGAAAACTGTGGAAAAACCTCGGAATAACTTTATGCTTATCCACACGATCGTGTCGAAAAGCCACAGACTGGGGATATCCACAGTCTTTTGAAAGCAATGCGACAAAGTTTTCCACGCTTTTACACCGAAAAAAGATATAAACTTATTATCTTTGCACAATAGTTGATAATTGTGGATAAGTAGACAACCAACTGATAAACAAAGAGAAGATATTCAACCATGATGTGGATCTTTCTATTTCCGATGTTGATATCCTAAACACCAAATATTTCAATATCATAATATCAACTTTTCCACATTACATCATCATACTATTATTTCTTTTTTTATAGAAGAAAGACTAATAGAATAATAATGAATGGTGGATAACACCGAAAACAGAACGCATACACATGGAGACGATCAAGAAGGAATGGAAGGAAAAAGGGTATGTCGATGAGCCGATTCCCGAGGGACTGGACTTGAAAAAGGCCATCAGACAACTGTGCAAGGAGAAGGATGCCATCATCCTGGCGCACTACTATACCGTAGGCGACATCCAGGACATCGCTGACTTTGTCGGTGACTCGCTGGCTTTGGCCCGTAAGGCGGCAGACACCGACGCGAAGATGATGGTGATGTGTGGCGTGCACTTCATGGCAGAGACCTGCAAACTGCTCTCTCCCGACAAGACAGTGCTCTGTCCCGACCTCACAGCGGGCTGCTCTTTGGCCGACAGCTGCGACGCTGCAGACCTGAAGAAATACAAAGAGGAACACCCGGGCTATCAGGTGGTGAGCTATGTCAACACCACGGCGGCTGTCAAGGCGCTCACGGACTGTGTGGTCACCTCGGGCAATGCCGAGAAGGTGATGGCGAGTTTCCCAAAGGACGCAAAAATCATCTTTGGGCCGGATTATAACCTTGGCAACTATATCAACAGCGTCACGGGGCGCCACATGCTCTTGTGGAATGGTGGCTGCCATGTCCATGAGAAGTTCTCTGTCGACGGCATTGTGAAACTCAAGCAGGAGCATCCTCATGCCGTGGTGATGGCGCATTTGGAGTGCAAGGCTCCTGTGCTGGCCATCGCAGACGTGAAAGGCTCCACTGCCACAATGCTGAAATATGCCCAAGCGCATTCTGAGATCAAGGAGTTCATCTTGGCTACTGAGGCGGGCATCTTGCATGAGATGCAGCGCACGTGTCCCGATCAGACTTTCATCCCCGTACCGCCGGAGGTCAGCGAGGGAGGAGTAGGGTGCTCATGCAACGAGTGTGAGTATATGAAGAAAAACACGCTTGCCAAGATCTATAATGCGTTGAAGTATGGTTGGCCAAGCGTAGAGATAGACCCGGCAATCGCCCATGAGGCCGTGAAACCCATTCAGCGCATGCTCTCGCTGTCGTAAGGAAAACAGCCTCACCCCCAACCCCTCTCCAAGGGGAGAGGGGAGTAAAATGCTCTGCGGACGATAAGGTATTGGCGTAGGGGCGGCTCGCTGTGGCCGCCCTATCCCCCGTATGGCAACCTACAGAACAACCAAGGCTGTTTGGAGGTTAACGCCCCACTACGTGGAATTACGAATATCCCCGAATATTAAGAATATTATTCTCGATATTCGGGGATATAATTGTTACCACCAAGCATGATGATCGATATATATGTCTTGCGGGGTTAGTGGCGTTGATAATATATGTCTTGCGGAGTTAGTGGCGTTGATAATATATGTCTTGCGGGGTTAGGGTGGCCACGGCGGGCCGCCCCTACCTTGTTGACCCCTTGTTAGTAATTACTCCCCTCTCCTTTGGAGAGGGGTACAGGGGTGAGGCTGTGTTTGGGGGTGAGGCTGTTATTCTTCCTCCTCCCACTGGTTGCCGGGGAACGACCCTTGCTTTGAGAGGGCACTGGTACCACTTACCGGCGGCGTGTTTTCCGTGGTGCCTATTATACCAGTATAGCTTTCACCTGTTGGAGCGAGGTTGTATTCTCCACTTCCGGCGAGCATGCTTTCTGCTGCGTCTATCTCCTTGATCTTCAAGGTTGGTTTCATATAAATTGCTTTCATTGTATGATGTTTTAAGGGTTTTACTTTCTGATGACTTTATGGCCGTTGACGATGACCAGGCCTTTGTAGTTGTTGTCGACACGCTGTCCAGCGAGGTTATAGTGCACGTCTTCTACGTTTTTATTCTCTTCCATGGTGTTGATGATGCCGGTAGTGGTGTTGCCGATGGCATAGAATGGTTTGGCGGCAACGGTAGAGGCAGTGTTGACAGTGAGAAATCCTTTGAAAGGAGCAATGGTATCATTGACCTTTACGGGATAGAATCCGCAGCCGTTGCCCTGTTTGGAAAGCACGTAGACGGAAAAGGCTTTAGTCACATTCGTGTTGTTATTACTGAATTTCAAGTCATTGTTTTCAATGGTTGTGGTCTCGTCGCCACGCCCCAAATCGTACGTTCCGTCATTGGCCTTGACGACTACGGCCGTGTTGCCAGGGATGGCATTAACCGGTGTGAGCGTCACTTGGTTGGCTGAAGCATCGTACTTCACGGTGTAAGCCTTGATGCCGCTGCTCTTGGAGAAGTCCACGGGGCGTCGGCTGACAAAGGTAGCCCATCCGGCCGCGCTGACCTTCGCCTGTTCCTGGTATTCGTTGATGCTTATCAGCTGAGCGTTTTTCAGCACTTTAGTTTTGTTATTAGTTCCCACTGTCGCTTGAACCACGACTTCGTCCCCACGTACAATTTGTGAGGCTCGTGTGATGTCAGCATTTTGCAGATACCGTCCGTTTAATACTTCAAGGGTATTGTCAGCGTTTTCTGTATCAGCGATGTAGTAGTTGAGAGTGGGACTGCTGCTGTTGTATGTTTCTGTCTTGGCGACCTTTGCCTTGATATATACTTGAGTATTGTCAGCTGTTTTAAGAGCTTGTGCAACAGAGATGAGTTCGTTTTCTTCCACCTTTTTAAAGTATTGTGAGGCCACCTTGCTTTTTTCACCATTTATGTAGGCTACGGCTTTCACGGGAGTGGAAGCGTTGAGTGAAAAAGGTGCCGTGTATACTGTACTCTGATCTGTAGGTTCTGTACCGTCAATGGTGTAGTAGATCTTGGCGTCTTGATTTTCGCTACTGAGCGTCACAGAAGTACTATCAAGAAACGTGGTAGAGCCGGAGATATGAGGAGAGTTGTCTGAAGTATAATAGACTATTTTGGAAATTTGGATAGGACCATTTTGCGTAGCTTTATTATTTAGGGATAAATAGAATTTATAATAGCAATTTTTTTGAGGATGTGGAATTGTACATGATACAATACCGCCTTCCTTAAATTTAGTTGTAATGTCGATTTTTTGTGGGTTGGGGGTAAAGTTTGAATCTGTACTTATTAGAATTTGTGCATATTCTACTACGTTGGGTTTTATTTTATCAACATAAATATCAATTTTAGATACTGCTTCCTCATATGGCTGCATATTTATTATATATGCATTTGATATTATATTTTTTCTTCCGCATTTCACGTAAGGCCATTCAGCTTTTTTGTTATAAAAGTAATATACCCTCCATGAGTCCTTGCCATAAGTTGCCGTCCGTTTTTCCGAGTAGGTATAGCATCCTTTCATTTTCACTTTTGCAAAGTCCAAAGTCTTGTAGACAATGTCCTCTGCAAGTAACTTCTCCGAAACAGCTAACAGGAGAAAGCAAACCATTAAGAGTCTTACCAGTTTTTTCATAGTTGTTCGTTTCTTATTTTATTCATTACAAAAATAAGCATAATATTTAAGAAAAACAAGGAAATAACTGATTAAATTTTTTTTTTGTTAGATAATTATTGTTCCAAGAAGTTGTCTATCTTACGTTTTAGCAATTTCATGGTTCATCACATTTTTCTAAATTTGAGTTTTGTTTGATACAAGATGTTCATTGGTTGGCTGCGCGATAGATCTCCTCCACTCTCTTCACCTTTTCCTCCATCGGCAGCATGGCGTCGACCCAATGGATGACCGTACCACGGCGCTCCATGCCGCGGAACCACGTCATCTGGCGCTTGGCAAACTGGTGGATGGCAATCTCCAGTTGGCGCACCATCTCGTCGTAACTGAGCTGTCCGATGACGTACTCTGTGACGTATTTATACTCCAGGCCATAGTAGGTGAGGTCTTCGGCCTTGATGCCACTGTCGAGCAGACGGCGCATCTCCTCCACCATGCCATGGTCGAGACGCTGATGCAGACGGGCTGTGATGCGGCGGCGGCGCTCATCGCGGTCGATGGCTACGCCGATGACGACACTGTCGACAGGCGGCATCTGCCGCAGCTCGGTGGGATGCTCGAGGTTGTAGGTCTCGATCTCTATGGCACGGATAGCGCGTTGGCACGAATCTACGTCGGTTTTGTTGTGCATCGTAGAGCCCGTCTGCTGTTTCAGTTTCACGAGCATGTCGGTCAACTCGTCGAGATTCTTGCCCTCTAAGTGCTGCCGCAGTACCGGGTTCTGCGGTACGGGAGAGAGCGCATAGCCCTTGAGCACCGCCTCGATATACAGGCCAGTGCCCCCGCAGAGGATGGGCAGCGCACCGCGCTGTTGGATGTCGTCGTAAACGCGGTGGAAGTCCTGCTGGTACTGAAACAGGTTGTATTTCGTTCCCGGTTCCGCGATGTCGATGAGATGATAGGGCACAGGCTGCCCGTCGACGACATAGTCTTCGAGGTCCTTGCCCGTGCCGATGTCCATACCGCGGTATACTTGTCGTGAGTCGCCGGAGAGAATTTCACCGCCGAGCACGTGTGCCACGTGTGCGGCGAGGTCGGTTTTGCCCGTTGCTGTGGGGCCGAGAATGGTCAAGAGTTTCTTCATAGTGGTGTGCGTAGCCTGCTGCTGCAGAGAGATATGGATTTATCCGCTGACAGCTGTTTGCCAAACTATTGGTGGTTCTTTCTGCAAACTTACATAAAAAACGGGAGACCCGCAAGTCGGATCTTCCGTTTTTTGGTAAGCAAATTCATTTTTTATGTTCAACAAAGTGTCTGCAAAGGTAATAAGTACCAAGAGTTGATGTTATCAAAAGCAGAAGGGTTAAAGAATCGAGTTTAAAGTCTTCTGCGATGAGTAAGAGAAAAACTCCAAATATATAGATGATTATGATGCAAAATACTCTCCCCATAAATATAAGAATGATGCTTTTAAAGGCAAGCCGGACGGTCAGAGACGGCAGGTTCTTCAGTAAATATAGGCAAGCCAAACGGTCAGAGCCGGCATGCCTGTCAGTCAAAGATGCACTTCATATTTCTTTCCAGCTGCCCTACACTGCTGGCACCTACGAGCACACTGGTGATTCCCTTCTGATGAAGGATCCATGCCAGCGCATTCTCGGCAAGGGTATGGCCTTGAGCCTGTGCCTCGCTGTTGAGCTGACGTAAGTGCGCTAATAGCTCCGGCGTAAGTTTGTCTGCAGTCAGCGAACCGCCCTGCGCCATACGTGAATCCTTTGGTATGCCATTGAGATATCGGTCGGTGAGCAGCCCCTGCGCCAATGGCGAGAAGCTGATGAAGCCGATGCCATTCTCGCAGCAATAGTCCAGAATGCCCTCGTCAATCGGTTCGTGGTCGATCATATTGACTCGCCCCTGATAGATAAGCAAGGGCACATCATGGTCGCGAAGGTACTTGTCAGCGACTTTCAATGCTTCCAGTGGCCAGCGTGAGATGCCCACATAGAGAGCCTTTCCCGCTCTGACGATATCCACCAAGGCCTGCAGAGTCTCCTCCAACGGTGTCTGAGGGTCGTAGCGATGGCTGTAGAAGAGATCGACATAGTCCAGTCCCATTCGCCGGAGACTTTGGTCGATACTTGCCATAAGGTATTTGCGCGATCCCCAATTGCCGTAAGGTCCCGGCCACATGTCGTAGCCTGCCTTCGTGGAAATGAAGAGCTCATCGCGATAGCGAAAGAAATCGTCACAGAGAAGCTTGCCCATCGTCTCTTCTGCCGAGCCGTAGGGAGGTCCATAGTTGTTGGCAAGGTCGAAGTGAGTGATGCCGTGGTCGAAAGCGTAGTGCGTGATGTCACGCGCACGCTCATAGCTGTCATTGCCGCCAAAGTTGTGCCAAAAGCCCAAACTCACTTTTGGCAGCAACACGCCTGACCGTCCACAACGGCGGTAAAGGCTGTGGCTTTGGTCATAACGGCTGTCCGCGGCGATATAAGGCTTCCTCAGCTCCATCTCGCTCAGCGTTCTGCTCTTCGTGTTGATATTCATTGCTTTATCTTTAAAGTAGAGGATTTTGGTGACTATATTGCCCCACGGCTCCGTTCAGGACAGTGCCGTGAGGCAAAGAGAGTTCTACCCTTGCCGGTCGGACTTGATGAGTTGCAGCAGACGATCCACGGCTTCATCCTCTGGAATGTTCTTTTCCACACATTCCTGTCCACGGTAGAGTGAGACCTTTCCCGGTCCTGCGCCCACATAACCATAGTCGGCGTCGGCCATCTCTCCTGGTCCGTTGACGATACATCCCATGATGCCGATCTTCAGTCCGTGCATGTCTTTAGTAGCCTCCTTGATGCGCGCGATCGTCGTGCGCAGATCGTAGAGCGTACGTCCACAGCCCGGACAACTGATATACTCGGTGCGCGAGGTGCGCAGACGGGCTGCCTGCAAGATGCCAAAGGCCGTATCCTCAATGTCGCCGACACTGATATTGCCCTTGTTCATCAGCCAGATGCCGTCAGTGAGTCCGTCCATCATCAGTGCCCCCATGTCGGCGGCAGCTTCCAACTGGAACTCTTCCTTGTCATTGAGCTGGTACATCTGTGCGAAGACGACGGGATTGCTGACCTCAGCGGTCATCATCTCGTGAACAAGCGCGCGCTGATTACCGAGTCTGTTTTGCTGGTTGCTCGTACAGACAACCACCACTTCCGGATGTGCCTTCAAGCAGGCCAGGTACTCAGCACTCGGCGTTCCGAACTGGAGCACGAGGAACTTCATGTCGCTCTGTACCATGCCCACCAAGGGCATGGCCACCACGGGGAAGATAGGATAAAACGTTGCCTCGCCCTGCGCCTTGCCGAGATTACCCTCACTCTGCAGTTGTGCGAAGACATCGTAGTCGAGGATATAGTGTTTGCCGGCCTGTGGATGCTCAGGCACCTGCTGTCCTACATAGACATAATCAGCCTTACCGGCATAGTCGGTCTGCTCAGCCGAGACGATGACAACAGGCACGTGTGCGCCTCCCACATTCCCGACGGGCTGTGTCTCGCGCCGTGTGGGACGAAGCCAGTCAAAGCCTTCGTAAGCCTCGCCGGGGACAATCAGACTGCCAGCCTTGCGGCCTATGTAGTCTACGAGATGGCGTGCCACAGGTATCTCAGCCTCAGGCTCCTCTGACAACGACACGCGTACGGTGTCGCCAATGCCGTCGGCCAGCAGGGCACCAATGCCTACCGCACTCTTGATGCGGCCGTCCTCACCCTCACCGGCTTCCGTCACGCCAAGGTGCAAAGGATAGTGCATATCCTCCTTATCCATTTGTTCGACAAGCAGTCTCACCGACCGCACCATGACCACCGTGTTGGAAGCTTTGATAGAGATCACCACATCGTCGAAATGCTCTTTCTTGCAGATGCGCAGAAACTCCATGCAGCTCTCCACAATACCTTCCGGTGTGTCGCCGTAGCGGTTGCGGATACGGTCCGAGAGCGAGCCGTGATTCACGCCGATACGAATCGCCGTGTGATGCTCCTTACAGATATTCAGGAAGGGCACAAAGCGGTCCTCTATCTTTTTCAGTTCTTCGGCATATTCCTCATCGGTATATTCTTTCTTGATGAACTTACGTGCCGGGTCGACATAGTTGCCCGGATTGACACGCACTTTCTCGGCATAGCGTGCAGCCACGTCGGCCACGCGAGGATTGAAATGCACGTCGGCGACAAGCGGCGTAGCGAAGCCGTCACGGCGTATTCCATCGTGAATGTTCTTGAGATTCTCAGCTTCACGCACTCCCTGTGTGGTCAGTCTGACGAGTTCTCCTCCTGCTTTGATAATGCGTTCAGCCTGCTCCACGCAAGCCTGCGTATCGTCGGTGTTGGTAGTGGTCATGGACTGGATGCGTATCGGATTGTCTCCTCCCATATCCAGTCTGCCGATATGCACTACAGAAGTCTCGCGCCGATGATAGTTAAACAAATCGACCATATCTGTTGATGAGTTGGTATGTTGATGAGCGAATGGAGTCCTAAGAAGGACTCCGTCGCTTAGTTGCACTTATAGGTATATTTCACCTCTTTGAGATCAGCGTTGGCTTTCTCTATCTTCTTGCCGAGTCCAGCCTTCCATGCCTCCACTTTCTTGGCGACATCTTCGTCACCCAAGGCGATCATCTCAGCGGCGAGGATGGCAGCATTCTGTGCGCCGTTGACGCCAACGGTGGCTACGGGGATCCCCGGTGGCATCTGTATGATGCTCAGCATGGCATCGAGACCGTCGAGCATGCCTTTGATGGGCACACCGATGACGGGCAGCGGTGTAGAGGCAGCAATGACTCCGGGCAGGGCGGCAGCCATGCCGGCACCGGCAATGATGACTTTGATGCCGCGCTCCTTGGCTCCCTTGGCGAAAGCCTCAACAGCGTCGGGCGTGCGATGAGCCGACAATGCATTGACCTCAAAGGGAATCTGTTGGTCATCGAGCCACTTACATGCTTTTTCCATGATGGGCAGATCACTTGTAGAGCCCATGATGATACTAACTAATGGTTTCATACTTATGTCTTTTAAATCTATGGTATCTAATTGATGTCTTTATTTGTTTTCACGAGGCCACGTCACTTCGTCGGCTTACAGAATCATCCAGAAGCCCAGGACCACACCTACAAGGAAGCCCACAACCACCTGTGTGAGGGTATGCTGACGCAGGATCATGCGGCTGCTGCCCACCAGTCCTGCAATGAGAATGACGAGGCAGAACCACCAGATCGGGTTGAAGGCAAAGAGTATCGAGAACGCTACGAGCGCACCGGCGAAGCCTCCTATGGCTGCCGTGTGGGTGGAGATCTTCCACCAAACGTTGATGACGGCACAGACAATCTGTATCATCAGCGCCGCCACAAGGATGTTGGCCATGAACTGCGGAATGCGTAGCAGGCTCATGATGTAGTAGCAGCAGAAGTAGCAAAGAATGGCGATGATGTAAGGCACCATGCGCCGCTCCTTCTTTCCCATCTCCAATGGTGTCCATCCCTGGTAGCGTCGGTAGACATGGATCAGCAGTGTGGGGAAGAGAATGGTGAAGAGATACACCATAAACACCACGCTGAGCTTGTATTGCCATGGCATGATGCTCAGATAGCTGAAGGTGAACAGAGCGATGAGCCCGACTATCGGCAGATAAAACGGCGTGAAGATCAGACTCATCAGCCTTGCTGTCAATATTATATTTTTTTCTTTCATCATCATATCTTTCTCAGGCGTGCTACGGGCACACCCAGTTGTTCACGGTATTTGGCCACGGTACGCCTTGCGATGGGAAATCCTTTTTTCTTCATCATGGCGGCGAGAGCGTCGTCGCTGAGCGGTTTGTGCTTATCTTCCTGCTCCAGGGCTTCACGAAGCGCCACCTTGATCTTTCTCGTCGACATCTCTTCTCCGTCCTTGGTGACATAGCTGTCGGAGAAGAAGAAACGCAGGGGGAACGTGCCCCAGCGTGTCTGTGCGTACTTCACATTGCACACGCGTGAGATCGTAGAAATGTCGAGTCCCGTCTTCTCCGCGATGTCTTTGAGGATCATCGGTCGCAAGTCTGCCTCGTCGCCGTCCTGGAAATACTTTTTCTGCCAGTCAATGATGGCCTTCATGGTGACGTAGAGCGTGTGTCGTCTCTGCTTGACGGCTTCGATATATCCCTGTGCTTTGTCGAGTTTTTCCTTGGCATAGAGCAGAGCCTCCTTATCCTGTCGGTTCATCTTGGCTTTATTGTTTTTATAGGTGTCGACGAGGTCGGTGAAAGTCTGTGACACTCTCAGGTCGGGAATGCGGCCATTGTTGAGCGTGAAGGTCACGTTGCCCTCATCGTCAGTGTCCACGATAAAGTCGGGCGTGATCTGCTGCAGGTTACGTCCCATCGCTTCGCCGAGTGATGCACCGGGTTTCGGGTTGAGCCGTCGGAGCTCGTTGCGCAGAGCTGTGGCCTGCTCTTCGTTGAGTTGCAAGGACTGCGAGATTTTGTCCCACCGTTTGTGTGTGAAATCTTCGAAATGGGCTTTGATGATGCTTTCCATCAGCTCCCGCACTTTTCCTTTCGGCTTTCGTTGTATCTGCAGCAACAGACATTCTTGTAGGTTTCGCGCCCCGATACCGGCCGGATCAAAGGTCTGTAGAAGTTTGAGTAGCTTTTCTATCTCCGATGTGGATACGTCGATATTGTGATAGATAGCCAGTTCGTCGGCAATGTCGTCGAGACTTTTTCTCAGCAGTCCGTCACTGTCGAGCGATCCGATCAGGTATTCCATGATCGTCTGCTGCTGTTCGGTGAGTTCGAGCTCTCCCATCTGTTCTTTCAGTTTGTCGTAGAACGATGTCGTGTCTCCCCACACCATCTCTTCCCGGTCAGCGTCGTCAGTGTCGGATCCGCCATAGTAAGAGGATTCGGCTGAGGGCATTGCGTCGTCGCGTCCCAGATCCTCAAGGGCACTGTCCAAGGCATCCTCACGCTCTTCCCGCTCAGATTTCTCCTCGTAGTCTTCTTGTTCGCCATCGCCGTCAGCGTCGGACAGACGGTCATCGTGGCCGTCGCTCACCCCAAACTCGTCAGGCTCATGGTCGTCTTGCTCCAATGCCGGGTTGTCATCGAGCTCAGCATTGACGTTTTGCTCGAGTTCTGCCAAGGGCATCTCCAGTAGTTTCACCTGCAGCATCTGCTGCTGTGAGAGCCTTTGCTGCTGGAGTTGTTGCTGCGTTTCGGTTTGTATTAACTTTTGTGCCATAACATGCTATGTAGGGGGAGAGTCTATTTCCAGTAATCTTTGAGTTGTGCGGCCAGTGCGGCCAGTTTTTCGGGATCGTCATTGCCAAAGCGTCGCCAGATGTTTCGGCAAGGCTCATAGAGCGGGCTCTTGCGTCCCTCGTCCTCACTGAGGAAAGGATCGCAGGCCTGATAGACGGTCATGATGTCGGCAACCTCCTGCGCGCTCATGCGCAACAACTTTGCCAGTGCCGCTACTTCGGGTGTGCTGGGAACCATCGTCGCCGGCACCAGTTGGTAGTAAAGGTCGAGGATGGCGATGAGCTTCACCGGTGTGACGGCATCCTTGCCCCTTGCGGCCTCTTCGGCACTGACGGGCTTGAAGTCGCGTTCCCACTCTCTGGTGGCTTCCACTCCGTCGTAGAACTCCTCGGCATTGCCGAAACCATCCATCATCTGCAGTTTTTTCACCACCGCTTTCAGCCGTGCAGGCTTCTCGGCATAGCGGTTCCACAGTTCCTGGAGCAATGGTGTGTCGATGCGTCGCAGGCGGAAGAGCTTGCGATAGATATACTGCGGTTTGAGATGTGTGCGCAATGCCACGTCGATGAGTGCGCGGCTATAGAGGGGCTTTACGCCTTGCGGAGCCTTGAGATAGAGTTGCAGGAGCAACAACCAGTAATCGTCTTGCCAAAGTCTTGCCATAATCTTAGGATTTAGGTGCTGTTGACATCATTTCTTTGTTTTGTCTACAAAGATACGTCTTTTTCCGTTTGGTTGCACCTTTTCTCCACTCTTTTTTACAGATAAAAGCACTGCATGTCACTAAAACAATAGAGAGGTCCTTCAGAGACCTCTCTATCATGTGTTTTTTACCATTCTCCCTGCTGCACCATCTTCTCGCTGTCCCAGGGAGCGGGCGCACCGCCAAGATACTTATGGAACCACTCGAGGTGGGCATTGTAGTAGAGCGGCATGGACTTCAGCGTGCTGGGCCAGTGACCATCGTTCTTGAAGACGATCAGACGCGAGGGGATGCCCAGCGACTGCAACGTGGAGAAATATTGCAGGCTCTGTGTGTAGCTGACACGATAGTCCCGCTCACCGGTGATGATCAGCGTAGGCGTGGCGAAGTTCTTGACATAGCTCGACGGACTCCACTTGGTGTAGAGTTCTGAGTTCCAGGGCTGTCCCTCGAGGTCGAAGTTGGGGAACCAGAGCTCCTCTGTAGCGCCCCACATCGAGCGCAGGTCAAAGAGTCCCATCATCGAGGCGAGGCACTTGAAGCGCTTGGTCTGTCCTTGTACCCAGTTCATGAAATAGCCGCCGTAGCTCCATCCCATGGCTCCCATGCGCGTAGAGTCGACGTAGGCGAGTTGCGCGAGCTTGTCGGTGGCCTTCATAAAGTCTTCGAAGGGATAGCTGCCCCAGTGTCCGCTGATGTCGCGGCAGAACTGCTGTCCGTAGCCCGTGGAGCCGTGGATATTGGGATAAGCCACTACATAGCCAGCACCGGGATAGACTTGCCAGTCGGGACGGAAAGAATCCATCCACTGCATCTGTGGTCCACCGTGCACATTGATGACCAATGGATACTTCTTGTTGGGGTCGAAGCCGTGTGGTTTCACGATGAACACCTCGACAGAGTCGCCTTTGGCTCCTTTGATCCACATGGTCTCAGAGGGACGGATGTCCACCGTGGCCTCCAGACTGTCGTTGAGATGTGTCACCTGCGTCTCCTTCAGCTCCGCACGTCCCTTGGCTGCCGCGATGGCCTTGGCGGTGGCGTGGTAGATAGCCGAGGGCTTGCCGGTGCGCGAATAAGTATAGTAGAATCCGCCCTTACCGTCGAAGTCGAAGCTGCCGATAGCGCGGTTGGCGATGACCTTAGTGATGCGTTCGTTCTTCAAGTCGACACGATAGAGGGGCTCATAGCCACGCTCTTCCCCTAAGAAATAGATAGCCTTGGAGTCCGGAGTCCATTTATAGTCGTCGACCCAGTTGTCGAATTTCTCGGTGAGCACACGCTTCTGCCCCGTCTTGCGGTCGTAGAGTCCGAGGATGAAGCGGTCGCTCTCGTAGCCGGGCGTGCGCTGGAAGCGGTAGGCGATGTAGCGTCCGTCGGGTGAATACTGCGGCGAGCCGTCCCAAGCCTTGTTCTCAGCCGTGATGTTCTTTGCCTCGCCGCCGGTCACGGGCACTACCCAGAGGTCGCAATTCGTCGTGGCCTCCGGATGCTCGTCGTGGTTGCTCAGATAGCAAAGTTCCTTGGAGTCGGGTGAGAACACAAAGCCCGAAGGACCACTGGGCGAGAACACCGGTGAGTGGAACCGTCCCGGCGTGACGTCGGTGTAGGTCTTGTTCTTAAGATTATAGACGATGATATGCCAATACTTTCCGTCGCTGTACTCAGTCCAATGGCGATAGAGCAGATGATCAGCGATATGTGCCTGTATAGGATTCTTAGCCTTGCGCTCGATGGCGGCTTTGTTGGCCTTGCCGTCCGCGCCGCCGATCTCGGGATCAACCTCTGCGGCAAATGCAATCAAGTTGCCGTCGGGCGACACGGTGGCGCCGTCGATGCCCAGCGCATAGTCGGTGAGCTGCGTAGTCTTGCCGTCGCGCCAGGCATAAAGCTGAGATGAGCCGCTGGCCGTGGAGACATAGTAGAGTGTGCGTCCGTCGGCCGACCAGAACGGCGAGAAGCTCTTGTTGTCAGTGGTGATGGTTTTGCCGTTCACGACAATGTTGCTGTAGCTCTTCTGAGCCTTCAGGTCAGAGCGGCTGGTGCCGTAGGCCAGTGCCCCGGTGGCCGACACGGTTGGACCGGAAGCGTATTGCAACCGATAGATATCCTCGATGGTGAACGCCCGCTTCTGTGCCGCCAGGGGCAGGGCCAGGAGCAGGGCCAGAGAGAAAAAGGTAGTTTTCTTCATAACATGACGTTTTGATAACTAAAGACATAGCAACAGTGCAAAACTCAAAGAATGATTCTTTTCATTCAGCCCTGTTACTATGTCCCTGACCAGTTATAATGTTGCTCTGTCTAAAAACTTCGATACGCTGTTGCTTAGTCTTTACAGCGACCAGGTCGTTCCGTCCTTGGTGTCGTTGATGACAAAGCCTGCATCGTTGAGTGCGTCTCGGATCTGGTCGCTGGTAGCCCAGTCTTTGGCCTCCTTGGCCTGCTGGCGCAGGCGCAGCACCATCTCCATGACCTTTCCATAAGCCTTTTCTCGGCTGGCGTTACCCTCAGCGGCATCGTCTTTCAAGCCCAGCAGGTCGAAGGTGAAGAGGCGCATGGTGTCGCCGAGTTCCTTGAGATCGTCGGCAGAGATCTTAGCCTTGTGGTCGACAAGCTGGTTGACGAGATGGCAAGCCTCAAAGAGCGCGCTGATGACCAGCGGTGTCTGCAGGTCGTCGTTCATGGCGTCGTAGCAGCGCTGACGCAGTTCTTTGACAAACTTCTGCACCTCGGGTTGCGATCCCTTGGCAGCTTGCACGCGGGCCAAGTCCTTGATGCCCTTCATCAGACGGTCGTAGCCTTTCTGTGCGGCCTTGAGCGCGTCGTTGGAGAAGTCCACCGTGCCGCGATAGTGAGCCGAGAGGATGAAGAAGCGGATTGTCATGGGCGAATAGGCCTGCTCCAGTGTGGGATGGTTGCCGGTGAAGAACTGTTCGAGTGTGATGAAGTTTCCGAGACTCTTACCCATCTTCTGTCCGTTGATGGTGATCATGTTGTTGTGCATCCAGTAGTGCACCATCTGATCGCCTTGGGAGGCTACTGCCTGCGCGATCTCGCACTCGTGATGCGGGAAGATCAAGTCCATGCCACCGCCATGGATGTCGAAGTGGTTGCCGAGATACTTGCGTCCCATGGCCGTGCACTCGCAATGCCAACCGGGATAACCCTGGCTCCAGGGACTGGGCCAGCGCATGATATGCTCCGGTGTAGCCTTTTTCCACAGGGCGAAATCGTATTGGTGTTTCTTCTCCCCTACTCCGTTGAGTTCGCGGCTGTTGTCCTTGATGTCGGTGAGATTGCGTCCAGAGAGGATGCCGTAGTGGTATTTCTGGTCGTATTTCTCCACGTCGAAGTAGATAGAGCCATTGCTTTCGTAGGCGAAGCCATTGTTCATGATCTCCTTGACAAGCTCTTCCTGCTCGATGATATGTCCCGTTGCGTGGGGCTCTATCGACGGCGGCAGCACGTTGAGCATGTCCATGGCCTTGTGATAGCGGTTGGTATAGTATTGTGCGATCTCCATGGGCTCGAGTTGCTCCAGCCGTGCTTTCTTCTCGATCTTGTCGTCGCCCTCGTCGGCGTCGTGCTCGAGATGGCCCACATCGGTGATGTTGCGCACGTAGCGAACCTTGTAGCCTAAGTGTTTCAGATAGCGGAAGAGTACGTCGAAAGTAATGGCCGGACGGGCGTGGCCCAAGTGCGGATCGCCATAGACAGTAGGTCCGCAAACATACATGCCCACGTGGGGAGCGTTCAAAGGCTTGAAGAGCTCCTTGCTGCGGGTGAGCGTATTATAAATCAATAAATTCTGTTCCATATTCCCAAACGTTATTTTTTATAGATGCAAAGTTAATGATTTATTTCGAAATAGACAATAATGGCAAAGAAGAATAGCACTGGACGATGGGGGAGTTGAGATTGGTTGTAAGCATGCAAAAAAGGATGATGACGGACAGAAACACCGGAAAGAAAACAAAAGAGGGAACACAGCCTATCTGCGTCGTTCCCTCTTGGATAATATATAATCAACTGCTTTTTTAATGGAAACTATCCGTTTCCGCTTGCAAACTTACGAAATTAAAATGGAAACAGGCTGGTCCAAATTGACTCAAATTTAGTCCAGCACAAAAATACTCTTTGCTTGCTCATAGAAAACACGCATGTTTCTCAAGTGTATTATGGCATAATTTATTTACAAAACGTCTTCAACATTTTCTTGCAATCTAGAGAATGATCTATCACTCTTCGTTGTTGAAAATCAGAAAAAGCAAGCTTTTTCACCTGTTTTTTGTCTTTTCTTAGGCACAAAACAATTGTTTGTCGCTGTCATCTCAGTGTTTTGACACGGTCAGAAAAGTGAGATGATAAGGTCATCTCAGTGTTTTGACCGAAAATTCTCTAGAGAATTTTGCGCGAAAAACGTTTTCTACTTTCTACGACACACACATATATTTATAACATGCTGATTATCTGGAAGATACAAAAATACTCTGTTTTTTGCGAAAATCAGCCCAAAGGAGGTCTTCGTTCAGAAAAATCGATTCTCAAGGCCCGTTTTTTGTCAGAAAACACAACAATGAGAAGATGCTGCCCACACAAGGCAACAAGTCTCTTTTTTACTTCTTTCCTTCTTATGTTTCTTTTTACTCTTCTACCTTTTTACTTTTTTACCTTTATCTTATTTCCTCCATCTTCACCAAATCATAGCCTTTGATCTGTACGACGATGAGGTGGAGCTTCGTGCCGTGGAGCATTGTTTGCAACTTACGGTCGGCGGCGTAGGTCTTGATCTGCGTGACGGTATCGGCCCATTGTTGGGCAGCCTCAGCGTCGGTAGCGTCGGTCTTGAGATACTTCAGCTCTAAGATATAGCTGTGGGCAACCATCGGGTAGACCGTGTAGTTGGGCAGCAGGAAGAAGTCGCAATAGCCGTGGGAGAACTCCATCTCGGGAGCGACAAGGTAATAAGGGGCAAGCGAGAGAAACGCATTCATGAAGCCTTGCAGGTTGCGCTCGCCTTCGATGAGCTGTCGCACGGCCGTGGTGTCGTGGTAAGCCTTGAGGATATAGTCCATCATCGGGTGCCAGTTGCCTTCCAAAGCAGCCTGATAAAATGGAACGTTGAGTTGCGATACCGCGATAGGGTGAATTTGCTGGAAGGCCAGCATGAGGTAGTTGTAGTACTGTATGCGCACGTTGTTGTTCGGAATGCCCAACTTCAGCATAGCGCCTAAGGTGCCGCGAATGGTGAGCATGCCGTAGTAGAAGAGCAAACTGACGAAGTTGTCCTCGTCGGTAATGCTCTCCGCAGGGAAGTAGCTGTTGATCATCGCAAAAGTGTAACCCGTGTGCACGATGTCGTAAATGGTTTGTCGACGCTCCTCCGTCATGTTGCCGATCTCAATAAGGTTGCGCAGCTTCTTATAATCGGTCTTTGTATTCGGGTCGACCATCTCTTTCGGCTTGTGTCCGGTATCGATAAGCGTACTCATATAGTAGCAGACCATATCGCTGTTGAACATACTGGGCTCAGTACCGAAGCTGTCCTCTGCAAAGCAATAGTTGTCATACCACGGTTTGATGTCGTCGATGATGCTGTCCTCTGTAACTTCCGGCTTGATAGCACCAACCTCTTTGTAATAACGAATCATCTGTCGCACGTCTTCCTCAGAGAAGCCAAGCATCTGGTTGAAGCGCGAGTCGATGGTCATGTTCAGCGCAATGTTGTAGCCGCTCGTCAAGTCATCAAGCGTGATGGGGGCGACGCCGAGCATGATGATGCGGTGGAACATCGGCTTGAAGATCTTAAACACGTCGCGGTAGAAGCCCGTGCCGTGAGTAAGGTCATGGTAAGCTTTTTGCCCCTTTACATTCAATACGTTGTTGGTAAAGTTGTCGTATTCGTCAACAATAAGGTATAGCGGATAACCTGCTGCATGGGCTGCATCACTAATAAAGTTAAGCTTTTGCTCCCCACTCTTTATCTGTTTCAACTCATCGGCGAAGGTATCAGGATAGAATCGTGCGTAGGCCTTTGCGAAGCTATCGCAGCGTACCTCCATGTAAAGATCGAAGTTCTCTCGCAAGCGATCCACATCGCTACCCACACGCGAGAAGTCGAGATGCAACACTTGGAAGCTGTTGCGGTACTCCGTCGGATGGTCTGCCACATACATTCCCTTGAACAACTCCTGGAAGTTGTCCTTCTCGTTGATGTCGTAGTAGGCTTCAAGCATGTTCAGGAACAGACTCTTGCCAAAGCGGCGCGGGCGTACGAGGAAGAGAAAATTGCCTGCCCGTTCCATCCGCTCGAAGAACATGGTCTTATCCACCAGATATTTGTTTTCCTGTCGCACCTGCTTGAAGTCAGAGATGCCGTAAGGTATAGGCTTGAAATCGTTGCTCATCGTTTCTTTCACTTGCACTTGTCTTTTCTGCAAATATACGCCATTTCCCCCATATATGCAAGCATTTATTTGATAAAAAAGGATAGAGTTGCAAAAGAAGACTCACTTGTGGAATGGCTATAGAAAAAGGGACGGTCCCCGAAAGATCCGTCCCTTTATGGTGTTACTTTTTCTTCTTGCCGGAACCGCGGTGGCCTTTGCCCTGATGGCGGCCTCTGCTCTTGGCAGCCTCAGCGGCAATGTTGCCCATGTCGGATATGGCGGCGCGCGTATCGTCATGCTGACTTGAAGTCGAGTGTGCGTCCGTCTTGCCGTCATCACCGTCCTTGGCGATGACAAAGTCGAGCTGACGCCGCTCCATGTTGGCACGGTCCACACGGATACGTATCGGGTCGCCAAGCTGATACTTATGATGGTGGCGACGACCACGGAGCAGGAAGTTCTTCTCGTCAAAGTCGTAGTAGTCATCATCAAGATCACGCATGGGCACCATGCCCTCGCAGTGGTTGGAGTCTATCTCGGCGTAGATGCCATAGCTGGTGATGCCGCTGATATGTGCGTCGTACACCTCGCCGATATGGTCACCCATGAACTCCACCATCTTGTACTTGATGGAATCACGCTCAGCGTTCTGCGCGATCTGTTCCATATCGGAGCAGTGCTCGCAGAGCTCCTCATAGTGCTTTTCGTTGGCCGAGCGCCCGCCCTGCTGATATTTTGTCAGCAACCGGTGCACCATCGTGTCGGGATAGCGGCGGATTGGCGAAGTGAAGTGAGTGTAATACTCAAATCCCAGTCCGAAGTGTCCGATGTTGTGCACACTGTACTTTGCCTTCATCATCGCACGCAGTGCCACGCTTTGCACGAGTTTCTGCTCGCGCTTTCCCTCACATTCGTCCATGAGCTTGTTGATGCTCTTGGCCATGGCACCGCGTGTGCCGTCGGTCTTGACCTTATATCCAAACTTGACGATGAACTGCCGGAGCGTTTCCATCTTTTCCGGATCCGGGTTGTCGTGGATACGATAAGGGAATACTTTGGCTTTCTTGCCCTTGGGCACACGGCCCACACTCTCGGCTACCGTGCGGTTGGCAAGGAGCATGAACTCCTCGATAAGCTTGTTGGCATCCTTCGACCGCTTGAAGTAGCAACGGGTGGGATGGCCTTTCTCGTCGACGTCGAAATGGAGTTCCTCGGTGTCGAACTTCACAGAGCCGTCTTTAAATCTTCTTTCACGCAGCTTCTTGGCAAGCCGGTCAAGGGTACAGAGCTCCCATCCGTACTCATCCTTATAGCCTGCTGCCCCCGGGTCGGGAGCCGGCTGTCCCTGTCCGTCCACGACACCGTTGTCCTCCAGCACCTGCTGTGCCTCCTCATAAGCATAGCGACGGTTGGAGCGGATGATCGTGTGGACGATGCGCGAGCGCTTGACATTGGCATCCTCGTCGAGATCAAAGATGACACTAAACGTCAGCTTGTCCTCATTGGGTCGCAACGAGCAGACGAAGTTGCAAAGGCGCTCGGGCAACATCGGTATTGTGCGGTCGACGAGATAGACCGACGTGGCACGCTTCACGGCCTCGCGGTCGATGATACTGCCTTCGGTGACATAGTGCGAGACATCGGCAATGTGCACGCCCACCTGATAGAGTCCTTCGTCGAGTTTCTTGATGGACAGGGCATCGTCGAAGTCTTTGGCATCAGCCGGGTCAATGGTGCAGGTCCATGTATCGCGGAAGTCCTCACGTTCGGCAACGTCCTCGGGCGTGATCTCGCCCGTGATTTTCTCCGCGGCGTCCTCCACGTTCTTTGGATACTTATAGGGCAGGCCGTACTGTGCGAGAATGGAGCACATCTCGGCATTGTTCTCTCCGGTTTTGCCCAGCACGTCGACGACTTCGCCAATCGGATTCTTATGGTTCTCGTCAGGCCACTGAACGATCTTCACGAGCACCTTGTCGTCGGTCTTTCCGCCCTTGAGTTTCTTCTTGGGAATTAGGATATCCTGCACGAAGGTGCTGTTTTGCGTAACACAGAAGGCAATGTCGCGGTCCACACGCAACCGGCCGACAAAGGTGTCCTTGGCACGGCTGAGAATCTCGATGACCTGGGCTTCCTTGATATGTTTCTGGCGGCGTGCCATGAACGACACCCTTACACGGTCGCCCGTAAGTGCCGACATGGAGTTGCGCTCTGCCACGAAGATGGGCTTGTCGCTGCCGTCGGCGAGGAACGAGTTCTTGCCGTTTGGCTTGCGCACGAAGGTACCCTCCTGCACCTGTCCTTTGGTATTGAGCTGATAAGCGTTCTCACCTTTCTTGGTGATAAAATCGTCCCATGCCATCTCTTCCATGATGTCCATGGCAAGCATCTTCAATGGATGCGTGTCAAGGTGAAGCGCACGGAATATGTCTTTCAGTGTTAGTTTCTTTCCTGGTTGCGATGAGAAGAATTGTTCCAACTGTTGGGAAAGCTGCTTTTTAGTGATGCGCTTACCCGCTTTCTTACCTTTTCCCATAGGCTAATGATCTAAAAGATGAATTTGTGATGCAAATTAACGAAAAAGAAATGAATAATCCTAATATCGTTTGGATTATTTTGCTTAAAATCTGAAATATGTAGTATCTTTGTAAGCAAATAGAAACTATGAACATTCTCATTACCGGTGCCAGTGGCTTCATTGGCAGTTTTATCGTTGAGGAAGCACTCAGAAGAGGCTTCGATACATGGGCCGCCGTGCGCAAGAGCAGCTCGCGCGCCTATCTGCAAGACCCACGCATCCACTTCATCGAACTGGACTTCAACTCCAAGGACAAGCTCGTGGAGCAGCTCCGAGGACATGATTTCGACTATGTCGTACATGCCGCCGGTGTGACGAAATGCCTGCATCCCGACGACTTCTTCCGCGTGAACTACGAGGGAACACGCAATCTGGTGGAAGCCATCTTGGAACTGCACATGCCGATGCGACGCTTCATCTACATGAGTAGTCTGAGTATCTTCGGGGCCATCAGGGAACAACAACCCTATCACAGCATCACCGAGCATGATACGCCACGACCCAACACCGCATACGGACGCAGTAAACTCATGGCCGAGAAATTCCTCGACAGCGTGGGCAACGAATTCAACTATATCGTTCTCAGACCCACCGGCGTGTATGGCCCAAGGGAAAAGGACTACTACCTCATGGCCAAAAGCATCAAGCAGCACGTCGACTTTGCGGTAGGCTTCAAACGGCAGGACATCACCTTCGTATATGTCAAGGACGTGGTACAGGCTGTCTTTCTGGCTCTCGACCACGGCATGTCGGGACGGAAATACTTCCTCTCTGACGGAGAAGTCTATCAGAGCTCCACGTTCAGCAACGAGCTGCGTCAGGCCATGGGACGTCCATGGTGGATACGTATCAAGGCACCAATCGCCGTGCTGAGGCTCATCACCTGGTGCGGAGAGTACTACGGCAGGCTCACAGGACATATCACTGCCCTGAACAATGATAAATACAATATCCTCAGGCAACGCAACTGGCGTTGCGACATAGAGCCCGCTTGCGACGAGCTCGGCTTTCATCCCCAATATCAACTCCATCGCGGCGTACAGCTCACCGTGAAATGGTATCAAGAAAATAATTGGCTATAATGCAACTCAAGAAATGGTTTGAAATAGAAAAGCATCCCCACAAGGGTCCGATGCTCCTGGAATGGGTGGTTATCGGCTACATGGTCTTCACACTGCTCATCATTCTCTTCTGCTTCACCAAGGTGCAGCATCCCGAAGCAATGATTTGGGACAGAGTAAAACTGGGTGCGATCACCATGGCCATGTGGGTGGTCTATCGGCTCATCCCCTGTCGTGTGACACGATTGCTGAGGGTGTTGATGCAACTGGTGATGCTGAGCTGGTGGTACGGCGATACTTATCAGATCAACCGCATGTTGCCCAACCTCGATCACGTCTTTGCGTCGCTCGAGCAGCAGCTCTTTGGCTTTCAACCTGCACTGGTGTTTTGTGAGCATTTCCCGCAGCACTGGATCAGTGAGATTCTCGACATGGCCTACGCGAGCTACTTCCTTCTTTTCGTGGGCACAATCGTCTATTATTTCTTCAAGCGCTACGACGACTTCGAGCGTTGCGCCCTCGTCATCCTGGCATCGTTTTTTAGTTTCTACGCCATCTACGACCTCCTGCCCGTTGCCGGACCGATGTATTACTATCATGCGGTGGGCATCCAGAAGATAGCCGCCGGCATCTTTCCCAACGTAGCGGACTATTTCAGCACCCACACCGAGATGATGAAAAGCCCCGGATACAGCGACGGCATCTTCTATCACCTCATCACTGACGTGCACAACGCGGGCGAGCATCCCACAGCGGCTTTCCCCAGCTCGCATGTAGGCATATCGGTGATTGCACTGCTGATGGCAGGACGTGCCCGCAGCAAAGGGCTGTTCTTCACGTTGCTGCCCTTTGTGGTGCTGATCTGCTTCGCCACGGTGTATATCCGCGCCCACTATGCCATCGATGTCCTGGGCGGTCTGATAGCAGCCGCAGCGTTTTATTTTCTCTGGAATTATATCTATTCGATGACATGCAAACAAAAAGTGCAATGAAACGGCACATGGCGTTTCATTGCACTGATATCCTTTTCGCTGTTGTCAGAACCGTCAGTGACGGTGACTGGCAGCAGCTTTTTTTATTTTCTTAGTCTCCTATTTTATACTCTTAGTCTCCTATTTTTCCCTTAGTACTCTACTTTTCAAGGCTTTTCCGTACAGGATACCATACAGCGAGCCAGCCCGTAGCGATGACAGTGAGGAAGATCAGCAACACGTCGCTGTAGTGGACGCTCACCGGATAGGCGTTGACGACAAACGTACCGTCGCTGCTGCCCATCTTCACAAAGCCGTACTGCTGCTGCAGCCAACAGAGCAACAAGCCCAGCAAAATGCCAATGATGGCTCCGAAGACACTGATCAGGCGCCCCTCGAAAAGGAAGATGCGGCGGATCTGCTTGTCAGAGGCTCCTAAGTTGCGCAGCGTGACGACATCGTCTTTCTTGTCGATGATCAGCATCGAGAGCGAGCCGATGATGTTGAAGCAGGCCACGATGAGGATGAACGTCAGAAAGATATAAGCCATGAGCTTTTCCACTTTCATGATCTTGAACGTGTCGCGTTGCTGCTCGAAGCGGTCGAGAACCTGATACTTCTTACCGGCGACCTGCTGCATCCGGGCCTTGACGCTTTCAAAATTCGAGCCTGGTTTCAGTCTCAGCTCCAAGGCGGACACCATGCCCTGCTGGTTGAACAGGTTCTGAGCAAAGCCCAGACTGGTGACGATATAACTCTTGTCGTACTTACCCTGATTGACTGAGAAGACCACACCGGGGGAGATCAGCGAGTCGACGACAAAGCCCGACTGAGGATCGGTCATGTCGAGCTGGCCCTCACGCTGCGGTGCATAGATCTTGAGATAGCCTTTCCAATTGGCTCCCAAGCCCAAGGTCTGAGCCAGACGGATGCCCGGCGTACCATACTGCAGGTTGGCTGTGTGGAGCTGGAATTGGCCGTCGCCATAGAGTATCTCGGTGATATGAGTGAGCTGCGGGAAGTTGTCGTCCACACCTTTTATCGTCACCATGGCCTGTTTGCCGTTGTAGATGGCCAATGCCATGTCCTCCACGGTACCCGTGGCAACGTCGACTTCTGGGAAATGACTGATCTTTGTGAGAATCGGATCATCGGCCGGTACGGTCTTTCCCTCCACAGGCACAACCTTCAACTGTGGGTCGAAGTTTGTGAAGAAGCTGGCCACCAGGTCATGGAAGCCGTTAAACACCGACAACACGATGACGAGGGCCATCGTAGCCACAGCCACTCCGATGACAGAGATCAGGGATATCACATTGATGGCGTGGGTCTTCTTCTTGGAGAAGAGATAGCGGCGCGCCACAAAGAACGGAAAATTCATTGAAAACCTCTATTACTTCTTATTGAGCAACTCGTCGATATGGTCGATATAATCCAAACTGTCGTCGATGAAGAAACGAAGCTCCGGGATGATGCGCAACTGGTTGTGGACACGGCGTCCGAGCTCATAGCGGATGCTCTTCTCGTTGGCCTTGATGTTGTTGAGCAGTTCTTCTGACTTTGCAGAAGGGAAGATGCTCAGATAAGCCGTACAAATGCTTAGGTCTGGACTGATGCGCACACGGGTGACGCTGACGAGGACACCGTGCATGGCACGTGTCTGACTTTGGAATATCTCAGCCAGCTCCTTCTGAAGGAGTCGGGCGATTCGGTTCTGTCTGGTTTCTTGCATAGCAAATGAATATTTGAAGTTTTATCCTAATTCTATATGTTCTACGTGCACCCGCTCATGGAGGAAGATGGAAGCGCTCTCCTTGAACTTGTCGGGATTCTCGGTCGTATAGTACTTGACCGTAGCACTGGTGGTCAGCCGCGAAGCTATGTCGGTGTGGCGAAGGAGGTAGTCTTTCAGGCTGTCGGCGACATACTCTCCCTGAGGAACAATGCGCACGCCGGGCTGCACATACTTCAAGATCTTTGGCATCAACAGCGGGAAATGGGTACAGCCCAGGATGATCGTGTCGATATCGGGATCGAGTTGCATGAGCTGATCGATGCGCTTCTTGACAAAATAGTCTGCACCGGGCGAGTCTGCCTCGTTGTATTCCACCAAGGGCACCCAAAACGGGCAGGCCTGCCCCGTCACCTTGATGTTGGGCCAAAGCTTAGCGATCTCCATGTCGTAGCTATGGCTCTTCACCGTGCCTTCTGTGGCGAGCAGTCCCACATGGCCGTTGCGTGTGAGCTTTCCGATGATTTCTGCCGTAGGCCGGATGACGCCGAGCACGCGCCGCTTGGGATCCCACTGTGGCAGATCATGCTGCTGGATCGAGCGCAACGCCTTTGCCGAAGCTGTGTTGCAGCCGAGGATCACCAGCTGACACCCCATCTCGAAGAGCTTCTGTACGGCCTGACGCGTAAATTCATAGACGACATCAAACGAGCGGGGGCCATAAGGAGCTCGTGCGTTGTCGCCAAGATAGATATAATCGTACTGAGGCAACAACTGTCGGATGCCATGCAATATGGTTAATCCGCCATAGCCGGAATCAAAAATGCCTATGGGGCCCGGTGCTGGCGGGAAAGACTCTTGAACGGCCTCAGACTTCTCGGCCTGTTCATCAATGTTTGTTTTCATCTCACTACTCCTTATTATAATTGACAGCTACATTACAGATATGACAGCTACAGATGGTTATATGACAGCCACAGACCGTCTCCTTACTAAGGGGATGTCACCGCTGCTATTTGACAGCCGACAGCACATCGGCGGTGATGTCTGTTCCCATCTCCGGGTTGACAAAGGGCAGTGTGCCGTTGTCTGTGTTGAGCACGAAAGCCAGTCCCTTGGCATGCCCCACACGCTGGATGGCTGCCGCCAGTTTCTCACGCAAAGGCTGGTAAGCGTCCTGCTCTGCATTCTTGAGATATTGCTTGGCCTGATCCTTGAATGCCTGGTTTTTCTCCATCAGTTCCTGCAGTTCAGCCTGCCGTTTTTCGCGGATCGACGGTGCGAAGGTGTTTTGCCCATCGAGAAAAGCCTCGTATTTGGCATTGAACTCATCCTCCACGCGTTTCATCTCGGCATCGTATTTTGCCTTCAAGTCGGATAAAGAGCGCCTGGCATCTGCATAGCCCGGCATGGCCTCTAAAGCACTCTGACAGCTAAGAAAACCATAATGAAACGACGGCGCTGCCTGCTGAGACGGCACCGTAGCTGTGGATGACACCGTAGATGACACTGTGCTCTGGGCAAAAAGCGGACTGCCGAGCAACAGGAAAAAAGCACTAACAAACAAATGCCTCATGGTTGGAATGATTTATGTTGACAATACGGAGACGGTAAATGGATAACGATTGCGCCAGCGACACCGTGGTATATGATTGCACGAAGCGAAGACACAGTCCTTAAAAGACAGCAAGAGGTGAGGGTATGCCACGTAGCGCACCCTCACCCCAGCTCCTCGTCATGCCGAGGAAAGAGCAATGCCGTTTACTTCATCTTGTTGATTTCGGCCTGCACCTTAGCGGTGACATCCTCTACATTGGTGCCCGTGTAGACAGCGGCACCCTCTTCGAAGATGTAGGTAAAACCACCTGTCTTGCCGACATTCTCAATGGCTTTGCGCACTTTCTCCACGACAGGCTGCATCTTGTCCTGCTGTGCCTTCTGCAGAGCCTGCTGGTTGTCGCTATAGGTCTGCTGAATCTTCTGATAGAGCGTGTTGAGTTCTTCTTCCTTCTGCTTCTGAGCAGTAGGATTCATCGTGCTCTTTGCCTTGTCGTAAGCATCGCTCTGACGCTTCAACTCGTCCTGCATGCTTTTCAAGTCATTCTCGTACTGTTTGGCAGTAGCTTGGAGTTCTCCGTTGATCTTAGCGATTTCAGGCAGATTCTGCATGATGGTCTGTGTGTTGACTTTGCCGAACTTCTGGGCGAAAGTAGCCAAAGGAGCCATCAGCATTAACATTAAAAGTAACTTTTTCATGATTGATTTTTTTTATTTTTTTTATTGTCTTTTACTTTCCATATCCCAGTTTTTGGAGCACCTCGTCTGAGATGTCGATCTTCGGCGAGCCGAAGATGATAGCGGTATCAGAGGCACGGTCGAGCACGAGGCTGTAGCCACGGAGCTCAGAGATGTCCTTCACCGCATTGTAGATCTCTTCCTGGATGGGCGTCATCAGGCTCTCGCGTTTCTTAAAGAGCTCGCCTTCGGGGCCAAAATATTTCTGTTTGAGGTCAGCAGCTTCCTTTTCTTTCTGCATGATCTGCTCCTGCTTGGCTTTTTTCTGCTCCTGTGAGAGGAATACCATCTCATTCTGATAGTTCTTATACATGGTGGCAGCTTCTGTGTTCAGAGCCTCTACCTCAGCCTGCCACTTCTTTGATACTTGATTGAGCTGCTCATTGGCACGCTCATAGGCCGGTATGTTTTTCAGCACATAGTCCATGTCCACCAATGCGAACTTCTGCGCGTTGGCCTTCGAGAATGGTATAAGAGCGAAGAGACAGAGTAGAAGGATGCCCCCCAGTCTGCTCCAATTGTTTTTTACAATCATCTGCTTCATATTCAATTTCCTTTTATTGATCAGTTGACTATCCCTGCGACGCTTGTCTGAACTAAATGTTACAGGGAAGCCCTTATCCTTTAGTGTTTTTTTACTTTTCAGCCGTTTCGTTGGCATAAATGCGTTCCGGCGTTGACAGGATTGCGTTCCGTTGTTGACAGAATTGCGTTCCGGCGTTGACAGAATTGCGTTCCGGCGTTGACGATTGGTGCTTTATCGTTGTGTCAAAGCACCCTTTCGTCATACGCTTCTCATGTTTCCTTGCTTCGGTTTAGAACTCTTGTCCGAGGACAAAGTGGAACTGACTGCCGCCCTTGCTGCCGTTGTTGTCCTTGTCGAAGCCGTAAGCCCAGTCGATACCCATCAGGCCGACCATAGGCAGATAGATACGTACACCGACACCTGCCGAGCGCTTCATCTGGAAAGGATTGAACTTACTCGTCTCAGTCCAGGCGTTACCGCCCTCCACGAAGGTCAGTCCGTAGATGGTCGTATTGCCTAACAGGAACGGATAGCGCAACTCCAGCGACATGCGGTCATAGGCATATCCCTCAGAACCATAAGGAGTGAGAGAACCATTCTCGTAACCGCGCAGTCCGATCGTTTCCTCGCCATAGGTGCTGGAATAGCCGCTCATGCCGTCACCACCGACGTAGAACGTCTCAAACGGGCTCTTCTTGTATTTGTTGTAGCTGCCGAGAATACCCAATTCCACGCGCGTCATGAGCACGAAGCATTTCTGAGCACTTGTCAGAGCCGTGAATGTGCGTGCCTTGAACTTCCATTTGTTATATTCTATCCAGCGGTATTTCTCCTGCTGCTCTCTGACGTAGCTGGCAGAATATGGGTTTGTGGCCAGATTTTTATAGTCTTTTCCGTCCCACATACTCCATGGCGGAGTGAGTGTGACACTGGCAGTGAACTCGGAACCGCGGCGTGGGAAGAGCTGGTTGTCGGTTGACGAGCGGTTGATGGCTATGCTCAGGTTGAGGTTGTTGCTGTTGCCTGTAGTCATCAAATCAGAGAAATAGCGCCAGTTCTTTAGCATATAGCGGGTGAACGAGAGCTCCAGCGAGAGGTTGAAGTAATCGTCGGGCCAGCGCAGGCGCTTGCCCCATCCGATGCTTGCCCCCAGAAGTTTGACATACTTGTCGGGGTCGTAGTAGTTCTCGTAATTGCTGTAGTTATAAGAATAGCTATTATAGCCATAGAGCGACTGCAGGTAGCTGTTCTGCCAAGCTGAGTTGTAATAGTTGCTCGACACATCGGTCTGTTTGGAGTAGAACGCTCCGACAGAGAACTGAATAGGCCGCTTTCCGCCAAACCAGTTGGTGGAGTAGCTGGTGTTGTAGCTCTGATAGTAGGAGCCATTGGTCTGTACGCCGATGGAGAGCTTCTCACCGTCACCGATAGGCATAATGCCGCGGTGTTCCTTATTCTTGTTGAACAGGTTGGCCATAGAGAAGTTGTTGAGCGTCAGTCCCACGCGTCCGATGATACCCGTCTGTCCCCAACCGAGTGAGAACTCGATTTGGTCGTTGGACTTCTGCGTCAGATTCCAGTTGATATCCACCGTTCCGTCCTCTGCATTTGGCTTGACATCCGGTGTCACCTTTTCTGGATCGAAGAAGCCCATCGATGCCAACTCACGTGCGGAACGCATGAGAGCTTCTTTAGAGAAGAGGTCGCCGGGCTTGGTACGAAGCTCACGGCGCACCACATTTTCATAGAGTCGGTCATTACCATTGATGCGCACATGGCTCAGATGGGCCTGTGGTCCTTCCAAGACACGCATCTCCAGGTCGATGGAGTCGCCGACGATGTTTTGCTCAGCAGGGTCGATGGAGGAGAAGACATAGCCATTGTTGTAGTAGAGGTTGGACACAGCGTCATCGTCTTCTCGGAGTCGCTTGTTGAGCAACTTCTGATTATAAACGTCACCTTTCCGCATTCCCAGCAGATTGGAGAGGTAGGCTGAGTTGTAGACAGTATTGCCCACCCAGTGGATGTTCCGTATAAAGTATTTCTTTCCTTCGTCTACTTTGACATAGACATTGACATGTTTGGGGTCATTGTTCCACACGCTGTCCTTCAAGATCGTGGCGTCGCGGTAGCCCAACTCGTAGTATTTCTCGATGAGTTTCTCCTTGTCTGCTTTCCAGCGCTCGGGGGTGAACTTCTTTGATTTCAGGAAGGTAGAGAGCTTACCGGCCTCATGGGTCTTGGCAAAGGCACCTTTATGGAAGAGTCCGCCCTTGATTCTGAGGTTGCTCAGATACTTGTTTCCCTCGATGTAGATATGTCTTACCTTGATCTTATCCTTCTTGTCGATGATGACGTCGAGGATGACCTGGTTCTTACCGGTGACGTCGGGACGCTGCTGAATCTCGATATCTGCATTCTTGTAACCCTTATCGTCGAAGTATTTCTTGGCCAGGATCTTGGCACGGTCGATCATGTTTGGCGTGATCTGTCCACCTTGCAGGATACCGAGTTTCTTCTCCATATCCTCTTTCTCGCTCTTTTTCAGTCCCACGTAGTTGATAGTGGAGACACGGGGGCGCGCCTTCAGGGAGATATGCAGATAGATCTTATCACCCACGATAGAGTCGGCCGAGATCTTCACATCGGAAAAGAGGCCGTGCTTCCAATAGCGTTTGACAGCCTCCGTGATTTCCGTACCGGGCACCGAGATGTGCTGTCCGACAGAGAGTCCGGAGATTCCTGTAAGCATATAATCCTCATAACCGTCAATGCCGGAGACGTTGAAGCCGCCAATGACGAGGTCACGCGGCGTGCCGGCATAGTTGATGTCGGGGTGTACGATTTGCTCCTGCGCCTGCACGCTGGTCACGATGGCCATAGCAAGACAAGCTGCCAGGACTTTTTTCTTATTATGATGCATCTTCAAAGAATTGTCGTTTATGATTATATGTTATCCTCGGTATTCTCTTCCACCTGCTGTTCAGTCTTGCCAAAGCGGCGCTGGCGCGACTGATAGCTGAGGATTGCTTTGTGCAAGTCTTCCTCTGAGAAGTCAGGCCAATAGGTGTCGCAGAAGTAGAGCTCACTGTAAGCGATCTGCCACAGCAGGAAGTTGCTGATGCGCAGCTCGCCACCGGTACGGATCAGCAGGTCGGGATCAGGCATGAAGCTCGTCTGCATGTGCTGGTTGATGAGGTCTTCTGTGATATCAAAGCTCTCGACATGCTGCCGTCCGAGACGCCAGGGCCGTGTGCGCTCCTCGATGATGTCTTTCACAGCCTGCGTGATTTCCCAACGCGAAGAATAGCTCAGTGCCACGACCATCGTCATGGCCTTGTTGTTCTTGGTATGCTCTTCGGTCTCCTTGAGCTTCTGCTGCACCTCGTCGGGCAAGCGCTTCACGTCGCCAATGACACGGAATCTGACGTTGTTCTTCATGAAGATTTCATCTTCCAGCGACGTCAGCACGAGTCCCATCAGCGCATGGATCTCAGTGGCAGGACGGTTCCAGTTCTCTGTGGAAAAGGTGTAGAGCGTGAGATATTTCACGCCGAGCCGCACACACTCGGAAGTGATCCGGCGCACCGTGTCCACTCCGGCCTGATGACCGTAGGAGCGGTCTTTACCGCGCTCAGTAGCCCAGCGGCCATTGCCATCCATGATGATGGCGATGTGCTGTGGAATCCTTGTCATATCGAGTTCTGCCATATCTAAAATTCTTTATTGCACGTTGTACATTTGGGTGAGAAGCTGTAGGTGAGTGTTGCTTGCAGCAGCGAGTAGCAATCTGTGTTTTTAAACAGTCCGCTGCTTTTGATGTAATAGGGATCTTTCACCCCGTCGAGTTCATCATTCTGCGCGAAATGTATGGACCATTCCAGTCCAATGTTCACCCGTTCTCCGATTTTATATTTCATTCCCACGCCTAATGGAAGGTTAAAGGCCACCTTTCCCTTTTTGGCTCCATTGGTTTTCACATCTGCATAGGTCATGCCCAATCCTGCAAAGATGAAGGGCGTGAGGCGTTTGGCGCCTCTGTAGTCCCTACCGGTGCCGTAAGGCCAGAAATTCAACTCATAGAGCACAGAGGCATCATAGAGTGAGTTCTTAAAGGTATAGACCTGGTCGGCATAGTCGGGATAATAGGTCTCCACATCAGCCGATGAGCCTTTCATCGTGCCTTTGGCTACGTTGATCCGCAATGCCATGTAAGGATTGAAGACATATCGCCCCATCAACGACACGGCAGGCTGGAGATCTTTTGTCAGGCTGCCGTTGAAGTCACCGAGATAGCCCATCGCTCCTGCTCCGACACCGACCTCGAGCCGGTATTCTCTGTCGTCCTGCGCTGTCGACGGGATCACCATCGTGGTCAGTAAGACAAGGGAAGCCATCAGCCGCAACATCATATACGCGTCGTTTTGTAAAGACCGATTAGTACGCTGCCCACCCGTAGCGGGTCAGACGTCCATAGTAGACGATGGGTGAGTCAGATGCCGAGAGGTAGATCATTCCTTTCTGTCCGACTGTCATGGCTGTCGACACTGCAGTGCCGGCAACAGCGGCGGGAAGTGTATAGGTCGTGTTTGCCGACCATGTGAGTCCCTGATCGCGGCTGCTGTAAATCGTCTTCAGATCTCCGCCGATAGCCAGGAGCGTGCCCTCACAGTTGACTACTTGTAGATTGCTGAGGCAGGGCAGTGTCTTCCGATTATATTCGTCGTCGGTGAAGAGATACCACGGCTGGCTCTGTGAGCCACTCCCGTTTTCCTCCACCTTCGCCCATGTCACGGTCTTGCCGTTGCGGTTTCCAATCAGCAGCAGGTTGTAGGTGTTGTCGTTGGTGACCGCTGCGGAGCTGATAAAGTTCAAGTCTGTATCCGGCAGATTGGCTGTTGCGTCGTCCAAAGCATCCGCCGTCCATGTGGTGCCTTGGTCTGATGAATAGCTGATGCCGTTGTCCGTCATCGCATAAAGCCTTGCGGGCGTTGCGCCCAACAACTGTTTGGCACCCGTCAGCGTGGAAACTGTCTGCCACTGCTCACCGTCGCTGGTACGAAGAAGCGCATTGCCGTCAAGTACAAAGATGCTTCCCTGCTGCACGGCAACATTCTTGTAGGCATCAGCGCCAAAGGAGCGGCTGAGCTGTTTCCAGGCCTGATTGCTGTAGACATATCCTACAGTAGCACCGTCTTTTAAGCCGAAGAGATAGAGGTCATTGCCGTTGGCGATCATGCGGCGGTGTGCGAGGGTCTGGAGAGCAGGCTCATTCAGAGAGTTCCAATAAAAGACATTGCCCTCTTGCTGATGTATGTTGACTTTCACGGTATACTCGCGATACGCGGTGCCCTGAGTGTTATAGACGCGCAGGCGTACAGGATTAGTGAAGTCAATGGAGTCCGTGGAAGAGTAATAGGCCAATGAATCCTGCCCGGCTTTGTCTTTCAGATTGAGCACGATGCTTCCGCTGTTCTTGCTGGAAATGGTCGCCAGAATATGAGCTGCGTCCGTACCTACTGGCAAGGAATCGGTATTATAGATCAGCCGTTGTTGCTGATCGATGGAAAAGGCATAGCCTGTCACGGTCATCGAAGTCTTATACACGCTGTCCGTCACACCATCAGAAGCGGTGGTGTGGATGTATCTGTTGGCGGCACTGAGTGAGAATGCGGTCACTGCAGTATCGTCATAGTAGGTTATTTCATCTTCATCGGAGTTGAGGCATGAAGAAAATCCAAACATAGCCAATGCCATGCAGGCAAATGCCAAGAACTTCTTTATCATTTTTGCGCGCTATATTATTTTTGCTGCAAATTTACTTAGAATTCTCGGAAATAATGCGGTTTTTCCTGAATATTATGTAAAAAGTCGCATTTGTCAAGTGATTTTAAGTTTGTTTAGTGCTTTTGGTGATAGGGCACAAAAAAAGACAATACAATCACTTGCACTGTCTTCTTTGTAGAATAATGTTATTCAACGTGGTTGTTCACCAAGAAAAAAACGCTTAGTGCGGTCATCAAAATGACCAAAACCAACATTGATATAGATTCTAAATCTAATAACATCATCCTAACTTTACCTTAAAAATCTATCAAACTACTAACCTAATGAAACTTTATGTATATCTTCTCACGAAGACATTGCAAAGTTAAGCAATAGTTGAGAATTCTCCAAATAATATTCAGTTTATTTTCATTCCTATGACAAAAAAAGTCTGTACAGGTAAGCACAGAGCTCGAAAACAGCACAATTGACCTATTTTGTGCAGGCTATCATTAGTGTGTGGGCACTAAAAAACCTCCTCTGTGCCAAAGCACAGAGGAGGTATATGTTGAAGACTGTCTCCCGCTATCTATACGAGAAGTTAGCACTCCTTATTATATATAGGAGAGGACGTCTTACTGTATCGACTTTCTGAGACGATTAGAGCTGAGGACCAGCAGCTACGAGAGCCTTACCAGCCTCGTTGCCTTCGTACTTCTTGAAGTTCTTGATGAAGCGCTGTGCCAGATCCTTGGCCTTAGCGTCCCACTCAGAAGCGTCCTTGTAAGTATCGCGAGGATCCAGGATGTCCTTGTTCACGCCCTCGAGCTCTGTAGGAACGACGAAGTTGAAGTAAGGAATGGTCTTCGTAGGAGCCTTGTCGATGTCGTGATCCAGGATGCGGTCGATGATACCACGTGTATCGCGGATAGAGATACGCTTGCCGGTACCGTTCCAACCTGTGTTCACCAAGTAAGCCTTAGCACCGCTCTTCTCCATGTGGCGGACGAGCTCCTCAGCATACTTTGTAGGATGCAGCTCGAGGAATGCCTGACCGAAGCAAGCAGAGAAGGTAGGAGTCGGCTCTGTGATACCGCGCTCTGTACCTGCCAGCTTAGCTGTGAAGCCAGAGAGGAAGTAGTACTTGGTCTGCTCAGCGTTCAGGATAGAAACAGGAGGCAGCACACCGAAAGCGTCGGCGCTCAGGAAGATCACCTGCTTTGCAGCGGGACCCTGGCTCTCGGGACGCTGGATGTTCTTGATGTGATAGATAGGATAGCTAACACGTGTGTTCTCTGTCACGCTCTTGTCTGCGAAGTCGATCTTACCGTCCTTGTCAACGGTAACGTTCTCCAGCAGTGCATCACGTGTGATAGCGCCGTAGATGTCAGGCTCAGCATCCTTGTCGAGGTTGATGACCTTAGCATAGCAGCCGCCCTCGAGGTTGAAGACGCCCTTGTCGTCCCATCCGTGCTCGTCATCACCGATAAGCAGACGCTTAGGATCGGTAGACAGAGTAGTCTTACCTGTACCAGACAGACCGAAGAAGATAGCGGTGTTCTCACCGTTCTTGTCGGTGTTGGCAGAGCAGTGCATGGAAGCAATACCCTTCAAGGGGAGGAAGTAGTTCTGCATAGAGAACATACCCTTCTTCATCTCACCGCCGTACCATGTATTGATGATGACCTGCTCCTTGCTGGTGACGTTGAACATCACGCAAGTCTCAGAGTGAAGTCCCAGTTCCTTCCAGTTCTCTACCTTTGCCTTAGAAGCATTGTAGACAATGAAGTCAGGCTCCTGCTCGAAGTCAGCAGTTGTCTTAGGACGGATGAACATATTTGTCACGAAGTGAGCCTGCCATGCCACCTCAACGATGAAGCGGACCTTCATGCGGGTGTCGCGGTGTGTGCCGCAGAAACCGTCTACGACATACAGTTTCTTGTTGGAGAGCTCCTTCTTGGCAATCTCCTTAACAGCGTTCCAAGCCTCCTTGGTAGCACGGTGGTTGTCGTTGTGATACTCCTCAGAGTCCCACCATACGGTGTCGTGAGAAGTCTCATCGTCAACGATGAACTTGTCCTTAGGAGAACGGCCGGTGTAGATACCGGTGAACACGTCGACAGCGCCCAGCTCTGTCTCGTGGCCTACCTCGTAGCCCTCAAGGCCTTCTTTGGTCTCCTCGTTGAACAGCACCTCATAAGAAGGATTGTACAGAACCTCAGCAGTACCTGTCTGGATTCCGTAGCTTGCTAAAACTGATTTGTCAAACTTTGCCATTTTATAAAATGTATTTAAGTTGTGAATGGTATTTTACCTTGATTTAATCCGAATGCAAAGGTAGCAAAAAGATAATTCTCCCCAAAAGTTTGCAGAAGAAAATTCCCGCCCGTACAAGCCTTTTTAGGTTAAAGATTATAAAAACAGACGGCTCTTTGCTGTTTTGACATTTACACTTTGCAAAAACTAACTACCTTTGTATCATACCTTTTACGGTTCATATAAAACGCAAAGACATTAAATCATAAGATGGAAGTTATTGACTTATCCAAAGAAAACAGTATCATCGGACAGTACATGGCCGAGATGCGCGATGCCGAATATCAGAAAAACCGCCTGCTCTTCCGCAACAACATCATGCGGGTGGGCGAATACGAGGCTTTTGAGGTTTCTAAACGGCTCAACTATGAGCAGCGTGACGTGGCCACACCTTTAGGCATTGCACGTGTCAACGTACCTACAGACAAGATTGTGCTGGCTACGATCTTCCGTGCCGGACTGCCTTTTCATCAGGGCTTTCTCAACATCTTCGACCATGCGGGCAACGCCTTTGTCTCGGCATACCGCGAATATACCGACAAGGAGCACCACAAGGTAGGCATACACGTGGAGTATCTCGCCACACCAAGCATCGATGCCAAGACGCTCATCATTGCCGACCCGATGCTCGCCACTGGCGGCAGCATGGAGCTGGGCTACAAGGCTTTCCTCTCTAAAGGCACGCCCAAGCGCATCCACGTCTGCTGTGTCATTGCCACAGAAGAGGGCATCGATCACATCAAGTCGGTTTTCCCCGACGACAAGACTACCATCTGGTGCGCAGCCATCGACCCGGGAATGAACGAGCACAAATATATCGTACCGGGATTTGGCGACGCCGGCGACCTCTGCTACGGCGACAAACTCTGATCAACAACAGGATTCCATAACGACGATGCTGGCGCACTGACCGTCAGCATCTGTCGTTTATTTACCATTGTAGCCATGAAAGATGCCACGAAATTTGTCAGAAACATAAAATATTGGTATCTTTGCACCAAAAGAGCGAAGAGCTTTTAAGAGATGATGCAAGCAATGATTTTCGCAGCAGGCTTGGGCACACGCCTCAAGCCTCTCACCGACCACCTGCCAAAAGCACTGGTGGAGGTTGGCGGCGAGCCCCTGCTCAAACGTGTAATCCTCAGATTGCGCGATGCCGGTGTCACGCGCTTTGTGGTCAACGTCCACCATTTTGCCGGTCAGATCGTGGACTATCTCAATGCCAATAACAGCTTTGGACTCGACATCCGCGTCAGCGATGAGCGTGAGCAACTCCTTGACACCGGTGGCGGCATACGCCACGCAGCCCCTCTTTTCGACTCTCACAACCCTATCCTTATTCATAATGTTGACATTCTGAGCAATGTCGACCTCGGCAAGTTCTATCGTCTTGATCCTAAGGTGATGTGCCCGGAGTGTGGCGTGCCCCATGTCATGGCAGGCGCGCAGTTGCTCGTCAGCTGGCGCAAGACGCGTCGCTATCTGCTCTTCAACGATCAGATGCTCCTCGTCGGATGGGTGAATATCGAGACGGGAGAAGTGAAGACGCCGTGGCCCGACGTGCGTGAGGCACTCTCACAAGTGAAGTTTCCGCTCTCTGTCGGTGAAGAGCAACCGCCACTACTCGCCGGACGCTATCACATGTATGCCTTCAGTGGCATCCACACTTTCTCCCCCACCCTATTTGTCAAGATGGCCGGCTGGCCGGAAAAGTTTCCGATCATGGATTTCTATCTTAAGATCTGCCGCGACGTGCCCGTCAAAGGCTATGTCAAAAACAACCTCCGACTCCTCGACGTAGGCAAGCAAGACACGCTTGCCAAGGCGGAACAGTTCCTCAAAACACTGTAGCATTCATCATTCCATATTGCACACTCAACATTAACATATCGTCTATGCAACAGAAGATTATCATTCTTGATTTCGGATCGCAGACCACGCAGCTCATCGGCCGTCGTGTCCGCGAGCTGGACACCTTCTGCGAGATTCTGCCCTACAACAAGTTTCCTAAGGACGACACAGGTGTCATCGGTGTCATCCTCAGCGGCAGTCCTTACTCTGTCCACGACAAGGAAGCCTTCAAGGTAGACCTCAGCCAGTTCATCGGCAAGTATCCGGTGCTGGGCATCTGCTATGGTGCGCAGTTCATCAGCTACTCCGGTGGCGGCAAGGTAGAGCAGACCGGTACCCGTGAGTACGGCCGCGCCAATCTCCAGCAGTTTGATGCCAGCAATCCACTCTTCAAAGGGTTTGAGCCCAACTCACAGGTGTGGATGAGCCACGGCGACACGATCACCGCTATCCCCAGTGACTATCATGTCATCGGCTCTACCGCCGACGTGAAGTACGCTGCCTTTGCCAGCGACACCAACCCCGTGTGGTGTGTGCAGTTCCATCCCGAGGTGTACCACAGCACGCAGGGTACACAGCTGCTCCGCAACTTTGTTGTGGACATCTGCGGCAGCCGTCAGGAGTGGAGCCCGGCCTCGTTTGTCGACACCACCGTCAAGGAGCTGAAAGAGCAGCTCGGCAACGATCGCGTCATCCTCGGTCTCTCCGGCGGTGTGGACTCCAGCGTCTGCGCTACCCTGCTCCACCGTGCCATCGGCAAGAACCTCACGTGTATCTTCGTCGACCACGGCATGCTACGCAAGAATGAGTTCCAAAAGGTCATGGAAGCCTACAATGGTCTGGGGTTGAACGTCATTGGCGTAGATGCCAGCGAGAAGTTCTTCAAGGACCTCGAAGGCGTCACCGACCCGGAAAAGAAGCGCAAGATCATCGGCCGCGACTTTGTGGAGGTCTTCAACGCCGAGGCTAAGAAGATCACCGACGCTAAATGGCTGGCTCAGGGCACCATCTATCCCGACCGCATCGAGAGCCTTAGCATCACCGGCATGACCATCAAGAGCCATCACAATGTAGGCGGACTGCCCAAAGACATGAAGCTTCAGCTCTGCGAACCGCTGAAATGGCTGTTCAAGGACGAGGTGCGCCGCGTGGGCTATCAGTTGCAGATGCCTGAGCGTCTCATCAAGCGTCATCCTTTCCCCGGTCCCGGTCTCGCCGTGCGCATTCTTGGTGATATCACGCGTGAGAAGGTGCGCATCCTGCAAGACGCTGACGATATCTATATCGAAAAGATGCACGACTACAAGATGCCGGACGGCACGAGCCTCTACGATCACGTGTGGCAGGCCGGCACCGTGCTGCTCTCTACCATCCGTTCCGTGGGAGTGATGGGCGACGAGCGTACTTATGAGCATCCTGTAGCCCTGCGCGCCGTGACCTCTATGGACGCTATGACGGCCGACTGGGCCCGTCTGCCCTATGACTTCATGGCCGACGTGAGCAATGAGATCATACGCAAGGTGAAGGGGGTCAACCGCGTTTGCTATGACATCTCCTCAAAACCGCCTTCGACAATTGAGTGGGAGTAGAAGAGTAGCAAGAAATATAAGCAAAAAAAAATCCCGGTACGCTGTTCCGTACCGGGATTTTTTAGTCTCGTAGTAAGGGGCTTTCATCCAAAACCTGACGGAGAGATGAGTCCCCAAAAAGTGGTTTCAGCGCCGGAGAGCCACATGGGACGAACGGGCTGACAGCCTCTTGGATGTAGCGTTTCGCGGGCATGGTCCCGATACTCTGCTGCCATGATGGAATACCACCTGCTTGATGACGGACACAGCCCCATGCTTTGCCGTTGCCGAGCTGATGCTTTGGTGTTGCTGTACCAATACTGTGCCGCATCTGAACCAATGCTTTGGTGTTGCCGAACCCATGTTTCGCCGGGTATAAAACTATGTTGTAAAGGGTATAAAGCTATGTTGTAATGGGTATAAAGCTATGTTGTAATGGGACTGAAGTCATGTAATCGATATTGTAATCCTATAGAAAAAGATCTTTTCCTAAGCAGGGAAAGATCTTTTTCTACGTAGGAAAGAGTCTTTTCCTAAGCAGTAAAACCAAAAGCGGACAAACCTTAGACTTTACCAAGAATTACACTTTACACTCCTTGTTGTTGTTTACTGTTTCACTTTACATTGCTTTAGACACTTTACTGATTCTCGTTACACGACCATGCTGTCAGTTCATGTAATAGGTGTGTACGCTGGTTCCTTTGGCAGAAGGCAGGTAGTTGATGCCCCACCAGCACATCTGCAACAGCGCGAAGTTGACGATGAGCACCCATAGGGCAAAGCGCATGTTTCCCTGTTTCCTCAGTCGATAATGAATATAGACCAGATAGGCGAGCCACGTGGCTGCCGCCCATGTCTCCTTAGGATCCCACGCCCAGTAGTTGCCCCATGCCATCTTGGCCCACAAGGCACCGGAGAGCATGCCAAGGGTGAGGAACGCCCAACCGACATACACGAGGTTGTCGGTGATCGTCCACTCCTTGTCCGATGGTGCTTGATGGTGATGGAAGAAGAGCAGATAGGCGGCCATGACAAAGGCGGCACCGAGCAGGGCGTAAGCCATCATGTAGATGATGACATGCGGAGCAAACCATGGGCTTTGCAGCGCGGGCATCATCGTCTTGCTGTGTATCTCAGGTTTGAGCAGGTTGATGGTGATAAACACGGCTGCCAGTACGGTGGAGAACGACAGCAACCACTTGTAGTTCCACCGGCTGTAGACGATTAGACCCATCAGTGGCAGGAAGAGTGAATACCACAAGCGCGTCTCTCCCATCGTGCGCATCGGCGGACGGTCGAGAGCGGTCCACAGTACGATGACATAGGAAAGGAAGACGGCCAGCCCCACCACAGTAGCTCCGACGGCCAATGCCTTCTTCCCCTTCCAGGAAAAGAAGGCACCGAGCGACCAGAAAAGCATGGCGGCAAGGGCGAAGAAAAGAAAGAAATTCCAGATTTGCATGGCTAACGTTTTTGTATGAATATCAGTATGGCACCGATGATCAGCAGATACAGTCCCACATAAGTATAGGGCAGCCAAGGATCCTTGACGAGTTCAAAGACACTGACATTGCTCCACTTGCCCATCTGCTCGTTGTAGCTGAGCTGATAGATCTTCCAGTCACCGAGGCTGAACGGCTTGTTGACTTCGATTGTTGTCGGTATGTTCAGCGCGTCCTTTTGGGTATAGATATTCACGTTGGAGGCATAACGCATCGGCTCGCGCGTCGGCATGACCACCTCAAGATTATTGCCTAAGCTGACGCCGCTGATGGGAAAGAGATAGCTGCCACTGGAGACCCAGCCTGTCTTCCGCTGTTTTCCCTTGGTAGCGGAGATGTAGAGTGCTGTAGCGGCTCCTTTGCCCTGGTAAGCGACAAAGCCGCCCTCGTTGAGCCGCATGCCGAGCTGGTCCATCTTCATGCGGGTCGCCATTCCCTCAGGCATCCCCTTCATCATCTTCGCCATAGCCTTCGGCATGGCATTGTCTATTCTTTTTAATACTTGGATCTTCCAGCCTAAGAGTTCCGTCGGCGTGTAGCTGTCGTCGATGACAAGCGTCTGAGGCTTCTGCTGCGGCTGTGGCAGTCCTGTCGTCATGCTCACCACCATCAGCTTCGGTGGGTACTCGTCGATGGTGAAGCGGTTGAGCTGGATGGCAAGCGGCAGTTCTACGACATTGTTGTAAGCGTCGAGCGCGCGCCATTCGGGCTTTCCCTCCTCGCAATACATCTTCAACTTCTGCATGTCGGCACTGCCGAGTGTGCCGCAGACAATGAAGATGAACAGGCCGGCATGGCACACCAGCGAGGGGATCACCTGGCGGCGGAAGTGACAGATCTGAAGGATGGCGACCTCACCGACGATCATCGTATTCCACAGATAGACGAGGATAAACGGCCAGAAATTGAGCATCTTGGTCAGCCCGAGCACATCGGCGGCAGGCTTTTCCTCGGGTGCTTGCCGCGTGAGCCCCATGACAACGGTGAGAACGGCGGCTGTAGCCAGTGCGGGCACGGCAGCCTGGACGGTCGTCATAAACCGGAAGAAATAGACATGTGACCGTAAGGCATAGAAGACTGCCAGCAGTATCAACAAAAAGGCCAGGGCAAGAATGTTGCCTGGCCACATAAACACGATCCAGTCAAGAGGCCCCACCGCCACCTGCAGCAGGCTCCCGGTGACGAGGAGCCCCATGCTGACGGCGATGCCTTCTTTATAGGTATAGGGTTGTTTCCACATATTCTTCAATTGTTCTACAGCCGCTGGGTTAGATCGGCTGGGTGATGAACCGCTTGTTCTTTCTTGCTGTCTCGATCCACTTCGGCACGATGGTGTCGAGGAATTCTTTCTTTTGCTGACGGAGCTTACCCATGTCGAGGCCGATATATTTCTGAGCCTTCTCCTTGGTGGAGAGATCCGGAATTGGCACCTCACCGCTGTAGCCGTGACGGGCGAGCACCTTGGCAATGCTCAGGCGGGCTTGTCCGGCATAGTAGAGTGCGTCGCTGAGCAGTCGGGTGACCTCTTGTGGGGCGTGGAAACTGGCACCATGGCTGGCCACAGCGTAGTCCCAACGCCACTGACTCTTGCGGATGTCAGCCAAAGCGGCGGCCATCTCCTTCTCGTTGGCACCTTTCTTCCATGCGAAAGCGGCCTCGATATGCGCCGTGGAGAGTTCTTTCTCCACCTTGGCACGCACCTCCAGCACCTTCTCTTGGCGCTCATATACATTCTTGCGCAGCGTCTCGGCATCCTGGCGATGGCAGGTCTGGCACGTGCGATCGATATGCGCCAACGGCGACATGATGTGGTGATCGGTATATTTCACGCCGCCATCCTGGATATAAGGCATGTGGCAATCAGCACAGGACAGGCCGCGCTGACCGTGGATGCCCTGCTTGAAGATCTCGTAACCCGGATGTTGTGCCTTCAAGATCTTGGCATGGGACAGCGGATGGATATAGTCGTAGAAGCCGATACTGTCGTAGTAAGCCTCGGCATCCTCGCAGGTCAGACCCTTGTCCTGTGGGAATTTGAGGTAGTTGGTACCTTTTTCGAAGTAGTACTCCGTATGACATTGTGCGCACACGAGGGAGCGCATCTCCTGGTGGCTGGCCTTTCTGACGTCTTTTCCGGCGCGTGCCCATGCCTCGTAGAGAGCTGGTCGGGCAGGCTTCAAGTCCATGGTGCGGGCATCGTGGCAGTCAGAGCATCCGACGCTGTTCATCACTTCACTGCCCCAGTCGCTCCACTTGGCGGCATAGAAAGCGTTCTTGCCTTTCTCGCGCATCAGTCGCGGCACGTCAGGACCTTTGCAAGTCCAACAAGTACCGGGCTGCATGTCTTTCTGTCCGTCAACGCCCGGTGATCCTGTGCGCAGGATTTTGCGCAGGTCTTCGATACAGTGACGGTGCCCGCGCGGCGTGTTGTAGTCGCGGCTGAAAGCATAGCCGTCCCATAGAATGACCATCAGCGGATGCTGTGCGAGGGCATCCTGCTCCTGCGAGGAGTTGTATTTACTCACAAACGAGGTGTCTTCCGTCATCGACCATGTCTCATACTCGTGTGGGAAGTCTTCCGCAAACTTCTCGTTTTGTGCCACGATGGAGTCGGTCATCGGCGTACGGCGATTGTTAAACACAGATACGACTTCGGCGCGGCGCTCCAAGAGCGACGAGCATAGAAGCCCAAGAACGAAAACGATGACCATGGCTCCGAGGAAGAGCAGCCATCCTTGCCATTTTTTCAATTGTCGTGACATATCAGTAAGTTTTTAGTTTTTCTTTATGTTAATGTCCCAATGCCTTTTGCAGCCATGCGGGTACAGGGCTGGGTGGAATCGGTGCCTGTGTCTCAGCACCAGGCGTAGATGAGAGTGTGTTCATGCCTCCGTGTGGCACATTGCGGTGGCAGTCCCAACAGGCAAATCCTTCACCGCGCTTCGCAAGCATGTAGTCGATCTTGCCCGTGCGCACCATGCGCGTGTTGAGTTCAGTGTGGCAACGGATGCAGTTGTCCATGATGACCTCCGCGCTAGCGTTTTCTGCCATGATGGCCTGATGCTCGCTGTTGGTGACAAAATAGGCAACGTGCTTCATGCCGTCAAGGCCTTTGAAGAAATATTTCGCCGCCAGCGAGGTGTGAGGAACATGGCAGTCGTTGCACGTGGCATCGCGTCCATGGGAGGAATGTGACCATGTGGCATACCAAGGCGACATGATATGGCAGTTGACGCACGCTGCCGGATCATCACCTATTATATAGGTATGCATGCGAAGCAAGTAGGCAAAGAGTCCGCCTAAACCTACGATGATGCCACACAGGACAAGGCCCACGACCTTTTGACGATAAGAGAAGGTAATCCTCCATTTTTTGAATTTGCCAAGATCCATAGGTTGTTATGTTATTAAGTAATAGCTTCTTTCGTTTGCAAATATAAGCGGAATATTTGAGAAAAGCAAATATTTTGTCTACAAATTATCCTAATAAATGAGGATAATCCCATTTCAGCTAATTTTCCTACCTTTGCATTCCATCAACAAAACTATCATCGACAGGTTATGGCCAAAGTCTTCACCCATTTCTCATCCGACGGCGACAGTCGGCGCGACGAGCTCATCCGCACCATAGAACACAGTGTAGAGCACCTCACGCTCGCTGAACTTGAGGCACTCTACTATGATCTTGTGTCCAAAGATTATATCCGATAGGGCTTCCGGCGGTCGCTAAGTGCCTTATCCCCTACTCTGTTGCTTCCGGTTCCCGCATGATGGCGTCCAGCGATTTCCGCATCAGCTCTTTCTTGGCAGCGTCGTAGTTGAGGTGGTCGTGATCCATCACCATGCGCACGGCACGGTCGATGAGCTTCTCGTTGGTCAGTTCCATGTCGACCATCTTGTTGCCCTTGACACGTCCGAGACGTATCATCACCGTGGTGGAAATCATGTTGAGTACCATCTTCTGCGCCGTTCCAGACTTCATGCGCGACGAGCCGGTGACGAACTCTGGGCCTACAATGGTCACCACCGGATAGTCGCTTTCTGCCTCCAAAGGCGTGCCGGGATTGCTGGTGACGCATCCTGTGACGATGCCGTGGCGCCGAGCTTCACGCAGTGCACCCACCACGTAGGGGGTAGTGCCCGAGGCGGCGATGCCGATGACGGTGTCTGCTGAGTCTATCCCCTGCCCTGCCAAGTCTTTCCAACCTTGTTTCTCATTGTCTTCGGCATGCTCCACGGCGTGCCGGAGAGCAGTGTCGCCACCGGCAATCAAGCCTACCACCAACCGAGGATCCGTGCCGTAGGTAGGTGGCAGCTCTGAGGCATCAAGCACACCGAGACGGCCGCTGGTGCCCGCCCCGATGTAAAACAAACGCCCTCCTTGCTCCATGCGCGCGGCAACAGCCTCTGTGAGCCGTGTGATCTGAGGCAGTGCCTGCTCCACGGCTTCCGCCACACGATGATCCTCGCGGTTGATGTCGCGCAACAGTTCGGCTATCGGCTTGTGCTCCAAATCATCGTAGAGAGAGGCTTCTTCCGTAATCCGTCGCATCATCTTGACTCATTGAGCGTTATTTCTTATCCTTGAGCAGGTCGCGGATTTCGGTGAGCAGTTTCTCCTCGTTGCTCGGTGCAGGTGGTGCAGCGGGCTCCTCTTTCTTCTTGCGTGTGAGCACGTTGATAGCCTTGACCAGGAGAAAGACACAGAAAGCGATGATGATAAAGTCGATGAACGTCTGGATGAAGTTGCCATAGTTGATGGTGGCGGGCTTCATCTGCTCCACACCGGGGATGACCACCCTGGGCAGGGTGACCTTCAGATCAGAGAAGTTCACACCACCGATCAGCCATCCGATAGGCGGCATGATGATGTCGTCGACAATACTACTTACGATTTTACCAAACGCGCCGCCGATGATCACACCGACAGCCATGTCCACAGCATTGCCTCTGACAGCGAAATCTTTGAATTCTTGAATAAATTTACCCATAATAACTGAACTGTGTAAAGCGAAGAGTCCATTTTGCCAAGTGGACTTAACACTCAGATAAACGTTTATATTATTTAATACTTATTGATTGTGCAAAATTAGAAAATAATTTGTATCTTTGCAATCGATAAGCAAGAAAAGTCTCTTGCGAGACACAAAAAAGATATTTTCAAGAAAGAGAACACATTTTATAACCCTTTATAAATAATAGAAAGTAAAATGGCAAATGTTAAAGTAGCTATCAATGGTTTCGGTCGTATCGGCCGTCTCGCATTCCGCCAGATGTTCGCAGCTCCTGGCTATGATGTTGTTGCTATCAACGACCTGACCAGCCCGAAGATGCTGGCTCAGCTCCTGAAGTATGATACCACACACGGTGGTTATCAGGGCATCATCGGTGAGAAGCCCGAGCATACCGTTTCTTACAGCGACGAGCCTTTCACAGAGAATGGCAAGGAAGCAGCTGGTTACATCGAGGTAGATGGCAAGAAGATCACTATCTACAAGGAGAAGGACGCAGCTAACCTGCCTTGGGGCGCTCTGGACATCGACGTTGTCCTCGAGTGCACTGGCTTCTATACATCTAAGGACAAGAGCATGGCTCACGTAAAGGCTGGTGCTAAGAAGGTCGTTATCTCTGCTCCTGCAGGCAACGATCTGAAGACTATCGTCTTCAACGTGAACAATGAGACTCTGACTAAGGACGACCAAATCATCAGCGCAGCTTCTTGCACTACCAACTGCTTGGCTCCTATGGCAAAGGCTCTGAACGACAAGTATCCTATCCAGGCTGGTATCATGCAGACCATCCACGCCTACACTGGCGACCAGATGATCCTCGACGGTCCTCAGCGCAAGGGCAACCTGCGTCGTAGCCGTGCCGGTGCTTGCAACATCACTCCTGCTTCCTCTGGCGCTGCTAAGGCCATCGGCCTGGTTCTGCCTGAGCTGAACGGCAAGCTGATCGGTGCTGCACAGCGTGTACCTGTGCCAGACGGTTCTACAACTCTGCTCTACGCTGTTGTCAAGGGCAAGGATGTTACTGTTGACAGCGTCAACGCTGCTATGAAGGCTGAGTCCAACGAGAGCTTCGGTTACAACGACGAGGAGATCGTTTCTTCTGATATCCTCGGCATGCGCTACGGTTCTCTCTTCGACGCTACTCAGACTATGGTTGTGAAGCTCGATGACGACACTTATGAGGTGCAGGTTGTTTCTTGGTACGACAACGAGAACTCTTACACTTCTCAGATGGTTCGCACCATCAAGTACTTCGCTGAGCTGAAGTAATACCCGAGAAGGTAACAACTCTGAAATAATAAGGCTCGCAGCATTTCGCTGCGGGCCTTTTTTTTGCGCCGTACAAGCAATGTGCGCGGATTGGCTCTTCTTGATGATATAATTACTATTATATATCAAAATTCACGTGTTTTTTATCATTTATGACCGTAGATAGTAAGAAAAACACGCTATCTTTGCAGCCAAACAATGATCAATAATCAAGGACTCCTATAACTGAAAACGTCATGACCACGCAATTGACTTCTATCTACTTGCTCAGCAATGACCAGGATATCCACTGGGGACTGACCGTCAGCACTGTCGGTTATCAGCATATCGCGCCCGGAGAAGCCTATCCTCCTAAGGGACATCCGCAGGCTTATTCGTTCCAGGCGGGTAGGGGACGTGTGCTCGATGAGTATCAGTTTGTATACATCTCCCGCGGACGCGGCGTCTTCGAGTCAAAGAGCTTCGGACAGGCAACGGTCGGGGAGGGTGACATGTTTCTGCTCTTTCCCGGTGAATGGCACAGTTATCAGCCCGACGAAACCACGGGATGGGACGAATACTGGATAGGTTTCAAGGGACTGAACATCGACAGCCGCGTGAGCAATGGCTTCTTCCTGCCACGTGAACCAATCTTCCACGTGGGTCTCAGTGAGGACATCGTGCGGCTCTACCGCAATGCCATCGCCATCGCAAGCGAGCAGAGCATCGGATTCCAACAGATGCTCGGTGGTGTGGCAAACATGTTGCAAGGCTACGCCTTTGCCCTTAACCGCCACAACACCTTTGAAGATCAGCAGGCCGCCGAAGCCATCCATAAGGCTAAAATCATCATGACGGAGAAGTTCGGACAGAAGATTGGACCCACTGATGTCGCTGACGCCATCAACATGGGATACTCCAAGTTCCGCAGGCTCTTCAAAGAATACACCGGTTACGCACCTTTGCAGTATTTGCAGGAGCTCCGCCTCCAGCGCAGCAAACAACTGCTCGTGGGTACTGATCTCACCCTCACCGAGATAGCTGACCGCGTTGGCTATGACAATGCCGACTATTTTTCTGCTGCCTTTAAAAAGAAAAATCATATTACACCAGCCAATTTCCGAAAGAAAAGATGAAAAACTATTTAGCCATTGACTTGGGAGCTACCTCCGGACGCACCATCGTCGGCACGCTCGACAAAGGCCGCATTGACCTTGAGGAGCTCACGCGCTTCGACAACCCGCTCATCGCTTTGGGCGGACATCTCTATTGGGATCTCTACGCTCTCTACAACGAAATCATACGCGGACTGCAGCTCACTGCACAACGTGGCATCGACATTCAGAGTATCGGCATCGACACCTGGGGATGCGACTTTGCGCTCTTTGGCGACGACGGCGCACTGCTTGGCAATCCCATCGCCTACCGCGACCCGCACACCAACGGCATGATGGAGCGCTTCTTCAACGATCGCATGCCTAAGGACGAGGTTTATCGCCGCACTGGCATACAATTTATGAACTTCAACAGCCTCTTCCAGCTCTATGCCATGGAGCAGCACGGCAACAGTGCCTTAAAGGCTGCCAGGAAGATTCTCTTCATTCCTGATGCTCTCGGATACATGCTCACCGGTAAGGCTGTCTGCGAGTACACGGTGGCATCTACGTCTCAGCTTCTCAATCCCGCTACCGGCGACCTCGACGAGGAACTTCTCCGTGCACTCGGCATTGCCCGTGATGTCTTTGGTCCAATGGCTATGCCGGGCACCGTTCTCGGCACGCTCACACCGGAAGTGCAGAAGCTCACAGGGCTCGGAGCCGTTTCCGTTATTACTGTTGCCGGTCACGACACAGCCAGTGCCGTGGCTGCCGTGCCAGCCAAAGACGAGCACTTCGCCTATCTCAGCAGCGGCACGTGGAGTCTCATGGGCATAGAGACACCTAAGGCCATCATCAACGAGGAAAGCCAAAAACGCAACTTCACCAATGAGGGGGGAATCGACGGCACCACACGCTTTCTGAAGAATATCTGCGGCATGTGGATGTATGAGTGCTGCCGTCGCGAATGGAAGAAACAAATTCTCGCTGAAGAACATGATGAGACAAAAGCAATACAGCGCATCAAAGAGGAGCTCAGCCACAAGCGCTTGCAAAGCGACGCCATGAAAGAGGCACCCAACCGCACACTCCTCAACCCCGACGACCCAATGTTCGCCGCTCCGGACTCCATGCTGCTGGCCATCCGCGACTACTGTGAGACTCATCATCAGCCCATTCCCGCGACCCGTGCGCAGGTTTGCCGTTGTCTCTTTGACTCTCTCGTCAACCGTTACAAGACAGTCTTTGGCTGGCTTCAGGACTTCGCTCCGTTCACTATCGACACGCTGCACATCATCGGCGGCGGCAGCCTCAATGCTTATCTCAACCAGATGACCGCTGACGCGCTCGGTGTGCGCGTCCTCGCCGGACCACAGGAAGGCACGGCTCTCGGCAACATCATGCTTCAGGCTAAGGCTGGCGGTGGAGTAGGGGACATCTGGGACATGCGTCGCGTTATTGCCCAAAGCATCACACTGAAAGAATATCAACCAAATAAATAAAGACCAATATGACAACGAAACAAATCCAACAGAACTATGAGATCGCCCGTGAACGCTATGCCGCACTTGGCGTAGACACCGACAAAGCACTGGAAACACTCCAGCATACACCGATCAGCCTCCATTGCTGGCAGGCCGACGATGTCGTCGGCTTTGAGCGCGGTGAGGCTGCTTCAGGCGGCATCCAGGCTACAGGCAACTATCCCGGACGTGCCCGCAATATCGACGAGCTGCGCCAGGACGTCGACAAGGTGCTCTCATTGCTCGGCGGTACCTTCCGTTTCAACCTCCACGAGACCTACGGCGAGTTTGGCGGAAAGTTCGTAGACCGTGACCAGGTGGAACCCAAATACTTCGAGGGTTGGATGCAGTGGGCGAAAGAGCGTCACATGAGTCTCGACTTCAACTCTACATCGTTCTCACATCCCAAGAGCGGCTCACTGACACTGGCCAATCCCGATAAGGAGATCCGCGACTTCTGGATTGAGCATACCAAGCGCTGTCGTCGCATCGCCGACGCTATGGGTAAGGCACAGGGTGACCCTTGCATCATGAACATCTGGATCCATGACGGCAGCAAAGACCTCACCGTGGAGAAATACCGCTACCGCGAGATTCTCAAGAACAGTCTTGACGACATCCTCGCTGAGAAGCTTCCCAACATGAAGGACTGCCTTGAAGCTAAGCTCTTCGGTATCGGACTGGAGGCTTACACCGTCGGCTCGCATGACTTCTATGCCGGCTACTGCTCCAAGAACAATGTCATCTACACCCTCGACACTGGTCACTATGAGCCCACAGAGAACGTCTCTGACGCTGTCTCCTCGCTGTTGCTCTTCGTGCCAGAGCTGATGCTCCACGTCAGCCGCCCCATGCACTGGGACAGCGACCACGTGACGCTCTTCGACGACAACACACGCAACCTTTTCGCCGAACTGGTGCGTGCCAACGCCCTCGATCGTGCACACATCGGTCTCGACTATTTCGACGCGAGCATCAACCGCATCGGTGCTTACATCATCGGCGTGCGGGCCGCGCAGAAGAGCCTCCTGCAGGCCTTGCTCGAACCGCTGCCCAAGCTCCGCCAATACGAGGATGAAGGACGCTTCTTCGAGCGCCTTGCCCTGCTGGAAGAGGAGAAGACACTGCCCCTCGGCGCTGTCTATGACTATTACAACTTGAAGAACAACGTGCCCGTGGCTGAGGACTATCTCGCCGACGTGGAGCAATACGAGAAAGACGTGCTCAGCAAGCGCTGACACCTGTCTGTTTATTAGCTGACACCTTATTATATATAGGGACTAAACAATAAGCGACAGTAGGGTGGGGGGACTGTCCTCTACCCACTGTCTTCCGACTATGGAGATATTAATAGGATTATTGATTATCGCTGCCGGTGCCTTCTGCCAGTCGAGTTGCTACGTGCCCATCAACAAAGTCAAGGATTGGAGTTGGGAGAGCTACTGGCTTGTGCAGGGCGTCTTTGCCTGGCTGCTCCTGCCGCTGTTGGGTGCTGAGCTGGCTGTGCCGGCTGGTCATGGTCTCATAGAGCTGTTGGCCGGTGCCAACCGTTTCCATGTGGCTATGACAGTGTTCTTCGGAGTACTTTGGGGAGTAGGCGGACTTACCTTCGGTCTGTCCATGCGCTACCTCGGCGTAGCCCTCGGACAGTCTATCGCCTTGGGCACCTGTGCCGGACTGGGAACCATCATGGGACCAGTGCTCATCAACGCGTTCTTCCCCGAAGAGCACGCTCTCAGCCAGCTGACCGCCTCTGTACTCATCGGTGTCGCCGTCACTCTTCTCGGCATTGCCATCATTGGATGGGCCGGGAAACGCAAGACAGCAACACTCTCGGAAGAGGAGAAACGCAAAGCTGTCAAGGACTTCAACTTCCCAAAAGGCATCACCATCGCGCTGCTCGCCGGGTTCATGAGCGGTTGTTTCAACGTGGGACTGGAGTTTGGCAAGGACATCAACTTCGGTGAACTCACACCGGCGATGTACCGAACGTTGCCCGCCACATTGCTTGTCACTCTTGGTGGCTTCGTGACCAACGCTGTCTACTGTCTGTGGCAGAACCAGCACAACCACACATGGGGTGACTACGGCAAGGGGAAGGTATGGGGCAACAACCTCTTCTTTTGCTTTCTTGCTGGCGCACTGTGGTACAGCCAGTTCTTCGGACTCTCTTTGGGCAAGGGCTTCCTCACTTCCTCACCCGTACTCACCACGCTCTCTTTCTGCATCCTCATGGCACTGAACGTGGTCTTCAGCAACGTGTGGGGCATCATCCTTAAGGAATGGAAAGGCTGCGACCGCACTACGATAGCCATCCTCGTCACGGGTATCGTCGTGCTGCTCATCTCCTGTTTCCTTCCGCAAATCATCTGAATCAAATCATTCTATCACTTATGAAGAGTATATTGGAAAACCGACCAGCCTTGAAAGAGGAGGTCGAGAAGATTGCCGAAGTGGCCGGATACCTCTGGACCAACGGGTGGGCTGAGCGCAACGGCGGTAACATCACGGTGAACATCACGGATCTTGTTGACGACGACATACGCCAGATGCCTGCTATTACTGAGCCAATTGCCATCGGCGAGAAGCTCCCTCACCTGCGCGGCTGCTATTTCTTCTGCAAAGGTACCGGCAAGCGTATGCGCGACCTTGCTCGCCGTCCTATGGACAACGGCAGCATCATCCGCATCCTCGACGATTGCGAGCACTACGAAATCATTGCCGACAACCCTGTCATGCCTACCAGCGAGTTGCCTTCACACCTTCTTGTCCACGACAAGCAGGTGGAGACGAGCAGTGGCTACAAGGCCACGCTCCATACCCACCCGATAGAGTTAGTGGCTATGAGCCATCACCGTCCGTTCTTAAAGAAAGACGTGCTTACCCGCCTGCTGTGGAGCATGATTCCCGAAACCAAGGCGTTCTGCCCGTTAGGACTGGGCATTGTACCCTACGAACTGCCCGGTAGCGTGAAACTCGCTGAGGGCACGCTCAAGGCCCTGGCCGACTACGATGTCGTGTTGTGGGAAAAGCATGGCGTCTTTGCAAAAGGCACGGACATCATGGACGCCTTTGATCAGGTCGACGTGCTGTCGAAGAGCGCAAAGATCTATATCGATAGCCGTGCCATGGGCTTTGAGCCTGAAGGCATGAGCGACGAACAGATGAAGGAGATGACGCGTGCTTTCCATCTGCCTAAATAAGGCTGCCTTCTCATCTGAAATAAAAGTATTTATATTCACAAGGGCATTGGTCCCAAACAGTGCACGCTCTGTTTGGGACTGCAAGCCCTTATATCCAACGACCCTTTTGTCTTCATAGGCAAAAGGGTCGTTGATTTCAATTTTGTGTTTCTCTCTGGTTCACTTGGCTGTTAGATTATTGTTTCTAAGGGCAATCAATTCTATGAGTCATAATAATTTTTAGGCTTCTGTATTGCCTTACATTTGTAGAGATCTTCATTTGTTAAATTATGTATAGTGCAATTTGTTTTCGCTAAAACATATTATTTTTGCAGTAGAAAATGAGGACTATTTTTTCCTCTTTCTAATTGCATGTAAACTAATTAAAAGAATTCAAACATGGAAGAACAAGAATATGGACATCTCTTACTTGTGGCACTTTCAACAAAAGCGTCACAAATGATTGATGGAGGAATATTACAAGAAAGCTTACAATATGGGGCATAAATTGGGACCGAAGCTTAGAACTATCGTTGACGACATTCGCCTTGCAACCGGCATCTACAAGATGCTGTAAAACTTACAAAAATAAAGAATGGATACATACAGTACTGTAAAGGCAATGATCTTCTCTGACGGCAAAAGCCTTCAGAAGAAGACCATTGCTGTAAAGGGCATAGTGTTCTATGTAAAATACTTTGCCATCACTTATCCTATCCTCGCCACATTGGCCATTTTGGCTCATCTATTGAAATGGGACATCAGCGACCATATCGTCAATGGCGTATTCCGTGAGGCAATCATGGGACATCCAATGAATGCCATCCTTGTCATCGCCTTGTTTGCGCCTCTGTTAGAGGAGATCGTCTTTCGTTTGTGGCTGTCCTTCTCCAAGAAAGACATTGCTGTCAGTTCGTTTTGTCTGTGTTACCTTGTGCTGACCTTCTTCCAAGGAACGCTCGTCTATCCAAAGCTGATAACGTGTGGTTTGCAAGGTTTTACCAATTCCGCATTCATGACGGCTATTGGCTCCAAGATTTTATGGTCACTTTTGGCAAGCGGCCTGACAGTTGCTATCTTTACGAAGTTGCAGTCTCGCATTACTCCCAAGGTCAAAGACGTAGCGGCAGCGGTCTCTGTGCTTCTCTTTATGCTCCTGCATGTCACCAACTATGATCTTTCCTTGCCACTCTTGCCTCTTGCCGTCATCATGTGCATCCCTCAACTTCTGTTAGGCATCACCGCCACCTATTTCAGACGACGCCTTGGCTTCTTTTATGGCTACCTGCTCCACATCCTCGTTAACTTTATCTCTGTAACCGGTTACCTGTTGAATGGACAAAACGTTTTAGGGAGCTGAATAGCCTATGTAAAGCAATATAGACTTAACTATAAAAATCAAATGCTCCCATCTAAGTGATTCTTTACGGAGATAGTTATATTGCCCATATCCTTTCTCCTTAGCTTATCAGATATGGAATAAAAGCAATCAATGAATTCATGAAATTCAAGACAAAATGCATGAGAATGCAATAACGTATATCCCGTGTTTTGAAGAACATACAACAAGTCAGAACGCTTAGAGCAAACGTGTCCAAACATGAATAGAAGGGTATGACAGGAGTCCAATGATAGAGGTAAAACATTGTTGAGATGGTCAGAATGATTGTGGGCTTAGAGAAAGACTTAGACTCCATGTAACAGAGCATCCATCCTCTGAAAAACATCTCCTCGACTATTGGTGACACCAAAAAAACATGACACTTAAGCAAAGCGCATAGTTGTTCCTTATACGCGGATGAGCTCCTGGATAAGCAAAGGTGTACAAGATCGCAGCCATCGCCCAAACAGCCAGTCCCAGTGCAATGCTTATCATGGTCGGACGTAAACGTAGCTTGGGGAGATTCATAAATGCCATGCTCTGAATATTACGAAAAGCGAACACTGTCGCTAATACTGAGAGCTGACTGACTATGAAATACAGCAGCGTCTCTTTTTCATTATAGAAGTGACCAAATAGAGTATAGATAACGTGTACGATTACCAACGTCGCCAATGCAGGCAATGCCAAGAAGAGCACTGCCGTCAACCAATTGATTGTCTTCTTCATATCATCCTGACTGTCATGAAATAGAATCAATACCCCCTCCTCCATTTTGGAGGGGACTATTAGTTATCAAAAACCAAAAAATTGTAATACCAATAATTTAGAACTAAGCCTATTGCCGCATCTGGCCCTAAGTCTCTATATACTTCTCCTACATTGTTTTCAAAGTTCTTATTGCTTCCAACAACTACTACCTCAGGGAGAGTATAGCCTCCTTCTGTGCGTTTCATCTCATTGCAAGACATTTCCGCAATGTACTTCTTACTTGTTTCTTTCATCATTATAAAGTTATAATATTAATAAATACATGTATGTAGGTCGTTCCCTTATATATGCACTTGCAAAGTTACGGCGAAAAAATGTAATTTTTGTACACTCTTCCATTTTTATTTATAGACTACTCTCTGTATACTCCTTAAGGCTATGACTTCTCCGTGCGCTCTGTGACTCTGTGTGAGCAACAATCGCAGAACAGATGTTCACAATCTCCCTTTTCAACCTGTTTATAGCCCGCTCATGTAACTTTATGTCGAATAAAAGTAGTAACTTTGCACCGAAATGCAAGTTACGCAATGAGAAAGATATTCGACCTTATTCTTGTTTTACTAATAGCTATAAACCTTGTTGGCTGCAATGACAAACAAGGCCGATATATCTCTACCATCATACCATTGACAGAGAGCAAGCCGGACAGTGCACTTGCCTTGCTCAACAAGATAGATCAAACGCAGCTTTCAGAAAAAGCTATTGCTTTATATTCCATAGCTTATACCATGGCGCAAGACAAGTCCGGAATAGACGTAGACAACGACTCGCTGCTCCGCAACGCGTATAATTGGTACAATGGCAAGCCAGCTGATAGTCTTTATGCTAAGTGCGAGTATTACATGGGGAAATATTATGCCTTGAACGACAGCAGTGAAAAGGCGCTTCGTTGCTTTTCCAATTCTGTCAAAGCTGCAAAACGACAAAATGATTACTATACACAAAGTCTGGCGTTGGTTCAATCATCACTCATTGTTAGAGAATATGACCCTGATCTTGCAATACAGTATTCCAATGATGCTGATAAGCTATATAATAAGGTGAAGAATGGCTCAGGAAGTAACAAAGTCTATACCCTACTGAATTTGGCCGAGTGCTATTCCTTTAAAGAGGGCGGAATTAATCAGAGCTTCATGATCGCCAGGCAGGCAGTCAGACAAGCAATTGGGCGAAAAGATACGCTGGCGTTGGGTGACGCTTACCAAGATTTGTCTGCCTTTTGGAGTCTCTTAGGCAATAAGGACTCTGTCTTGTACACTTCAAAACTGTCATTTTTGTACAAGAAAAAGCATGATACGTCATCGGTCTTGTCACTGGCATGGGCGTATTGTGATGTTGATTCTTTACAAGCGTCTGAAAGACTGATAAAATCGATTTCAAGACGGGAGTATCTTCAATATGGAAGTTCTATATATTCTTTACTTTACGCAATGGCCTTGAAGAAAAACAATTTGCAGAAGGCAAATGTATATAAAGATTCTCTTGTGGCAGCCCTTGAATCCATGAATTCAGCTAATGCGAAAGCAAAAGACGCCTATTATAATAAGGTAATAAGGAAAGAGCGGCAACGAGCAAGGGAACAAAATGAAAGTCAATTCAAGACATGGGCCATTATTAGCATCATTATCGTCTCGATAATTATTATCGCATTCATATTGTATATTTCAAGATATAGAAGAGCGCAAATGCAAAGACTTAATGAAGAACAGCAAGAGCGCAAGCGCTTGATAATAGAGCATCAAGGCACGCAAATATCCACAATGCGTAATTTCCTTATGCGTAAGATTAGCATATTACACAAATTGGAATCGTTGAAAACTGGCAAGGCCAAGCAGGTTTTACTGTCTGATTTTGATTGGGAAGAGCTTGAAGTCTTTCTGAATAGTTCTGACAACGAGTTTGTGGAAAGATTGAAAAGAGACTACCCTGACTTGACACCGAAGGATATCAAATTTCTTATGCTTGTCAGATTGAAATTACCATATTCTGCCATTGCTCAGATCTATAATATCGAGCCAAAATCTGTCAAGCAAAAGCTATTCCTCATTAAGGAGAAATTAGGCTTGAAAGATAGCCCCACGTCTGCAAAAAAGTTCATCGAAGATTATTAGGATAGGCCTTCTTTTGCTTTTTTAGACCATTATTTTATAGTATAAAACTTAAAACATATTGAAGAACAAGCGATTATGCCAAATCTATTCGACAAGCATTTTTAGACCTGTCTCCTTTGTCTACTCCACTTTTTCGGTCTAACTTTGCAGCTACAAACAAAAAAGATCATGATGAAAAAGAAAATTCTTATTTTGTTTCTGCTGTTAGCATCAGGCATGACGCCTGCAATGTCAAGACCTATAATGATTAGGGCCAGATCAACTTTCGGCCAAAGGCAAGGTGGTCGCAGAGGGCTCTCATAAAGAACTGATTGAGACCTCGGAACTCTACCGTAACCTGTGGAGTAACCAAAGCGACGAAATCGACTAAAAGCTTTAAGCAATATGAACTTCATAGATGATTTGAAAAGATTACAGAAAATACATAAGTTAATAAGCAATCAGAATACTGGTTCGCCTGACGAACTCGCTGATGCAATTTGTGTTTCACGGAGTGAATTGTATCACATTCTTCGTGAATTTAAAAAGATGGGTGCTAAAATAAGTTATAACCGATGTAAGCATACATTCTATTATGATAATCGATTCAATCTTGACATGGAGATAAAAGTTAGTTATCTTGGAAAGCATGAAATGAATATATTATAGGGAGTGGTTATCTCTGTTCCATCCGATTTCCTTGTACGGAACAGTAGATTTATATAAATCTATTTGTCATGTGCAACTTCTTTAAATACCTTTGTGCAGATAATACACCGGTGAATTATAAAAATAAAAACTAAAAGAAACTGATCAATGAAAGAAAATGTAATGCGTTCTCTTACAAAAGAAGAAATGAAAGCAACGTTTGGTGGAGAAACCTGAGTTGCTATGGCTTGGAAGTGGCTAAAAAAACACGTGTTCGCTAAAACTTCTGGTGATCCTAATCGCAGAATCGAAGGTGGAGTTAGTATGAACATCTAGCAACAAATAAATGAAGGATTGCTTTGGCACATAAGCAATCCTTTATTAATTATCAAATATCTCGAGATAAAAAACAGAACAATCACAGAATGAATCTTTTAAAATTATTACTGAGCTTGATCTTTTTAGTCCTGACTTTACGCATTCCGGAGCAAGTGCAGTCAGTTTTTAGCGTTA
>UMGV01008367.1_pt1 | contig 141144 bp, 143 predicted proteins | sample 1965361 | NCBI WGS metagenome assembly UMGV01 (sample SAMEA4836081, study PRJEB28245) | human gut metagenome | biome: gut microbiome; material: fecal sample | place: Denmark | collected 2008
ATTTTTTCTTTTGTTTCATTTAACATAAAATTTTCCTCCTTTGTATAAGACTCTATTCTAAGTTTGAAACATCAAAAAAGTCAAGAAAAATCGGTCGACATGGATCGACAAATATTTTAAAAACGCTGGTTTTGCCTAGATTTTATGGGCATCTTTTTCTATCAAAAATTAATAAATTTTTGAAAATTTTATTAACAACAAAAAAAGTACTCAACCTGAGTACCTTAAAATACTAACATAACCGAAATATAAATTACTAGTAAAACTGCACTAACAACAGATATTCCCATTACATTTATTTTATTATCATCTTTCATATCACATTCACTTTATCAGTATATCAACTATTATATATAATTACAAGTAACAAAAGTTAAATTTTACATTTGATTGTCACTTATGAAACAAGTTTCACTTTCATCACAACTAATCGGTTCATAAACAGTACCAGCAAACCAAACTTCTTTGTTATCTTTATCACGAATAATAAACATATATGGTTTATCAAAAGTAATATCTATTTCTTCAACTGGAACATCGTAATCATACTCAAATGAACAATTTACATCACCAGCACCACCAACCACTGTTGCAGCAGCAGCCTTAATCCCTTCATTAGAAAATTCGATATTAGCTTTGTGCTTTGCTTCACTTATATATAAACTCTTATCACTACTTAAATTAATTAAATTAGCATGATTTGGAACAAAAACATTGGTAACACCTAAAGACTCTAAATCTTTTTGAAGTTCAAGTTCATATTCAAACTTAAATATTGGCATAAGTCCTGTAATTCTTGTAATTTTTCCTTTTGTAAAATTATTTAATTCAATTGTTTTTAACTTGCTTATATAATTATTAAGTTTTTTTGCATCGAGAGTTTCAACAAATTTATCAAGTGAACCATTCTTTGGCATAAAACCAATATATTCAAGTGATAACCCATTATAACTTTTTAAATCTTTTTGAAAAACTTTTATATCATCATCTACATAAAAAGTATAATCTGTTGATGAACCTACATCCTTATACCCCTTATCAATTTCTTTAATATATCTATTTAGAAATACATTTGTATCTTCATAATCACTAGGATCACAATTACCTTCAGATTTCCATTTATCATAAGCACTACCAACAGTTTTTCTAATATTTACTTCACCAATCTCACTTACAATATCATAATTATTAATTGATGATGCTATCTCTAAACCATTAACTAAAGTTTGATTATTAAATTTAATATACTTATAATAATTTGAATCTAACCATGAAACACCAGCATAATAATCTTCATGAGGATAAGATACTGAAAAAGCATCATAATATGAAGAATGTTCTTCATCATAAAGTGTTCCTTCTGGAACGGGCTGAATAACATATTTCCAATCCATATCAATTGCTAATGCATTAACTAGGAAGAAAAGATTATCGTTTGTATCATCAAGCATATTAGGTATTAGACCCAAAGTCTTATCATTTATCCACTTATTAATATTATCAGGGCTTTTAAAATTATCATATATTATTTCCGCATTATATTTTTCTTTAAGTAAATTTATATATTCATCTTTAATATTCTTTTTATAATCATTTCTAATAAACATACCATTTGCAAAAGATACATTACTACTATTCGGATATTTTTTAGTATTATAATTTCCAATAATATTTTCTATTTGTTTTTTACTATCACCATCTGTTCCATCTTTTAGCATACTTAATGCATATTTAATAGAAAGAGGACTATAAATCTTATTCTTATTATTATTTTCTTTTTGCATAAAATATAAATCAAAACTACTTAAAGCATTATCACTTATTTTATATTCTGAATTACTATTTTTAACGCTAGTATCAACAGTTGTAAAAATATTCTTTTTAAATATAAAAAACACTACAATACTTATTATAAGTAAACCCATTATAACCCCAACAATGATTATTATTTTTTTATTCTTTTTCATAATTTTCCTTTCTTATTTTTGACACTTTGGACAAAAATATGTACTTCTGCCACCAATTTTAATATTCTCTATGAGTGTTCCACACACTTTACATTCCTCACCTTCTCTTTTATGAACCATCAAATGTTGTTGAAATCTTCCCGTAACACCTAAAGATGAAGTATAACTTTTAATCGTCGTTCCTCCATCTTTAATCGCTGCATCAATTATTTTCTTACTAGCCTTAACTATTAAATCACACTCTTTCAAACTAATATCTTTACCAAGTTTATTTGGATTAATCCTAGCATCAAACATAACTTCATTAGCATAAATATTACCAAGACCACTAATAATTGTTTGATCTAAAAGTAAACTTTTAATAGGTATATTCTTTTTATGTATCTTATCATACAAATATTCTTTAGTGAGTTTATCACTATTAGCTTCAATACCTTGTTTTTTTATAGCTCCCACTTTATCAATATCAATCTTTTTAACTAAATTCATTCTTCCAAATTTTCTTGTATCATGATATCTTAAATCAGTTCCATCTTCAAAAGATATTATTATATGTTCATGCTTAACTATATCATCTGTACTTTTTTTAACAAAATACTTACCTTCCATTCTTAAATGACTAAGCAAATAATAATCATTTAAATCAAACATAAGCCATTTGCCAATTCTATCAATATCAATAAATTTTCTACCTATCAAAATATCTTTAAAGTCATTAATATCACTTTCAATAATCTTTGGATAAATTATATTTACATCCACTATTTTCTTATTTAAAATCATACTTTTTAAAGTATTTCTAACTGTTTCTACTTCTGCTATTTCTGGCATACTATTACCTCACTTTGCTTCATACCAATTAGTACCTGTATCTATTTCTACTTTTAAAGGGACATCTAGTTTATAAACATTCTCCATTTCTTCTTTAACAATTTTCTTTATTTTATCAAGTTCTTCATTTTTACAATCAATAACTATTTCATCATGTACTTGAAGGAGTATTTTACTAGTTATGCCATTATTTTTAAATCTATTATAAACTTTTATCATGGCCAGTTTCATAATATCAGCACTAGTACCTTGAATTGGTGTATTCATTGCCATTCTTTCTCCCATTTGTTTAATTAAATAGTTTGGATTATTAATTTCTTCTATAACTCTTCTTCTACCAAATAGTGTTGTAACACCACCAGTTTCTTTTGCTTCTTCTATTCTTTTATCTGTATATTCTTTTACCTCTGGATAAAGTACATGAAATTTATCAATATAATCCTGAGCATCTTTTCTAGTTATATGTAAATTTTCACCTAAACCAAATCCACTTATACCATAAATTATGCCAAATATTACAGCTTTAGCACATCTTCTCATTTGTTTTGTTACAGCTTCTTCAGGTACTCCGAATACTTCACCAGCTACGTGTGTATGAATATCTTCATCATTATTAAATGCTTCGATTAAACTTGGACATTTAGAAAGTGATGCCATAACTCTTAATTCAACTTGACTATAATCACTACTTAAGAAACAATCATTCTCAGGAACAAAAGCTTTTCTTATCTTTCTTCCTAGTTCTTCCCTTACAGGTATATTTTGTAAATTTGGATCAGTTGATGAAAGTCTTCCTGTTCTTGTTAAAGTTTGCTTATAAATTGTATGTATTTTACCATCATCTAAAATATAGTTTGCTAATCCTTCAATATATGTACTTTTAAGTTTAGCTAAATTTCTATATTCAAGTATTTTTTCTACGATTGGATGTTTATCAACTAACTTTTCTAAAACTTTAACATCAGTTTTATAACCTGTTTTATTTTTCTTACCCTTAGCTATTTCTAATTTTTCAAAAAGAATTTCTCCGAGTTGTTTTGGACTACCAATATTAAATTCTTCTCCTGCTAGTTCATATATTTCTCTAGTTAGAAGTTCAAGTTTTACTTCAAGTTCTAAAGACATATCTTTAAGTATTTCATCTTTACAAATTATACCAGTAGTTTCCATATCTGCTAGAACTTTAACTAAAGGCATTTCTATATTTTCATATAAATCCATACATTTATTTTCTTCTAACTTTTTCTTATATTCATCATTATTATCATAAATAAATCTACTTCTTTTTATTACTTCCATTTCTATACTACTAAATTTATCCTTTTTCATATTTTCATAATATAAAAAATCTTCATTTGTTTGATTTGCTAAATATGCTAAATCATCTTTAATATTTAAATTTAAAAGATATGCTTCGATCATTAAATCATCTACAAAATTTATATCTATTTTAGAACAACATAACACTTTTTTAGCATCATAAGTTATTACATCTAAAAACTTAATTTCATCAAGAACACTTATTACATTTTTACCATCAACATAATAATTATTTAAACTATCACTTATACCCATTCCCAGTATATGCCCAATATGATAGTTTTCATTATCAAGCATTACTTCAATTGCTATTCTTTTATCTAATTTAATATCTTTTATACTACTTATAGTTTTAAATTCAAAGTTTTTTTCTTCTTTTTTTACTTCCATATTTTTTAAAAATGAAAAGAATTCTAAATCTTTAAAAAGTTCAACTAATTCATTAGTTACTTTTTGTTCATATTTTAAATCTTCCAGAACTATATTTAAAGGCACTTCTCTATATATAGTTGCTATCTTTTTACTTATAAAAGCCATTTCTTTATCATTTTCTAACTTCTCTTTAGTTTTACCAATTATTTTATCTATATTATCATATAAATTTTCTAAAGATTTATACTCTTGCAATAATTTTAAAGCTGTTTTTTCTCCGATACCTTTTACACCAGGTATGTTATCAGATGAGTCCCCCATTAAAGCTTTTAAATCAATCATTCTAATTGGTTCAATACCATAATCTTGTACAAAAGTTTCATGATTATATCTAATAAAACCACTTTGTTTTAAAAGTTTAACCTCTGTTTCATCACTAATTAACTGAAGTAAATCTTTATCACTTGATACTATAACTGATGCAAAATCTTTATCTTCTTCAGTCATTCTAACAATAGTACCTACGATATCATCAGCTTCATATGGAGCAAGTTCAAAATGTTTAATTCCCATTTTATCAAGTATATCTCTTGCAATTGGCATCTGTATTTTTAATTCTTCTGGAGTATCTATTCTTCCTTCTTTATAAAAATCATATTCTTCTTTTCTAAAGTTTTTACCTATATCAAAAGCAACAGCCATATAACTAGGTTTTTCTTCTGCAATAATTTTATTCATCATTGAAACAAAGCCAAATAAAGCATTAGTAGGCACCCCTTTAGAGTTCTTCATCATATTGCCAGTATAAGCAGTTGCATAATAACTTCTAAACATTAAGTTATTTCCATCTATTAAAATAAGTTTTTTTACCATCCTTATCACCCTTGTATATATGATACCATTTTAATCAAGAAAAAGCTATAATTTTCCAAAAAATAAAACGGAAAATCAACTTCCGTTTCTATTTTACAAAAAATACTATATAACTTAAGAATGCTAAATATAAAGTTAACACAATCCATCCATTAATCATGTCTTTCTTATGAGATTTATTTTTAATTCCTATAGCCATTGTGGCAAGATAACCACCTACCAAACCACCAATATGAGCACCATTATCAATACCAGAAATCATAAAACCAATTAGCAAGTTAAATAAAATAACAGGTATAATTTGAGTTTTTATAGCATCATTTAAGTAAAGTCTGTAGTGATATCCAAAATAAAGTAAAGCTCCCATAAGACCAAATATTGCTCCACTAGCACCAGCAGATACAATATTACTTTCAGTAAAAACTAAAGACATTAAACTAGCACTTATGCTACTTACTAAATATATAAATATAAATTTCCATTTACCAATTAATGCTTCAACGCTTGGTCCAATAACTCTTAAAGAATACATATTGACAAATAAATGTATTAAACCAACATGTAAGAATGCACAGGTAAATAATCTCCACACTTCACCACTTTTAACAAGTATTATATTATTAGCACCAAATTTAGCTAAAATATTAGCATCAAAGTTTATGAAATTACCACCATAAATAGCTATAACAAAATACATTACTAAACATATTAAACTAATAACATTCGTAAAAACTATTTTTTTCGGAGCAAATACATCATTAAACTTCTTATTTTCTTCTTCAGTTTTCTCATTTATATCATTAGTTACATTAATTATTAAATCTAGTCCATCATTAGTTTCTAAAAGTTCATCTTTAATTCTTGGAAAAGCTTTGTTTATATCAGGATTTTTTCTAACATCATTAAGACTTTCTACCCCGATAGTTTCTATATTTTTAACATCACCTTTATCAACTTTTTTACTAATATCCAAACAAATATTTAAAGCATTCACTTTAAAAGACAACGTTTTTTTCTTTATTTGTTTCATAACATGTTTCATTTTAAATATATCAAATTTATATTGTTCTTCATTTATAACACTATTACAAGTTATTCTTATTATTCTATATGGTCCATCCAAATTTTCTAGCCAAATTTCATCTTTAACTCCTTGAACATGTATCGGAGCATAATTTTCTTTAGTTACAAAATAATGAACTAAACTCATCATAATCTGGTCACTTTTTCGTATTGTTAAATTAGGCATTAAATCCATCTCCCTCGTCATAATATTTTACAATAAATCATATATTTAGTAAAGAGGTGATAACTTTGTTTATCTTTCTTTACATAGTAAGCTTAATACTTATAGTTTGTGTTCTTCTTAAAATAAATAATTTTCATTTATTCGATGATGCCTTAATTTTTTCCAGTTTAACTAATTATTTACTTGTATTTGCACAAAGTTTATTCACGTTTTATTTTGAAAATTATTTATTTTCATTTGTTAGTTCTATTTTACTTATAATTTTTACTATTTTACTTTTATATGATTTTAAAAGAATATTAGGTTATTTACCAATTGCATCTATTTTATATTTATTTATGAATATTTATCTTTTAATTACTACTTTTCTAAATCTTTTATAAAGTTTTCGAACTCTTCTGGCAATTTTGCTTCAAACTCTAGTATTTCACCAGTTATTGGATGCTTAAATTTCAAATAAGCAGAATGAAGGAATTGACCAAATTTTGTACATTTTTTACCAGAATAAACTGGATCATTATGAACTGGATAACCTATATAAGATAAATGTACTCTGATTTGATGTGTTCTTCCTGTTTCAAGTACTAATTTTACTAAAGTATAATCTTTATATTTTTTTAAAACTTCAATATTGGTAATAGCTTTTTTACCATCACTTCTTACTTCCATTTTATCAAAGAACTCTTTGCTTCTGCCAATCGGGGCATCAACTATAGCTTTTTCTTGAGGAAAAACACCATCTAAAAGAGCAATATATTCTCTATGTATTCTTTTATTTTTAAAATCATCTGCTAGAATTTCATGAGCTTTATCATCTTTAGCAACTAACATAAGTCCACTCGTATCTTTATCAAGTCTATGAACTATGCCAGGCCTAAAATCTTCACCTTTACTTAAAGTTTTATTATAGTAAAGAAGACCATTAACCAAAGTATTATTAAAGTTTCCTGCTCCAGGATGCACTACTAAACCACTTGGTTTATTGATAACCATTAAATATTCATCTTCATAAACTATATCTATATCCATTTTAGTGGCTTCCAAATTCATTTCTTTAACAAATCCATCTTTTATTAAAATATCATCATTTTCTTTTAATTTATATGATGGTTTAATAGTTTTATTATTTACTAGTATATAACTTTCTTCAATCATCTTAGTAATTGTTTCTCTACTATAATCTGTTACACTAGCTAAATATTTATCAATTCTTACATCACTTTCATTTGCTTTTATTTCCATGTTTATCTTCTCCCCTATAAATTGCATATATAATAAGGATAAATCCTACCACTATCGCAGTATCTGCTAAATTAAATACTGGAAATTCATATTCACCAATATAAAATTTCAAATAATCAATAACATAACCAAATCTAATTCTATCACACAAGTTGCCTAAAAGTCCCCCATAAACTAGACCAAATGCTAAAAGGTTTCTTTTACTTTCTTTAAAACTTTTTTGATATATTATTAAAAATACTAAAGAAATAATAGCAATTACAATTAATAAAATTCTAGCACCTTCAAAAGTACTCCATGCAGCACCATCATTATAAACTTTAGTTAGATAAAAAAATCCCGGAATAATACTTTTTAAAATTCCATAATAAAATGACTTATCAACAATATATTTAATAAGTATATCAAATAAAAAAACAATAACAGCAATAATCAAACTTTTTTTCTTCATGCTATTATTGTAACATATTTTTTACTTATTTACTAGTATGCAATCTGTTCCTATTTTTGTTATATCTGCAAAAGTAAAACTAATTTCACTATTTTTTAGTACTTTTCTAAATAATTTTTTATTCTCAGCAACTAGACTTATGACTTTACCTGTACTATCAACCTCAGCATCAACTATTCTCCCTAAATTTATACCAGTTTTTACACTAATTATATCTTTATTTTGAAGTTCACTTAAATACACTTTTGTTCACCAATAAAGTATATGCTTTATTTAATTAATTTACGAACATTTATAATCGCACTTTTTTCAAGCCTTGAAACTTGGGCTTGACTAATTCCCATTTCATCTGCAATCTCCATTTGTGTTTTACCAATCATAAACCTTTGGAGCAATATATCTTTTTCTCTTTCTTTAATTTTTAAAAGCGCTCTTCTTAAAGATATAATCATATCTTTATCACTATTTTTATCTTTAGTATCAGCAAGTTGGTCAAATAAATAAATGGTATCTCCCCCATCATTATAAATTGGTTCAAATATTGAAGCCGGGTCTTTCATGGCATCCATAGCATAACCAATTAAATATTCATCAATTCCAAGTTCTTTAGAAATAACTAATGCTGGTGGTTCGACGCCATAATCACTTATATATTTTTCTTTAAACTTAATAATTTGATAAGCTAAATCTTTTGTACTTCGACTTACCCTAACTGCAGTATTATCTCTGATATATCTTTTTATTTCTCCGATAATTAGGGGCACAGCATATGTAGATAACTTAAGGCCATACGATAAATCAAAATTGTCAATTGCTTTAATAAGACCAATAACTCCGACCTGAAATAAATCATCTAAATTAACATTACCTTTATTAAAACTTCTAAGAATACTTAAAACAAGTTTTAAATTACCATTAATAAGTCTTTCTTTAGCATCTAAATTACCATTTTGATATTCTACAAACAATTTAGTCATTTCTTCATTGCTTAAAACTTCTATTTCACTTGTATTAATACCAGTTATATCAACTTTATATTTTGCCATATTTAAGTCCTTTCCCCTTATTTATGGCTTACTTTTTTATAATTTATACATTAATCTTGAAAAAACAATCAAGTATTTCTAGCATTTCTTCTGCTATACCTTCCACATCACCACAAGTATTAATATTATCATTTATTACACATTTAACTATATCAAGAGGCACATATCTTAAACTAAAATTACCATCTAACTCTTCATCAGTATAATTTGTATTTTTTAAAATAGGTACTCTATCATCTTTTATTACATAATAATAAATTAATAACTTAGTATTTATTCCATTACTTGGATAATCTTTAAAATATTTTTTTAAAACTGCAAAAGCCTCTAAATTTTCGGTATCAAAAACAAGACCTGTTTCTTCTTCAAGTTCTCTTTTTAAAGCAGGAAGTAATGCCTCATTATTTTCGACATGTCCCCCAGGAAATTGATATTCACAAAAAGAATGCCCAAGTAATATTTTATTATCACTTGTTATAATTAAAGCTTTAACTCTAGTAATTATATTATTTATCTCTTCTTCACTTATATTGCTTTTATTTTTAACTATTTCTATCATTTTAACTTCACCTCTTCTATTCTACCAAATATGACAAATTTTTACAAATTTTATTGTAATAAATATTAATTTTTGATAATATATAAATAGAAAGGAGCTTAAAAAATATGCAAGATTATGATTATTTACTTGGTGAAACAACAAATACTGTAAATAAAGTTGCTGGAACTGCAGTATGGACAGTTATAGCATTTATTATAGCTATAGCAGCAGGTATTATGATTTACTTTATGTTTGTTAAAGATAATAAACCTGTAAGTGAAAAATTACAAAAACTAAAAGATTTATTAGACTTTAAAACTATGCTTATTGAACCTATTTTAAAAATAGTTTACATAATTGCTACAGTATTTATTATTTTGTTCTCATTTGGTTTAATATCACTTAACTTTGTATCATTCTTAATGGTTCTAATACTTGGACCTATTGCAATAAGAATTGTTTATGAACTTATGATGATTAATATTATGATTTGGAAAAATACAAAAGAAATAAATGATAATATTAAAGCCAAAAATAATGTATTACCAAAAAGTACAAAAACAACTAATAAAGTTGAAAAAGAAGAAAAATAATTTGTAAAAACCTCATTTCATTTAAGAAACGAGGTTTTAATTTATTATTTAAAATGGCATATTTCCACTAGACATTTTCTTCATCATATCTTTCATCATTTCAAATTGTTTTAAAAGTCTATTTACTTCTTCAACACTTCTACCACTACCTTTAGCAATTCTTTGTTTACGAGATGCTTTTAGTATTTCCGGTTTTTTTCTTTCTTCTGGTGTCATTGACTGAAGGATAGCTTCAACATGTGCTAAATCTTTTGGATCAATTGAAACATTATTAAGTCCCATTTTACGTGCCTGAGGAAGCATTTTTAAAATATTTTCAAGTGGTCCAAGTTTTTTAATTTGTTTTAAATTATTTAAAAAGTCATTTAAATCATAAGTGCCTTTTTTCATTTTTTTAGCTTGCTCTTTGGCTTCATCTTCATCAATTACATCTTCAACTTTGCTAACTATTTCAAGAATATCCCCCATATCTAGAATACGTTCTGCCATTCTTTCAGGATAAAATTCACTTAACCCATCCATTTTTTCACTAGTACCTACAAACTTAATAGGTATATGTGTTAAGTGTCTAACTGACAAGGCAACACCACCTTTAGTATTACCATCAAGTTTAGTTAAAATACATCCTGTTAAACTAAGTGCTTCATTAAATCCTGTAATAACATTAATAGCATCTTGCCCCATTGAGCCATCTATAACAAGTATTTTTTCATGAGGATGCACAAATTCATCAACATCTTTCAATTCTTGCATTAATCCTTCATCTATTTGAAGCCTACCTGCTGTATCTATTATTATGTAATCATTTTTATTATTGCTTGCATATTCCAAAGCATCACTAACTATTTTAGTAACACAAGCTTCTTCACTAAAGACATCAATATTTAGTTCTTTACCAATAGTTTTAAGTTGTTCTATAGCAGCTGGTCTATAAATATCTGCAGCTACTAATAATGGTTTCTTACTAAATTTCTTTCTTAAATAATTTGCCAGTTTACCAGCAGTTGTAGTTTTTCCACTACCTTGAAGCCCAACAAGCATTAAAATAGTTGGCTTCTTTTCAGTTTCTAAAGGAACATAATCTCCCCCAAGTAAAGAAACAAGTTCATCTTTAACAATCTTTAAGAAAACTTCATCAGGTTTTAAACTTTTCCCTACTTCTGCATCAAGGGCTTTTTCTTTAACATCACTAACGAACTCTTTAACCACTTGATAATTTACATCAGCTTCTAAAAGAGCAATTCTAATTTCTCTAGTTGCATCACTTATATTTTCTTCTGTAATTTTCCCCATGCCTTTAATATTTTTTAAGGCATTACTAATTCTATCTCCCATGTATTCAAACATATTATCACTTCCTTATGTATATAGAAAATATTACTATAATTTTCATTTAAAATCAACTAATTTCACATTTTTCGAAGGAATGTTAACCCAAAACTTCACTTTTTTTGAACGAATAATGTTTTACAACTTTTCTTTTAAGTGTTATACTTATGACAAGGTGATAACATGGCAAAGAGAAAAAAGATGAAAAAAGGACCAATTAAATTTATACTAGCATTAGTATTTTTAGGTTTAATATTTGGAACTACTTTCTATATTTATCAAAACAAAGGTGATAATGCAGAAAAAGTATCAAGCCAAATAGATAAACTAATGTCTAAAAACAATATAAAAAAACAAGATTATTCTAAAACCTTAGAATATGTCTTGCTTAATAATATTTATAACAAAAAATATCTAAAAGAATACAAAGATATTAAATTTAATAAACAAAGTAATTTTGAAGAAGTACTTACTACTTTTCTTCCCAAAGGTTATTCTGGCAAAGAAATAAATTATATATTTAATTTAAGTAATAAAAATATAGAAATATTAAAAGAAGAAGATTATGTTGACATAACAAATTACTATAAATTCAAAAACTTTGATGCCAGCAAAATAAGTAGATATAATACTTATAAAGAAAAAGAAAAAATAAGCTATGAAGATGCTGTAACCAGAGTTAATCTGAAACTAGACTTACCCGTTTATACAGATACAAAAGAAGTTAAAGATGCTGATAGCTTACTTGTTTTAGTAAACAAATATAACCATTTACCTAAAAATTATAAACCAAAAGATTTAACATATGTTGATGGAGCTTATGGAAATAAAGTTCCAATGCGCTTAGTCATTAAAGATGGATTTGAAAAGCTTCAAAAAGCTGCTAAAGATGAATTAAATATTAATTTAATGCCCACAACAGCATTTCGTGATGAATCATTTCAAACAACCCTTTATAATAAATATGTTTCTAAAGAAGGAGTAACTAAAGCCGATACTTATTCTGCAAGACCAAGTTACTCGGAACATCAAACTGGACTTTCAATTGATTTAAAAAATACAGCTTTATCAAATATTAGACTTACAGATGAAAATTACAAATGGCTAGAAAACAATGCTTACAAATATGGATTTATTATTAGATTTCCAGAAAATAAAGAAAACATAACGCTATATCAATTTGAAAATTGGCACATACGTTATGTTGGCATGGATGCTGCTAAAATTATTTATGATAATAAATTAACTCTAGAAGAATATATTGATTTATATGAAACTGAATATTAATCAAACATAAAAGTACTTGCTTATCAAGTACTTTTATTATTTTTATCTTCTCTTAAATTTTTTTCTTTTTAAAGCTAATTCTTCTTTTAGCATATTTATTGGCACTACAGATATACCTTTTTCATTACTTATTTTTTCACAAAAATAGGTATGGCTTAAAATATCTTCTGATATATTGGTATAATAGTTTTCTCTTTCTTCATCACCAACAATATCTGCAGATTTATCAAATACATTTACATTTTTGGAAATAGCTGTTTTATTAAAACCGATTAAACTTGGTAATAACATAAATAAACCATTATTTTCAACAATTGCAAATTCTCTTCCAGTAACTACATCTAATGCTTTATAAAAACCATCTCTTACCTTTAATAGTTCTATATAAAGTTCAAAAGGCTCATTTAATTTTGTTTTCACAAAAACATCATTGCCACTTTCATCTAAAGTTCTTTTCCAATAAATTATTCCTTGTACATCAAGTACATAACCTTTCCATTTTTTAAACATATTTAAACCTCCTTACTTTTCTACTTCTTCTTTATACCTTAAATATGCTGTATCCCAAAGCTTATAATTTTTATCACCACGATGATCTACTAAAAGATTAGTATCTTTTAGAATATTACCTATTACATTTGATGCTTTTAAAGCTCCAAAGTAATTTAAATGACCTCCCTCATCTTTTGTATCAGTTTCCCAATTTATATTTAAATCATATTTATTTAAATTTATAAAGGTAAAACCTAATTCTTTACTTAATTCATTAAACTTTTTATCTCTTTGATGATTCCATGAGTTTTGTGAAGGAAAACCTATTATTATAAGTTTAGTATTATATTCTTTAGCCAAATCTACAAACTTTTTTAAATATTCTAGATTACTTTCAATCATAACATATTCTTTATCATTTTCTTTCATATAATCTAAAAACTGACCAGACTTAATAGTTTTATTTAACTTATATCCCTTTTGAATACTCATTATACCATAATCAGAAAATAATACATTTTTCCAATTATTATGATAATTTAAAAGAGGCATAGCTTTTTTTAAAGCCCTTTCATATTTTACATACCACTTTCTTTTTCTAGTATTTCTAAAAAACATATTTCCACCAAGTATTGCCACCTTTGGTTTTTGACTTTCCATAGCAACCTTATAATAGTCATAAGCATCCGGAAGTATAAAAGCAGCTTCTGCACAATCAAAGACAGTATAGCCATACTTTCCGTATATTTCCATTGGTATAACAGATGAATAAACAAGACTATCACCAACAATAATGGCATCAACAGAATTTTTAGCCTCACCAAGTATTTCATACTCACTCGTTTTAATTAAACCAAATTCTTTAATGTTTTCTTTAGGTAAAAGTAAATATGAAAAACCATAATATAGAAAAATAAATATTGCTATAAAAATAATACTTTTAAATAAATTTTTCATTTTACCTCCTTAAAAGTCTGCATATATCGGATCAACCGGAGCATATCCAGGACCAAAAGCACCAAAAATAATAATTGAGAATATTAATAAATAATAAATAAACCATCTAAAGAATATATTTTTACTTGCTAGTTTTTCTCTTACAGAAATACCTTTTTCTCTTAAAATACTTATTACAAGTATAGCTATTAAAGCTAGTATAAGAATAAATAAATCAGGTACATCAAGCCCTAGACTTGAAATTTCCCACGAACTAACTTTATAACTTGTAAATATTTTTTTAATCATTATAAAAGCACTACCTACAGTTTCTGCCCTAAAGATTAATTCTCCCAAAATAACTAAAAATACTGTTTTAATTATTTGTAACCCTTTAAGTATTTTACTATTTTGGATATTCAATTTAGTATATAACTTATTAAGTGGGGTTCTTGTAATATTACCAATTGAAATCATAACAAAATGATATAAACCAAATAAAATATAAGTCCAACCTGCACCATGCCATAAACCATTTAAAAACCATACAACAAAAAGAGCAAATGTTCCACTTAATAAAGGCCCATAATGATTACCAAGTAACTTTCTTAAGCTATTAGTCATTTTCTTCATTGGTTTAGATAAAGATATTGGATAATAAATATAATCTTTAAACCATGTTCCTAAACTAATATGCCATCTTGTCCAAAATTCAGATATATTTTTACTAAAAAATGGTTGCTTAAAGTTTTCAGGAACATTTATATTAAAGATATTTCCAATACCACATACAACATCCATAGCACCAGAAAAATCCATATAAAGCATAATGGTGTATGATAAAGCTCCTAAGAATATAACTGGACCAGAATATTCCATATAACCACTAAATACTGTTTTAACAAGAATATTAAGTCTATCTGCTATAACTATTTTCTTAAATAATCCCCATAATATTCTTTGTAAACCAAAACATAAATTCTGATATGTTATTTTATTTCCCTCAAATAAATTTTCTGCAGTATCACTATATCTTGTAATAGGTCCTTCCATAATACTTGGAAAGAAAGACATAAAAAGTGCTACTCTAAAGAAATTTTTATCAGCTTCTATTTTACCATTATAAACATCAAAAAGGTATGATAAAGCTTGTAATGTATAAAAAGATATTCCAATCGGAGCAATTAATCTAAGTATACTAAACTCATAACCAGCATTAAATAAATTAAGTAATAAATTAATATTAATTGTAAAAAACTTTAAGTATTTAAATACAAACAAGAAAGATACATTAATTAATAAACAAAGTATTAAAACTAATCTTTTTTGTCTTTTATATTTTTCTTTAATAATCTTTTTATCATCACTATTACAACTACTTAATTCAATATTTTTCTTATCATCTATCTTTTTCATTCTAAGCGTGCTTAAATAAATAGTTATTATTGTAATTAATATAAATAAAACTCTCCAACCACTTAACAAATAAAAAAATACTAAACTTGATAATAATAAGACATAAGGTCTTACTTTCTTTGGAAACAAATTATAAAATAATATTACAATCAAAAAGAAATAATTATAATATTTACTTAACACACTATGCATAATACTACTCCTTCAAACATATTTGTATTATATCAAATCTCTAATAAAAAGTCATTAAATATATTTATCTTTTAAAAGTTTTAAAATATACATCTTTTAATCTATCACTAGAAACATGAGTATAAATACCCGTTGTGCTTAAATTAGCATGACCAAGAAGTTCTTGAACAGTTCTAATATCTGCACCATTATTAAGTAAGTGAGTTGCAAATGTATGTCTAAGAGTATGAGGTGTAACATGAGTCTTAATAGAAATATGTTTCATAATATCTCTAACAATATACTCTACTTCTTCTATAGTTAATTTTTCTCCCCTTTTATTTGTAAATAAATATCCTTTTTTATCTTTATTTTTTAGATAATCTTCCAAATACTTACTTGCATAGTCACCATAATAAACAATTCTTTCCTTACTTCCCTTACCCATTACTTTAATAGTTTTATTATAAAAATCAATATCACTTATTTTAACATTTACCATTTCACCAACACGACAACCAGTTGAATAAAACATTTCAATTAATAATCTTCTTTCTAATCCTTCATCTGTTCTAGTATCAATAGATGCAAGTAATTCTTCTATTTCAGTATAATTCAAATAATTAGGAAGTTTCTTTTCCAATTTAGGATTTTTTACATTTAAAAAAATATTACTCTTAACAAATCCTTTTTCAAGTAAATAATTATAAAATGTTCTAAGAGCACTTATTCTTCTAGATATAGTAGTATTTTTCAAATTACATGTATCCAAATATTTAAGATATCCTCTTACATGAATATTTTCTATACTTAAAAAGTCTATATTACTTTTATCAACATATTTAAAAAAATCAGTTAAATCTAACTGATAATTTTTAATAGTATAATCTGAATAATTTAATTCTTTTTTTAAAAAATATAAAAAATTATCTATTTCTTTCATCATTAATATCTCTTTCAAGTAATATTTTTTTTAGTTCATCAAATTGTCTTTTTAATTCAGCAATTCTTCGATTATCACAAAGTATATCACTTCTACATTCTGTTATTTCTTGATAATGAACCCCAGGTGTATTAATTCTTTCTTCAGTATCTCTAATATCTTTCATGAGTTCTACTATTTCTTTATTTATATTATTTAACTCATTTCCTATAAGAAATGTAAAATCTGCATCGGTAATAGGATTCATTAAAGTTACTTCTTCATCAGTTAATCCTTCAGTTTCTTCTGGATGACTACTACGATATTCTTCAACTAAAATTTTTTGATATTGTTGTTTTTTTTCTTCTAAAGTCATACTATTCCGCCTTTTCTATACGTATATAACCCTTTAATTCTTTTTCTAAATTATTATTTTGATTTTCACTTAAATTAACATAAGTAACTTTAGCATTCCATCTTTCTATAAGTTCAGTATCTGTGGATATTTCTCTATTTTTAGTTATATAATATTTACCAGTTGTGGTAGTTATATCAAAACCTTTAATAGTATTACCTTTACCATCAACCACAGTTACATAATTTAAGCCTTCAATACTAGTTACTTCATTTCCATTATAATCTCTAACTTCAAGTATTAATTCCGGTTTTTCTGAAGTTGTTGAATAAGTTAAAGTATTACTTTCAATATTTAAAAGTAAATTATACTTAACACTTGCAGCTATATCACCTTCACTATGTCTTAAATATACTCTTGCAAATGTTTCTGATGATAAGTTTCCCATCCCTTCCCTAAAATTATCAGTATCAGGATAAATACATATAGGATTACCAGCATCAAAAAGCATATAGTTAAGTGTTGCAGTTTGTGCTTCTAATTTAGGTGATACACGAGCCACCCTAATCATTGTAAAGTATGCATATGTTGCACCAGTTACTAAACTTAGTAGCGCCACAACATATAACACTAAAATAATATTTCTTGTCTTTTTATTCATTATATCACCCTTTATTTTAAAAATTGCTAATATTTTATTGATAGCTTACCTAGCCTAACCTAACACATAAAAGCTTCTAGTAGGCATGTCCGATCCTAGTTTACCAAAATCGGATCAGTAGCAGAGCCACTTCCCGATGCATAGTTCACGGAAGATGTGAGATTGAAGACTGGCCGAACAGCAAGTGCATCGTTCGAACTACCATTACACAAACGACCACTAGCATTCACATAAAGTACGCCGGTGTAAAATTCTGCAAAACGGGAAATAGTCCATTCATCAATTCCCATATACATCCAATTAGAATTTGGAATACTATTAATATGATAACTTTTTAAATCAGTTGTCCATGCACTTGGTGCTGCCGCAAATCCATAGTCACTTGCATACATTAATCCTATTTGTGCTTTATATTCTGTATCTCCATTTGTTGAATAATTACCTGGCGCTGGTTTTACTATTTCATTTTGATACGCTGTTTTAGCTGGTTTACTTGCTATATTATCATAGTCATTTCCTCCAACCTTCCATGTTGTTTCATCTATTTTAGCTGTCCATTCTGCTCCTACCTTTGTTATGAAGTTTTGATTTAAGTTTGTTTTATTTAACAAACTTGTACTCCATGTATTTGATCCGAATCCGTTATTTATAGTTGTATTATTTTTATAATTCCACGTATATCTATTTATTGTTGTTAATTCTCCTTTATATGTTGAAACACTACTCTTTGAATATGTACTTGTATTATAATCTCCATCTGTAACTAATAAAGCACTTGTTGCATAATCTGATTTGATTAGTTTTACTCTACCATCAAATACTCCGATTATTCTGTATAGATTATCTGCTGGGCATGGGCTTTGTGTTGATCCAAAACATAAATAGTTATTTACTTTGTCTCTTGCTCCAGCAAATCTGTATGAATTATCTCCTGCTCCATTTGCTAAGTTTGCATCATGATAATAAATACTATTTTCTCCTTGTGTACCTGTGTATAATTTTGCTGTATGACATGCTAATGTATTATCATTACATGTTTGATGAAAAGGCATTACTTCCTTTTGTATCATTACCTTTGCATTCATACTTTTTCCAGCATTTGCATTTTGACTTGCATCATAGTTTACAAATGTTACTTTAATATTCCATCTTTCTTCTTTACTTGATGTTGTTGTTATTTCTCTATTATTAAATAGAGTTATAAGTCCGTTTTTACTGGTTATATCATAACCTGAAACTTGAGTACCATTTGCATCAGTTACTGATGTATGAGTAAGTCCTGTTATATCTGTTACTTCTGTTCCTGCATTATCAGTAATTGTCATTATTATTTCTGGTGTATTTTCATTTATTGAATATGTAAATGTATTATTTTCTATATTCAAATACAAATAATAATGTTCTGTTGCAGTATTTGTCTTATTATTTGCTGTTAATGTTGCACTTGCATATGTACTTCCAGTTATATTACCTTTTCCACTTGCAAAATTATCTTGATCTAAATTAAGTGATATTTGACTACCTGTTGAAAATGTAAAAGTATCCACAGTATAAGATTTAACAACTACATCTGCAGATTTACCTTCACCAACTTGAGCTTGAAAATATGCAAAAGTAGCCCCTACCACCAAAGCTACTAAAGCAAGTAAAGCTATAACACTTAGAATAATTGGTTTCTTCTTTTCCATACAAAACCTACTCCTTTATCATAAATTAATTATATAATAATTTGTCACTTTATTCAATTGTTTTTTATTTATTTTTAAAATAATATTGCCAAAGATATAATTTTAATGTAAAATTAATATAGAGAGAAGGTATAAAAATGGCAAAAGATATTGACGATTTAGATTATACAGTTGATGTTTTATTTAACATGGATGGCACAAAAAAATATGACAGAATTGATAGTGTCGTAAGAAAAAGTACTAATTGTACCCCAACTAGAAATACAAGAAGAAAAAAACAAAAACCAAAAGGAATAAATGAACTAGCAAAAAAAGCAATTATATTTGTAACACTTGGAGCAGGACTTATAGTTGGAGCAAACGCAGTAAAAGATGCATCAACAACATTTACTAAAACTCAAGAAGTAAGAAAAACAATTGGTAGTGTAGTTATGGATAACACAGGATACTATGGATATAATCCAAACGAAGAAAGACCATACTGGGATTACAACACTTACAATATGGCTGAAGACATATTAGATAAAAATAAAGAATATGATATTGATACTAGAATATATGGATGCTACAGTAATCTAAATGAATACAAAAAAACTGAATTTATGGATGAAATATTTAGAAATATGAGCAGATTAATTGGTGATTCTCCAGAAAAATATACAGAAGAAGAAATTAAAGCTTGTTTACATAGTTCATTTGATGAATATCTAGAAAGTAAAAATATAACTTTAGAAGATTATAATAAATTAATGGAAAAAGTTATAAAAGCTTATGTTAAAGAAGATAAATCACAAGAAGAAATTAATAATTTACTTGGAGAATTAAATGGAGGTTCAAGATGAATGAAAACATTGAAGTAGTAACACTTGAAGATGGCGAAGATTATATGGTTACTGCAGAATTAGAAATTAATAATATAAAATATTTATTTTTGACAAATGAAGATGATGTTGCAGATTTCTGTTTAAGAAAAATAAATACAATTAATAATAATGAATATCTAGTTGGTTTAAATGATAAAGAAGAAGTAATAAAAGTATTACAAGAATTTACAAACAAATTTAAAAATGAATAAAGCAAACTCGCTTTATTCATTTTTTTTAATATTGTCTTCCAATATATAATCTTGTTTTAGCTTCCTTACCGCATACAGTACATGGACCAGTAATCTTTTCATTTTCGATTAAGCATCTAGACTTAATACCAAACTCATCTTTAATTTTATTTTCACATTCTACGTTACCACACCAATTGATTTTAATAAATCCACCATCTTTAGTTGTAGCTAATGTTTTTAATTCATCATAAGTTTTAGCATCATAAATCATACTATCACGTCTAGCTTTAGCTCTTTCAAACATATCTTTTTGAATAACTAGAAGAAGTTCATTTAACTTAGGAACTACATCTTCAAAAGTAACTTGTACTTTTTCTAAAGTATCTCTTCTAACTAGTGTAACTAGATTATTTTCTAAATCTCTCTTACCTAGTTCTATTCTAACTGGATATCCTTTTACTTCAGCTTCAGCAAATTTAAATCCTGGTGTTTTATCTCTTTCATCAACTTTAAATGTAATATTATTATTTTTAAGACTAGACTTTAATTCTTCAAGTTTTTCTGAAACATCACCGATAGGAATAATAATTGTTTTAAATGGTGCAATTTTAGGTGGAAGAACAAGTCCATGATCATCACCATGAGTCATTATAATAGCACCAATCATTCTAGTTGTAACTCCCCAACTAGTTTGATATGGAGTTTTTTGAGTATTATCTTTATCAGTAAATTTAATACCAAAAGCTTTAGCAAAATGATTACCAAAATAATGACTTGTACCATTTTGAAGAGCATAACCATTATACATCATTGCTTCTAAAGTATAAGTTTCTTCAGCTCCAGCAAATTTTTCCTTTTCAGTTTTCTTTCCTGTTATAACTGGAAGTGCTAAATAGTCTTCTTGAAAAGTTTTATAAACATTAAACATTTTAAGAGTTTCTTCTCTAGCTTCTTCTGCAGTTCTATGCATTGTATGACCTTCTTGCCATAATATTTCTCTACTTCTAAGAAATGGTCTAGTAGTTTTTTCCCATCTAACTATTGTACACCATTGATTATAAAGAATTGGTAAATCTCTATAAGTATTTATTATCTTTTTATAATGATCACAAAATAATACTTCACTAGTTGGTCTTACACACATTCTTTCTTCAAGTTTTTCATTTCCCCCATAAGTAACCCATGCAACTTCTGGAGCAAAACCTTTAACGTGTTCTTTTTCAATATTTAAAAGTGACTCAGGAATAAACATTGGCATTTGCACATTTTCATGTCCAGTTTCTTTAAACATTCTATCTAACACTTTTTGCATTTCTTCCCATATAGCATAACCAAGTGGTCTTATAATCATACTACCCTTTACACTTGAATAATCTACTAAATCAGCTTTTTTACATACATCTGTATACCATTTAGCAAAATCTACATCTCTATTTGTTATATCTTTTACTTCCATAACCTCACCTATTCTGCTTTAAATTCTTTTAATTCATTATCTTCAGTTAAAATTTTATTTACTTTTTGTGTAGCATCATTTAATTTTTCACCACAATATTTAGCTAATTTCATAGCTTCAGTATATTTATTGATAGCATCGTCTAAATTAACATTACCGCTTTCTAATTCTTTAACTATAGTTTCAAGTTCTTGAAGCGAACTTTCAAAATTTTTATTTTCTTCCATATTATTTTTCCTTTCTTTTTTATTATATCATTTATTTTAATAATTTACTATTACTAGTTATTTTATTTTCTTTTTCTAATACTTTTAAACTTTTTTCTGGAGTTGGATAATCTTCTGGCATTATGCCTCCCAGTTCTTTTATAGTATTTCTTATTTTTTTACCTACTTCGTAGTGTACATCATTTGCATTTACTTCTCCCTTTACATTATCTCTTTTTAATTTTTGTTCTGTTTGAGAAATTCTAAAAAGATTTGCTATTAATTCATCACTACCCATATTATCTAAGATATCTTCTCTATATCTTAATCCTTTTCTTTTGGCAATATCATTAGCAGTCTCACCATTATATAACCCTTTATAACCAGCATTATGAAATTTATCAAAGTTCTTTACTCCCGCATCTTTAGCTGCTTGATTCAAAGAATAATTACCTTTTTTAGTTAAATTTCTTTGATAAAATCTTTTTTCATCTTCTGTTAAACTAGAATATTCTCTTTCTGAAATTTCTTGTTTTCTAGTTTGAACAGCAAAGTATGTTTGAGCAAGAGCTATCATCTTTTTTCTACTATCACCATTCTGAGCAATTAAATAACATGCATAACGTGATAATTTATAATCTTCAATTTTTCTTTTTGTTTTAGAACCTATTTCGACCATTTTGTCGGAGCCGACAAAATGGTCATTTATATTTAAATTACTTAATTGGCATGCTGCTTTAGCCTTATCTAAAATATTAGAAAATTTACGCCATTCTTTATATTTCAAAACATCCTGAAGTTCTCTTGCAAACCAATATTCATTACCATCGTTATCAATACGCTTTATATTTTCAAAAATACTATTATTTAACATTAATTCATTCATTTTCCATTTCCCCCTTAAATTGTATTTACAAACTGTTTATTTAACTTTACATTTTTTCCAATAAATCTTACCATTTTTCCGGCGCCGGCAAAATGGTATAACAACACTATTTTTCTACAACTTTAGCTTTAATAGCCCCTTCATGTAACTTAACACTAATAATATCATCAATACTCACATCATTACTAGATTTAATTACTTTATCATTAATTGTTGTAAGTGAATAACCTTTCTCTAAAATACCTAAAGGATTAACAAGTTTTAAAGTATTAATAAGTAAATTATATTCATTTTTCTTCTTATCAATTAAACTCATTGGATTTTGAAGTGCAACAGACATTTTAACTTTATTAAGTTTTACTTCATTATTTTGAATTATTACTTTAATATCTTTATTTAAATTATCAATTAAAGTATCTAATTTTTGTTCTTTCATTTCATACATTGTCATTGGATTTTTTAAAATAAAACTATTTTTTAAACTTCTCCATTTAATAAATTTAGTATTAACCATATTCTTTATATTCTTATTAAGTCTGATCTTATAATTATTAAGTAAAGTATTAATATCTAAAACAGTTGGCACTGCCATTTCTGCTGCTCCGGTCGGAGTTGGAGCCCTCAAATCTGCCACAAAGTCCGCAATTGTCCAGTCAATTTCATGACCAACAGCACTTATAATCGGAGTTTTACATTCATAAATAGCATGAGCAACAATTTCTTCATTAAATGCCCATAAGTCTTCAATTGAACCTCCACCACGACCAACAATAATCGTATCAACACCAAATTCATCAGCTCTTTTAATTTGTCTTACAATATCTGGGGCTGCATCTTTGCCTTGAACTAAACAAGGAAAGAGAATTGCTTCACAAACTGGATATCTTCTTCTTATTGTACTCATGATATCCCTTACAGCTGCACCAGTTGAAGCTGTAATAACTCCAATTTTTTCTGGAAACTTTGGTATAGCTTTTTTATGTAGTGCATCAAACAAACCTTCTGATGCTAATTTTTTCTTTAATTTTTCATACTCAACATACAAAGCACCAAGACCATCTGGTTCCATCTTCTCAATATATATTTGATAAGACCCTTGCGCTGGATATGCACTAATTCTTCCTTCTACTAAAACATTCATACCATCTTCTGGTGTAAATGTAAGTTTAACTGCACTACTTTGAAACATTACAGCACTAAGTCTTGATGTATCATCTTTTAAAGTAAAATAAAGATGTCCTCTTGTATGATTTTTAAAATTACTAATTTCTCCTTTTAAATATACTTTATTTAAAAATATGTTATCATCTAAAATATTTTTTATATAATTATTCAAATCACTTATTTTAATGTATTCTTTGTCCATCTATAAGTCCCCTTTCTACAAGTAATTCAGTTATCATTCTATAATTTTCACGATATAATTTCATATTATATTCTTTTTCATCAAAGGTAATATTTTCTTCTTTTTCTACTTCACTAAATACAGCTTCTACTACCTCTGGTGTTAGTTTATTATAAATATCTACAACTAAGTTACTAAATTCTTTTGATGAAGTTGCTAGAAAATACTCAAGTATCTCTATATTTTTTTCCATACTTAATGTTGTGTTTCCACCTAAAGATATACTGCTATATTTCTCGAGTCTGTCATCAGAGTTCATTTTTGCATTAAGTAACACTCTAAATGCATCTTCAAAAACATTATCATTGTCATAGATAAATAGCTTGTGCTTTTCATTTTCATTTAACACAATAAAGTTTCCTAAATGTCTGTCACCATTAAGAAGAAAAATATCAAAAATAAATACTTTAATAAGGTCATACATAAGTTTTTCACATTCATCCGGATATTCATCTTCAAAACTAAGCCATAAATCATATAAGCTATTTGATTTTAAGCTGTTTTTTACATTAAACTCGTCGCCACGCTTAAAATTTCCTAGATTGTAAAAACTATAACTTAAATAATATAGTTCACCATTTATATTCACTAAATAATCTTTAGAGCAATTAATACTTATCAGTCTTGCAAGTTTATTAGCAACAAGCTCTATGCCCCCACCTTCTGCATATTTGCAAAAATATTCTATTCCATCTATTTCTATAAATTGGTGGTCGCTACTCAAAATAATCTCTTCGTCTTTTTTACTTAGCTTCATATTTATGCTTTCATATATTTATCTAGTACTGCATTTATAATTTTTCTTACGGCATCATCACAATATTTTTTGGATAATTCAATAGCTTCGTTGATAACTACTACTTCTGGTGTATTAGTAAATTTTAGTTCATATAAACCCATTCTAAGTATTGCTGCTCCAGTTTTATCTATTCTGTCTATAGTCCATCCATCAATATATTTGTTTGCTATTTCATCTAAAGTACTTTTATAAGTTGTTACACCATAAACAATATCTTTAACAAATTCATTATCTATTTCTAAATTTGCTTTAATTACTTCATCAATTTCAAACGGGACTTTTCTATCTTCATAAATATCAATTTGATATAAAATAATCATTGCTATATTTCTTAATTCACTTCGTGTTTTTGTCATTACTATCGCCTCTTTTAAATTATAACAAATTTTTATTTAAATTCATAGTTATTTTGAAAAGAATGCAGCGTTTTTTGTCACATTCTTTTCTTATTTTACTTTCAATTATCCCCCGTTTGTAGATTTGCTTCAATTATTAATTGATTACCTTTTTTTATCTGGTCACAGGTTGTTAGAATCAATTGATTTTCTTTGTTTTTAATTCTTATTTTACCATTTTTTATATTGCTTCTAATATTTACAACTTCATATTCTAAAGTTTTATTTTCAAACTTTAAATATATTTTATCTTTTTTACGTAAGTATTTTAAATCATTAAAATATGCAAGATTACCCATACCAGAATGAGCTGCTAAAATATATGTATTTTCAATATTTGAGTCTATTAAAGCAACGTTTTTATTAACATCATTTAACTTGCTTTGTGTATCATAAAATCCGTAAGTCATGTTTAAACTAGGTATTATAAGAAAACCATAATAATTGCTTTTATTAAAAGAACCATTATTTTCTATTATTTCTTTTTTACATCCAGATGATAATAGTAATAATAATAGTAACAATATTTTTTTCATTCAAAATAACACTTTTTTTTATAATAGATAATGTTATATTTACTTACTTCAGTATTAGGTACATCTATTAATATTTCTTCTTCATTAGAAATATCTTTATTACCTTTTTCATTGTCGTAAGTATTGTCTTCTTTAATAGTATTTTCATTATTCAAATCATCATTGTTGGAATCTTTTTCTTCCTCTGAATTCTTTTTAATTTCAGAGTTTTCTTCTTTACTTGAACTGTTTGAATCATTATTATTCAAGTTTTCATTTTTTTCTGAATCTTTCTTATCGTTAGCATTTTCTTCATTATTTGGATTATTAATAACCTCATCTTTCTTATCATATTTATAAAATATACCTTCCCCGAATATATAAAGATAGTTACTACTATCAGAAAAATCACATATTTCTCCATTAATTTCAATCTTTTCAGGATATGCTGGTTTATCAAAATAATATAATTTTCCTTTTCTAGTTACATTATCTATTTTCAAATCTTCTTCACTAAATATTCCATCTATAAAATATCTTGATACATGTGCAAGTCTGTCCATTTTGACAAGTTCACTAGTTACTCTACCAGTCTTGTTATCTTTGATAAAGTATTTTCCAGCAGGTAAAACTACTTCACATGTACTTTCACTTTTACAAATACTTACTTTATTAAAGTTTTCATCATAAATAGTTATATCAGTATCACTATTAACACTTTCAATATATTTTCCATAACCACGATATATTGTTTTAAAAGTAACATTCATATTTTTTACTTTTCTATTATATTTTATTATTTTACTTTCATTATTTAAAATAATATCATCCATTTTTTCATAAGCACTATTACTAGTAGTTTCCACAATTTTGATATTTAACCCTTTGTTATAATAATATACATTATTGTTTTCATTTAGAAATACTCTTTCTATAAAAGTATTTGTATCATTATTATAAACTTCAATAGTTAAATTAGAATATGTCATATCAATTTCAAACCTTACAAAGTTTTTATCATTCACCTCCTTTTCTGCTCCATAGCAATTAGCTACACCGATTAGCATTAAAACTAAAAATACTGCAATTTTTTTCATAAAATTTCATCTCCTCGAGAAATAATCTAACACTAAAATATCTAAAAGTACATAGGAAATTTTGACAAAAAAAGAAGGATTTTAATCCTTCATGTCGACTTTTGTCAAAATATATACTATTTGCTTTTCTTTTTAGTATTTTTGTTGATTAATCTTACCTTTACACCTTTATATAAAGCAAATTGTTTTTTAACGCCTTCAGGTAAATTTTTCTTAAATGTTTTCATAAACGCACCTCGCTTCTTTTCTTATAGATTATACCATATTACCTATTAAAATATCAATAAATTTTGTTTAACTCTATTTATATTTATACTTTTTATATATACTTTCAAACACTTTTATGCCATCCATAGCACTTGTTGTAATACCACCAGCATATCCAGCTCCTTCACCACATGGATAAATACCTTTAACATTTGAATTATAATCTTCATCACGAACAATACGAACAGGACTACTAGTTCTAGCTTCTGGTGCTGCAATAACTGAAGCATCACCATTAAAACCATTTATTTTATTATTAAAATAATCTATTCCTTCTTTTAAGCTTTCATTTAAATATGCAGGAAAAATATCATTTATATTTGCTAAATGGGTTTTACCTTTAAAAGCATCTATATCAATATTTTCTGAAATAGTATTATTTTTATAATCAATATACCTTTGAATAGGAATTACGCCATTTCCAAAATTATATGCTTTTTGTTCTAAATCTTCTTGAAAACTTATTCCATCTAAAGGATTACTACCATAGTCTTCAGGTGATACAGTTACAACGATGGCACTATTAGCAAAACCCGAATCTCTTTTATAATTACTCATCCCATTTACACAAATACCATTTAAAGTACTTCTACTATTTACAACATAACCACCTGGACACATACAGAAACTATAAACACCACGACCACTTTTACTTTTATATGTAAGTTTATATGATGCTGATGGCAAAAATGAATAATTTATTGGATACTGATTTTTATTAATTATTTCTTGAGGATGAATTATTCTAATTCCAACTGCAAAAGGTTTAGCTTCCATATAAATTTTTTTACTACTTAACATTTTAAAAGTATCACGAGCTGAGTGACCAATAGCTAAAACTAATACATCAGTTTCATAGTACTTTTCACTAACTTTAATAGATTTTATTTTACCATTTTCTATTACAATATCTTCCATACAAGAATTATAATGAATTTCCGCACCCATAGCTATTATTTTTTCTCTTAAATTTATAACTACTTTTCTTAAAATGTCAGTACCAATATGTGGTTTACTATCATAAAGTATTTCTTCCGGAGCTCCGCACTCTACAAAAATCTTAAATACTTCACGCATTCTACCAGCTTTATCTTTAACTAAAGTATTAAGTTTACCATCACTAAATGTACCTGCTCCACCTTCACCAAATTGAACATTACTATTAATAACAAAATTATTATTTTGCCATAAGTCTTCGACTGTTTTAACTCTTTGTTCTATTTTTTCACCACGTTCAAAAAGAATTGGCTTATATCCATTTTTAGCAAGAAAAAAGGTACAAAACAAACCTGCTGGACCTGCCCCAATAACTATTGGTCTTTTATTTAATGTTTCTTTTCCTATCTCAGGGAGCACATATTCTTCATTTTCCACTTTAATTATGTTTTCTTTCAAAAAAATATTTTCATTATCTATTTCAACATCTAAATCAAATACATAAGAAAACATGTGTTTACTTCGAGCATCAATAGATTTTTTATGAATAATTACTTTTTTTAAAGAATCTTTATTTACTTTTAGTTTTTTACTTGCCAGTTCATAAATATCAATATTTTCTTTAATTTCAGTTTTAATATTTTTAATTCTAATCATGATTATCACCTGCGATTAAACCTGTTATAAAACTTATAGTTAAGTTATACCCTCCACAATCACCATCTAAATCAAGTACTTCTCCAGCAAAATAAAGATTTTTAACAAGTTTAGACTCCATTGTTTCTAAATTTATTTCTTCAAGTGATACTCCCCCACTAGTTACCTGCGCATCTAAATAACCTTTAGTATCTATAATTTTAACTTCAAAATTAGTTAAAGTATCAATAAATTTATTCTTTTCATCTATTTTTAATTCACACCATTTTTTATCTCTAATTTTTAAATATTTAAGAAACAAATTAGTTAATTTATAATCTAAAAATCCATCACATATATTTGTTAGATATTTATCTTTATTTTCTTCCATGTATTTACTTAAATCATCTGTCCATGGACAAAAATTAATTCTTACTTCACATGATTTTTCTTCATTTAAAGCAAGTCTTATATCACGACTTAAATTGAAAATACAAATACCACTTAAACCAAAACTAGTAAGTTGTAGTTCTCCATGTTCTTCTTTTATTTTTCTTCCAACAATATAACTTGAAACATTTACTTCACATCTTGTGCCAGACCATTCTTTTTCTAAACCAGTATTTGTTTCTAGTGCCATTAAAGATGGATTTAAATTAGTTACTTTATGACCAAAAGCTTTAGCTAAATGAAAGCCTTCACCAGTACTTCCAGTCTTCGGATAACTAAGACCACCTGTGGTAATAATTACTTTATCAAAAACTTCACCATTAATAATAAACTTATTATCTTTTCTTTTTATATTCTCTACATAAGTATTAAATCTAAAATCTACATCTAAAGAATTCTTCAAACAAGATAAAACACTAGATGATTTTTCACTATATGGATAAAGATAACCATTTTTATCTTTTAGAACTAACCCTATTTCTTTGAAAAAGTTATTTACTTTATCGAAATTTTTATCATTTATTATCTTTTTTATAAGTTCTTTGTTACTTGAATGATACTTACTTAAATCATTATTAACATTTCCTATATTACATCTTCCACTTCCAGTTAAAAGAAGTTTTTTACCAGCATCATTATTTCCATCAAATACCACAATATCATTTTCTTTTGAGGCTTTTTTAGCTGCTGCCAAACCTGCTGGTCCTGCCCCAATAATTGCTATCCTCATGCTTTCACCTCTATTTCTTTTACTTTGTTATCTAATATTGAATATAAATATAAGTAAACTTTTTTATCACTTATACTCTTTACATAATCATAATATACTCTTAATTGTTTAATATAGTTTTCATCATCTATATTTTTAAGCTTGTAATCTACAATAAATATTTTATCACTATACTCAAGCATTAAATCTATAATACCATGATATTTAATATCATCCTTTTCAAACATAAACTCTAGTTCTTGATAAATTTCTGCATCTTTAAAATCAAAATTTTCTAATAATTTATTTATATATTTATTATCAGTTTTGACATTTTTAAAATCAGTTAATTCAAATATTTCATGCATTTGGGTACCAAATTCTAAAGTTTTAGCTTCTTCTTTAGTTAAAATATTCTTTATTGTTTTAGATGCATGTCTCTTTTCAACTTCTTCGAATAAAACTTCATCATCATATATTATCATTTCTTCTTTTGAACTTTCTAAATTTCTACTTATTGCTTTACTAAATTCATACTCTTTAGATAAACCAATATTATTTAAATTAATACTAGTTACATATTTTGCTATATTACCATATATACTTTCTAAAAAATTATAAAATGATCTAAAACCTAAACCTTCCAGAAAATCTACTTCTTCGCAATGTCTAGTTTTATCAATCACTTCAGGCATTACCATAATAATCTTTTCTTTAGCTCTTGTTAGTGCTACATAAAATAGTCTTATTTTTTCTGCTACTTCATTTAAGTAATATTCATTTTTAACAAGCTGTTTAATAAATACTTCACCAATACCATCTTTATAATATGGGGTTATAATTCCATACTTATTATCAAACATAAATTTATTTTTTAAATCACTTAAATTAAATGTTTTAGGAAAACCAGTAAAATAACATATTGGAAATTCAAGTCCTTTTGATTTATGAATATTCATCATTTTAACAGATACACTACTTGATTTAGCTTCTTTATATTTAATTTCACTACCGGAAGCTGCTAAGTCTTCAAGATACTTACTAAAGTCTTCACTTGTAAAACCTAAACTTTCCACATTTTCAGCTAACTCTAACAAATAATTCATTCTCTTTATGCCAGCATCAACATTACCCACTAAAATAAATTTTTCATAAAAATTAAACTCATCAATAATTCTCTTCAAAAGCATACTTGGTGTTAGTTCATCTAATACTTTACTTATTTCTTTACATATTCTAAATACATCACTTCTAAATATGCCATTATTTTCTAAATCATTAAATATTTCATCATCATTTAAGCCACCAACATAACTTCTAGCAACACTAGTAAAATAATATCTAAACTTTTTATCATAAACTTTATTTTTAATAGAAAAACATAAATTAATAATATTTTTAATAATATAAATATCATTTTCTTCCATTAAATTACTATCTTTATATATTTCCATTGGTATATTAAAGTATTCAAATACTTTCTTAAATAAATTCATTTTACTACCACGATCAAGTATAATACAAAAATCATTATAAGTAGCTTTTCTATTTTTTTCTAAATCAAAATCATATACTTCGTAAGCCTTATCAATTTTCTTCTTAATATCATTTGCAATTATAAAAGCTTCAATTTCATCATTTGAATACCTCTTATCACCATTATTATAAGTATAAATATCCATATAGTTATTGTTATTATTAGCACCAAGAGTAACATAAGCTTGGTTACCAAATATCATAGCATGACTTTCTTTATAGTTTATACCCCCCAATTCTTTAGTCATGAGGCGAGCAAATATTTCATTAATATTAAAAAGAACTTCTTCTCTTGACCTAAAGTTTTTAAGTAAATCTATCTTTACACCGCCATCTTCCATACTATACTTATCATATTTATTTTTAAATATTAAAGGATTAGCATTTCTAAATCTATATATGGATTGTTTTATATCTCCGACCATATAAACATTATCATTTTCTAAATATTTAATAAATGTTTCTTGTAAATCACTTGTATCTTGATATTCATCAATCATTATTTCATTAAATTTATTTTTAAGTTCTTCTCTGATAATTTCATTTTCTTCGACTAGTTTAATAGCCATTTTAGCTATATCTGTAAATTCATAAGCATCAAATTCTTTCTTAAAAGCATTTATTTTAGCATCTAATTTATGAATAATTTCTATAATTATTTCAACATATTTTCTAGTACTTAAATAAGCACTTTTTAATTCTTCTTCACTATAAAATATTAAATCACTTAGTGTTTTAAATGTTTCTTGAATATTTTCTTTTAATGCTTTACCTTCTTCATCTAATTTAGTAAACTTTCCTAAAGTACAATCTTTATACTTATATAAATCATTAAAGTTATGCGGAGAAAAAAGATTAGAAACACTATCATATAATTTTTGATAAGATGAACTATCCATGTAGCTTTCTATTTCAAGTACCATATTTTCTAGGGACTCAGCCAAAGATTTAACATATTTAAAGTATTCATCAAAACATTTATTTACATATTCATCACTATAAAAGTTATTTACATAATTAGCTAAATAATCCTCTTTATCATATTTTAAATCAAGCAATCTATTAATACTTAAAACTGAATCCTTTATTAAGGCATCATCTCTATTAGTAAAATCTTCGATTAATTTTAAAAACCTTTCATCTTTTTCTTCATAAAACTCTTCGAATATTTCTTCTAAAAATTCTTTTCTTTTTAAATTAATAATTGATGCATCAATAATACTAATATCTTTACTCATGTTAAGAACATAATGATACTTTTTAACTAAATTTAAAGCAAATGCATCAAATGTAGTAATATATGCTTGATCTAAATATTCAAGTTGTTCTTTTAAACCAGCTTTTTTTATTTTTTTTCTAATTCTAGCAGCCATTTCCCCCGCAGCTTCATTAGTAAATGTTAACATTAAAATATTTCTAATATCTACGCCATCTTTAAGTTTTCTAATTACTCTTTCTGATAATACTGCAGTTTTACCAGAACCCGCACCAGCTGATACTATAATATTTTTTCCTTCTAAGTTAACAGCTTTGGCTTGTTCAGGAGTCAAATTCATCTTCTTCACCTCCGATTATCTCTTCATCATGTTTTGTTTTAAAACATATATCCTTAAATTTACAATAAGTACATGCTATATTTTTACCTCCAAGAACCTTGGGATTTATTTTAAAATTACCTTCCACAATATTTTTTATTACATCATCTATAATCTCATTTACTTTAATTATTAAATTATCCATCTCTTCATTAGATAACACTTTGCTACTGCTATAAAAAGAACCATCTTTTTTAAATCTTAAACCTTTTATCATCTTACTATCTTTATAATTACTATCAAGAAGACTCATTATAGTTTCATTACTATTTGTATAACCAGATAATCTTAAGTTATCTTTCTTTAAAGTTTCCAAAGACTTAAGCTTATCTCTATTTAAAACATTATTAAGTACTCTTTCTATATAAAAACCTGCAATAATAGAGTCTTTAAATCTATCACTTGTTTTAAGTAAATATAAATATATTGGAAGTTGCATATTAAGACCATATTCTAAAGTATCTAATTTTACATTCTTATCCCCAGTTTTATAATCTACTACAGCTATTACTTCTTTATCATTATAATTAGTGGTCATAACTTTATCTATAAAGCCTTTAAAGTTTACTCCTACTCCATTATACTCTTTTTCCACATTAAGTTCTGTTTCAAACAAATAATCATTTAAACTACTTGTTTTTCTTTGTTCTTTTAAATATTTAAGTAAAAAATCTATTTCTTTAGCAAGAATATGAATATAAAATAATTCTCTTTCTTTAAATTCAAAATCTAATTCTTTAATAAATAAACTTATCTCTTTTTCAATATCTATTTCTTTATTTATACCTATTTCTAATATATGATGAACTATTTGTCCAATTACAGTTTTAAAAGTCTCTTCAAAAACATTAAGATTTAATACTTTAGATAAATAATATCTAAAACTACATTCATTATAAGTTTCTAGACTTGTATATGAAAGAGTTACCCCTTCTTCAAGTTTTTCTTTAAGTAAAACGTTATCTATGCTAGTAAATTTATTATTATATTCTCTATATGGAATATTTAAATTATTTTGATATACTTTTAAATACTTACTTTCATCATTATATTTATATAAATTATCTAAATCCATAGCATACTCAAGTTCACTATATTTTTTGCTGAAAGACACTTTCTTATCTATATCTATTGTCTTTACCACTAAACCTAAATCTTCGATTAAACTTGATGGATATAAAGCTCCATTATCACCATGAATAGAATAACTTATACTTAAATTAGGAATATTATATATTAAATTTATAACATTATCTTTATTTAATTTATTTATTTCTAAAGATGTATCAAGTCCTAGTTTGGTCTTTATATTATCACTTAAAAAGTCATCATCTTTCTTTACTTTAGGATAACTACCTATATTAAAGCCAAGTAAAAACACATAGTCGTTTTCACTATAAACTTCTTCAAGAGAATGTAATTCTATAGCATTTTTATATACAACATTACTAACTTTAGCTTGTTTTAAATCTCTTTTTATAAACTCTTTTCTTATATTCTTACCTTTTACTTGTACAGACTTATTTATAATAGTAATAAGTTCATTTACATTACTATACTTACTACTTAAATTTTCTATTACTTCATCTATTTCTTTATTATCATAAAATTTCAAAAATTCTTTAGAAATACTTAAACTTAAAAAGGATGCACTACTTTCTATATTAATTGGTACTTTAAATAACTTAAAGTAATATTCTAAATGTTTATAATACTCTTTACTTGCAATTAACTTTATATTATTAATGTTTATTCCTTTTTTAAGCAATTTTTTTATTTCTATAACAACATACTCTACTTCTTCACGTATATCACTTGCTTCATATACACAAGGTTTATAATTATTTTTTTCTCCACTTTCTAATTTATAATCTATACCATCTAAAATTAATCTTTCTTCTTTAGTTAATACATCTTTCCCATATACTGTAACTTTTTGATTAAGCATATATTTTCTAAATTTATCATCATATATAAGTAAATTTTGTTCATCTAATTCTTTTTTCAAATTATTTAAAAATATTACTTTCTCATCATCAATCTCTTTTAAAAAGTATAAATTATCCAAATAAATTTTAGCTATATTAATATTTACATTATATTTATTTATAATATATTCTAAAGATCTATCATCATAGTCAAAAAACAACTTTTTTTTAAGTTCTTTAAACGTTAGAAATTTATTATTATTAAATTTCTTTTCTATATTTATTTTCTTTAATAGTTCTATTTTATTAAATTCATTAGTTATTACTACGTTCATAATATACCTCATTAATTAATACATAAATATTATATCATTAAGCTAATTAAAAAGATAATGTTTTTTGCATTATCTTTAAGAATTATATAATTTTAAGCTATTCTTATAGGATCTGATTGAGTACCAATTCCTGATTCATAAGTTATACCATCAATTAAATTAAAAATAGGTCTGACAGCAGCATAACGTTGAAAATCTGATTTTAAAGGGGAACTATTAACCACACCATCTTCATCAATAAAGAAAGCTCTACCATCAACACTGCCAGCAGCAAAACGTGTGATAGCCCATGCACTTGCAGACATAAGTTCATTATTAAAATTTGAAAAAAAGTAACATCATTTGATGTTACTCTTTATTGCAATTAACACAAGTTGTTTCTCCATTTTTATCAACTAAAAGTTCACCACAGTCTGGACAAATATCTCCAGTTGGTTTATACCAAAGTGCATACTGACATTTAGGATAATTATTACATCCATAGAATATTTTACCTTTTTTTGTTTTTCTTTCCACTATCATGCCTTTATCACATTTTGGACATTTACAAATTTCTATAACTTCTTTCTTTTCTTTCTTTATATATTTACATGTTGGATAATTACTACATGCTATAAACTCTCCAAATTTACCTTTTCTTATTACTAAAGGACTTCCACATTCAGGACAAACTTCCCCAGTTTCTTCTGGTCCTTTCTTTTCCATTTCGTGAAATGCTTTTTCTACAAGTGGTTCAAACTCATCATAGAATTCATGTAAAACTTTTAGATAATCCATTTTATTTTCTGCTATTTTATCTAAATCTTCTTCCATGTTAGCAGTATACTCAACATTTACAATACCACTAAAGAATTCTTGTAATTTATCAGTTGTTTCAATACCAATTTCCGTTGGTTCAAACTTTTTATCTTTTAAAACAACATAACCTCTATCTTTAATAGTACCCACAATAGTTGCATATGTTGAAGGTCTACCTATACCTAAACTTTCCATTTCTTTAATTAAGCTACTTTCCGTAAACCTTGGAGCTGGCTTAGTAAAATGTTGTGTTTTAGTTATATCATCTGCTGTTATACAACCTGATTTATAATTTTTTAAATCTGGAAGTATTACATCTTCACTATCCTCATATTCACTATAAACTTTTAAATAACCATCAAATGTAAGAACACTACCAGTTGCTTTAAATGTATATCCATTATTTTCAAGTATTACAGTAGTTGCAAGTGTTTTAGCATCTGCCATAAGTGATGCAAGTGCTCTAGTATATATAAGTTTATAAAGCTTATATTCATCATTTGTTAAATATGCTTTAACTTCATCTGGTGTTCTATTGATACTTGTTGGTCTAATACCTTCATGAGCATCTTGCATATTTTCATTCTTTTTACCTTTTTTAACATAGCCAATGTAATTTTCACCGAACTTACCTTTAATAAAGCCAAAAGTTTCTTTAACGAATGTATCACTTACTCTAACACTATCTGTTCTCATGTAAGTAATTAAACCTACTGTTTCATTCTTTAAAGTTTTACCTTCATATAAGTCTTGAGCAATTTTCATTGTTTTACTTGGTGCAAAACCTAATTTATTAGATGCTGCTTGTTGAAGTGTACTAGTTTTAAATACTTCACGAGCACTCTTATTCTTTTCTTTTTCAGTAACACTTTCTATTTTAAATGATTTAGAAAGATTACTTAATATTTCATCAGCTTGTACTTCATTTGCAACTTCAATATCTTTACCATGATATTTATCAAGTGTTGCTTTAAAATCTTTAAAATCTGCTTCAATTGTCCAATATTCTCTAGGTACAAAGTTTTGTATTTCTCTTTCTCTATCCACAATTAATTTTAGAGCTACACTTTGTACTCTACCAGCTGACTTTCCCCCAGTTTTTCTTTGCATTAACTTACTTAATCTAAAACCTATTATTCTATCTAAGAATCTTCTAGTTTCACCAGACTTAACTAAGTTCATATCTATTTTACCAGGATTATTTATAGCATTTATAACTACATCTTTAGTTATTTCATTAAATACTACTCTCTTATATTTTTCCTCCGGAACTTTTACTTCATCATAAATATGCCAAGAAATTGTTTCTCCTTCACGGTCTGGGTCCGTTGCAAGATATACCATATCTGCATCTTTAACATCTTTTTTTAATTCTGTTACTTCTTTTTTCTTTCCTTTAATTATTTCATAATTTGGTTTAAAATCATTTTCAATATCAAGTCCTAAACCAAACTTACCAGTTGTAGCTAAATCCCTAATATGTCCTTTACTAGAAACAACTTTATAATCACTACCTAAATACTTTTCAATAGTTTTACATTTAGCTGGAGATTCCACTATTACTAAATTTTTCATTTAATTTTCCTCTCTTTCCGTAGCATTTACATAATTATAGGATTTTATTTTATTATCTAAATAATTAAAATAATTATTACGGATTATTGATTCACTAATTTGCATTCTATTAGTTACAATATTATTTATTCTAATTAATTCATCTGTTGTATATTCATTACTTGTATAGTATTTAACACTACCACTACTTGCATTATAATATACATCAGCATTTTTCCAAGATCCATCTGCAAAAGCTACCATATTTAAATAATCATCACTAAAGACATCAGTTCCCATATAATATCTAGGATCATAATCTAAATTAAATAGATTAGCTAGAGTTGGTGTTAAATTAATATAAGAACTGTACTTTTCTACAACTTCACTTTTAATCGTAGAATTATAGATAACCATAGGTACTCTTTCTACTTCATAATCATCTAAATCATAAGTAAGAACACTAGAAATATCTTTATTTTTTAGTCCATATGGATAGTGGTCTCCATACATAACTATAACTGTATCATCTAACTTACCTGATGCCTTTAATTTATCAAGAAGGATTCCTAAACCATTATCAAATGTTTTTAACTTAGACATATATCTTCTTAATTCCATTGAATAGTCTGTTCCTTCAGTTATACTTAAATATTTATCTCCTTCAACACTTGAAACTTTATAGGGTTGGTGGCCTGAAACTGTTGTAAGCCATAACATAAATGGTTTATCACTAGTATCATTTAATGTTATATCCATAGCAGCATTCATAAAATCTTCATCACTTGCCCAATTTTTATATTCATTATAATACTTAATATTTAAGTCATTAGCATTATAATATGCTTCACTTCCTAAATTTTTATGTATTATTTTTCTTACATAATAGTGTTCAGTATAATCATGCATACTAGTTGCTCTATAACCTGCATTTTTAAATATATTAAATATTGATGTAAAATATGTATTATTACTAAATACATTAGCTGTACAATTATTTTGAATTGTATATAGACCTGTCATTCCACTAAACTCATTATTTCCTGTTGCACAGCTATTTCTAGGACTATAATTATTTTTAAAACTTATGCCTTCACTATATAATTTATAAAAGTTTGGATATAAATCTTTATTAATAATTATATCATTAGTACTTTCCATCATAATAACAATAACATTTTTACCTTCAAACATACCAGTATGACTATTATAATCAGTAATATCTTTATTTTTAATATAATTATTAATATTATTTAATGTAGTATCTTTTTCATTTTTAATTATTTCATCTAATATAGTATCATCTATTTCTCTTTTAGATTCTGAATTATTATTATCTTTACCATTATTTTCAAAAGCAGTATAAATTACTTTACTCGGAGCTTCAACCATTGTTGATTTTATATCAAGAAATCCAAAACCTAAAACTCCGAATTGATTTATAGTTGTACTTGCTATACTCGGATATGCAAATAGTTCTTTATTACTAATAGTTTGAAGTTTATTTTGCATAAATGATGCATCTAAAGATGTGTAATATAAAAAGCCAGTAAATGTTAAAACTAAAATACTAGTAATTGTTCTAATACCAGGTTCAAACATTATATTTGTTTTCAAAGGAAATCTTTTATCAATTTTCTTTTCAGTTAACTTATCTAAAAATAAATAGTAAATGATTAGTAATATAAATGGTATAAAAGCTAAATAATAGGTTGCTTTAAAAGAAGCAAAGAAATCTATTATATAGTCTTTAACAGCTCCAAGTTGACTTTTAGTATTAACTGATGCATATACTCCGATAAAGTTATTAAAACCAATTTGAAAAAATGTATATGCGCTTAGAGCAAAAGATACTAAAAGAACTAATATCTTACTAATTAGTTTATTAAACCAAGACAAAATAAAACTTAGTAAAACACTTACAAAATTAACTCCAATAAATATTCTTAAAAGTGCTATATTATTTAAAGATATTCCACTTATTAATCTAAATGATATTTCTAAAAGTGAAAAGAATACTACTAATATCATATAGTTTTTTATTAAATTATTCTTTAACAAATTCTTCATCATTTACCTCCATCAATGCTTTTACAGGCTTATAAGTAAGTCTATAATTATCTAGTATACCATATTTTTTAATTGCTTCAAGATGTTTTTTAGTTGGATAGCCTTTATGATCTTTAAAACCATACATAGGATATTTTTCATCTAACTCATACATCATTTTATCACGTGTTACTTTAGCTATTACACTAGCTGCTGCAATATTAAGGGATAATGCATCACCATGAATTATAGCTTTTGAATTTTCCATAGAAAGTGGCATAGCATCTGTTAAAACATATTCTGGCTTAACGCTTAAACCATTAATTGCTTCTAACATAGCTTTTCTACTTGCTTCATATATATTTATTTCATCTATAGTTTTGGCATCAACAACCCCCACTGCATAACTTATGGCATCTTTAACTATAATATCATAAAATTTATCTCTCTTTTTTTCACTTAATTGTTTAGAGTCTATTAAACCTTCCAAAGTATAATTTTTAGGAAGAATAACTGCAGCAGCAACAACTGGACCACACAAAGGACCTCTACCTGCTTCATCTGTTCCAGCTATTAAAGTTATCCCTTCTTTATATAGTTCTTTTTCATATTTTAATAAATCTACTTCTTCCATCTATCGAATGTTACTCCTTTAAGTGAACCACTCACTAAATCATTATACACCTTAGTTGACACTTTTTCATAGTCAATTTCCCCATCTTTTTCAAAAAAGTTAAATTTTTCAGCCAATAATGCAAAAATATCATTAGGATCTTCACTTATTTCAATCTTATATTTATTTTCTAATATATCTTTATAATAGTTTTTAAAAAATGTTATAAGATAACCCCCAATATCTGTCATATTTAAAATTTCCATTTTTATTGTTGCAGTTGATGCTAAACTTAATGCCTCTTCATTATCTTCAATTTTAGGCCATAAAATCCCAGGTGTATCAAGAAGTAAAAATCCATTACTAGTTTTTAACCAATTAACTTGTTTAGTTACTCCAGGTTTATTACCAGTATTACTTACTTTTTTACCAGCAAGTTTATTTATAAGGGTACTTTTTCCTACATTAGGTATACCCACTACTCCAATTTTAATTTCTTTACTTTTAAGACCTTTTTCTACTCTTTTTTCTTGAATAGGTTTAGCTACTTCTAAGGTAAGTTTAATTAACTTTTTATAATCATCATTATTAGTTAAATCAACAAGAATTACTTTATATCCCTTTTCTTCATAGAACTTTACCCATTTATTTGTCTCATCTAAATCACATAAATCTTTTTTAGTCATAACTAAAATACGAGGTTTAGCCTCAAGTATATCATCCATTCCTTTTAATTTTGAAGATGATGGCATTCTTGCATCTATGCATTCATAAATTATATCTATTAATTTAATTCTTTCTTTAATTTCTCTTTTGGCTTTTACCATATGTCCTGGATACCAGTTAATTCCGACTTTAGTTAACTTTTCTTCTTGATTATTATTTTTCTTTTCTGTTCTCATTTTTCTTTTTTTGTACATATCCATTATTTATCACTTCCATTCTTTATCATTCTTGTTTCATTAATCTCTTCTTTATTATTAAAAGCAATTTCAATCATGCAATACTTACTCATTCGTCCCTCCAATTAATTTTTGATCATCTAATTTCGTTATACCTATTATATTATTATCACTTGCTAAAATAGTTATTTGTCTTTTAGCAGTTTCATTTAATGTTTCTAATCTATCTTTTTGACCAATATTATTTTCTATCATACTGGCATTTAATACCTCTAAATTAGATAAGACAACTAAATGTAAAATATCTGCATAATCTCTTATATTACCCTCCAATTTCGGATTATTTTCTCTCCACTCTTTTGCAGTCATTCCAAACAATGCTACATTTATTACATCTGCTTCGTTAGCATAAACAAAAACTTTTTGTTTATCTGTTAAAGTAGGAACTAAATTTTCTTTAATACTATCAGTATGTATTCTATAATTTGTTTTTGATAAGCTTCTTCTAACAGACCATTCTATTTTTTCTTGAAATGTTTCATTATATTTTAATCTTTTAAATTCTTGAATCAAATATAATTTAAATGCGGGATCTATCCAAGACGCAAATTCTAAGGCAATATCTGGATGTGCAAATGTGCCACCATCATATTTTCCTCTTTTACTTACAAAACCTTTAGCATTTGTAGTACTTATCCATCTAGAAGGACTCATTGTAAAAGAATTATTTGCAGAGTCATTTTTAAACTCGCGAGATTCCGCTAGTTTAAAATTTTCATTAAACAGTTCTTCCCAAAGTGAATAAAAATCAAAAGAACTTTTATTGCTCATCCACTTAATAACAACATCACCAGGATTATCAAAATTTTTGTATCTTGCCAAATCTGTTAAAGATATATAATCTATATTATCAATTCTCATTACATTTATCAAATTATCTTTTACATTCATTTTTGTTGTAATTTTGTTATTCATATATTATCCTTCCTTTCTATTTTATATTTTAAATACTACAAGAAAAATCAATTTCATTAAATAATTTTTAGTATATAATTAGCATCTAAACACGTTTTTTTCTTATTGTAAAAGTGTTAAAATCCTTATTTAACTGGCTTTTTATTTTTAACTTAGCCTAGAAACAAATTACAAAGTGAAGTTTATTTTGAACTTTTTTAAAAAATTTAATTGTTGTAGGAGATTTTTTGGCATAATCCATACTTGTAGCATATATATCAGTTATTTTTTGGTAAAATCTTCTTTCAGAGAGCCTCATTTCCCTAATTTGTTCAAGTAATTCATCGAAATATTTATAATCATATTTATTTTTTTTAATAAAACGTTCATCATTTAAAGCAAAGCCGTAAAAATATTTTTTAAATGTTTTGATATTGCAGGTACTCCAACAGAAAACACCTTTGCCATCCCTTTTTGTGAAAGCCATAATGTTTCATCTTTATATATTGCATCTACGATGATATTACCTTCATTATTTTTATATATAATCAAATTATTATCTTTCATACGGTATCCCCCTTTATTATTAGTCATAAAACTACTCCTTTACAGAAATTTATTATATCATTTTTTTATTATATCTCATAGTTTTTTTATTTATTTTTCAGTATTTATTTACACTATTTATTTTCTATTAAATTATCTTTAACATATTTATAATTTAAAGCATTATCGCTTGATATTGCGTTTTTTTGGGCTTCTTTTCATATAAATCTCTTGCACCTTTTGCTACACTTCCTCCACGTTTAGCAACTTTCATATTTTCTAAAAGTCCTTGAGGTTTTTCTTCTTTAGCTATGTCACGTGCAGCAAGTTCACCAAAATTTGTTAATACTATTTCAATATCTGTCATGTTATCCCTTAGTGACTCTTTTCTTAATCCCTTATATTCTTTATATTCACTAGCTTTCATACCAGACCAACCTTTATATATTTCATTAGTAAGTAAAGCAAACTCTACAGGTTTATTTATACCGCCATCTTTCCAAACATCAGTTAGTTTAAATCTATCAACAATTCCACTTAGTCTAGCTTTTATCCATTCATCGCTATAACCTTTTTTACGATAATAATTTACAGCTCTGTTAATAGCAACCTCTGGGTCAAATACTTCATTTATTCTTTCATCACCAAGACTAGCCAGCCACATTTTAAATGGTTCTGCCTTTGGACTAGGTACAGACTCAATCAATCTTAATATTCCTTTTGTATTTAATACATCCGTTGCATAAACCTTCCCATCTTTTGCCTTCATCTTCAGTTGTCCGACATTTTCGGACAACTCACTTCCTTCATTTTTAAGCTTATTCTTAAGATCACTCCAATACTTTCTTGCTCTTGAGCTTTCTATTAGTACACCAATAACATCAACCACACTAAAATAATAGTCTTCTTTTTCACTATCCCACACGCTCCTTATTTCTGTTCCTTCAAATAACCTTGACAAAGTTTCTAATCTATTATCCATATTTTAGTCCCCCTTATATAAATGATTAGCAATATTTTTACATCTATCTCATAATCAAAATATACCATACAAATATTTGTCTGTCAACAATTTTTAGAAAGAAAAATAAGATGATTTCTCATCTTACTTACAAGTATATATTTCTCACTCAGCATAATCTGATTTAATGCATGCCAATGTCATTTTTTCAGCCATGTCTTTGTTATAATTGCTTTTTCGTTTAAAATTCAATAGAATAATTTTTCAAAGTGTCTTCAACTTTTTCTATAAAATCATTATCTTTTGTATTTAAAACTTTCTTTTTTAACTTTTTCATATCTAAATCTTCTTGTATAGCACTTATAAGCTCAGTTAGATAATAATCATCTTTAACTTTAATAAAATAATCTTCAATTAATGAAAAATCCTTATTTTTTCCATTATAGTTAAATGCTAAGCGCCATAACCATTCTCTTTCATCTTTGTCTATAGCAATTTGAGCAAGTTCATCAAATGCTTTTTGATCAATTTCTGGTGGCATTGGAACACTAATATACTGTACAATAAATTCTAAAAGTTCATAATTGTTCATTTTCTTGCAATAATTTGCTATCAAATCATTATGAGTAAGTAAAGTGAATATTTTTTCATATAATTTACCACCATCTTTAACCTTCTCTTTGTCAAGAACAAGTCCTTGTTTTCTTTTTATAAACATTTCTTTTGTTTCATTATCCAAATTATTGCTTCCTAAAGCTTTATCTAATACATCAATAAATTTTTCAATTGTTTTCATTCTATTTTTCTCAAATTCATCTACTACATTTGGCGTATCACCTTTTATATTCTCAATACTTTGAATAATACTTTCTATATTTTTCTTTTCATCATCTGAAACTCTAGTTAAATCTAAACTATTCATTTTTTCTAATAATTCATCACTATTTATTAATCTATTTATATATTTATACATTAAATTTACTAAATCCATAACACACCTAAATCCTCCCAAACTTACTAAATGGGAATATTCTAAATACAACTTTACCTTTTATCTCTTTTTCTTTTATGGGTCCAAAATATCTTGAATCTTTACTAATAAGTCTATTATCACCTAGGATAAAGTATTCATCACTTTTTAAAGTTATTCTATCATAATCACTTGTCATACCATAAGCATACTTATCATCTATTTTTTCATCATTAATATAAATTTCTCCATCTTTAATTGCAACAGTATCACCAGGCATCCCAATAACTCTTTTAATGATTTTTTCATTATCTTTTTCTTCATGAAGCACAATGACATCAAATCTATTAATCTTACTTAATTTATAAAGTATTAAGATATCTCCATTTTTAAATGTCTTATTCATACTATCCCCATCAACTCTAACTGGTGTTGCAATAAATGTACGAATAAGCACAACCACAACTACAATTATAATATAAGGTATTAATTCTTTAATTATTCTTTTTATAAAAATCACTCCTAAATGAAAGAAAGGAAAGAATTAACTTCTTTCCTTAACTTTATATTCTTTACGCATTCCTTTGATAAAGTTAAGCTTAGCTCTACGAACTTTACCTTTTTTGATTACCACAATTTTATCAATTGTTGGGGCATTAACTGGGAATATTCTTTGAACACCAACAGTTCCACTTTTCTTACGAACTGTAAATGTTTCAGAAACTCCTCCACCTCTTTTAGCGATTACTAATCCTTCAAAAGATTGGATTCTTTCTTTCTTTCCTTCTTTTACCCAAACATCAACTCTAACTGTGTCCCCAACTCTAAATTCTGGAACATCTTTACGAATATGTTTTTCAGCAATTTTGTCAACTAAATTTGCCATTTTCTTACCTCCTTATTTCATTACCTATAATCATATAAACTTTATAGCGGATTATATACCTTTTTTGGGTCACCAATATATTATCATATTTTTTTAATATATGCAAGTTAAAATAATCTAATTATATCTTGAATTGTAATATATATCATTAAAAGCATCAAAAGTGCAAATCCTACTAAATGACAAGCATTTTCAAATTTAGCATTAATTGGTTTTCTTCTAATCGCTTCAACGATAAGGAAGAATACTCTACCGCCATCAAATGCTGGGAATGGTAAAATATTAATAAATCCTACATTAATTGACAAAAATGCAGTTAAGTAAATCATATAATTAAGACCTAAAGCTACACCATCATCTACAATTTTATACATGCCAACTGGACCAGATAAAGCACTTGCACTAATCTTACCAGTAATTAAACCAGTTACAGTAAGCCACATTGACTGAACAATACTATTAAATTTCATGAATGCATATTTTATAGAACCAAAGAAACCAGATAAAGTATTACTTTCAACTTCAATACCAAAAACTTGTCTTTCATTACCATCAGCATCTTTTTCTACTTTCGGAACAACCTTATAGGTATCCATTTTCCCATCTTCATGTTTAACTTCAAAAGTATAATAATCATTTTTATTTTTCATAACTAAAACTATTTGAGCAACATCCCAGCTAGAAACTTTATGACCATTAATTGCTGTTATAGTATCACCACTAGTTATACCAGCTTCTGCCATTGGATAACCTTCCACAGCATTTTTAACTACTGGCTTTAAAGTACTTCCACCCCAAATTAGACTACTTAAAAAAAGCAATACTATAGCTAATATAAAATTATTTACAACTCCAGCTACTAAAATAATTACTCTTTGCCACCAAGGTTTATTACACATATAATCTTCTTTTTTTATCTTTTCATCGGCATCTTCATAAACCTCTCCAGCCATTGAAACAAATCCCCCAATTGGAAAAGCTCTGATATTATAATTAATTTTATCTTTTCCTTTGTGGGTATGAATAACTGGACCCATACCAATTGAAAATTCATAAATATGAACTCCAAATTTTTTTGCCCAAATAAAGTGTCCAAACTCATGAACTAAAATAATAATTCCAAGTATTAATATAAGTATTATTAATGATACAATCCACATAATCTTTTCCTCCTTAAAATATTATCATAAACATATATGCCAAAAATACAAATATTGAACTATCAAGTCTATCTAAAATACCACCATGACCTGGTAAAAGATTAGAAAAATCTTTAATACCATTTTCACGTTTGATGCGGCTCATTACTAAATCTCCCATTTGACCAACAATAGAAAGGATAATAGTAATTAATATAATTTTAAATGTAATTTTACCAAGTAGTAATCTATATAAAACTACTCCGCCAACAGTGCCAAGTACTAAACCACCAATAGAACCTTCCCAAGTCTTATTCGGACTAATACTTTTACACATTTTATTTTTACCAAATTTAGAACCAATAACATAAGCAAATATATCATTAAATGTTGGAATAATAAGTAAAAATAACAAAGTATTAAAGCTACGCATCCTTATTATTACAAATGAATTTAAAGCTAGACCTAAAAATAATACTGTTCCAAATAGATATAAAGCATCTTTTGATGAATATTCTTCTTCCTTATAAAATATAACTGGTACTATAATTCCTACTGCAATTAAAGCTAAAGTTTGATAAGAAAATCCATAATAAATAGATAAATTACTATTATTTGATAAAATCAAACTAAGTAAAGAAACAAGTCCAATAAATATCATCATATTAGGTATTTTACCATGTGATTTTTTTAAATCAATCATCTCTTTAAAAGCTAGAGCACCTACTAAACACATCAAAAGTTCAAAATATATTCCTCCAAGTAACACTAAAGGAATAACAATTAAAAGTGCAACTACCGCTGTAATTATTCTTGTTTTCATATTTAACCTCCAAAGCAATTATACTTACCTATAAATTATATCTAATAATATTCACTTTGTAAATAATTTTATTCTATTAACATACATATTATTTTAACATGAACGATATTAGTAAAAAATTAAAAAGATTAAGAAATGAAGATTTTATATGGATTGTTTATTTTTTTATCGTTGTATTTGCTTTATATTCTAACAAACTTGATAGAGATTATTTATTAAAAAAAGATAATGAAGCATACAAAAGAGAAAAATATATTAACATTACTATCTTTTTTATAGCATTTTTTATCTATTTATATTTTTTACTTCTTTTAACTGAAGATTTAGGTTCTATGGAAAAAAATTTTAATGACCCAGTATATAGGTCAACATTTATCCAACTTATTGCTGCCATCTTATTTTTAATTGGTGGTGCCATATATTTAATAAATGAAATAACTAGAAAAGATGATGCTTTAGATGTAGGACTCATATAAAAAAATAGACTTAATTACTTAAATCTATTCATTTGTTGCATTACTTGTTTAACTTGTTTTTGACTTGGTTTTCTTCCCATTGATGACATCATAGCCTCAATCATTTTTTCATTAATCGGAGGATTTTTTTCTAAAGTCTTTTTCATTAGTGCTCTAGCTACAAAAAATCCAATAACAAGTCCAATTATAATACCAATTACTAAATATAATATTAATTTACCCATATAAATTATCTCCTTTATACCTATATTTTACTATAAATATATGAGTTCTTCAAGCCAGAAATAGTCTTTATTTTGAAAATCACATGCAAAAGCCTGCGTAATTGGCAAAAATTTCTTAATATCTCGATTAATTATATTAGTTTTAAGAAGAATATGACTATTTTTAACAGTAATCACCGTTTCTTCTTTACGATATTTATTTATTACTTTATGTGTATCTCCACTTTTCATATAAAAATCATTATCTTTATTAAGTTCATATATTAACTTATTATATTTAAGTTTATCAATTGGCACAATTAATTGGTCTAATAAATCCTTTCCAATTCCTATACTTGTCTTATCTAAAAGGTATATGTCTTCTAAAGATTTAAATAAATTATAGGGATTATCTTTAAGTAATACTTCCATTTCTTTGTTAATTCTAAAAATATAAAAAGTCCTCATATTATCACCTTCCAAATATATGATAACATAAAGACTTCGAATAATTTGTCAGATTATGTCGATGATATCATCTTTTTTTAAATAATTAGCAATTTTTTCTAAAATTGTAGTTTTATCTATTTTTAAATATTTAACAACATCTTCTGTTTTACCACTCATACCAAATTTATTTACTCCGAAAATATAATCTGGTTTTGATGCAAATCTATTCCAAATAAGACTATTACCAGCTTCAATTACAAATGTTGGTACATCTTTTGGTAATAATTGTTCTTCATACTTAGGATTTTGTTTTAAGAATAATTCCATACTTGGCATTGAAACTACTCTAGTATCTATTCCTAAAGTAAATAATTCTTTTGATATATCCATTGCCATTTCAAGTTCTTGACCAGTTGCAATAATAATTCCATCTAAATGATACTTTTCTTTACGCACCATATAAGCTCCATATTTCACAAATCTAGCATTAGTATTTTTTTGTTTACTTCTCTCTTCTTTACTTATAACCATCGCTGTAGCACAATTATTTTTAAGAATATATTCCCAAGCACCCATTATCTCATTGATATCAGCGGGTCTAAACGTTGTAAAGTTTGGTATAGTTCTAAGCATTGTAAGTTGTTCAACTGGTTCATGAGTTGGTCCATCTTGACCAACGTAAACAGAATCATGAGTAAAAATATAAGTAACTGGCAAGTTCATTAGTGCTGACATTCTAATTGCTGGTTTCAAATAATCAGAAAATGCTAAAAATGTTGAACCAAATACTTTTAAATTAGATAAAGCCATACCATTTAAAATAGCACCCATAGCATGTTCTCTAACACCAAAATATATGTTTTTACCAACTGGATTTTTTTCACTTTGAATAGTTGATTTATCTAAATTTGTTTTGCATGATGATGAAAGATCTGCAGAACCACCAAGAAAGAATGGACTCTTCGGTGATATAAAATTCATTATTTTATGATTTGACTCTCTTAAAGCTTCCCTATATTCATCACTAATTTTAAATTTAGTATCGTCAAAATCAATTACAAAAGCATTTCTTTCAAGTAAATTAACCATAGCATGTAAATTACCATTTTCTTCTTTTATATTAGCATAATCTTCTTGCCAATCTAAATATTTCTTAGATACTCTCTTATTTACATAGTTTTGTAAATAATCTAAAACATCTTTTCTAACTTCAAAAGGTTCACTAGTAATTTTATATTTAGCTTTTATAGATGCTAAATCATCTTTTTCAAGTGGTTTACCATGTACTTTATTAGTTCCTTCTAATTTAGAGTCTTCTCCAATTATTGTATTACAAATAATTATTGATGGTCTATCAGCCTTTTTAGCTTGTTTAATAGCTTTAGATATTTCTTTATAATCATCACCATTTTTAACATTAATAATATTAAAATCTAAGGCTTCAAAACGTATTTCTATATCTTCTGTAAAAGTATTTTTAGTATCACTATCTAAAGAAACATTATTCTTATCATATAAAAGAATTAATTTATTTAAATTTTGAGTACTTGCAAAACTTAAAGCTTCATAACTAATGCCTTCCATTAAATCACCATCACCACATAAACAATATGTATAATAGTCAATTAATTTAGAATTTTTATTTTCAATATTTACAATAGCATTTAAGTATCTTTCTGCAAGTGCCATACCAACAGCCATTCCTACACCTTGACCAAGTGGACCAGTTGATGCATCTACTCCCGGTGTTACTTTAACTTCCGGATGTCCTGGGGTTAGACTACTTAAATCTCTAAAGTGTTTTAACTCTTCCATATCAATTCCATAACCCATGTGGTATAAAACTGAATATAAAAGTGCAGAACCATGACCTGCAGACATAACAAATCTATCTCTATTTATCCAATTTGGATTACTAGGTATAACATCCATTTGTTCTTTATATAAAGCATATAAAATCGGAGCCGCTCCTAAAACTATTCCAGGATGCCCACTACCAGCTTTATCTATCATATCAAGCGCAAGCACCTTTATACTATTAAGTGCTGCATCATCCATTTTACTCATATTAATCACTCCTTATGATAATAAAATTATATCACAACGAATACAAGGAGTCAAAATTTTAAACTAGTTTATTTAAATCACCATTTAAAATAGTTGGATTAAAGCCAATAATCTCATCTTTTAGTAAACCATCTGGTATATCATTTATCATATATATTGTTTTTCCTAATCTAAAAGCATCGTACATTTCTAGAAAAGTTGCACCTCCGATATAATTTTGAACACCATTTTTGGTATAGTTTAAAACAAGCACAGCATCAACTCCAGAAATAACTTCTTCACTATGTTTAATCATTCCAGCTTTCCACTTAGCGTGTTCCTTTGTGCCACGATATTTACTTTCTGTTTCAGGACAATCATAACAATTAGGTAATGTTATTATATGTTCCACTTTTTCTAGTGCACTCTTAATTGGTGGTATTTTTTCATAAAATGCTTTACTGCATATAATAAATATTTTCATATATCTTGCTCCTTATAATTTCATTATAACATAAATCGAAAAATTTTTTATATTTTTAAATTTGACTTTTAGCCACATTTATGATATTATGTATTTAGCAAAGGAAATTTGCATATAATAAAAAAATGGAACATCCGTTTTTGGCGAGATTGGGTGCTACCAATAATGTGGATGGCATCTAAATCAACCTCGTTGATTTAGATGCTTTTTGTTAGATTGCTAATACAAATACAATTATTAGCAAACATACTATGATGAAGAACAATATAAGAATAAATAAATCCTTTATGCTCATTAACATCACCTCTCTTTCAGTTCCAAAACTTTAAAAGAGGCAGCATCCAATCAAACAGGATGTTCCATAAATAAATTATATTACAAAATAGTTTTAAAAACAGGAAATTTAAGCCACTTTATAAAATTTATAGTAATCAAATAAAAATATGTATATACTAGTATATACATATTTATTTTTAGCTACTTTTTTTTGTTTTTGTGCTGTTATGTATTAAAGAAAGAAAATTTACTTATAACGAAAAGGGAATACATTAGCTTGTAAGCGCTAAGTGTTTAACCTATTTATTTTAAATTAAAAAAAGTGCCGAGGCACTATTTACTTTTCTTTGGAAATAATATATCTCTAACACCATAGAAATATTGGGCACCAGATATAACTGAAAGTATTACTGCAGCTATAAGTAAAATATCTGCAACTGGAAAACCAACTAATTCAAATGGTAAATTATAAAACATTGTAAGGGTAAGTCCACTCATCATACAAATTGTCTTAAGTTTTCCCATAATTGATGCTGCCACAACTTTTCCATTTTGTCCTGAAATCATCTTACATGAGTCAACAACAATATCACGAGATATAATAACCACTGGAATTACAATAGAAATAATTCTATCATAAGCAAGAATTATTAAAAGCCCATTAACAAGTAACTTATCTGCAATGGCATCCATTACTTTTCCAAAATCTGTTACCATATTATTTTTACGAGCTAAATAACCATCTAAAAAATCTGACGTTGAAGCTATTAAAAATATTATACCCGCTATTATATATTTTAAATTAACAGTAAGTGTTGCTACTTGATAAACTGGAAATTCAACACCTAAGCTATACCAAGGCATTAAAAGCATTACAAGAAGCAACACTGATAAAACTATTCTAGCCATTGTTATTCTATTTGGTAAATTCATATACTTCCCTACTTTCCATAACTTATTGTATCAGTACTACTTCGATTAATTGTAACTTGTTTTACTGACCAAATAATTGCAAACATTACAAGCAAAAATATAAATGCATAAATAGTAATATATACCCACTTATTATATTTTTTAGCTTGTTTTGTATATGGTGATGAAATGGTATCATCTTTTTTTTCTTCTTTGATTTTAAGTTCAATTGTTTTTTCTATTTCTTTAATAGGTATTTTAGAAGTATATTCAAACATATACTCATTAAATTCATCTATTAATTCTTGTTCATCTAAACCTAAATATTTAGCATAACTAGATATATATTCTTTAAGTTCAAATATATCTTTAAATGCTCCGGTTCTTCCATCCTCGATATTTTCTAATATTTCAACCTTTATACCAAGGTCTTTACTTGCTTCATTTAAACTAACACCTGATGACTCCCTTGCATACTGAAGCTCCTCACCAATTTCGTTCAAAACTTTTTCACTCCTTTTTTAATTCAAAAATAAAAAATAATCTTAATAAGCCATGTTTTGTTCTTCATAAAGAAGAGGCAAATATTTATCTTACATTTCTGCACCCAAAGCAAATTCATTTCTTTACTTTAAGCTCCCCTACCATAATTTGGGTTTCTCGCTTGCGGGGTTTACCACGTTCCACCTACAAAGTTTCCCTTATAGCTCGTCTCTTTGGCACTTTTATATCTAATAAAACCCTTTAAGGTTTCCTCGAAGCCATAAACTTACGTTTTCTTAGGTTATTTTTTTCCTAAGCACAAACACTACAGACATCGCAGTCTGTGCGAGCATGGACTTTCCTCTACATAACTATTTTATGCAGCATTTGCCACTAGATTATTCATTATTTCCGTAAACTACTTTTTCAAGTTGACTAATTCTTTTAAGTAAATCAACATTATTTATACTTCTTGAAGGTGCTTCACTACTAGTACTAGCTACTTCTTGAAGTCTTCTTATCTCTTGTTTTAACTTAATATTATCATCAGTTAAATCTTTTACATCTTTTTCTAACTTTCTAATAATATTTGCATATTCCGTATAATCACGGATAACCATATCCAAAAACTTATCAACTTCTTGAGGTCGATATCCCCTGGCATCAATTTTAAATTCTTTCTCAAGTATTTCTTGAGGAGTTAAATATAATCGATCGTTATACAAAAATATCACCTACTAACAAAAAAATTATAACTTAATTTTTCGTTTTAGTCAATATCATCATCACTACTAATTTCTTCCACTTCTAAAAATGGCACATTTAATGAGCCAAAATCTACTTTTTCCATCATTACATTTATATAGTATTCTAAACGCATTTTTATCACCAGCAATATAGTATAACAACTTTAAATAATTTTCATTACTTTCGACAAAACATGTCAAAACTTTTAACTGTCTACTTTTGACAAACTTGCATAAGGCTCTATAAATCTATTCTTAAATATGTTATAATACTTAAAGGTGATTGCATGTTATATCCTGGAGGTACTAAAAAAACATACAAAAAAGAAGTTTCATATAAAAACCGTGGTATGGAACTTGAATATTTAATTGAACAAGCTAATATTTATTATAGAGATAATGATATAGCATACATTTATAAAAAGCCTACTCCTATCAGAGTAGTTAAAACTGATTATTCAAGTTTAGGCAAAAGAATAACAGATGCTTTTTACGAAATGCCATCAACACTAGATTTTAATGGCATCTATAAAGGAAAATACATAGAATTTGATGCTAAAGAAACAAACAATAAAACATCATTTCCTATAAGTAATGTTCATGATCACCAAATAAAACACATTAGAAATATATATAAACATGGAGGTATAGTTTTTCTAATCATCAGTATGAATAATAAATATTTTATGCTTATGGGTAAAGATTTTATTGATTATATTGATAATAATGAAAGAAAAAGTATTCCCTATGAATATATAAAAAATAATGCTATCGAAGTAAATATGACCTTAAAAGGTTTAGATTACTTATCAAAGTTAGGAGATAAAATATGAAAAAATTAAAACTTAAAAAAATTAACTTAAAAAAGAAAGATGGTAAGAAAAAAATAAATATTAAAGAAAATATGCTTTCAATTATTTTAATTGGAGGTATAGCAATTATTTCAATAATATTAGTATTTGCTTTATATATAATTATTGCTTCACCAGATTTTGATAAAGAAAAATTGTATTCTAAAGAGTCAAGTGTCCTATATTATAATGATGGAAAAACAGAACTTGCTAGACTTGGTCAATATGATAGAGTTTTAGTAAATTATGAAGAACTTCCTCAAGTTTTAATAGATGCCATCGTAGCAACAGAAGACTCAAGATTTTTTCAACATAGTGGTCTAGATGTTGCCCGTTTTGCTAAAGCAAGTGTTGGACAACTTATTGGAAATGATAAAGCAGGTGGTGCTTCTACCCTAACAATGCAAGTTGTAAAAAGAGCTTACACCTCTGGAGAATCACATGGTATAAAAGGAATTGTAAGAAAATTTACAGATATTTATATGGCTGTGTTTAAAGTAGAAAGCAACTATACAAAAGAAGAAATTATAGAGTTTTATGTAAATAGCCAATGGTTTGGTTCAACTGGTTCACTTAATAACTCTGGTTTTGCAGGAGTTGAACAAGCATGTCAAAACTTCTTTGGTAAATCAGTATCAGATATATCTCTTGCTGAAGCTTCAATTCTTGCAGGAATGTTTCAAAATCCTGGACTTTACAATCCATATACAAAACCAAATAATACCAGAAAACGTCAAAAAATAGTTTTAACCCTTATGGTAAATCATGGTTATATAACTGAAGAAGAAAAAAATGCTGTTTTAGATATTCCAATTGAAAGCTTACTAGTTAAAAAAGATAATGTTGCAAATGGTGATAGCAGAGCTGCAATTGACTATATCATTAATGAAGTTGCAAATGATACAGGTTACGACTTACGTGAAACTCCAATGAAAATTGTTACAACTATAGATAAAGATGTTCAAGATGTATTAAATAAACTAGAAAAAGGTGAAATTTACGAATTTCCAAATGAATACATGCAAGAAGGTATAGCAATTACTGATATGGAAACTGGTGGGTTATCTGCCATATCTGGTGGTAGAAATTATAGTGCCAGAGGTACAAACAGAGCTACAACTAAAAGACAACCAGGTTCAACTGCTAAAATATTATTTGACTACGGTCCTTACATTGAATATTTAAATGGTTCCCCTGCTACCCTTTTCTTAGATGAAGAAACAACTTATTCAAATGGAACACCAATTAAAAATGCTGATGGAAAATATAATGGTCTTATGACAATGCGCGATGCTTTAGCGGCATCAAGAAATATTCCAGCACTAAGGGCTTTTCAAGCTGTTTATAAAGAAAATCCTGACTATATCAAAAACTTTGTCAAAAACTTAGGTATTGATTATGGCGGAGAATTATATGAATCTGCTGCAATCGGTGGTTTCGATGGTGTTAGTCCAGTTCAAATGTCAGCAGCTTATGCAGCTTATGGTCGTGGTGGTTACTACATTAAACCTTACTCATATACAGAAGCTACCCTTTTAGAAAACGGAAAAGTTTACAATAAAACTAGTGAAAAAGTAAAGGTTATGAGTGAAGAAACAGCATACATGATTACAGATATACTTATAACAGCTGCTCAAAGGGGTGTTGGGGGTGTTCAAGTAGGTGGCACACAAATCGCTGCTAAATCAGGTACAACAAACTTAGATAAAGCTACAACCGAAAAACTTGGAATTCCAGCATCAGCAACCAGAGATGCGTGGAACATTACCTACTCTCCAGAATATGCAATTGCTTTATGGGTTGGATACGATGTAAATAATTCAGACCATTACCTAACAGCAACAATTGGGGGAAGAGTCAGAAATGCCGTTATGAAAGCTGTTGGTTCAAGAGTTTACAGTAAAAATAAAACATTTTCTAAACCAAGTGGCATCATCGAAGTAGAAGTAGAAAAAGAAACAATCCCAACTACTCTAGCATCAGAATATACACCTGAAGCATTAAGAATGATAGAAATATTTAAAGAAGGAACTGAACCTACAGAAAATTCTACAAGATTTGAAAAATTGAATGCTCCTACAAATGGAACGTACACTAATAATGGTACACAAATAAAGCTTAAATGGAATGGAATAAGTACTCCAGATGCAATAAGTACCAATTACTTGCAAGAACATTTCAATAAATATTTTGATACATCTGCAAGTAAATATTATGAACAAAGAATAGCATATAATAATAATTATATTGGTTCTCTAGGATATAATATTTATGAAAAAGCTTCTGATGGAACTCTTACGTATCTTGGAAGAACAGATAGTACAAATTATACAATCACTAATCCATCCAGTGGTAATGTAACATATATTATAAAATCTGCATATTCATTATTTACAGCAAATATGAGTGATGGATTACAAATAAGTGTTAATACAGGAATAGACTCAAATATTGAAGATATTGTATCACCTGGGCAAAACGAGGATAACGATGATAACAATAATAACAACAATAATGATTATGAATTAGATTAAAAAATACTGCTTGATATTTTCAAGCAGTATTTTTCATAAGGAGTTTGATAGTTGCTATAACAAATGTAACTCTTCTTTAATACTTTTTTGTAATATTTTAGAAAAATTTAGTCCTTTATCTTCTGCTAGTAACTTTAACCATACTGGCATAGTTACAGTTGTTTTAACAGTTTTTGAAGATATTTTTCTTTCATGCTCAGCAATGTCCAATTCAACCATAGTTATAAACTCATCTTTACCTACAGAAATTTTCATATAATCATAAGTAGGTTTTGGAAGCTTTTCATATTCTGGTAGCATATTATATAAGGCATCTTGTGCCATATAATAGGCATCTTCAAATCCAGTTCCAAATGTAAAAATATCCTCGAAATCAATAAATTTAACACTATAATTCTTTCCTTCTTTTGTAAAAATTGCTGGATAAAAATATTTTTTCATATTATATAGCCTCCTTATTACACATATTTTATTATAAAAAGCAACATATGTCAACAAAAAAAGAAATATTATTTTCTAATATTTCCTCATATATTTACATTTAAATGGACATTTATCACACAAAGGATTTTTACTTTTACAAGTATATCTTCCAAATAAAACTAATTGATGATGAACTCTACTCCATTTATTCTCTGGAAAAAATTTCATTAAATCTCTTTCTATTTCAAGCACATTATCACTTTTAGTTAACCCTAATCTTTTAGAAACTCTAGCAACATGAGTATCAACTGCAATCGCTGGCACATCATAAATATTTGATAAAACCACATTACAAGTCTTTCTACCTACTCCTGGTAAACTTTCTAAATACTTTCTATCATTTGGTACTTTTCCATCATAATCATTTACTAATCTTTTAGCAATTACAGATATATATTCTGCTTTTCTTTTATAAGTTCCAACTGGATATATAATATCTTCAATATTTTTTATATTCTCTTTTGCTAAACTAAATATATCATATTTAGAAAATAATACTTTAGTTACTTCATTTACTCTTTTATCAGTTGATTGAGCAGCAAGTACAGTTGCAATAAGTAATTCATAATCTCTATTATACAAAAGCTCACAAACGGGATTAGGCACTATTTCATCTAACTTTTTTAATACTTCATTACTTTTCATTTAACCAATCAAAATTCATAACACTTGCTTCATACAAAGGAGCCTCAGGTACTTTTTCCATTGCCTTCTTTATATCAGCTGGTACTTTAATTCCTTTCCTATTCCATTCATATAATACTTTATCAACATATCTAAGAGTAAGTGCCCCATTATACACAGCTTCTTTTAATGCTGCTTCAATCAATTCTTCACTAAATCCACTTTCTATCCAAGCATTTATAATTTCAAAATCTGTATTTGATAATGTTCTACCAAATTCTTTTTCAAATATTTCATAAATATCAGTTTTAGTTTCTTCTTTTTCACGTGTTTTATAATCACTTTTAATCTCATTATAAAAATTATCTAAAGAAACAGATTCTCTTATTTTACCAAAACCATCTTTTTCAGCTTTAACACTTATTATTTTCTTAGCCATTAATGAACCATAAGCATTTAAAACATCTTCTTCCTTCATATTTAAAGTCTTAGCAACTACTTTTATATCAAACACTAAATCATAAGAATTATCAAAATATAAAAGAAGTAAAAATTCATTTAAAGATAAATTCAACTTTAAGGCTTCTTTAATAAATATACTTTCTGCCACTAGTTTTTTATTATCTTTAAACATATTTCTCACTTCCTTTTCTTTAAATATTTAAGTATTTCCTCTTTATTATTTTTTATATTTTCATTTAATATTTCTTTTTCTAATTCACTATAAATAATACCTATTACTTTACCAGTTCCAAAAATATCAGATATCTCTTTACTTGTTATATTAATATCAGATTTTGATTTAATAGGTAAATTATTATACATTTTACTTATTTTCTTAGGATTTATATTAAGTATTTTACCTGCAATAGTGCATATATATAATCCATAATTATAAAGAACTAAATTATCTATTTGTCCCAAAGTAATTACCTCGGTAATTTTTATTATATTCCCTTTTTCAACATTTGTAAATGGGATATTTAAAACTTTAACTTGAGCCCACATACCAAGTAAGTCATCTACATAATTTATATGGCTATAAGATATGCCTAAACTCTTAGAAATATTAGTATCTTCCATTATTTTCAATGCTTTCATGTAATTTTTACTTAAAAGCATTTTTTCAAATTCACTTTTAACTCTTTCTTTAGAAAGTGTTTCCACTAAATAACTATACTTTTTAATTTTTTCATAAAGTTCTTTTTCAATATCAAAATCTAAAACAGAAGCAAATCTAATAGCACGCATTATTCTAAGGGGATCTTCTTCTAACTTAGTATCAATATTCCCTATCATTTTTATAGTTCTATTATTTAAATCTTCACATCCATTCAAAGGATCAATTATTTTTTCATCTTTATTCATACATATAGCATTAATAGTAAAATCTCTTCTTTTCAAGTCTTCTTCTAAATTATCAATATACAAAACATTACTAGGTCTTCGATTTACATAATTTAAATCTTTTCTAAATGTTGTTATATCTATATTATAATTATCAAATTTTATGTTTACACTTCCATAATTACTTTTACTACTATTAAAGATGTTATGAATATCTTTAGGTAAAGCATTTGTGGCAATATCAGCATCATGAGAAGTTATGCCCAACAAATAATCACGAACAAAACCACCTACTAAATATGCTTGATAGCCATTTTCTTCTAAAGTATTAAGTATTTTCTTTATATTTTTTTCCATTTAATTACCCCGTTTAATTATATCAAACTTCATAGAAAAAAAACATCCTTTTTTAAGATGTTTTACATATATTTTAAACTTTAATTTATGATATACGATATGGTTCATCAATTGTACCTAAACCATGCAATAAATTAATTGTACTTTTCAAATAAAATGCAGGTCTAACTTGAGTAACATTTTTATTTACCGTAAACCAATCTACCGGAAACCCCATGTATAAGGATAAAGAATTATTAGTATCGCTAATAGTCGTTATCAACTGTTCGCTTGTTCCTACTTTAATCCACATATTAAAATCCCATTTACCATTAAAATAACTTTGCCATAGTACTGGTGATACTCCATAAAAATATTCACTAATACTTAATAACCCTATTTTTGCTTTATATTTAGCAGAACTAGTTTGAACATCATTTTTGTAAGTGTTTTGAGGCGTTGACACCAAATTATCAAATGTATTACTTCCAATATTCCAATTTATGGTTTCTATTTTATCTCTCCATTCCTGACTGAAATTATTTAAAAAATTTGTATTTAAATTTATTGTATTTAAATTGCTCTCACTCCAAATATTAGTTCCAGTAGCATTGTTCCAATAATAAGAGGAACAATTTGTGAATTCATTATTTAAAACATTTGAGCCATAATAAAAACTATGAAAATCATTACTCCAATCATAACAACCATAAAATCCTCCATCTTCCCCTAGTAAAGATCTTGATGCTGAATATGCTTTAATCAATTTAACATTGCCATCAAATATCCCAATTATTCTATATAGATTATCCTCTGGGCAATCTGTCATATCACTTCCAAAACATACGTAATTTTTTACATTATCTTTTTTTAAATATCCAAGTTCTATAGCTTTATTTGTTACATCTCTATAATTTGTAATATACTTATTATCTGTATCATTTCCTAATAAATAGTAATATTCTGATTTGCATAAAGTACCTAAACGACTTTTCTGTCCATCACAATAAAATTTTATAAGCCCTTCATTATGTTCAGATGTTATATCCAAATCACCTAATTCCGTAAAACCAGCATCAATTGCCTTCTGTGTTATAATAAAATCACCACCAGAATATCTATAAGAATTATCTTCTGCACTATTTTCTAAACTTTTGTCATGATGATATAATGCATTATCAAAAGTATAATTTTCTTTAAAACAAGTTGCCATATTTTGTCCTTCACAAATTTTTCCTAAAGGCATTTTATCAAAATACACATAGCATTTATCTGAAACATTCCCAGACATATATATTTTTTTACTAACATCATCCCAGGAAAGTTCTCCACCATTTTCACATTTGGATAACTTGGCATTAAAACTATAACCTTTTTGAGGCCAACTATCACTTGTAGTATATTCATATACCCCATCATCGTTTTCAAGCATCATACTTAAAGTATTATTATTCTTCTTAACCGGAGAAACACTATAATCAATTTCTTCTTTTTTAAAACTTTTAACAAACAACAAGCTAATGAATACAAATAAAAATAATATGAAACAAAATATCCTTCTTTTCATAAATCCTCCACTATATAAAACACAATGTTTTATCATAAATCAATTATATAACAGTTTGTTTTAAAAATCAATATAACATTTTGTTTTAATTTAAAATTAAATTGGTGATAAATATGAATAGATTAAAAGAAATAAGAGAAGATAAAGATTTACTACAAAGTGATATTGCCAAAATATTAAATGTTAGTCAAGTTGCCTACAGTTACTATGAAATTGGCAAAAGACAACTACCAATTGATTTATTAAAGAAACTTGCAATATATTACCAAACTTCTACTGATTACCTACTTGGTTTAACAGATGTAAGAACGCCTTACCCAAAATCAATACTTAATAAGTAATATTATAATTATATCCTTCATATAGTTAAATAGCTTTAGATGGAGGAATATTATGATAAACAAACAAAATTTGTGGTTCGTTACTTTATTTTCCTTGATACTAGTTCTTGGAATATATTATGTAACAATGGGTGATGAGAGCTTAAGTGTACTGGCCGGAGAAAATAACATAAGTAAAGATGTAAGTGTTAAAGAATCTGATGTTATCGTAGCACTTCAAGTAGACAGAGATGAAGCAGTCTTAAAAGAAATGAATGAATATCAAAGTATACTACTAGATGACACTGCAACTATCGAAGAAAAAAACGATGCTTACAACGCTTTACAAGCACTAAGTAATTCTAAAACAGAATGTGAAAAGATTAAGAAACTGATAACTGAAAAATTCAAATTTGACAATTTTGTCAAAATAGATGGTGATGCTATTAGTATTACAATCGCCGCTAAAGATCATAACAAAGAAATAGCAAATAACATTATCAGAGAAGTTCAAAGCCTATACGATAAACAAAAATATATTACAGTTAAATTTGAATAATATCCTATACATTTTCTAAAATACTTCATACAATACTATGAAGTATTTTAATTTTAAGGAGAATATTTATGAAAAAAAAGATACTAACTGACCGTGAACAAGAAGTATTTGAATTACTCATTAAAAATAAAACAACTACGGAAATAGCAAAAGAACTTTATATCAGTGAAAAAACTGTTCGAAATCATGTTTCTAATGCCATTCAAAAACTTGGTGTTAAAGGTCGTGCTCAAGCCATCATTGAACTTATAAAACTCGGAGAATTATCAATTTAAATAAAGACTTCGGTCTTTTTTTTATTCTATAAAATATAATTAATTAGGTGTTTTAAAATGATAAAAAAATCTTCAATAAGACGTATTTGTGTAGCTACTCTTACCCTATTTATTTTACTTATAATTTATTTTTTTCCAAGTAACGATACAGTTATCAAAGAACATTTAAGTTATATAACTAAGGATGAAATGCCTATATTTTTAGTAGATAATTCAGATTATGTTGCTAGAACCAGTATTGTTAAAAATAGTAGTGAAACTATAGAACAAATAAAAGAAATAATCGAAGCATTAACTAAAAATACTAAAAAATCTAGTTATATCAGAGATGGTTTTAAACCAATTATACCAGAAGGTACTAAAATACTAGATTTAAAACTTGAAGAAAATATTTTAACAATAAATTTTAGTAAAGAATTATTAAATGTCGTACATTGTGATGAGCAAAAAATGATCGAAGCAATAATATACTCTTTAACAGAAATAAAAGATATTAAAAAGATAAAAATATTAGTTGAAGGAAAACCATTAACAAATTTGCCAAACTCAAATAAAAAATTACCAGAATATCTAGATAAATCATATGGCATTAATAAAATATACAATATAGATTCTATTAAAGAAACAACCAAAACCACGATATATTATTTAAGTAAGAATAAAGATTACTATTACTACGTGCCAGTTACTAAAGTCAGTAATGAAAAAACAGAACGAGTTGAAATAATTATTAAAGAACTTAAAAGTACTCCGATATATCACACAAATTTAATAAGTTATTTAGCAGCTTCAGCAAATATGACAAATTATGAATTACTTGAAAGCACAATAAGTTTATCTTTTAATAATTATTTAATAGCTAATATGAAAGAAGAAGATATTTTAGAAGAAGTAAAATATTCAATTGCTTTATCTATCAGAGATACTTATGGCATTAATGAAGTAATTTTTAATATTCCAGACACAGAAAATACAAAAATTAGTATATAATACCAAAATTTTCAAAAAAAGACTTGCCATAAGTCTTTTTTTATACTATAATTAGATTACCAACTGAAAGGAATGTCCTGGTAGCTCAGCTGGATAGAGCAATCGCCTTCTAAGCGATCGGTCGTGAGTTCGAATCTCGCCCAGGACACCATTTGTATTAATAGTAAAAGACTAAGAAATATATATTTCTTAGTCTTTTGTTATATAGTAGCTCTTATAAAATATACTAAAAAAGTGTGCGTAAATAGCACACTTATCTTTTGTTCTAACATTTATAATGCAAGTTCATATATAAATTTAAATCATTTTAATTTAACAAAAACTTGACCATCAGGTGAAACAAGATTTTTCCCACTAATAGTCATATATGGTTCTCGCGGACTATTTTCAGATTTGAAATAAATTTTATCTTTTATCTTTCTATAGGTGCAAGAAACATCATTATCTCTTGTAGAATAATACTCGCAAGTTTTATCTTTATGCAACACAAAAGTTTCTGTTTCCAATTTTCCCCTATAAGTATAGGTGTATTGATAAACTCCAGATAAGCCACCACTTAGTAACTTGATAAAAATAACAAATATTACAATTACAAAAAGCACAATACCAACAATATATTTTGGATTTTTACTTAATTGATCTATTTTTGTTGTTATGAACTCTTTAATATTCTTTTTATTATTTTTTAAAATAAAACCACAATTTTCACAAACATTATTTTTAGATTTGACTTCTTTGCCACACTCTGGACATTCATTTTTTTCAAAACCACAATGAGGACATATTTTAGCTTTATCACTCATTTCTTTACCACATTCACTACAATTAATTAAAGCCATGCTATCACCTCTCTAATATCCAGCAGAAATAATATTAACTAATTGAATAAATTTCAAAATTAACTCTATTCCACTAAATATCATTCCTACTATTGAAAAAGTCTTACTTTTTTGATTTGTTGCATTTGTATATCCAATAATCGATAGAGTTAAACCTGTTGCTGAAACTAAACCAAAAAAATCTATAAAGAAGGATATAATTCCAACAACTAACCCACTTAAGCAAAGTGTATCACTCTTATTTGAATTTGCAATATTAAAATTAGGACAGCCACATTTTGGACAAGAAGAACAATCCGACGCAAAACGTTCTCCACATTCACTACATTTTGTATAACTAATTACCATATATCCACAATGAATACATTTTTTAGCTCTATCACTTATTTCTTTACCACATTCATCACATTTTATCAAAGCCATTTTTACTCACCACTTTCTTTTTTTATGCTTTTATTACTAGCTATAAGATTAAACGATACAATACTTGGCACAAATATTTCTATTAAGTATTTAAAAAGAAATTGAACTTTTTCGGCAATAATTTCATCATTAGAATAATAAGATAAAAAATAAGAGGAATAACACACAATACCTATTATTAAGAAAAATAATGATAGCCATTTTAAAACCAATTTATTTGTTAGTTTATATAACCATAAAGATATAAAAAACATAGGCAAAACAAAATTATATATCAAATATGCAACATTATAAAACTCCAAATAAATATTTTCGTTTATTATTTCATAACAATCAGATAATGTAAACCATAAAAATAACAGTAACAATAGTGTAATAAATATATCACTAAAAATTTTTATTATTTTATTTTTATTTAAACCTCCAGTTTTTAAACTAATTCCACAATTTGGACAAATATTAGCTTTATTACTTATTTCCTTACCACATTCACTACATTTTATCAATGCCACAAAACTACACTCCTTTCAAATTTAATTATTTTACATTTTATATACAAACAATAGATAAAAACATTTTTATAAAATATATACTTATCTTTTCCAAAATGGGGGGCAAACGTGCAAATATAATTACACAACTATAAACCTAAATTGTTCCAATATTTTTGAATTGCTTTATTTATTTTTTTTATTGATTTAGTAGTCAATTGTTCATATCCCATACCATTTTTATAAATACTTTCGCAATTTTCATCATAATTATTCCATCCTTGACTATAATTGCTATAATATATTTTATAACACTTATTTATAGTTCCACCAACTTTATTTGTTCCAATAACTTTTATGTAATATGTATCTATTGTATCAACATATTTTCTATCAATATCACTATATTTATATTTTACAACAACATCTAAGAGTCTTGCTTCTTTAGGATTAAAAAAGCCTTCTTTATTAACCATTGATGTAACTCTACTGCAAACTTGTTCTTCAACATAATTTAATTTACTATCACTAAATAATAAAGTTATTAATATTACTATAAAGCAATAAGCAAGTGTAGGTATTGAAAAAAGTATTTTTTTCTTAAGATTATTCTCTTTTATACTTTTTCTATATAAATTTAAACTTACAAAAACAATTCCTGTAAGAATTATAATAAAAAGTAATATATATAATAATTTATTTAACATCATAATAAAGTCTCCTTTTAATAATTTTTCTTTAAATTCCAACTAATTTGTTTAATTTTAAGAGTATCCTTAGTTATTTTTTCAATAGTGTAATATTTATTATATTCAGAAGAACCTTCTTCTTTTAAATGTATAACGTTTCCAATTACTTTAGCATCATAACTTGTAAATTCATTTTCCGCAGCTAAACAATCATAAGCACCTTGACATTCAAATTTTGATATATAAAGTCTATCGCTACCATATCCACCACTATATTTAAATGTAAAAATTAAATTATATCCATTCATTGAAATATTTTCGACTCTATATCCATAATCGGAATCTAATAATAAAAACCTTTTATCATTTAATAATTCTTTTGTATCAAGATATTCTAAACAATTATCAAAATTTCTTTTTGCTTCTCCAAGAAATCCATTATTTAAAGCTTCCTTACCAAGTTTATAGTAATATTCATTTAGTACAAGAGTGCTATCTTTTAGTAAGTTCTTGTTAGCTAATAAAAATTTTGTTCTATCATAATCTTCGTAATTTATCAAAGTAAGATTTTCACTACCCCTAATTACTGCTATATAAACATCAAACTCACCACGTGATAAGTGCAATTTTTCTTTAAGATAATCTAAATCTTCATTTGAAGCATTTGTTATATCAATAGTTGTGTAAGTTACTCCTTGTTCACTCAAATCATTATTTAATAGTCTTTTAAAATCACTACTTTCAGCATTTCCCTTTCTTTCAAAAAATATAATTTGAGTTTCATCTGTATTTATCAAATAATCAAGTTGTCTTTTAATATTATTATCTTTGATATCTTTAATGCCTAATAGAAAAAGTAATATAACAATCCCTAACAAGCACACCATAATTATTCTTCTTTTATTCATCTAAAACTAATCCTTTCATTAATTTAACTCAAAATAGAAAATTTCACAATTTTAATTTTTTGCTTTCTATAAATTTTAATGTTCTTAAAAATTTATAGATTTTTCAATCTTTGATTTTGCAATTTTAATTGTAAATATCATTATCATAATCATATTTTTTCATTTTTTGTTTTGCAAAATTTCAAATAATACTTTTATTACTATAAGATACCACTCCTTTAGTTTATTATATCATATTTTATCTACGAATGGTAGATAAAATTATTGTTTTCTTTTTGAGATAATTATCTTAGAGGTGTTTTATCAGTGAAAATCGACAAAAACGACGAAAATTACATATATTATGTAATCGGACAAAATTTAAAAAAGCAACGAAAACTCAAGGGATACACCCAAGAAAAGTTAGCAGAAGCAAGTAATTATGCTTTAAGTTTTATAGGTAATTTAGAAAGTGATAAAGTATTTCAAACAATATCAGTTGGTAGCTTATACCATTTATCAAAAGTTTTAGGAATTCACATTACAGACTTATTTCAAGATTTATCAAACGAAGATGACAAGATGTAACCACTACATCTTTTTTATTACTTTAAAGCGATTTTATTTCATAACGCAAAAAAAATTATAACAAAAAAAAGAGATTATTTCTCTTTAATTTTATTTTTAAACTTTCTTATTAATCTACAAATACCAGTTTCATTTGGCAAAGCTAATTCAAGTTTACGAGCCTTAAAATATTGAATCTTAGAAAGTGAATACAATTTATTACCTAGTAGTTCATACCTAATTGAGTCTTTTTCATAACAATCATTATCATTTTGACTCAAATTTCTGTATTTATCAGCTATTTTTACCATTTCATCTCGAACATCATTAATAATTTTTTCCAATTCTTCAGTGGATAAATTTTTCACTTCATCATAATCTACTATCCAATCTAATCTTTTGAAAAATTCAACTTGATCTGTTTCTTCAAATTCCACATAATCTTCCATATTATCTTGAACTATAATAACTGGACCATTTCCATAAAATTTTTCTAAAACTGATGTTGGCATTAACTCACCAGATCGAAGAATTAAAATCAAATCTTCATTTTGAACATATACTTTTCCATTTTTAAATACTTTCATTTTTTCTCCTTAAATAAATATAAACATATACTACTATAAATATTCAAAAAAATCAAGAAAAAAACTAGGCATCTACCTAGTAATTAACAAGCTTTATTATCTTTACAAACATTATCATTCTTAATTGCATTAATAAGTTCTTTATATGCATCTTTAAGTTCTTCTTTTTGTTTATCTGTTAAAGCTTTATAAGGATCTTTTTGACTTTCTACAGTTGCAACATGAAAACCTTTAACTTTTCCACCAGACATTGATACTACAGTTGGAGCATATAATCTTTTAACACCAGTATCATACATATTTCCAGCTTCATCTTTAACATAAAATTTATCTAATTTTTTATCAAGTATTTTAAGTATATTATAATATGCATCAGTACCTTTTTTAGTTTGTTCAGGTTCAATACTTCCAGAAAACTTATAAGTATCACGAATATCTAAAATATCAACATAATAAATCTTATCAACATTTAATTCTTTCGCAGCATCAAGTAATACTGGCACAGCATTTCTACACCAAGGGCAAGTTGCAAAACCAAAATAAATTATTGCATCTTCATTTTTCATGATTTCCACTATTTCTTGACCTGTCTTATATACTATTGGATTTTCTTCATCAATAAAAATTTCCATATATTGTTTTTCATTATTTTCATTTACTACTTCATTTAAACTTTCATATTCTTTTTTAAATTTAAGGGCATCTGTTAATTTTTCTTCTTTATGAGTTGCAATAGCATACACACATAAACCAATTACTAATACTGTGCACACTAGTATTATACCTAAATATATTTTATTACTTTTTTCCATATCTTTATCACTTCCATTAAAATAATATCATAATTGAAAAACTAGTGCAATAAAATTTTGCCTAGTTTTTCATAAAACAGTCATTTTCATGTGAATTAATTAGACCAATTGCTTGTAAATATGAGTAAATAATAACTGAGCCCACAAACTTCATACCACGTTTTTTTAAATCACTTGAAATATTATCAGATATACTCGATGTAGTTTTGCTTACCTCATATATTGGATACTCTTTAAAATATTTAAGCAAATAGTTCTTAAAGCCATTATATTCTAAGGAAATACTTTTGAATATTTTAGCATTATTTATACTAGCTTTTATTTTTAATTTATTTCTAATTATATCTTTATTATTTATAAGTTCATTTATTTTTATATCATCATATTTAATGACTTTTTCAATCTCAAAATTATCATATGCTTTTCTAAAAGCATCTCTTTTATTTAGAACACATTCCCAGGAAAGTCCTGCTTGAAAGCTTTCTAAAATAAGCATTTCAAATAAATAATGTTCATCTAAGTTTAGTACACCCCATTCTTCATCATGATACTTAACATACACAGGATTATCTAAATTACACCATTTACATCTCATGATACCATTTTCTTTCTAGATGCAATATTATTTAGAATAATAAATATAACAGCAAACCCGATTAAAATTAACATATTAATCCATATTGGTTTTAAATTAGTAAACGATAAGACTTCAAGTTCTGCTAAAAAATCATTTGTATTTATATACCAATATGCTGGTAATAAATGTGCTATTTTTATGACACTTTCAGGAAGCCACATAGTAGGTATAAATGCTCCGCATAAAAATGCTTGTGATAATGCAACTACATTAACAATACCTGATACTGCTTCTTTACTCTTAACTAAAGTACTAATAAATAGTGCCATACATAAAGCAACAAATGAGAATATAAATGTATTTAGGATATATAATAAACCTCTTTCTGAAAATGTTAAAGAGCCAAATATAATAAAAGCTAAAATAGTGTATAAAATAACTACAAAAAGAGAATATAAACTACTTGCTATTAAAATATATTTATTATGTTTTTTATAATCCATACTACTTACAATAATTCTCTTTCTAGTATTTTCCTTATTAAAGCTAGATAAAACTAAACATATAATAAAGAGAATAACAGCAATTAAAGTATAACTTGCAAAATTATAATATCTTGATAATCTTGTTAATTCTGTAGTATTTATTTTAGTAGTAAGTTCTACTTTACTGTTTTCATCAAGTGCACTATTTACTTTACTTAATAAAGTAGTTTTATCACTATATTCTTTACTTAATACTTTGATAGTTTTAATATATCTAGTTAAAAGCATTTCTGCTAAATTTGATGTATAATCCCCACTAGATTTAATTTCTATATTACCATTTCCACCATTTAAAATACTTTCTTCATAACCATCAGGAATATATATTACATAACTTGCATCTCGATAAAATATAGCATCATCTATAGCCCTTTCAGTATTTTTTACATCTATAATATTAGCAGTTTCTTTAAAATAACTAACTAAATCATTAGAAAGAGTCGTATTATCATTATTTACTATTATTATATCTGGCTTACTTTCCTTAAAAGTACTTGTTACATCATTACTACTCATGTTTATTGTACCAAATATTACGAGCATTATAGTAAATCCAATAATAGTACCTTTATATCTTTTTACTACTTGCCAAAATGTTTTAAATACTGTCATATTTTTGCCTCCTTAAACTGATACTTGATGCAAGTAACATTATAAGTGAAAATATAAGTAAACTTAAAATATTAAAAATATATCTACTTTCAAATCCATAATAATATAGAGCATAAAAGCCATCTGTAATCATTGCAGCTGGATTTATCATGTTTAAGATAGGTATATTTTTATCAATTACATATTTCATTGTAATACCCATCATACCTGATAAGAATGATAGAAACATGGTAACACCAATTAAAATACCACTTTTAGCATTTTCATTAGTTTTTAAAATAGTACCAATAATACATCCAAGTGATAAACCTGCAATTGAACCCACAACAGCAAGTAAGGAAATTAACCAAATATTAGAATTATAATCAATCTTTAAAATAAAGATTGTATAGACAAAAAGTAAAATTAAACCAGTTATTTGCACCACTAAACTTGCAAGTAAACCACTAAGTAAAAGTATACTTTTAGGTATCGGAGCTGTACTATTTCTCTTACCTACACTACTCATATTTGGCATATTTTTATTAATAATATACATTGATATAGCACCACCATATAAAGCAGCCATAGCAATTAAAGTATAATATTCAATCATAGTATAACTTAAATTACTTCTAGATATATTTTTAAACTCTATTGTTTCATTTAATTTTTCCATTACATTACTAATTACCATTTGATAATCTAAATTACCTCTATTTATTTCCTCATTTAGAGTATTTTCAATTATTTTCTTATTACTATTTACTTCATCTACAAAAAACTTAAGTATAGTTTCATATATTCCATTATCATTTATAGTTATATTTACATCACTATTATTAAATTCTAAGTAACCAGTTATTTTTTTATTTTCTAAAAGTTTACTTGCATCTTCCCTATTTACCATTTTTACATTAAATAACTTATTATCACCATCTTTACTGGCTTCACTAATGGCTTCTTTAAATATAGTGTTATTTTCATAATCTGGACTATCAACAACAGCAATATCAAAGGCATGAAAAGCTTCATTATTTTCAATATCATTAAATGCCATACGGAAAAACGTACCTAAAAGAATTGGAAAAATAAAAGTCCAGAATATCAAAGATTTATTTCTAAAAAGTACTTTTAAAGAATATTTAAAATTATGAATAAACATTAATCTCTCAAATCCTTTCCAGTAAGCTCTAAGAACACATCATTAAGTGTTGGTCTTTCACTAAATATCTTAGAATAAGTAACTTTTTTAGAATGTAAAAAGTCGATTAATTCACCAAGATTATCTTTGCCCTTTTTATAAGTAATAACTAAATTATTTCCATTTTCTATAACACTATCAACAGTTTTAAATGCTTTAATTTCATCAACTACTTTTGGACTTATTTTCTTAACTTCTAAAGTTATTTTTTCTTCAAGTTTAGCAAGTGATTTTAACTCATCTGTTGTGCCCTCAGCTAAGATTTTACCTTTATCAAGAATAATAATTCTATCACAAATCATTTCTACTTCTTCCATATAATGAGTTGTATAAACAATCGTAGCTCCATCATCACGCAATTTTTTAATACCATCTAAAATATTATTCCTACTTTGAGGGTCTACCGCAACAGTTGGTTCATCTAAAAATATTAATTTAGGTTTATGAGCAATACCACAAGCAATATTAAGTCTTCTAAGAAGTCCCCCAGATAATTGCTTTGGATAAAACTTAGTAAATTCTTTTAAGCCCACAAGATTTATGGCATCTTCTACATAAGATTTTCTTAAAAGTTTATCACTTACATATAAACCACAAAAATAATCTATATTTTCATAAACAGTTAATTCTTCAAAAATTGCTACTTCTTGAAATATTACTCCAATATCTCTTTTTATATCATAAGCATCTGGCTTCATTATTTTACCAAATATCTTAATTGTACCTTTTTCAAACTCTAATAAATTAAGTATAGAATTAATCGTCGTAGACTTACCACTTCCATTTGGTCCAAGTAACCCTAGTATTTCTCCTTCATAAACATCAAAAGACAAATCATCTATTGCTTTTAAATTCTTATAACTTTTACTTAAGTTTTTTACTTCAATTATTTTTTTCATCATTTATTCTCCTTCTTTATTATTTTCCAAAAGTACTAAAGCTTTAAACTCACTTGATAAAAGCTTGCTTATTTCTTCATCAGTTAAATTAACAGCTTTACATGCAATTAAGGTTGCTAGTCCATGAGTAAATAACCACATTTTAACATGAAATGACTTTAAATTTTCTCCAGTTAAACTAGTACTCATATTTATATATTTTTCCACTTCATCAAAGTTTTCATCAGCAGTATCAATAAATTCTCTTATAGAAAGATTAGTTTTACTCATAAATAACACTTTAAATATATTATTTTCTTCCTTAGCAAATTTTATATAATTAATACCTGTTTGCTTATATTTTGGCATTTCATCATTAATATTACTTGTTATAAAATCATAAAAATATTTTATCATTTTCTTATTTAATTCATTTAATAACTCTTCACTATTTTCAAACTGATAATATATTGGTCTTATAGAACAATTTAACTTCTTAGCAATTTCTCTATTACTTACCCTTTCTATACCATCATTTCTAACTATTTCAAGTGCTGCCTTAAGTATATCATCTTTACTTATTTTTACTTGTTTTGGCAATCTATCACCTTCTTATAACTAAATTGTATCACTTGATACATTATTTGTAAAGAAAAAGATGTTAAAACATTTTTTCAACATCTTTAGGTACTTTATCATCCACGATTTTACTTATTATTTTCCTCTTTTGTTCATCAGTTACTTTCTTACCTGTCATTTTACTTAAAGTATCAATTACTTCCATTAAAGTTTTTTCATCCTTCATATTTCCTTTTTGTAGTTTTTCTGCCAAGCTTATGATAGTATTCTTATCTACCTTAGTTTTCTTTTCCACCTTTTTAAAGAATTCATCCCCGAATTTCATAAAAGAGCCTCCCTAAAGTAATATATGCCTAATTTGACAAATGTGCCCACTTAGTATATAATACTTACCAACAAATGGGGGTTTGTTATGATAACTTTTGATGATATAAAAGCTGTTTATAGTTGCACTAGTGATAGTGAAATTAATAAAACTTACACTGAAAGGCAAAAAGAAAACAGTAGATTAAATAATGAAATAGCTAAAGAAGTATTCTTTGAATTTCCAAGTGAAATTATATCTATGCCAAGTAATATGTCTGATAGTGAAAAAGTAAGTTATTTAATATCATTATTTCTAAATAGTGGTAATAAAAGACTAATTAATATTGTATTAGAAGTGCTAAAAAAATATAATTATAATATTAGTTCTGAATTACTTAAAACAATGCAAAGAACAGATTATTATTTTAATGGAGATATAAATTTCATAACATATTCCAAATTTATTTATGGAGCTATCTCAATAAAAAACATTGAAGGAGCTTCACTTCAAAAAGTAAGTTTAAAATCAAGTTATGGAAATATTAATCTTTATCCACTTGATGCATGCTTTAATATGGGAAAAATAAATGCAGAAAAAAGAAGAGGTTTTTGTCATAATCTAACTAGTGATATTCTCGCTTTTAATCCAGATTTATATGGGGCCTATTACTACATTCCATTTGAATTTAAAGGTTATATGGAACATTCAGTATTACTTGATTTAAATCATGGTTTAGTACTAGATTTTGCCAATAATATTGTTTTACCATTAAAAACATGGGAAAAATTCTATAATAAACCATCAATATTAATAAGCGGTAAAGAATTCAGTGAACTTAGTAAAAGATGTAATGATGAATTAGGATTATATTTAACTACTTGCACATTAGATAGTGTAAGAAGAATTAGAAAGAAATAACCAGATAGAAAACATTCTGTCTGGTTATTTATAATTTAGTTTATTCTAATTGGATCTGATTGTGTTCCTGAACCGCTAGCATAAGTTATGGAAGACTCAAGATTGAAGGACGGCCGCACCGCAAAGTCGTCGTTCACACTGTAGCTGGACACGCTACCATTGTAGTACACAAGGAACGCATAGCTCGAATCGTCCGCATTACGGGAAAGAGTCCAATCATAATATCCCATATGCATCCAATTCAAATTTTTTGCTGTTGTACTATTATAATTATTCATTGTTAATGTCCATGCACTCGAACTTGCTGCATATCCATAATCTGAGACGTACATTAAGCCTATTTTTGCACTATATTCCTTTGCGTTATCTGTTGTATTTGTCGTTACTGGATTCACTATTTCATTTTGATATGCTACGGATGGTACTACTTGTGATATATTTGCATATGTATTTCCCCCAACTTTCCACGTTGTTGTTGCTATCTTATTCGCCCATTCGGTTCCGATATTATTAATGAAATTTGTATTTAAGTTTGTTTTATTTAGTAAACTTTCACTCCATGTGTTCTTTTTTGTTGAGTTATTCCAATAATATATATCAATTGTTGTTAAACTTCCTTTATAATATGATGCACTTGGTGTTCCTGTTTCTTGATAATCTCCATCTGTTCCTAGTAACGCACTTGTTGCATAATCATATTTAATTAATTTTACATTATTTTCAAATACTCCGATTATTCTGTATAGGTTATCTATTGGACATGTACTCTTATTACTTCCAAAACATACATAATTATTTGGATTTGCTCCAGAATATCTATATGAGCTATCTCCTGCTCCATTTGTTAAACTTGAATCATGATAATAGATACCATTTTCCCCTTGAGTTCCTGTATATAATTTTGCCACATGACATGCTAAAGTTGTTTCATCGCAAATTTCATCAAATCTAGGTGGAACATATACATCAAAATAAACATAACACTTATCAGATACATTTCCAGACATTAAAACAACTTTCTTTTCATCATCCCATGATAATTCTCCACCATTTTCACATTTTGATAGTGTTGTATTAAATACATAACCTTCTGTTGGCCAACTTTCTCTAGCTGTCCTTTCATAATTACCCGACTTTGCCTCTGTTTCAAGCATCATTGATATTGTATCCACATGTTTTTTTATTTGTTTAGTTTCTTCTTTCTCATAAACTCCATATTTATTATTCGTATATAATAAAGTTACCCCCACTCCAATGCAAAAAACGATTAATAATAATGCTATTTTTTTAATAATTTTTTTCATATGCATCTCCATCCTTTAACAAAATCACCCCAAATATTTTATCAACTATATTAGTATTCTACATCAAAAAAAAAAAAAAAAAGCCACTTTTTTAAAGTAAAATAGTGAACTTTACATATTTAATTTTTCTAAAAAATAGATATTATATTCTTAATAAGGGTAACAAACATCAATAAAAAAGAAAAAGAATATTTTTATTCTAATTCTTACAAAGTATCAATTGGCTTATTAAATTTTTCAATCATTGGTAAATATATATTTTGAAGTGCTAAAACTCCTTCTTCACTAGTAGCTTCAGCCCTAAAAGTTAAATTTGGACCAGTATTTGAAGCCCTAACTAAAACCCAACCATTAGTATAAGTAATTCTTACACCATCAATATCATTAATCGGATAGTTTTCAATTTTAGCATAATTTTTTATTTGTTCAACTACATTAAATTTTATAGAATCATCACTTGGAATCTTCACTTCTGGTGTTGTATAATATTTTGGAAAATCTTTAACTAATTTACTTAATTTTTCATTAGTTCTACTTAAAATTTCCAAAAGTCTAAGTGAAGCATATATAGCACTTCCACAATCTGCATCTCTATCTCTAAAATAAAGATGTCCAGAATATTCTCCCCCAAAAGGTAAATTATCTTGTGCAACTTTATATTGAGTATAAGACGCCCCTGTTCTATAACAAATACCCTTTCCTCCCCATAAAGATATCATATCTTCCATAACTTTAGAACATTTTATATCATAAAGAAAAGTTTTATTTGAAACACTATTAATCATATCTTTAATATAAATAAGCATTAGATGTTCAATTTGTAAAATTTCACCATTTTCCATTACAACACCTATTCTATCCCCATCACCATCATAAGCAACACCAAAATCAGCTCTATTATCTTTTACTGCCTTTTGTAATTGCACTAAATTTTCAGCAACTGCAGGATCTGGATGATGATTTGGAAAACTACCATCAGAAATATCATTTATATAAATTGGATTACAAAATACATTATCAAATACTTTTCTTATTATATGAGTTGTAGCACCATTTCCTGGATCTATTACAACTTTTCTTTTATTTTTTCCAAACTTTAAAGAATACTTTAAATATTCAAGATATTTATCAGTTATATTTGTATTAGTAATTCTACCTTGTCCATTTTTAAAATTACCTGCTAAAGTATAATTTTTAAAATCCTCAATCATTTCTCCACGAGCATTTATCATTCCATCAAAAGACATTTTAAAACCATTATCATCTTTTGGATTATGAGAAGCAGTAACCATAATACCTGGCATTTGGTTTAAATATCTAGCATAATAGTTCATTGGTGTTGTTGTATAACCCAAAGAAACAATATTTATTCCACTAGAAACTAATCCCTTTATAAGATTTTGGGTAAGAGTTTCACTAGACAATCTATTATCATGAGAAACAATACAAGAAGTTTTATTATATTTTTCTTGAAGATAAGAACCATAACTTTTTCCCACAGTAAAAGCAGTTTGTTCATTTATAGTTGTAGGATAAGTACCCCTTATATCATAAGCTCTAAATATTTCTTCATTTATATTATTCATCTAATCATCCCTTTATATCTATTTTATTATGGCTTCTAATGCTAATTTTATCATATTATTAAGTGAAGTTTGTCTTTCTTCAATAGATAAAACAACATTACTATATTTTGAATCAACTACTGTTGCAATAGCTGTTGCACATCTTCCCATACTATTTGCAACATGAATAAGTCCAAAAGCTTCCATTTCTTCCCCTAAAACTTCATATTCTTTTGGGATTCTTGAAAGAACTCTTTCAAAATCAATATATGGACCAAAGACATCCATTGTGGTAAGCATTCCTTTATGTAAATTATTACTTAAACCAAGTTCATCTGCTGCTTTAACAACGTTATCATTAAGATTTTTATCAGCAACAACTACTCTTTCTCGATAATTATTATATGTATAAGCAAAATTAGACTCACTATATACACTTTCACTTAAAAGCATATCATTAATATTTGCTTTTGGGCTAACTGCACCACAAGTTCCAATTCTAATAATTTTTTGAACATCAAAGAAATGAAATAACTCAAAAGAATAAATACCCATACTAGGCATACCCATTCCACTACCCATAACTGTTATAGGAACACCTTTATAAGTACCAGTAAAACCTAGCATATTACGTACACTTGTAACACACTTAGCATTTTCCAAGAAGTTTTCTGCAATATACTTTGCTCTTAAAGGGTCTCCTGGCATTAAAACTAATTTTGCTATATCAGATTTATTTTCTACTTCAATATGTATTGGATTTTCACCTAAAAACATTTTTATCCACCACTACTTTCTAGTATAATTCTACCAAAAAAATATACTTTTTACTAGTATAATTTTAAAACTTGACAAAATTTTAAAAAAGCTATATTTCCAAGCAGTTAACAAAAATAATAATATATGGTAATATGTATATAGCAAAGAAATTTTGCATAAATTAAAAATGGAACATCCAGTTTTTTCCGAGATTGGATGCTACCAATAAATTTGGTGCATCTAAATCAACCCCGTTGATTTAGAGCTATTTTATTTAATTAATAGAATTAAGATGATTATCATTACCAAAAGATTAATCCATCTTAAAGACAAAACTCTATTTCTAAAAAGAAATAGAGTTTTTGTTATTCAGAAAGAAAATCAAGAATATCTTTATAAACTTTTTTATTATCAGTTTCGTTTAACACTTCATGATACATATTATCATAAACTATAAATTTAGGTTCTTTATAACCTATTTTTTCTAGTGTTTTTTTACTATCATTTAAACCTTTCTCAAAACCAGTCACAGGGTCTAAAGCTCCACTAACACTTAATATTTCAAGATTTTTATTTTGAAATTTATAATTTTTAATATTATGCATATCATGATTAATTTTAAAAATTTCTATCATTGATGCAATCGGATATTTATAAGTACAATATTTATCCAGACGATATTTTTCTAATGCATCTTTATTACCAACTACCCATGAGTCATCTAAGAAGTTAGCAAATCTCTCTAAGAGTTTACTATAACCATGAGAACCTTTAAAAACTTTAAGTATATTACCAGTAAAAATACCAATAACACCTGCTTGGATATAGTTAGCAGTTCCACTTAAAACTAATTTTTCAAAATCACTATCACACTCTGCAATAAGCATGCGAGCAAACATTGAACCCAAAGAATGACCAAACAAATAAAATGGCACATTATATTTGCTTTTCAAAAAATTTTTAAACTCAATCAAATCACTAACAATAAGCTTATAATCAGGCATAAAACCTAAAGGATATTCATCATCAACAGACTCACCATGTCCACGATTATCACTTATAGCAACAATAAACCCATTATCATTTAAATATTTTGCAAAATCATAATATCTTTTACGATGCTCTTTAGCACCATGAACGAGTAAAACCAATCCTTCGGGATTACTAGAGTCAAATATAGTATAATAAAGTTCAAAATTATCTTTTAATTTTAGTGTACTTTCTATCATTTACATTTTCCTTCCATAACAAGTGGTATATTTATTAAATCTATTTTATTATCAAAAGTTACTACTTTTACTTCTAAATATAAATTATCCTTTTTATACTTTTCACAAATACCTTTAGAATAATCGCCTTTAAATGTTTTACCACCTAAGAATTTATCTAATAAAATAGAAGATTCTTCTTTATATTCATAAGATGTAATTTCATTTATTGTGTTTTCATTTTTTTCAAATAATGTAGCATTTATCTCTCTATATTTAGATATATCATAATTTTTACAATAAGTTATATTTTCTATAATATAACTACTTTTATCTTTATTATATAAAACATTTCCATATATAGAATATTCATTACAATAAGATTTATTATTTACTATATCACCATTATTATTTTTAATAAAAAGACATATTAATAAAACAATTATAAATATAATAATTGGCAAAATAAATACGATTTTCTTTACTTTTCTTTTTTTCATTTTATCACTATCCTCGGATATAAATTAATTATAACACACGAAAAGAAAAACTACCACATAGGTAGTTAAATTTCTTATTTTTCTTTACTTTTTCTAATTAAGAAAGTTGAACCAATAATACCTATTACTGCAACTATACCAATTGCAATATATTTTTCAATATTGTCTATTGTTTCTGGATTTTTTATTATTTCATTTTTTTCTTCTTTAATAATTTCAAAATTAGTTAAAGCTTCATTATTATCACTAAATACTACTTTTAGTGTATGTTTTCCAACATTAAGGGTACTTACATAATCTTTGTTAAATACAATTATTGTACTTCCTTCTTTTGATGTATAATTATTTACATCTACTAGTTCATTATCAATGTAGACTTTTTTATCAAATAAACTATAATCTGCATCTATTCTAAATGTCATGTCACTATCTTTATCAATAGTATATTTTTGATTTGCGCCTTCAATAACTTGATACTCTTTTACTTCAGGAATATCTTCAACATATTTAAATGTAAATTCATAAGTACATCTAGTATAATAATCAAACCTTGTTTCATATATGATACCATCACTAGTACTATTATAATCAAGTGCTGCACCAGTATATTGCATATGAAATCCTTTAAAAACATCACTTTTTTTATTTCCAACATTTATTGCAGTTAATATTGCGTTATTCTTTGTCTTATTTCCAACTATCTTAATAACAGCTTCATTTTCATTGTCTGTTAATAACAAACCATTGTTGCTTCTTTTATAATATAAAGTTTTTTCTAAATCTGCAAATGATTTTAATCCTTCTGTTAATTCATCATTCTTAGAAAAATCTATTACATATTCCTTACCATTAGTTAAGTCAACAACACCTTTTGATGATATGTCATTATATATATTTTCAACTTTGGTATTAATAGCAATATTTGCTTTTTCAAATTTAATATTTAATTTACCGTTAAATTTACTTGATTCTAATTTAAATGAAGGTTTTGTGCCCTCTACTATTGATGTAGAAATAGGATAGTACCAATTATTAATTTTCAATCGTACTGCTCCCGGTTTTGTAACACCTACAGTTTCATTTTCAATTTCTTCAATAACAAACTTATACTCCGATTCGTTTAAATCAATTACCATATTATTTGAAATATCCACAACTAAATTATCATCTTTAAAAACTTGAACATTTGCTACCTTACTATATTCAACATAATCATTATGAATAATTCCACCTTCAAAATTTAATGTAACCTCATTCTTTTCAGTTGCATTAACTCCGAGTACCATTGCAAAAGCAACTATAATACTAAATATAATTTTTTTCATATTTTTCTCTCCCTATTCTGTAAAATCTTTTATTTCTTCTTCAAAACAATCTTTATAATTATATTCTACATATTTTTTATTTCTATTTGTGAATGTATCACTTATAGGTATTAATGTATAATCTTTTAAAACTACATATTTATATGTAAACGTTAAAACATCATCATAATATTTAGATAACATATTCATTTTTAATGTTGAAGTTGTCCTTTCACCATTTTTATAATAATCTACGACTTCATAAAAAGCTTTATCTGTTCTTATAATTCTATCATTGTAAACATTAAGTATCTTTTCTCCTTCATAATTACCTTCAACTTTAGTTTTAGTAAATGGATAGAACTTTTTATCATAAAAACTTTCAAATGGAATAGTTAATTTATAAATTATATTATCTTTAACCATGTGTAAATTAAATATTAAATCATAATCTAATTTTTCTTCATAAGTCTTTTCAGTATATGAGTCATAAAATTTTTGTAATTCATATTTAGCATTTGCAAACATATTATATCCAGCTTCAACTTTATTATCTAAGTTAGTATCTTCAATTGAATAATATTTATCATCACTTGTTATAAAATGAATATCTGCTCCATAAGGAATACCTATATTAACTATTTTTATATCATCTGGAATATCCAATACTTTCCTATAACTAAATTCACCACTTTCTAACTTACTCGGGTCAAATATATAAGCTTTATTATTACTTATAAATGTATATTCATTAAAGAAAGTATTTTCATTTAATATCTCTCCCCCAACAAACTTTTTATAATCTTCTTTTTTCTTTCCACTATTACTTGCAGCTTCTTCTACTAAAGAGCTTCCTTTATTTCCATCTTCATTACTATTTTTATTATCCTTTTTATTAATTAAGATTATACTTACTACTAAAAGAATGATTAAAATAACACACCCACCTATAAACCACATTTTTTTATTTTTCATCATTCACCTATTTTTCAATATAACCACTTGTTTTTTTAGTATACATATCATCACTTATAGATTTATATCTTTCACCACTATAATCATCAGTAAATCCATTATAAGCCTTATAAATTTCACTAGTTTCAGTATCATATACTCTTTCATAACCAAGTATTGCATCACTTTGTTTTTGACTCATAATATCGTATGTTGTACTTCTTTTTTCCCAAGCACTCATATAAGAATCAAAAGCAGCTTGAACACTTGCACTAAGTTTTAAAGCATTAGCTGTTTCGGTATTGTTATTTTCAATAGTTTTATTTACATAAGAACTCTTAAACTCTATAGAATTAATAGATTTAGTTAACACATCTTCATAATCTATAAAATTATCTTTTTCACAAGTAATAGCATAAATATCATAAATCATATAATAAGTTGTATCCATTCCCAAATTATAACCATTACCAAAGTTTACAACACTTGCCATAAACATACCTTCACCATCATTATTTTTTTCATCTTTAAATGTTGCCCTTAAAACTTTACTATCCATGGCATGACTTTTCATTGATGCGCTAGAATCAAATTCTTCAACTACATCAAAGTTATTTAAAACAGGAAATTTAACAGTATTATATGTTGAATCTATTCCTTTCAAAAAGTCAGTTACATCATTAAACTTACTATAAAATTCTTTAACTGTTGGATTATTTAACACAATAGCAGTTGTATAAATTTTATATGTGCTCGAATTTCCACTTAAAGAAGCATAATTTTGCCATGCCTTTTTAGCACTATCACTTTTAAGAAGTGGTTGTATTTTTAACATCAAATAAATTTTATTAATGGGATTTTCCTTATCATAAACACTTATTGTATAAAACATTCCATCTCCACCAAAGGTAACTTCCCACCCTTTTGGCTTTTTCATTGAAAGTGCATCATTTTCATAATCTTCAAATTCTATTTTACTTACTTTACTTGCAACAATCTTTACATTACCTTTATTTGTTTTAACTAAATTACCACTACCTGTACTAGTTAATTTAATTGCTGCAAAAACAAGTCCAAACAAAACAATAATTGAACAAATGATTATAATAATCTTCTTATTTTTCATAACATACCTCTTTTCTACTAATATTATAATTTAATTAATTCAATATAACAATTAAGTTGTCATGTAATACATTGTTTTTAGTGACAACTTACATTAGTTATAGTATAATACTTCTAGGTGAATTGTAATATGAAATTTAATGAATTATTAAACAAATATCTAGAAGAATTTAATTGTAGTTCCAAAACTTTATCAGAACTTACAAATATTTCTCCGGCGGTAATAAGTAGATATCGAAGTGGTGAACGTACACCAGCTATAGACAGCAAACAATTAGAAAGTATAATTAAAGCTATTAAACAAATTAGTAATAAGAAATACAAAGAAGAAGATATTGAAAAAGAATTTAAAAGTATTTTTCAAAAAACAGACTTTGACTATGATAATTTTAGTAAAAATTTAAATGAACTTATAAATACTTTAAAAATAAACATCAAAGATATGTCAAAATATACACTATGTGATGCATCAAGTATTTCTAGAATTCGTTATGGAAAAACCAAGCCCAGCGAACCAATAGAATTTGCAAGTAAAATAGCAAGTTATGTTACAAATAAATATGCAAATGAAACGGATATAACTAAAATAGAAAAATTAACTAATAATGATGGAGAAAATTTATATAATAAAGTATTTAAATATTTAACAAATAAAGAAGAAAATAAAAATAATGACATGATAAAAAGTTTTTTAAACAACTTAGATAAATTTAATTTAAACGACTATATCAAAGCCATAAAATTTGATGAATTAAAAGTACCAACTGTGCCATTTTATATAACTAAAACCAAGAATTATTTTGGTCTTGAAGAAATGAAAAAAGCTGAACTTGACTTTTTAAAAGGTACAGTTCTAAGTAAAAACAATGAAGATGTATTTATGTGCAGTGATATGCCAATGGAAGATTTAGCTAAAGATATAGATTTCAGCAAAAAATGGATGTTTGGCATAGCATGTCTTTTAAAAAAAGGAATACATTTAAACATTATTCATAATTTAGATAGACCATTTAATGAAATGATGCTTGGATTAGAAAGTTGGATACCTCTTTATATGACTGGTCAAATAAATCCATTTTATTTTAAAGATATAAGTACCAATATTTATCATAACTTAACTTATGTATCGGGTACTTTAGCACTAGCTGGTGAATGTATAAATAACTTTCATAAAGATGGAAAATACTTTTTAACTAGCAATAAAAAAGAAGTAGATTATTATAAAACTAAATCTAACAATTTACTTAAAAAAGCGAATAATTTAATGAATATATATAAAGAAGAAAACAGTAAATCTTATAATCTATTTTTAGATGATTACTTAAATAAAGATGGAGATAGAAAAAGAATATTATCAAGTCTTCCCCTATTTACAATGAGTGATAACTTACTTAATGAAATATTAAAAAATAACAAAGTACCTAAAAAAGATATTAATAAAATAATAAACTATAAAAATGAAGAATTTAATAAATATAATAATTTATTAAAAAATAATAATATTAATGATATAATTTATATTTTATCTAAAGAAGAATTTAATAAAAATGTTCCTTCCTTATCTTTATCAAATATCTTTTATGATAAGAAAATAAAATATTCTTATGAAACATATCTAAAACATTTAAAAGAAACTAAAAGGTTTGCAAATAAAAATAATAATTATATTTTAAATATTTCTGATTATTTAACATTTAATAATATATCAATTACTATCTTTGATAAAAAACAAATAATTATCTCTAAAGAAGAAAATCCTACAATTCACTTTGTAATTAAACATCCTAAATTAGTAAATGCTATAAATAATTTTAATCCACTAGTAAAAGAATAAAGGCTTCAAAAAAAGTCTTTTTCTAATTAAAAAAGCTCATACAGAGCCTTTATTTTTATATTCTACAATTACTTAATTATTATTCAAATAATTTTCATCAACATTTTCTACTATTTCATCTACTTCTTCGTCATCAACTATTTCATCATAATCGTCATAATCATCTTCAACACTTATTTTTACCTTTGCATCTCCAACAATTTCAGCGCCCATTTCTTTTTCGATATCAAGTAAAACATTACCATCTTCAATTTTAACATTTGATACAGTTGGTTGTTTTAAACATCTAACAATTATTTCACTAGCACCATCCATATTAGCATCATTTCGAAGTGGTACATTCATTGTATCAGTATAGCTAAATCTTTTTGTTGTAACAGCAGTTTTTTTATCAGTATCATAAGAATACCAAACATTAACATCAAAACTACCATTAATATTAACTAAGCCATTTTTTCCTTTGATGCCATTAAATGAATGATTTATAACCCAACAGCCTAGAACAGTGTTAGGAACTTCTTCAGGTGTTAAAGTAAATGAACTAGTATTTGTTTTCTTTGCTTTGCCAATAACAGCTTTGGTAACTATTTCTTTAAAACTAGACAAATTAATCACGCTCCTAATTAAGTATATGCAATCACTTTACAAAAGTACACAAGATTTGATATACTAATTATGGTGATATTATGAATGATAATTGTTTATTTTGCAAAATTGCAAGAAAGGAAGTACCTGCTAAAATATTATATGAAGATGATGATATATTAGTAATGCTTGATGCTTATCCAGATACTGATGGACATACTTTGATTATTCCCAAGAAGCATTATGAAGATATTTATGAAGTTCCAAATGATATTTTAATAAAAATGTTTGATGCCGCAAGAAAAGAAACAAAAAATTTAATGTTTAAATTAGATAAAAGTGCACTAACTATGCTATTTAATTATGGTGATGCTCAAGCGATTAAACATATTCATTTACATTTACTTCCTGATTTTATGCACAAAACGCATAATCTAGACAAAGAAGAAGTATATAATTTACTAAAGGATTAAATATGGCAAGACGTAAAAAAAGATTTAAAAAAAGTATTGTAAAATTTTTCTTAAGTATTGTCCTAGTTGCTTTAGTTGGTTATCTAAGCTATACTGGATATAATCATTTCTTTGGAAATAATAATAGTTCTAATGATGGAAATGTTATAAAAAATAATAACAATAAAAATAAACCAGAAGCAAAAGATGAAGTTTACAAACTAAAATTACTTGCAACTGGTGATGGACTTATTCATAGTGTAATTTACAGAAGTTACTACAAAAATGGGGTTTATGATTTTACTGATGCAGTTAAGTATGTTAAAGATATTGTTAAAGATTATGACATAGCTTATTATAATCAAGAAACTCCGACGGGTGATGATTCTATTGCTTATTCGGGTTATCCAATGTTTTATACACCAAGTGCATATGTTGATGCAATGCGTGCCGTAGGTTTTAACGCTGTCTCACTTGCGTCTAACCACTCACTAGATAAAGGTGAAAAAGGAATACTTAACACAGTAAAATATTTTAAAACAACAGACATGCTTTATAATGGAATGAATGATTCTGAAGAAATGAGAAATAATTTTACAATTAAAGAAAAAAACAACATTACTTATACAATGTTATCTTACACAACTAAAACTAATGGTTTAAGTACTCCGAAAGGAAAAAGCTATTTACTTAATACTTATGATAAAGAACAAGTTAAGAAAGATATTGAAGCTGTTAGAGATAAAGTTGATGTCTTAATAGTTGCTATGCACTGGGGTATTGAATACATAAATATGCCGAATGATGAAGAAAAAGAAATAGCAGAATACTTATCTAGCCTTGGAGTTGATATTATAATTGGTAACCATCCACATATACTTCAGCCAATAACTAAAATTGGTGACACAATAGTAATGTACTCTCTAGGTAACTTTATATCAAATCAATATGGTGGAACAAATGGTGATTGGAATAAACTTATTGGATTTATGGCAACACTAGATATAACTAAAACCGTTACAAAAGATAAGACCGTAAAAATGACTTTTGATAATCTTGGTGGTGAATTAATATTTACTAAATATAATGGTAACCCTGTAACTACCGCAGTTCATGATGGGCATACAGTTATACCTTTTAGCATGATGAAAGATGACAGTTATCTAAAAGATTATGAAAGACTTTATAAAAAATATACTGGTGTACTTACTGCCATGGGAGAAAATTTAAACATTGCACCACTTGGCTCTAGAGCAAACTAAAAATTGTTATGTAAATCATAACATTTTTTTATGCCAAAAAATATTTCCTTACCTTTATTCTTTCATCACTACAATATTCCATAATAAATTTATTATCTTTTTTACAAAGAATAATACCTATTGTTTTATCTTGCATTGGATTTCTTAGATTCTTATCTATATAATTCATATAAACTTCTATTTGACCTATATGGTCCTTTTTTAGTTCAGTTACTTTTAGTTCTACAACTACAAAACAGTTAAATTCATAATTATACAAAAGTAAATCAATATAATTATAGCTATCACCTATCTTTATTTGGTATTCATTTGATATAAAACTAAATGAATTACCTAGTTCTTTTAAAAATGCTGGTATATCTTCAAGAATCATTTTTTGTAACACTTTTTCTGATATTACCTCATAATTAGCATTATTTTTTATTATAATTGGATTTTTGATAGTATCTTGAAGTTTTAATTTTTCTTCATTAATTAACTTTAGTTTAGTACTCTCATCTAATCTTTCATATTCTTTATTTTTAATACGTTTGCGAAGTTCACGCACTGGTAAATTTTGTTCTTTACAAATTGTTATATAGTAATTAATTTTGTTTATATTATCAAACCATATTAATTCACAATAATGTGAGTATGTCAAAAAGTCCGACATTGTCGGACTTTTTGACAAGACTTCATAAAATCTTCTAGCATATTTTAATCTGGTTACTGTATAACCTTTACCAAATTCTTTAGTTAACTTTTCTGAATATTCTTTAATAATCCCTTCACCATAATGCTTCCCTGCTTCACTTAAAAGCTTGCCAACATTATAATAAGTTGTTAAGTCACTTTTATTTTTTGAATAATCCTTTACTCTTCTAGTTATTTCATTATTTAATATTTCTGTTTTTATTTCGTTATAATAATTCATAATATTTCCTCCTAAAAGTTTAGCATCACACCCATCTTTTCCCTTATTATTTACATATCTTTTCAAAAGTAATATCACTAATTATAATTAAATACATACCACAAAGGTTTAAAACAACTTTATCTTCATAATCATAACAAATTGTAAGACAATCACCTGTTAATTTATTTTTAGATTTTTTCACAGTTATTTTGCCATCAATAATTTGATAACCATAAGTAATAAAGTCAAAAAACGAATTGATAAAATCAAATAGTGGTGTCTTATTCGCAAATACCTTTGAAAATATTATTGCTTTTTCTTCTGAAAAAGACATATTAATTTTACAAATTTTCACTCTAATACCTCCTTAAAGACTGTATTATAAAGATAAAAAAAAGAGCCTGCAACACTTTCGACAAAACATGTCAAAAGGTTACAAGCTAATTTGCACGATTTTGTAAAATAAGTGTAAAGTTTCTTTTAGAAACCTCCACCTGAACGGCCACCACCACCAAAGCCGCCGCCTGATGAAAATCCTCCACCGTGACCACCATAAGAACCACTAGATGAACTAGCCATTTCTCTATTAATAGTAGTTTGAGCCCCTCTAAAAGCTTCATTAAGTGATGAACTAATTACACTAGTCATATTAAAATCATTAATAAATATATAATTATTTCCATAATAAGTATCAGCAAGTTCTATTTCTTTAATCTTAACATTCATATCTTTTTGTACCTTTTTTGCAAGACCAAAAATAGTTGCATATACTAAATATCTTTCCCACAAAATAATTTCTGGTAATTCTTTAGTATCAAATGTACCAAAATCATTTAAGAACTTTTTAAATGCTTTCCATCTTGTATAGTGTTCGATACCCTTTTCACTCTTTCTTTTAATAGTACCAATATAAACTATAAAAATAATGGCTGCAAATATTAAAGTATTTACTATAAATGTATCTACGTTAAGTACAATGCTTGCAAAATAAATTATAAAGGCTAAGAACAACATAAAGAAACCATAACCATATCTACCAGGTAATTTATCAAAGAAACCTTGATTCTTTCCATCTTCAATAACTTTATTTTTCCATTTAGTATAACTACTCATAAAGGTGTTACAAGTCTTTGTAGATGAAGCATATGACTTTAATTCTTTCGTTGTAAATTCGTTATTACCACCTACTGTTGTAAATAGAAAATCTACTAAACAATTTTCAGTATCATTTAAATTATCTCTATTAATTAAAGTAAATTTATAATTATTCTTTTGTTCAGGTAATTTCTCAACACTAACATTCTTCTTATAAATTAAATTCATAAGTGATGCACTCATAGCATTTGGTGTTATAGTATTATTCATTAAATAATCTATTACTTCAACATTATAATCATCAATAAATTCTCTATTATATTCACCAACAAATTTAGGTTTTCTTTCTTTATCATATTTTTTATAAACATAAATCCATAAACTTACTAAAAGAACATAATAACCAATTGATAAACCTTCAATTGTATAAAAATAAGCTCTATATTTTTTTCTTAAAGCATTATCTTTAGCAACTATAGCATCTTCACTTTCTACGATACTTTCTTTAACATCATCATTATTTACTTTAGAAAATAAACTTTCATTAAACCCAGTTTTAGGCACAAGTGTCCTAAAGTCAACCGCAGTTCCAGCATCTAATTTTTTAACTTTTGCCAAAACACTTGTATATTTTTCATTAACATTTATAATATCGGAAGAACCTGTAAGTGGTCCATGAAACCACCAACTAAAGTCTTCTCTATTCATTTTAATTGGATAATTTACTCTAATTTGTAAATCTTCAACATCATCTCTAAAAGCAGTTGAAAAGAAGTTCCAGTTTATTTCAATACAATCATTGTGTGCTATTCCAACATCTTTTAAAGTATATTTAACTAAAAATGCAGTTGTAGAATTATCAGTACTATAATATAATCTATAATTATTAGAATCACTATAATTTGACTCAATAAACTTAAGTTTATCCCCGTTTTGAGCATAATCGACTTTTTTGAATTCTGAAAAATCAAAATTCCAATTGTTAATATCTAAATCTTTTTCATTTGTTAATGGACCACCATATATACTCACATTATCCATATAACTTGCACCATAGATACTATTTGTATTATACTCTATTCCTACTTCATATCCATTAAATGTTCCCTTCATTACAACTAATTCCTGAACATCCATATCACCATTTTCTTGCAATGTGGCATCAATATAAAAATGTTTTATATCATAATCAGCAGCTAAACTTACAAGTGGTAACCACATAAATGTTATAATTGCAATTAATATTTTTTTCATAACTCACCTCTTTAATATTAAAAAAGACGTTTAGAACGTCTTAGAATTTAACTTGAACATTTTGTCGTTCTGTTTCATTTGCTTCAAAGAAAGTTTCTTTATTAAACTTAAATAAACTTGCAATAATATTACTTGGCACCATAGATACTTTATTGTTATAAACCATCACAGTATCATTATAGAATTGACGTGCTGCAGCAATTTTACTTTCAGTTTCTGTAAGTTCTTGTTGTAAAGCTTGGAAATTTGTATTAGCTTTTAATTCTGGGTAACTTTCAGTTAAAGCAAATAACTTAGATATTGCTTGAGTAAGTTCTCCATCAGCTTTCATTTGTTCTTCAGGAACTGTAGCAGAAACATAAGTATTACGAGCTTTAATTACAGCTTCAAGTGTTTCAGATTCATGTTTAGTATAACCTTTAACTGTTTCTACTAAATTTGGTATTAAGTCAAATCTTCTTTTTAATTGAACATCAATTTGAGCCCATTGGTCTTTAACTCTATTTCTTAAAGCAACTAAACTATTATATACACTAATTGCCCAAAGTATTATTAAGACAAGAACTATAATTAATATCATCCACCATTTCATATGCTTATCCTCCTTAAAATAATTTTATCATAAATTTAAAATAATATAAATATTTTTTTATAAGTTTACAATATTTAATGTTAAAACCTGATAGATTTTTAGTCTACCAGGCATTATTTAATTTATTCTTAGCGGTGAACTTTGACTTCCATCACCTGAGACATAGGTTACAGAAGATGTAAGATAAAATGATGGTCTAACATATGTAGTTATTTGAGTATTATCAGATGTATATGAAGGCTCATTGAAAGCATATAAAATTCCATCTGTAGTCATATAATATCCCAAAGCATCACCAGAGCCAGAGGAAAAACTATGAAATAAATAAAATGCTTCATTCTTACTATAATACAACCATGATGTATTATCCAAAGTCGAAAGATTCCAATTCGAACTATTCATTGCATACCTTAATTCACTAATAGATATTGTACCAATTTTCATTGATAACGTATGAGCTGCATTACTTTCAGCTGTATACCATACTTTTGCAGTATACCAATCAATCAAAACTGGACTCGCTACACTACCAGCAAGAAATTCAATTTTATAAGTATTATTTTTTAAACTTGTTTGACTTAATATACTAGAACTTATTTCCCCACTAATCCAATTTTCTAGATATATCATATTTTGCCATTCATCACCAAGCGTACCAATAAATGTACTATTTAAAGCAGTATAGGCTTCTGTACCTGTAAATGAGGTAGCATTATATTTTGAAGTGTTATATGATCCAATATCCCTATATTTTACAACTTTTACTTTATCTCCAAAGACGCCGATTATCCTATACAAATTATCTTCTGGACACGTTGCTTCATAACTTCCAAAACATATATAGTTATTTACACTTGAAGATGATCCTGCATATCTATACGAATTATCACCTGCTCCATTAATTAAACTAGCATCGTGAAAATAAAGATTATTGTCACCTTGTGATCCTGTGTATAAAGACTTTACATAATCTGAAAGATACACAACAGAAGGGACAACATCAAAATACACATAACACTTATCGGAAACATTACCACTCATAAGGACTCTTTTATTTTCATCATCCCAACTTAGTTCTCCCCCATTTTCACATTTAGACAACTCACTATTAAAAACATATCCCTCTGTAGGCCATTCACTTCTTGTAGTCATTTCATAATTTCCACTACCAGCTTCTGTTTCAAGCATCATAGATATTGTATTTATATTCTTCTTTACTTGTTTAGCATCCTCTTCCTCATAAACTTTATATTTATTATTTGTGTATATAAGTGTTACCCCTACACCAAAACTAAATACCAATAATAACAGCGTTATTTTCATAGCTACTTTTTTCATATATTATCTCCATTCTTTAACAATATCACACTAGATATTTACCTTACCATATACTAATTCTAACCAAAAAAAAAAAAAAAAAACAGCATCATTTTTAGACGTTTTTAAAATTTGGCAGATTTTTATGAATTTACAAAAACAGAAAATGCTTATTCAGCATCTTCTGTTTCTTCTACTTCGTTTACAATTTCTTCAGTATCTTCGATAATATCGTCATTATCCATAAGTTTTTCTTCAAGTACTTCTTGAGCATCATCATCTAAAATTGCCTTTTCAAGTTCTATATCAATATTATTATAATCACTATAACCAGTACCTGCAGGTATTAGTTTACCAATAATAACGTTTTCTTTTAGACCTTGAAGTCTATCAACTTTACCATGAATAGCAGCATCAGTAAGTACTCTAGTTGTTTCTTGGAATGATGCAGCAGATAAGAATGAATCTGTTTCTAGTGAAGACTTAGTAATACCAAGCATAATTGGATTACCTTTAGCAGGAGTTTTACCAGCCATAATAACTGGTTTATTTCCTTCAGTAAATTCTCTTAGAGAAACTGCAAGACCTTCAACAAAGTCAGTATCTCCGCTATCCGTAATTCTTACCTTATTTATCATACGTTTACAAATAATTTCAATGTGTTTATCGGAAATATCAACACCTTGTAATTTATAAACTTTTTGTACTTCTTTTAATATGTATTCTTGTGCAGTAAGTGGGTCAGTTACAGCAAGTAATTCTTTTGGTGAAATAACACCTTCAGTTAATTTATCTCCAGCTTCTACTTCATCACCTACAGCAACACGAAGTTTCATATTGTAATTTGTAATGTGTTCATGACAACCAGCTTCATTTTCAATAGTGATTGTATGTTTACCATTGTTTTCTTCAATACCGATAACTTTACCAGCAACTTCAGCAATTGTAGCTTTTCCTTTTGGAATACGTGCTTCGAATAGTTCTTCAACTCTTGGTAACCCTTGAGTAATATCATCACCAGATGCAACACCACCGGTATGGAATGTACGCATGGTAAGTTGGGTACCTGGTTCACCAATTGATTGAGCAGCCATAATACCAACAGCTTCACCTTTTTCAACTAAGTTACCAGTTGCAAGGTTACGTCCATAACATTTTTGACATACACCATTATTTGATTTACATGTTAGAACACTTCTAATTTCAACCTTTTTAATACCAGCTTTAGTAATTTTAATGACAGCATTTTCATTAATCATTTCTCCAGCTTCAACAATAGTTTCTTTAGTTTCTGGATTAACAATTTTCTTAGATGCATATCTACCTAAAATACGTTCAGCAAGTGGTTCAATAACTGAGTTATCTTTTTCATTTAATAAGTCATAAACAACAAGCCCTTGATGTGTACCACAATCAAATTCTTTAACAATTATATCCTGAGCAACATCAACAAGTCTTCTTGTTAAGTATCCTGAGTCTGCTGTTCTTAACGCAGTATCGGCATCACCTTTACGAGAACCATGTGTTGATAAGAAGAATTCAGACACAGACAAACCTTCGATAAATGATGATGTAATTGGAATTTCTACAGTTGAACCATCTGGTTTTGCCATTAAACCACGCATACCAGCAAGTTGGGTAAAGTTTGAAATCTTACCACGAGCACCTGAGTTCATCATCATGAATAATGGATTATCAAAGTCATTTTCACTTATTGCTTTAAGTTCGTTCTTAACATCATCAGTTGCTTTAGTCCAAACTTCAATAACACTTTGATATCTTTCTTGGTCAGTAATTAAACCTCTTTGATATTGCTTATTAATTTTATCAACTTTAGCTTTAGCTGCTTCAATTATTTCACCTTTATGTTCACTTCTTACAACATCTGCAATAGATACTGTAATACCAGCAATAGTTGAATATTTGAAACCTAAATTCTTTAATTTATCAAGCATTATAGATGTTTCAGTTGTTTTATATCTTTTAAACACTTGAGCAATTAATTGACCTAAAGTCTTTTGAACAAATGGAGTAACAAGTTCCATTTTAGCTATTTCTTCAGGAATATTTGAACCCATTGGTAAGAAATACTTATCTGGTGTAATTCCTTCAATATTAGCTTTAGTACCTTCTTCTACATATGGGAATGTATCAGGTAAAATTTCATTAAATTTTAATTTACCTACTGTTGTAACTAAGTATTTATCTCTTTGTTCTTCAGTAAATAATTTATATTTAAATGAATTAACTGGAATAGCAATTCTTGTATGTAGTGTTATTTCTTTTCTTTCATATGCCATTAAAGCTTCATTAGGATCTTTATAAACGTGTCCTTCATTTTCTTCACCAGCATATTCAATAGTTAAATAACAGTTACCAAGTACCATATCTTGTGATGGAGTAACAATTGGTTTTCCATCTTTTGGATTTAGGATATTATTAGCACTAAGCATTAATATTCTAGCTTCTGCTTTTGCTTCTTCAGAAAGTGGAATATGGATAGCCATTTGGTCACCATCGAAGTCGGCGTTAAATCCTGCACAAACTAGAGGATGTAGTCTTATGGCTTTACCACCTACCAAAACTGGTTCGAATGCTTGAATACCAAGTCTATGAAGTGTTGGAGCTCTGTTTAAAAGTACTGGATGTTCAGTAATTACATCTTCAACAATATCCCAGATTGATTCATCACGAGAATCTATTAATTTTTTAGCACCTTTAATATTGTGAGCTAAACCTCTTTCAACGATACCATTAATTACATGTGGTTTAAATAGCTCAATAGCCATTTCTTTTGGAAGACCACATTGATGCATCTTAAGATTTGGTCCAACAACGATAACAGAACGACCAGAATAGTCAACTCTCTTACCAAGTAAGTTTTGACGGAAACGTCCTTGTTTACCTTTTAACATACTAGATAAACTCTTAAGTGGTCTATTACTTGCTGCAGTAATACTTCTTCCTCTTCTACCATTATCAAAAAGTGAGTCAACAGCTTCTTGAAGCATACGTTTTTCATTTTGAACAATAATAGTTGGAGCTCCCAATTCTAGTAATTTCTTTAAACGATTATTTCTATTGATAATTCTACGATATAAATCATTTAAATCACTAGTTGCGAATCTACCACCATCAAGTTGAATCATTGGTCTTAGTTCTGGTGGAATAACTGGAAGTACATCAAGTACCATCCATTCAGGTTTATTACCAGATTCTTGGAAAGCAACTAAACAATCAAGTCTTTTAACAAGACGAATTCTCTTTTGTCCAGTTGTACCTTCAAGTTCTTTTCTTAAATCTTCAACTTCTTTATCAATATCAACTTGTTTTAATAATTCTTTAATAGCTTCAGCACCCATACCTACTTTAAAAGTATTTCCATACTTTTCATAATAGGCACGATATTCTTTATCAGATAGAGTTTGTTTAACTTCAAGTGGTGCTGCACCTGGATCAATAACTACATAACTTACAAAATATAGTACTTCTTCAAGGTCTCTAGGTGACATGTCTAGCACAAGTCCCATTTTAGAAGGAACTCCTTTAAAGAACCAAATGTGAGAACAAGGAGCAGCAAGTTCAATGTGCCCCATTCTTTCTCTTCTTACCTTTGAACGAGTTACTTCAACACCGCAACGGTCACATATGATATTTTTATATCTTAATCTTTTATATTTACCACATGAACATTCAAAGTCTTTTGTTGGTCCAAATATCTTTTCACAGAATAATCCATCTCTTTCAGGTTTAAGGGTACGATAGTTTATAGTTTCAGGTTTTTTAACTTCACCATAAGACCATGCACGTATCTTTTCTGGTGATGCAATACTAACCTTTATACCTTTAAATTTACTAACATCTATCATTATTCTTCACCTTCCCCATCATCTTGAATATCTTCTTCGATATCACCTGGAAACTCTAAATCATCTAAATTTTCTTCATCTTCGAAATCATCATCTTCAAAGTCATCAAGATTATCATCAATTTCATCATTTTTGTTAAGTTCATTTGTTGTAACATCTATTTCATTAATACTAAATGCTTCATTATCATCTTCGTCTTCTTCAATATCTTTAAATTCTACAACATTATCATCATTATCAATTACTTGAACATCTAATGCAAGTGCTTGGAATTCTTTAACTAAAACACGGAAACTTTCTGGAACACCAGCTTGGTCAATTGTTTTACCTTTAACTAGTGATTCGTAAACTTTAACACGACCAGTAATATCATCAGCTTTAACAGTTAAAATTTCTTGTAAGACATGTGATGCACCATAAGCATATAATGCCCAAACTTCCATTTCTCCGAAACGTTGTCCACCGAATTGAGCTTTACCACCTAAAGGTTGTTGAGTAACAAGTGAATAAGGTCCTGTTGCTCTGGCGTGAAGTTTATCATCAACCATGTGGTGTAATTTAACCATGTACATAACACCAACATTAATTCTATGGTCAAATGGTTCACCAGTACGTCCATCATGAAGTACTACTTTACCATCTGGAGCCATACCAGCTTCTTTCATTTCTTCAGAAATATCATCCCATGTTGCACTATCAAATACTGGAGTTGCATAATGAACGCCTAATTTTTTACCAGCCATACCTAAGTGTAATTCTAAGATTTGTCCGATATTCATACGAGATGGAACACCTAATGGATTAAGCATTACATCAACTGGTTTACCATTTGGTAAGAATGGCATATCTTCTTCTGGAAGTATAAGGGAAATAACCCCTTTATTACCATGACGACCTGACATTTTATCCCCGACTTGGATTTTACGTTTTTGAATAATATATACTCTGACAATTTTTGATACACCAGCAGGAAGTTCATCACTATTTTCTTTAGTATAAACTTTAACATCATGAACGATACCACCAGCACCATGTTCTACGCGAAGTGATGTATCTCTAACTTCACGAGTTTTTTCACCAAATATAGCATGTAACAATTTTTCTTCTGAAGTAAGTTCTTGTACACCTTTTGGTGTTACCTTACCAACTAAAATATCACCATCTCTAACTTCAGTACCAATTCTTACAATACCATTTCTATCTAGGTTCTTACGAGCATCTTCACCAACATTTGGAATATCTCTTGTAATTTCTTCTGGTCCTAATTTAGTATCACGACAATCAATATCGTAATGTGATATATGAAGTGATGTATAAACATCATCTTTTACTAATCTTTCATTTAATATAACAGCATCTTCATAGTTATAACCTTCAAATGTCATGAATGCAACAGTTAAGTTTTTACCAAGTGCTAGTTCACCCATATCAGTAGATGGACCATCAGCAATAACTTGACCACGTTTAATAGCATCCCCAGCTTTGACAATTGGATGATGATTAATACAGCTTGATGCATTACTTCTTTCATAATTTGCTAAATGATATGTATCTTTGCCACCAGCAGTTTTAACTATAATTTTTAAGCCATCAGCATATTCAACTACACCATCTGCTTTAGCAACAATAGTTGAACCTGAATCTCTAGCTGCAATACATTCAACACCAGTACCAACAATTGGAGCTTCACAAGTAAGTAGTGGAACTGCTTGACGTTGCATGTTAGCACCCATTAGAGTTCTATGAGCATCGTCGAATTCTAGGAACGGAATACAACTTGTTGTAATTGCAACAACTTGACTTGGAGCAACATCGACATAATCGATTTTTTCACGTTTTACATAAATAGTATCTCCATTAAAACGAGCTACTACTTCGTCGTCTATAATTCTATCATTATCATCAAGTTTTACAGCAGCTTGACTAATTGCATGACCTTTTTCTTCATCAGCAGTTAAATAAACTACTTCATCAGTAACAACACCATCAACAACTTTATGATATGGAGTCATTATAAATCCATAATCATTAATCTTAGCATAACCTGCAAGTGATGTAATTAACCCGATATTTTGTCCTTCTGGTGATTCAATTGGACAAATACGACCATAGTGGGATGCATTAACGTCACGAACATCCATACCAGCACGTTCACGAGAAAGACCTCCAGGTCCTAGACTTGATAAACGTCTCTTATCAGTAAGTTCTGCTATTGGATTAATTTGATCCATGAATTTTGACAATTGTGAAGAACCAAAGAATTCTTTTAATGCAGCTGTAACTGGTCTAATATTAATTAATGTTTTAGGTGTTACAGTATCAAGTTCTTGAGTAGTCATTCTTTCACGAATAACTCTTTCCATTCTAGCCATACCAATTCTAAATTGATTTTGAATAAGTTCCCCAACTTGACGAACACGACGATTTCCTAAGTTATCAATTTCATCATCAGAACCAATATTTTCATGTAAACCAATATAATAACTTAAAGATGCATAAACATCAGGAATAGTTAAACGTTTAATATCAACACTTTGATCTACACCAATAATATTGATTGTTTTCTTTTCATCCATAGGATCTACAACTTTAACAACTTGAACAGTTTTATAATCATCTAGTTCTTCATTAATTAAAATATCTTTAACATTTAAACCATTTTCAAAATAAGGTTTTAATTCTTCTAATAATTCTTTTGTTAAAACATCTCCAGCTTTAGCAAGTGTCTTTTTACCATCGATTAAACTTTCAGCAAGTGTTAATCCTTCAAGTCTATCCATTACATTTAATTTTTTATTAAATTTATAACGACCAACCTTAGCTAAATCATAACGGAATCTATCAAAGAATCTTGTAATCAATTGGTTCTTTGATGAATCAAGTGTTGCCGGTTCTCCAGGTCTTAACTTTTCATAAATTTCAAGTAAAGCTTCATCAGTATTATTAGTTGAATCTTTTTCTAATGTATTTTTAATATATTCATTATCACCAAATACACTTATAATATCTTCATCGCTAGATAAACCTAAAGCTCTTAAGAATGTTGTAACAGTAACCTTTCTAGTTCTATCAATTCTAACATATAAAACATCTCTAGCATCTGTTTCATATTCTAGCCAAGTACCCTTATTAGGAATTAGTTCACCACTAATAATATGTCTTCCATTTTTATCTATTTCTTTTTTGAAATATACACTTGGACTACGAACTAATTGTGATACAATTACACGTTCTGCTCCATTTATGATAAATGTTCCAGCATCTGTCATAAGTGGCATGTCTCCTAAAAAGATTGTTTGTTCTTTTACTTCACCAGTTTCATGAATAAAAAGACGTGCTTCAACCTTTAATGGAGCGGCATAATTTACCATTCTTTCTTTTGCTTCTTTGATTGAGTATCTTGGTTCATCAAAATAATAATCACCAAATTCTAGTGAAATATTACCAGTAAAGCTTTCAACTGGGAATAAGTCATCAAATATTTCTTTAATACCTGTTTCTAGAAATTCTTTGTATGATTTCTTTTGAATTTCCAATAAATCATTCAACTCTAAAACGTTTTTCGTCTTCGAAAAACTTCTTCTTTCACGATAGTCACCAAATTTTTTAACTTTATAAGCCACGATATCACCCCATACACAATTTTTTAAGACTATTTTTTTCTTCGTTTTTATTTAAAAAATAAATACGCCACCAATTTAAAATTGTAAAGCCAAAACGTTAATTTGTCAATTAATTTTTGCTCTAAAAACATAAAAACCTTTACTTTTTGCCAAAACTTCAACATTATAACACTCTTTTAAGAGTTTTTCAGTTGATTTAGCACCTTGGTCTTTATTTATGACAAACCATAATTCGCCATTATCTAAAAGATGATTTTTAGCTCCTTTCAATATTTCTAATACAGTATTTTTACCTGCCCTAATCGGTGGATTAGTAATTATATATTCATATTTATTTTTTACACATTCATAAGCATTACTCTCGTAAGCTTTACCTTTTACTTCATTTAATTTAATATTTCTTTCACATAAATGAAGTGCTCTTTTATTTATATCAACTAATTCAATATTTATATTTAATATCTTACCTGCAACAATTCCTAAAAAACCATAACCACACCCAACATCCAAAAGTGTACTTTCTTTTTCTACTTCTTTATGATTTTCTATAAATGTTTCAATTAATAACTTTGATGCATAATCTATTTTATTCTTAGCAAAAACGCCATTGTCACTAAAAAACTCAAATGGTGTATTTTCATAACTATAAGTAAGTGTTCTTATCTCACTTTTTAAATTTGTATTGTTTGTAAAATAATGTTCCAAAGGCACTTTCCCCTTTTCTCGCTATAAAATCATTATACAATAAAAACTTGCACTTAGTCAATTGTTTTGTGCAAGTTTTATTAAAAAGTTTTAGCCACTTAATCTAGTTCTAAATCACAAATACTCTGATTAGCTTTACTTTTAGAATTAGCTACAATTTTTTTGCCATTTGAACATTCTAATAAATCAAATTTTTCTAACTTATATTTCTTAGCAATTTCTACATCTTCATCATTTTTAAATACTTCATATTCTTTATCCTGAATTAAATCATCAAATTTAAATCTATCATCAGTTAAAAGATAGCTTAGCTCATAGATATTATCACCATCATACTTAACATTAATAGTATTTAAACCATAATAGTAATAATCTTTTTCTTTAACTAAATTAGTTAATTTATTATCATCACTAGCTATTATTTCAAAACTATAAGTATCATAAATATCACTTGCAACTAACTTTGTATTAGTTAAAGTTATTTTACCATCATTTATACTAGTTACTTTACCATAAACATCCACATAATCATAAATTCTATATTTACTTAAATTTTCATCAGTATTTACAATTAAAATATTATTCAGATTAAAATTAACATAACCATTTAAAGTATCATCCCCTTGAGTAAATGATGCAAGTTCTATATTTTCATTACCAGTAATTTTACTTATTTTACCATAAATATGTACAAATTTATGATGATACTTTTTAAAAGACTCTTCAGCATCTTGCATAAAACTATTTATATTAATAGCATCAAGACAATCATTACTACAAACATAATTTTTAGTATAACCATAATCTAAAGTTAAATTTCCATTACAATCAAATACTCTATAAAAGAAACTATTATAAGTTCTCATTTTATCACTACTTTTAATAGCATAACTAAATACCGGTACTCTTTTAAGTGTATAAAATAACAATGTATCAATTCCATAACTAAACACAAGCATAATAAGAGGCACTAAAATAATATAGAATATATTTCTCTTCTTCTTTAAACAAAGACTCACAGTTATTAAAATAATGCCCACCACTAAACTAATTATTCTAAAAATAGAATATATATTAATTAAAAATGGTACAATCATCAAAGTTAATCCAAATCCTAATAACACAATATGTCTTTTTTTCATTTTAACGCCTCGTTTCTATATATATTATAACCCAATTTAGACAGAAAAAAAAGTTGAATTTAATCAACTTTTCACTTTTTTACTAATTTAAAGCGTCTTTTAATTTGCTTCCAGCTTTAAATGAAGCAACTGTCTTAGCAGGAATTTTGATAGCTTCTTTAGTAAGTGGGTTAATACCTTCTCTTGCAGCTCTTGTTTTAGCAGTGAATGTACCAAATCCAACTAAAGCAACCTTTCCATCTTTCTTTAATCCAGCAGTAATACCTGCGATTGTAGCATCAAGTGCACGAGCAGCATCAGCTTTAGAAAGTCCAGCTTCTTTTGCAATTAATTCTACTAATTCTGTTTTAGACATAATTATTACCTCCCAATTATCTAAAATATTTCGTAGGAACATTGTCCTTACATATTAAGACTACCAGAAAATCTAGGTAAAATCAATAACAAATTGCAATATTTTTTATATTTTTGCTAATTTTTTCTAGATTTTACAAGATTTTGACAATTTAAGGTACAAAAGGCTGTCTTAAAGCCCCATTATTAGTTCTTTCTAAATACTGTACTTCGCATTTAATTTCAGGTTTTATATACACAATATCTTTCTCTTTTATTTCTAAAATCGGTTTAATATTTTTCATATTCATTATTTTATTTGCAAGACTTCTTTTCTTACCCAAACTTACTTTTCCAACATATTTTAGTTTACCCTTTAAATGCTCACCCAAAATCAAACTTATCACATAACTATTTTCTTTATTTATATACCCTAATACCACAAACTCCCCTTTTTGATAATTTTTTATCTTAAGCCAGTCTTCACTTCTTGTATTTATTTGATATTTACTATTTATTTTCTTTGCAACTATCCCTTCCATATTCATTTTCTTAACAATATTAAATAATTTTTTACCCTCTTTTTTAACATACTTGCTTTTTATAAATATATCATTATCTTCATACTTTTCTAATATTTCTTTTCTCTTATCAAGACCTAAATTTATTAAATCAATACCATTATATAAAATATCAAAACAAACAAATACTACTGGATTAGTTTTACTTAAATAATCAATAGTTTTCTTATTTTTTAAATGTATTCTTTTTTGAAGTTTTGAAAAAGATACATTACCATTTTCGAACATTATTATTTCTCCATCAAAAATAACATCTTCCTTGAAATATTTATTTAATACTTTAATTTCAGGAAACATCTCAGTTATATCAACACCATATCTATTTCTAACCACTACTTGACCATTATTTACAAAAACTAAACTTCTTACTCCATCATATTTTATTTCATAAATATATTCATCATCATCAAAAGGCTTATTCTCCTCACCAAGAAGCATCGGTGTAAACTTTTCATTTAAAAGACTCATTTTTTCTCCTTCAAACTTTTTTCCAAAGCTTTCATTAAATCATTAATTTGTTTTTTATTTGTACTTTTAGTTTTCGTAATCTTTTTACCATCTAATTTAGCATCAATAGCTTTCTTCAATGTTTCTTGATATTCATCTTTATATTCATGAGGCTTAAATTCTCCATCCATACTCTCTATAAGTTTAACAGCTAAATCTAATTCTTTATTTGTTACTTTAACTTCCATATTTTTATCAGGTATTCTTACTTCTTCTTCAAAGTATAAAGTTGTAAGAATTATACCATTTGGTACAAGTTTCAAGATTCCATAATAAAACTTAGGCCCAATTACTGTTTTAACTAAAGCTACCCTTTTAGTTTTCTTAAGTGCTTCATAGAATAAATTATAAGCTTTAGACTTCTTTTCAGTATTCAAAAAATAACTTTTTTCAAAATACCAAGGAGGAACACTTCCTTCTTTTACAAAAGATATAACCTCAATTTCTTTATCTCCATCTGGTTTTAAATTATCAAGTTCTGTCTTACTAAATACTAAATAATTATCTTTTTCAAACTGATAACCTTTAACAATATCACTTTCTTTAACATCTTTTTTACAACGAGGACAATATTTAATATACTTTATCCTTTGTAAACATTTTTTATGTAACTGATTAAATGATGTATCATTATTCTTAATAATTGGATTAAGCAAAACAGGAATATTTACTAAAGCAAAAGAGATACTAGAATGTATATTTGGCATAACCATCACCATTTTTAGTATCTCTATTTTTATATATTTTATGCAAGATTTTCTATAAATTTCATTATCATAACTCTATATCAAATGCAAATTCATAGTCTATTTTTTTCTTTTCTTTTGTTTTTAAATAAGCTTTTTCTTGATGTGATTTTTCAACTATTTCTTTAGTAGTATAATTCTTAAAATATGTCTTAATTTTTTCTAAAACCTCTAATTCTTCATTATCAAAAATTTCTTTATCAAATTCTTTTTTAGATTTTATCAAATGACATTCCGATTCATCATTAATATACTTAATTTTATAATCAATTAAGTTTTCTTTATATAATAGATTTATTATTGTATCAAAATCATCTGGTACGGGACCATATGGTAATTTAACATACTCAAGTCCAGTTATAGAAGTAGTTGTATTTTTGTAATTATAAAAATCTGAATAAAACATTTCTTTTAATAATTTTGTTTTTGGCACTGTATCATTTGCTAAAAATAATATTACATTTTTAATCTTCTCAATAGATAAAGGTGTAAAACCATTATATTGTGATAAATTATTATCATTATTTTCTTCTTCATTTATCATTTTCTTTATATTATTACCTTTAAATGCCTTTATTTTTTCATCTATTTTTATATATTCATTTGTACTAATTCTTTCCTTACTTGCAACTAAATATTCGTTTATAGCTTCAGGATTGTTAATTAAATTTTTAATGGATACCATATATACATCATTTGGTATTGATTTTCCTTTTTCATAACTTATTAAAGTTTTTTTTGCACATCCAATTATCTTTGAAAAATCTGCAAGTGACAAATTATATTTCTTTCGTAATTCTATTAACTTTTCTTTGGGAACACCATATTTATTATTAAACATTTCAATAGCTAATTCTGAAGTTCTATTATCAAGACATTCATCATAGACTATTTTTCCACAGTCATGGCAAAATCTTCTTTTACTAATAAAAGATATATCTTTCCCTTTAATTGTAAAATCATTTTTATAATCTTTAACATATGTATTTGTACTACCACAATTATAACATTTCATATTAACACCCTCATTTTTTATCTTCATGAAAAGACCAACATTCTGCTTCAACAGTATCATCATCTATACATAACTTAATATATGCAATTTTATTATTTATTAGTTTTTTAAATGTCAAACATTTCTTTAGTGATTTACTAAATATAGGTTTAGGATCAACAAAATAAAACTGTGGTTTTAAATAATAAATGTGCAGCCATGACTCTTCTTCAGTTAATCCTAAATTTAACAAATCTTCTAGATAATTTCTGTCATTTCTAGATTTAAAATGTTTTTTATTTAATTTAATTAATTTTTTAATTTCCGATAATAACCGTATTTGATCTCCATTCATTAATCTCCCTTGTACACCTTTATATTGTAAATGTGTTGCTAATAGCATGGTAACATAGGTAACCTTTTTTGTCAATAAAAAGAATTAAAATAATTCTTCATTTTTTGATTTATACTTGTTTAAGTAACTTCTTTGATTATTAAATTTTATTTTACAAAGTTTGTATAACATTCTTAATATAAAAACAACCAATATAATTTTTAAATTATATTGGTCTATTTAACTATTTATTAAAATATTCAATTATTGCATCTACTATTCTCTCACTTGCATGACCATCCCCATAAGGATTAGATGCTTTACTCATTTTTTCGTAACTCTCTTTATCAAGAAGTAATTTTTTAGTTTCTTCATAAATTACATCTTCATCTGTGCCAACAAGTTTTAAAGTTCCAGCTTTTATACCTTCAGGTCTTTCTGTTGTATCTCTTAAAACTAAAACTGGTTTTCCTAAACTTGGGGCTTCTTCTTGTATTCCCCCACTATCAGTTAAAATGATATATGATTTATTTTGAAAATTATGAAAATCAAATACTTCAAGTGGTTCAATTAATTTAACTCTATCAGCATCACCAAATACTTCATTTGCTACTTCTCTTACCTTTGGATTCATATGAATTGGGTAAATTACTTTTACATCACTAAATTCATCAACAACTCTTTTAATAGCTCTAAATATATGACGCATTGGTTCACCTAAGTTTTCTCTTCTGTGAGCAGTAAGTAAAATCATTCTTTCACCAGCATTTATCCAATCAAGTTCTGGATGGGTATAATTTTCATCAACAGTTGTACTCATTGCATCAATTGCAGTATTTCCAGTTATATAAATTTTGCTTTCATCAATATTTTCTTTAAGCAAATTATCTTTACTAATTTCAGTTGGAGCAAAATACATATCACTTAACCTATCAACCATTTGTCTATTCATTTCTTCTGGATATGGTGAATATTTATCGTATGTTCTAAGACCAGCTTCAACGTGTCCAATAGCAACTTGATTATAAAAAGCAGCTAGTGCACCAGCAAATGTTGTAGTAGTATCACCATGAACTAAAACTATATCAGGTTTAACTTTTTTTATTACCTCTTCAAGCCCAACTAATGCTCTAGTTGTAACATCTGCAAGACTTTGACCCTGCTTCATAATATTTAAATCATAATCGGGTTTAATATCAAAAGTATTAAGTACTTGATCAAGCATTTCTCTATGTTGAGCAGTTACACAAACAATACTTTCTATTTCTTTTCTTCTTTCTAATTCTTTTACTAGAGGTGCCATTTTTATGGCTTCTGGTCTAGTTCCAAATATACTCATTACTTTAATCATTTTTATCCCTACTTTACAATAATTATTTATTTTTAACTATATTTTATTTTCCTAAACAGGTAATACCAATCTCAAAGTAAATTTATACATAGGCATATCTTTTGAGATATTTAATCTTGGAATTTTATAATTATCATCTTTTATATCAGCTTTTCTATGGTTTTTACCAGGACCAAAGGTAAATGCTAACAAATAACCATTATCTTTTAATGCAGAAATATATTCATCAGTAAATGAACCATGAGGATAAGCATAATATTTAGAATCCAAAACATCTTTCATTTTCATAATATCATTATTAACTTCTTCATATGTTTTACCAAAATTTTCATGAAGGCCATAAGAATGAGAAGCAAATTCAATATTTGGATATTCAACTTTTGCTTTTTCTATTGTTTCTTTATTCATATAGTAGCCTTCATTTGAATTAATATTTTTTCCAACATAAAACACAACAGCATTCATATCATATTTTTTTAATAGTTCAAAAGCATAAAGATAATTATCCATATAGCCATCATCGAATGTTATTAAAACAGATTTATGAGCTTTCTTACATTCTTTATTTTTCCAACAATTAAATTCACTAAGTGTCATACTCTTATACCTATGTTTCTTTAAATATTTTAATTGTTTTTCAAAATCTTCTTGGTTTACAATCAATTTACTTCCAGAAGTATTAATTTCCCTTGGCATCACACCATGGTAACCTAATATTGCAATTTTATTTTCATTTATTGTATAAACAACAATAGTAACTATTACTAATAATATAATACATGATGCACATAATAACAAAATTATTTTATTTTTTTTATTTTTTTCTTTCATTTTATCTCCTTATTTAAACAAATATTATTTAATACCTAACCAATTATTTCATTATAATTTTCAATTTTTCTTTTTTTTACCAAAAACTTATTTTTTGCTATTTTTAACATAGGCAAATCACTTAAACTATCAGTATATGCATTTATCACTTCATAGCTATCAAACATTTCAGTTAATCTTTTAACTTTTTCTTTTCCATAACAATTTTTTCCTAATAATACACCGGTTTTTATATCAACCCGTGATGCAATCAAATAATTAATATTTATTTTTTCGCATATAGGTTTTAATAAAAATTCAGGGGAAGCAGAAATTACGACTTTACTTTCAACAGTTTTCTTTAAAAAACTACTTTTTATTTTTTTGATATTATTTTTCCAAAACAAGTTAACTTCAACTTCAGGATTAGTAATATACTTCATAAAAGAAAAATAAACCGATTTAAATTCCTCCTTAGTACATTTTCCTATTTTATACTTTATAGCAAACCATATTTGACAAGGCAAAATTTTTATAATTTTTAAATGTCTTTTTAAACAAAATAAATAAAAATCAATTGATGAGTCCCCATCATATATAGTTTTATCAAAATCATACAAATTAATTTTCATTATTATCACTTCCAGATATAATTATTTTGCTAAACAAAAATGAACCAATGGTCAAAACGATTGTCAAAATTAATTTACCTAAATATAAATTTATTTTAATAATATCAACTAATATATATAGCAATATAGTATCAATTCCTAAAAATATTAATTTCATTATACAATAGCTAATTATACGTTTAAATTCCTTTTTTTTATCCGTAATTTTATGATTAAAAGTGATAAAGGAATTAGCAAAATATGATAATACTACCGCAATTATATACGAAATAATATTAGAAAAAATATAATTAAAATGTAAAATTTCAACAAATAATGCTAGAAGAACAAAATTCAAAAAAGTCATTACAAATCCTACTATAATAAAAAGAATAAAATCTTTTTTTAAGCATTTGGCCATAAGTTACTAAGATCCACCTTTCCATAAAATATAAAGAATAATTTAGATAAATGCAATTTATATAAAAATCTAGTACCCCATAACGCGCACTTAATAATTTTTTTATCTCTAGTTTTAGTAAATAAATTAATATATTTATTTTTATTAAAATCTGGAAATTCTTTATTCAGAAAGTTAAAAGCCTTATCGTATTCTTGAATCATGGGATTTTTACCAACTTTACAACCACTTTTTAATAAATGCCATATCATAGTCCTATATGAAAAATAAGTCAATATGTCTCTTTTTTCTTCATTTATAGCATATTTTTTTAAATTCTTTAAATATTCTTGTTCCTTTTCAATACTACCAGGTTTAAAAGAACATAAAACGGTATGAGATATTGAGTTTGTATTTACATAATAATTATACCCAGCTATATTTTTGTATTCATAAATAGGATTATTTAATAATATAGCCGCTTGTAACATTATATCTTCAAATACTCTACCATACGGAAGTGAAATATTATTATTCCTCAGCCATTTCATATTATAAAGTTTACCAGAAGAAAATATATTTTGCCATAAAACAGAATCAGCATCAAAATATCTTGTATAAAGAATATGACCATCGCTTCCAATTTTTTTTAAACCAGCTACCACCAAATCACATCGCTCATTAGAAGGCAACATTAACTCAATATAATTATTATCAATGACGTCATCACAGTCAATAAACATAACATACTCTCCAGTAGCTATTTTAAGACCTTCGTTTTTTGCTCCTCCAGGTCCACAGTTTATTTTATTATATACTAAAATAACATCTGGATATTGTTTTTTTATTTTTTTCATTACTTTTTTACTATTATCAGTGGATAAATCATCTACTATAATTATTTCTATATTATCATAAGTTTGATTTTTAACACATTCAACACACTTTTCTAAAAAAGCTGCTCCATTATAACATGGAATTACAACTGATATTTTCATCCTTATTCTCCTTTCTGTATTCTATACTACTACCAGCCAAAAAACATATCGGGCCAAAAATTAAAGCCTTATACCTTGGTTGCACACCACCAAATATTAAAATGCAAGTGTATCCAATAATAATCAAAGAACTAGCAAATACCATTTTATTAATTTTATCTTTCCCCAACTGCTTAATAAGAGTCATAAAACACATAACAAACAACATAAAAATATATCCATTGGCAATATAAAGAAAATATTCATTATATTTTTGAGAAATAGAAGTATCATAATCAGAGTTTCCACTATAATTTCCCCATACAAACATTCCTTGTTCATTATAATAAGCTATATAAAATTTTCGTAATAATATTTTTGGTAAATACTTCAAATTAGCTTTAAATTGTTGTTTAGCAACATTGTTAATTTCATCAATTGTTTTAACAGTATCTTTATTATTCTTATTTAAAATATCAATATAAATTCTATCAGCCACACTCGAATCATATTCTCCTGTTTCATTAACCGAATAGCCCCAAAGCATATATAATCCCGTTGAATCAACAACCTTCGTATTTATGTTATTTTCAACAACAGTATTTAAAACATTATTTTCTATTTTAATGGAAAATACACAAAATAAAATAAAACAGAAACTATAAATTAAACGTTTTAAAACAAATTCTTTTTTATTGTTAGCAGATACAAACATATCTCTAAAACATAGTATTTCCATACAAATAAATACTAAAACACTAAAAATTGATAATGGCTTAAATAAATTAATTAAACAAACACAAATTATATTTAATATAGAAATAAACAATAACTTTTTATAATTGTTTTCTTCACTATATTGAACTTGCTTTGACCAAATTAACAACCATAAAGATATTAAAAAAATTGATAAATGATCAGGAGTAGTTATATTACTATATATGATGTGAGATGGTAAAAAAGTAAATAATAACACAGCTAATATACCGCTTTTTTTTGAAAAACTATTTTTACCAGCTAAATATAATACTATACAAGTTAATGCATAAAGAATCCAATTAAAAATTTTTATATATAATATATTTACACCAAAAACATCATAAATAAAAGAAATTACTTTCATATATGGAAACCATGCTGGAAACATGGAATAATATATTTGATAAGAACTTAAATCTCCTGAAAAAGCCTTTGCATCAAATATACCAGAATTTTTCAAATTATAAACAGCGTGTGGTGTTGCAAAGTCAGATTCCGGAACCGTTTTCATTATATAATCTGTACTAACTCTTAAGATAACACCAACAATAATTAATACAAACACAGTCCCAAAAACAATATACTTATTTTCAAAATTAATTTTACTAATAATTTTATATAATCCAAAAATTAATAAAACATAAAATATTGCAACTAGAATAGTATTAATTTTATCAATATTATATAAACTATTTATAGGTAAAACAAAAATACTAAAACATAATAACAACATTATAATTATAAAGCAATTAATAATAATTTTAGAAAATTTATTTAATATTTTATTATCCAAAATACAACACCCCAAACAAAGAAATACCTAGAATAAATAGTAATATTAATAATGAGATATTACTCAATATTACATCTACAGGATCCCCATAACTATCATCTTCCACGATCATACTATATTTCATGCAAGTCATAATTGCAAGAGGAACAGTCCATATTAATTTTTCGTTTACGTTATCATTGCACCACAAAGAATAAAAAGTCAAAGCCAAAGTTAATGATAAGTACATATTTTTGTCTAAAAAATCTACAGTATAATATTTCAGCACTTTTCGAGAATTAGAACCATTTTTCTTTATCTCATTCCTTCTTTTACCTAAGGCAAGATAGAAAGAAATTGATATAACAGTAAGTAATAACCAATTTGAAACTTCAACATTTATCAAATATGCGCCATACAAAACTCTAATTAAAAAACCAATAACAATTATTGAAATATCTATTAATGGGATATCTTTTAATTTAAAACTATATGCAATATTCATTATTACATACGATACTACAAAAATAAAGCCAAATATTTTTTGAGTAAGGAATTGAAAGAACATCGCAATAATAAATGTAATTATTGATAAAACAACTGCTTTTTTAACAGATATCTTCCCAGATGCAATTGGACGATTTTTTTTAATATCATGCATCTTATCTTTTTCTCTATCTTTAATGTCATTAACAATATAAATAGTAGAGGCAGCCATACAGAAACTAAAAAAGCCAAATAAAGATATTTTCAATAATTCGATGTTAAAAAAGTGACCTGAAAAAATCAAAGGCAAAAATATCAATATATTTTTTAAGTAATGCTTAGGTCTTATTAACTTTATATAATCTTTTATACCACACTTCATATTCTACTTTTCCTTTCTGATTTTAAACATAAACTTTACATTATTATTCCAAAATCTTTTTAATCTTTTAGGTTCACACATAATTCTATAAAGCCACTCTGTATTGGTTTTAATAAACAACTTTGGTGCTCTTTTTTTAGTACCACTTAATACATCAAAAGATCCACCTACTCCAATAAATATTCCTTTATCAAATTCATTTAAATGCTTATAAATTAGTTTTTCTTGATGAGGAATTCCAAGTGCAACCATAACAACATCAGGTTTAACTTTTTTTATATTTTCAAACTCTTTATCTTTATCTTCAATGTACCCATTAGTAGCTCCAACTAGTTTTATTCCTGAATATTTTTCTTCAATAACCTTCTTCATTCCATCTATAACTTCTTGTTTACTACCAAATAAGTAAACTTTCTTTTTTAAAATAGATGCTTCTTTTAATAAGTATTCAGCAATATCAACTCCAGCTATTCTTTCAGTAACGGGAATATTAAGCATTTTACAAGCTTTAACAATTGCAATGCCATCAGGAACAACACTGTTATTTTCATCAAGTAACATTTTACTTATTTCTTTGTCTGTTTCTGTCATAGTCAAAGTTTCAGGATTAGCAGTTATAATAAATTTCTTTTCGTTATTCTTCAAAAATTTGTTTAATAATTCAAAATATTCATTTTGACTTTTACTATACACTTGTTTCAAATATTCTTTCATTTTTCCTCCAATAATTCTATCCAAAGTTTTCTTACGTTTTTGAGCAAATACATCTGACTTGTTTTTAATGTTCCTTTAGATAAAGTATCTAACATATTAGAATCATTAAATAAGCCAATAATGTTCATTGCCATTTTATTTTTATCTCTATTTTTAACCAATACTCCATTACTTGAATTAATTATTTCTCTTGCACCAGATGCACAGTCAAATGCAATACATGGAATTTTATGTGCCATAGCTTCTATAAGTACCAAACCAAAGCTTTCTGTATGTGAAGTCATAACATATAATTTCGACTTTAAATAATACTTTTCAATTTCACTTTGTGACAAAAATCCTGGCATAATAACTTTATCATTTAATTTATAATCTTTTACTTTTTGTCTAATAATTGATGTTTGATCCCCATCACCAATTAGATAGAGTTTAGAATTAGGAACAGCATCATTAACAGTTTTAAAAACATCAATTAAATCATCAAAACCCTTTTCCTTTGAAAATCTACCAACGGATATAATATTATTATCTTTTAAAGAACTCTTTTTATCAGGTAAGCTATCTAAAGTATTAGGTATATAAACAACTTTTACATTAGAAATCACATTTTTATAATAATCTCTTAATTCCTTTGATACTGTAATTAAATAATCATAATTTTTTAATGAATTTTTTAGTGCATTAACATAAGACATATCATTATTATGATAATTATGTTCCGTTGCTATCTTAATAATTCCTTTTTTAGCATATTTACCTACCAATTTATTATGAAACGTTCTGGTTGTAATAATAAAATCACTATTAATTTTTTTTATACTTTTTATATTTAAATATTTTTTTAAAAATAAAATCTTTACTGATTTAATACCTTCTTTTAAAGTCTTAAATATTTTTTTATCTCTTAAAAAACTTTTAAATTGTTCTTTATTAGGCATTTCATCAATTAAATATTTTATTTTGATTTTATTACTAAATTCAAAAGCTGGATTACACTTATAAGTGACAACCAATTCAATTTCATATGTATCCTCAAGTATTTTACATAGTGATGAAATATATTTTTCAACACCGCCATAATTTAAATGTAAAGCTAAAATGGTTATTTTTTTCATATTAACTCCTTATTATCTCGCACTGTAACCATAGTTAGGCCAATCATCAGTATTAAATATATAGAAACAGTAGGAGCAGATAAAATATGACCAGCTAATAAAGAAATACCTATCTGTAACATAAATGTTAATATAGCTAACCATGATTCAGTATTAAAGAATTTAATATTTTTAATACCTAGAATAAAACAATATAATAATGGTAAAAAATAAATCAAAAATCCAACAATACCATAATGAACATAAATATCAGCAACATCTATTTCAATTACTTTTTTTGAAAAAGTATAATCAATATCAGGTCTATTTTCCCATCCTAAACCAAATAATTTATCTTCAGTATTAGATGCAACATAAACATTTAAATTATCTAGTAAAAATACATCTCTGTCACTTAAAATTAGTTTTAAATTATTAGTTAAAAAATGTATTGGAATTAAATCTTCTAATTTCTTAAATTTTTTCTTTGCATCATCTATAATATTATCACTAATACCATTATTTGAATCTTTATTGTCTTCACCTGAACCAGTAATGTTATTAGGTTTATTATTTATTTGAGTATTTCCATTAGAATTATTTTTTAATGACATAAAGTTATCAAATGTTGGTGAAAAAAACAAAGACACTATGAAAAAAACAATAACAAATAAACAAGATTTAATAGCATTTTTCTTTTGATTAAGCAATGTCGCCACCAAACAAAGAATAGTCATTATTACTAAACCAATAAAGCTTACTTTTGTACCAATAATTGCCAAAGATACCATTAACAAAAAAATAATTGGTAAATACTTTTTATTTCTATAGTTTAATATATAATAAATTGAAATTGCTAATAAAGTTAAAATAGCCCCGATTTCATTAGCAGAATAAAACCATCCAGTCTCTCCTTTATAAATCCAATACATACTATATGAATTAAATCCAGTTGAAGTAACATAAGGAACAATCATTAATAATGTATATATAATAGTGTTAGAAACTAAAACTTTAACAACTAACTCCTTAGAAAATTTAAAATCATCAAATACATTTAGCATTCCACACAAAACAACCGGAAAATAAAAATATTTAAAAGCGTACTTCAATTCAGTAAAAATAATATTTAAACTATATTCATAATTCTTACTGAAAAAATATATTATTCCAAAAAAAAGTAAAACAAATAGATAAATAATCGATTTTATTTTATATTTACTTTTACTGAAAAAGAATAAATACACTATGCAACCCATTAAAGTTATTCCTTTAAAAACTATTCCAGGGGTTATACTAATATTTGTAAATCTAGTCATTAAAGACGTAAATAAATCAATAATTGGCAAAAGTAGAAAATAAATATATATAAACCTTTCACTTTTCTTCATTATAACACTCCTCAACTTAGCTAACAATAGCATCCCCATTATACTATATTTAAAAATTTTTAGCAACCTAAATACAAATTATTTCTAATTTGATTTAGTTTTCTTTTTTAATAAGAATTTAATTCTTTCAAAAAAATATGTTTCTTTAATTAAATAGTAATATAAACTAGTAATTAAAAAATTAATAGTAAATAATAAGACTCCCTTTAATCCCCAAGTTATCAAAGATGCAATATAAATACGACTATCAACAAAGTAAATTATTCCAAAACTAATAAATAACCCCAATAAATATTTAACAACTTTTAAATAATAGTTTTTAGTCTTATCATTAATTATTTGCTTACAAATTATTTTTGGATACTGCATAAATGTACCAGTTATAAAAGCAAACAAAGTTGCAAATAAAATTCCTGCTATACCAAATTTATTTACAAGTATTAAAGAAAGAGATAAACAAACAACACTTTGATATATACCACAATTTTTTATTTTCTTAAATTCTCCAGCAGCTTTTACATATGTTTCCAATGAAATTCTAATGATTTCAACATACAACAACAAAGAAAATAATAAACATACTAACTGTGTACTTTCATATTCGCTTCCGTACCAAAGTCCAATAAAAGGTGTTAGCATAAAGAAAATAGGTATTACTAAAAGATTAGCTAAATAAAATAATAACGAATTAAGTTCAACAAAAATATTTCTTGCCTTTTCCTTTTCCGATACCAATAAATTACCTACACTTGGTAATAAAGCCGCACTTAACCTTTGAATCATTTGTTTAATCATAGTTACAATTTGATTATAAGCATTATATACAATAACTATTTTTAAGCCCAAAAACTTTGATACAATCAAAATATTTGAATTTTCAAAAATAAGAGTATTTATTTTATTAACAATTAAACTATTAGCATCTTTTTTAAACGAAAAATCAGGATTATCAACTCTTTTTAGATACTTATGATCTTTTCGAGATTGTAATACTAATATAGTACATTTAATAAAACTTAAAATTACAAAAGAAGTTAAAATTATTAACAATTTACCGCCTAATTTAGCAATTATAATGGCTACAATACTTTCTGCAATAGAAAGCATATGATTTAAATTACTTGATTTATATAATTTTTGTTCTGCTTCATATAGTAAAGCATGTGAAATTGTAAAATATGAAATAGCACTTGAAATAATATATAATATAAAACATACCTTTATATATAATACACTAATAGTAGTTTCTTTTATAAAAAACATTATTTCAAACGATATAAGAAGTCCAAGCAAAATTACAAAAATACCAATTTTATTAAAATATCTTCTAGAGCCTTCAATTATTCTATTAATTTTCTTAGTATTATTACTACTTATTGGTTTATATAATTGATAAGTAACACTTGCACCAATACCACCGTCAACTATTGATAAATAAAGATATATTTGGTAAAAAAGTTGATAAACCCCAACATATTCATCGCCTAAACACGACAAAAGAATTTTAGTTTTTACTAAACCTAAAATTGCAATAATTGATGTAAAAAATATACCATATAAAAACGTTTTCAAAGTGTTTTTAGTTCTCAACATTTCACCTTCTTAATTATAATTTTAAATATTTTGCCAACCTTTCTGAAGATTTTGCATCTAAATATTTATTAAATTTATTTTTCATTTCATTTCTTTCTTTTTTATACAAATCATTATTTTTTATTACGTTATCTATAAACACATATAAATCTTCAATGTTTTTTATTTTTTCACCAGCCATATAATCTTGAATATTATCAAATACAAATCCTTTTTTATTCTTATAATCTTCAAAATCATCAACTGTAAACCCTATTATATTATCAAGTAATAAATAATCATAATATACACCAGAATAATCAGTAATTAAGGCATCAGAAATCTTAAATAATTCAGTAAGTTCAATATCTTTTTCAATTAAATATGAATCAGTTAAAATTTTTATATTTGATAAACTAGATGCTTTAAATAAAGTAGTATCTTGATGAGGATGAAGTTTAAATAATATTAATACATTATTTTTTTTCAAATATTCGTTTAATTTTAATAATTCTTCTTTACTATATATAATTGGAAGACCAAGTGGAAAATTTAAAGATGAGTCATTTCTTTCAGAACCCATAGCTTTTCTAAACGTTGGTAACCATATTATGGTTTTATCATAACCACTATACTCCTTTACTTTTTCAATAGTATTTGAATCTTTAAAAATTATATCGTTTCTAGGATTACCAACACATATAAATTTATCTTTTGGCAAATTCAATTGATCACTCATCATATCTATACAAAAATCAGAGCCAACTAAAACCATATCAATGTCCTTAGGTACCACACCTATATCTTTAACTCTTTTTAATGGAGTTCCATGATTTATATTAATAGAAATAGTTTTATTATTTAATTTATGTAATTGACGATTACTAGATATTAAATGTTTTGCACTCTTAACTATATGAAAGTATTTAATCCATTGTAAAAAAGATTTCTTAGTACCATTTTTCCACATTGTAAGAAATTTAACATTTTTACATTCCCTATCTTTAAAATCATTCTGATTATTAACAAACCAATAAATTTTATACTTATTATTATATTTATTTTCAATCAAGTATTCATAAAATGCTCGTGAATTATCAGAATAATCAGCATTACTTTCAAAAACAATGACATTTTTAATTTTAAAAACAGACAAAACTTTTTTAATAAAGGTTCTAAATTTATCTTTCATATTATTTCATTCTCTCTTTATAACTTAGTATTAATCTTTGATATGAATCTTCTAAATCATATTGAGGTTTCCAACCTAAATCTCTTAATTTTTCACTACTTAATTTCATTTTTGTATCTGGAGCATATCCATTTACTGAAACATCTTCAGGTATATCAAAAACTACTTTAATATTTCCACCCGCAATATTTTCACATACCATATTTGCCATATCACGAATAGTTGTATGACAATTTTCATTTGCAATATTATAAGTTTCTCCATTTACTCCTTTAATTAAAATTGTTAAAATTGCATTAATAGTATCACTTATATAACAATAATTAGCTTCACTTAAACCTTTTGTATGTAAAACAATATTTTCTTTATTTATCACATCTCTTGCAATAGATGCGAATATTCTTGTATCATCTACAGGTACTCCTGCACCAAAAGTTTGAGCCAATCTTGCAGATTTTACAGGCACATTATATTCCGTAAAATAAGCATTACACAAGAATTCACACATTCTTTTAGATTCAGCATAACCATTTCTTACATTTTTCAAATCTATATATCCAAGCATTTCTTCATTTACTGTCAAACTTTCTTCAAATGTTCCATAAGCTTCCATTGATGACAAATAAACCATTCCTTCAATATGTTTTTCAGAAGCCAAATCAAGAACATTTTTTGTTCCCAAAATAGCTGTTAAAGTAGTTTCAACAGGACAATCTTTTAACACTTTAGATTTAGTAACTGCAGCAGTATGAATAATGTAATCTATGTTTTCTTCAATTTCTATTTTAGAATTAACATCACCAACCAAAACACTTAAATTTTTATCATTTACATATTTTTCAAACATTTTCATCATTTTTTCTTTGTTTCTTCCAAATGCAATAACCTTAATATTACTATGTGTAAATGAAGCATATTCCAATATTGTTTTGATTAAAGTTGAACCAACCAAGCCTGTAGCACCAGTAACTAAAATTGTTTTATTTTCAAGTTCTTTCAAGCATAAACAATTTTTTATTAAAAAATTAATATCTTCTTCAAAATATCTATCCATTATTTTCTTCATCTCCTTCAAAAATACATTTTGCAATATAATAGTCTTTTGGAGTTGTAATCTTTATATTATCACTACTTGTCTCAACTATATATAATTTTTTATTATAATGTTTCATCATTGTACAACTATCTATAAAACTATCTATTTTATCTTCTTGAGCTTTTAAATGTAATTGATAAATATCTTTTAAATAGAAACTTTGCGGAGCCCTAGCTAATTTTGAGTAATTTCTATCCGTTATATTCCCGACTTTATTATTTTCATCAACTAACAAAATTGTTTCAATAGCTGGAGCACATGAAATAGCACATCCATTTTTAATTACACAATCTATATTTCTCTTAATTAAATCTTCATCAATAAAAGGTCTAACTCCATCATGTATTAAAACTATTGTTTCTTCATCTTCTTTATTATTTTCATAAGCAGCATTCAAACTATTAAAAATTGACATTTGACCAGTAGATCCTCCAGGAACTATTTTTTTTACTTTTTTAATATTAAACTTATTTAATAAATCTTCTAAATAATCAATCCAATCTTCAATACAAGAAATGTATATTTCATCAATATAATCACTATTTTCAAAAACCTCAATGGTTCTAATGATGATTTCTTTATCTGCAATTTTTAAAAATTGTTTTGGTATATCCTTTCCCATTCTTTTTCCAGTTCCACCTGCAAATATTAGCGCTACTTTTTTCATACACAACCTACTTTCTTATTTAATCACTAATTTATAAACTTTCTTTAATATTTTATCAAAAAAATATGTTAATACAATTGTTGTTAAAACTGATACTCCAAAATATAAATAAATATTATAATTGGCAAGACCAAGATATTGATAAAGTATATAAGATAATCTTTGTAAAATATAAATATTAAAAGTATTTTTACCAAGCCACAATAATACTTTATTACCTATTTTCACTTTCAAAGAAATTAAAACAATAATAAGAACAAAAGATAACGAAATAATTTCATAAGTAAAATAATTATAATTATTTATTATTGATAAAGCAAATATAATAACCATTAACATAAGTGTTAAAAAATAATGGTAATTATTTTTTAACAAACATAAGATGCTTTCTTTAAAGTAAGAAAAAAACATTCCAGCATTAAAACATAAAATAGTATCAACCCACCATGAATAACCGAGAAATTTCATCACAAGAAATATATAACCAAAAGACAAAATTAAACATAATAGTAATGCACTCAAATTATCTTTTTTGAATATTTTAAAAGAAATTAATACGGAAAAATACATACAAAATGTAGCGAAAATAAACCAATTACTATTACCTATTGATGTAAGACCTATCGGCGATAACAATATTGTTTTAATACTATATTCTTCACCAATTATAATATTTAAAACAATATATAAAATAATGGCTAGAAATACGGATACAAACAATTTAACTATTCTATTCTTAAAAAAATTGTTTATGTAATTTTTTTTATTTTTTATCGATTCGTATATTCCATAACCTGAATAAAATAAAAATGTTGTTACCATTAATTGACCCATTTTGAATATGAAATAATAAATACTATCAATTGAAGAATTTGTTATAACATACGAATTAAAGTGACTAAATAAAACTAAACCCACAAAAAAGCCATTTATCATTGTTGTTCTTTCTAGTGTTAGTGCTTCATTATCAATATTTTTAATATTCTTAAAGCTTAGTCCAACCAATGAAACCAAAATAAATATTGCAAATATATAAATCATCTTAATACCTCTTATTTCTTCTTATGTTCAAATAATATATCAGTTCTAAGTACTATAAACAAAAGCAATATCATTAAAATAACATAAATTGCAATTGCAAATTGATTATCACCAAGTACATAAAGTATTGATACAACTGCAAAAGCTATATCAATTGCATAAATAATTAAAATACTTGCAACTGGACTATACTTCATTTTAAGAAGTTGATGATGAAAATGTTCTTTGTCAGCAACTGCAACACTTTGACCTTTTAAAAGTCTTCTTAAAATTGCAAATAATGTATCAAATATTGGAATAGCTAAAACCACAATAGGCACAACAAGTGATGTAAAAGTTGTAACTTTGTAACCAAGTAACGCTATAATAGAAATCATAAAGCCTAAAAATAAACTACCTGTATCCCCCATAAATATTTTAGCTGGAGGAAAATTATGAAACAAAAATCCAAGAGTTGCCCCAAGCATTATTAGTGAAAGTATTATATCAATACCCCCAAGCTTATTAGTTATTAAAGCTATAACAGCAATTGTTAAGAAATATATAGCACTAATCCCACTTGATAAGCCATCTAAACCATCAATTAAATTAATAGCATTTGTAATTGCAACTATAAAGAATATTGCAAGTATATCATTTATAATCATTGGAAAATGAAAAGATAAACCTAAGATAGTTAATTCAGAAAAACCAAGTTTACCATATACTACCACTATTGATGCAGCTATAGTTTGCACTAAAAACTTATATTTAGCTGGAACAGAATTTATATCATCAAATATACCAACTATTATAAGCAAAAAACTACCAATTAAAATAGAAATCATCTGAGTACTTATTTGTCCATATAAAATATAACCAAATAAGAAAGCAATATAAATTGCAAGTCCCCCTAACCTAGGCATAGGTTTTTTATGTACCTTTCTAGCATTTGGTACATCCATCGCACCAACATGCTCTGCAACTTTTTTAACTATTGGTACTAAAAGTACACTAACTAAAAATGTTACAAAAACGATTAAAAACACATTATGATTATTTACCACTAAATTCATACTATCTTCCCTTCATAATATTATTATAAACTAAATTTAAGGAAAATAAAAGAAAAAAGATATTTTAAACATGTTTTAATGTAAATTATTCAAATTCTTCAAAATATCACCATTTTCATTTAACAATTAAATTATTAATTTGTCTATAAATTTTGTATATTTTTACTATTTTTCAAAGGAATAATGTTAAAAACAAAAAAAATATTACAAAATTATAACTTTTGTAATATTTTATCTAATATTTTTCCTTTTCATATATTGTTGAATATAATATTGCTTTTTCATTTCCAATCATCACACTTTTAGAACGTTTAAAATTGTCCTTCAATTTATATCAAATACTTTTGCTTATTTTTCTTTTTTATATTCTCTATTTTTAACCATATTCTGATTAGTATGAGTTACATTAGAATCTATATCCACTACTCTTCTTTGATTACTTTCCAAATTATATCCATAAGGATTAGAATATTCCATCCTAATTCTTTCTAATCTACTTTTACTTTCAATATCATAACCTTTATAATAGTAATCACTCATCTTAAACATAATATCACCTAGTAATATTATGTTTATTTTTTAAAAAATTATAACAAGTCACTAAATTTATTTTCTTCTTTTACCCCCACTTTTATCGTAGTATGTTCTTTTATTGCTTTATAAATTAATTCTTTATATGGAATTAACGCTTCATATTCTTCACATAATGCTGGATTTGGATTAATAACGGGATGTTTAGGTACAAACACTGTACAACAATCTTCAAATGGAAGTGTTGAAATATCATATGTACCAATTTTCTTTGAAATATCAATTATTTCTAATTTATCAAAACATGCAACAGGTCTTATAACTGGCATCTTAACAACTTCATTTATAGCTCTCATGCTAGTTAAAGTTTGACTTGCAACTTGACCAATTGACTCACCATTTACTAAAATATTACATTTATTTTCATTTGCAATAATAGCACTTATCCTATACATCATTCTTCTCATGATAGTAATTAAATATTCATGAGGTATATTCTTAAGTATAGTTTCTTGAATCTCCGTAAAGTTAATTACATGTACCTTTACTTCCGTATTATATTTAGCTAAAACTCTAGCAAGTTTCAAAACTTTATCTTTCGCAGCATCACTAGTATGAGGTGGACTTTCAAAATAAATTGCTTCAAGTTTAACACCACGTTTGATAGTAAGGTATCCCGCAACTGGTGAATCTATTCCCCCGCTTAGCATAAGTAATCCTTTACCCAAAGTTCCAACTGGATAACCACCTAAGCCTCTAATACCTTCAAAATAAAAAAGCACTTCTTCATTTCTTATCTCAATATTTACAGTAAGTTCGGGATTATGAACATCAACTTTTATATTACTAATATTTTTAAGCAAATACCCACCTACTACTTTACTTATTTCCATTGAATTTATTGGATAACTCTTATTACTTCTTTTAGTTACAACCTTAAATGTTTTAAAATCCTTACTACTTACTAGATCTAAAACTTTATTATTAATATCATCTATTTCTAAATTATCTGATGTATATCCCACTAAAAGTTCTTGAATACCAAATACATTTTTTAAATGTTTTATAACTTCATCAAAATCATCAGTTTCAATAAACATTCTACCAAAATCATAATAAGTATTATGATTAATATTCTCTAAAGTAACTTCAATATTATTTTTAAGTTTACTTATAAAAAAGTTTTTATTATCTTTTTTAGTGCTTAATTCACCATACTTTATAATAATTAGTTTTTTCATAGCACACCTCTTTCCTTACGTATTTTAACACAAAACAAATAAAAAGACTATTCTTTTTTAAATAGCCTATTTTAAATTACTTAATTTTTCGTATTCTTCTTTAAATATTTCTAAAAACTTATTTACTTCTTCAGTCGTAGTTACATAAGATAAACTAATTCTTAAAGTATGTTTTGCTCTATTTATATCATTATAGATAGCTATAACACTATTAGATATATCTCCACTTGAACAAGCTGTATTAGTACTTACATATATCTCATATTTATCTAAAGCATGCACCATAACTTCTGGCATAACATCCATAACACTAATATTTAATATCTGAGGAATACTATATTTAGTTTTATTAATAATAATATTTGGATATTTACTTAAATTAGAAGTTATTTTATCATTAAGTAAACTTATAAATCTTTCTTTTTTTTCAAGACCATCATTTGCAAGTCTGATAGCTTTTGATAAAGCTGCAATTAATGGAAGTGGTGGTGTTCCAGGTTTTAAATCATTACTTTTACCACTACCATATATAAGTGGTATTATTTTAACCATACTACTTTTATATAGAAAACCAATTCCTTTAGGTCCAAATATTTTATGTCCAGACATACTTGCTAAATCAACATCATGCATATTAACACTAACTTTACCAATAGCTTGTGTCATATCGGAATGAAAAATTGTTCCCATGTTTTCTTTCTTTATTATTTGTCTAATCATCTTTAATGGTTGTCTTACTCCAATTTCAGAATTAACAGCACAAATACTTACTAAAATTGTATCTTCTCTAACTTTTTCTTTTAAATCATCAAAATCAATTAAACCCTCTTTATCATTATTAACATAACTTATTTCAAACCCCATTGTTTTTAAATAATCACATATAGCATATATAGATGGATGTTCTAGTTTTGAAACAATAATATGTTTTCCTTTTTTATGATTAGCAAGAGCTGCTCCGATTAATGCCATATTATTTGCTTCAGTTGCTCCACTTGTATAAACTATTTCACTAGGATTAACCCCGAAGATATCAGCAATTTGCCTCGTAGCACTTTCAAGTAATTCACTAGATTTTTGTCCTAAACTATGAATAGAATTAGCATTACCAACAAAATTCTTTGTAACCTTTGAAAGCGTATCAAACACTTCTAAATCAACAGGTGTTGTAGCACTATAATCTAAATATATCATTATTTTCCTCCTTAATTTTGAGATTCTTCAAGTAATTTTTTATGAATACCTGGCTCTACAATATTTATAGCATTAATAGCATTTTCTAAACTATTTTTAAAATTACCTTTTACAAATGCATTTTCTGCCTTTGCAAGACCAAAATCTACCTCTTTATTTACTACACGATATCTATTTCCATACACAATAGCAGTTTCAGCCATCTTAGCAGTTTTTACAGTTTCATTAACAGTATTATAAACTTTAAGTACTAAATCTCTTGCTGTATCAACACGAAGATTAAGTATTTTAATAGAAATAGGTCTTTTATCAAGTTCACGAACAAGAACATTAATAGCTTCCATAGCCTCAGCAAGTTCCACATAATAATTTTTAGGAACACAAGGAAGTTTATAAGAACGTATTCTTTCTTTAGTTTGTGATAAAATTTTCTTTATTTCATCAAGTTGTTCACGAGCCCTTAGTTCATCTTCTTTTAAGCTACCTAAAGTTTTTAAAGCTCCATTTAGTTTTTCTTCAGTTTTAATTAATTTAGAATTTATAATTTCCATTTCTCTAGCAAGTTTAGAATATGCTAAAATCTTACTTCTTGCAGTATCTACCACTTTATCATAACTTGCTCTTATTCCCATAATTTCTTGTTTTATTTCTGCAATAACAGCAACTTCATCATCAGATAAATCATAACTATATTTTATATCACCAATTTTTTTAAAAAGTTCATTATTTACCTTTTCAAGTTTAGTTGCTTTAAGAAGGATACTTCTACTATAATCTTCATATATTTTTTTACTATATCTTTCTTTATCAAAATCACTATATAATGAATCAAAATAATCATGCATCGTTTTAAGTTCAAAAAGTGAATCTTCAACATTTAAAACATTAAGTCTTTGAAATATATCTTGTATTTTCTTATTAGCTTCATTTATATTATAATCAATATTTAAATATTCAAGATTATAACCTTCTCTGGTCATTTTATCAGCAATATTTTTAATGTCTTCTTCCTTTTTAGGAATTAAGTTTTTACCTAAAGTAACTATAGGTCTTGCTTCATCAATAATTACTTTTAAGTTACTTATAACATCAGCAATAGCTTTAACAATTTTACCAACTTCTGTATAAGCATTAGCTTCCATTGAACTTTCAAAAGCAGCAAAAAGCTTATCAACATTTTCAAATTGAAGTTCTAAAGGCACTTTAACTATTTCATATTCATCTTCAAATTCTTTATAAGTACTTAAAACTTCACGATATTCAGCTTTTAACTTAGTAATTGTTTCTCTATTTCTCTCTTCACTTAAAGTAACATCTTTTATTTCATCAAGTAAAAAAGATGCTTTAGTTTTAAGGGTATTTAAATCGAAATCAGCTTTTAAAACTAAACCCTTTAATTCTTTAAAATTCTTTTCTTCAAATAGTTCTTCAATTTCATTTATAGTTTCAGTTATCTTAGGCATTTCCTTATCTTTAATGTCATTAAACCTTTTTTTCCAATCATCTAGTTTTTCTTTCATTTCATCATTATTTACTAGAGCTTCTACTTTATTAAGTTCTGATAACATACTTGCAGAAATAACCATATTTTTTTCTTTTTCTAGCGTTTCTATTTCTGATTTTAATTTTCTCTTTTCTTTATTATTTATTAATGTTAAAACAACTATTACCAAAATAATAGTTACTATCCATACTAAACCTGCTATTAAAATAAAGGTTATTCTATCCATATGCTTCACCACTATATTAAGTTTATCACATATTACTAATTTTTTAAAGTTTAAAAAAATAACTTTTCAGTTATTTTTGCAAAATATAATTATCAATTAAATCAAATATAGCAACTATCACTAGAAATGCCCCAGCAAATTTAGTTATTGCATCTCCAGAAAAAGGATTAAATATAAGTACTATTCCAAGTATCGTAGTTATAACACCAATTACTAAAGTACCTATCCAATTTGTATTTATTTCTTTTAATGTAAATGAAAGACGCACCTTTGATAAACCAGTTATACTAAGAACAATACCTATACCAATAGCAACACTTCTTACAACAGAACCCGGAGAAATCAAAATAATAATTCCAAGAAGTGTATATAAAATTCCACTTATTAAACTTGACGTAAAGCTAATCTTACTTTGAATATAAGTATAAATACTACCAAGACCTATAAGTAAAAGAACAATACCTACGATAATCCCCAAAATTTTATTTAATGTATCTGGCATAAGAACCAAAACTAGACCAACAAGTCCCATTATTAAAGTTCTTGTTAATTCTTCTTTACCATAATTTTTATTTACTTTATTTGCATTGTTATTTGCATTTTTCTTTTCTAAAGTACCTTCGACTTTTACCATTTTTAATCACCATATTCATTATACACTAAAAGTGGCTAATTTGTAAATAACATTTTGACTTTTCTATTTGCATATATTATAATTAGGAAAACACAATAATTGATGGAGGTAAAATTATTTGTTAGCGCCAGACCCACGAGGTTAACGAGGATGATGTTTATCGAAAATTCGGCGGATGCATCACGGTTTGTATAATCGAAAGGTATATTACAAAAAGCAAAATCAACATTGTAATAAAAAATATATCACATACATAAGAAAGGAAATTTTTTAGTATGTGTGGAATTATAGGTTATAATGGAACAAAAAAATGTGTTCCAAGACTTATTGGGGCTTTAGAAGCCTTAGAATACAGGGGTTATGACTCTGCAGGGATTGCTTACATAGAAAACGGAAATGTAAAAATCTCTAAAGAAGTCGGAAAGATAAAAAACTTAAAAGAAATCGTTGACATGAATACAAATAGTACTATTGGAATTGGTCATACTAGATGGGCAACTCATGGTGGTGTTACAAAAGAAAATGCTCATCCTCATAAAATCGGCAAAATAACTTTAGTACATAATGGAATTATTGAAAATTATGTAGATATCAAAAAAGCTATAGAAAACAAAGGATACAAATATAACAGTGAAACAGATACGGAAATTGCAGCTGCTCTACTTAATAGTTTATATGAAGAAAATAATGACATGGTTAAAACTCTTCATGAAGCTAGCAAAATAATCAGAGGCTCTTATGCTTTCGTAGTTTTAGTTGATGGACTAGATGAAATTTATGCAACTAGATGTGCAAGTCCAATGATTGTGGCTCTATCAGATGATGGAAATTATGTAGCATCTGATGTACCAGCGATTCTTGCATTTACAAATAAATACATGTTACTTGACGAATATGATATTGTAAAACTTGAAAAAAATAAAATAACAATATATGACAAAGATTTAAATGAAGTAAAAAAAGAAATTAAAGTTTTCGAAGGCACAATGGATGCTGCCACAAAAGCTGGTTATGAACATTTTATGTTAAAAGAAATAAATGAACAAGACAAAGTATTTAAAGATACAATTAACTATTATTTTGATGGTACAATTAATTCTTTAGAAAAAAGTTTTGGTTTTATAAAAAACTTTAAGAAAATAGATATTGTTGCATGTGGTTCAGCTTATCACACTGGTGTAGTTGGCAAATATTTAATTGAAAGTTATGCAAATATTCCAGTAAATGTTGAAGTTGCAAGTGAATATAGATATAAAAAATGTTTTTATGATAAAGATACTTTAGTTATATTAGTTTCTCAATCCGGAGAAACAGCTGATACTCTCGCAGCTTTAAGAAAAGCTAAAGAAGATGGCATTACAACAATGGCAATAGTTAATGTACTTGGTTCTTCAATAGCCCGTGAAGCAGATTATACCATTTATATAAAAGCAGGTTTTGAAATTGCAGTTGCAACAACCAAAGCATATTTAGCACAACTTGCCATATTTAGTTTAATATCTCTTTATCTTGGTGTTACAAATAAAGTTATAAGTAATAAGGAATATGAAGAAATAACAAATGAAATTAATAATATGCCGCTATATATCAAAGAAACAATAAAAGATGAAACTTATTTACCGGTAGCCAAGAAAATATTTAATAAAAAAGAAATATTCTTTATAGGTCGTGGTATTGATTATGCCCTTTGTATGGAAGCATCACTTAAACTAAAGGAAATATCATATATAAATAGTGTTGCATATCAAGCCGGAGAACTAAAACATGGTACAATTTCTCTAATTGAAGAAAACACTCCAGTAATAGCTATATCAACGGATGAAAGCTTAAATGAAAAAACAATAAGCAATATTAAAGAAGTTAAAGCTCGTGGGGCTTATGTAATACTTGTTACAAATACTAAGCCACAAGAAAAATTCTATGATGAGCTAATAATTATAAAAAAAATTCACCCTATTATGGAATCAATTTTAACAATTATACCACTTCAATTACTTGCTTATGAAATAGCAAAAAATAATGGCTGTGATATAGATAAGCCTAGAAATTTAGCAAAATCAGTTACTGTTGAATAAGACTTTGCATTTTTCTCAAAAATTTGGTATACTATGATGCAGGTGAAGAAGTATGAAATTACCAAATATAAAAATATTAGATGAAAAGCATAAAATATTACATGAAATAAGTAAAGATGTTACTTTTCCAGTAAGTAATGAAGATAGAAAACTTGCTGAAGATACAATAAAATATTTAGAAATGAGTCAAGATGAAAAAATAGCTGAAAAATATAATCTTCGTGCCGGTATGGGTATGGCTTTTGTACAAATGGGACATTTAAAAAGAATATTTGTAATAGCAAATGAACTTGAAGAAAAAGGAACATTTGAAAAATATATAATAATTAATCCTAAAATTATTAGTCAAAGTGAAGAACTTATTTATGTTGGTGAAGGTGAAGGATGTTTAAGTGTTAATCGTGAAGTTGAAGGAATTGTTCCAAGACACGCAAGAATAACAGTTGAGTATTATGACTATGAAGGAAATAAGAAAACAATGCGTGCTCGTGAAGACTTAGCAGTTGCCTTTCAACATGAAATAGATCATTTAAATGGTATATTATTCACTGATAAAATAGATCCTAAAGATCCTTATAAAGATGCAAATAAAATGCGAGAAATTTAATTCCCGCATTTTTTTATTCATGATTAATTTTTTTAAATCAGTACACTTCAAATAGGTGCCGCACTGCGGCACCTATTTGAAAAGTTAATAAATTTTTTTAAATCATAATCTAATTGAAAATTCGCCGCACTGCGGCGAATTTTCAAAAACACAAATTTTAAATCTATTTAACTAATTCATATGTAAGTGGTACAAGTTTATCGCTTTTAATAAAACTAGCTACCAATCTATCTTGTTCTTTTGTAATTATTATTCCAATAGTGGGATTGTTAATTGGTTCTTTCACATATTTATCCATCAAATTCATATAAAATTCAACTTGACCCTTATCTTCTTTTTTCAAGTTTCTACATTTTATTTCTACAACCACATAACAATTATATTTAATATTATAAAGTAACATATCAATAAAATAATTTTTATTACCATCACTTATTTTATATTGATTACCTACCCACATAAACCCACTTCCTAATTGTAAAAATACATAATTAAGTTGTGAATATATGAGTTTTTCTAAGTCACTTTCAGATTTTATTTCTTTACCATTTAAATTAAGTAATATTGGATTTTTAAGATTACTTGTTATACTCGGTATACTTGTTGAAACAACAATATCAATTTTATCAGGTTTGTTTTCTAATCTTTCATATGAATTGCTTTTTATTTCTTTTTCTAATTCTCGTCTTGATAAATTATTAGATAAACACAAATTAATATAATAATTTTTTTTATTTACATCCTTTAATGGCAAAATAACTTTTAATAATGTCCAAGTTAAATTGAGCTCCAGTGGAGCACAATTTGGAAAAGCAAGATAAAATTTTCTAAATCTTCTCATATTTGAATAGTCGTAACCCTTACCATATTCTTTGGTTAATTTTTCTGCCCATTTTTTCAATAAAGAGTTACCATACTTTGCTTTTTCTTTTCCACCTTGTGCTTCAACTATTAATCTCCCTACATTCCAATAGCACTCTACAAGTTCTCTATTTGCATTTGACTCCCTTATTGATTTTCCTATTTCAGCTTTTTTAACATAATTATTTATTTCATCATAATAATTCATTTTTATTAATCCTTTCTTTACCAGTATTTATATTTTGTTTATACAATGTAATTATTATGAAAAAAATTCAGTTTATTTTTCTGAATCTTTTTCCTTTTTTTCTTTTTTCTTTTCGATAAATCCATAATATTCTCTTATTTTTTGTTCAAGTTCATCTCTTAAAGTTGGATTTTCTTTTAAGAATATTTTAACATTTTCTTTTCCTTGACCAATTTTTTCACCATTATAAGAGTACCATGCACCGCTTTTATCTAGTATAGCTAAATCACTAGCAATATCAATAATTTCCCCTTCTCTAGAAATACCTTCGCCATACATAATATCCACAGTAGCAGTTTTAAATGGTGGTGCAACCTTATTTTTAACAACTTTTATATTTGTTTTATTACCAACAATTTGGTCACCAATTTTAATTTGTTCACCACGTCTTACATCAAGTCTTATAGTTGAGTAAAATTTAAGTGCTCTTCCACCAGGTGTAGTTTCAGGATTACCAAACATAACCCCAACTTTTTCCCTTAATTGGTTAATAAATATTGCAGTTGTTTTAGTTTTATTCATTGTACCTGATAATTTTCTTAATGCTTGTGACATAAGTCTTGCTTGAAGACCAACATGTGAGTCACCCATTTCTCCATCTATTTCAGCTTGAGGAACCAAAGCAGCCACAGAGTCAATAACTATAATATCAACAGCATCACTTTTAACTAAAGCATCACATATTTCTAAAGCTTGTTCCCCGGTATCTGGTTGACTTAATAAAAGTTCATTTATATTAACACCTAAATTTCTGGCATAAACTGGATCAAGTGCATGTTCAGCATCAATAAATGCAGCTCTTCCCCCATTTTTTTGCACTTCAGCAATTGCTTGTAATGCAACAGTTGTCTTACCACTTGATTCAGGTCCATATATTTCAATAATTCTTCCCTTAGGATAACCACCAACACCCAAAGCCACATCAATTGTTATGGAACCACTAGATGTTACATCAACATTCATATGTTCATTATCTCCAAGCTTCATTATAGCTCTTGCCCCAAATTGTTTTTCAATATCTGCTAGTACTTGTTCAAGTGCCTTATCTTTATTCTTTTCATCTTTTGCTATTTTCATTTTTTCCTCCTAATACCCTGATACAACATAATTGTAACCTATCTTTAATTAAATGTCAACACAAAAACAAACAATTGTTTAAATTTATCAAATTTTGTCGAAATATAGTAAAAGACTAGAAAATCACTAACATTTACAAAAAAACACGTACTTTTTATACATGTTTTATATCAATTATTTGCAAACAAATTGCTAATTTTTAGGTTTAAAAATTATAGAAACTACAAATGCAATAACAATTGCACCAGTTATAACACCGGATGATTTACAAAGCATATTACTAAAAATACCTAAAAAACCATCTTCCAAATATCCTTGCCATGCTGAGCTATAAAGAGAATGCCCAAAATTAGAAATAAGAACTGTTGCTCCCGCTCCAAATTTAGCAATTAATTTATCATAACAACCAAGAAATGATAAAAATGCCCCCATCACTGTGTATAAACTAGTAATATGTCCCGGAGTAAGTTTAGTATTATCAAGTATCACCTCAGCAAAAGCACACAACGCACCAGCAAATAAAAATGCCATTAAATAGTTCATTATTCCACCTCCAAACTTACTGCATGAGCAATCGAAGGAATTGTTCCATGCTGATTAACAGTTGTTGGACTATGAAGCGCTCCAGTTGCAACAATTAATATTTTTTTATACTTTTTATTAAGTAATATTTTATTAAATAAAACAATTGGCAAACAAGCCGGACCACTACCACCAGCATAAGTTGGTTGACTATCCAAATATAGTTCACATCCAGCATCCAAATATTTTTTTAAGTTTATATTATATACCATTTTCAAATAATCTTTAAGTATTTCACTTCCAACACAACCCAAATCACCAGTTAAAATCAAATCATAATAATTTGCATCTCTTTTAAGTGCAGCTAAATGAGTAGCAATAGTTGAAGCAGCCGCCGGTGCCATAGCTGCTCCCATATTATTGGCATCAACAACCCCTAAATCAACAGGTACACCAATCGTAGCACTTTCAAGTCTTATTTTACTATAATTTTTACTTAAAAGAGTTGACACAGCCCCAGTTGTTGTAAATGTTGCAGTATGAGGTTTCGGAGCTCCATATTCAACCGGATATCTAAATTGTCTTTCTGCTGTTAAATTATGACTACTTGTAATACTAATTGCTTTTTTTATTTTACCACTATCAATCATACAAGATGCAACAATCAAACTTTCAGCAAACGTTGCACAAGCAGAATAAAGGCCTAAAAAAGGAATATTATAATTTTTAGCACTATAATTACTAATAGCAATTTGATTAGTTAAATCACCACCAACAAGTAAATCAATATCACTTATTGCCAAATTATTTTTACCAATAATATTATCAATAACTAACTGTTGCATCTTAACTTCAGCTTGTTCAAAAGTTTTCTCACCAATATAATAATCATCCATTACTAAATCAAGTCTTCTTAAATGACTATTTTTTTCTAAAGGTCCAACAACAGTATAATAATCATTTAAATAAACATTTTTAAATTTAAAACTAGCCACCTATAACCAACCTCACAATCACAAGAAGAAATGCTGAAATAATACCATATAAAATTACTGAGCCAGCAAGTTTAAAAAAGTTTGAACCAAGACCAGTAATAAGACCATCTCTTTTATACTCAAGAGCACTTGATGAAACACTATGAGCAAATCCTGTCGTAGGTATAATTAAACCGCACTTACATTTACTAACCCAATTATCAAAAAAACCGAGTGCTGTAAAAAGTGAAGCCACACCAATAACAAAAAGAGCAACAATAAGTCCAGTTTCAACACTTGAAAAAGCAAAACAATTCTTTAAAATCATAGAAACAACTTCTGCTAAAAGCCCAATTAATCCTCCCACTAAAAAAGCCACTCCAAAATTTCTTAATTTAGGTTCCTTCGGAGTATGCTTTTTAACAAGTAACTTATAATCTTCCTTATTCATAAATATTCACCATTATTATTATGAATGAAATTTTATCTACTATACATATAATCTCTCATTTTAGTTAAACTTCTCTTTTCATATCGTGATACCATTACTTGAGTAATACCTAATTTTCTAGCAGTTTCACTTTGAGTTAAATCTTCATAATAACGACTTTTAATAATATCTTTTTCTATAGCATCTAAAGAATTTATACTATTTTTAAGTTCAAGTCTTTCATCTACACTAACGCTTTCTTCCTCCGCTATTACTTCATGTAAACTTCGATCTTCATCACATACTTCATCCATTGATACAAAACTATTTGCATAACTTAAAACTTGTTCTAACTTTTCTTCTTCCATTTCAAGATATGCAGCCAGTTCTTTATTTGATGGCATTCTCATTATTTCTTGAGAAAGTCTAGTTCTTCCCATTTCTATCATTTTAAGCAATCTATTTATATCTTTATTTAGTTTAATTTCCCTATTATTTGCAAGTGCATACATTTCACCAAATATATAATTATAAGCATAAGTACTAAATTTACTTTTTCCATCATCAACATAATTTTGATAAGCTTTAACCACACCAAGAACACCAGCTTGATACAAATCATTTTTATCAACACCATAAAAACGCTTAGCTATTGTCCAAATAAGTCCTGTACTAGATTTAATTAATTCTTCTAACATTTTATAATGCCTCCATTTCTCTATAAGCATCTACTTCTGTTTTTACAACTGGAAACTTCAAATACTTACACAAATACAAATTAGCATTACTAACACCACATACTTTAATAACACCTTTATTACATTTAATATAATATTTACTATTAATGAGGGCTTCTATTCCTGAATTATCAACCATTTCTAATTTTTCAAAATTATATACTAAATTCTTAATTTCATGTTTCTTAATAACTGGATTTAAATAATTATTAATTTTATAACTTGCTTTCCTATCTAAAATACCTTTAAGTCTTGCAAATAATATTTCATCTTTATATTCCAGCTCTAACTTAAACATTTTCCTCTCTCCTTACATATTAGTTTAGAGTATTATTTAAAAGTTTTAAACACATTCGACAAAACATGTCATTTATCTCATTTACACTTGACACTTTATTTACAAGTTATAGAAATTACAAAAAATACTACCACAAACAAAAAAAGTATGTTATAATGAGTGTGTACTTGCCTGTATGGCGGAATTGGTAGACGCGATAGACTCAAAATCTATTTTCAGTAATGGAGTTCCAGTTCAAGTCTGGATACAGGCACCATAATGAATATTTACTAGACTTATGTCTAGTTTTTTTATTTTAAAAAAATACTATTATTTTTCAATAATAGTATTCTTATCTAACTTTTCTTTTTCTTTAGGTATTTCATTTGTTACTATATTCTTATTCTTATTTTTCTTTTTACCTTTTTTACTTACTAAAGCAATAAGAATAATAATCATTAGAACAAATACACCACTAAAACCAAAGATAATATAAGTATATAATTCTATTTTTTTATTTAAATCAACTGCATATTCATCATTATAATTAATTAAAGATTGCATCTTTTTATCATACATATAGAAACCTTTATCTCCAGTTTCAACATTAACCCCATAAATAATTACATAGTTTGAGTCTTTAGTATAATAATAACCATTTACTTTAACACCATTTATTTCAATTACATCTTTAGTATATCCTTTTATTTCTTCACTAGTTTCCAAAGGATAAATAGTTATTTTATTAACACCTATTTCATGATAACTACTATATTTATTATTTTTTTCATCATATATAAATAATCCAATATTACCTTCTTCATCTTTTAAACCCACTAAAACTAAATTAGTATATTCATTTTTATAAGCAGGTATATCAAATTCATTAATTTTAACTGTATACTCACCATAAAGACTTACTTCAGGTAAATTTTCTTTTAATTTTACAACAGTATATTTTTTACCTTCAACTTCAACATTAATAGGATTTTCATCTTTTACTTCAACATTTATTGTATATGTTTTTTCTGATCCATTTTCAGCCCTTACAACAACACTAAATTTATTAGCACCTGGTGCTACAGTAACTGTTCCAATTCCACTAATTGATGATTTTTTATCTTGAGCAACTGCATTTATCTTAATTTCTTTTGTATTTTCAGGAACAACAACATTATATTCTAAAGTATTTGTATTAAACTCAGGTGTAAAAGTAAAACCTTCAACACCAAGTGAACTTAAATTATTATTTTTAGAATAACTAGCTTCAAGTTCAGCTTGAGTTATAATATTAATTGATTTACTACTACTTGTAAGTGATATTTGACTTAAATCTTCAAAAGCATATGCAAGATAACTATCTACAGTTACTTTAGTATTCCCCTTTTTTAGTGTTTTAAAAGTAAATGTATAAGATTTACTTTTTATACCAGTTGATGATGAAGCTGCCATACGAGTACTATTACTTTCTGAATTCGTACTTCGAAGTTGCAAATAATTTTTATCATAATTAAGGGACATTTCCCAGCTACCAATCGGCGTATTACTTGATAAAGTTACAGTTACAGTAACATTATTTCCAACTACTACTGTTGATGTACCAGTAACATTTATTTTCCCACTTGCAGCATTAACTAAATTTGGAAATGCCAATATGCAAAATAAACTCATCAATATTAATTTAATTTTTTTCATCTAATCTCTCCTTTTTATTGTTCTATTTCAAAAGTACCTAAAATATTCTTTTGAACTTGTAATAAATCTAAAGCGTTAACCACACCATCTTTTGATGTATCCGCAGCTTCAAGATAAGCACCTGTTAAAGTATATGTACCTAAAATATTTTTTTGAACTTGTAATAAATCCAAAGCATTTATAACACCATCACCAGATGTATCCCCTTTTATTATTACTTCTAAAACTTCAGTTTCACTTTGATTATTAATAGAAACTTTATCACCTGTTGCAATTAAACCACTTGTTTTAGCATTACCCTTTGCATCAAAAATAGCAACAGTTGCATTACCACCTACAGCCTCAATGGCACTTTTAACATTAGAAACATCTGTACCTACAGCAATATTAGAAATATATTTAGAAGTATATCTATAACCACTTGATGTTACAATCGTAGAAATAGGAATTGTACTTGGTTCTGGCTTATCATCACCACTATCAACAGCACCATTGCCACTATTTATAATTGTTGCATCCATTTTATTATAAACAGGTATTTTAAAAGTTAAATTTAAACCTAGTAAATTATTTTTATTATAAGCATTATAAGCTGTACTAGCTTCACTCATAGCACCTGCTAAATTAGTCATATATTGATGTCCAAATAAAGCACCTTCAATTTTAGTTGCTACATTAAATTTTTGTAAATAACCAGTATATTGATCTTTTAAAATATATCCCCCAGAAAACTGATTAATACCACCTTTAATTGCAACTTCTAAGCCTTTCCAACCAGACTTATAAGCATAATTAAGTCCACAATAAGTAGTGCCATACTGCGAAACACAAGAATCACTTACACCAAAATTAAAGAAATTATAATAATCCAAATACATTTTATCATAGCCATCATATACACCTTTATAAAGGTTTTCAAGACTAGTACCAACACCAAGTTCTATTCTCATTTTAGAAGCAATAGCAATTGGACTTGCTTTATCAATACTTCCTCCAATAACAATATCTTTTAAATTATTTCCTAAATTCAAATGATATGCATAAAAATCAGTTCCATTAAGTATAGTTTCAACAGCATTCGGATAATCATTTTCTAAAAGTTTATCATAAGATTGATCCAAAAATTGAAACAAATATTTTTCCGTAAAAGAGTTTCTAGGATCCATATAATATGCAACACCAGTTTGTGATGGTGCTACATATCCACCAGGTGATGTAGCAGTACAAGTTTCATCCAAAAATGTTTTATCATAAACACCCTTATAAATATAATTTTTAGTACATTCACTTTCTCTTTCAACTACATAAGACCAATCCATATCAATTTTAATAGGTTGAAAATTCCAGGTTGGATGTTTTTCTTTTAAACTACATAAACCACCCCAATAACTTGATGGAAAACCAGCAGCACTTAAGGTTTTTTCACATTCTGTAGAGGCTTCCACATCATCAGTGGAATATGAAACAACAAGTTCAACATTATCACTACATACATAGCCATCAACACCAGTATAATAAGTCATATAATACCAATCACCATTACAATTTTTATGATTATTTTCATCTGGATATAGTTTATCATCTTTTAAAACATAGTAATCATTTTTAGAAAGTAAACCTAATCTACTACCATCATTACCCCCAGGATTATTTCTTAAATTAGTTTGATTATTAAGAACTTTAATTCGGTAAGTATATGATGCAGCACTAACATTTATTGTACATAAAAAGGATAAAACAAGAATAAACATCAGTAATATTTTTTTCATATTAAATCCTCCTTATTACATTTACTATCACAATTATAACAAATTATGCTAAATTGCTCAATTTATTTACATTTTTTTTAGTAAAAATATGTAAAATAACTATTATTTTTGGGTATTTTATACTATAATAGTTTACATGAGTGGTGATAGATATGGGAAAAACATTTGATAGTATTGACATTATATTAATTATTTTAATATCTCTTTGTTTATTAACAATAGTTATCATGATTATGTGGATAATACTAAGTAAATTAGAAAATATTGAAATAGCTAAAAAAGGTACTTCAAGACTATCATCAGACACTAAACTAGACAAAATAATAGAAAACAAAAAAGAAGAACCTAAACCAGTAGAAAAACCAAAGAAAAAAGAAACAACAACATCTTCTAAAACAAAGAAAAAGAATACTAATGTTTCAAGCAAAAAGAAGAAAACTACACCAAAGAAAAGTGCTCAGAAAAGTAACAACTCAAAAAGAAAAACAGGTTATGTAAGTCCAAATAAACGAAAGAAAAAGAAAAACAAAAAGAAATAAGGTATAACTCTTTATCATACTCATTTACTGATATAATCAATTATTGCTTCTCATGCATCTATAGCAAGCGGAAGTGATAATTGATTTTTTATTTGAATTTCTTAATCCAAGTTTTGATAATAATAATATACCGATAACGGTATAATACATACAGAGGTGATAATCATGGAGTTTACCATCTTGTAATAATTGCCTTATTGAATTGAAGGAGCTGTTAAAGTTGGTAATAATTGGAATATTCCTATTACTGCTAATAAACCAGCTGATAAAAGAAGTATAAAATTAGATAAAACTGAATTTAAAATTGATTTAGTTGAACATTATTTTGATGAAGTTGATAAACTTAATGAATTATTAAATTCAAAAAAGCCAATATCAAAAGAAACATTAAAATCATTAAAGGAATCAATTAATTTAGAGTGGACTTATAACAGTAATGGTATAGAAGGAAATACACTAACTTTAAGAGAAACACAAGTTGTTTTAGAAGGTATTATAGTTGGGGGAAAGTCATTAAAAGAACATTTAGAAGTTATTAATCATGAACAAGCAATATTATTTTTAGATGATCTTATTAAAGAAAAAGAACCTATTACAGAGTGGAATATTAAAAATATTCACGGGTTAGTATTAAAAGAAATAGATGATGATAATGCCGGAAAGTATAGAAATGAAAATGTTAAAATAAAAGGCGCAACGCATGTTCCACCAGATTATTTAATTGTTCCAGAATTAATGGAAAATTTAGTTTTAAATTATGAGAATTGGGATAAATATCATCCAATTATTAAAGCAGCATTATTACACGGAGAATTAGTTAAAATTCATCCATTTGTTGATGGTAATGGAAGAACTTCAAGATTAGTTATGAACTTATCTTTAATGAATAGTGGATATCTACCAGTTATTATAAAAAAAGATAAAAGATTAGATTACTATAATGCTTTAGATAAAGCACATACAACTGGAGATTATACTGATTTTGTCAAATTAGTTAATAAACTAGAAATTGAAATGCTAAATAAATATTTAGAGTTATTGTAGTTTAGAGCCAAAAGAAAAGCATTAGAACATATATATGATATTGATAATAAATTTATTAAAGAAAACTCAGTTTGGAATACTAATGCAGATTTATTATTATCATTATTAGAACTAGATGAATAATTATCAGACAATTTCCATACAAAAAGTTAGTAAAAAATCATATTTACTAACTTTTTTGTCTGATAATAAAATTTGTCTGATAATTCAGGTAGCCTCTTTCATTCACATTGAACGCATTGTTCGAATTGTCCGTATTACGGGAAATTTATCCACAAGATTACCCTAATTCCATTTATATGAAAATGGTACAAACAACAGTGGGACTTACATTAACTAAACTACCATTAAACGCCCATTATTTACATTTTTAGTTGATAACTCAGCGCCGCTGCCTCTCCTCGCACAAACCGCGAGACTCGGCAGTTGGGTCTTACACCACGCCAATTTCTTACCTTCGCATCTGTTTTGCACCCGGCCTGACCTAGCACGCGGACGCGCTAGACAGGCAAGTCCGATCCTAGTTTATTGAGATCGGATCAGCGGCTGTGCCGCTTCCCGATACATAGTTCACGGAAGATGTGAGACTGAAGACTGGGCGAACACCGAACGCAATATCGCCAACGTTGCGGCTGCTCAGGTTGCCAGTGCTGCCCACATTGAACGCAAGGTTCGAAATGTCCGCACGACGGGAAATAGTCCATTCTTGAAGCCCCATATACATCCAATTAACATTTTTGATGGCTTCGC